>JAABUN010000012.1_pt1 | contig 425878 bp, 431 predicted proteins | sample 5559311 | NCBI WGS metagenome assembly JAABUN01 (sample SAMN10711877, study PRJNA513370) | rock metagenome | isolation source: Antarctica rocks | place: Antarctica: Victoria Land, Siegfried Peak sud
CTCGCACGCGTAGCCGCGGAACTCAACAGTCGACCAAGAAAGACCCTTGGTGGCGTCACTCCCGCCACCGCGCTGCAAGTGCTATTGTCCAAAAATCCGGTTGCGACGACCGCCTGAATTCGCCATCGGCCTGTGGGACGACAATGTCGTGATCGGGCTCAGGCCACCACCGGCGGTTGTGTGGGCGGGTGGAACGGTGTGGTGTCGCGGCTGGTGATCCGCCATCCCGCGGGGGTCGGCACGAGCTGCTGCGTGGTGTCGAGGACGCGGCCGGTGACGTAGTGACCGACTTCGTTGCGCACGAGCAGTACGAGGACCGCGGCCAGGGTGACCGCCTCGCGTGTGTCATCGGTGCGAGCCGTCTCGTTGGCGATGATGTGGACGGTCTGCCGGTCGGTCTCTGCTTCCCGCTCGGTGAGGAATCTGCTGATCGCGTCGCGGCCGCGCAGCTGCTGGCCGCGGGCGGTGAATGAGGCGTCCTCGGTGAACAGGTCCAGCACGGTGGTGGCATGTCCGTGATCGATGGCGGCGAGGAACTCGACGAGCACGGCGTGACAGGCTGCGGCCGAGCCGGCGTCGACGCCGGGGGCCGGCGTGATGGGCCGGGTCATGGGCGGGGTCCTTCGGGGTCGCCGAGGGCGGGCATCGGCTCGCCACCGGGGTTCCAGGTCTGCAGGAACGCGGGCTGAGCTGCCACGTCGACGATCTCGATGCGGGCGCCGATGCTGTCCATGCGGTGGTAGGCGAAGCTGCGGCCGTACGGGCAGCCGTCAAAGTCTGGCGGCAGACCAGCCTCGGCCAGCTGTCGGGTGCTGCCGGTCAGGGAGTGGGTCCACCAGCCGAGGTGGTGGAAGTGAGCACCGCCGGTGGCGTCCCACGGACTGCCGGACGGGCCCTCCATCAGTTCGATGTGCGGGACGGTGCGCGAGAACACGATCCGGTAGGACCAGCCCCCGAGGGTGTCCGCCTGGGGCGGGCTCCACTCGATCCCGGCGACGGCGTCGAGATCGCCCATGGCGGCCTCGAGGTCGGGCACGGCGAAGCACACGTGGTAGAAGTTGGTCACCGGGTCAGCCTCCCGCTCGAGTCGGCGGCGCGTCGAGGACGTCACTGATGTTGCGACGGGCGGTCGGCGGGAATGCGTGGCGCCGGGCGCCGCTCACGACGACCAGGGCGGCGGCGAAGATCACCAACCCGACCCATGGCAGCGCGCGGACGCCGAGGCTGCTCAGCACGATGCCGCCGGTCAGGCCGCCGGCGGCCATCCCAGCGTTCAGGACGGTCACCAGCATCGACTGGGCCACGTCCGCGGAACCACCGGCAGCGCCGGCCGAGGCGGTCTGGAAGATCGTCGGCGCACCGCCGAGGGTGAAGCCCCACACCGCCGTGGCGATCACAGCGATCACCGGTGCCGTCCCGACCAGCGCGATGGCCGCCATGACGAGTGCGAACAGGGCGAGGCTGCCCAGCGCCAGCGCGCGCAGGTGCCGGTCGATGAGCAGTCCGGTGACCCACAGTCCGGCCATCGCCGAGACCCCGAAGGCCAGCAGCACCGCGCCGACCTGGTGGCCCAGCCCTGCCCGGGCAAGGACGGGCGCGACGTAGGTGAACACGCTCATGTGGCCGAGTTCGAACGCGAACGCGGCGAGCAGCACCGCCGCCAGGCCGGGGCTACGCACGACCCGGCGCAGCGATACTCGGTCTCGGGCTGGTTCCCCGGCCACCTCCGGCACGGCGACAAGGACCCAGCCAGCCGCGGCCACCGACAGCACGGCCACCGCCGCGAAGATGGTTCGCCAGCCGAGCAGGCTGGCCGACAGGGTGCCCAGCGGCACCCCGAACGCCAGCGCCGGCGGTATCCCGGCCATCGAGATCGCCAACGCCCGGCCTTTCACCTGCTCCTCGACCAGGCGCATCGCGTAGCCGGCGATCATCGCCCACTGGATGCCGGCGGCCATCCCGGCCAGCAGCCGCCCGGCCGTGGTCAGCGTGAACACCGAGGAGGTCGCGGTCAGCACATTCACCGCCGCCACGGTCACGATCGTGACCAGCAGCAGCCGCCGTCGCGGCACCCCGCGGGTCAGCGCGGTAAGCGGGATCGCGGCCAGCACCGAGCCGGCCGCGTAGATGCTGAGCAGCTGCCCGGCGCGGGCCGGCGATACGGCCAGGCCGGCGCCGATCTGCGGCAGCAGGCCGGCCGGAATCGTCTCGGTCAACATGGTCAAGAACCCGGTCGCGGCCAACGCCAGCAGGCCCGACAGCGGGAACCGCCCGCGCACCGAGGAGGCCTGCGCTGTCTCGGTTGCTTGTGCGCTCGTGGTCTGGGTCATGTCCTCGATGCTCACCCGGCAGAACTGATAAGTCCAAGACCTATTTGCACTGACATTGATACGTCGTCATGCTGAATGAGTGGAGCTTCGCCAGCTGATCTACTTCGACGCCGTCGTCCGGCACGGCGGATTCACCCGCGCCGCCGAACAGCTGCACGTCGCCCAACCCGGTATCTCCGCGCAGATCCGCCAGCTGGAGGTCGAGCTCGGCGTCGCCCTGCTGGCGCGCACCACCCGGCAGGTGCGGCTCACCGACGCCGGGCACCGGTTCCTGACCCGCACCCGGCGCATCCTCGACGAACTGGACGCCGGCCGCGCCGACATGGCCCAGCTGACCGGTGTCCTGACCGGGCGGGTCCGCATCGGCACCGTGGAGGCCCTAGACCCCCTCGATCTGCCCGGTGCCCTGGCCGCCTTCCACGACCGGCACCCCGGCGTCGAGGTCATCCTGCGGCCCAGCCCGGTCGGGCAGCAGCTCCTCGACGACCTCGACGCCTACGAGATCGACCTGGCCCTCGGACCCGCCCCGCCCGGACTACCGGATCGGTTCGCCGCGTCGCCGCTGTTCAGCGAGGAACTCCTCATCATCACCGGACCCCACCACCAGCTCGCCCGCCACGAGGGCGTTTCCTTCGCAGCGCTGCGGGAGGAGCGGTTCGTCAGCTTCCCACCCGGCACCGGACTACGTCGCATCCTCGACACCGCCGCCGGGCCGGCCGATTTCGTGCCGCGCGTGCCCTACGAGAGCACCAGCCTGACCCAGATCCGCGACCTCGTCAGCCACGGCCTCGGCATCGCCCTCGTCCCCGCCTCCGTCGCCGCCGCGCCCGGCCGGCCGGTCACCACCCACTCGGTGCAGCCCGACCCGATCCAGCGCGGCATCGCTCTCACCCACCGCCGAGACCCGCCGTTGCCCGCTGCCGCCCAAGCCTGCCGAGACCTCCTGCAGCGCTGGCCGACGGCCACAGCGAAGCGTCGATAGGCGATCCGTCTGCGGAACAGCGAGCGTCTACTGCTCGGTGGGTGTTCCTTCGTCATCCTCGCGCGTGTCCCATCGCCGAAGTTCCTCGCCGTCCGGACCGTAGATCACAAATCCGATTAGGCGCGCGCGACCAGAGTCGCTTTCGTCTGCTTCCTCCGGAGCCGGCGCCGAGCCCATACCTTGGCGGCGTTGTAGAGATCGTTCGTCACGTTGTTGACCAACGCGCCGCCCACACCAGACCGACGAAGTGGTTAGCCACTCCACCCAGGTGACACCGCGACGGCCCTCTGCCCGCTGTCAACCCACGGCGCGCCGTAAGCGGATCGATGACTGGGAATTCTGGGTGGCCCGTCCGAGGTGGCGGCCGGACTCGGGTATCGGCGCCGCGCGCCCTGGAAGTATCGGGACGGGCGAGCGGTTGCAGATGCCATGGAAGAGACGAGGTTCGACTTGCAGAGTCCCGTGCCCTCCGGCGCCGCCTTTCCTGCCGGGATGTTGACCGTGCGAGTGGTCGGCGGTCCCACCGCCCTACTCGAGTTGGGCGGGGTGCGTCTGCTGACCGACCCCACGTTCAGTCCGGCTGGCGTGCACGAGAGCGCGCCGGGCAGGCCGCTGACAAAGACCGAGGGTCCTGCATTCGGGTTGGACGCGATCGGAGCCGTGGACGTCGTGCTGCTCTCTCACGACCAGCATGCAGATAACCTCGACCCCGCCGGGCGCCAGTCCCTCGCGGATTCACCGTTGACGTTGACGACCGAAGCTGCCGCGCTGCGCCTGGGCGGCACTGCCCGCGCCCTTGCCAGTTGGGACACCGTCGCCCTCGATCGGCCCGAGGGCGGCACTCTGGAAATCACTGCCGTACCAGCCCGGCACGGTCCGGAAGGCTGCGAACCGCTGACCGGCGACGTCACCGGATTCATCGTGAGCGGGGCCTGGCTGCCCACGGTCTATGTCAGCGGTGACAACGCATCTCTGGATATCGTTCGTGAGATCGCCGAGCGGATCGGGACGATTGATGTGGCGCTGTTGTTCGCCGGCGCCGCGCGCACGTCCCTGTTCGACGGCGCCCCGCTGACGTTGACCAGCGCGGATGCCGCCGCTGCGGCCCAGGTGCTCGGCGCCCGGTGGATCGTGCCCCTGCACGTCAGAGGCTGGGCTCACTTCAGCGAGGGCCCCGGCGATGTGCAAGCAGCATTCACGGCCGCACAACTCGCTGACCGGCTGCGCAGCATCGACCCTGGCCAGAGCGCCACCTTCTGACCACTGACCCGACCTGCCGACCACGCCGCTGGGGTCGAGGATGCGGACGTCACAAGCGGATGTGTGCCACGAACGTGGAGGTCATACGACCCTTCCTCGACGGCGTTCCAGGATCGTGACTGAATTCGCGGCGACCAGTCACAAGTGCATGTCCAGGAGGCAAGTTCTATAAGGAGCCGCCTGCAGGGCACGGTCTCCCGGTCCGGCCGTGGCAGGGCGACGCTTGCATGATGAGGATCCCCATACGGTGATTCGCTCGGCGCCGCATGGCGGCTGCCGCGACCTGCAACGGTCCCAAGCGGTTCCGCGAGGGTTGGCCGCTACGCGCTCTGCGTGAGCACCTTGACGACTTGATCGGCGACCCCAGTGGCGCTTGCCGGGTTCTGGCCGGTCACCAGGCGGTCGGCGATCGACACATGTGGCTGGAAGTTCGCCGCGCCGACGTGCCTCGCGCCGCGCTCCTCGAGAGCGGTCTGGAGCAGGAAGGGCACGACGTCGCTCAACCCGACGGCGGACTCCTCGTCGTTCGTGAACGCCGAGACCTCCTTGTCGGCGACGAGACAGGTCCCGTTTGACAGGGTGATGTTCACCAGGGCCGCCGGGCCGTGGCAGACGGCCGCCACGACGCCACCTGCCTCGTAGATGTCCCGCGCGATGCCGGCGAGGTCGGTGTTGTTCGGGAAGTCCCACATCGCGCCATGGCCGCCGGCGTAGAGGATCGCAGCGTATTCTTGCGCGTTGATCTCGTCCGGGCGCCGGGTTTCGGCGAGCTTCCGCGACATCTCGGCGTCGTCGAGGAAGGCCTGCTGGATGGGGTCTGCTAGGTCGACGCCGTCGCGCGGGGGCTCGCCGCCCTGCGGGCTCACCAGATCGACCTGGTAATCGGCCGCGCGGAATGCACGCCACGGGTGTGCGGCCTCCGAAAGGTAGAAGCCCGTCTTGCGGACTCCACCGAGGTCGTCATGACTGGTCAGTGCGATCAGGATCTTCTTACTGCTCGTGATTGTCATGCGATCACGGTGCCATCGACTGTCCATCAGCGCCAATAGAAGTCGTTAGACTACCCATCAGAAATATTATGGATGGGAGGCACCGTGCGCGCTCGTTCACTGGACCTGTTCCGCACGTTCCTCACCGTGCACCGTTCCGGCTCGGTCACGGCCGCGGCACGGCTGCTAGGGCTCTCCCAGCCGGCCGTTACCGGCCAGCTGAGGTCACTCGAGCAGAGCGTCGGCCGGCCCCTCTTCCTGCGCCACGCGCGCGGGGTCACCGCCACCGCCGCCGGTAACGAGCTTGCACGCCGGCTCGCCGGCCCGATGGACGAGCTCGGCCGCGCGGTCGGCGCCGATCTCTTCGCCGACGGTGCCGCCCACCAGGTCGTCCATCTCGGTGCGCCGGCCGAGCTCGCCGCAGCCCTGCTCGTGCCATCGCTGGCCGAACTCCCGGCCGACGGGGTATCACTGCGCTTCACAATCGGCCTCACCGACGACCTGCTCGCTCAGCTTGCGACCGGGGCACTCGACCTCGTGATCGCCACGCAGCGCCCGCGCCGACGCGGCATCGTCGCTGAGCCCTTGTGGGACGAGGAGTTCGTGCTCGTCGCGGCGCCGTCCTGGGCCGACCGACTCGCTGCCGACGACCTCGCTGCCGCCGGAGCGAAGGCGCTGCTCGGCGTCCCGCTGCTCGCCTACAGCGAGGAGATGCCGATCGTCCGTCGGTACTGGCGGCACGTCTTCGGGACGCCGCCTGCCGGCCGTGCCGCCCTCGTCATCCCGGATCTGCGGGGCGTTCTCGCCGCCGCGAGCGCCGGTGCCGGCATCACCGTGCTGCCACGCTACCTCTGCGCCGGGCCACTCTCCGCGGATGAGCTCCGTCTGCTGCTCGATCCGCCGGATCCCCCGATCAACACGCTCTATCTAGCCACGCGCGCGGATGCACTCGCGCAGCCGCACCTCGCCCGGATTCACAACATGCTGCGCAACAGGGCCAACTTCTGGTGACCTTGCCGTACCACCGTTGCGGCATTCGTGCCCGCCTGACTTGGGCGCCCCACTACCTTTCGGAAGGATTCGCATCACCGGTCGCAGGTCGTCTAGCAATGGAGCGAGTCTCGTCGTCTCGGCAGTTGTCATCTCGCAAGCGGATCCTCGTCTGGCGCGGCTTCTTTTCGACCGGACCGCAGTGGTCATCGAGGCGCGGCGGGGTCCAGGATGGCGTCGTGGGTTACACGAACACGTTCATCGCCGTCGCCGAGGACTGCCGCGCGGCCACCGGTGAGGTCCCGATGGAGCGGGCGGGCGGCCCGACTGTGGCCAGCACGCAATACGCCATGCTCGCCGCTGCACCCGGTCAGTGGACTCAAGAGGACGTTCTGCTCGCGTCGTCCCCGCAGGTCCGTGGCCGGGACATCGATGAGGCCGAGCTTCGCGGGCTCCGCCAGGAGTACTTCAGCCAGCCCCGCGCATGCCTTCGCGCCTCTCCGCTGCCGAAGTCATTCGGTTGGGGACTGCACTACGACGCCGACGGCCGGATCACGCTGCACGCGGTGGACTCCCCGGAGTACGCCCAGCTCAGCAGCGACGCCTCGTTGACCCAGCTCCGGGCGATGCGCTCCAGCCGCGCCGACCGCTGACCCCCGACTACCGAGACGCGCCGAGTCCGGTCAACGATCCGCCTGCGGGCGGCGGATCCGGGCGGCTCGGCTACGTGTCTTGATCGGCGATCAGTTGCGCGATGCGCTGCTGGTGGGTGCCGTCGGCGGTGAAGGTGACGAGTTTCTGCTCGTGGTCGTCGGCGAGTTGGAGCACGACGTGTTCTAACTCGAGGTCGCCGAGGACGGGGTGGTGCAGTCGTTTGGTCCCCGAGCTCAGCGCGACCACGTCGTGGCGCGGCCACCAGGCCTTGGCCTCGGCGCTGGCGGCTTGTAGTCGCTGGATGAGGGCTGCGAACTCCGGTTCGGAAGGATGCCTGTCCGCGGCGGCGCGGAACCGGGCGAGCAGCGCCGATGCCTCCGCTTCCCAGTCGATCAGGATCGTCCGCGCGGCCGGGACGATGAAGATCCACCACAGCATGTTGCGCTCCTGCGGTGGAAGCGCGGGCCAGTCGGTCCACAGCGCCCGGGCGGCCCGGTTGGCGGCCAGCACGTCGAAGCGACGCCCGGTGACGTAAGTCGGGTGCGGGTCGAGGCGGTCGACGAGCGCCGCCACCGCGGGGGCGAGGATCTCGTCGGGTTGAGGCGGTTCCGGCGTCTGGTGGCCGTGGGCGAGTTCGTGCAGGTGGGCCCGTTCGGCGGGAGCGAGCCGCAGCGCCCGAGCCAGAGCGTCGAGGACCTGCCGTGAGGGATGCACGTCGCGGCCCTGCTCCAGAAACGTGTAGTAGGTAGTGGAGATCGCCGCGAGCTGGGCGACCTCTTCCCGCCGCAGCCCGCGGGTCCGGCGGCGGGCACCGGCGGAAAGGCCGACATCGGCAGGTTGCAGCCGTTCCCGCCGAGAGCGCAACAGGTCCGCGAGCTCTCGGGACCGGCTGACCGCTGCGTCCCCGGAGGGAGCGAGCGCGGCGGTCGGAGGGTCAACGACGGTCATCGTGGCACTTCCAATACCAGCAACAGCAGGGGATAGATACCACCCTAAGCCCGGCCTAGCGTCAGTCTTATGGAGACGAGAACCCTGGGCCGGCAAGGCCTCACCGTGTCCGCGATCGGCCTGGGCTGCATGGGCCTGTCCCAGGCCTACGGACCCGCCGACGACGAGGAGTCCATCGCAACCGTGCACCGGGCGATCGAGGTCGGCGTCACCCTGCTCGACACCGCGATGAGTTACGGCGCCGGCCACAACGAGGAGCTGATCGGTCGGGCGATCACCGGCCGACGTGACCAGGTGGTGCTGGCCAGCAAGGCCGGGATCTTGCGCGACGAGCACGGCGTGCACGTCGATGCCCACCCCGACCGCATCCGCGGCTACTGCGAGGCATCTCTGGCCCGACTCGGCGTCGACCACCTCGACCTGTACTACCTGCACCGGGTCGACCCCGCCGTCCCGGTCGAGGAATCCATCGGGGCAATGGCCGAACTGGTCGAGCAGGGCAAGGTGCGGTATCTCGGCCTGTCGGAGGCCAGCGTTGAGGACCTCGAACGCGCCGCCGCCACCCATCCGATCAGCGCCCTGCAGTCGGAGTGGTCGCTGTGGTGGCGGGAGATCGAAGACGACGTTGTCCCGGCTGCCCGGCGCCTGGGCGTCGGCCTGGTCCCCTACAGCCCGCTCGGCCGCGGATTCCTCACCGGCACACTGTCCGCGGCCGCCGCGGACGGCTTCGACACCGACGACCTGCGCCGCGGCGACCCGCGCTTCCACGGCGAGAGCATCCAGCGCAACCAGGCGATCGTTGGCGAGGTGAGCCGGCTGGCCGCCGAGCGCGGTGTGACCCCCGGGCAGCTCGCCCTGGCCTGGCTGCTGGCCCAAGGCGAGGACGTCGTCCCCATCCCCGGCACCAAGCGAGCGAACCGCGCGGAGGAGAACGCCGCTGCCGCCGACGTCGACCTCACGCCCGCCGACCTCGACCGGCTGCACGCGGTGGCACCTCGCTCGGCATGGGCCGGTGACCGGCACTCCTTCGCCGCCTACCGAACCAGCAGGAGGTCGGCATGACCGCTCCGAAGAATATCCTCACTCACAGTGTCGAGATCGACGTCGATGACGGGACGACCATGGGCGGCTACGTCGCCCGACCCACCGCACCCGGGCCGCACCCCGGCGTCGTGGTGGCCATGGAGCTGTTCGGGCTCAGCGCCCACGTCCGCGACGTCTGCGAGCAGCTGGCCACCCTCGGGTTCGTCGCCCTCGCCCCTGACCTGTACCACCGCACCGCACCCAGGGTGGAGCTGGCCGAAGACACCGCCGGGCGCGAACGCGGCTTCCAACTGCTGCACCAGCAGACCCGCGAGCAGGTCCTACGCGACATCGCCGCGGCCATCGCCCGGCTGCACGCAGATGGCAGCACAGCCGTAGGCATGGTCGGGCTCAGCGTCGGCGGTCACGTCGCCTACCTGGCCGCCACCGAATTCGACCTGCCCGCCGTCGCCGTCATCTACGGCGGCTGGCTGCCCACCACCGACATCCCGATCGGCCGGGCCGAGCCAACCCTCACCCGCACACCACAGATCACCGGCCGACTGCTCGTCCTCGTCGGCGAAGAAGACCAGGTCGTCCCACCAGAACACCGACGCGACATCGCGCAGGCGCTGCGCACGGCCGGGGTGCGCCACGAGATCATCACCTACCCCGGCGTGGCCCACGGGTTCCTCAGCAACCGGCGAGCCACCTACGACCCCACGGCAGCACACGACGCCTGGCAGCGCGTGCAGGACCTACTGACCGCTGAACTTCTGATCCGCTCAGACGAAGCCTCTTCCCCCTGAACGAGTGCCCGGTGACCCATCCGCCAACGGCGACAGGGTCCGTGCCCTCGGCGCCAAAACCGTCCCTCGTGCAAGTGACCGCGCTATGACTAGATGCTCGCGCCCGCTGGCGCGGACGTCACGTCGGCGGCGGTGTCGGCTCTGTCGTCACCGACGGAACGGCCGGCAGCAGAGCCTCCAGGACGGCAGGAAGGTGCCAGTCTCGGGTGGTGGCCCAGGCTGCGATGCAGTCGAAGAGGGCGCCCGCCGCACCCTGCGGCGTGCTCTCGGCCGGCACCCCGTGGTGTACGGCAACCGGGTCGACCTCGGTGTACGCGAGCCTCGCGACGAGTTCGGCATCGCCGGGAGACCTCTCGACCACCACGCTGGCCATGGCTCCGACGGCATCCATGTCGTTGAGGAGGTCGGCGTACAGGTCGTCGAAGCCGCACAGGTGCGCCAAGTCGAGGACGACCGTGAGCGCGTACGCGGCCGGCTCGTGCCCGAGTTTGATGGGGGGGTACGCCGGGCCGAGGAGCTGGCGGACGGCCGCGGAGGCGGGCTCGCCTGCTCGGACGATGCCGCTGCCGTGCTCGACACGGTCCAGCAGCCAAACCGCTGCGCTGCGCAGCGTGCTGCGTGCCGTCTTGCGGTGGCCGGTCAGAGCTAGGAAGACGACGGTCACGAGCAGCGAGAACGCCCACTCGTCGGACACGGGATGGGCAGCACCCGGCGAGGCGCCGAGGAACGCCTCCAGGTACGCCGCGATCTCTCCGGCGAGCGTGGGCTCGCCCTCTATGTGCGCGAGGACCCCGAGCAGGCACAGCTGTTCGCAGAGCCTGGCCGACTTCACCGGGTGTCACGAACGCGTCCAGTCCAGTCTTGGAGCGGGTCGTCAGGTCGAGAGGATCCTCGGTTTTGACCGCCTCCCAGAACTCGGTGGCGTGTGCGCTGAACAGGCGCCGGGCGACAGCAAGCTCGGTGCAGTCCGGGGCGTCCGCCCCGGGTGGGTTCTCCCAGGCGGCCCGCAGAAGCAGGAACGCGACTTGGGCCGCGAGGTCCTCCCGACCGTGAGCGGCGGCCTCCTTTGCGAGCATCGCGCCGGTCAGCATGTTGCCCCAGCGCTCCGCCGGCCCGAGCCCCGGCTGGAACCACGCGCGGGCGTACCCCCGAAGGTCGAGGCGGCTGCCGGCCCCCTGCCCGAGCCGGCCGAGGATCTCCAGGGTCCGGGCACGGTCCTGGGCGGGGACGCCCTCCACAAGGACGGCCTCGAACTGTGGGACTAACCAGTCGATGTCCCACGGCTCGGTCGGGGCCTCGCCGCGGTCCCGGTGGTGGCGGTCGTAGTCCTGGAACTCGACGCCCGCCCCGCCCTTCAACCGACCGTTCGCAACAACGACGAGTCGCCGTCGCAGGGACGGATCGAAGTCTGGGTGCACGACCGAGCCAGTCCGCATCGCATCGACCTGCTGGCGCACGTCCCGCCAGTTGGCAGAGCCGAGGTCGCCTGCCTTCGACTGCAGGCAGTACTGGTACTCGGTCCCGTTCTCGTGCCGCCTGGCGATGAAGTCCTTGCCGAACTCATATGCACCGTGCACCAGATGCACATGATGGAAGCCGAGCCGCCGCAGCAGCGCCAGGAGCGGCGCGTCGAGCTCGCGCTCTGTCAGGCCGTCAACGTAGGCGGCGACGGCGTCTGCGAGAAACATGCTCCTCCTGATTCCGCGTCACCATCGCGGCCGCCCTCTGCTGCTGCTCGACGGTCGGCAGCGGAATCTCGCGGAGCCGGGCTACGACCGCCGCGCCAACCACCACCTGCGGCGGGCGGACGTGGCCGGTCGCGTCCACGGCCCATTCGGTCCTGTCAGACGCATCCAGCAGGTCGTCCCAACCCAGCGTCGCCCCCTGGAGCGTGATCGAGTTGCCCACGGCTTCCGCCGCGTCGCCGACGTGCTCGAAGAACGGGCGCATGAACTGCGGCAGGTATGACTCCGCGATCTGCCCGAGGACGTCGTGGAACTGTTCCAGATTGCCCTCGACGACGTCCGAACGCTGAATCTGTACCTCCTGCGTCATGTGCACCTGGGGCTCGTGGTCCTGGCGTCACCAGCCTCCACCCGGATCGTGCCGACGCCTTCAGGCAGCGGGACCCGCCGCAACGACGCATAGATCGGGTCGGCCTCCGACATCAGCTCGTCGACGGCCCGCCGGACGAACTCCGCGACCGCCCGGTCATAGTCGGGCGTCACAAGCAACGGCAAGGCGATCCCGCTTCTATGTCGTGTCGGTCAGGTGCTCTGTGACGGTACCTGCGACTCCTGGTCCGGCCATAGCGCCCGGCGACGGTCCTCGCACCGTCATGGGACATGGATCCCGAAGCCCACGGTTCGCCAGGCGCAGCTCGATTGCTGGCGCACCGCCGACTGCCGGAGCCGTCGCAATAGCGGATGGACAATCGGGACGACCAGATCAGCTGGTTGGCGCAGGTTGTCGTCGGCTCGAACGGTGTCCGTCGGCGTTCTCCTGCTGAGATTGTGGCGCCACCTCAAGGTTGTTGGCGGCCGGCGGCGCCGCGGCCTGCTGCGGTAATGCGTCGCCGAGTCCGGTGAGTAGTTTGCGTAGCAGTGCTGCGAGGTGTTCTTGCTCGCTCGGGCTGAGTGTGGTCAGTAGGGCTGTTTCGAGGTCGACGTGGTCGGCGACGACGTCGTCGACGAGTCGGCGGCCGCTGTCGGTGAGGGTGATTAGCACGCTGCGCCGGCTGGCGGGGTCGGTCTCGCGGGTGACCAGGCCTTTGGCGGTGAGCCGGTCGATCCGGTTGGTGATGGCACCGGAGGTGACCATGGAGGCGTCGACGAGGGCGCCGGCGGTGAGTCGGTAGGGCGGACCGGTCCGGCGCAGGGTGGCCAGGATGTCGAACTCCCATAGCTGCAGGTCGTGGCCGGCGAAGTGTTCGCCCAGTTTGCGTTCCAGCAGCCGGGAGGCCCGTTTGATGCGCCCGATGACGCCCATCGGCGTGGGGTCGATGTCGGGTCGCTCGGTCCGCCACTGTTCCAGTACCCGGTCGACGTGATCAGCCACCACAACTCCTCAACGTTGAACTGTTTGACATCACGCTAGCAGACTGCCTACTGTTCTCAACGTCGAACAGTTCAACGCTGAGGGGTGATTGTCATGACGACCCTGACCCGCGAGGTCGCCGGTCCTGCCGCCGTCGGGAACTCGTCCCGGAGCTGGGGCCTGACCGGCCTGACTGCGCTGGCACCGATGACGTGGGGCACCACCTACCTGGTGACGACCGAGTGGCTGCCGCCGGATCGCCCACTGCTGTCCGGTGCGATCCGTGCGCTGCCGGCCGGTCTGGTTGCGCTCGCGATCGGCTGGAGGCTGCCGCACGGCGCCTGGTGGTGGCGTGCGGCCGTGCTGGGCACCCTGAACATCGGCGCGTTCTTCGCGTTGCTGTTCATCGCGGCCTACCGGCTACCCGGTGGTGTCGCGGCCACCCTGTCCGCGGTGCAGCCCCTCATCGTGGCCGGCCTCGCGTTCGCCCTGCTCGGCCAACGCCCGACCCGCTGGCAACTCGGCTGGGCCGTCGCGGCCACCGTCGGGGTCGCGGTCATGGTGCTGCGCGGACAGCTCGCCTTCGACCTGCCCGGCATCGCGGCCGGCCTCGCGGGCACCGCCGCCATGGCGGCCGGGATCGTGCTCACCCAACGCTGGGGCCGTCCGGTCGGGGTGCTGGCCTTCACCGGCTGGCAACTCACCGCGGGCGGGCTGCTGCTCACCCCGCTCGCCCTGCTCGTCGAGGGACCACCGCCCGCACTGAGCCTGTCCGCGCTCGGCGGCTACGCCTGGCTGGCCATCATCGGAACCCTGCTGGCCTACGCGCTGTGGTTCCACGGCCTGGGCCGGCTCCCCGTCGCCGCCCTGTCCTTCCTCCCGCTGCTCTCACCCGTCGTGGCCACCGTGCTGGGCTGGCTGGTCCTTGCGCAGTCCCTCACCCTCGCCCAAGGCCTCGGTTTCGCTCTCGCGCTGCTGTCGATCGCCGCCGCCCAACTCGACCCCCACACCGCACGACACCTGCTGCGCCGCAACCCCCGCGCAGCCCGGGAACCGACCCCAGCACCCATCAACACCAACCGAATCATCAGGAGTTGACGACCATGCGCATCACCGTCTTCGGGGCCGCCGGCGACGTTGGCAGCCGGGTGGTGGCCGAGGCACTGTCCCGCGGCCACCAGGTCAGCGCCGTCGTGCGCGACCAGGCCCGCTTCCCCGACCTACCCGCCGCGGCCGACCCGCGTATCGGTGACGCAGCGAATGTCGAGGACGTGGCCGCGCTCAGCGCCGGCCAAGACATCGTGATCAGCGCCACCCGCCCGGCACCCGGCAGCGAGACCGAACTCGTCACCACCAGCAAGGCGCTGCTCGCCGGACTCGCCGGCACCGGCGTTCGGCTGCTGCTCGTCGGCGGAGCCGCCACCCTCACCATGCCCGGCACCGGCGGTACCACCGTGGTCGAGGACCCGAACTTCCCCGCCGACCTGCGCGACCTCGCGATCGCCTGCCGCGACCAGCTCGAGACCTGCCGCGCCGAGACCGCCGTCGACTGGGCCTACCTCAGCCCGCCCGCGCACCTGGAGCCAGGCCAACGCACCGGCACCTACCGCCTGGGCACCGACGAACTGCTCGCCGACGCCGAGGGCAACTCGACCATCTCTATCGAAGACTTTGCGGTAGCGCTGCTGGATGAGGCCGAACAGCCCAAGCATCACCAGACCAGGTTCACCGTCGCCTACTGACCTCTGGCCGGCCCGCGATCTTGTGTCGGAGAGGGACCGGTCTACGAGACGGCTGGTCGCGGCTTCGGGTCGTAGCGGGAATCGATCGACGACAATGGAGGCATGCTGCGTACCGCCGTGACAGATCTGTTGGGTATCGATGTTCCCGTGGTCGGCGCGCCGATGACCGGTGTGGCCGGGGGGCGGCTGGCGGCCGCTGTGTCCGCCGGCGGCGGGCTGGGGATGGTCGGCGTGGGTGGCTCCACCGAGGCGGCGGCAATTCGCGACGAGTGCCAGAGCGCGCGCCGGGCCGGCCGGCCCTTCGGCATCGGGCTGATGGCCTGGGTGTTGGAACGCCGTCCCGACCAGTTCGACGCGGCGCTCGAGGCCGAGCCCCAACTCGTGTCGGTCAGCTTCGGCGATTACGCGCCGTGGGTGGACCGCCTGCACGAGTCCGGGATCAAGGTCGCCACCCAGGTCGGTGACGTCGACGCCGCGCGGGCCGCCGCCGACGACGGTGTGGATGTCGTGGTGGCCCGCGGCGCCGAGGCCGGCGGCCACGGCTCGGATGCGGTCGCCACCCTGCCCCTGCTGCAGGGCGTCCTTGATGCGGTCGAGGTCCCGGTGCTCGCGGCTGGCGGCATCGCCACCGCCCGCGGTCTCGCCGCCGTGCTGGCCGCCGGCGCGGCTGGCGCCTGGGTCGGCAGCGTCCTGCTGGCCTGTCCCGAAGCCACCAACACTCCCGAGGCGCGCGCCCGGGTGTGTGCCGCGGCCCAAACCGACACTGTCTACAGCCGCGTCTTCGACATCGCCCAGGGCATTGCGTGGCCGCCCGAGTACGGCGGCCGGGCACTGCGCAACGAGTTCACCGACCGTTGGATCGGGCGCGAAGGCGAGCTCGCCGACGACCACGCGGCTCGCGATCAGCTCAGCACCGCCCGCGAGACGGCCGACTACGACACCGCCTACATCTACGCCGGGCAGGCCGTCGGCCTCGTCAAGCGCGAGCGATCCGCGACCGAGATCGTCGCCAGACTCGCCGAGGGCGCCGAACAGCTACTCAGCCTCTGGCGGTGACGGACCAGGGCAAGAAGTGAGTCGCTCACTCCGGCCGGTCAACGCAAGGTGCCCGCATGGCCATCGGCGGATCCTGGCGGTCAACGCAACAGGAGGTCTCCGATCTCGATCGGCTTTCTGAACCCTAGCCGCTTGCGGGGGCGATCGTTGAGTTCTTGGGCGACCCAGTCGAGGTCTGCAGCGCTGTGAATGCTCAGGTCGGTGCCTTTCGGAAAATACTGACGCAGCAACCCGTTGGTATTCTCGTTGGTGCCGCGCTGCCAGGGGCTGTGCGGGTCACAGAAGTAGATGTCGATGTCGGCATCGACGCTGACCGCCTTCCAGTCGCGCATCTCCGGGCCTTGGTCCCAGGTCAGCGTGTGCCGCACTGAGTCCGGCAATGTCTTGATCTTGGCGGCGAGGGCGTCGCGGACCTGCTCGGGCTTGTACCCGTCCGGCAGATGCAGCAGCATCGTGTAGCCACTGGCCCGCTCGACCAACGTGCCGATCGCGGTCAGGTTGCCCTTGCCGATGATCAGGTCACCCTCCCAGTGCCCGGGCACCGCCCGATCCGCGACCTCAGCGGGCCGCTCGCTGACGTTGACCATGTCGGGAATGCGGTTCTTGCGCTGTCCCGGCTGCCGACTGGGCCGGCGCAGCGCCCGCCCGGTGCGCAGGCACACCGCCAGGTCACGGCGCAGCGCGCCGCGAGATTGCACGTACAGCGACTGGTAGATCGTCTCGGTCGACACCCACATCTCCGGGTCGTCGGGGAACTGCTGGCGCAGCCGACCGGCGATCTGCTCCGGCGAGTACCTCTTCTCCAGATCGTGCTCGACCTGCCTACGCAGCGCCAGGTTGGTCGCGAGCTTCGCCGGGGTAGCGCGGCTCGCCCGGCCGTACGCCAGCGCGTGTGCCGTCGTGGCCCGGTAGCCACCTGGGCGGCCGGTGTTGCGCGACAAGCTCCCGGCTGACCGTCGACGGGTTCCGGCCCAGCCGGGCCGCGATCGAACGCACCGACTCGCCGGCCGCCCGACCCAGCGCGATCTCCTCCCGTTCAGCGAACGAGAGATATCTGCCCTGCAGATCCCTACCGCGTCGCGGCCGAACACCACCAGCCTCACGCAGCCATTGCAGGCCGCGCCAGCGATGCGTCCCAGCCACCGCCGCCGCGTCGGTCAGGAACTCACCGGCCTGCAACGCCGCCCAGAACGGCTGGACCAACTCGGGCACCATCTGACTCGAGAAACGGATGCTCACCAACACCCTCTCCATCTCAGCAGGTGTTGCGACCACCGCGAGGACCCAAGCATCGCTGACCGGGACGGCTGACTGGCGGGCGGTGTCCAGGAGTCCTTCGCCCAGTCCGTGGCCGGCCAGAACACCGGCTTCTCGCGCAGCGCGCCGACCTGGACGAACTTGTAGGTCGCCGCCAGCGGCTTCGCGCCCTTTCGGTAAACAGGAACTCGCAGGTCGAGATTCTGGCGCCGGCCTGGGGCTGCTGAACCGGTCGTGCTTGCATCCGTCCGGCGAGAACGCCAGGATGCCCTGCGCCTTTGCCGGTCTCGAGGCCCACGTCGAGCTGCAGCGGGTTGTCGCGGTCGAACGTGGCGGGGTCGGACGCTCGCACCAGCGTGACGCTGTCCCGCACGTAGTACATCTCCTGCTTGGCCGGCTCGAAGTCCTTCGGCAGGCACTCGTGCATGGCCTCGGTGTCCGCCTGGGACGCGTGCTCGACGGCGGTCACGGCCCGCGACGGTGCCGGTGACCTGCTCCGTGCGCGAGGGATGGACGGCCAGTGTCGCCGCCGTGCCGAGGCACAGCGCGGTACCGGGTGCGGTGACACCGTCCTCGATCGGGGAGGTGCGCACGCACGAGGTCGGCACGTCCGGGCCGCCGCCCTTCCCGCCGCAGCTGCTGTCGCACGCGGTCAGCGCGAGCGCCGCCGCCGGCAGAAGCATCCAGAGTCGCCGCATGTCCTCGAACGCATCCGCAAAGGGAGCAGTTCTCGCCTCGAACGGCCGGGCCGGGCAGCCCTCCCCACGACGGTCACCGCGGGCGGATCGACGTCCACCCGGCGCGCACGGACCTCCGGCAACGGACCGGGTCGTCGCCGGCCGCGACACAGAGGTCGAGGGTGACACCTGCGCCGTGCGTGTCGAGGTCGTCCCGGCTCAGTCCGCCGGCCAGGACGAGCGAGGCGAGCCCATGGCCGGCCGCCCAGTACCGGGTGGCGAGCGCGTCCGGATCGGTCCGCGCGCCGAACCGACCGGACGCCCGCGCCCGCGCCGCACACCCGACGAGCACCGTGAAGGTGGCGGCCGCCGCGCCCGGGTCAGCGAGTTCGGCGTCGGGGTCGAACATGGCGCGGTAGAGGTCCGGGTGACCCAGCGCGTTCGTGACGTACGCGGCGCCGAGCGCGGCGAGGTCGCGTACCGGATCGCGGGTCTGCGGCACGTCGTCGAGCGTCGTCCCCAGGCGGGTGAAACCCTCCTGGCGCACCGCCGACCGTAGCCCGGCCATGCCGCCGAAGTGCGTGTACACCGCCATCGTCGACTGGCCGGTGCCGGCGACGACACCGCGCAGCGTCAGCGCCTCCCGGCGGGCGAGCAGCTCGGCGGCACGCTCGATCAGGGCCAGGCGGACCTCCGCCGGCGCGGTTCTCGGCACTTGACGATTGTTCCATGGCAACGCTATGAAGAAGTTCCATATCAACGCTATCAAAAGGAGTCGCGATGCCCGTCGAGCTGATGAACCCGGACGGACTGCCCAAGCCGGAGCCGTACCGCCAGATCGCCGTCGCGACAGGTGCGCGGCTGGTGTTGTCGCCGGACAGGTCGCCCGCACCGCCTACGGCGACCCGGTCGGCGGCGGTGACCTCGCCGCACAGGTCGAGCGGGCCTACCTGAACGTCGCGACGGCGGTGGCCGCGGCAGGCGGCAGCATCGCCCACGTGGCCAAGCTAACCGCCTACGTCGTCGACTGGACGCCGCAGCGGATGGCCGACCTCGGCGCCGGCGTCGGCCGCGCTGCAGCCCGCCTCGGTGCCGACCTGGTCAAACCGGTGACGCTGATCGGCGTCGCGACGCTCGCCGAGCCGGACCTGCTCGTCGAGGTGGAGGCCGTCGCCGTCCTCCCTTAGCTACCCGCCGCTGCCCCTGCTCTGATCGCAGCAACACCTGTCCTACCCAGGCCGCCGCGGGACGGTGTGGTTGTTCGATGATCAAGGTCGTCCCGCAGCCCACCCCGTCACCGGACACATGCCCGGATGGGATCGTTGGACGGGCCCGGATCGCCTCGCTTCACTCCGGACGTGACCAGCCCTGCACGCCTGGCTGAGGCGGTTGGAGGACACGATCGACCAACGACGTGTCGCAGTGCTCGATCACTTCGGTCAGCTTGTCGCCATCGACGGTGAAGATGAGGCAGTAGACGTTGTTGTAGGCGTCGCCGCGGGTGGTCGTCGTCCGCCCATGGGTTTGGACGACGACGCGGTTGCGTTGGACGAGCCTGTCGCGGTACTTCTCCACGGAGAAGTCCGGTACCCACCAGACGCACTTTCGCAGGATCCACACCACGGAGCCCACGTCGTAGAACTCCATGCGACACCGGGTGGTGCGCAGCCCGGAGACGACCAGGCCGGCGTCCTGTGCGGCGGCGGATTCCTGCTGCGGGTCGCGCCCGTTCCGTTCCTCAAGGAGCGGACCGAGGAAGTGCTCGATCAACTCGAACGCCGATGCCGGTCCGACGTGCTGCGCGAAGTAGCAGCCACCTGGTGCCAGGGCTCGGCGTGTTTCTTCCCAGTCGGGCCGGACCGGGTGTCGGTCGGTCACCAGCTCGAATGACTCATCCGGAAGCGGCAGGGGTGCGTCCTGGACGGTCTGGATGACCTGGACACCGCGCGGTCCGAGTAGTTCGCGGGCGTGCTGCGCGTTGGGCGGCCATGCCTCGGTGGCGACCATCCGCGGCGGGAACGTCGGTGCCTCGGCGAGGACCTCGCCGCCACCCGTGTCGATGTCCAGGGCGGACTCGACCTGACCGAGCCGATCGGCAAGGAGCTTCGCATAGCCCCAAGGCGGTCGCTCTTCGGTCGCTCGGCCGTTGAGCCAGTCGAATCCCCAACCGGTCACATCAGCCGCAGCGGCCTCGGCCACCAATTCATCGAACGATCGCACCCCGACATCGTCCCAGCCACCAAGAGCGCTCCGATCTCCACCTGAGCCCTCCGCTCCTGGCCCGGGTTCGATAGCGGATCGGCTATCGGCCCGATACGTCACCCGCCGAACTGCCAGCCCGCTGCGAGGATGCAGAGATGGAAGCCGCGCGCAACCCTGACTACCTCCGCAAGCTCGCCACGGCTACGCAGCAGTTCCGAGAGGCCTTCGACCGGTTCATGAGCCTGCACGTCTTCAACGAGAACCTGGCGCGGGGCATCGCCCCAGCGGTGTTCGCCAAGGACAACGCGGACCCCGCCGAGATCGAGCGTGCGGCGTCCGAGGTATCGCGAGCAGCGGGGCGAGCCGGAGCCGTCACCGGCCTGACCGGCGTGCTCATCAACGTCTCTGGATTTGGGACCGTGGATCCCGTCGCCGCCTGGCACACCATCACGCGCCCAAAACCGGTGCTCGAACCACAGGACATCTTCGACGCCTGCGACATGGCGATCGGACGGTTGGACGGCCTCATTGCGAAAGCCGAGGCCGAAGTTCCGCCGACGGGGGGCGTTGCCACGATGCACCCGCTCGTCTGGAACGCCGCCAAGCGGCTGTGGCGCGACCGTCACTACCGCGAGGCTGTGGCTTCGGCCGCCGAGGCCCTGGTCGCTCAAGTCAAGATCATGACCGGCCGCAATGACGTGTTGGAAACCGACCTATGGCGTCAGACCTTCTCCGCCGACCCACCCGCACCGGACAAGCCCCGGCTGCGATGGCCGGGAGAACCGAGCGACCGCAACGTCAAGTCGATGAACGACGGCTTACGGCTGCTCGCACCAGGCGTCCAACTGACCATCCGCAACCCCGCCACCCACGTACTCAGCGACCTTGGCGAGCAAGAGGCCACCGAACAGCTCGCCACCCTCAGCCTGCTCGCACGCTGGGTCGACGAGTGCCAGCTGCTGGACGGCATGTAGCCGAGGATGCGGCTGGCAGGGTGCGTAGCGCTCCCATGCGCCGTAAAGACGGGCGACGGTGCTGCGGATCAGCTCGCAGCGTCGTCCAGAGATCGTCACTTGCGCCCTGGCGCCAGGTCGCGGCAGTGCCGCGACACGATCCTTGAGCGGCACGCAACGGCTTCAACGATGTATGCTTGCCTTACCAAGGGTAAGGAGCCGGCATGACGTCCGCCACGGTCACCAGCAAGGGTCAGGTCACCATCCCCGTCGACGTGCGCACCAAGCTCGGTCTCCGGCCAGGATCCCGGCTCGCGTTCATTCCCACCGACACAGGTGGATACGAGATCCACCTGCAGGCAGCGTCGATCCAGGACCTCAAAGGTGCCGTGCCGCGACCGTCCGGGCTCGTCACCCTCGAGGACATGAACGAGGCCATCGCCGCCGGCGCTACTACATCTGCCCCGTGATCGGACTCGATACCAACGTCGTCGTCCGCTACCTGGTTCAAGACGAGCCGGATCAGTCGGCAGCGGCGTCCACGGTGATCGACGCGCTGACCGAGAAGGACCCAGGCTTCCTCAGCCTGGTCACCGTCGTCGAGCTGTACTGGGTACTGCGACGCGCCTACAAGATCAGCACCGCTCGCTGTGCCGAGCTGGTCGAGGGCCTCCTGGATGCCCGCGAACTCAGAGTCGACCAGGACTCGATCGTCCGAGCCGCGCTCACCGCGAGTCGTGGCGGCCTCGACTTCGCCGACGCCGTCATCGCCGAGCTCGGCCGAGTCGCCGGCTGCGAACACACTTTGACCTTCGACCAACGGGCCGCACAGTCGAATGAGATGCGACTCCTCGTCCTCCACTGAGCCGACATCACCGTGCGGAGATCGTCCGCCGGCCGGGCTGGACCACGACAGGGAAGGAATCGAGCAGGCGATGCAGAACCCGATGCGCAGCCGATCGTGATTCGGGACGCGGCTCAGGTCTGTTCGGGGTCGGGGCCGCGGGCGGCGCGACCGCCGTCGACGGGCAGGACGGCGCCGGTGACGAAGCTCGCCGCGTCGGAGAGCAGATAGGCGACGGTGTCGGCGACCTCCTCGGCCCGGCCAACCCGCCCGAGCGCTTGGAGCTCGGCCATCTGCGCTTCGGTCTGCGGGGTGGCCTCGGGACCCTGATCGCGCAGGTACGCCTGGCACCGCTTCGTGCTGATCGACCCCAGCGCGACGGCGTGGTGCACTGACGGTCAACGGATGCCGCCCGACTTCGCCGCAAGCGGATCCCGGCCACGGGCCGTCACGTGGAGCGGTCATCTGCCGACCTCGACAGGCAAGCATGGGCTTGCCTATGGTTCAAGCGTGGGGGACGTGTTCAAGGCCCTCGCGGACCCCACCCGGCGCGCGATCCTCGACGAGCTCGCAGACCGTGACGACCAGACGCTCTTCGAGCTCTGCTCGCGGCTCGCCGCCGGCCACCAGGTCGCGTCGTCGCGGCAGGCGGTGTCCCAGCACCTCGACGTGCTGGTCGCCGCCGGCCTCGTGCGGACGCGGCGGGAGGGCCGGTACAAGTTCCACCGCCTCGACCGGCGGCCGCTCGAGCGGCTCGCCGAACGCTGGCTGACGCAGCCCCCGGAGGAGACATGAGAATCACCCTGTCGAGCGTCCTCGTCGACGACCAGGCGAAGGCGCTGGCCTTCTACACCGACGTCCTCGGCTTCGAGAAGAAGACCGACATCCCGCTCGGCGAGCACCGCTGGCTCACCGTCGTCTCGCCCGAGGCGCCCGACGGCGTCGAGCTGCTGCTCGAGCCCGACGAACACCCCGCGGCCAAGCCGTTCAAGGCCGCGCTCGTCGAGGACGGCATCCCGTTCACGTCCTTCGCAGTAGAAGACGTTCACCGCGAGCACGAGCGGCTGCGCAGCCTCGGCGTCCGCTTCACTCAGGAGCCGACCGCCATGGGCCCCGTCACCACGGCCGTGCTCGACGACACCTGCGGCAACCTCATCCAGCTCGCCCAGCAAGCATCAGATTGAACGACGACCACGCATCCCACTCTGCCTCGTCTCGTAAGCCGATTGGTGACCGGGCGGCGGGAGGGCCCTGCTGGGCAGGCCCGGGACCTCTGCTCGGCGGATCACTCACCCGCAACTCGGAGAAACGCCTCCACCTGGGCCGAAGAGGTCAGCTCGATCACCCGCAGGTTGGCTTGGTAGCGATCAAGAGCGGCCTTGAGACGCGGCCGACTGTCGATCGGGTAACGCCACACCCACCGCAGGAACGTCAGATCGAGTCACTCAGGGCATCCGACTGCCTGGACGTCTCGACCGTGGTGCTGGAACACCCGCAACAGCGCCCTGATCAAACATCGGAGCCTTGGCAGCGCCAGCACGACGACAGTGTCAGCTCGGGCGAAGCGAACGTCGAAGGTACCGCCGTAGTTCCCATCGACGATCCAGCAGTCGGCGGCAAGAAGGTCGTTCTGCACAGCTCGCCATTCCTCGGCCGCCGTTGCTACCCAGCCCGGCTTCCAGAAGTGCTGGTCGAGGTGGATGACCCGGGATACCGGTTCGCTGCCCGAGTTCGCGGGCGAGGGTCGACTTCCCTGCCCCGCCGGAGCCGACCACCGCAACTCGCTTCACTCGACAGGGTCTGCCGAACACGGTCAAGTCACCAGCCGCGCTAGCGGATGGGTATTCGGCACATCGGTCGAGCCGCTCGGGCTACTCGTCTAGGTCGAGGATGATCTTCCCGGTGGTGATGCGGTCGAAGGTGCGCATGGCCTCGGCTACCGCGCCGAGTGGGTAGGTGGCGGCGGTACGGAGGGTCAGGCGTCCGGTGTCGATGAGGTCGACGAGGTGTGCGAGGCGTGCACCATTTTCCTGGACGTAGCTCATCGCGGCGGTGCCGTCTGCTTCGGACAGGTCGGGCAGGGTGCCGGGGACGATGCTGACGTAGCGGCCGCCGCGGCGCAGCGCGCCCGGGCTGGGCGTTCCGGCGGTGTCGAGCACGCCGTCGTAGCGGCCGGGCTGGGGGGTGCCGGTCACGACGTGGTCGGCACCGAGGGCTTCGGCGGCAGCAACCCGCCCGGGCTGGTCCCGGACCCCGGCGTGGACGGTGACGCCCCGCAGACGCAGGAGCTGGACGGCGAGGCCGCCGACCGCCCCGGTCGCGCCGGTGACCAGCACGGCGCTGCCGGGTGCGGGATCGAGGGTGTCGACAGCATCGAGGGCGGCGAGCCCGGCCAACGGCAGCCCGGCGGCGTCGGTGAGGCCAAGGCTATGGGGCGCGGCGGTGACGATATCGGCGGGCAGGCAGACATCGTCGCCCCAGGTGCCGCGGCCGGTGGCGCCCATCGCGGACATCGCCACCACCGGATCGCCCGGGCGAAGTGTGGTGACCGTGTCTGGACCGACGTCCCCGACCTGCCCGGCGAGGTCCCAGCCCAGGGTGAGCGGCATCGGTAGATCCGGGCGTTCGGCGCCGGAACGGATCTTGATGTCGACCGGGTTGATCGAGGATGCCGTGACCCGGATCCGCAATTCACCCGCCGCAGGCTGGGGCATCGCCACGGCCCGAACCATGACGACCGACTCGTCGCCGTAGCGGTCGATCTGCGCGGCCCTCACCGCGCTGCCCCACCTGGGGAGGCAGTGCCCGCGTGCGGGTGCCGCCTGAGCACGAACGCGGTCAGGACGAGCCCGGCGATCGTGACCGCCGCGCCGGCGGGGCCGGTCCAGGACAGCCCAGCGGTGGCCACGACCGCCCCACCCAGGGCGGCGCCGATCGCGTTGGCCAGGTTGAACGCGGCGACGTTGGTCGCGGCGGCCAGCGTCGGCGCACCAGTGGCCAGCCCGATCACCCGGGCCTGCAGGCCCGGCACCGTCGCGAACGCCGCTGCCCCGAACACGGCGACGTCGACGACCAGGACCGGCGGCGGCCGCGGGCAACAGCAGCAACGCTGCCGCCATCACCGCCAGCGCGGTCAGCAGCGTGCCGCGCAGATGGGCGTCGGTGGTGCGGGCGGCGACCGCGTTGCCGGCCACGCCGCCGGCGCCGAACGCGGTCACCACGACAGTGACCGCAACCGGTCCTCCGCCGGCCAGGTCACGGACCAGCGGAGCGAGATAGGTGAAGGCGGTGAACACTCCCGCGTAGCCGAGGATCGTCATCGCGAACGTGACTGCCACCGCCGGGCGCAGCAGGCTGCGTACCTGGGCGGTGATCGGCCCGGGGGTGGGCCGGGCCAGCCGCGGCAGGGTCGCCGCCAGCATCACCAGCCCGGCCGCGCCGATTGCGGCGATCAGCACGAACGTCCACCACCACCCGGCTCGGGTCGCCACCACCGTGCCGAGCGGCACGCCTAGCACGGTGGCCAGGGTCAGCCCCGTCGCCACCGCCCCGATCGCCCGAGCCGACCGCTCCGGCGGGACCAGGCCGACCGCGGTGACCAGGGCGACGGCGAACACCGTGCAGTGCACCGACCCGGCCAACACCCGCGCGACGAGCATCACCGGGAACGACGACGCGGCCGCGCAGCCCAGCGTCGCCAGACAGAACAGGACCATCAGAGCCAGCAGCAGCGGTTTCGGAGCCCGGCGCGCTGTCACCGCGGTCAGCACCGGCCCGACCAGCAGCACCGTCGCCGCGTACACCGTCACCAGCTGCCCGGCCGCGGCCACGCCCGTGCTCAGCCCGGCCGCCACCGCCGGCAGCATCCCGGCGACCGCGTACTCCCCGGTCCCGATCGCCAACACGCACAGCGCCAACCCAGCCAGCGCAGCTGTGGAGTGTTCCCGCCCCACCGGAGTGCCCATGGTTCGGTGTCCCTCGCCGGTTGTCGTTGCCTCGGTCATGCCGACGACGGTAAAGTCTCACACCAATGTCAGAGTCAAGCCTGACCCCGAAACGATCCCCGGCACAGGGAGGCAGCGTGCGAATCGGTGAACTGTCCCGGCGCAGCGGCGCCAGCGTCCGCTCCCTGCGTTACTACGAACAACAGGGACTGCTGCACGCCACCCGTACCAGCGGTAACTACCGCGACTACCCCGACACCAGCCTCGACACCGTCCACGTCATCTGCACCCTGCTCCAGGCCGGCCTGACCACCGCGACCATCGGTCGGCTCCTGCCCTGCATCGAGCTGATCGGCGGTCAAGCAACGCCCTGCTCAGACCTGCTCACCGATCTGCACCACGAACGTCAGCGCCTCGACCAACAACGGCAAGCCCTCACCCGATCCACCGGCATCCTCGACACCGTCATCGCGGCAGCACGCTGAGCCGGGACGAACAACCTCGACCGCGTCCAAACACCCGCCCGTAAGCCGATGGCTCTACGGGGACATGCGGACGCCAACGTGGGCGCGTCCTGCCGCGACTCGGTCAAGCGCGCAGGGCGTGAATTACGGCATCTAGATCGCGGTTCGTCGCGGCGTGGTCAAGCGCGCGTGTCAGCGTCTGGGCGTAGCTGGGCTCCGCGTCGCGCCACCGGTCGCGACCTCGTTCGGTGATCGCGGTGTAGACGCCCCGGCGATCGTCGGGGCACATCTCCCGGCGCGTGAGCCCGGCGGCGTCCAGCCGGCCGATCAGGCGGCTGACGGAGCTCTGGTTGAGGCCGAGGGCGTCTGCGAGCTCCTGCATCCGCAGCTCACCAGCCGGGGTGCCTGCGAGCTCAGCGAGGGCGCGGTACTCGGACAACCCGAGACCGTGGTGACGCAGCAAACCGGCTTCAAGCTCCCGCTCGACCTGACCGAACAACGCCGTGATCAGGCGCCAGCCTCGTTCCTCGCTGGCACCCGTGCTCATCGACATCGCCCTTCCTCCGATCGAGGCGGCACGCCTCCCACCGCCGCTTGACTTAGCGTACATGTGGCAGCATGTTATGCATGCGCCTACATCAATCGAGGAGGTCTCATGAACCCGAGCACCATCCGGCGCGAGCGCGTCACCACCGAGCCCGACTGGTACGAGCCCTACAACATCTCGCTAGCCATCAAGACCGGCGGGCTGGTCTACGCCTCCGGACAGGCCGGGTTCGACACCGACGGCCGCACGGTCGGAAACGGCGACTTCGAAGCTCAAGCCCGACAGGCTTTCACCAACCTCGACACGGTGCTCACCCAGGCCGGCTCCAGCCTCGCCGACGTGGTCAAGGTGACGATCCTGCTCACCGACATGAGCAATCTCGACAAACTCGTGCAGCTGCGCGCGGAGTACTTCACCAAGCCCTACCCGGCCGACACCCTGCTCGAAGTCTCCTCCCTTGCCCAGCCCGACTGGCAGATCGAGATCGACGCCATCGCGCTCACGCATTGACAGGGCGCCACGCGAGACCGCCCAAGGCAGGTAAGCCGCCGTTACGCCGCCACCTCGAACCGGCGCCGACGTCCGGGGGGACCATCGTGTGCGCCACTGCGGTGACAGCTCGCCGCGGTAGGTCTCAAGGCACCTGACCAAGCTCCTCGGGCGGCGTGCAATGCCTGCCGCCGACCTCCGCACTCTCCGTGCCGCAGCGGGACAGCCGGACCGGAACGGACAGGACTGGCTGGTCTTGAGGAACCCGTCAGGTGGATGCCAGCTCGCTTTTCAGCAGATCCAGGTTCTGCCGGAGGCGACTTGGCCGGATGGCCCGCATCCGCAGATGGCGCATCTTGACCTGACCGTTCCGACGGTGGACGTCCTCGACGCCGAACACCGCCGCGCGCTTGGCCTCGGCGCTCGCCCGCTTCGCGGTCGGTCTCATGATCCGGAGCAACAGCTGCGGGTCTACGCAGACCCGGCCGGCCACCCATTCTGCATCTTCGTGTCCGACCCCTCGACTGCCTGATGTCTCATCGGCTCCGTGTCACAAGGCGATCCCCATACGACGCTCCGCTCGGTCCCACTGTTCGCTGCCTACGGTCCCGAACCGTCGCGCTGGCCGTTACGCATCCGGGTCGGGCGACCGTCGCGGCCGGCCATGGGGGGTTGGCTCGGGTGCCCGCTCAGCGAGTGGCCGGAGTAGTACGGCATGGATCGTAGGGTGCTTCCCATGCCAAACGCGCCGCTCCATCCCGAGCCGTTCACCCCGCAGACGGCCCCCGCCGCGCTGGAGGACTTGCGCGCGCGGCTGCGCGCGACGCGCTGGCCGGACGCGCCCGAGGACGCCGGCTGGTCGCTCGGGACCGAGATCACCTACCTCCGCGAGCTCGTCGCCTACTGGGTGGACGGGTTCGACTGGCCGGCGCAGGAGTCGGCGCTTGCCCGGTTGCCCAGCTTCCGGGTCCCGCTCGGCGGCCTCGGGATCCACTTCGTGCACGTCCGGGCGCCTGCGCCGGCGGGGCCTGTCCTGCCGCTGGTGCTCAGCCACGGGTGGCCGGACTCGTTCTGGCGCTACGCGAAGGTCATCCCGCTCCTCACTGACCCCGGTGCGCACGGCGCCGATCCTGCCGACGCATTCGACGTGGTCGTGCCCGACATGCCGGGCTACGGGTACTCCGACCGTCCGACCGGCCCGCCGCTGGATTCCGTCGCCGTCGCTGGCCTGTGGGCCGAGCTCATGGGCGTCCTGGGCTATCCGCGGTTCGGCGCGGCGGGCGGGGACATCGGCAGTCACGTGAGCCGCTATCTCGCACTGGATCACCCCGACCGGGTCGTGGCCGTGCACCGGATGGACGGGGGCTTGCCCGTCTTCGCTGGTGACCCTGCGGACCTGTCGCCTGAGGAGCGCGCGTGGTTGGAGGGTGCCGCGGCCTGGGGCGGCGCCGAGGGGGCCTATGCCGCGATGCACCGCACGAAGCCGCAGACTGCAGCCTTCGGGCTCATCGACTCGCCAGCCGGGCTCGCAGCGTGGATCGTGGAGAAGCTACGGGCGTGGAGCGACTGCGGCGGCGATGTCGAGCGGTCCTTTACGAAGGACGAGATCCTCACGAACGTCACGCTCTACTGGCTCACGGCCACGATCGGGTCGTCGATGCGCATGTACAACGCGAACGGCACGATCCCGTCCGCGCAGCACGCCCGGCGGGTCGAAGTGCCCTCGGGCTTCTCCCTCTTCCCCGGCGACATCATCCGCCCGCCGCGGGCGTGGCTCGAGCGCAGCGCAAACGTCGTGCGCGTGACCGAGCCCACACGCGGCGGGCACTTCGCGCCGTTCGAGGAACCCGAGCTCTACGCGCAGGAGCTGCGCGCATTTTTCCGTCCGTACCGGGCGGCGGCGACGGGCTGAAAGCGCGCCCGAGCCGTGACTGGCACCCAACCAAGCCGCAGCCAGCTGGTCGGTCGGCCTCGTGAGCGTCAACGCCACACCCAGATCGAGCTACACGAACGGCTGCAACTGCTCAACCGGCCCTGGGAAGAGGACCTGACGCACTGGGCACACGACGGACACACCTGGCAGCTCCACGGACACCTACCACCCCCGGCCGATGGACATCGTCGCAGCGTGACCCCCGACGGCTGGTGCCCCCAGCTGCCGCAGACGTCCAAACGATTCCAGTGACCAGCCGGCACGTGGCACCACTGCGGACCGCTACGAGCAATCGGGACGACCATAATCCGCGCCCCACAACACGATCCCGTTGCGGGCACTCCAAGCTTCGCTCTGCATGACAAGGGTCGGCGGCTACCTGCCGGCTAGCGGAGGGTGTCGAGAGGTAGCGGGCGGCGCGGGTCTTGACGGTGCGGATGGCGAATAGCTATCTGCGATTTCGGCATGGCTCGATGCGGGGTCAATGGCTGGAGAATGCGCGCCGGTAGGCGGTTGGGCTGATGCCGAGTTCGTCGGCGAAATGGAAGCGCAGGTTCGCTGCTGTGCCCAGTCCGACGCGCGCGGCGATCACCTCGATCGTGAGGTCGCTGTCTTCGAGCAGCTCTTGGGCGGCACGCAGTCGTTCGTGGTGGAGCCATTCCTGCGGGGACATGCCGGTGTGGTCTCGGAAGCGACGGTTCAGAGTCCGGGTGCTGACGGCGGCGTGGTTGGCCAGGCCAGCAACGCTCACGGTGGCGAGGTTGGAACGCGCCCAGTGTTCGATGTCGCTCGCGTCGCCAGCGCGGCGGCGCGTGTCAGTACGGCCTGGACTGACGTATTGAGCCTGACCGCCGTCGCGGTGGGGCGGGATGACAATGCGGCGGGCGACTTCGTTGGCGATGCTGGTGCCGAAGTCGCACCGGACCAGTTCCAGGCACAGGTCGAGGGCGGCGGCGCTTCCTGCTGAGGTCCACACGTCATCATGGACGTAGAGGACCCCGGCGTCGACGTCGACCGCCGGGTAGTGGAGTGGCGACCTACGTGCGGACCGCGTTCGACTCGACGGCCGGCGGCGTCACGGGGTGGCTGTACTTCGTTGCCGGCTCGGTCGGACAGACCATCGTTCCGCTGACCGGCGGCTACTACGTCTACGTCGCGCACGCGTGGCATCTCGGTGCCGGATGGGCCTACCTGGTCGCGGCAGTGATCCTGGCCGTGGCAACCGCGGCGAATCTCGCCGGGCTCAAGGCCGGCGCCCGGCTGCAGCTGACGCTCGCAGGCGCGGTCGCCGCGGCACTGGTGGTCACGGTCGCGATCAGTGTCCCGCACATGCGCGTGGACAACCTCACCCCATTCGCGCCGCACGGCATCGCACCGATCTGCTCCGCCGTGATCGTGTTGTTCTTCGCGTTCGCCGGGTGGGAAGCCGTCGGCCACCTGGTCGGGGAGTTTCGTGATGCCGACCGCGATGTCCCCAATGCCGTCGTCACCACGATCATCGTCGTCACCGTGCTCTACGTCGGCACCGCCGCGGCCGTGGTGCTCACCGGCACTTACGGCTCGCCAGCCGTCGACCGCGTAGCGATCGGACGGTTGCTGCAGAGCTCCCTCGGCAGCAACGCCGGGGTCGCGGCCGCGCTCATCGCTGTGATCATCAGTCTCGGCACCACCAACGCTTTCGTCGCTGGCGTCTCCCGCCTGGGCTACTCCCTTGGCCGCGACGGCTGGCTGCCCCGACCAGTCGGCCGCGTCTCCGCCAGCGCTATCCCACGCGGCGGAATCGTGCTCGTCGCGACGATCGCGTACGGCGGGCTCGGCGTCGCCGCGGTCCGCGGCTGGGGCACCGAAACACTGGTCGTAGTCCCCTCGACGCTCGTGGTCGCCGTCTACCTACTGGCCGCCGCCGCCGCGGTGAAGCTGCTCACCGGCGCCGGGCGCGTCTGCGCCGTTCTCACCGTGCTGTTGACCCTGATCGTGACGCCCAGCGCGGCCGGCCACGCGCTCATCCCGCTCATCCCGCTCATCGTCGCCGCACTCGCGCTGCTCGCCCACGCCCTGCACCACGACCCGGCACCCCATGAGCCGGCGGCCGCCGCATCCACCCCGCCAGAGCCCTCGGGCCCGACTGCCCTGGAGGGACCAACGGTGAACCGGTGGCTGCGATGGCTGACCCGTCTGCGGCAGTTCAACGCCGGCCCAGGTCGAGCTGCAGGAGCGGCTGTTGTTGCTCAACCGACCCTGGGAGGAGGAGTTCCTGCACTGGGCACTCGACGGTCACGACTGGCAGCTACACGGACACCTACCACCACCCGCTGACGGGCGCCGTCGCAGCGTGACCCCCGACAGGTGGTGCCCCGGCTGCCGCAGACGTCCACACGGTCCCAGCGACCCGACCGCCCCCGGCACGGCGACCCCGAACCTCAACAAGCCACCACCCGAACGACCATGATCCCGCGGGTCAAGACGGCCGGGAACTGGGTCGCCGGTAGCGGATCGGCTTCCGAGACGCTGGTACTCGACGCTCCGACCCCGCCGGATATCCTCGCATCTGGCGCGAGCGGTATCGATGGGCGTGGCTCCCGCCGGGCAGCTCGCCCCGCCCGGCGACGCCCTGAGCCGATGCGCACCGCGACAGATCCGCAGTAATAGGAGGACCAAGGCGATGAAACTCGCAGTCGCTGGTGGCACGGGCATGGTCGGCCGACACGTCGTCGAACACGCGCGGCGCGCAGGCCACGACATCGTGATCCTGAGCCGTTCGGAGGGCGTCGACGTGCGCAGCGGCGCCGGCCTGCCCGACGCGCTCAAAGGCGTCGACACGATCATCGACGTGACCAACGCCGGCACGACCGAGCAGGGTCCCGCCACCGAGTTCTTCACCCAAGAGGCCGACACGTTGCAGCGCGTCGGCGCCGAGCAGGGGGTTGGGCACATCGTCACGCTCTCGATCGTTGGGATCGACCGCGCGCCCGCGGGCTACTTCGCGGCCAAGCTCGAGCACGAGCGCGCCGCCGCGCAGGGCACGGTGCCGGTCACGATCATGCGCGCGACCCAGTTCCACGAATTCCCAGCCCAGTCGATCGGCTGGACGCTGCAGGACACGACCGCGCATATCCCCAACCGACGGGTGCAGACCGTCGCGGCGCGCACCGCCGCCTGTGTCTTGGTCGAGATCGCCCAAGGCGCGCCCGCCGGCCGGGCGCCCGACCTCGCCGGCCCCGACCAGGCGGACCTGGTCGACCTCGCCCGCGCCTTCGTCCGTGCACGCGAGCTCGACATCGAGGTGCTCGCCGACGACTCCGCGAACGCCACCACCGTGGGCGCGCTGCTGCCCACCGCCGCCGCGCGCCTCGAAGGCCCGACCTTCCAGGAGTGGCTGGCCGGCGAGGACGCCGCCGCACTGACGATCTAGGTCCCGCAAGCGGATGGCGATGGTCAGCCGGGAGAGGTCCCGCGTGCTGCCTGCGCTTCGAGCCGGTCGGCGTGGCGGGTGTTCGCGTCACACCAGGCCAGGGACGCGGCCACCACGCAGCAGGCCTTGAGGTGCTCGGCGCCCCGTTCGACCATCTGGATGTAGTAGATCTTGGCGAGTTGGGGTCTTGGGGGTCTTGGCGGCGGGCGTTGTTGGCGGCGCGGACCAGGGTGGTGCGCAGCAGCGCGTTACCGGCCTTGCTCATCGGCTGGCCCTTGCGGTCGGTGTCCCCGGTCTCCGCTGGCCCGCGGGGCCAGCCCGGTGAAGGACCGGAACTGCTTACCGGTGCGGAACCGGTTGGCCCTGTCGATGATCGCGGTGACGGTGGGGGCACTGACCTCGGCCAGGGCAGGCAGGCTCGCCGCCAGCCGACTCGGGTCGACCCAGCGGTAGGCCTCCGCGCGCTGCTCGGCGTGGTCGGCGAACTCTACCCGCACCGCCTGCAGCAGCCGTACCTCGGTGGCGATCTCGGCGGCCAGGTCGCTCCAGGCCACCGCGGGGTGATCGCGGTTAAGGTCGGCGGCGGCCCGGGCGGCCGAGCGCCGCGCCGCCGCGCGGGCGGCGCCCTGCTGACCGTGGGAGACCTTCTCCACCAGCGCGACCAGCCGCCCCTGGCCGGCTCCCAGCAGCGCTCTGGGATCGGCCCACCGTTCCAACACCGCCAGGTCGGTCTTGGTCAAGTCCCCGGTCGGGGTGCAGGGCAGCAGCTGGCGGACCAGGTCCTTGATCTGCTGCTGATGCAGCGCGCCGGGGTCAGCCGGTCGCAGGCCCGGACCCAGCAGTCCAACGCCGCGGCCGCCGCGCCGGGCAGCTCCAACGGCTGCAAACTATCCGGCGCGATCAGCGCCAGCCGAGCCAGGGTGTCGGCGTCGATGCCGGTGCTCTTGGCGTGCCGGCTCGTGGCGGCACGTCATCCCGGGCCGTCGAAGGCATCCGTGGACGCTCAGGGAGCCTCTCATCGGGGTTGGCCCCGGCGGTCGCCCGTCGTTCTCTGCCGCGGTCGACGGGCACCGGTCCCGTCAGAGAACTCGACCACGTCCAACGCCGGCGTGGTCCTCATTCACCTCGCCTGCACGCCGTGTCGACCACCAGGTGCAGCTCCGACGCAGGTCCGGCGATGGTTGCCCGCCCAGAGCAACGGCACCCCGGAAGTGGACGACACACCTGTATCTCGATACCGCCGGCGGGAGGAGCAACGGACCGGTGCTCATCCATCACCTTGCCGGCCCGGAACGGGAACATCACCGAGACCGGTCTGACAACCGACCCCGATGTTGCCCTCGATGCGGGCAAGCACCGAGCTGCGGTCGGACCACTTCGCGGCCAACCTTGGGAAGTTGAGTGGACCGACCAGCCAGACCGTCCGTTAGCCACTTCGTTAGCCGCTTGTTGGCCGCAGGGGCGTTCACAACGAAGGAGGGAGGCGCAGCCGGTGCAAAGACGCAGGTGAGAGAGGGTTGTCCGGTGGGCCGCCCGGGGATCGAACCCGGAACCCGCGGATTAAAAGTCCGCTGCTCTGCCAGTTGAGCTAACGGCCCAGCGGGGGTGGCGCCCCGTCCGAGGGTATCGCCGCGTCAGCGGTGCGGAAGTGGAGCGGCGTACCGGGCCGCGCCTGGGCAGCGAGGGGTAGGTCGGCGGACACCACCACGGCGATCACCGGGTAGCCGCCGGTCGTCGGGTGGTTCGCCAGGAACACGATCGGCTGGCCGTCCGACGGCACCTGGATCGCGCCGGTCACCATGCCCTCCGACTCCAGCTCGCGCTGCCCGCGCCATCGCAGCGGCGGCCCCTCCAGGCGTACGCCGGACCGGTCGCTCCTAACGGTGACCGTCCATCTCGTCTGGCAGAGCACCTCGACGGCCGTGGTGTCGAAGTGGTTGTCGCGCGGGCCGAGCGCCACCCGCAGCACCGGCTCCGTCTCGATCGGCGGCGTCGGGACGACGGTTTCCCATGGTTGCGCCGGTCCCGCCGGTCCCAGGGGTAGCTCCTGACCGTACGCAAGCTTGGGCGGGCCGAGGCCGGACAGCGTGTCGGTCGAGCGGCTGCCCAGCACCGGCGGCACGTCGACACCGCCGCGCACGCCGAGGTACGTGCGTACGCCGGTCTGCACCGAGCCGATCGACAAGACCCCGTCGGCCGGAACGCGGAACGCGGCATTCATGGCAACCGGCCGGCCGTTCGCGACAGCATCGACGTGACCGCCGGTGGCCGCGACGAATGTCGGCGAGAGGAAGTGCAGCTCCGGTCCGACCAGCGTGATCTCGAGTGCGGCCGCGCCTTCGTCGTTGCCGACCAGCCGGTTCGCCAGCCGAAGGCTCGCGACGTCGGCGGCGCCGGCGTGGGGTACGCCGAGATGGGCGTACCCGGGCCGGCCGAGGTCCTGGATCGTCGTCAGCGGTCCCGGCCGGCGTACGACGATCACGAAGCGGCTCGGAAGCGGACGCGGTCGCCGGGCGACAGCAGCGCCGGCGGGTCGCGGGACATCTCCCAGAGCACGGCCTCGGTTCGGCCGATCAGCTGCCACCCGCCTGGCGACGCCGTCGGGTAGACGCCCGTCTGGTCGCCGGCCAGTCCGACCGAGCCGGCCGGCACCGAGGTGCGCGGGGTCGAACGGCGCGGGACGCGCAGCGCCTCGTCAAGCCCCACCAGGTACGGGAAGCCGGGACTGAAGCCGAGAAACGCCACGACGTACTCCGGCGCGGTGTGCCGGCGGACCACCTCGCCGGCCGGCAACCCGGTCAACGTGCAGACTTCGTCCAGGTCCTCCCCGTCGTAGCGGACCGGGATCTCGACGAGGCGGCCGGTGACCGTGTCGGCCGGCGGCAGCGTCCACGACGGCAGCTCCCGGGCGAGCGCCACCAGATCGAGCCGCTCGTCCCCGGTCAGCAGCACGGTCGCGTAGCCGGGCACGATGTCGACCACGCCGGGGAGCGCCGCCGAGCGGAGGGCGGCGGCCAGCCGGTGCACCGTCTCGAGACCGTCCACCTCGACCAGCAGCGCACGCTCGCCGGCTGGGAGCGCCCTCACAAGAACACCGCCACCAAGCGAGTATCGCCACCGCCGGGCATCCCCTAGACTCGGGAGTCGTCTCGGCGGCGGGCGCCCTCATCGTCTAGCGGCCCAGGACACCGCCCTTTCAAGGCGGCAGCACGGGTTCGAATCCCGTTGGGGGTACGAGCGCACCACCGAGGTCCCGTAGTGCAGTTTGGAGTGCACGCCGCCCTGTCAAGGCGGAGGTCGCGGGTTCAAATCCCGTCGGGACCGCTCCGTACGCCGTTCGCCGAGCCGGCGGCGGCCGCGGGCAGGTAGCTCAGTCGGTACGAGCGCTCGCCTGAAAAGCGAGAGGTCGGCGGTTCGACCCCGCCCCTGCCCACCAGCCGGAGCCTGTGGCCAGAGTTCAGCGCTGCTCGAGCGATGTCGCCTCGGGGCCGAGCTGGGTCGGCGCGTCTCCCTCGAGCTGGACCGAGGCGTCAGGAACCAGCGCGTCCTGCGGGTTGGTTGCCGCCTCGGCGTCCCGCTGCCTGGGGATCCCGGCGAGCAGGCCGCGAACCTCCGACTCCCGGTAGCGGCGATGGCCGCCCAGGGTGCGGATGGCGTCGAGCTTGCCGGCCGTGGCCCACCGGGTGACGGTCTTGGGGTCGACGCGGAACAGCGTCGCGACCTCGGCCGGCGTGAGCAGGGGCTCAGGCTGCGGACTGCTGTCCATTGACGTTCCTCTCCGACTCGGCGTCACAACTATGGTGCCGGCCGGCGCGCTTGTCCGATATACCCCGACCGTCCCATCTTGGCTGATCTGGACGTAACTGTCACCTGACTGTGGGGATCGGTCAGTTGGCAGCTTCGTACGCCGCGACCTGACGCCAGCGCTCGGTGACCCGCTCGTATGCCGCCGCGGCCTCGCGCAGCTCGCCTCGGCCGAGCGCGGCCAGCGCGGTCGCCATCTCGGCGACGGAGGTGTCCTCACGCAGCGCGCGGTCGTCGATCAGCTGCACCAGCCCGGCGTAGTCCAGCTCGACCATCGAGTGCGGGTGGAACTCCTCCAGCCAGCGACCCAGGTCCTCGACCCCCGCGATGACGGGCCCGTCCTCGACCGTACGCCGCAGCACCGCCAGCGCCCGCGCAAGCCGGCGACGGGCCCGCGACATCGGGGTCAGGTAGAGGAGCGTGCGGGCCAGCCGGGGCGACGCGCCACGGCCACCCGCAGGTACGTCGACCCGTCGGCCGGTCACCATCCGTCGCTCGTCCGGCTCGAAGAGCAGGAACCACCGCGGCGGCACCTGCCAGGCGGCGGTCTCGATGTGCGGCGAGCACACCCGTCGTGCACGCCACTCGTCCGGGTCGGGCTCGGCCGCCCCGCCGCCGGTGCGCGGGGGGAGGAACGCCGCGGTCACCGAGTCGGGCAGGTCCGCACCGAAGTCGGCGAGCGCCGACCAGGCCCGCTCACGGGTGCGCCACGGGCAGACGTAGACGCCCCCGTCGATGCGCTGGACGAACGCCTCCTCGCCGATCTTCGGGATGGGCGGCGCGGACAGCAGTGCCAGCCGGCCGGCGTCGTACTCCAGCTCGATCCCCGCGGTCCGGTCCGGCACCGAACCGCCGGCGGCGTAGCCGGCCCAGTGCTCCCGCTCGGTGCCGGCGAAGGCCGAGAGCGGCTCGTAGACCCGCAGGTACGCGGCGTACGGCGTCACCCCGGCATCGTCGCACGATCGGGAGGATCGGCGCCCGAGCACCGGCGCACTGGCTACCCTTGACCGCAAAGTTCATCGTCAGCAGGAGAGCCGATCATGCCGGATGGGGTCGTATTCGGGCGCAACACCGGCCACGAGCAGGTCGTCTTCTGCTCCGATCCCCCCGCCGGCCTGCGAGCGATCATCTCGATCTACTCCACCGCGCTGGGTCCGGCGCTCGGCGGCACCCGCTTCTACCCTTACGCCGCCGAGGAGCAGGCCCTCACCGACGTCCTGAACCTCTCGAAGGCGATGACCTACAAGGCGGCGGCGGCCGGCCTGGACCTCGGCGGCGGCAAGGCGGTGATTCTCGGTGACCCCACCACCGACAAGAACGAGGCGCTGCTGCGCTCCTACGGCCGGTCCGTGCAGTCCCTCGGCGGCCGCTACATCACCGCCTGCGACGTCGGCACCTACGTCGAGGACATGGACGTCGTGGGCCGGGAGTGTGACTACGTCGTCGGTCGGTCGCTCGCCGTCGGCGGCAGCGGTGACTCCGCGGTCCTTACGGCGTACGGCGTCTTTCAGGGAATGCGGGCGGCGGCGCAGACGGTGTGGGGCACCCCCTCGCTCGCCGGTCGCCGGGTCGGCGTGTCGGGCACCGGCAAGGTGGGCCGGCACCTCGTCGGGCACCTGCTCGAGGACGGCGCCGCCGTCATGGTGGCCGACGTGAACCAGACCGCGGTGGCCGCCGTGCAGGCCGCTCATCCTTCGGTCCAGGTCGCCGACCCAGAGACGCTGGTCAGCCTGCCGATGGACGTCTACGCGCCGTGCGCGCTCGGCGGCGTGCTGAACGACGAGACGGTGCCGGCGCTGCAGGCGGCGATCGTCTGCGGCGCGGCGAACAACCAGCTCGACCATCCGGGCATCGAGAAGGTCATCGCCGACCGCGGCATCCTCTACGCGCCGGACTACGTCGTGAACGCCGGCGGGCTGATCCAGGTCGCCGACGAGATCAGGGGCTTCGTCGAGTCCCGCGCCCGGCTGCAGGTCGCCAAGATCTTCGATACGACGCTGACCGTCTTCTCGCTGGCCGCGGAGGAGGGGGTGCCGCCGGCGGTGGCGGCGGACCGGCTGGCCGAGCGGCGGATCACCGAGATCGGGCGGCTCCGCGGGTTCCACCTGCCGGGCTGAGCTTCCGGCCGGCGTGCCGCGCGGGCGTGGAACGAGGTACCGTTGGTGTCGTGCGGCCGGAGTTTCCAAGGTCGGCCGCCGTCCAACGTGCAGAGCATCGGAGCGATGCTGCTCCGGCGTACCGAGGGGGTCGAGCCATGGGGCGCGGCCGGGCCAAGGCCAAGCAGACCAAGGTCGCCCGTCAGCTGAAGTACTCCAGCGACGGCACCGACCTCGACCGCCTGCGCGCGGAGCTGACCTCCGACGGCAACGGCACCTCGCCGGCTGACGTGGTGGAGACGGGCGACGAGGACGACGCGGACCCGTACGCCGCCGAGGACGACGAGGACGGCCGGGCGACGTAGCCGCTCGCGGATCAAGCTGCGGGATGAGTGCCGACGAGCCGCGCTGCCCCGCTCCCGCTCACCACTTCTCCGGCGACCCAGGCCGGCAGACTTCGCTCCGCCAGGACGTCGAGCGCCCGATCGGCGACACTCGCCGGGAGCAGGGCCACCATCCCCACGCCCTGGTTGAAGGTGCGCTCCATCTCGGCCGGCTCGACCGCACCACGGCCGGCGATCAGGGCGAAGATCGGCGCCGGACTCCACGAGCCGCGATCCAGGACCGCGTCGAGATCAGGCGGCAGCACGCGGGCCAGGTTGGCTGCCAAGCCACCGCCGGTGACATGGGCGGCCGCATGTACCTCGACCGCCCTGACCAGCGCGAGGCAGTCGCGGGCATAGATCCGGGTCGGGGTCAACAGAACCTCGCCGAGCGGGCGGTCCAACTCTGACAGCTCCTCCTCGAGGCGTAGCCGGGCGGCCTCGAGCAGCACGTGCCGAACCAGCGAGTAGCCGTTTGCGTGCAGCCCCGACGACGCCATCGCCACCACGACGTCGCCGGCTGCGACCCGCTCGGCACCCAGCAGGTCGTCGGCTTCCACCACCCCCACGCCGGCGCCGGCCAGGTCGTACTCGTCGGGACCCAGTACGCCGGGATGCTCCGCCGTCTCGCCGCCGAGCAGCGCGCAGCCGGCCTGCCGGCAGCCCTCGGCGACCCCGGCAACGATCGACGCGACCCGCTCGGGCACGACCCGCCCGCAGGAGATGTAATCGGTCAGGAACAGCGGCTCGGCACCGCAGACGACCAGGTCGTCGACCACCATGGCGACCAGGTCGATGCCCACGGTGTCGTGCCGGTCCATCGCCTGGGCGATCGCCAGCTTGGTGCCCACCCCGTCGGTGGAGGTGGCGAGCAGCGGCCGCCGGTAACGCGAGAAGTCGGGCGCGAAGAGCCCGGCGAACCCGCCGAGCCGCCCGACCACCTCCGGCCGGGAGGCGCGCGCGACGGACGTCTTCATCCGCTCGACCGCCTGGTCACCCGCCGTGATGTCCACACCCGCCGCGGCGTACGTCGCCCCCGGTCGCTCGGGGAGCCCGGTCACGGCCGGCTCAGCGCGTCCTCGGCGCCGGCACCGGGGAGAAACCGCTCGAGCTCGTCGTCCGGCCCGGGCCCTGGACTGCCCGCATCGGCGGCCACCGACCGTTCGATCCCCTCGAGCACGTGCTTGCCGATCAGGTCCGGCGCCGGCAGCGGGATCGGGTAGATGCCGTCGAAGCAGGCCCGGCAGAGCCGATCGGCCGGCAGGGTCGTCGCCTCGACCAGGCCCTCGAGGGAGACATGGGCGAGGGAGTCGGCGCCGATGGACTGCCGGACCTCCTCCACCCCCAGCCCGCTCGCGATCAGCTCGGCCCGGCTGGCGAAGTCGATGCCGTAGAAGCACGGCCACTTCACCGGCGGGCTGGAGATGCGGACGTGCACCTCGGTGGCCCCGGCCTCGCGCAGCATGCGCACCAGGGCCCGCTGGGTGTTGCCGCGCACGATGGTGTCGTCGACGACGACCAGCCGCTTTCCCCGGATGACGTCGCGAAGCGGGTTGAGCTTGAGGCGGATGCCCAGCTGACGGATCGTCTGGCTCGGCTGGATGAAGGTCCGTCCCACGTAGCCGTTCTTGACCAGGCCGGCGCCGTACGGGATACCGCTCGCCTCGGCGTAGCCGATCGCGGCCGGGCCGCCGGACTCCGGCACCGGGATGACGAGGTCGGCCTCCGCCGGCGCCTCGCGCGCCAGGCGACGGCCCAGCTCCACGCGCGTCACGTGCACACCACGACCGGCGATCGTGGTGTCCGGACGGGCCAGGTAGACATACTCGAACAGGCAGCCCTTCGGCGTCGACTCCGCGAAGCGGGACGACCGCAGCCCGTGCTCGTCGATCGCGACCAGCTCACCCGGTTCGATCTCCCGGATGAACGCGGCGCCGACGATGTCGAGCGCCGCGGTCTCGCTGGCGACCACCCAGCCCCGCTCGAGGCGGCCGAGGACCAGCGGTCGTACGCCGTGCCGGTCACGGGCGGCGTACAGGGTCGCCTCGTCCAGGAAGACCAGCGAGAACGCGCCCTGCAGCAGCGGGAGCACCTCGCCGGCGGCGACCTCGACCGGTACGTCGGGCCGCCCCGCGAGCAGCGCCGTGACCAGGTCCGAGTCGGTGGTGGCTGCCGGCGCGGCGCCCTTCCTCCCGCCCTCGGCGACGAGGCGACGCAGCTCGCGGGGGTTGGTCAGGTTGCCGTTGTGGCCGAGTGCCAGCCCGCCGCCGTTCCGGCTGGCCCGGAATGTCGGCTGGGCGTTCTCCCACGTGCTGGCGCCGGTCGTGGAGTAGCGGGTGTGCCCGATCGCGAGGTGGCCGTGCAGCGAGCTCAGGGTCGCCTCGTCGAAGACCTGGGCGACCAGGCCGAGCTCCTTGTAGACCAGCACCGTGCTGCCGTCGGCTACGGCGATGCCGGCCGCCTCCTGACCACGGTGCTGCAGAGCATAGAGGCCGAAGTAGGTGAGCTTGGCGACGTCCTCACCAGGCGCCCATACGCCGAAGACGCCACAGGCGTCCCTGGGACCGGGGTCTGTTGCGGCGTCAGAGTCGTCCAGGGTCAGCCTGCCGTCGGCAGCTGGCACGGGCGGAGCTCCTCGGGGAGTGACGCGAGGGAAGTCGACCGCAGCGAGTCTAGTGGCCTCGGTGCTTCTCGCATCGCCGAGCCGCCGGTGAGGCGGCCGGCGCTCGTCGGGCATCCTCACCTCATGACGTCCTGGGAAGACCTGGTCGCCGCCGAACCGGACTTCGCCGAACGGGTGCGGCGGCGGTTCGCCGTACGCAAGCACGCCACCATGGCGACGATTCGCCGGGACGGATCACCGAGAATCTGTGGTACGGAGGTGGACTTCCGCGGGGGCGGGTTGTGGCTCGGGTCGATGGCCGGTGCGCAGAAGGCGATGGACCTGCGGCGCGACCCGCGGCTGGCGTTGCACTGCCCGACTGAGGACACCCCGGAGGAGGATCCCGGCTCGTGGGGCGGCGACGCGAAGATCGCCGGGCGGGCGATCGAGATGACCGATGAGGCGAGCAGCGACGGGTCGCATCGGTTTCGCATCGACATCGACGAGGTGGTGCTGACCCGGGTTGCCGAGACCGGCGAGCACCTGGTGATCGAGTCCTGGCATCCTGGCCGGGACCTAGAGCGGCGGGAGCGGCGCTGAGAGCCGGCTACTGCAGCCCTGCGGCATGAGGGCGCGGGGGCTCGGTTCACTGGGGCAGCGCCAGCCTGGGTCCCGGCTCGGCGTCGGGTAGCTGGGGTCGCATCGCCGCGCCGGCGAGCAGCGGCACGGCCACCGACGTCAGCGCGGCCGGCAGCAGCAGCACCCGGTACGCGCTGACCTGCACCAGGCCGTCGAGCAGCCGAGCCGCCTCGGCGCCCGGTGGGTACTGCGCGGCAGTCACGACGTACTGCGCGAACACGAGAAGTACGTCGAGAGCCACGGTGCCGGCGAGGAAGGCCACCAGCCGGCCTGATCCTCGGCGTAGCGCCAGCACCGCCGCGGGAAGCGCCGCGAGCGCGAGCAGAGCACCCAAACCCGGCCAACCACTGGCGATGCCTCGCCACACCCGTCCAGCGAGCGGCAGCGCCTCGCGCAGGTGCCCGGGGTCGATGGTGTCGGCGTTGAGCACATAGCTACGCACGCCGTGCAACCGCGTCCAGGCGAGCCACGGCAGCTCTGCGGCCAGCACGGCGAGTCCCGCCAGCAGGATCCGGCGCCGCCGGGACCGGGCCACGGCGGCGGCCATGGCGAATGCCGAAAGCGCGAAGACCAGACCCTCCACCTTTGTCGCGCCGGCGCCGGCGCCGAGTACGGCGGCCGCCGCCAGCAGCGGACGCCCGCCGTCACGCAGCCACAGCGCCAGCAGGCACACGAGCGGCAGCGTGAACGACCAGGCCGGTACGTCGGCCAGCAGCTGGGTCGCCTGCCCGGACAGCACCGTAGGCGTGGCGGCGGCGAGGATCACGGCGGCGGCGGCGGGGAGCGCCCCGGCCAGCCGGTTGACCGCCCAGCCGGTCGCCGCGAGCCCGGCCGCCAGCAGCACGGCCACTCCCACGTGGGCTGCCGCGTCGCTCGGATGCCCGACCCAGCTGTCCCCCCAGGCCACCAGCGCCGGCAACAGCAAGGGGTAGTCCAGCTGCTGGTAGCGGGCGGCCGCACCGAGGAAGACCAGGGGGTCCAGCTGCCCGCCGAGGGACAGGGTGCGTCCCCGGACCATCCACAGCGCGAACTCGTCGGTGCGCAGGACCGGAATCGGCGCGGCCAGTGCGGCCACCACGACACCGACGCCGCCCGCGAGAGCGCCCGAGACGAGGTCCCCCACCAACCGACGCGAGAATGCCGGGCGGCGCGGACGGGGCATCGCGGGGCGGGCCGCGCCGACCGCGAGGAGCACAAGCGGGGGTACCAGCCACGGCAGCGGGCGGGTGCCGGCGCCGAGCAGTCCGACCACCGTGGTGAGCAGGCCGAGGACCGCCGTACCGGCCAGCCAGGACAGCGCGACACCGCCGCAGGCTCCGTAGCACCCAAGCGGCGCAACGCCCGCCGCGAGCCGCAGCAGCCCGTGCCCGGCCAGCAGCACCAGCAGCCCGCCGAGGAGCCCCCGGATCATCGGCGGACCAGCTCCAGCCCGGGACCGAACCGCTGCACCGTCGCGCCGGGCGGAGTGCCTGCCGGCTCGGCGCCGTAGTAGACGGTCCACCGGGCGGCCGGGTCGCAGGTCGAGGCCCGTGGCGCGAGGGCGTAGACGAGCCACCAGTAGACGCCGCCAGCGACGCGGTGGCCGCACACACCGGGCGGGCCCGTCCGGTCGAAGGGGTCGGGCGGTCCTATCGGCTGGACGATGCGCACCGGCTCCGCGGGCGGCACCGTCCGACGCACCTCTGCGAGGAAGTCGCTCCCCTGCTGCCCGATCGCCGGCGGCACGCCGTAGCCGTGGGCAACAGGCACCCGTCGCAGCGCCGATGTGGCCGCCTCGGCCTCGTGCAGCTCACGGCCCAGCCCGACGGCTCCGACCACGAGGCTGACCGCGATCAGCAGGGCGGCCACGAGCCGATCCAACGGCAATGGCACGGCGGCCAAGACTAGCGAGGTGGCCGGCAGGCATCACGCCAGCAGCGGCAGGTACGCCGAGAGGTTGGCGGCGCGCGAGCCGCTGGCCCGCACCCGGCCGGCCGCCACGGCGTCGGCCCAGCGCAGGCGCCCCGTCGCCAGCTCGAGCCAGCCGACCGGGTCGGTCTCGACCACGTTCGGCGGCGTGCCCCGGGTATGCCGCGGCCCCGCCAGGCACTGCACCGCGACGCCGCCCGGCCCGGCGATGCGCAGCTCCACCGACCGGCCGGGAGCTCGGCGTACGAGGGTGCCGGCGAGCAGCCGCACCGCGGCGCGGACGGCGGTCGGGTCGGCCGCCGGCGGCGTACCGGTCGCGGCGGCCAGGTCCAGACCGTGGACCACCCCCTCGACCGCGCGGGTGGCGAGGAAGTCGGCCAGCCGTACGTCGCCCAGGTTCACCCGCAGCAGCCGGTCCGAATTCACGCTGGCGAGCGCGGCCACCATGGTCGGCGCCACCGCTCCGAGCCGGCCGCGCAGGTCCGGAGGCGACGCACCCGCGGTGGCGTCGTGCCCGCGGCGAGCGATCGCCGGCGCGTTGTCGGCGGAGCCGTCGTAGTAGGTGAACGGGCCCAGCGTGGCGGCCGGCGGAGGGGCCGCCGCCAGCGCCCGCAGCAGGAACTCCGCGTTGCCGGCGAGATGCGAGACCAGCTCGGCGACCCGCCAGCTCCCGAGCCGGGTGCGCTCGGCGAAGATCTCGTCCGGCAACCCGTCGACCACCTCTGCCAGGAGCTCCCACTGGCGCACCACGCCGACCCGCAGCTCGTCGTACGCCGGCAGCCGCACCAGTGGCACGACAGGAAGGCTAGCGAGGCAGGGGCTCAGCCGAACTGCCGGCGCAGCGTCCCGTCGTGGGCGTCCCGCAGTTCCTCCAGCCCTACGGCGAACTGCCCGGCCACCTCCAGCGCCGCACCACCCACCTCGCCGAGCCGGGTGACGGGTAGGCCCGCCTCGTGGCAGCGCTCCTCGAAGGCCGCCACCGACGTCGGCGGCAGGGCGACCACTGCCCGCGCGGCCGACTCACCGAACAGCGCGACGAAGGGATCCCCGGCCAGCTCGACCCGCGCTCCGCATCCGCCGTCGAGCATGCACTCGACCAGCGCCTGTGCCAGCCCACCGTCGGACAGGTCGTGGGCCGCGCTCAGCAGCCCCTCGTCAGCACCGGCGACCAGCACGTCGGCCAGCGCCCGCTCAGTCTGCAGGTCGACCGCCGGGGGCCGGCCACCAAGGTGCCGGTGCGCGACCCACGCCCACTCCGAGCCGCCCAGCTCGTCCCGGGTCTCTCCCAAGAGCAGCAGCAGGTCCCCGGCACGGCGCAAGCCCATCGGCGTACGCCGGGAGACGTCGTCGATCAAGCCCAGCACGCCGACGACGGGGGTCGGATGGATCGCCGCATCGCCGGTCGCGTTGTAGAAGCTGACGTTGCCGCCGGTCACCGGCGTACCGAGGGCCTGCCAACCGTCGGCCAGCCCGCGCACCGTCTCGGCGAAGGCCCACATCACCGCTGGGTCCTCGGGGCTGCCGAAGTTCAGGCAGTTGGTGACCGCGATCGGGCGGGCACCGGTGACCGCCACGTTGCGGTATGCCTCGGCCAGGGCGAGCTGCGCGCCGGCGTACGGGTCGAGGGCGGCGTAGCGGCCGTTGCCGTCGACCGCCAGCGCGATGCCGAGGCCGGTCTCCTCCGACAGCCGTACGACGCCCGCATCGGCCGGCATGGCGAGCACGGTGTTGCCCTGCACGTAGCGGTCGTACTGCTCGGTCACCCAGGTCCGCGAGCACAGGTTCGGGCTGGCGACGAGGCGGAGCAGCGTCTCCCGCAGCTCGTCTCCGGTCCGCGGGCGGGCCAGCCGACCGGGGTCGTCGGACTGCCGCGCATTAAGGCCGGGCGGACGGGCCATCGGCCGCTCGTAGACCGGCCCCTCGTCGGCGAGCGAGCCCGGCGGTACGTCGGCGACCTGCTCGCCGCGCCAGCGAACCTGCAGCCGGCCGCTGTCGGTGACCTCACCGATGACGGTCGCGAGCACGTCCCAGCGGTCGGCGACCGCGAGCACCGCCGGGACGTCGGACGGCGCCACGATTGCCAGCATCCGCTCCTGCGACTCGCTGGTGAGGATCTCCAGCGGGTCCATCGAGGCCTCGCGGAGCGGCACCCGCTCCAGCTCGACGGCCATCCCGGAGCCGCCGGCGCTCGCCGTCTCGGAGAGCGCACAGGTCAGCCCGGCACCGCCCAGGTCCTGGATGCCGGTGAGCAGCCGCCGGTCGAACAGCTCGAGGCAGCACTCGATCAGCAGCTTCTCGGTGAAGGGATCGCCCACCTGCACCGCCGGCCGCCTGGTCGGCCCGCCGCTCTGGTCGAACCCGGCGCTCGCCAGCACCGAGACCCCACCGATGCCGTCGCGGCCGGTCTTGGCGCCCAGCAGCACGACCGCGTTGCCGGCGCCAGTGGCTCGGGCCCGCTGGATCCGGTCCGCCGGCAGCACCCCGACGCAGAGCGCGTTGACCAGCGGGTTTCCGGCGTACGCCGGATCGAAGACGACCTCGCCGCCGACGTTGGGCAGCCCGAGGCAGTTGGCGTAGCCGCCGATCCCGGCCACCACACCCGGCAGCACCCGCGCGGTGTCCGGCGCGTCGGCGTCGCCGAAGCGCAGCGAGTCGAGCACCGCGATCGGACGAGCCCCCATCGTCAGGATGTCGCGGACGATGCCGCCGACCCCCGTCGCCGCCCCCTGGTAGGGCTCCAGGAAGCTCGGGTGGTTGTGACTCTCGATCTTGAAGGTGACGGCCAGGCCCTGGCCCACATCGACGACGCCGGCGTTCTCCCCCATCCCGACCAGCAGCCGCTCGCTGGCCGGCCCGTCGTCGGCGAACCGCCGCAGGTGCACCTTCGAGCTCTTGTAGGAACAGTGCTCGCTCCACATGACGCTGTACATCGCGAGCTCGGTGCCGGTCGGCCGCCGGCCGAGGATCGCGCGGATCCGGTCGTACTCGTCGGCCCGCAGGCCCAGGTCGGCGTACGGCTGGACGGTGTCGGGGTCCTTGGCCGCCATCTCGACCGTGTCGGTCATGCCGGCGCCAGCGCGCTCAGGGCGGAGCGGAAGATCCCCAGCCCGTCCTCGCCGGCACCGGTCAGCGCCTCGACGGCGTGCTCGGGATGCGGCATCAGGCCGACCACGTTGCCGGCAGCGTTGGTGATGCCGGCGATGTCGCGCAGCGAGCCGTTCCGGGCACCGCCGACGTAGCGCAGGACCACCCGCCCCTCGGCCTCGAGCCCGTCGAGCGTGCGCTCGTCGGCGACGTAACAGCCCTCGCCGTTCTTGACCGGCCAGACCACCTCGGCACGCTCGGCGTACGCCGAGGTCCAGGCGGTGGCCGTGCTCTCGACGCGGAGCCACTGGTCGCGGCAGAGGAAGTGCAGGCCGGCGTTGCGCACCAGCGCGCCGGGCAGCAGGCCGGACTCGCAGAGCACCTGGAAGCCGTTGCAGATCCCGAGCACCGGCATCCCGCCGGCGGCGGCCTCGACCACAGAGGTCATGATCGGCGCGAACCGGGCGATGGCGCCGGCCCGCAGGTAGTCGCCGTAGGAGAAGCCGCCGGGAAGGATCACCGCGTCGACGCCGGCCAGGTCGGCGTCGCGGTGCCAGAGCGGCACCGGCTCGCCGCCGCTGCGCCGGATCGCGCGATGGGCGTCCCGGTCGTCCAGCGAGCCCGGGAAGGTGACGACGCCGATCCGCGCTCCGGTGCTGGGCATGCGGCCTCCGGCGGTCGATCGGTCGAGACCGGGTCCCAGGCTATCCGAGCGGGCCGGGTGCGGATTGCCTCGTCCCGGCCGGGCCCATGCCGTTGATCGACAGCCGCTCGATCGGCGCACCGTCGCGCCAGTGCAGCCGCTTCTCCAGGTGGACGACGGTTCCCTTCTCCGGCCGGCTGTCGAAGCGCACCCGGTCGACCATCTGGCGCATCAGGTGGATGCCACGCCCCTGCTCGGCGGAGACCTCGGCGGTGGACATCCCGATGCTGGTCGGGTCGAAGCCGCCGCCGGTGTCGACCACCTCGATCACGCAGAGGTCGTCTTCGACGCCGACCGACACCTCGTACGCCGCACCCTCGGCCGCATGTTCGAGCACGTTGGCACAGGCCTCCGTGACCGCGACGGCGACCTCGTCGATGCAATCCCGCTCGACACCGAGCACGGCCATGGCGGCGGACAGGATACGACGCACCACCGGAATGCTCAGCTCGTCCCGAGGCAGCGCGAGCGTGAGCTTGACGTCCACGGCGGCGCCTCCTCGACAGTCCCTTCGGCCAGGGTTCCCGTCGGTTCGAAGCGTGTAACCGCGCCTGGCGACCGGACTGCCTCAGTCGCAGTGCTCAGTCGCTCACCGAGATCGTGAAGTCCTCGATCACGGGATTGGCCAGCAAGGTTGCCGCCATCTGCTCCACCCGAGCCCGGACGCCGGCGTCCGGCGTACCGTCGAGCTCGATCTCGAAGCGCTTGCCCTGGCGCACCGACCGTACGCCGGCGAAGCCCAGGCGCGGCAGTGCCCCTGCGATGGCCTGCCCCTGCGGGTCGAGGATCTCGGGCTTGAGCATGACGTCGACGACGACGCGGGCCACGTTCCTCCTTGTGCCGGCACGGGACTGGATCACGGCGAATGGCTGCTAGGGCCTTGCGCATTGACAACTTAGGACGCACCCTGTCCAGCACCATTCGACAGGGGGAAAGCATGCTACTTCGGCGCTGGTGCGGACGGATGTCTGTGGTCGCCGCGTTCGCGGCGGTGGTCGGCATGGGCGGGGTCGCGGAGGCGGCCACATCGCGCATCGCGATTCGCGACACCGCGACGCTCGAGGCGCGGGGCGCGGCGGTGGTCCTGCGCGTCGTCGTGCAGTGCCCCAAGGGCTACGACGGCAGGCTGAACGTGCAGGTCTCCGAGCGGGTGACTCGCCGACACGTGACCAACGGCTTCGGCGGCGCCTCCTTCACCTGCACAGGTTCGTCGCAGGTGCTGCGGGTCCCCGCGGCTTCCTTCGACTATCCGTTCGAGCGCGGGAGCGCCTTCGCCCAAGCCGGCCTCGAAGCCTTCGACCCCAACAATGGCATGTTCGTCTCCGACAGCGCCTACCGCACGATCCACATCACCTGACCCGTCCGTCGAGGTAGTCCGCGAACGGGCAGCCGGTGAGGCGCTCGTAGGCCTCGACGTAGCGGTCGCGGGTGCGGCGTACGACGTCGTCCGGCAGGGGCGGCGGCGGGGACGAGCGGTCCCAGCCGGACTGGGCGGTGAGCCAGTCGCGGACGTACTGCTTGTCGTACGACGGCTGCGCCTCCCCCGGCAGCCAGCGGTCGGCCGGCCACAAGCGGGACGAGTCGGGGGTCAGCACCTCGTCGCCCAGCGTGAGCACACCGTCGGCGTCGTGGCCGAACTCAAGCTTGGTGTCGGCCAGCAGGATGCCGCGCTCGGCCGCGACATCAGCGGCCCGGTTGTAAACCGCCCGGGTCAGCCGGGAGAGCTCGGCGACCAGCTCGGCACCGACCAGGGCCGCGGCCTCGGCGGCGGAGACGTTCTGGTCGTGACCGGCGGTGGCCTTGGTCGCCGGGGTGAAGACCGGCAGCGGCAACCGGTCACCCTCCCGGAGGCCGGCCGGCAGCTCGACGCCGCACACAGCCCCGGTGGCGGCGTAGTCCGTCCAGCCGCTGCCCGCCAGGTAGCCCCGCGCCACGCACTCCACCGGCACCATGTCCAGCCGCCGGCAGAGCATCGACCGGCCGCGCAGCGCATCGGCGTACGGCGCCAGCTCAGCCGGATAGTCGGCCACCGTAGCCGTGAGCAAGTGGTTCGGCACGACATCGGCCAGCTGCTCGAACCACCACAGGGTCAGCCCGGTCAGCACCGCGCCCTTGTCCGGGATCTCGGTGGGCAGCACGACGTCGTACGCCGAGATGCGGTCGCTCGCCACGATCAGCACGGCGTCTCCCCCGGCGGCGTAGAGCTCGCGCACCTTGCCGCGCGCGAGCAGCCGCAGCGGTAAGTCCGTCACGACAGCGCGGCCAGCCGGTCGAACACCGGGCCGAGCCGGGCGAGGTAGTGCTCCGGCCGGCAGACCTCGTCGAGCGCCACCTCGTCGAGCGCCACCCCGGCGTCCGCGGCGTGCTTGCGCAGCGTCTCCCGGAAGGGCACCCCGCTCGACCAGGTCTCCATCGCCGCGGCCTGGGTCAGCGCGTAGGCGTCCTCGCGGGATCCCCCGCTCTCCACCAGCGAGAGCAACACCGCCCCGCTGTAGACCAGCCCGCCGGTCAGGTCGAGGTTGGCCCGCATCCGCTCGACGTCGACGGTGAGGCCATCCACCAGCCGCAGGGTTAGGTGCAGCAGGTAGTCGGTGCCGATGGCGGCGTCCGGCAGCGCCACCCGCTCGACCGACGAGTGGCTGATGTCGCGCTCGTGCCAGAGCGGGATCCCCTCGAGCACCGGCACGAGCTGTGCGCGTACGACGCGGGCCAGCCCGGCGATTCGCTCACACAGGATCGGGTTGCGCTTGTGCGGCATCGCCGAGGAGCCCTTCTGGCCGCGCCGGAACGGCTCCTCCAGCTCCCGGACCTCGGTCCGCTGGCCGTGCCGGACCTCGAGCGCCACTGCCTCACATACCGTCGCCAGCACGGCCAGCGCCGACACCCACTCGGCGATCCCGTCCCGCAGCACGACCTGGGTGGCGACCGGCGCGGCGGCGAGCCCCAGCGTGGCGGCGACCTGCGACTCGACCGACGGGTCGATGCCCGAATAGGTGCCGACCGCGCCGGAGATCTTCGCGACGGCCACGGCTGAACGGGCCCGGCGCAGCCGGTCCCGGGAGCGCGCCATACCGAAGGCGAAGTCCGCGATCCGGTGGCCGAAGCTGTCCGGCTCGGCGTGCACGCCGTGGGTGCGGCCGACCCGGACGGTGCCGCGGTGCGCCAGCCCGAGGTCGCGCAGCGCGGCGACCAGAGCGTCGGCCTTGGCCAGCAGCAGGTCGCTCGCCTCGGTGAGCTGGAGCGCGAGCGCGGTGTCGAGCAGGTCGGAGGAGGTCATGCCGAAGTGCACATAGGCGGCGGCCTCGCGTGGCGAGGTGTTGTCGGCCCACGCCGACAGGAACGCGATCACGTCGTGCTGGGTGAGCGCCTCGATCTCGGCGACCGCCGCCGGCGTGGGCGGAGCAGCGCGGCGTACCGGCTCGACCGAGTCGGCCGGGACGGCACCGGCGCTGGCGTGCGCCTCCAGGACCAGCGTCTCGACCCGAGCCCACAGCTCGTACTTGTGTGCCTCGGACCACACCCGGCCCATCTCCGGCAGGGTGTAGCGCTCGATCACGGACGCTCGGCGGCGGACTCGAAGTCGTCCTTGAACTTGGTCAGCCGCGCCCGGAGCCCGGGGTCGGCGACGGCGAGAATCTGCACGGCCAGGATCGCCGCGTTGGTCGAGTGGTCGAGGCCGACGCAGGCCACCGGTACGCCGGGGGACATCGAGACCATCGAGAGCAGGGCGTCGAGGCCGTTGAGCGCCCCGCCACGCATCGGCAGCCCGACCACCGGCATCGGGACATGGGCGGCGACCACGCTGGCCAGCGAGGCGTTGACACCGCCGACCGCCACGACGACCTCGATCCCCCGCGGCTCGAGGTTGGCGATCCAGTCGGCCAGGGCGCGCGGTGAGCGGTGCGGCGAAATCTCGTTCTGGTCGTAGCCGACGCCGAAGAGCTCCAGGATCCCGCCGACCCGGGCCATCGTGTCCCGCTCGGTCGGTGAGCCGCAGACCATGGCTACCCGTGCAGCGCCCGGCTCGGCCACGACCCCTCCTCCTGCCCCGGCACGGCGACCTCGCCGTGCACCGCGTGCAGCGCGATGTCGGTGCGGTGGTGGGCCCCCGTTAGCCGGATGCGCCCCACCGCGTCGTACGCCGAGTCTCTTGCCGCAGCGAGATCCTTCCCTACCGCCGTGACCGAGAGCACCCGGCCCCCTTGCGTCACCAGCCGGCCGTCGACCTGGGCGGTGCCCGCGTGCAGGACCTGGACCCCCGGTACGCCGGCCGCCTCGGCCAGGCCCTCCACCGGGTCGCCGGTGCGTGGGGGCCCCGGGTAGCCGGCGGCCGCGACGACCACGGTGACCGCGGCGGCGTCGCGCCAGCGCAGCGGCCCGGCCTCGTGCAGCCGGCCGGTGGCGGCGGCGAGCAGCAGCCCGGCCAGCGGCGTGTCCAGCAGCGGGAGGACCACCTGCGTCTCGGGGTCACCGAAGCGGGCGTTGAACTCGACCACCTTGGGGCCGGTCGCGGTCAGGGCGAGCCCAGCGTAGAGCAGGCCGGCGTACGGCGTCCCGCGGCGGGCCAGCTCGTCAACGGTGGGCGTCAGCACCGTCTCGGCCAGCTCGCCGGCGAGCCCGGTCGGCGCCCAGGGCAGCGGGGCGTAGGCGCCCATGCCGCCGGTGTTGGGACCGGTGTCCCCGTCGCCGACCCGCTTGAAGTCCTGGGCCGGCAGCAGCGGCAGCACGGTCCGCCCGTCGGTGACGGCGAACAGCGAGACCTCGGGGCCGTCGAGGTACTCCTCGATGAGCACCCGACTGCCACCCCGCATCGCCGCGCGCACCGCGGCGACCGCCGCCGTCCGGTCGCTGGTGACCGTCACGCCCTTGCCGGCGGCCAGGCCGTCGTACTTCACGACGTACGGCGGCCCGAACTCGTCGAGGTCGGCGAGCGCTGCCTCCACGACGGTGTGGTCACGCGCGGTCGCGGTCGGTACGCCGGCCGCCGCCATCACCTCCTTGGCGAACGCCTTGGAGCTCTCGATCCGCGCCGCCGCGGCGGACGGGCCGAAGCAGGCGAGGCCGCGGCCGCGGACCAGGTCGGCCGCGCCGGCCACCAGCGGCGCCTCCGGGCCGATGACCACGAGGTCAGCCCCGGCCTCCGCCGCCAGCGAGACCACCGCGTCGGGGTCCGCGGCCTCGAGCGGCCGGAGCTCGGCCACCGCGGCGATGCCCGGGTTACCCGGCGCGCAGAGGAGCTCGTCGACGTCGGGATCACGCCGCAGCGCGAGGCAGAGCGCGTGCTCGCGGGCGCCGGCCCCGATCACCACGACTCTCATCCGGCTCGCTCAGGCGCCGGCCCGACCAGGCCGCGCAGCCGCAGCGTCTGGTCCCGGCCCGGGCCGACGCCGATCGCGGAGACCGGTACGCCGGCGAGCTCCTCGAGGCGCCGTACGTAGGCGCGCGCCGCCGCCGGCAGGTCCTCGAAGCTACGGGCGGCCGAGATGTCCTCCGACCAGCCGGGCAGCTCCTCGTACACCGGTACGGCGTGGTGGAACTCCGTCTGGGTCATCGGCATCTCGTCGTACGTCGCGTCGCCGACCCGGTAGCCGACGCAGACCGGGACCGGGTCGAAGCCGGTCAGCACGTCGAGCTTGGTCACGAACAGGTCGGTGAGGCCGTTCACCCGAGCGGCGTAACGGGTCAGCACCGCGTCGTACCAGCCGGTACGCCGCGGCCGTCCGGTGGTCACGCCCACCTCGCCGCCGACGGTCCGCAGCCGCTCGCCGGCGTCGTCGGAGCGCTCGGTGGGGAACGGGCCGGACCCCACCCGGGTCGTGTAGGCCTTGACGATCCCGACCACCCGGTCGATCCGGGTCGGGCCGATGCCGGATCCGGCGCAGGCGCCGCCCGCGGTGGGAGAGGAGGAGGTGACGAAGGGGTAGCTGCCGTGGTCGACGTCGAGCAGCGTGCCCTGCGAGCCCTCGAGCAGCACCACCTTGTCCTCGTCCAGCGCCCGGTTGAGCAGCAGCCCGGTGTTGGCGACCCGCGGGCGCAGCGCCTCGGCGTAGGCCAGGTACTCCTCGACCACCGCGGCGGCATCGATCGCCTTGCGGTTGTAGACCTTGGCGAGCACCTGGTTCTTCTCCCGCAGCGCCAGGTCGAGCTTCTGCCGCAGGATCCCGGGGTCGAGCAGGTCCTGCACCCGGATGCCGACCCGGCCGACCTTGTCGCCGTACGCCGGACCGATCCCGCGGCCGGTGGTGCCGATCCGCGCCGAGCCGAGGTAGCGCTCGGTCACCCGGTCCAGCGCCCGGTGGTGCGGCATGATCAGGTGCGCGTCCGCGGAGACCACCAGCCGCTCGCAGGAGATGCCGCGCTCCTCGAGTGCCGCAATCTCCCCGAGCAGTACGCCGGGGTCCACGACGACGCCGTTGCCGATCACCGGTACGACGTCGGGCGCGAGGACGCCGGAGGGCACCAGGTGCAGGGCGTAGCTCACGCCGTCGGGCGTGACGACCGTGTGACCCGCGTTGTTGCCACCCTGGTAGCGAACGACGTAGTCGACGCGGGGAGCCCGCTCGTCGCCGTCGTCCTTGACGCCCACGCCCAGCAGGTCGGTCGCCTTGCCCTTGCCCTCGTCGCCCCACTGGACGCCCACGAGCACGATCGCGGGCATGCGCGTCTCCGGATGTCGGCGTAGGGCGCGGCGAGCGTACCGGCAGCGCGGCCGTCAGGCGACCGTGACGGTCACCCGCGCGAGCAGCCCGCGGAACATCGGGCAGAGCTCGCCGGGCACGCACTGCGGCCCGTAGGCAACCACCACATGGGCGGTCCCCCGGCCCAGTGCCAGGAAGCGCCAGCCGGCGAGCTGGTTCCCGCCGGCGCGGCGCAGCACCGAGCCGCCCGTCTCCGCGACAAAGGCGTTGCCGCCGCTCGGGCGCCCCGGCGTCGAGCGGACGACGAGCAGCTGTCCGACCTGCAGCCTCGCCGTGACCTCGCGCACCCCGGCGGTGACGACGACCGGCGGTGGCGCGGGTGGCTGCCCGGCTGAGGGGGACGGTGACGCGGTCGGCTGTCCCACCAAGGGGGACGGCGACGCGGAGGGGGCCGGCGGGGCGGGCGCTCGGCTCGTGGCCGCCTTCGCGGGCGCTGCGGTCGAGCTCCCCTGCTGGCCGCAGCCGGCAACCGCGAGGGCGAGGAGCACGACGGCGGCGGGGACGCGCATGTCAGTTCGACGGCGGCGGCGGCGCCTCGGTTCCCGTTGCCGCAGCCGGTGCGGCCAGGGCACCAGCGGCGGCCGGGTCGCTGTCCCGCAGGAACGTCGCGCAGCGCACGGCTTCCGGCTCCTCTCCGATCGCCCCCGCGGCCCGGCCGAGGGCGTGCAAGGACCGCAGGAAGCCGCGGTTGGGCTGGTGCGACCACGGCACCGGCCCGTGCCCCTTCCACCCGCTGCGGCGCAGCGCGTCGAGGCCGCGGTGGTAGCCCACCCGGGCGTAGGCGTAGGACTCGACCGCCCGGCCTTCGGCGTACGCCCGGTCGGCGAGCTCGGCCCAGGGCAGCGAGGACGCGGGGTAGCGGGCGGCCACCTCGGCCGGGTCGGACCCGGTCGCCAGCTCCGCCGCCGGGTCCGGATCCTCGGGCAGCAGGGTGGGCGGTGGGCCGGCGAACAGGTTGTCGTGGAGACTCATCCCGCCATCGTGCCCGAGAGAAGGGGAACGACATGCCCGAGGAGCAGGGCCGGCTGGTGCCCGTGCACGACACCGAGCTCTACGTCGTCGAGCGTGGGGCGTCGGACGCGCTGCCAATACTGGTGCTGCACGGAGGGCCAGGACTGGACCATCACGAGTTCGGCGAGTACCTCGACCCGCTGACCGACGACGGCCGCTACCGGCTGGTGCTCGCTGACCTGCGCGCCTGCGGGCGGTCGCGTCGGGACGCGCCGCCCGAGACCTGGACGCTGGAGACGATGGCCTCGGACGTCTCCGGGCTGGCGGCCGGTCTGGGCGAGGAGCGGTACGCCGTACTGGGGCACTCCTTCGGCGCCTTTGTCGCCCTCCAGCACGCGGTCGACGCGCCGGGTGCGTCGGTTGCGACGGTGGTCTCGGGCGGCATCCCGTCCACTCGCTTCCTGACGGCGGTCGAGGAGAACCTCGCCGCCTTCGAGCCCGTCGAGCTGCGCGAGCAGGTCTCGGCGTCCTGGGCACGGGAGTCGGAGGTGCGCACCGAGGACGACGCCCGGCAGCTGCTGCTCGACCAGATGCCGTTCCACTTCGCCGATCCGTTCGATCCCCGGATCGAGGCCTACAACCGGATCGCCACGGAGCCGACCGTCTACGCACCCGACGTGCTCCGGCACTTCTCCGATGGCTACGGCGGCATAGAGGTGGAGGCACGGCTCGGCGAGGTCCGCCAGCCGGTCCTGATCACTGCCGGCCGCTACGACCGCACCTGCACCATCGAGGCCGCCGAGGCGATGGCGGCCGGGATCCCCGGCGCAGAGCTGATCGTGTTCGAGTCCTCCGGCCACATGATGTTCGTCGAGGAGCCGGACCGCTACATCGCCGCCGTACGGGGTTTCCTGGACCGGACCACCGGCCTCCAGGCCTAGCTCTTGAGCGTCCGGCCGGCGGAGCGAAGGTCGTTGCAGGCCTGGACGACGCGAGCCGCCATCGAGGTCTCCGCGCTCTTGCCGTAGGACCGGGGGTCGTAGATCTTCTTGTTGCCGACCTCGCCGTCGATCTTGAGTACGCCGTCGTAGTTCTTGAGCATGTGGTCGGCGATCGGCCGGGTGAAGGCGTACTGGGTGTCGGTGTCGACGTTCATCTTCACCACGCCGTAGTCGAGGGTCTCCCGGATCTCCTCGACCAGGGATCCGCTGCCGCCGTGGAAGACCAGGTCGAACGGCTGATCCTTGCCGACCCGCTCGCCGACGTACTCCTGGCCCTCGCGCAGGATCGAGGGGCGCAGCTTGACCGTGCCGGGCTTGTACGAGCCGTGCACGTTGCCGAAGACCGCCGCGAGCAGGTAGCGGCCCTTCTCACCGGTGCCGAGCACCTCGGCGACCCGCAGCATGTCCTTGGGGGAGGTGTAGAGCTTCTCGTTCAGCTCGTTGGAGACGCCGTCCTCCTCGCCTCCGACCACGCCGATCTCCATCTCCAGCACGATGCGCGCCTTCACGCACTCGGTGAGCAGCTCGTCAGCGATCTTGATGTTCTCCTCCAGCTCGACCGCCGAGCCGTCCCACATGTGGCTCTGGAACAGCGGCTCGCGACCGTCCCGCACCCGCTCCTGGCTGATCCCGATCAGCGGCCGCACATAACCGTCGAGCTTGTCCATCGGGCAGTGGTCGGTGTGCAGCGCGACGGAGACCGGGAACGCCTTGGCCACGTGGTGGGCGAACTCCGCCAGCGCCTGGGCGCCGAGCACCATGTCCTTGACCGTCGTACCGGAGAGGAACTCCGCGCCGCCGGTGCTGACCTGCACGATGCCGTCGCTCTCGGCCTCGGCGAACCCGCGAAGCGCGGCGTTGAGCGTCGAGCTCGAGGTGACGTTGATCGCCGGATAGGCATAGCGGTCGGCCTTCGCCCGGTCCAGCATCTCGGCGTAGATCTCGGTCGTCGCGATCGGCATCCCGGCAGTATGGCCGCTGGCCTGCGTGCGCGAAACGTCCCTGGGCCATCGTGGGGTACCACCGCTGGCCGAAGTCCCCGCGTGGTCGAGGAAACCCCGACGCTCTTCACCGATTTCGTAGGGGTTTCCTCGACCGTGCGAAGGGTCCGGACCCGTACGCCGGTCGCTCAGCCCGGATGTCCGCGGATGTCAGCCTCGACCGCTTCCCACGCCTTGCGGGCCGCGATCAGCACCGGGTCCCACACCGGCGCGAACGGCGGCGCGTAGGACAGGTCGAGCCCGAGGACCTCCTCGACCGTCATCCCGTTCCAGATGCACACCGCGAGTACGTCGATGCGCTTCGCGGCACCCTCGCGACCGACGATCTGGGCGCCGACCAGCCGGCCGGAGCGCCGCTCGGCCGTCATCTTGACCCGGATCGGCTGAGCGCCCGGGAAGTAGCCGGCCCGGGTCGTCGAGTCGACGTGCGCGGTGACGAACCCGAAGCCCGCTTCGCGCGCCTCCTGCTCCGACAGCCCGGTGCGGGCAACCTCGAGGTCGCAGACCTTCGTCACCGCTGTGCCGATGACGCCGGGAAAGGTGGCGTAGCCACCACCGAGGTTGATGCCGGCGACGCGGCCCTGCTTGTTGGCGTGCGTACCGAGCGCGACAACGACCCGCTGCCCGGAGAGCCGGTGCATCGACTCGACACAGTCACCGGCCGCCCACACCCCGTCCACCTGGGTGCGCATCCGGGCATCGACCGCGATCCCGCCGCTGGTGCCCAGCGGGACACCGGCGGCCTTGGCCAGAGCGACGTTGGGCCGCACGCCGAGACCCAGCACCACCAGGTCGGCCGGCAGCTCCCGGCCGGTCGCCGTGTGCACGGCCGAGGCTCGGCCGCCGGTGCACTCCACGGCGGTGACCGCCTCACCCAGCACCAGCTCGATCCCCATGCCCCGGACGGCGTCGGCGATGAAGGCGCCGATGTCGGGGTCGAAGGTGCCGACCGGCGTCGGCGCCAGGTCGACCACCGTGACGTGCAGGCCGCGTGAGGTGGCCGCCTCCGCGATCTCCAGGCCGATGTAGCCGCCGCCGACGACGACCACCCGGCGGACCCGGCCCGACTCGAGCTCGGCCCGCAGCTCGATCCCGTCGTCGAGCGTCTGTACGCCGTACACGCCGTCGGCGTCGATGCCGGGAACCGGCGGGCGCATGGGCACCGACCCGGTACCGATCATCAGCGAGTCGAACGGCTCGGCGTACTCCCGCCCGCCGTCGAGTTCCCTCACCCGCACCTCGCGACGGGCGAGGTCGATCTCGCTGACCTCGTGGCGGGTGCGCGCGTCGATCGAGAAGTCCCGCCGGAACACCTCCGGGGTCCGCGCGACCAGCTCGTCCGAGGTCCGCACCAGGCCACCGACGAAGTAGGGGATGCCACAGGCGCTGTACGACGTGTAGTGACCGCGCTCGAGGGCGACGATGGCGAGATCGTCCGGTCCGCGGCGCCGCCGGGCCTGCGACGCGGCCGCCATCCCCGCGGCGTCACCGCCGATGACCACCAGCCGTTCGGTCACTGCGCCCTCCTCCGGCGTCCGGGCGGACGGCGTGCAGACCTGGACCGCCGCGGACCGGCATCAGTCTTCACGCCGCGTCGCGGCGACGCTGCGGGGCGCGCTGGGTAGCGTGGCCGAATGCCCGCAGCCGTCCCGCTCCTCGCGGTCAACCTGCTGAGCGCGCGCTCGCTGGTCGAGACGTTCGGGACGATCGGCCTGCTCGCGATCGTCTTCGCCGAGACCGGGCTGCTGCTCGGCTTCTTCCTGCCCGGCGACTCGCTGCTGTTCCTGGCCGGCTTCGCGGCCGCCGGCGGGCTGCCCGGCGTACACCTGTCACTCCCGCTGCTGCTGGTGACGCTGCCGATCGCCGCGATCGCGGGAGCGCAGGTCGGTTATCTCATCGGGCGGCGGGCCGGCCCGGTGCTCTTCGACCGCGAGGAGTCGCGGTTGTTCCGCCGCTCGAACGTGGCCCGGGCCGAGCGGGTCCTGGACCGGTTCGGCCCGGGCAAGGCCGTCGTGCTGGCGCGGTTCGTGCCGATCGTGCGCACCTTCATGAACCCGCTGGCCGGGGTCGTGCGGATGCCGGCACGGACGTTCACCACCTGGAACGTCGTCGGCGGTCTGCTGTGGACGACCCTCATCACGCTGCTCGGCTACTGGCTCGGCAACGTGCGCTTCGTCGCCGACCACCTGGAGCTGCTGATCGTCGGCATCGTGGCGCTGTCCGTGCTACCGATCGTGATCGAGGTGCTGCGCCAACGGCGTACGCCGGGGCGGGCTGGCTAAGCCCCCGCCCCCGCCGCGTGTAGGTCCCGGTCCGACCCGGGTGCCGGGCGCACAATGCGGGCATGGCCGGACGCCACCGCCGGCCGGTGCGAGCTCAGCACCTGACGATCCGCGGCGACTCGAGCTACGTCTTCGTGGAGAAACCGGGCGACGAGCTGATCAACCAAGTTCTCCGCCGCGGCCGCACGGAGCTGTTCTCCGGTCCCACCCTGCACGTGCGGCTGGGCAACGCGGGCGCCGTGGTGCTGCAGATCAACGGCCAGCCGCCTCGGGTAGCGGGGGCCCCGGGACAGGCGCTGGAGTTCGTCATCCGCCCGGCGTGATGGTCGGCGAGTCCAGCCCCAGGTCGGCGAGGGTGTACGCCGAGAGGTACCGGAGCCCCGCGGCGGCGATGGCCGGAGCCGCACCGCGCTCCACCAGCACGGCCACCGCGACGACCTCGGCGCCGGCCGCCCGCAACGCATCGACCGCCGCGAGGACCGAGGTCCCGGTCGTGGAGGTGTCCTCGACGGCGAGAACCCGCCGGCCGGCGACGTCCGGGCCCTCGATCCGGCGCTGCAAACCGTGCGCCTTGCCCTCCTTGCGGACGACAAAGGCGTCGAGCGGTCGACCGGCCGCGGCCGCCGCGTGCAGCATCGCGGCCGCCAGCGGGTCGGCGCCGAGGGTCAGCCCGCCGACCGCGTCGTAGTCGAGGTCCCGGGTCAGCTCGAGCATGACGCGGCCGGCGAGCGGCGCGCCGGCCGAGGACAGCGTCACCCGACGGAGGTCGACGTAGTGGTCCGCCTCCCGACCAGAGGAGAGCACGACCCGCCCGCGTACCACCGCCGACGCGCGAATGATCTCTAGCAGGGCGTCCCGGTCGGCGGCCACGACCGCACCATAGGGGAGGCTGTACGCCGTGCGAGTCGGCAGCCTGGTGCTCCTGCACAGCCCACTGGTCGGCGCCGGGTCGTGGGGACGGCTGCCGGAGGTGCTTCGCGCCAGCGGTTACCCGGTCGCGGTGCCGTCCGTCACTGCGGACGACTCGCCGCCGTACGCGCACCGCTATATCGCGGCCGCCACGATGCAGCTGACCGACGCCGACTCGATGCCGCCGCTGGTGCTCGTCGGCCACAGCGGTGCCGGGCCACTGCTGCCGCAGCTCGCCGCGGCCGCCGGTGCCGGCGGCCAGCGGGTCGGCGGCTACGTCTTCCTCGACGCCGGGATCCCGCGTCTCGGCGCCGACCGGCTCGCCCTGCTGGAGTCCGAGGACCCGGCGTACGCGACCGGGCTTCGCAACCGCCTCGACGCCGGCGGCCGGTTCCCCGAGTGGTCGGACGCCGACCTCACGGCTGAGGTGCCGGACCCGGGCAGCCGGAGGGAGCTGGTGGCCTCCATCCGTCCCCGCGGGCTCGACTACTGGACCGAGCCGGTGCCGATGCCGGCCGACTGGCCGGACGCACCCTGTGGCTACGCGCAGCTCTCCCCGGCGTACGACGCCTCCGCACGGCAGGCCGGCGCCCGCGGGTGGCCGGTGCGGAAGCTGCAGCTGGGGCACTTCGGCGCCCTGGCCGAGCCCGAGCGGGTGGCCGGCGCACTGCTCGCGGTGCTCGAGGCGATGTAGCCGGTCGCCGTCGTCGTGACCCGTGACGCCGTACCCGCGGTGCCACCACGCGCTTGACGGCCGCCACCCTGCCACGTCGTTAGGGTGCCGCGGGTGCCTGACCTGTTGGACCGCATCGAGCGGTACTACAACGCCCTTCCCCGGTCGTGGGGCGCGCGGGCGGAGGAGATCGGGCCGCTGACGGTCTTCGTCAACGTCTCTGCACCGTGGCCGCTCTACGGCCGGCCCACGCCGGGGGCCGGCGGGATCTCGTCGGCCGACGTCGCTGCGGTACGCCGGCGGATGCGTCAGCTCGCGGTGCCCGAGACCTTCGAGTGGGTGCACGAGGTCACGCCGACGTTGCGGGCGGCCGCACTGGCGACCGGGCTGGCGGTCTCCGACCACCCGCTGCTGACGCTCACCTCCCCGGTAGACGCACCGGCGGTCGATGCCGAAGTGCGCGCCGTACGGCCGGACGACGACCTGCCCACCGTGCTGGCGGCGGCCCACGTCGGCTTCGGGCTGCCCGGCACGGCGCAGGGAGGTGCGGGAGTGCCGGAGCTCCGCCGGGCAGCGGCCGAGCGTTCGGACGGCGAGGTGACCGCCGAGCGTCGCGACCTCGAGTCGCGGGCGGCGGTGCGCTGGGCCGCCTGGGTGGACGGCGAGCCGGTGTGCACCGGGCGCTTCACACCCGTCGACGGGGTAGCGGAGCTCGTCGGCGTGGGGACGGTACCGGCGTACCGGCGCCGTGGTCTGGGCGCCGCAGTCACCGCCGGTCTCACCGCCGACGCGCTGGCTCGCGGCGTCGAGGTCGTGTTCATGTCGGCCGATGACGACGATGTCGCGCGGATCTACCGTCGGCTCGGGTTCGCCGACGCCGGCACCGCCTGCATCGCCGCACCGCCGGGTACGCCGCTCTGACCGCCGGGGTCGCTCCGCTGAGCCGGCTCACTCCGGTTGCGCCGGGTCGCGGCTGGCGGCACGCTCGCCTACGGCATTCCTTCGACGACCGGAGTCTCGTCATGACGATCAGCGACAGCGACAGCGGCATGGGAACGGACGACACGCTCGACCCGACCGAGGGCATGGAGGCGCCCACCAACCTGGGTGAGGACAGCGGGGCCGACCCCGGCACCATCGGCGATCCGAGCGACTACGGCGACACCGACGACATAGGCGAGACCAGCGGGCTGGGCGGGACGAGCGAGATGGGTGACCCGAGCTTCCGGGGCAGCGACGTGGACCGCGGCCAGGACTACTGACGCGGCGGGGTCCCCGCAGCGGGTGGCGGGGTGCCCGCAGCGGGCGCGACGGTCAGCCCGGACTTGTCGTCACGCATGTCGACCACAACCTCGTCGCCGTCGCGCACCGCGCCGCCGAGCACCTGGCGCGCCAGCGCGTCACCGATGGCCGACTGCACCAGCCGGCGCAACGGGCGGGCGCCGTACGCCGGGTCGAAGCCGGTCAGCGCCAGCCACTCGCGGGCCGCCGGCGTCACGGTCAGCGTGAGCCGCCGGCCGGCCAGCCGGCGGGCGAGGTGGTCGAGCTGCAGGTCGACGATGGTGGTCAGGGCGGCGACATCGAGCCCGCCGAAGACCACGATGTCGTCGAGCCGGTTGAGGAACTCCGGCTTGAACGTCGCCCGCACCACGGCGAGCACGGCGTCCTTCTTCGCCCCGTCCTCGAGCTCCGGGTCGTTGACGAAGGTGGAGCCCAGGTTGGAGGTCAGGATCAGGATCGCGTTGCGGAAGTCGACCGTGCGGCCCTGGCCATCGGTCAGCCGGCCGTCGTCGAGCACCTGCAGGAGTACGTCGAAAACGTCCGGATGCGCCTTCTCCACCTCGTCGAGCAGCACGACGGCGTAGGGCCGGCGGCGCACGGCCTCGGTGAGCTGGCCGCCCTCCTCGTAGCCGACATAGCCGGGAGGCGCGCCGACGAGGCGGGCGACCGAGTGCTTCTCGCCGTACTCGCTCATGTCGATCCGGGTCATCGCCCGCTCGTCGTCGAAGAGGAACTCCGCCAGCGCCTTGGCCAGCTCGGTCTTGCCGACCCCGGTCGGGCCGAGGAACAGGAAGGACCCCGTCGGGCGGTCCGGGTCGGAGATGCCGGCACGCGCTCGTCGGACCGCGTCGGACACAGCGCGTACGGCGTCCGCCTGGCCGACCACGCGGGAGGACAGAACCTCCTCCATCCGGAGCAGCTTGGCCGTCTCGCCCTCGAGCAGCCGGCCGGCCGGGATGCCGGTCCAGGAAGCAACCACGTCCGCCACGTCGTCGGCTCCGACCTCCTCCTTGACCATCGGCGTGCCGGCGGCCGCCTCGGCGTACGCCGCCGCCTCGGCCAGTTCCTTCTCGGCTGCCGGGATGTCGGCGTAGAGCAGTCGGGAGGCGGTCGCGAAGTCGCCGTCGCGCTGGGCCCGCTCGGCCTGGCCGCGCAGGTCGTCGAGACGTGACTTGAGCTCGCCGACGCGGTTGAGGCCGGACTTCTCCTGCTCCCAGCGGGCGTTGAGCGCGTTCAGGTCCTCCTGTCGGTCGGCCAGGTCGCGGCGTAGCCGCTCGAGCCGGTCGCGGCTGGCCTCGTCGCCCTCGTTGGACAGCGCCAGCTCCTCCATCCGCATCCGGTCGACGGTGCGCTGCAGCTCGTCGATCTCGACCGGCCGGGAGTCGATCTCCATTCGGAGCCGGGACGCCGACTCGTCGATGAGGTCGATGGCCTTGTCCGGCAGGAAGCGGGCGGGAATGTAGCGGTCGGACAGGGTCGCGGCCGCCACCAGCGCCGCGTCACTGATCACCACCTTGTGGTGCGCCTCGTACCGGCCCTTGAGGCCACGCAGGATGCCGATCGTGTCCTCCACGCTCGGTTCGCCCACCAGGACCGGCTGGAAGCGGCGCTCGAGCGCGGGATCCTTCTCGATCCTGGTGCGGTACTCGTTGAGCGTGGTCGCGCCGACCATGCGCAGCTCGCCGCGGGCCAGCATCGGCTTGAGCATGTTGCCGGCGTCCATCGCGCCCTCGGCCGCGCCCGCGCCCACCACGGTGTGCAGCTCGTCGATGAAGGTGACGATCTGACCGTTGCTCTCGCGGATCTCGGTGAGGACGGCCTTGAGCCGCTCCTCGAACTCGCCGCGGTACTTCGCGCCGGCCACCATCGCCGCGAGGTCGAGCGCGACCAGGCGCTTGTTGCGCAGGCTCTCCGGCACGTCGCCGGCCACGATGCGCTGCGCCAGCCCCTCCACGACCGCGGTCTTGCCGACGCCCGGCTCGCCGATCAGCACCGGGTTGTTCTTCGTACGCCGGGAGAGCACCTGCACGACGCGGCGGATCTCGGTGTCCCGGCCGATGACCGGGTCGAGCTTGCCGCTGCGGGCCGATCCGGTGAGGTCGACGCCGTACTTCTCCAGAGCCCGGTAGGTGCCCTCGGGGTCCTGGCTGGTGACGCGGGAGTGCCCCCTGACCTGCTCGAAGGCGGCCAGCAGCGCCTCGGGGGTGGCCTTGACGTCCCGCAGGAGGGGGGCCGCGCCGGTCGAGCCGGTGCCGCCGTCGGCGGCGAGGGCAACCAGCAGATGCTCGGTCGAGACGTAGTCGTCGCCGAGCTCGGTGGCGCGCCTCTCCGCGGTGTTGAGGACCGTGAGCACCGCTCTGGACAGGCCGGGGGCGCCCACCGTGGCGCCCGCCGCCTTGGTCAGCCGATCGAGCGCGGCCTCCGCCGCGGCGCGCACCGAGGCGACCGGCGTACCGATCGCCGCCAGCAGCGCGGTGGCGGTGCCCTCCGGCTGGGCCAGCAGCGCGACCAGCAGGTGCAGCGGCTCGACGTCGGGGTGGCCCTCCGCCGCGGCCCGTCGTACGGCGTCGGAGAGGGCTTCGGAGCTCTTGGTGGTCAGCTTGTTGGCGTCCATGGTCCTTCAGGGGTCTACGGTTGTTGCCTGTTGGAACGGTTCCCAACTTGAGTCTGTTCCACTCAATACCTGCGCGGTTGTCACCGATGACGGACGTGAGAGTGGAGACGCGGCCGGCGCACCCCGACGACTGGCCACGGCGGTGGCAACTACCGCCCGACATGGGCGTGCGCGACGAGGAGCAGCCGTCGCGGGAGCGGTACCTGCGGCTGGCCGAGGATCCCTACCGGTTCACCGGCACGAGACTGCGGTTGCGCTTGGAACAGAGTGGCTCCTTGGCCTGGCTGAGCAAGCTGATCTATCTACGGCTCAGTCGTCGTTACGTCGAGGCGGAGGCGCGCGGCCTCAAGCAGCGTTGTGAGTCCGGCGAGACCTGAGCGAGGCAGGCGGCTGGCGGCAGACGTTGCTCGTAGTATCCGCGCATGCCGCTGTCCGAGGGAAGCTACCGGCTGGGTTCGCCGGAGGGTCGCCTGTGGATGCGCACCTACCGAGCCGGAATCGGGGCGGCAATCGGCCACGACCTCACGATCGAGGCCACCTCCTGGGACGGCACCGCCCACGTGGTCCCGTCGGATCCCGAGCAGTCATACGTCCGGGTGCGGGTTCGGGTGGACTCTTTGACGGTGCGAGAAGGCACCGGGGGGGTGAAGCCGCTCACTCAAAGCGATCGCGCAGAGATATGGCGCACGATGCGGGAGAAGATCCTGCTGACGCGCTTGCACCCGGACGTCATGTTCTCCTCCACCGGATTTGGTGGGACGGAGGAGGAGCTTGCGGTCGACGGAAGCCTGTCCGTCCTGGGAATCAGCCGGCCACTGTCCTTCCAGGCCACCATTTCCGCCGGCGACCCGCCACGTGTCACCGGAAAGGCCCAGGTGACGCAGAGCGAGTGGGGCATAAAGCCCTACTCAGCCTTCTTCGGGGCGCTGCAGCTGCGCGACGCCGTCGACGTCCACTTCGACGCCGCACTCCTTCCCGCATAAGCGCGAGCGCGCGGATTGTTCTCGAAGCAGTCGAACCAGCCCTCCGCCCCCACGACCACGTGACCTCTCAGCGGTACGCCGAGAAGTGCACCGGCGGCAACGAGCCGTCTCGTCAGCGCCTGGTCCGCAGCGCTGGGTCTCGAGCCGTCGAGGTGGTTGTGCGCCAGCACGACACCTGACGCGTTGACGACCAATGCCACACGGAGCACCTGTGCTGGTGACAACGCCACCCGCCCCCGCCCCCCGACGGCTAGTAGGATCGGCGCCTCCCTACATGTACCTTGCACACCCGCTGTTGGGAAAGCTCGTGTTGGCTTTTGGGGCCCCGTCATTACAGCGTGCAGCTGGGCGAAGCGGTTGCGAGGATCGAAGGCAGGCAGCACGGAACCCGCGGAAGCGGTTCCGGAACGACTATGGACGGCGCGCGCGACGGTAGAGGACCAGGGCACCCCGGCTGACCGGAACCAGCTCACGCCGATACGACGCGTGGGCGGCGGCTTCGCGGCGTACGGCGTCGGACGCTGCTTCGTCGAGCGCGACCTGCAGCTCGCCGATCCGGGCGCGCAGGGCGGCCACCTCGTTCTCCAGCTCGAGGATCCGCTTGACCCCGGCCAGGTTGACGCCCTCGTCCTGGGAGAGCCGCTGGACCTCCCGCAGCATCGTGATGTCGCGGGCCGAGTAGCGGCGCCCACGACCGACCGCGCGGCCGGGTGAGACGAGGCCCAGCCGGTCGTACTGGCGCAGCGTCTGCGGGTGCATACCGGACAGCTCGGCGGCGACCGAGATCACGAAGACCGGAGCGTCGCCGGCGAGGTCGCTCACCGGGCACCGCCCACCATCGCGGTCAGGTGCGCCCGCGGGTCGTCGCCGGTCTCGGCGGCGAAGGTCTCCAGCGCATCCTTCGCCTTGCCCGACAGCTTCTGCGGTACGGCGACCTCGACGCTCACCAGCAGGTCACCGCGGGTGCCGTCGCGACGGGTGACGCCCCTGCCGCGCACCCGCAGGGTGCGGCCGTTCGTCGTACCGGCCGGCAGCTTGAGAGTGACCGGCAGGCCGTCCAGCGTCGGCACCTTGACCTCGGCACCGAGGGCGGCCTCCGGGAAGGTGACCGGCAGCGTCAGCGTGACGTTGTCGCCGCTGCGGCCGAAGACGGCGTGCGGGGTGACGTGCACGAGCACGTTGAGATCGCCGGCCGCGCCGCCGCGCTCGCCGGGCGTGCCCTTGCCCTTGAGCCGGATCCGCTGGCCCTCGGAGACGCCGGCCGGGATCCGCACCGTCATCGTCCGTTCGCTGGTCCCCTTGCCGCTCCCCTGGCAGGTGGGACAGGGCTCGTCGACCAGCAGCCCGCGACCGAGACACTCCCGGCACGGCTCGGCGAAGGCGAAGTCACCCTGGTTGGTGCCCACCGAGCCGGTACCGCTGCAGTTGGGGCAGACCCGCGGCACGGTTCCCGGCTTGGCACCGCTGCCGTAACAGGTGGTGCAGCTGCCGGGGATCGCCAGCCGCAGCGGCACCGTGACGCCGCGCACGGCGTCGTCGAAGGAGAGGGTCACCTCCGACCCGATGTCCCGACCGCGTCGCGGCCCGGCCGTGGTGCTGGTCGTACGCCGGCCGGCCGTGCCGAACAACCCGCCGAGCAGGTCGCCCAGCCCGCCGGAAGCCGGACCCGGTGCGGACCCCCCGGCGAAGAGGTCGCCGAGGTCGAAGTTGAAGCCACCGGCCCCGGCCGGTCCGGGTCCGCTGCCGGCCGGCATCCGGAAGCCGCCGCCGGCGAAGAGCGACCGGGCCTCGTCGTAGTCCTTGCGCCGCTTGCCGTCGGAGAGGACGTCGTAGGCCTCGGAGATCCCCTTGAAGCGCTCCTCGGAGGCGGCGTTGCCCTTGTTGGCGTCCGGGTGGAACTGCCGGGCCAGCTTCCGGTAGGACTTCTTGATCTCCGCCGCGTTGGCGTCCTTGGGGACGCCGAGAGCCTTGTAGTAGTCCTTCTCGACGTAGTCGCGCGCGCTCATCGGCGTCCCTCCCTTCCCCTACCGCTCGTCGGAGTCGGGCTCCGGCTCGATGTCCGACTGGGCCGGTGCCTCGGGCTCGACGACACCGACCCGCGCCGGCCGCAGGATCCGCCCGCCGAGCCGGTAGCCCGGCGAGATGACCAGCTCACAGGTCGGTACGGCGACCTCGGCCGAGTAGCCGGAGGTCAGCGCCTCGTGGATCGTCGGGTCGAACTCCTCGCCCGGCTCGCCGTAGGTCTCGAGGCCGAGCTTGGTCAGCGTCGCCTCGAGCGCCTCGGCAACCGAGCGGAAGCCGCCCTGCAGCTCGCCGTGCTCACGGGCCCGGCCGATGTCGTCGAGCACCGGCATGAGGCCGGTCAGCACACTGGCCAGCGCCTGCTCGGCGACGACGACCCGGTCCCGTTCGACCCGCCGGCGGTAGTTGTCGTACTCCGCCTTGACCCGCTGCAGGTCGGCGATCCGCTCACCGAGCTGGCCCTCCAGATCGGAGAGCCGAGGGTCCATGGCGGTCGAGAGCGGTACCGGGTCCCCGGCCGACGACTTGGCATCGCCGGTCGGCTCGCGAACGCCTGTCGGCTCCCGCACGGTCCCGGTCTCGGGGTCGATCCGCCGCTTGTCGCGGAAGACCATCCGGGACGGGTCGAAGGCCTCCTCAGGTGGCGAGGCGCTCACGCCGTACCACCTCGGGCCTCCTCGTCGATGATCTCGGCGTCCACGACGTCGTCAGCCGAGTCGGTGGGAGCCGCTGCCGGCCCGGCGCCGTCGGGACCCGGCACACCGGCAGTACCGGCCTGCGTCTGGGCCTGCGCGTACATCGCCTGGCCCAGCTTCTGGCTGGTCGTCGAGGCCTTGTCGGTCGCCGTCCGGATCGCCGCGGTGTCCGAACCGCCCAGCGCGGCCTTGAGCTCGGTCAGCGCCTCGTTGACCTCGTCCTTGGCGTCGTCGGGCACCTTGTCGCCGTTCTCGGCCAGGAACTTCTCGGTCGAGTAGACCAGCGACTCGCCGGTGTTGCGGGTCTCGACCTCCTCGCGGCGCTGGCGGTCCTCCTCGGCGTACTGCTCGGCCTCCCGCATCATCCGGTTGATGTCGTCCTTGGGCAGCGCCGAGCCGCCGGTGATGGTCATCGACTGCTCCCGGCCGGTGCCGAGGTCCTTGGCGGAGACGTGCACGATGCCGTTGGCGTCGATGTCGAAGGTGACCTCGATCTGCGGCACGTTGCGCGGCGCCGGCGGCAGCCCGGTCAGCTCGAACATGCCCAGCCGCTTGTTGTACGCCGCCATCTCACGCTCGCCCTGGTAGACCTGGATCTGCACGCTGGGCTGGCCGTCCTCGGCCGTGGTGAAGACCTCGGAGCGCTTGGTCGGGATGGTCGTGTTGCGCTCGATGAGGCGGGTCATGATGCCGCCCTTGGTCTCGATGCCGAGCGAGAGCGGGGTGACGTCGAGCAGCAGGACGTCCTTGACCTCGCCCTTGAGCACGCCGGCCTGCAGCGCGGCGCCGACAGAGACGACCTCGTCGGGGTTGACGCCCTTGTTGGGCTCCTTGCCGCCGGTGAGCTCGCGGACCAGGTCGACCACGGCCGGCATCCGGGTGGACCCGCCGACCAGGACGACGTGGTCGATCTTGTCGACCGTGATTCCGGCGTCCTTGATGGCCTGCTGGAACGGGCCCTTGCAGCGCTCGAGCAGGTCCTGGGTCATCCGCTGGAACTCGGCGCGGGTGATCTTGACGTCCAGATGCAGCGGGCCCTCGGCGCTCGCGGTGATGTAGGGCAGGTTGACCGTGGTCTCGCTCGAGCTGGTCAGCTCGATCTTGGCCTTCTCGGCCGCCTCGCGCAGCCGCTGATTCGCCATCTTGTCCTTGGACAGGTCGATGCCGTGGCCGTTGCGGAACTGGGTGACGAGGTGGTCCACCACCCGGGCGTCCCAGTCGTCGCCACCGAGGTGGGTGTCGCCGGAGGTCGCCTTGACCTCCACGACGCCTTCGCCGATCTCCAGCAGCGAGACGTCGAAGGTGCCCCCGCCGAGGTCGAAGACGAGGATGGTCTGGTCGTTCTCCTTGTCCAGGCCGTAGGCCAGAGCGGCCGCGGTCGGCTCGTTGACGATCCGCAGCACGTTCAGTCCGGCGATCTTGCCGGCCTCCGTGGTGGCCTGCCGCTGGGCGTCGTCGAAGTACGCCGGCACGGTGATGACCGCGTCCGCGACCGGCTCGCCCAGGTAGGCCTCGGCGTCGCGCTTGAGCTTCTGCAGCACAAAGGCGCTGATCTGCTGCGCAGTGAAGTCCTTGCCGTCGATCGCGGTGCTCCAGTCGGTGCCCATGTGGCGCTTGACCGAGCGGATCGTGCGGTCGACGTTGGTCACCGCCTGCCGCTTGGCCACCTCGCCGACGAGCACCTCGCCGTTCTTGGCGAACGCGACCACCGATGGAGTGGTCCGCGACCCCTCGGCGTTGGCGATGACGTAGGGCTCGCCGCCTTCAAGGACGCTGACGACCGAGTTCGTGGTACCGAGGTCGATTCCGACCGCACGTGCCATGGGTTTCCTCCAGTGCTGCTAACTTGGCTGTCACAGGGTGAACGTGTCGCTCGACTTGAGCCATTCCCGCGCAGGTTTCTGATCTAACCCTGGCGCGGCAGACGTTGGGCCAACCGCGTCGTACCGTTGCAGCATGCTCACCGGACTGCGCGGGCCCTCCGGCGGACCGTCGCTGCGCATCCGGCTGCTGTCCCTGCTGGTGGTCCTCGGGCTGCTGATCATCACCGCGCCGCTGGTGATGATCCCGGTCCTGCACTGGGTCATGGACTCCTTGCTGCCCTGACAATGGGCAGCAGGCCCGGCCAGGGCGGCTGGTGCGTGCGAGGATCGTTTTCCGACGGGTGGTCCGCGGGGCAGGTCAGGAGGACGGGTGAGGCTGGCCATCGGCGCGGTCCTGACCGTGGTCGCGTTCGCGGTCGCCGCCCGACGGCTGTGGTGGCTCTACCGGCTGATCCGCATCGGCCAGCCCGCGCCCGGGCGCCTGGACGGGGTCGGCGGCCGGCTGCGGGCAGAGCTCGCCGAGGTCTTCGGCCAGCGCAAGCTGCTGAAGTGGTCGGTCCCCGGGATCGCCCACTTCTTCACGTTCTGGGGATTCGTGATCCTCGGCGCCACCATCCTCGAGGCGTACGGCGCCCTGTTCGCCGACGACTTCGCGATCCCGTTGGTCGGCCGGGCCCGCTGGCTCGGCTTCCTCGAGGACTTCTTCGCGGTCGCCGTACTCCTCGCAGTCGTCGTCTTCGCGCTCATCCGGCTGCGGGAGGCGCCGGCCCGCCGTCAGCGCGGCTCCCGCTTCTACGGCTCCCACACCCGCGCCGCCTGGGTGATCCTCGGCATGATCGCGCTGGTCATCCTCACCCTGCTCGGCTACCGCGGCGCGCAGGTCAGCACCGGCCACTTCCCCTTCGGCGAGAGCCGGTGGGCCTTCGCGTCGTACGCCGTCAGCCGGGCGTTCTCCGGGCTGTCCTACGACGCCAGCTACGCGATCGAGACCACGCTGATCCTGGCCCAGATCGCGTTGATCCTCGGCTTCCTGGTGCTGGTCGTCTACTCCAAGCACCTGCACATCGGCACCGCGCCGGTCAACGTGGCGACCAAGCGGCTGCCGAAGGCGCTCGGCCCGCTGCTGCCGATGGAGTCGGGCGGCAAGCCGATCGACTTCGAGGACCCGGGCGAGGACGACGTCTTCGGGCGGGGCAAGGTCGAGGACTTCACCTGGCGCGGGATGCTCGACTTCGCCACCTGCACGGAGTGCGGGCGCTGCCAGGACCAGTGCCCGGCGTGGAACACCGGCAAGCCGCTGTCGCCCAAGCTCGTGATCATGGACCTGCGCGACCACCTGTTCGCCAAGGCGCCGTACCTGCTGGCGACCAACGGCGACCCCCCCGAGGCGAGCAAGGCGGTCACCGGCATCGAGGAGGACGGCCGGCCGATCACCCATGGCCAGAAGCACGTCCCGGAGTCCGGCTTCGGCCGGGTGCCCGGCAGCGGGCCGGAGCAGGCCGAGCGGCCGCTGGTCGGCCTGCTCGAGGAGGGCGGCGTGATCGACCCGGACGTCCTCTGGTCCTGTACGACGTGCGGCGCCTGCGTCGAGCAGTGCCCGGTCGACATCGAGCACGTCGACCACATTCTGGACATGCGGCGCTTTCAGGTGATGGTCGAGTCGGCCTTCCCGAGCGAGGCCGGCAGCATGATCCGAAACCTCGAGAGCCAGGGCAACCCGTGGGGCCTGCCGGCCCGCAAGCGGATGGACTGGGCCGAGGGGCTGCCCTTCGACGTACCGGTGCTCGAGGAGGGACGCCCCCTGCCGGACGACGTCGAGTACCTCTACTGGGTGGGCTGCGCGGCCGCCTCGGACGACCGCTCGATGAAGTCGGCGCGGGCGTTCGTCGAGCTGCTGCACACGGCCGGGGTGCGGTTCATGGTGCTCGGGCAGCAGGAGTCCTGTTCCGGTGACCCGGCCCGCCGGCTCGGCGCCGAGCACGTCTTCCAGCTGCTGGCGCAGGCCAACGTCGAGACGCTCAACTCGGCCGGCGTACGCAAGATCGTGGCGACCTGCCCGCACTGCTTCAACACGATCGCCAACGAGTACCCGCAGCTCGGCGGGCACTACGAGGTCGTCCACCACACCTCGCTGCTGTCCCGGTTGGTCGAGGAGGGCCGGCTCACGCCGGTCACACCGGTGGACCAGAAGATCACCTACCACGACCCGTGCTACCTGGGACGGCACAACGACATCTACACACCGCCGCGCGAGGTGCTGGGCGCGATTCCCGGGCTGCGCTCGGAGGAGATGCACCGCTGCAAGGAGCGCGGGTTCTGCTGCGGGGCCGGTGGAGCGCGGTTCTGGATGGAGGAGCGGATCGGCAAGCGGATGAACGTCGAACGGGTCGATGAGGCGCTCTCCCTCGACCCCGACGTGGTCTCGACCGCGTGCCCGTTCTGCCTGGTGATGCTCTCCGACGGCGTCACGGCTCGGCAGCAGGAGGGTACGGCGCGCGGCGACGTCGAGGTGGTGGACGTTGCCCAGCTCCTCGCCCGGTCGGTGGGCAGTGGGTCCCCGGCGCCGATGGGGGGCTGAGATGCCGGGCCGACGTCGCGGACGCCGGGGTTCGGCGCCGGCCGACCAGTACGAGGCGGCCGCCGGCCGGCTGGAGCAGGCCCGGCAGGCGCGGCAGGAGTACGGCGACGCCGCGCCGCCGCTGCCGGGAATGAACCTCGCCGGGCCCATGCGTCCACGGATGCGGGTCATCCTCGCCCTCTTCGCGCTGGCCCTGGTCTTCGGCGTGGTCCAGGCCAACCGCAACAGCTCAACGCCCAAGCTGGCGGCCGACTGCGCGCACTCGAAGCTGGTGCTGTCCTCGGCGTCGGTCCGCAGGGACAGCCCGGTGCGCTGGACGGCGACGGGGGCGGCCGAGGGCACGATCATCGTCGCGGTCGACGTGGCCCGGTTCACCAGGGACGCGAGCGGCGGCTTCTCGGTGCAGCCGTTGGTCGGTCGGACGGTCGACCAGACGCTGGCGGGCAGCGGCGAGCTGCCGCTGACCGGATGCCGGGCCTCCGGGCTGTTCGCCGCCCGGCTGCCGGCCGGTCGGCACACGGTCTCCCTGTTCCGGCTGACCGACGCCGGCGGCGAGCCGGTGGCGTCGGCGCCGCTCGAGGTGACCGAGAGGGGCTAAGCCGGCGCCCTGTCAGGGTGCCGGCTTGCCCCATCCTCCGGCTAGCTCGCTAGCTACCGCGGACTGGAGGCGGTCCGGGATACCACTCCTCCGGCTCGGGGAACTGGAAGCCGAGCGCAGTCTCGCTGACCACGGTGGGCAGCGCGTCACCGACCGCTCCAGGGTTCATGGGGCTCCTTCCAGCCACGGTTCAGGACGTAGCCTGGTCGAGTCACTTTGCGGAACGTGGTCTCCGAAGCCTCCCAGGCGGCAGAACGGCGGCGGATCAAGGGAGGTCGATCAACACCTTCCCGGGTGCGCCGGCCTGGACGAGATCGTGCGCCTGCGCGATCTGCTCGAGCGGGAAGCGGACCGGTGGTTGAGGCTGCAGCGACCCGTCCCCAACCGCCGCGGTCACCCCTCCGACCGCCGCGTCCAGCTGGGCGTCGGCCAGGCCGTACACCAGCACGAACGCCAACCGCGCGTTGGCCACCATGAGGTCGCGCACCGGCAACTCCGCCACCGGATCCTCAGCGTAGATCGACACCGTCGAGCGGGGGGCAAGCACCCCGAGGTCGAGCGCCAGGTTCGCCCCGAGCGCCAGCTCGATGATGCGGTCGACGCCGTCCGGCGCGGCCGCCGCCCGAACCTGCTCGACGAGGTCCGGCGCGGTGCGGTCGAGGGCGACGTGCGCGCCGTACGCCGTCGCCTGCTCGAGCTTGGCGGCCGACGCCGTGGCGAGCACGCGGGCGCCCCCGCGCCGGGCCAGCGCGACGGCCGCACTCCCGACCGCGCCCGCGCCGCCGGCCACGAGCACCGTCTGCCCGTCGACCGGCCCGTCCGCGAACAGGCAGTGCCACGCCGTCATCGCCGGGATGCCGAGTCCCGCGCCCAGCTCGTACGGCGCGCCGGCGGGCAGTGGCACCGCCTGGCGCGCCGGCACAACCGTCTCCTCCGCGGCCGTGCCCCAGCGCCGCCCTCCTGCGGCGGCAAACCACACCCACACCCGCTCGCCGACCCGCGCTCGATCGACCCCCTCGCCGACCTCCACGACCTCGCCCGCGCCGTCCTGACCCGGCACCTGGAAGAGCTCAGGCGCGTTGCGCGTGCGGGACTTCCAGTCGGTCGGGTTGACACCGGCAACCCGCAGCCGCACTCGTACCTCACCCGGCCCCACGGGCGGCGGATCGACACGCTCGACCGACAGGACGGACGACCGGCCGGCGGAGCGATAGAGCGCGGCGAGCACGGGACCTCCGTGGGGTGCAGCGGCAGCGAAGGCTCCGCAACGGGGGACCAGTCTGCCTGGCCGGCTTGCTACTCGCCGTGATGTGCGGCGAGCCAGGCTGCTCTCCTGCGGTCCGACGCCTGGGCGAGCCAGGCGTCCTGTACCACCTCGGCCAGCTCCAGACGGGTCAGCTCGCCGATCCTGCTGGCCCGCAGCAGTACCGAGGGGTGACCGTGGAAGTGCGGGGTGGTGAAGAACGGCGACGCCGGACCCTGGACCAGTGCCTGCTTATCGGACTCTGAAGGCACCCAGAAGACGATCACGTCCGAGTACCGTTCCCCGGTCTCGGGGTCGGTGGCGTCGGGTCGCGCGGTGCGGAAGAAGACGAAGGACTTCCCGCCGACGTCGTAGACAGGATTGCCGCTCGGCCCATGGCCGACCGTGACGTGCGGCATGCCGAGCGCCAGCTCGTGCACGTCCTCCACCCGCGCGCGGGGCGGTTCCGCGGACACGATTCCTCCTGACTGCGGGCTGGGAGCCCGCTCGTCACTGCGCGGGGTCCGCCGACACGGGTTGCTCCTTGGTGAGGTGGAGCAGCCAGTCCCGTGAGGTGCGGATGAGCGCGTACCGCCGGGCGCCCCGCTGCCCGTGCAGGGTGAACAGCAGTCGGCGTTGGTTGCGGTCATGCTCTTCCCACCAGCCGATGTCCGCGATCGACTTGTCCGCGTCCTCGTAGCACAGGTGGTCCAGTGCGTGGTCGGGAACGGCCACGGCGAGCCGGTCCCGCCCCGGCGCCTCCGGCAGCCCGCGAGGGACCGCCCAGGAACGGAGGACACCGTTCTCCTCCAGGCGGAGGTCGAAGTGGTGCTGGGGGCGCCGATGCTCGTGCAGGACGAACGCGGGGTGGGTGGACGCGTCGTCTGTGCCGGGAGCAGTCACCAGCCAATCCTCCGCCCGGGCGCACCGACGGTCGCGGAGTCGTGCGGCACCGTGGTCGGGTGCGCGAGGGTGGGCGCTCGTCGGTTGCGCAAGCCGGTGACGGACTGCCGGGGGTGAGGGTGGCACAGGCGGGGGCAGCACATCTGTCTGGCCGTACGTGGTGGACGGGCGCCTCCAAGGCGCCGGTACGCGCGTTCCTGCGGACGGAGTCCGGTAGCGCCGCCGTCCTGCTGGTGGCCACTCTGGCCGCCCTCGCCTGGGCGAACATCGGCGCCGCGTCGTACCGGTCGGTCTGGGCGACGGACCTGTCGATCAACCTCGGCGACTGGAGCGTCGACCTGACCCTGCGCGAGTGGGTCAACAGCGGGCTGATGACGTTCTTCTTCTTCGTTGTCGGGCTGGAGGCCCGGCGGGAGTTCGACCTGGGTGAGCTGCGCGAGCGGCGGCGGCTCACCCTGCCGCTGGCTGCGGGCGTCGGCGGGATGCTCGTGCCGGTGGCGATCTACCTGGCCATCAACGCGGGGCGCCCTTCGGCGCACGGCTGGGGCGTCGCCATGTCAACGGACACCGCTTTCGCGCTGGGCCTGCTGGTCCTGGTCGGCCGGCGGCTCCCGGACCGGGTCAGGGCCTTCGTGCTGACGGTCGTCGTCGTGGACGACATCGTCGCCCTGGGCGTCATCGCGACCGTCTACAGCGGCGACGTCACCATGCGACCGCTAATGGTCGTGCTCGTTCTCTTCGCCGTACTCCTGCTGCTGCGCACCGCCCGGGTCCGCTACGGCATCGTCTGCGCGGGCCTGGGCGCGGCGGCCTGGGTCGCGATGCTCTCCTCCGGTGTGGAGCCCGTGGTGGTGGGGCTCGCCATGGGGCTGCTGACCTACGCCTACGCGCCGGCGACCGCCGACCTCGAGCGCGCGACCGGACTCTTCCGGCTCTTCCGCGAGCAGCCGACCCCGGAGCTCGCGCGCTCGGCGACCGCCGGACTGTCGGCGGCGCTCTCGCCCAACGAGCGACTGCAGCAGCTCTACCACCCCTGGACCAGCTACGGCATCGTGCCGCTGTTCGCCCTCGCAAATGCCGGCATCGGCATCAACGCCGACTTCCTCGCCCGCGCCTACACCTCGCCGATCACCCTCGGCATCCTGGTCGGCTACGTCGCCGGGAAGCCGGTCGGCATCGCCGGGGCCTCCTGGCTGACCACGCGGCTGAGCCGAGGGCGGCTGCGCCCGGCGGTCGGCTGGGGCGCCATCACCGGCAGCGGGGCCATCGCCGGGATCGGCTTCACCGTGTCGCTCCTCATCGCGACGCTGGCCTTCGACAGCGTAGCGCTCGAGGAGGCCAAGCTCGGCGTTCTGTCCGCTGCGCTGTGCGCGTCGGTCGCGGCCTGGGCCGTCTTCCGGGTGACGTTCATGCTCCCGCCCGCTCGGCGCAGTCGAGCGTTGCTGGGCACCGGCGAGACGCTGGTCGACCTCGACGAACCGGTCGACCCGACGCGCGACCACATCCGCGGTCCCCGGCAGTCGCTCGTGACCATGGTCGAGTACGGCGACCTGGAGTGTCCCAACTGTGGGCAGGCCGAACCGGTCGTCCGCGAGCTCCTCGCCGACTTCGGCGACGTGCGCTACGTCTGGCGCCACCTGCCGCTCACCGACGTACATCCGCGGGCGCAGCTCGCGGCGGAGGCGACGGAGGCGGCGGCGGTCCAGGAAGCCTTCTGGGAGATGCACGACCTGCTGCTCGCCAACCAGCAGGACCTGCGGCCGACGGACCTGCTGCGCTACGCCGACGAGCTCGGTCTCGACGTCGATCACTTCCGCGACGACCTGCGCGGTCACGTCCATGCGGGCCGGATAGCCGAGGACGTGGAGTCCGCCAGCTTGAACGGCGTCTCCGGTACGCCGACCTTCTTCGTCAACGACCGGCGGCACTACGGCGCGTACGACATCGCCACGCTGACGGCCGCCATTCGGACCGCGAAGGCGCGCGCGGTGATCGACCGGCAGCGCCAGGCGGCAGGCGGCCGGCGGGAAGAGCCGGTGGAGGGCTCAGTCGGCGGGAGCTGACTCGTCCGTGGGGGCGGTGGCGGTGAGCAGCCGTACGCCGCTCAGATCGAGCCGCAGACGCCCTCCGCTGCTGTGGCGCAGGATCACCGCCGAGCAGGCGGGGCAGCGCACGACCAGGGCGGGGGCGTCAGCGTACAGGGGGTGCTCAGCAAGCTGCGCGCGGTTGCCGCACCCGGCGCAGGTGGCCACCGCGACCACGAGGTCCACGGTGAACAGCTCCGCCAGCGGGCCGGCCGCCGCGTTCCCGTCCAGCCGCCGGCTCGTGCCTTCGTCGACGTCACTCACGAGGATCCTCCGGACGCGCCGAAACGCTCTGTCTTGACCCCGCCCGCATCGTGGCCGAGCGCCAACAGCTCCCGGGCAACGGACTCGACGAACGGTGTGGGGCCGCACACCAGTACGTCGGGACGTTGGGCTGCCGGGATGGTGTGCAGGGCGAGCAGCGCGGCGTCGACCCGGCCGGTGAGGCCGCCCCAGCCGGCGGGTGCGCCACGGGTGAGCGTGATGCTCACCTCCACCCCGGTCGACGTGCTCCGGGTCCAGCGGCTCGCCGTCGTACGTGTCGACCACCCAGGCCTGCCCGCCGCTGAGGTCGGCGAGCAGCAGGTTGGTGGTGTAGCCGCCGTCGCTGAATGCCGTGGCGTACTCCGCCGCGGTGTCGACGCCGGCCAGCAGTGTGTCGACCGAGACGCCCTCCCATTGGGTGTCGAACTTCGACCAGCTGGTGACGCAGTGGATGTCGGCGGCGACCGGCTCCCGCGGAAGGGCGCGGAACTCCTCCCAGCTCCACCGGAGGACCTCGTCGACCTGCCCCTGCAGAGTGAAGTCCCAGCGGTCCAGCGGAGTGTGCGGCGTAGGCCCCGCCGACAGCACCGGGAACCCCTCTCCCACGTCGTACTGTCCCGGGGGCAACCGACCTGCGGGCGCTTCGCGGCGGCGGCCCGTGAAGCCACGGGACACGAACGACATCTCGTCCCCCCCTCTAACGGCCCTGGAGCAGCGTGGACCCTCGCGCGTGGCGAGCACCAGCAGCCGGGACGAGGCGGATTCTCGACGGAAGGCAATGGCCATGAACTCGTCCGTGCCGCCGTTCGACGAGGCGCCGGCCGGGGCACACGGTCCTCTGTTCCGGCTGACCGACGCCGGCGGCGAGCCGGTGGCGTCGGCGCCGCTCGAGGTGACCGAGAGAGAGGCTGAGCCGGCGCCCTGTCAGGGTGCCGGTGGCGTCGGCGCGGTCGGTGCCACCAGGAACGTGACGAGATCCCACAGCAGGTGGCTCACGATCAGCGACTCCATGCTGGCGCCGGCCGTGGACAGCGCCCCCAATACGCCCCGGCGACCGAGGCCGCGCCGACCAGCGTCGCGTTGCCGGTGGCCAGGTGCGCCCCGCCGTACGCCGCCGTTGCCAGCGCCGTGCCGGCCAGATCGCCGTACCGTCGTCGCAACCGGGCCTGGACCAGGCCACGCCAGAACAGCTCTTCGGCCGGGCCGATGACTAGGGCGAGGCGGACGGCGATGCGGCCGGCCGGCTCGAGCGTGCGGAGCAGGTAGATGTCGCCGATCTCCTCCGCGCCGGCCGGCATGATGCGCCGCGCCAGCACGTCGCCCACCCGGAAGATCCCGTAGAGCGCCGCGGCGGAGGCCGCCCCGCCGGCAGCCGCGTGGCGAGTGGGGCGCAGCCGGCGCAGCGACGGCTCGACTGAGAGCGCCAGGCCGCCCAGCGCCAGGCCGGTGCCGGTCATGCGGGTCCAGAAGGCGCTTCGGCTGCCACGGAAGGTCACCCCGAAGGCGGCGTACGCGCAGGCGAGCCCGCCGATCAGCACCGGATCGTCGACGCGACGAGCTGCACTCCGGTTCACGGCAGGACGCCGGCGAGGACGAGGCCGGCGACGAGCAGGCCGCCGAAGGTCGCGTGCAGCTGGGCCGTCTGCAGGTCGATCTTGGCGATCGCGCGCTGCGAACCGGCGGAGCCCAGCTCGGAGTTGCGAAGGATCGTGACCAGCAGCGGGAGTGAGAGCATCGCCAGCAGGCTGCCGGTCGGCAGCACCTGCAGCATCACCCCGGTGGCAAGGGCGAGGTAGGCGCCCAGAACCAGGGCGACGTAGCCGAGATGGGCGGCGCGCCGCCCGAACCGGATAGACAGCGTGGAGATCCCGGCGCGGGCGTCCTCGGAGATGTCGCGCCACTCGTTTCCGTGCAGGATCGCGGTGACGAGCAGCCCGACCGGGATGCTGGCGACCGCCGCATCCCAGCCGAAGCGGCCCGACACGACGTAGTAGGTTCCGATCACCATCAGCGGTCCCATGAGACAGAACACGAGGGGCGGGCCGAGCGCCCGGAACTTGTACTGCAGGGGCGGCGCGGTGTAGCCGAACCCACCTACGAGCCCGACGATGCCCAGCGCGATCACCGGCCAGCCGCGCTCGAGAGCCAGGGTCACCCCCAGCAGGGCAGCGGCGGTAAAGGCGAGGAACGCCAGCCCGAACGCCAACCTCTCGGCTATCCGTCCCTTGACGATGGCATGGCTCGCCCGGGGCGAGACGATCGAGTCGATCCCCTGCCGGACGTCGTAGATCTCGTTGATGATGTTCGTCCCGGCCTGCAGGAGCACCGAGGCGAGCAGCGCGAGAACGAACAGCCCCGGGGAGAACCGCTGGTGCAGCAGGGCCAGCGCGCCGCCGGTCGCCACCGGTACGACCGATGCCGTGAAGCTGAACGGGCGCACGATCTCCAGCCAGCCCGGCGTCGAGGTGGAGCGGGTGCCCGGTGCGGAGGTCGCCGGCATCAGGGCGGCCGCCTCCCGTAGCGAGCCGTAGGCGACCGCCGCCGCCAGGCACGCCTCTACCTGAGCGTCCTCCTGCACGATGGGCTGCAGCAGCGGCACCTCCAGCCCGGCGGCGTGGTAGTGGCCGGCACGCGCGGCGACCTGGTCGACCGTGCCGCAGAGGATGAAGGCGTCGAGCAGCTCGTCCGGAATCATCTCGGCCGCGCGGTGGTAGTCCTCGACCCGCCAGGCGGCGGCGATCCGGTCCCGCATCCCGGTCTCGAACCCGGCACGGCGCAGGGTGACATCGGACAGGATGCTCATCATGTAGATCACGAACGGTTCGCGTTTGGCGCGGTTCAACGCCTCCCGGCGGGTGTCGGCGACGAGGGTCAACAGGTAGCCGGCGGTCTCCACCGCATCGGGCGCCCGACCAGCGGCCACGGCGGACCGGCGCAGCGTCGTGACGATCTTCTCGAGCCCGGGCAGCGACTCCGCCGGCCGGGAGAGGTAGCCGTCCGCCTTCCGGCCGGCCAGTTCGACCATCGGCGTGCGATAGCCGGCGAGAAAGATCGGCACGTCGTGGACCGGCGGGAACATCGGCTGGAGCGGCGGCACTCCCTCTGCCGCGGGCGGCAACCGCTCGCCCGCCAGAGCGTGCGCAGGTCCTCGATCGCTCGGGCCACCCGCTCCGGCGCCTGCGTCGACGAGTAGGGGATGCCCATCTGGGCCAGCCGCAGCGGCAGCGCGGAGCCGAGGGCCAGCGAGATCCGGCCTGGGGCCATTGCGTCCAGGGCGCTCACGGTCATGGCCAGCACCACCGGATGGCGCGTGTAGGGGTTGAGCGCGCCGAGCCCGACCCGGACGCCGCCCACCTGGGAGGCGATCGCCGAGGCGTAGGTGACGGCGTCGCGCTCGAAGTAGGAGTCGTGGACCCACACCGACTCCAGGCCCCGGTCGGCGGCGGCCGCGCTCCACCGGACCGCGTCCGAGATCTCGCCGCGAGCCGCCAGCCCGAGCCCGATGCGGCGGGCCAGCTCAGTCATGTCCCGATGGTTGCACCCCTTTCCGGTGGGCCGTACGCCGGCCGCCGGCAGCGTTGAGCAGGATGGAGGGGTGACCCCTGCTGACGGCGCCGAGCTTCCCGGGGACGCAGCCCTGCCGACAGGTAGGGACAAGGAGCGTGCCGTCCGAGCGATGTTCGACCGGATCGCGCCCCGGTACGACGCGCTAAACCGGCTGATGACCTTCGGGATGGACACGGGCTGGCGGCGGCGAGCCGTCGCCGCCAGCCGCTGCCGCCGTCCTCACTCGTCCTGGACATCGCCTGCGGAACCGGCGACTTCTGTCGTGAGCTGGTCCGCACGGGGCTCGTTCCGGTCGGCATCGACAGCTCCTGGGGGATGCTGGTCGCCGGTCGGCGGGTGGCGCCGCTGGTCCAGGCCGACGCTCTGGCGCTGCCGGTGAGCTCGGGAGCCGTTGGCGGCGTCACCTGCGGCTTCGCGCTCCGCAACGTCGTGGAGCTGCCTCGCCTGTTCGCCGAGTTCGCGCGAGTCCTCCGCCCGGGTGGCCGGATGGCTCTCCTCGAGGTGGCCGAGCCGACGTCGCCTCTGGTGCGCGCCGGGCACGCCCTGTACTTCCGCCGGGTGGTCCCGCTAGTCGGCGGACTGCTCTCGGACCGTACGGCGTACCGGTACCTGCCGAAGTCGACGGCGTACCTGCCACCGCTGGAAGACCTGCTCGCCCTGGTGGGCGCCGCCGGGTTCACCGAGGTGCGATCGATCCCGCTGGGGCTGGGGGCCGTCCGCATCACCACCGGGACGAGGCGGTAGTGCTCCGCCGCATGTCGACCCGCCTGGACGCGTCGGTCCTGGGCATTCGGGACTTCCGGCTGCTGTGGACCGGGCAGGCGGTCAGCGCGATCGGCGACATGATCTTCCCGGTGGCGGTCGCCGTCTTCGTGCTCGACTCCGGCGGCGATGTCGGCGATGTGGGCCTGGTCCTGGCCGCCCGGTTCGCCGCGCTGGTGCTCTTCGCGCTCTTCGGCGGCGTCTGGGCCGACCGGCTCCGGCGTACCCGCGTCATGATCGGCGCGGACCTGCTGCGGGCGGTCGCCGTACTCGGGCTGGCCTTGGTTCCGGGTACGCCGGCCGTCGGGGTCCTCGCCGCGCTGACCTTTCTCGTCGGTGGTGGTGAGGCGTTCTTCCGGCCGGCGTACGGCGCCGTGCTGCCGACGATCGTGCCGGCCGAGCGGCTGGCGGTCGCGAACTCTCTGAGCGCGACGTCGGTCAACTTCGCCCGCGTGGTCGGACCTGGCCTCGGCGGCGTGCTGGTTGCGGTCGCCGGCCCCCGGCCGGCCTTTCTCATCGACGCGGCGACTTTCGGCGTCAGCCTGCTGACACTGACGCGGCTGCGCGAACCAGCGCAGCAGCCGGCGCCGCGCCGCCCGATGCTGCGGGAGATCGGCGAGGGGCTCGGCGCGGTGCGGGACCGACCGTGGATCGCCGCCATCCTCGTGCTGGCTGCCGTGCAGCTCATGCTCGCCGTGGCGCCGGTAACGGTGCTGCTGCCGATCATCGCCCGTGAGCGGCTCGGCGGGGACTCGGCGTACGGCCTGCTGCTCGCCGTCGGTGCGCTCGGGGCACTCCTCGGCGCCCTGGTCGCGGGTCGGTGGCGGCCGCGGTACCGCGGGACGGTCGGGGTGCTGGCCCTGCTGCCGCTCGCGCTGGAGCCGATCGCGCTCGCCACATCCCTGTCGTTGCCCTGGGTGGCCACCATGTTCTTCGTGGCCGGGTCCGGGCTCGGCCCATTCATCGTCTACTGGGAGAGCGCGCTGCAGGCCGATGTCCCGCGGCACCTGCTGGCGCGGGTGGTCTCGGTGGACTGGATGAGCAGCTTCGCGCTGCTGCCGCTGGGCCTCGCGCTGGCCGGCCCCGCCGTGAACGCCTTCGGCCGGGGACCGGTGCTCGCGGTCGCGGTCGCGGTGTCCGTCGTACCGAGCCTGCTGGTGCTGCTCGTTCCCGGCGTACCGGAGTTCCGTACGCCGGACCGCCCACGGGTCCGCGCGATGTCGAGTCAAGGGCCACCGCGGGTAGAGTCGCTGCCGCCGCGGGTGTAGTTCAATGGCAGAACATCAGCTTCCCAAGCTGACAGTGCGGGTTCGATTCCCGTCACCCGCTCACAGTGCCCTTACGTCTCGGACATCAGGTCTTACCTGACCATCGGTGGTGCGGTCCATGCTCGTCGGCCAGCGGCCGGAAGAGGCGAGGGACGCAGGGCGAACGGCGAGAAGGACCAACGTGATCCAGAGAACGCCAAGGCTCCATCCGCCGATCACGTCGCTGAGCCAGTGCACGCCCAGGTATACGCGGCTGAGGCCGACCCCGAGCGCAACCACGATGGCAGCGAACAACAGGGCGGCACGACGCCGGCGGCTCGTCGTGAGCAGGGCAAGGAGTGCAGCCATCAGCCCGTACCCGATGGTGGCGGTTGTCGTATGGCCGGAGGGGAAGGCGTAGCCGCTCGCGGGAGCGAGCCAATGCTCGCGAGGTGGTCGGGGCCGATGCACGCCGTGCATCACCAGTACGCGCACCAGCTGTCCCAGCGGAAGAACCATCAGCGCCCCGACGGGCGCCTTCCAGCTGCGCGTGAGGCCGTAGACCGCCAGGGCGGTCGCGGCCAGCAGCAGGTAGACGACCGGGCTGGCGCCGAGTGTGGTTGCGACTGTGGCAACGCCGGTCAGCAGTGCGGTGCGGTGGTCGATGAAACCCTGCAGGATGCCGGGATCCCGCAGGGCAAGACCATCGTGGCCGAGAGCATCCTGCAGTATGCCGAAGAAGATCCAGCCACTGCCGACGAGCACCGCCAGGACAAGGCTGAGCGGGCGACCGAGGCGACGCGTCGGGTCGTACCTGTCAGCGAACCGGCGTACGCGGCTCGAGCGGCGGAGCACCCGGACGACGATGACCGCAAGCACCACACCCAGTAGCCCCAGGCTGATGATGCTGAGCTTGTGCTGGGCGGCCCGGTAACTCTTACCGGCGAGGTATCCCACGACGGCCGTCTCCGTCGACCAGGCCACACCTCCCAGCGCGTTGTACAGCAGAAAACGTCGATACGGCATGCGGCTGGTGCCGGCGAGGCCGGGAATGAGAACTCGCAGGGCTGCGGTGAAGCGGCCGATGAACACGGCCCGCCCACCCCGCCGTCGCAGCAGCTCCCGGCCCCGTTCGATGTGCTCCGGCTTTACGATCCGCCGCGGCAGCCTTGCCAGCAGCCGGTCGCCGAAGCGGCGGCCGACCTCGTAGCCGACCGTATCCCCGAGAACGGCGCCGGCCGACGCTGCCACGATGACCAGCCACAGCGGCAGCTTGTGCTCATTGGCCAGGACGCCGCCGAGGAGAACGGCTATCTCGCCGGGAAAGATGAAGCCGACGAAGGCGGCGGCCTCCAGCGCCGGCACGAGGAAGACGAGCGTGACAGCGAGCGCCGGCGGGAGTCCCAGCAGCCGGTCGATCAGGGAACTCACGGGCGCCCTGCCCCTAGACAGAGGGCAGAGCGCGGGATGGGTCCAGACCTGTCCGCGACCAGGGCCGGCAGCAGGAGCTGGAGTTGCACGAGCATCTGGCGATGATGACCCACCCGGCGGCCACGGGTGTGCCCGGTCGGTGTTGCACGTGCGGAGTGACGTTGCGGTAATGACATTGCGCGGTCGGGCTGACAACGCGGCTGCGGCGTGCCTACCGTCGTACGGGTGGACACGCACAGTGCCCGCTCGAGTGCGGAAGGGATCGACATGCCCCCGATCGCTGCCCCGGGACGCCGTCGCCTGACCGGCGCAACCACCGTCGCGGTCACCGTCGCGGTGGCGCTCGCGGCTGGGGTGCACCCGGCGCGGGCGCTCACCTCACCGGGCCTGGTCTCGCAGTCCCCCGACAGTGGGGTCGCCACGGCGGACGGTCGGGTCTCCGCATTCGTCCAGTCGGGCAACGTCCTCTATGTCGGCGGTCAGTTCCACCACATCGGTGGCTACGCGCGCAACGGGGTGGCCGCCCTGGACGCGACCTCGGGCCAGGTGATCCCCGGCTTCACCGCCACCGTGAGCGGCTTCACCGATGGTGAGCCGGACGGGGGTGTCGCCTCCCTCGCCATCGCACCCGGTGGCCAGCTGGTCGTGGGCGGTACGTTCGGGTCGGTGAACGGCGTCGCCCGCTCCAACCTGGCGAAGGTGAGCGCGGCGACCGGTGAGCTGTACACCTCCTGGAACCCGGCACCGAACAACACGGTTGCCGCCGTGGCGGTGGCCGGCGGCCGGGTGCTGGTGGGCGGCAAGTTCGGGGTCATCTCCGGGGTGCGGATCGCCCGGCTGGCCGAGGTCGACGTCACCAGCGGAGCGGCGTACACCGGCTTCGCTCCCAACCCCAACGCCCCGGTGCGGGCCTTGCACGTGAACCCGGGGGGAGGCAGTGTGATCGTCGGGGGCGACTTCACCTCCGTGGTCGGCCTCTCCCGGCCACACCTGGCGTTGCTGTCGGTCGGCACCGGCGCTGCCTACGCCTGGCGTCCGAACGCCGCCCTGTGCCCCGTCTACTCCATCGCCACCGACGCCCGCCCGATCCGGGTCTTCGTCGGCTGCGGCGGCGGCGCGTCCGGCGGCAACCGGGTCGACGCCTTCTACTACAGCACCGGCGGTTCCGCCTGGCCGGGCCTGGGCAGCGCCGCCGCGCCCGCGCGCGCCAACGGCGACGTCGACGCGGTGGCCGTCCTGGGCGACACCGTGTACGCCGGGGGACACTTCTCCACGGTCAACGGGACCGACCAGAAGAAGCTGGCCGCCTTCGACGCCTACACCGGCGAGCTCCAGACGTTCAACGCCGGCTTCGAGCCCGCGCCCGGTGAGAGTGTCCTCGGAGTTCTGGCGCTCCTCGCCACCGCCGGCCGGCTCTGGGCCGGCGGCGACTTCACCAACCCGGCGAACCGGCTGGCGCGGTTCACCGTCCGGACACCGCCGGCGCCGTCCTCGCCGGTGCCCGCGGCCGTCGCCGTCCAGAGCACCAACGGCGCCGCCTACGTCTACAGGGCGGACACCGGCACCTGGGTCAGCTACGGCGGCCGGGTCACCGGACCGCCCGCCGTGGCGACCGCCCCGTCGCCGTACGGCCTCTACCTCGTCGCCAGCACTCCCAGCGGGCGGCTCTACTCCCGCACGACGACGACCGGCTGGACCCCCGCCGCCGCCAGCACCAACGTCTGCACGGGTCCGGATCTCACCTATGCGCAGGGCCGGCTGGTCCTGGCCTGCACCGGTGGCAACCGGGCGGTCTACACCGCCGAGTTCGACCCGGCCCGGTCCGGCAACCCCTACTTCGGCACCTTCACCAGCCTCGGCGGCACCGCGTATGCCGGTCCGGCCGTCTACCGGGACGCGGCCGGCACGCTGCACTTCACCGCCGTCGGGGGCACCCATGACAGCACCCTCGCAACTCTCTACACCCGCACCGGCTCGACCGGCTTCACGGCCGTCAACACCCGCTGCGCGAGCCACCCCGCCACCGGCACCCGGGTCGGCCAGCTCCTCTACACCGGCTGCCGGGACAGCATCGACAGCACGCTGCACGTCACGATCTCGGTGCCCGGTCGGTCGAGCGCGGTCTTCGACGGCAGCCTGGGCGGTGGCCTGGTGGGCGGCGTCGGCGTGGCCGTGGCCGGTGACGACGGCGCGGCGACGTTCTTCGCCGAGGGCACCAGCGGCGCCGTCTACCGCAACACCGTGTCGAGCGACGGTACGGCGTCCGGCTGGGCATCCATCGGTGGGCTGGTGGCTGGTGGCGTACGGGCGACAGCGACGTCGTAGCGCGATACTGAAAGCGTCATCCCGCTCGTCGGGGCAGCCGCCGCCGAAATCCCCCAGTGAGGTCAGCAGTGGCGTCGGTGAAACCCGCCCGCAGGAGCTCTCGTCGGCACGCTCCTCATGGACAACCGGCCCGGCGCGTTCGGCGCCGCTGGTGGCTCCTGCTGCCGGTCCTAGCTGTGCTCGTCGCGCTCGTGGCGGCCGACCGGCTGGCCGCGTACCTCGCGGCGCGCGCGCTGGCGTCCAACGTCCAGTCGGCCCAACAGCTGACCGCTCGACCGTCGGCCGCCATCCGCGGCTTCCCCTTCTTGACGCAGGTGCTCTCCGGCCGTTACCGCGAGCTGGACCTCGCCACCCGGGCCCCGGTCACGGAGGGCGGCGTCCGCATCGCCTCGGCCCGCGTCCAGCTGCGAGACGTCCGGTTGAAGCTGTCCGACGTCCTGCACGGCACGGTGGCGAGCGTGCCTGTGCGGTCGGGCACGGGCACGGCGCTGCTCTCCTACGACGACCTGAACCAGCTGGCCACCCAGCAGGGCGGGGCATCCGGAGCGGCGGTCAGCTTCGCGAGCGCCGGGCCTGGCCGCGTCAAGGTCACCGGGCCGTTCGGGCTCTCGATCACGACGGGTGCGTCCGTGACCAACGGCCAGCTACGGATTCGTCCGGACGCCGGCGGGCTGGACGCACTGCCCGCCCCACTACGGGGGATCGCCGCCGGGCTGGTGGCGAGCCCCCTGGACCTGCCGCGGCTGCCCTTTCACCTCACGATCCGATCCGGCGCGCTAACCGAACGGGGGCTCGAGGTCGTTGCCGACGCCGACGGAGCCGTCCTCGCCACCCGCCGATAGGCGCACTGCCCGGGGAGCCGGCTCGCGGGTCAGTCGGGCTCGTTCTCGTCCTGCGCGTCCCAGGAGTCGTTGCGAGCCTCGACTCGCGACCTCCAGTTGCGGGCCTCCGCCGCTGACGCGTAGGGACCCAGGCGCTGGCTGTTCGCGCAGCCGGCCGCCGGCTCCACCGCCGCGTGCTTGAGGCACCAGTACCACTGACCGGAGCCGGAGTCGGCGGCGCTCATCGCGTCCTCGTCGTTGCTCGAAGCGGATTCCAGCTAGTCGATCACTCAACCATAGGCCGCGATCTCCCGACGACTACATCGGGTATCCCTATTCTGGCTAGCAGGCTGGGCCGGTACGCCGGTCCAGCAGGAGGTTCCACATGGGCATCGGTGCCAGCATCTTCCTGATTGCTGTCGGCGCGATTCTCGCCTTCGCCGTGAACGCGACGTTCAGCGGCATCAGCGTCCAGACGATCGGTTACATCCTGATGATCGTCGGCGCAATCGGGCTGTTGACCACGCTGTTCATCTTCGGCCCTCGTCGCCGTACGACCGCGGTGGTCGAGGAGGAGCGCGTCGTGCGCGACCGGGACGTCTACTGACGCACGGCCAGCCCTGGCTGCGTCTTCGGCTCGAGCGGCTGGTCAGCTCCAGGCCAGGAAGCGAGCCGGGTCGGCCAGCAGCGCTCCGAGATCGGCCAGGAACTGCGAACCGAGTGCGCCGTCGACGACCCGGTGGTCGAAGGACAGGCCCAGCGTGGTGACCTGACGCACCGCCACCGCCCCCTCGTGCACCCATGGCGTGGGGCGAACGACGCCGAAGGCCAGGATCGCTGACTCTTCGGGGTTGAGGATCGGCGTACCGGTGTCGATGCCGAACACCCCGACGTTGGTGATCGTGATCGTGCCACCGCTCATGTCCGCGGGGGTGGTACGGCCGGCCCGCGCCACGTCGGTGAGCGACTGCAGCTCCCGGGCCAGCTCGACCAGGCGAAGCCGGCCGGCGTCCTTGATGTTGGGCACGATCAGCCCGCGCGGAGTGGCTGCCGCGATGCCGAGGTTGACGTAGTCCTTGACCACGATCTCCTGGGCGGGCTCGTCCCAGGACGAGTTGGTCATCGGGTTGCGCTGGACGGCCAGCAGCAGGGCCTTCGCCACGATCAGCAGCGGTGAGACCTTGACGTCCCCGAAGTCGGGCAGCGTCTTGAGCCGGCTCACCAGATCCATCGTCGGTGTCACGTCCACGGTGAGGAACTCGGTGACGTGCGGTGCGGTGAACGCGCTCGACACCATTGCGGCGGCGGTCATCTTGCGCACGCCCTTGACCGGGATGCGCTGCTCGCGGCTGGCGGGGTCGAAGACCGGGGCGGGCACCGCCGAGGGCTGGTACGCCGACCCCGGCGCAGCGGTTGCGGTGGCCGCCTCGACGTCGGACCTGGTGATCGTGGCGTTCGGGCCGGTGCCCGAGATGCCGGCGAGATCCACACCCAGGTCCCGCGCCAGCTTGCGCACCGGTGGCTTCGCCAGCACGGCGGCGGCGGCGGACGGGCGCGGCGAGGGCGGCGCGACGACCGCAGGCTCGACCGGCAGCGGCGGCGGCAGCAGCGAGACGGAGGACGACGGTGAGCTGTCCGGCGAGCCATCGGCAAGCTTGCGCGGGCGCCGCTGGGCGGTGACCGACTTCGGACCGTAGCCGACCAGCACCGACGTACGGCCGCCCGGAGCCGGTCCACCGATCAGTCCCGGCTCGACCGCCGCGTCGTCGGGCGGGTTCTCCACCAGCGACGCCGGCATCAGCTCGGACTCCACCGGCTGCCGGGCCCCCGCCTCGGCGGCGGCGGCGGCGGACTCGGCCGGGTTGGCCGCCGCGCCGGCCGCCTGTGCCGCCGCGGCCCGCTGGACTCCGGCGTCGGCCGTGGCGCCCGGCTGGGTGTCGAAGGTGATGATGGGCGAACCCACGTCGACGGTCTCGCCCTCGGCGTGGTGCAGCTCGGTGACCAGGCCGGCGTACGGCGAGGGGACCTCGACCGCGGCCTTGGCGGTCTCCACCTCGACGATCGGCTGGTTGAGCTTCACCTCGTCGCCCGGCGAGACCAGCCACTTGAGGATCTCGCCCTCGGTGAGGCCCTCGCCGAGGTCGGGGAGCCGGAACTGCTGAAGGTTGGCCACGCGGCTCTCCTAGAAGCTCTGCACGCGGTCGACCGCGTCGAGGATCCGGTCCAGGTCGGGCAGGTACTCCTCCTCCACCCGCGACGGCGGGTAGGGCGTGTCGAAGCCGGTCACCCGCAGCACCGGCGCCTCGAGCGAGTAGAACGCCGCCTCGGTGACGCGAGCGGCGACCTCGGCGCCGAGCCCGACGTTGGACGGCGCCTCGTGCACGACCACGCACCGGCCGGTACGGCGTACCGAGTCCACCACCGGACCCATGTCGAGCGGTGAGAGGGTGCGCAGGTCGATGACCTCGAGGCTGCGGCCCTCCTCCTCGGCGGCGGTCGCGGCGTCCATCGCGGTCTTGACCATCGGCCCGTAGGCGATCACGGTCACGTCGTCGCCGGCACGGACGACCCGGGAGGCGTAGAGCGGGTCGGGGGTGACCGACTCGTCGAGGTCGGCCTTCTCCCAGTAGCGGCGCTTGGGCTCGAAGAAGATGATCGGGTCGTCGGCGGCGATCGACTGCTGGATCATGAAGTAGGCGTCGATCGGGTTGGAGCAGGTGACCACCTTGAGGCCGGCCGTGTGGGCGAAGTAGGCCTCCGGCGACTCGCTGTGGTGCTCGACCGCGCCGATGCCGCCGCCGTAGGGGATCCGGACGGTGACCGCCAGCCTGGCCCGGCCCTCGGAGCGGTAGTGCAGCTTGGCGAGCTGGCTCACCAGCTGGTCGAAGCCCGGGTAGACGAAGCCGTCGAACTGGATCTCGCACACCGGCCGGTAGCCGCGCAGCGCCAGGCCGATCGCCGTACCGATGATCCCGGACTCGGCGAGCGGGGTGTCCACCACCCGGTCCTCGCCGAAGTCCTTCTGCAGCCCGTCGGTGACCCGAAAGACGCCGCCGAGCTTGCCGACGTCCTCACCGAGGATCAGCACCTTGGGGTCGGCCTCCATCGCCTTGCGCAGGCCCAGGTTGACCGCCTTGGCGAGCGTGGTCGCGGCCATCGGTCAGTGCCTCCCGTGGGTGTCGGCGCCGGCGTCGGCGAACGAGGAGCGGTACGCCGCGAACTCCTCGCGCTGCTGAGCCACCAGCGGGGGCTCCTCGGCGTACACGTGCTCGAAGATCTTCATCGGGTCAGGGTCGGGCATCGACAGGCAGCCCTCGCGGACGTGCGCGGCGATCCCGTCGGCGTCGGCCTCGACCGACTCGAAGAAGGCGGAGTCGGCGACCTTGGAGTTGAAGAGGAAGGTCTTCATCCGCTCAATCGGGTCCTTGAGCTTCCAGGCCTCGAGGTCGGCGGAGATCCGGTAGCGGGTCGGGTCGTCGGAGGTGGTGTGGGCGCCCATCCGGTAGGTATAGGCCTCGATGAGGCTCGGACCGGAGCCCTCCCGCGCGCGGGCCAGCGCATCACGGGTGACCGCGAGCACGGCCAGCACGTCGTTGCCGTCCACCCGTACGCCGGGAAAACCGAACCCGCGGGCCCGCTGGTAGAGCGGGATCCGGGTCTGGCGCTCGAGCGGCACCGAGATGGCCCACTGGTTGTTCTGGCAGAAGAAGACCACGGGCGCGTTGAACGCGGTGGCGAAGATGAACGCCTCGTTGGTGTCGCCCTGGCTCGAGGCGCCGTCGCCGAAGTAGGCGATCACGGCGTTCTCGGCACCGTCGCGCTGCATGCCCATCGCGTAGCCGGTGGCGTGCAGCGTCTGGCTGCCGATGACGATCGTGTAGAGCCCGAAGCCGGACTCCTCCGGATCCCAGCCGCCGTGGCTGCCGCCGCGGAACAGGCCGAGCAGCTTCAACGGGTCCAGGCCGCGGCAGTAGGCGACGCCGAGCTCGCGGTAGGTCGGGAACGCGTAGTCGCCCTTCTGCAGAGCCCGGCCCGACCCGATCTGGGCGGCCTCCTGGCCGAGCAGGCTGGCCCAGATGCCCAGTTGCCCCTGGCGCTGGAGAGCAGTCGCCTCGATGTCCACCCGGCGTACCAGCACGAGGTCGCGGTAGAGGCCGCGCAGCTCGTCGTCGGAGAGGTCGATCGAGTAGTCCGGGTGCTCCACCCGCTCGCCCGCGGGAGTGAGCAGCTGGACGAGCTCGGGTCCCCCGTCGGCGGCCGACCGGTCCGCGACCGGGCTGCCCTTGGGCATGTGGCCTCCTCGCACACGTACGCCGGCCCGGCGGCGTACGGGCCTGCTGTCCTGTCGCCTAAGGATGGCAGACGCCCGCCGGTCGCCGGACCTGGGCCGACCGATGTTGTGCCGTTTGTTGGCGTCCTGACCGGAGGAAACGGCACAACATCCGAAGTGGGCCAAGATGGGCGGTGCCGACGAGAGGAGATCCCCATGACTGACGCACGGTTCTCGCCCCGGGGGATGCTCGTCGACGGGGAGTGGCTGAACCGTGGCCAGCACGGAACCACCGACGTGCGTTCGCCGTATGACGGGTCGCTGGTCGCCACCGTCCCCTCGGCCGGACGCGCCGAGGTGGAGCGGGCGATCGCCGCGGCCAAGCGGGCGCTGAAGGGAGACACCTTCCCGCGGCCGGACCGGATCGCGCTGCTCGAGGCGGCCGCCCGCGGGTTGGCGGAGCGCAACGAGGAGTTCGCCACCGCGATCGCGGCAGAGGCGGCCAAGCCGATCTCGACCGCCAGGATCGAGGCCGCCCGGGCCGCCGACACCTTCGCCTTCGCGGCGGCGGAGTGCCGGACGTACGCCGGCGAGGTGGTGCCGATGGACGCCACCGCCGGCGGTCAGGGCAAGACCGGCTACGTCCTGCGGGTGCCGATCGGCGTGGTGGGAGCCATCTCGCCGTTCAACTTCCCGTTGAACCTCGTCGCCCACAAGGTGGCACCGGCGCTGGCCGCCGGTTGCCCGGTGGTCGCCAAGCCGGCCTCGCAGACGCCGGTCTCGGCGCTGCTGCTGGCCGAGCTGCTCGCCGACCTCGGCCTGCCGCCCGGCTGGCTCAACGTGGTGCCCGGCGGTGGGGCGACCGTCGGCGACCCGATGGTCGAGAGCCAGGATCTCGCCTACATCTCGTTCACGGGGTCCGCCGAGGTGGGCTGGGGCATCGCGGCGCGGGCGCCCAAGAAGAAGGTGCGCCTGGAGCTCGGCTCGAACTCACCGCTGGTCGTCGCCGCGGACGGGGACTGGGAGACCGCCGCCGGCAAGACCGCGGTCGCCGGGTTCAGCCACGCCGGTCAGTCCTGCATCTCGACGCAGCGGGTGTTCGTGCACGACGACGTCGCCGACGACTACCTGGACGCGCTCATCCCGCGGGTGGAGGCGCTCGTAGTCGGCGACCCCCTCGACGACGCCACCGACGTGTCGGCGCTGATCAGCGAGGGTGACACCGAGCGGGTGGCCGGTTGGCTGGCCGAGGCGAGCGCCGCCGGCGCCAAGGTGCTCACCGGCGGCGACCGCGAGGGCAGCTGCCTGCGGCCGGCCGTGGTCGCGGACGTGACCCAGGACATGAAGCTGCAGTGCGAAGAGATCTTCGGCCCGGTCGTGACCGTGACCCGGTTCCGGGACTTCGACGAGGCGCTGGCGATGGCCAACGACTCGAAGTTCGGCCTGCAGGCCGGCGTCTACACCCGTGACATCGGCAAGGCGCTGAAGGCGGCTAGCACGCTCGAGTACGGCGGCGTCCTGATCAACGAGGTGCCGACCACCAGGGTCGACCAGCAGCCGTACGGCGGGGTGAAGGACTCCGGCAACACACGTGAGGGGCCGGCGTACGCGATCGAGGAGATGACCGAGATCCGCCTGGTGACACTGCAGTGAGCCCGGGAATGCGTGCTCCAGGGATGATCACGGTCGCGGTCGTCGGCGGCCTCGGGTACCGGCTGCTGGTGAGCGGCGCGCTCACCGTGGACACGGGCTGGGGCCGGACGATCCGTCCCCTCGGTCCGTTCGAGATGGACATCGCCGCGCCGCCGGAGGTCGTATTCGACGTCATTGCCGATCCGTACCTCGACCGTACGCCGCGCGCCATGGCGGACAAGCTCGAGGTGGTCGAGCGCGGCACGGATCTGGTCCTGGCCGCCCATCGGACACCGGTTCGGCGCGGGCTGGTGGCGACGACGCTGGAGACCGTGCGGTTCTCGCGCCCGGACCGCGTCGACTTCCGGCTGGTGCGCGGTCCCGTTCCTCATGTCGTGGAGCACTTCCTGCTCCACCGCCGCGAGAGCGGGACGACCTTGGAGTACGGCGGCGAGCTCGGCGCGGACTTCTGGGGCGCTGGACGATGGTGGGGTGACCTGGTGGCGCGAAAGTGGGAGGCGACGGTGCGCGAGTCGTTCTCCGCCGTACGCGCGGAGTCCGAACGCCGTCAGAGCACGCTGGCCCCCGGCAGCCGCCCACGTCTCGGTGACGAATTCTCCACCGGCGACGGCCGCTCAGGAGGGCGACAGCGTTCGTAGCCCGGAGGCGGCGGCCGCCGCGAGCAGCCGATCGTCATACCCGACGAACTCGAGCGGCGCCCCCAGCTCAAGTGCTGAGGCGACGTGGATGGCGTCAAGCGAACGCAGCTGCGCGGGGCCCAGCCGGGCTGCGCGGTCGAGGACCGGCCGGTCGAGCCGGAGCAGGTGAACGGTGTCGAGCACCACGCCCGCCCGGTCGACCCCGCCGTCCCCGGCCGCCCGGCCGGCCGCCCGGGTGACCTCTACAACGGCGAGCTCGCTGCTGACCACCGCCTCATAGCCGTCGAGGGCCCTGAGGAGCTCCCGGCTCTCCGGCTCGGCAACGACCAGCTTCACCAGCGCCGACGAGTCGGCGTAGACGATCAAAGATCGCCGTCGCGTTGCTCGTCCAGCGCTGCGGTGCCCGACATCGCGACCGGCGCAAGCGGGGCGGGGAGGGTCGCCGTGGCTGAGTTGGCTGCCCGCACTCGACCGGCGAGGACCAGCTGTGCCAGCGGTGCGGCGTCGGACAGAGGCGCAAGGATGGCCACCGGGCGGCCGTGCTCGGTGACCTCCAGCGTCTCGCCGCCGGTCACCCGACGCAGGTACACGCTGAGGTTCTGGCGCAGCTCGCGTACGCCCACCCGATTCACGACGCACAACGTAGCACAATCCTGGCGGAATTCGAGACGAGGACCCCAGGTCGGCTAGAACCTGCCCAACCCCACCGGCCGCACGATCCACAGTCCGCTGGTGATGTCGCTGGCCAGAATCACGTCGTGCAGCGCGTCCGGGTAGACACCCCACACCAGCGGCGGAGCGAACCTGGTCGACGGCGGCACGAACTGGCCCTTCATGTACGACGCCCCGCTGTCCCGCATGGTCCACCAGACGATCCCGTCGGAGTACCAGGAGGAGAAGAACTCTCGGTCGTGCACCACCTCGGTGTTGTGCACGGTGAAGGCACCGTCGGTGCGGGTCGAGTGCGTTTTCGGCGTGGCGAACGAGCCGAGGTAGCGGGGGCGGGCCGGGTGAGAGTTGTCGTAGACGTAGGCCTCGCCGTACCCGTCGAACCGCGAACAGGCGGGTCCTTCCGAGGGGGAGAAGTCCTCAGGGTTGATGACCAGCCACTTCCCGCCGTTGGCGAGGGTCATCGAGTGGTTTTCGCCGTCCTCGTCCCGGGGGGCGATCTTGACCGTGGCGACTCGCCGAGGCCGCGCCGGGTCGTCGAGGTCGAGTCGAACCGTGCCGGCATCCCAGTAGGAGAGGTACGCCGTCCGGCCCTGCCCCGTGAACCGCACGCTGTGGTCGAACTTGGCCTTGAAGCAGCCGACGCCGGTCAGCGGCTCGACGGGGAGGGAGAAGGTGGACACCTGCGTCGGGTTGCGCGGGTTGGTGACGTCGACGAAGTGGACTCCTGGTGAGTGCCCGAACGCCTGGTCCACGAGGTTCCGCGCGCACCCGGCCAGCACCCGGCCGCCGGTCTGCTGCACCAGGTCGATCTCGTGGCAGCCGATGACCGGATTGCGTTCGGGACCGCGGGGGAGCTTCCAGGCCGCGAGGAAGACCGGGCGGGCCGGCTGCGTCACGTCGAAGAACTCGATGCCGGTGTAGCTCGCCCGCCTTCCGCGGTCGAGAGCGTCGAAGCACTGCTGGACGCCGAAGGCCGCCAGGTCGCCGGTGAAGGATCGCGTCGCAACATGGCGCACGACCACGTCCTCGGCACGGCTGTACGTCGGGTTGCGCAGGGAGCTGACCACCCGCGGGGCGCTGGGGTCGGCGATGCTGACCACCTTCACGCCGGCCCCGCCTTGTCCTTGGTCCCCGCACCGGGTGCCGACGTAGGCGTAGTTGCCGTGCCCCCAGACGTCGCCGTAGTCGTGCAGGTCCCCCAAGCCGTTGTGGCCGACCAGCTGGAAGCGATCGAGCTTGATGGCACTGGCGGCGGCGGGAGCACGCACGGCGCGTAGGTCGTCGGAAAGGCCATGGGCACCCGCGGTCGGCGCGAGTCCCGGCACCCCGAACGCGACGACCGGGGCGAAAGCGGCTGCGACGACAAGCTGGCGGCGAACCGACCTCATGTTGGGCTCCTACGTCGACTGACACGGTCAACGGGTCATGGCCAGCCCGGTATAGCAGGGCGGAGGGCAACGCGAAACGGTTTTGGCGCGGCGGTCTCAGAGCCCGTAGGTCTCCAGCAGGCGCAGCCACACCTCGCTGATCGTCGGGAACGACGGCACAGCATGCCAGAGCCGGTCCAGCGGCACCTCCCCGACGATCGCGATGGTTGCCGCGTGCACCAGCTCGGCGGTGTCCTGTCCGACGAAGGTGGCGCCGATCACCACCCGCCGGCTCTCGTCGACCACCAGCTGGGCGCGGCCGGCGTACCCGTCGGCCAGCAGGCTGGCGCCCGACACCGACCCGATGTCGTACTCCACCACCCGTACGTCGATGCCGGCCTCGCGGGCCTCGTCCTCGGTCCGACCGACCGCGCAGACCTGCGGGTCGGTGAAGACCACCTGCGGTACGGCGAGGTCGTCGGCCACGTCGTGGAAGCGGGCGGAGCTAGTGTCCTCGCCGGCTGCCCGGGCCGCGATGACGTCGCCGGCGATCCGGGCCTGGTACTTGCCCATGTGCGTCAGCAGGCTGCGGCCGTTGGCGTCGCCCACGGCGTACAGCCAGCCGGCCGGTACGCCGGTCGCCCGCAGCGTGTCGTCGACCTCGACGTAGCGACCCGGCTCCAGCCCCACCACGTCCAGGCCCAGGTCGGCGGTACCCGGCCGTCGTCCCAGGGCGGCCAGCAGCTCGTCGCCGACGGCCGTCGTCCCGTCGGAGAGCGACACCGTGACCTCGCCGCCGGGCTCCGGGCGGTCGACCGACTCCGCCGTCACGCCGGTGCGCACGTCGATCCCGTCCGCGGTCATCGCCTCGGTCAGCAGCCGGCTGGCGAACTCCGGGTAGCGCGGCACCAGCCGCGGACCGCGTTCGATCACGATCACCGACTCCGAGCCGAGCCCGCGGAACGCCTGCGCCATCTCCACCGCGACCACACCGCCGCCGAGGATCACCAGCCGGCGCGGCACCGTCCCGGTCGTCGTCGCCTCCCGGTTGCTCCAGGGCTGCGCCTCGCCCAGCCCTGGGATCGGTGGCAGCGACGGCGTGGTGCCGGTGGCCAGGACGACGGCCTGCCGGGCGACCAGCTCCGTCGTACCGCCGTCGGGCATCTCGACTGTCACCGACCGCTCGCCGGTCAGCCGGCCGCGCCCGCGGACCAGCTCGGCGGGTACGCCGGCGAGCCAGTCCACCTGGCCCTCGTCGTCCTCACCATGGATGAACTGGTCGCGGCGCTTGAGCGCCGCCGCGGCGTCGACCGGCCCGCTCACCGCCTCGGCCGCGCCCGGCAGTCGCCGGGCCGCCGCCACCAGCTCGACCGGTCGCAGCAGCGCCTTGCTGGGGATGCAGGCGTAGTAGGAGCACTCGCCCCCCACCAGCCGTTCCTCCACCACCACCGCGGTCAGCCCGCCGCGCACGGCCCGGTCCGCCGCGTTCTCTCCCGCCGGGCCGCCGCCGATCACGATGACGTCGTAGCTCTCTGCCATTTGCCCCCCTCGACTTCCTGGGAGGACTTTCCCACGCCGCCGTGCGGTTGCGCCCGACACCACTTCTTACGGCTGGGGGACGCATGGCCGCATCCGGCGGACTCCGCTACGGCTCGCCGGCTGGACGCTGGGTGCTCTTCGCCACGGTCCTCGGCTCCGGCGTCGCGTTCCTGGACGGGACGATCGTCAACGTGGCGCTGCCCACGATCGGCCGGGAGCTCTCGGCCGACTTCAGTGCGCTGCAGTGGGTGCTCGACGGCTACCTGCTCACGTTGGGCTCGCTGGTGCTGGTCGGCGGGGCGCTCGGCGACCTCTTCGGTCGCCGGCGGGTCTTCGTGCTCGGGCTGGTCGGCTTCGGGCTCGCATCGGTCGCGTGCGGGCTGGCACCGACGGCCGGCGTACTGATCGCCGCGCGGGGCGTGCAAGGGGTGGCTGCCGCGCTGCTCGTGCCCGGCAGCCTGGCGATCCTGTCCTCGGCCTACGCGCCCGGGGACCGCGGCCGGGCCATCGGCGCGTGGTCCGGCCTCGGCGGCATCGCCGGTGCGGCCGGACCGTTCCTCGGCGGCTACCTCGTCGACGCGGTGTCCTGGCGCTGGGCTTTCCTCATCAACGTGCCGCTGATCGCGGTCGCGGTGGCCGTGGCCGTGCGGCACGTGCCCGAGTCGCACGACCCGGCGTACGACGGCATGCCGGCCCTCGAGCGGCTGGACCTGCCCGGGGCCGTGACGGCGGCGGTCGGACTGGGGCTGTTCGTCTACCCGCTGATCGAAGCCCGGCGGCTCGGCGGCGCGGCGATGGCGGCGCTGCTCGTCGCCGGCGTGGGGTGCCTTGCCGCGTTCGTGCTGATCGAGGCTCGGCGCCGGCACCCGATGCTGCCGCTGTCGATGTTCCGGTCCCGCGCCTTCACCATCGCCAACCTGGTGACCTTCGTCGTCTATGGCGCGCTGGGCGGCGCGCTGTTCCTGGTGGCGATCCAGCTGCAGACCGCGCTGGGCTACTCCGCGCTGGAGGCCGGCGCGGCGATGATCCCGATCACCATCCTGTTGCTGGCCTTCTCCGCACGGGTCGGCGTGCTGATGAGCCGGACCGGGGCGCGGCCGCTGCTCACCGCCGGCCCGCTGCTGGCGGCGGCCGGCCTGACGCTGATGCTGCGGATCGCACCCGGGGCGAGCTACTACACCGGCGTGCTGCCCGGCGTCCTCGTCTTCGGCCTCGGCATGACGCTCGTGGTGGCGCCGATCACCTCGACCGCGCTCGGCGCGGTCGACTCGACCCGCTCAGGCGTCGCGTCAGGGGTCAACAACGCGGTGGCCCGGGTGGCCGGGCTGCTCGCCGTGGCCCTGCTGCCGCTCGCCGCCGGGCTGAGCGGCGACCCGTCCGGGTCGTTCAGCGACGGCGTGCACCGGGCCCTGTTGATCGCCGCCGCCCTGTGCGCCGCCGGTGGGCTGCTGGCGCTCGTGGGGCTGCCGACGGCCCACCGACGTGCCCCGTGCGCCGCGGTGAGCGGCGTGCACGCGCCGGATAGCGTCCGGGTGTGACGGCGTTCCCGCTGGCGATCGGCCGGGTCGGCATCTGGACCGGTCAGCTCGACTTCCGCCCGGCGGCCGACGTACGCGCCGCCGCCGCCGAGGTCGAGGAGCTCGGGTACGGCGCACTGTGGACCGGTGAGGCCGTGGGGCGGGAGGTGCTCACGGCGGCCTCGCTGTTGCTCGAAGCCACGAGTCGGCTGGTCGTCGCGACCGGGATCGCCAACGTCTGGGCGCGGGACGCGCTGGCCATGGCGGCCGGGCAGCTGTCGTTGGCCGAGGCCCACCCGGACCGCTTCCTGCTCGGCATCGGCGTGAGCCACGCTCCGCTGCTCGCCGTGCGCGAGCAGGGATACGACAAGCCGCTCGCCTTTCTGCGCTCCTACCTGGACGCGATGGACCGCGGCCGCGAGGCCTACCGGGCCGTCCCCCCTGCCGGTGCCGCGCCGACCGTCCTCGCCGCGCTCGGTCCGCGGATGCTCGAGCTGGCGGCCGAGCGCGCCGACGGGGCGCACACCTACTTCGTGCCGCCGGAGCACACGGCGGCAGCCCGGGCACGGCTCGGGCCGGACAAGCTGCTGGCGCCCGAGCAGGTGGCGGTGCTGGAGAGCGACCCTGCCGTCGCCCGGGAGATCGCCCGCCGGCACACCTCGTCGTACCTGCGGCTGGCCAACTACCGCAACAACCTCGAGCGGCTCGGCTTCGACTACGCCGACTTCGCCGACGGCGGCACCGACCGGCTGGTCGACGCGATCGTGGTGTGGGGCGACGAGGCGGCCGTCCGCGCCCGGGTGCAGGAGCACCTCGACGCCGGCGCCGACCATGTGGCGGTTCAGGTGCTCGACCCCGATCGACGGGGACTGCCGCGCGCCCAGTGGCGAGCGCTGGCCCCTGCCCTGCTCGACCTCTGAGGCGCGTCGCCGACGCACCGGTGGCCAGAAACCCGGTCGTGACCAATCCAAACCTGACGACCGCTTCGAACACTGCGGCGAGTCTTCTCATTGCCCGCTCCAGCCACCGTCTGGGGCGGACCGGAGACTGCCGACCTTGTTGTGTCGCGGGAAGGAGGACCGGTCATGCGTGGCACCGACCGCGGCGGTTGCTGATAGCCCCCGGCGCGGTGACAAGCCCCGGGCCCCAAAGAACCGGCCTGGTGCGAAAGCTGCTTTCAACGGAAGGGCAACAGCACATGCTCGATCGTCCATTCATCAACGACATCATCACTCGCAGCGCCGAGAACGCGACCGACCGCCGCCGCTTCCTCAAGAGCGCCGGCGTCGCTGGTCTCGGCGTCGTCGGTGCGGGCCTGCTCGGGTCGGGCACCGTCTCGTCGGCCCTCGCGGCCGACAGTGGGCCGAGCGACGCCGCGATCCTGAACTTCGCGCTCAACCTCGAGTACCTCGAGGCGGAGTTCTACCTGAACGCGGTGTACGGTCGCGGCCTGCCGGACAGCATGACGACAGGCAGGGGCGACCGCGGCCGAGTCATCGGTGGCCGCCAGGTGCACTTCCGCAGCGACACGGTCCGCGGCTATGCCCGTGAGATCGCTGCTGACGAGCATGCCCACGTCCAGTTCCTGCGGGCCACTCTGGGTTCGGCCAAGGTGTCGCGTCCCACCATAGACATCAAGACGAGCTTCACGGCCGCCGCGCGTGCCGCGGGCCTCATCGGTCCCAACCAGACCTTCGACCCGTACGCCAACCAGAACAACTTCCTGCTCGCCGCCTTCATCTTCGAAGACGTGGGCGTCACGGCGTACAAGGGTGCGGCCCCGCTGATCAACAACAAGACCTACCTCGAGGCGGCAGCCGGAATCCTGGCGGTCGAGGCCTACCACGCCAGCAACATCCGTACGGTGCTGTTCGAGCGCGGCCTCGCCGCCGCAACGGTCAAGATCTCGAACGCGCGTGACAGCCTGGACGGAACCAGGGACGACGACCAGGGTGTCGTCAACCCGAACATCGTTCCGACCGATAGGAACGGCATCGCGTTCAGCCGTACCGCGGGTCAGGTGCTCAACGTCGTGTACCTGACGCCGAAGAAGGCCACGTCGGGCGGGTTCTTCCCAGATGGCGTGAACGGTCCCATCAACACCAGCAGCTAGCGTTCGGGCGTCGGCCGGAGTGGCGCTGGGCACGTCCTGCGCGGCCACTCCGGCCGACGCTTTCCATCAGTCTCCGGGCACCGCTCGAGCCGGCCGCAGACCCACGGAGGTGCCCAGGTGGTGGTGCCGTCGTTCTCCTCGGCCGGTGCCGCGTCTTGACGCTCCTGACCGCTCCCCCCGTGCTGCCGCCGGAGCACCCGGAGAGCCCCGGTGACCGCCGGGGGTCCCGGCTGCGCGGGCGGTTCCGGGGTGCCATCCCGCTGCTGGGACCGGCGTTCGTGGCGGCGATCGCCTACGTCGACCCTGGCAACTTCGCCACCAACTTCGGCGGCGGCGCGGCGTACGGCTACCGGCTGCTCTGGGTGATCGTGGCGGCCAACCTGACCGCGATGCTGATCCAGATCCTGTCCGCCAAGGTGGGCCTCGCCACCGGTAGCAACCTCGCCGAGCTGTGCCGGGACCGTTTCCCCCGCCCGGTGAGCCGGCTCATGTGGGTGCAGGCGGAGCTGGTCGCGATGGCCACCGATCTCGCCGAGATCCTCGGTGGCGCGCTGGCTCTGAACCTGCTCTTCGGCGTACCGCTGCTGACGGGTGGGTTGCTGACCGCAGTCATCGCCTTCGCCCTGCTCGGCCTGCAGTCGCGCGGCCACCGCCAGTTCGAGGTGGTGATCACCGGGCTGCTCGGGGTGATCGCGCTCGGCTTCATCTACGACATACTCGCCGCCCCGATCGACCCCGGCGCGGCCGCCGCCGGCCTGGTGCCCGGCTTCGCCGGCACCGACAGCGTGCTGCTGGCGACCGGCATCCTCGGCGCGACCGTCATGCCGCACGTGATCTGGCTGCACTCGGCGATGACCCAGCAACGGGTGCCCACCCGCAATGCCGCGGACCGGCGGCGGGTGCTCGACTACGCGCGGCTCGACGTCCTCATCGCGATGGGACTGGCCGGACTGGTGAACATCGCGATGCTGCTCGTCGCCGCCTCGCTGTTCCACCGGTCCGGGCTCCCCAACCTCGACACCATCGAGGGGGTGCACGCCGGCCTCCAGCGCCTCGAGGGCAGGGGGACCGCCCTGGCATTCGCCCTGGCGCTGCTCGCCTCAGGTCTGGCGTCCTCCAGCGTGGGCACCTACGCCGGCCAGGTGGTGATGCAGGGCTTCCTCCGCCGCCGGGTGCCCCTGCTGGTTCGTCGTGGCGTGACCCTCGCGCCCGCGCTGATCGTGCTGTCCCTGGGCGTCGACCCGACGCGAGCCCTCGTGCTGTCGCAGGTGGTGCTCTCCTTCGGGATCCCCTTCGCACTGGTGCCTCTGGTGATGTTCAGCCGGCGCCGCGACCTCATGGCAGAGCTGGTCAATCGGTCGCTCACCACCGCGGCCGCGGCCGTGGTGGCGTTGCTCATCATCGGCCTGAATGCCTTCTTGCTGGTACGCACGGTGACCGGCTGACCGAGTCCGGTCACTCGGCCGACGGCCGCTCCCACCCGGACCGGGACGGCGCCACCCCCGGCACCTGCGGTTCCAGTTCCGGTACGACCGCAGGCTGCACCCGCGGTTCCGGCTCGGGCTCGGGTTCGGGCTCAGCTTGCAGCTCGCCGCGCGCCGCGGGCGGTTCCACGTCTCCTGGCCCCGGAACCTCGTCCTGGAGCCGGCCGTCGACGAGGTGCAGCTCGCGGTCGCAGGCGTCGGCCACCTCACGGTCATGGCTGGCCAGCACGACGATCCGGCCGCGGCGCGCCTCGTCGAGCAGCAGGGTCAAGATCAGCTGCCGGTTGCCGGCGTCGAGCTCCGCGGTGGGCTCGTCGGCGAGCACGACCTCCGGGTCGGCGACCAGCGCCCGCGCCACCGCCACCCGCTGCTGCTGACCGCCGGATAGCTCCTCGACGAGGTGGTCCGCGACCTCGGCCATGCCGACCCGGTCCAACAACGCCCGCGCCCGCTCGATCACCTCGACCGCGGGCAGACCACGAGCCTGCAGCACCAGCTCGACGTTCTCCGCCGCCGTCAGCACCGACACCAGCCCGTAGCCCTGCAGGATGAGCCCGAACCGCTGCCGCAGCCCAGGATCGCCGGGACGCAGTGGCACGCCGGCCAGCCGCACCTCGCCGGTGGTCGGCCGCTCCAGGCCAGCGAGCAGGGCCAGCAGGCTGGACTTGCCTGACCCGGACGGGCCGGTCACAGCGAGCGCCGAGCCGGCGTACGCCGTCAGCGTCACGTCGGTGAGGATCGCCCGCCCGGCCCGGACGTAGCCCAGCCCCGAGGTGGCCAGCTCCTCGGCCGGAGAGGTCATCCGGTCACCCCCGCCTGCCGGGCCGCGACCTCCACCGGCTCCCGGTCGCGGGCCGAGTCGGAACGTACGCGGCCGTCGCGCAGGCTTACCGTCCGCCCCAGGACCGTTCCGACCTCCGGGTCGTGCGTGACCACCACCAGCGTCGTGCCGAGATCGGCGTTGGCCAACCGGAAGAGCTCGAGGACCTGGTCCCGGTTCGCCGCGTCGAGCTGGCTGGTCGGCTCGTCGGCGAGCATCAGCCCGGGCCCGTTCGCCAGGGCGACCGCCAGCGCCAGCCGCTGCTGCTCACCGCCGGAGAGCAGGCCGGCCCGAGCCCCCGCCATCGGGCCGAGGCCGAGCCGCTCCAGCAGCGCGGTCGGCGTGGAGGGCGGCGTACGCCGCCGTTGCCGGCTGGCCAGCTGGGCGAAGAGCACGTTCTCCTCGGCGCTGGCGTAGGGCAGCAGGTTGCGGCCCGGGTTCTGCAGCACCACGGCGACGTCGGCCGACCGCATTCCGAGCAGCTGCCGCTCGCTCATCCCATGTACGTCGTAGCGGCCGACCAGCACGCGGCCGTCGGTCGGGCGCAGCAGGCCGGCCAGCAGGGTCAGCAGGGTGGACTTGCCCGAGCCGGACGGGCCGAGCAGCGCCACCGTCTCGCCGGCTTCGACCTCCAGGTCGACGCCGTCGAGAGCCAGTACGTCGCTGCCCTCGACGTGGTAGGCGTGGGTAACCTGCTCGCAGCGGACCCGCAGGCCGCTCACGCCTGCACCTCGCGCAACCGCGCCGGTGAGGCGGACCGGACCAGCAGCAGCGCCGCCGCCGCTCCGGTGCCGGCCACGGCGAGCAGCGCCGCCAGCAGGAAGGCACCCACCGCGGCCGGCGACGGCATGTAGTGCAGCGGCGGTACGGCGAGGTCGTCGACGAAGGTCGGCATGGACGGCAGCGCCAGAGCCGCCCCGACGAAGCCGGCCAGCGTGCCGAGTGCGACGGCCGTCAGCAGCAGCATCAGCTGCTCCCCCACGCAGGCTCCGATGACCTTCCGGCGCGGTACGCCGACCGCCAGCATCGCCGCCAACTCGAAGGCCCGCCGCCGGCCGCTGAGGTAGACCGACACGACGGTGCCACCGGCCGCGAGCAGGGCGGCCAGCCCCGCGGCGTACAGGAAGAGCAGCAGCGCGAGCGCCGGGCCCTGGCGTCCGAGCAGCTCCCGGTGCGCAACGGTCGAGTCGGCGGACAGTACGTCGACGCCGGCCGACTCCAGCCGAGCCGCGAAGTCCGCTGGCGCGGCCGCCGACAGCCAGACCTGCGGTGAGGAGACGTTGCCCCGCCCCCCGAGCATGCGCCGGGCGTACTCGAGGTCGACCAGCGTCCCGTTGGCCGTGGCACGGGGCAGCACCCGCACCTCGTTCGCCACCGTCACCTGTAGGCCGTTGCCGTCGAGCCCGGTCACCTCGGTGGACCGGCCGGGCGGCACGGCGCCGAGGGTGCCGGCCGCGATGACCGCGGGCAGCCGGGCCGGGGTGTCGTTGGGTGAGATTCCCGGGACGTCGCTGCCGTCGGAGGCGTACTGGAGGCCCAGTCCATCGGGCATCGAGACAATCTCGCTGCGCTCGGCCGGAGCGGCGCCGGTGTAGGGCTTCCAACGGCGCAGGTCGGTGAAGTCGACCGCCACCGCCTGCTGCGCGGCCGGTCCGGCACCGGCGGTCAGTCCGGTGAAGACCAGGCGGCCCGTGTGCGGGGTGAAGTCAGCGGGCGCCCCCCGCACGGACAGGCCGACCAGCCGGCAGCCCAGCCGGCAGCGCTCGAGCCCAGCCACGTAGTCGTGCTGGCCGGACCGAATGCGGCCCATCGACACGCTTTGCGGTCCGAAGTCCGGTGAGTCGACGTCCACCCAGAGCTCGGCGCGGGGGGAGCCGGTCAGCGAGCTCGCGGTCACCAGGGCGTGCAGCTCGGTGCCGGTCAGCACGACCGGTGGCGAGCCCGGCGGGTGCAGCTTCGCGGCCAGGCTCGTCAACGGGTCGGCTGCAAAGTCGGAACGCCAGGTGGCCACCGCCGCCAGCCGGGAGCTGTCGACCGCGAGCAACCGGCCACCTGGCTGGCCGCCGAAGGGCAGCAGCTCGGCGGCCGCCATGGCGGCCCGCCCGGCGGGGTCGAGCCGGCGTACGGCGGCCATCAGGTCGACGCCGGGCTTGGGCTCGACGGTGAGAACCCGCTCCGCTCCCACGTCGGTGGCCGCGCGCGCCGCCCGGTTGGCCGAGGCGACCGACCATGCCGACACGGCGAAGGTCGTCAGGCCGAAGGCCACCGCGAGCAGCACGACCACGCGGAGCCCGGTGGGGCGGCGGGCGACCTGGCGCAGCGCCACGAAGCGTCCCAGCCGGCGGGACCCGCGGGTACGCCGGACGGCCGCGGCGGCCAGCGCCGGCAACAGTCGTACGCCGGCCAGGGCGGCGGCCAAAGCGACCAGCCCCGGGGCCAGCAGCACGAGGTGGTTGACGTGCCCGTCGCGCAGCGCGCCGGTCAGCCGGAGCTGCAGCAGGCCGAGCAGGGCCAGGGCCACCACGGCGGCGTCGACGTACGCGCTTGCCCGGCTCAGCGGCTGCTCGCCGCTGGTGCGCCGCCATTGCTCGACCACGGGCCGGGTCAGGGTGCGGCGGGCGGCGAGCGCGGCGGCGGCGATCCCGCCCGCCAGCGCCGCCAGGGTCACCCAGACCGACAGGGACGTGAACAGCACCGGCGTACCCGGGAGCAGCCGGATCCGCGCGAGTGCCTCCACGGCGAGCCGCGCCACCAGCAACCCCAGTGGGGCCGCCAGGGCGATGACCACCACCGGCTCGAGCAGCCCGAACGCCACCGTGCCCCTCGAGGTGAGCCCGCGCAGCTTCGCCAGGGCGATCTCGGGACCCCGCGCCTCACTGGCGTTGGCGACCACGAGATAGAGCACGAACCAGCTGAGCACCAACAGCTGACCGGCCACGATCAGGACGGAGATCTCCAGCCGGTGCCGGCTGTTGTCCGCCGCACCCAGCACCTCGTCCAGCGCCGTGGTCGTCGTCGCGGTGCCGCCGGCGTTGACCGTGTTCTGGAAGGACTCTGTCCGGCTGCGCAGCGCAGCCTCGTCGGCCAGCCGGACCCGCGCAACGTCGAGTGGCAGCTGGATCACCACCCGGGTGCCCAGCTGCGCCCGGTCGAAGGTGGCCTGGCTGGTGAAGATGGCATCGCTCACGTCGGCGGCGTCGCCGCCGGAGAGGTGGGCGTTGAAGAACTCCTGGTCGAACCAGTGCGGTTCCGAGCGGTCCTGCGGACGGTAGATGCCGACCACGCGGGTGGTGACCTCGCCGAATCCGGTGCCCACCGACTTCATCGGCAGCCGCGCACCCAGGCCCCACGGGTGGGTGAGCAGCGACCTGGCGCTCACCGCCGACTCTGCCGGTCCGCTGGGGCAACGACCCTGGACGAAGATCAGGTGGTCGCAGGCGCCATCCCGGAAGACGAGCAGCGACGTGGCCTCGTCCTGACCCCGGGCGTCGAGCACCCGGCCGTTGAACTGCAGGGAACGGATGCGCGGCTGGTAGCCGGGCAGCGGTCCGGCGTCGTCGACGAGCCCGTCCAGGCCGGCCAGCGGTTGCACGTTGGACGCCGAGATATTGGTGATCTCCATGCCGACATCGCGGGTGGGCGCGGCCCGCAACGTGTCCTGCAGGATCGACTCGCCGCCGGCGCGGGCGTAGAGGGGGCCGACCGCGGCGGCCAGCACCGTCGTGACGGCGACCAGCAGGATCGCCACCGACAGGCCCCGTCGCCACCACAGCCCGCGCAGGGCCAGCCGCAGGCTAGCCACGGCTTGCGCGGCTCCCGGGTGCGAGCGGGCAGGCCACCACGAGGCAGGGTGCGAGCAGGCGCAATCGGTCCCCCTCGGGACGCCGTCGACGTTGTGGAGATCCGATTCTGCTACCCCGCCGGCCGGCAGCTTTCGACCTGGCCCGACTCGTTACCGAACCGTCGTGCGCGTTCGGGCGCAGGTGGGAGGGCAACGGCGTACGGCGAGCCCGACTCCGTCAGGATTGGTTGGTGGAACTCACCTCGGTGTCCTACCGCTACCGGCGCCGCGGTCCGTGGGTGCTCCGCGGCGTCTCGATGACGGTGCCGGCCGGCGTGGTCATCGAGGTGGCCGGCCGCAACGGCTCCGGCAAGTCGACGCTGCTAAGGCTGCTCGCGGGCGTGGTCCTGCCGACCGAGGGTCGCGTCCGCGACCGCCCGGCGAGGGTCGGTTGGGTCCCGGAGCGCTTTCCGGCAGACCAGCCGTTCACGGTGGTCCAGTACCTACGCCACATGAGCCGGCTCCGCGGGCTGCGGTCGGACCGAAGCGCCCTGGACTGGGCCGAGCGGCTGCACCTGGAGCCCTTCCTCGGCGTACGGCTCCCCGAGCTGTCCAAGGGCACCGCGCAGAAGGTCGGCCTGGTGCAGGCGCTGGTCATCGAACCGGACCTGCTCCTGCTCGACGAGCCGTGGTCCGGCCTCGACCAGGAGACGCGGGCGGTCGTCCCCGCCGTGCTCGCCGACGTCGTCAAGCGGGGCGGCTCTGTCGTGGTCAGCGACCACGAGCGGCGGGTCGGCCAGCTGCTGGCAGCCTCCCTCCGCTGGCGGGTCGCGAACGGTGCTGTGGTCGACGCCGGCACCAACCCGGCGGCCGGGCCGGGTAGCGACGCCCCGGCCTCAACCGCTTCTACGCCGCTCGCCGTCGTGCAGGTTGTCCTTCCCGCGATCGAGGCCGACGCGGTCGTCTCCCAGCTGCGCCGGGAAGGCCGCGACGTACGGCGGCTGCGATGACAGCCACCGGTGTCGCCACTGCCCGCTACCTGCTGACGGGCTATGCGGCGTCCAGGCGCAGCGTGCCGCCGCTGATCGCCACCGCGACCGTGCTCGTCCTGTTGCATGCCGGCGGCGCGGCCGACCCGGCGCTCGGCTACGCCACCTCGGCCGCCGTGCTGCTCCCGATCTTCGCCTGGGCTGCCCGTCAGCTGCTCGACACCGAGCCCGATGTCCAGCGCGAGCTGACCGCCGTCGCGGTCGGTGGACCCGGCCGCGCCGCAGGGTCGGCGCTGGCCGCGGCGCTCGTCGGGACGCTCCCCCTGGTCGCCCTTGCGCTGGCCTGGCCGTGGGCCGTGGGGGCGTTCGTCGTTCCGCACGGCGGTCCGCGGATCGCCCGCGATGTGCTGGTCGGGCTGGCCGTACATCTGCTGTCCGCCGTGCCCGCCACCGTGCTCGGCGGCTGGACCAGCCGGGCGGTGCTGCCCGACCGCGGCCACTCGGCCCTGACGCTGCTGGCTGGCAGCCTGGGTGCGATCTTGCTGGGCCTCCCCCGCGTGCCCGGCCTGCCCTGGCTCGCACCGCCGCTCGCCGCCACCCTCCGGGCCGCGAACTCCGGCTCGGCCGGCCTCCTGCGGGCGCTGCCGGGGCTGTCCCTCCACACCGTGCTGTGGGCCATCGTGGTGTCCGCCGGCTACCTCGCCGTACGCCGCAGACGTGCCTAGCGGAGTCCGGCCCCGATGAGGGCGACGCCGCAGCGGGCCCGCTAACCGGGGGACATGTCGACGAAGCGGGAGTAGTGGCCCTGGAAAGCCACTGTCACCGTGCCGGTCGGGCCATTGCGGTGTTTGGCGAGGATCAGGTCCGCCTCACCTGCCCGCGGCGACTCGCGCTCGAAGGCGTCCTCACGATAAAGCAGGATCACCGCATCAGAGTCCTGCTCTATCGAGTTGTGGGCGACGATCCCGTTGGCGATGAAGTTATGCGTTCCCTTGACGGTGGCGTCGTAGACCGGTTGCGCGCCTAAGGGCTCGATAGCGACGATACTGTCCCAGAACAGGTCACTGCTGCCCGGGTCCCACACCTCCAGCGGGAGCGTGTCGACGTTCGTGTTCGGCTCTCGACCTTCGGTCCCGGCCAGGAGGCGGCAGGCACGTCCGCCACGGTGGCCGTCCACTCCGATCAACTGGGAGAAGAGCCGCGTGCACGGACCACCTGCAATTGTCAGGTTGTAGCAACCGGCGTATCCCCTCTTGGGGACATGATGGATCCGGCCGACGATGCCGAACCGCGCCAGCAGCAGAGCGACGCCGTCAACCAACAGTCGACTCGTCGACGAGTAGCAGGGGCGCGGGATGCCGCCTGCGATGGCGGGGGGCTCCGGCACCGACCCGTCGGTGGCCCACAGATGCCGCAGGAACGTGGCGAGCTCGCCGTCGCTAGCCGAGTGCATAACGTCCGGCAGCCGGTTCTCGCCGCTTCGCAGGTCCTCGATGCCGAGGGTCCGGAACCACTCGTGCAGCGGGTTGCCGCGGCCGTGCGTGCACTTCGAGGGCGCGGGCAGGTAGCTGTGCCACCCGTTCGCCAGCCTGACGCGACGTGCAGAGATGCCGAACTCGGCTGCAGCGGCCTCCTCCACGAAGGCCAGGTTGGCCTCGTCGTGCGAGGTGTAGTGAACCGGCTGCGAGCCCAAAGAGAAGCCGTCGCCGATGAGATGCGCCAACAGGCCCAACCGTTGTTCGGACCAGCCGAGCCCCATCCCGACGGGCGGAGGCAGGTGACGCGGGACGGCGACACGGTCCCCCACGCACAGGTCGTCGAGGGGGCGCCAACCGGTGGGCTGCAGGAAGCGGTGGTTGCCTGAGGCGCTCACCTCGCGCCCCGAGGCCAACCTCAGCCGGTAGGCCTGCTTCACCCCCGCAGGGAACACCGCCGTCACAAGTCCAGGGGTGAGCCGGTGATTCTCGTCGACGGACCATACGAGTACGCTGTCGTGTCCTTTATCCAGCAGTGCTCCAAATGACACGGGCGCACCGGTGTCGGCGCGCAGGAGCATCGTGTCCGCTGTCAGACATCCGGATTCGCGAAGATCTGAAAGCATCGGCTTCTTGTCGGTCCGCTGCTCAGGTCCACGGTTGAGCTGGCTGATGCCTATGACGGGGATCTCCAGCTCCTTCGCGAGCAGCTTGAGCGACCGCGAGATCTCGCTGACCTCCTGCTGGCGGGTCTCTACCCGCCGCGTCGACTGCATCAGCTGCATGTAGTCCACAACCACCAGGCGCAGGTCGTGGCGCTGCTTCAGCCGTCGCGCCTTGGCGCGGATCTCCATCATGGTCAGGTTAGGCGAGTCGTCGATGTAGAGCGGCTTGTCGGCGACCTCGCCGATCCGTCGCGCCAGCCGGGCCCAGTCGTCATCGGTCATCCGGCCGGTGCGCATGTGGTGCAGCGGCACCCGGGCCTCCGCCGAGAGCAGCCGCATGGTGATCTCACTGCGGCTCATCTCCAACGAGAAGATGACAGCTGGCAGATTGTGTGCAATGGCTGCGGACCGGGCGAAGTCCAGTCCGAGCGTGGAGTTGTGCGTTGGAATCATTGACCGACCGGCGAGGTACAGATGCTCGCTGTTGTCGACCTCAACGCAGCGAACCGGGACGCTTCTTACCGGCCGAACGTCGGTGATGAAGCGATGGCCGACGGCGCGGGCTCTCCGGCGCCTCTTGTGCATGAGCTGTTTGCGTGACAGCCGGAAGACGTCATCTGCGGTGGAGAACGTGATGGCGTGGGCGATAGAACTCTCCTCCGAGCGACCGGCCACCCGGCGACTCGTCGTCGAGCAGCGGTACCCTAGGCCAACGACCAGCTCTCGGAAGTCTTCGGCCAGCCGGCGCGTGGTGACAACGAGTTGCACCAAGCCGGTGGGCATCACGGTGCCGTCGCTGTCCAGGAGCCCCGCGAGCAACGCACGGCGCTGCTGGACCGACGCCCTGAGGTAGAGGGGTGGAATGTGCTTGTGGCGCAGCACTCCCAGCCCGCGAAGTAGTGCTTTGACCGTTCCGTGGTCATCTCGGCAAGCCTGGCATTGCGCCAGACCGCTGGACGGCCGGTTGCAGTCACGACACGAAGCACAAGAGCGCTCCTTCACCGCGGGTCTGGCCGGCAGCCGCAGGGAGTACGCCAGACCGCTGCCGGCTACCAGCCGCAGCCCCTCGGCCTCGACATACAGGACGACTTCGGGGTCTGCGGTGGTGATCCTGGCCGCAGCGCTGTGCCCATTGCCGAGCCAGAGGCCCAAGGAGTACGGCGGAACCGGCAGGAACTGATCCGGGAGCTCCAACGCCGCGGTATTGCGAACGGAGTGGTTCAGTCGCCGATCAGCGACGTCACACCGCAGACTGGCGGCGATCTGCTCCGTCGTCCGGACAGCGGCGAAGGTGCGCCGATTCCGGTAGCGGTGATATCGAACCACCGCTGCCTGCGCGGATTTCCGAGACGCACGGTCGTCGGTGAGCCACCGGTGTTGGCCGTCAGCCACAATCACTGTGCCGTCGGAGAACCCCACTTCGTAGCAGGCTCGGTTACGCAGCACATCCGTGGCGGCCAGCACCCTCGTGGGCTTGCCGTCACTACCCAGCAGCAGGTCACCCACGCGAACCTCCCCCATCGTCGTCCAGCCGGTCGGCGTGGGGAGCGGGGTGTCGAGTGCCAGCGCCTTACCTATCGCCGGCCTCGCCGCGATGATGATGAGCTGTCCGGGGTGCAGGCCGTTGGTCAGCTCGTCGAGGTCGCGAAAGCCCGTCGGGACGCCGGCCATCGCGCCGCCGCGGTTGCCGATCGACTCGATCTCGTCCAGCGCCGGCTGGAGGAGATGCTCGAGAACCTGGTAGTCCTCCGTCGTACGCCGCTCGCTGACGTCGTAGACGGCTGCCTGCGCCCGGTCGACCGCGTCATCGACGTCACCGCCGGCCGCCGCGATGCCGTAGCCGAGCTGGACGATCCGGGTGCCGGCCTCGACGAGTCTGCGCAGGATGGCCCGCTCGCGCACGATGGATGCGTAATAACCCGCGTTGGCCGCGGTAGGCACCGCCGAGATCAGCGTGTGCAGGTAGGGGCCGCCGCCGACCTTGGCGATCGTCCCCAGGCGGGTCAGCTCGGCAGAGACCGTGACGGCGTCGACCGGCTCGCCCCGGCCGTAGAGGTCGAGGATCGCGTCATAGACCAGCTGGTGAGTCGGCCGGTAGAAGTCGGTGGGGCGCAGCACCTCCACGACGTCGGCGATGGCCTCCTTGCTGAGCAGCATGCCGCCCAGCACGCTCTGCTCGGCCGGGATGTCCTGCGGCGGTGTCCGCTCGAACTCGGGGGTGTTCCCCGAACCGTTCGGCCGGACGACCTCTGCCAGGGACACGAGGGATGCCTCCGCTGTGGTCGCTGGTGGCGTCATGCGCCCTGTTCTACGAGGCGCCACCGACAGTCCCGCTCCGCAACGGGAGGTCGTGCACGACCCCCGGCAACCTAAGAGGCCGGCGGACCCGAGCCCAACCCGGCTCGTGGACAACCCTCAGGGCATGGTGGGGATCACCCGGCGCGCCGTTGTGCACAGCCGGTGCGTATGTCGGTGGGTCAGCAGCGGTTGGGAACCCGGTCGGCGGCTCCACCAGGCAGGTCGCAAGTCCGGGCTGTGGACGCCGAAGCGGTATCGCGAAACGCCAGAGCCCGGCCGCCGCAGCGACCGGGCTCCGGGCTGGCGGATCAGATGGGGACGACCTCGACCGTCACCGAAGCGTCCACGTCAGGGTGCAGACGGATGGACACGGGATGGGAACCCACCGTCTTGATCGGTGTGCGCAGCTCCAGGCGGCGCTTGTCCAGGGCGGGCCCACCCGCCGCACGCACCGCGGCAGCCACATCGGCGGTGGTGACGGAGCCGAAGAGCCGACCGCCGCTGCCGGCCCGCGTCGGCAGCCGGACCTCCAGGGCCGCGAGCTCGGCGGCTACCCGCCGAGCTTCGCCGAGGTCCTGGATGTCGCGCGCCTCACGGGCTCGCCGAATGACGGCGACCTGCTTCTCGGCCCCCCGGGTGGCCCTCATCGCCAGCGATCGCGGCAGCAGGTAGTTGCGTCCGTAGCCGTCGGCAACCTCGACGACGTCGCCGGGGCCGCCGAGGCCGCTGACCTCCGAAGTGAGGATGAGCTTCATCGCCGCGGCCCTATCGGGCGGTGCTGGTGTAGGGCAGCAGCGCCATCTCGCGGCTGTTCTTCACCGCCACCGCGACATCGCGCTGGTGCTGGCTGCAGTTGCCGCTCACCCGGCGAGCCCGGATCTTGCCCCGGTCCGAGATGTACTTGCGCAGCAGGCCGGTGTCCTTGTAGTCGACGTAGGTGACCTTCTCCTTGCAGAAGGCACAGATCTTCTTCTTGATCTTGCGGGGCGGGGCCTTGGGCATCGAAGCTGCTCCTGCGTACGAGGCTCCACGGAGGCGCGGAGCCGGTGCGGAATCCGGACTAGAAGGGTGGTTCGTCGCTGGTGGCGCCGACCGGCGCGGGCGTGGACCAGGGATCGTCGGCCGGGCTGCCACCGAAGCCGCCGTTGCTGCTGCCGCCGCCGCTGCTGCCGCTGCCACCGCCACGGGAGGTCTTGTTGACCTTCGCGGTCGCGTACTTGAGCGAGGGTCCGATCTCGTCGACGTCGATCTCGATCACCGTCCGCTTCTCGCCCTCCTTGGTCTCGAAGGACCGCTGCTTGAGCCGGCCGGTGACGATCACGCGGTAGCCGCGCTGGAGCGACTCGGCGGCGTTCTCGGCCGCCTGACGCCAGAGGCTGCAGCGCAGGAACAGCGCGTCGCCGTCCTTCCACTCGTTCGTGGACTTGTCCAGAAAGCGCGGGGTGGAGGCCACGGTGAAACTGGCCACCGCCGCACCGCTGGGGGTGAAACGCAGCTCGGGGTCGTTGGTGAGGTTGCCGACGATGGTGATGGGGGTGTCGCCTGCCATGGCAGGGCTCCTTCGTCCCGGTGGAGGGCGGGGAAGCTGGTACGCCGGTGGAGCCGGCGGAACTACCGGATGTCGGGCCGCAGCACCTTCGTGCGCAACACGGCCTCGTTGAGGTTGAGCTGGCGGTCGAGCTCGGTGATGCTCGCCGGGTTGGCGGTCAGCTCGATCACGGCGTAGATGCCTTCGGACCTCTTGTCGATCTCATAGGAGAGCCGCCGCCGGCCCCATACGTCGACCTTCTCCACGGACCCGCCGTCGCGGCGGATCACGCCGAGGAACTGGTCGAGGGAAGGGGCGACGGTGCGCTCCTCGAGATCGGGCTCGAGGATGACCATCAGCTCGTAGTGACGCAAAAGAAACCCACCTCCTCTGGACTGAGCGGCCACGGGCGGTCCGTGGCAGGAGGGCAGTGCGTCGAGCAGATGGCCAGGTTAGCAGCCGGTCGGTGGCGAGCGGTTGTGGCGCTGCGAGTTCACCGGGCGACGGTACGACGGTGCCCAGACACCTTGCGCCGGTTCTCCACAGGCCGGGCACGTCGCACCCGGACCAGTCCCCAGGTCACACTGACGATCAGGACGGCCGCGGCGGCGGCGGGCAGACCGAGGTTGCGCCGCGATGGTGGCTCGGCGAGCCCACGGCCGGGACGGAGCTCGGGTGCGCTCGCGGGAGCGCGTAGGGGCGGGGTGACGAACTGGACAGTTGAGGTCGCGGCGCGGGGATGACCGAGAAAGCTGCCCACGACCGGCGGGGCGCCGACGGCAGGCCCGCCGAAGGCCCCTGACAGCGGCAGTAGAGCCGCCCCCGCGGTCGCCAACAGCAGGACCCACCGGTGCCGAGCGGGCGGGGACGTGCGCGCGCTCCTCATCCGCCGAAGTATCCCCAGTCCTCCCGACGGCGTGCGGAAGTCGTCGGAACCCGGTCGTAGGCTCCGTTCATGCTGCCCATCGGCGCCCATGTCGACCACGCGGACCCGCTCGCCGCCGCCGCCGACCGCGAGGCCGACCTCGTCCAGTTCTTCCTCGCCGACCCGCAGGGCTGGACGGCCCCGAAGCCGCGGCCGGACGCGGCCGAGCTGCGCGCCGCCGACGTGGCGCTCTACGTCCACGCGCCGTACGTGCTCAACGTGGCGACAACGAACAACCGCCTCCGGATTCCCAGCCGCAAGCTGTTGGGCCAGCACGCGCAGGCAGCGGCCGGGATCGGCGCCAGCGGGCTGATCGTGCACGGCGGCCACGTCAACGCCGGCGAGGACCCCCAGGTCGGGTTCGACAACTGGCGCAAGACCTTCGAGCGCATGGACGCGCCGCTGCCGATCCTGATCGAGAACACCGCCGGTGGCGACAACGCGATGGCGCGGCGGCTCGACACGCTGGCGCGGCTGTGGGAGGCATTGGGCGACTTCGCTGTCGGGTTCTGCCTGGACACCTGCCACGCGCACGCCGGCGGCGAGGAGCTGGTCGACCTCGTCGACCGGGTGCTCGCCATCACCGGTCGGATCGACCTCGTGCACGCCAACGACTCCAAGGACGCCTTCGGCAGCGGTCGTGACCGCCACGACAACCTCGGCGCCGGCGCCATCGACCCCAAGCTGATGGTGGCCGTGGTCGAGGCTGCGGGGGCCCCGGTCGTCGTCGAGACCCCGGGCGGCGTGGCTGGGCAGGCGGCCGACATCGCCTTCTTGCGCGCCTCGCTGCCGGCCTGACCGCAGCGGGGCTGCGGCATGGTGGGCCGGTGGACGATGACCGGCGTACGCCGCGAGATCCTCGCCGTGGGCCTGGCCAGCGCGGGGCTCGCCGTAGTCATGACCTGGCCGGCGGCCCGGCATCCGGCGAGCACCGTGCCCGAGGACCTGGCCGACCCGCTGCTCCAGGTCTGGCTCACCTCATGGGGTGGCCACGCGCTGCGCACCCAGCCCCTTCACGTCTTCGACACCAACGCCTTCTGGCCCCTGAAGAACAGCCTGGCCTTCTCCGAGTCCTTCCTCGGCTACGCGCCCTTCGGCCTGGTCGGCTCCGGCCCGACCGCCGGGCTGGTCCGCTACAACGTGCTCTACGTGCTTGCGTTCGCGCTGGCCTTCGCCGGGGCCTACGCGCTGGCCCGCCAGCTCGGCACCTCACCGCTGGCCGCCGCAGTCGCCGGGGCGGCCTTCGCCTACGCGCCGTGGCGGATCGCCCAGTCCGGGCACCTGCACATCCTGTCCAGCGGGGGGATCCCGCTCGCGCTCGCGCTGCTGGCCCGCGGGCACGGATACGCCCGGGCCGGGCCGCGTCCGTGGCGCGGCCGGTGGGCCTACGCCGCCGCCGGCTGGGCGGTCGCCGCCTGGCAGCTGACCATCGGCTTCGGCCTCGGGCTGCCGTTCGCCTACCTGCTGGCCCTGGTCGTGGCGGTGGCCGTCCTCGGCTGGCTGCGCGCCGGCCGTCCGGTGCTGCCCCGGCGGCTCGTCGTCACCGACGCCCTGGGGCTGGCCGCCTTTGTGCTCATCGGCGTACTGCTCGCCCGGCCCTACCTGGCCGTGGTGCACGAGCACCCGGAGGCCCGCCGCGGCGAGGCCAGCGTCGCCCTGTTCTCGCCACCGCTGCGCGGCTTCCTCACGACCCCCGAGCAGGACGCCCTGTGGGGCCCCCACCAGCGCGAGGCGCGGGCGGCGCTGCCGTTCCCCGCGGAGATGACCCTGGCGCCGGGCGCCACCGTGGCCGTGCTGGCCGTCGTCGGTGTCCTTGCCGGCCGCTGGAGCCGGCGGCGCCGGCTGGCCCTGGCGGCCGCGGTGCTCGTCGGCGTCGTGTTGGCGATGGGCACCAGGTTCCCCGGCGGCGGCCGGTTCACCTACCTGGTACTCCTGCACCACGCTCCCGGTTGGGAGGCCCTGCGTACGCCGGGCCGGCTGGTCGTGTTCGTCACCCTGGCGCTGGGTCTGCTGGCCGCGGCCGGCCTCGATGCCGTGGCCCGTATGCACGGCCGCGCCGGCCGGCTGGTGCCCGCGCTCGCGGTCGCGGCCGTGCTCGCCGAGGGCGTCAGCACAATCCCGCACCCCAGGCCCGAGCCGCTGCCCCCGGCGCTGCGGGGCGTGCAGGGTCCGGTGCTCACGCTGCCCAGCGACGACTACAACGACGACGCTGCGATGTTCTGGTCGACCGCCGGCTTCCCCCCGCTGGTCAACGGCAGCAGCGGCTTCACGCCCTCGTCGCTGGCCGACCTCCGGCAGCGGACCACCGGCTTCCCCGATCCGGTCTCGGTCGAGCTGCTGCGGCAGCGCGGCGTCCGCACGGTCGTCGTGCTGCGCAACCGGATCCCAGGGACGCCGTGGCAGCTGGCCGCCGACAAGCCGGTGGCCGGGCTTGCGCTCAGCCGGTCGGAGCGGGGCGGAGCCGTCGTCTTCCGGCTGGCGCCGGCGCCTCGCTGACCAGTACGCCGCCCGCCGGATCGTCGTAGCCGCTCTGCCGTACGACGTCCTCGCCCGGTCGCAGGATGTCGCGCACCACCAGGGCGGCCAGGACCACGAGCGCGATGTCGCGCAGCGCGACGCCGGTCAGGAACAGACCGGTCGGGACGCCCTGGGCCCCCGCCTTGTCCTGCCCGACGAAGAAGTAGAAGCGCAGGAACAGCAGGAACGCCTCGCTGGCCTGCCACGCAAGGAACGCCGGCCATCGCGGCCGGGCGAGGACCGCCAGCGGCAGCAGCCAGATCGAGTACTGCGGCGAGAAGACCTTGTTCGAGAGCAGGAAGGCGACCACGGTCAGGAACGCCAGCTGGGCCAGCCGAGGCCGCACCGGCGCGCGCAGCGCCAGCGCGCCGATCCCCGCCAGCCCGAGCAGGAAGCCGACGGCCACGACGGCGTTCAGCACCGTTGGCGCGGCTCCGGCGGCAAGGCCGGCGTCCAGCGGCCGGCCGCGGAAGTGCTGCAGCCCGAACCAGACCGAGTCCCAGTCGGCGCCGCGGGTGCGGTTGAGCGAGTAGAACCGGCCGAACGCCTCCGGATAGGCCACCCATACCGGCAGGTCCACGACCAGCCAGGCGAGCACGGCGGCAATCGCCGTACGCCGGAACTCGGGCAGCCGCCGCATCCGCAGGCAGAGCAGGAAGAGCGGGAGCAGCAACAGCGCGGGGTAGAGCTTTGTCGCCGTGCCCAGGCCGAGCCACACCCCGGCCCAGCCGGGCCGGTGCCGGGCCCAGGCGAGCAGGCCGAGACCGGTGAGCGCGGCGGCCGCCAGGTCCCAGTTGGTGTAGGCGTGCAGCACCAGGACCGGCGCCAGCGCGACCATCGCGGCGTCCCAGCGACGGCGCCGGCCGGCCAGCCCGATCGTGGTGGCGGCCATCACCAGCCCGCAGCCGGCCAGCATCAGCGCCGTGACGTCGAAGAACCGGCTAGGCCGCTCCTCCTTCGGGAACAACGCGGCGACCTTCGCCCCGGCCGCCATGAAGCCGCCGATGACCACCGGGTACTCGACCGGATGATCGGCGTACGGCGTCTCGCCGTCGACCAGCCGCTCGGCGAAGTAGAGGGCGAAGACGTCGGAGTAGCACATCCGGGTGTACTGGTACTCCGCGCGCCAGGCGTGGGTGCGGCACGGCGCCTTCTGCACCCAGCCGAGCGCGAGCGTCAGGCAGGCCAGCCCGAGCAGCACCCAGACCGGAGCCCGGGAACGGCCGCCACCGGGACGGGCGTGCCGTCCGACCGGACCGCCGATGGCGGTGCTGGCACCGCGGACCACCGGGTCCTCGTGCGATGGCCGTGCTGGCGACTGCGCCTCGGCGTCCGCGGTCGCACGGCTCACGGGCTGCCGCTCGCCGGCGGCGCGCTGGTCGGTGGAGGTGAGCTCGGTGGCGGTGGCGGCGAGCTCGGCGGCGGTGGCGGTGGCGGCGAGCTCGGCGGCGGCGGCGGCGGGCTGGAAGGCACCGGGCTGGGGCTGGGGCTCGGGCGTGGGCTGGGCGATGCCGGCGGCGTCGGGCTCGACCGACTGGGCGCCGGAGAGAGGACGGCCGGGCTGGCGGCGGCGGAGCTGGGGGCGACCGTGCGCACCCGCGACGGGGGTGCGCTGGGCAGCCCACCGCTGCTGCTGCCCAGGTAGGTCGGCGGTGGAAAGTCGAGGACCTTGTCCCCCGCCAGCGCGCCGTCCATGAAGCGCCGCCAGATCTCGGCCGGCAGCGAGCCACCGTACACCCCGCCGGTGTAGCCGGGCACGTTGGTCAGCGGCGCGTTGTCCTCGTTTCCGATCCACACCGCGGCCGACAGCTGCGGGGTGAAGCCGACGAACCAGGCATCCTTGTTCTCCGACGTGGTCCCGGTCTTGCCGGCCGCCGGCCGGTTCCCAGCCAGCCGGGCCCGCTGGGCCGTCCCCTCCGGACCCTCGATCACCTGCCGCATGGCGTACGTCGCATCCGCCGCGACGTCGGCGGTGAAGGCGCCGGCGGTCGCCGGCTTCGCCCGGTACAGCTGGTGCCCGTCGCGGTCGGTGACCCCTTCCACCAGGAACGGCTCCGCCCGGATCCCGCGGGCGGCGAAGGTGGCGAAGCCGACTGCCTGGTCGATCGGGTGGACGCCGTAGACGCCCAGGGTGATGCCGGCGGCCGTGTAGCCACGCGGATCGCCGAGGCGGACAGCGGCCGGTATCCCGGCAGCGTGCGCGGTGGCGGCCACCGCGCGGGGACCGACGTCGATGGCGAGCGGCACGAAGACCGTGTTGACCGAGCGCTCCAGCGCCGTGACGAGGTCGCAGCGGCGGCACTGCTCGCCGTCGTCGTTGCGGACCATGTCGTTCTTGCCGTAGTTCTTGACGAACTTCGGCGAGCTGCCGTCGTAGACGGTCCGCAGGCTGATCCCCTGCTTGAGCGCCGTGGCAAGCGTGTAGGGCTTGAACGACGAGCCGGGCAGCCGCTCGATCTGGGTGGCGAGGTTGAGCTGCGCGGTGCGGCCCTTGCCGGTGTAGTCGCGGCCGCCGTACATCGCCCGCACCGCGCCCACGCCCGGCTCGACGGCGACGAGCGCACTCACCGGTCCCGGGACCTTGCCCAGCACCTCGTTCTCCGCGGCCACGGCGGCGGCCTGCGCCTTTCGGTTGATCGTCGTACGCACGGTCAGGCCGCCCGCGTTGAGCCGGTTCTCGTCGAACCCCCGGGCGGTGAGCTCCTTCTTGACCGCCTCGATGAGGTAGCCGTTGGGGCCACCCATGGCGTTGCGCGGCTTGTCCCGGGCCACCTCGGGATAGCCGAGGGCGGCCGCCTCGCTGCGGGTGAGCCAGCGCTCGGCGACCATGCCGTCGAGCACGTAGCGCCAGCGGTCACGTGCGGCGGTCTGGTGTGCCGTGGGGTCGTAGAACGCCGGAGCACGGATCAGCGAGGCCAGCACGGCACCCTGGGAGGCGTTGAGCCGGTCGACCGTGGTGTGGAAGTAGGTCTCGGCCGCCGTCTGGATGCCGTAGGCGCCACGGCCGAAGTAGATGCTGTTGAGGTAGTCCTCGAACACGCGGTCCTTGGACCGGCTGCGGTCGAGCTTGACCGCGATGAAGATCTCCCGGAACTTGCGGGAGAAGGTCTTCGACGAGGTCAGGTAGGCGTTCTTCGCGTACTGCTGGGTGATCGTCGAGCCGCCCTGGGTGGCGTTGCCGCCACGCAGGTTGACCCAGACCGCACGGGCGATGCCCCGTGGCGAGATCCCGGGCTCGGAGTAGTAGTGCCGGTCCTCGGCGGCCAGCACGGCATGCCGTACGTCGGCCGGCACGGTGTCGAGGGGGACCGAGCGGCGGTTCAGGGCGCCGATCCGGCCGATCTCCCGGCCGTCGGCGTAGGTGATGACCGTCGTCTGCCCGGTCACGACGCTGTTCGGCGTGGGGATGTCCGTGCGGACGTAGACGACGGTCACCAGCGCGACGAGGCCGAGGACCAGCAGCAGGGCGGCGCCGACGAGCGCGCGCAGCAACCGCCGCCAGCCGGCGCGTCTGGACTGCCGGGTCCGCACGGTGGCGGTCGGCGGCGTCGCCGGGGCCAGCAGGTCGCCGCCAGGTCGCCGGCTGGACCCGCCGCGATCCGCGTCGCTCACCCGGTCCTTCCGGTCACTCCTCGGCGGCCCGACGGCGGGCCCGGCGCGGGCGCTCCGCTGCAGAGCCGAGGACGTACGACGTCGTCAGATGGTTCCAGCTGCAGCCGCGGCACACCTCCACGACGTACACCGTGAACTCTGCGTGCTGACGATCCAGATCGGCAAGCTCGGCGGTGGCCTTGACCCGCCCGCTGTACTCACGCAGCTCGTCGCCGTAGACGTAGGTGACGTGGGTCAGCTTCTCCTTGCGGCAGACCGGGCAGGGCTTCTCGGTCGCCTCGCCGTGGTGCTTGGCCGCCCGCAGCAGGTAGGGGTGGGCGTCGCAGGCGTCGGTCGTCGACGCACGGCCGGCGAAGAGGTCGGCCAGGACCGCTCGCCGCGCGAGCGAGTAGTCGATGACGGACCGCTGGGACCGCATCGGACAAGGGTACGACGCCCCACCCGGGCGTTGCCGGCCGAACTCCCAGCTCGCCGAGTTCACCGGCGCGTCATCCGACGTTGGAGCGCCGGTCGTGTCGAGTTGCGTCGTAGGCTTCCTGCGTCCTATCGTCGCGATGTATCGGCCCGATACATGGAGGTGGAGTGGTCCGCAGCGGGAACGGCGTCCTGGAGCTGGCCGTGCTCGGCCTGCTCCACGACTCACCGATGCACGGCTACGAGCTCCGCAAGCGGCTCAACGCCCTGCTCGGCACGCTGCGCGCGTTCTCCTACGGATCGCTCTACCCGGCCCTGAAGAACCTGGTCGCCGACGGCTGGATCTGCGAGGGGGGCGCGGCGGCGGTCGGCGAGACCCCCGCTCTGACCGGTCGGCGCGGCAAGATCGTCTACAAGCTCACCGCCGACGGCAAGGAGCACCTCCAGGAGATGCTGGCCGAGGCCGGCCCGTCTGCCTGGGACGACGACGGCTTCGGCGTCCACTTCGCCTTCTTCGCCAAGACCGACGCCGACGTGCGGCTGCGCATCCTCGAGGGCCGGCGCAGCCGGCTGGAGGAGCGGCGCGACGGCGTACGGGGGGCTCTCGCCCGCACCCGCGAGCGGCTCGACGCCTACACGCTCGAGCTGCAGCGCCACGGTCTCGAGTCCGTCGAGCGAGAGGTGCGCTGGCTCAACGAGCTCATCGCGACCGAGCGCTCGGCTCCCGACCGACCTGCCACCCCCCGACCCCGGCGTACGCCGGACAACCACTGATGAGGAGCACCCGGATGGGCAGCCCGACTTCCACGGTCCGCGTCGCCATCGTCGGCGTCGGCAACTGCGCGGCCTCGCTCGTGCAGGGCGTGGAGTACTACCGCAACGCCGACCCCGAGGCCCGCGTCCCCGGCCTGATGCACGTCCAGCTCGGCGCCTACCACGTGCGTGACATCGAGTTCGTGGCGGCGTTCGACGTCGACGGCAAGAAGGTCGGCCGGGACGTGTCCGAGGCGATCTACGCCAGCGAGAACAACACGATCAAGATCGCTGACGTGCCGCCACTGAACGTCGAGGTCTCCCGCGGACACACGCTCGACGGGCTCGGCAAGTACTACCGCGAGACGATCGAGGAGTCCGACGCCGAGCCGGTGGACGTGGTGTCGGTGCTGCGGGAGTCCCGGGCAGACGTGCTCGTCTGCTACCTGCCGGTGGGTTCCGAGGACGCCGCGCGCTACTACGCGCAGTGCGCCATCGACGCCGGCGTGGGCTTCGTCAACTGCCTGCCTGTCTTCATCGCGGGTACGCCGGCGTGGGCCGAGAAGTTCCGGGCGGCCGGCGTACCGATCATCGGCGACGACATCAAGAGCCAGGTCGGCGCCACCATCACCCACCGGGTGCTCGCCCGGCTGTTCGAGGACCGCGGCGTGGTGCTCGACCGGACGATGCAGCTCAACGTCGGCGGCAACATGGACTTCATGAACATGCTCGAGCGGGAGCGGCTCGAGTCGAAGAAGATCTCCAAGACCCAGGCCGTGACGTCGCAGGTTGACCACGACCTGGGCCGAGGCAACGTGCACATCGGGCCGTCGGACTACGTGAGCTGGCTGGATGACCGCAAGTGGGCCTATGTCCGGCTCGAGGGCCGCGCCTTCGGCGACGTGCCGCTGAACCTGGAGTACAAGCTCGAGGTCTGGGACAGCCCCAACTCCGCCGGCGTGGTGATCGACGCGGTCCGCTGCGCGAAGATCGCGATCGACAGGGGTATCGGCGGCCCGCTGCTCGGCCCGTCGTCGTACTTCATGAAGAGCCCGCCGGAGCAGTACCGCGACGAGGAGTGCCGGCTCAAGGTCGAGGAGTTCATCGCCGCCGGCTGAGCGAGCTCAGGCGTCCAGCCGCAGGACGATCTCCCTGACAGGGTCGCCGTCCGATTGATCCTCGCCGACGATCGCGAAGCCGCACTTGGCGAGCACGCGGATGCTGCCAACGTTGTGCTCGGCGACGCGGGCGTGGAGGGGGCGCTCGGGCACCTCGGCGACGTAGTCGGCCAGCGCCCGGGTGGCGTGCCCGCGTCCCCAGTGCTGTCGGTCGATCCAGTAACCGATTGCGCGCTCGCCGTCGGCGACGAAGCTGCCGATGTTGCCCACGACCTGCCCGTCGTCGACGATGGTTCGCGCAATGACCGACTCGTCGGCGAGGATCTTCGCCCAGTGCTGGTCGTGCGCCGCCCGGTCACGGACGGGGAAAGCCGCCATCTCGCTGGCGACCGGATCGTCCTGGTGCTCGAAGAAGATCGCGATGTCGTCGGGCTCGACTGTGCGGAGCACTTGCTGCCTCCCGTACCTCCGAAGTGCAAGACATCACAGCACGGTCCGCCGACAGCGACGGCGTGCCCCGGTCGACCGCTCTAGAGCCTGGCGTCGCAGCGTCCTACGCAGGCTGCGGACCAAGTAGTCCGTACTCCACTGCCGCAGGGGCCTCGAGATGCCACACGTACTCGTTCTTCAACTTCGAATTCGCTCCTTCGAACGGTCCGGTCGCCGCACCGAACAGCCGCACGGTCGGGCGGTTCGACGGGATGGCGCCCTTGTAGGCATTGGCGAAGTCGCGATTAACCGTGCAGAGGTGACGTAACAGCTGCGCCTGCACGTCGTCCTGGTCGTACGCACCGTCTGCCACGCCGGCTTTCAGCTCCAACGCGAACAGGAGCTGCTTGTCGGTGTCATGGTCCTCGTAGGAGATGACCCGGTAGGTCGACACGTCCCTGGCGAGGTCGGGGTCGCCGTAGATGAACTCCCGCACCGAGTCGGGTGCGACGGTGGCGCCGTAGTAGTCGACCGAGAGGTCCGAGCGGCCGTAGTGGAACAGCAGCGGAAGGTCCAGTACCCGTTGCTGGAGAAGCCTGGTGAGCCCGTGCCGCTCGAGGACGGGCACTAGGTCGCGCATCCGCAGCACGTGGCCCCGGTCATGGATGTTGTAGCGGATGCGCGGCGACAGGTTCTCGCGACGACAGATCGTCACGACCAGCTCGCCGACCGAGTTCGTCTCGATGACGTAGCCGAACGGGTTGTACTGGAAGACCATCGGCAGGACGCCGTACTCGACCCTGGTCAACGCCTTCCTCAGCGCCTCGTTGTGCTCCAGCTCCTGCCGCAACGCGATCGTGAACTCGTTCTCCGCGGCCATGTTGATCTCTAGATCGGAGGCGCCGTACGAGCCGACTACCTCACGAAAGGACCGGAGCAGATAGCGGCGCATGTTCTCGCTGAGACCTTCGCCGCCGAAGCACGCGATGACGTCGTAGTCCGACAGCCGGCTGCGCGGGTCGTCCGCGAGGTTCTTAAGGAACGGCGGATAGCCCATGATGACGTAGCTGTAACCAGGGCCGAAGCTGGCCATCGTGTCGATGATCTTGGTCATGTCAGGCCCGGTCGACTTGATGATGCACACGTCCGCCAACGACGTGCTGACGTTCAGCCCTGTGGCCCACGCGCCGAGCGAGAAGGCGTTGAGCACGAACACGGGCTTGTCACCGACGAAGCGGCGAAAGGTCGCCTGCAGGACCAGCCGCACATCCCTGCGCTCCTCCCTTCCGCGCACCCAGTTGGTCGGAGTGCCGCTGGACCCGGAGGATTCGTCAGCCACCACCCCGCGACGAGGGATCACGCCGTTCACACAGCGCGCCTCGGTCGAAAAGGCCTGGATGTAGCTCGTCTTGTCCATCTCCGGCAGGCTGGCGAGGTCCACGTCCCAGCCCCTGACGCGCACATCCGCTTCGGGGGCCACCGCCTGCAAGTACTCGCCGTACGCCGGAACGTTGCGCCGGGCGGAGTCGAAGGTGCGCCATGCGCGCCACCGACCGACGACCCAGCGGTAGTTCTCCAACCCGGGGGCGAACAGAGCCCGGTGGACGACCAGGTTGCGATGGAGCATGCCGACCAGCAGGTCCTGCGCAGCGACGAACCGGAAGATGAGCGCTCGTCTCACGATGTCACCTCGAGTGCTGTCAGGGGCCGGCGGTGGCTCAGCGCCGGTTGCTCGGAGTAGCCGAGGCGGAAAAGGAGCCACACCATGTCGCCGTCCTCCTGCTCCCCGACCAGCTTCACCAGCTCTTGATGCGCCCTCGGGTTCGTGATGACAGATCCGAACGGGTGCAAGTAGACCCCGTGCTTGGTGAACACCAGCCACATCCGCAGCAGCATTCGCCCGGCGTTGATGTAGTCCCTCTCACCGGCGAAGGGACCCTTGAGCCACGCCACCTGCGCGACGCCCCGCATCGAGCTCAGGTAGACGCGTCTCATGACCGTGCTCAGCATGGGCATCTGCCACAGCCAGTAATTGCCCATCACCAGCCGCATCAGGGCACCCGGCATGGCAAGACAACGGGCCGAGAGCCCGTCGGCCTTCGCCACAGCCTCTCGTTCCGAATAGCGCAGGTAGCCCTGAATCTCACGGCGTACCGCGGGGTTCTCCAGGTCGTAGAAGAGCGTCCGCTGGTTGATCGCGACGACGTCCTTCACCAGACCCGGATCAGTGACAGCCCGCAGCACGTGCCCCGCGCGAGCTGCCTCCTCCGAGGCCTCCCGCAGAACGTCCTCCGGCACGGTGCGCTTCTCGTACGGTAGGCGGGAAGTGCGCCGCGAGAGCATCAGCTCCGGGTCGAGGTCCTCCATTGCATCGGCGTTCGGGACCAGCCTGAGCTCTCCGAGCCGGTGGAGGGACGAAGGCGCCTGAAAGTCCATCGGCGTGTAGTCCAGCCGCTCGACGACGTCCAGATGGAGTGAATGTGCGGCGATCGTGACCGACTCGATGAAGACGCCGGCGCAGACCGAACCGAACGGGATGCCGTAGGGCTCGGCGGGGAGCCCGCGCGCCAGGTCGTAGAACAGATGCAGCGTGTCCCCCTCGACCCGAACCTTGATCGGCTGGCTGTTGTGCGGCGAGGGATAGCGATGAGCGTAGGTCAGGATCGACTTCCACGCTCGCTCCACTGCGGACACTCCTCCCGGCCGATGGTCGGTTCTCTTCCTCAGTCCATCGTCGTGCGACGTGGGGGACTTGCGCACCTATCTGTCGACGCACCCCGGTCCCTCAGAGCTTGTCGGAGCCTTCTCTCGGATCCGGAGCTGGCACACGGGGGCGGGGCCGAGTAGGTCGTCCGGATGTCCGCCGGACTCGCTGGCCTGTGCGTATCGAGAACCGACGGCGCGAACCCCAGCGGGAGACCGCGGCCGCCGGCGGTGCGTAGGGCTGTGGCAGCCATCGATCCGATCACTGCGGAGCTCGAGCACGCCAGCGCGACCGAGCGGCGTGGGGTGGACTGCTACCCGGACAACGACGGGGTGGCCGTCCTGGAGGCCCGGCTGCCGGCCGCGGATGCCGAGCTTGTCTTCACCGCCCTGGACGCCTGCGCCGCCCGCAAGGGGACCGATGACCCGCGCAGCGCCGACGCCCGCCGCGCCGACGTGCTCGTGGAGTGGGCGGTCGCTGCCCTGGATGCCCCGAGTCTGCCCACCAAGCACCGGCGCCGGCCCAACATCTCGGTGACCATCGACCTGGCGACCCTGCTCGGGCTGGCCGACGACCCCGGTGAGCTGGCCGGGTACGGTCCGATCCCGGCCAGCGCGGCCCGGGCACTGGCCGCCGACGGCGAGTGGCGTCGGCTGGTCACCGACCCGACCAGCGGCGCGCTGCTGGACTACGGCCGGCGCACCTACACCCCGCCGGCTGCGCTCGTCGACTTCCTGCTCGCCCGGGACGGCACCTGCCGGTTCCCCGGCTGCCCGCGGCCGGCCGAGCTGTGCGACCTCGACCACGGCGTCGCCCCGGACGACGGCGGCGGGACCGACCGCGACAATCTGGGCCCGCTCTGCCGGCGCCACCACCGACTGAAGACCCACACCGGCTGGCAGCTGAAACGCAGCCCCGACGGCAGCGTGACCTGGATCAGCCCGCACGGCTGGAGGTACGTCGTCCCGCCACCGAGGGTGCCGCCCGACGGATGATCCACTAGCCCCGCTACAGACTCCGCCCAGGGATCAGTGGCGGCGCCTACCCTGCGGGTGTGGTCGTGGGCACCGGCGTACGCGGGATCCTTGCGCGGCGACACTTCAAGCGGCTGTACGCGACCCGGCTGTCGTCGCAGGCTGCCGACGGGATCTTCCAGGCCAGCCTGGCCAGCGCTGTGTTCTTCAACCCGGAGCGGCAGACCAACGCGGCGCAGGTAGCCACCGGCTTCGCCGTCCTGCTGCTGCCCTACAGCTTAGTCGGACCTTTCGCGGGCGTACTGCTCGACCGGTGGCGCCGACAGCGCGTGCTCGTCGTGGCCAACCTCGTCCGCGCCACGCTGGTCGTTGGCGCGTCCGGGCTCCTGGTGACCGTCGGCCCGGCGAGCCCGCTCTTCTACGCCGGCGCGTTGGCGACCGTCGGCGTCAACCGGTTCTTCCTCACCGCGCTCTCGGCCGCCCTGCCGCACCTGGTGGCCCAAGGGCAGCTGGTCACCGCGAACAGCCTGTCGACCACCTCCGGTTTCCTCGCCACCGCTACCGGGGGGCTGGCCGGGCTCGGGATCCGCGTGGTCGCCGGCGCAGGCGACCGTGGCAGCGCGACGGTTGCCCTCGTCGCGGGCGCCGTCTACCTGGTGTCGTCCTCGGTAGCCGCCGGCTTTCCCGACCGGGACCTCCTCGGACCGGACGAACCCCCGGCGTCGCAACCGATCCGAGCCGCCGTCGCGACCGTGGCGCGGGGACTCCTAGCCGGTGCCCGGCACGTGGCGGAGCGCCGGCCGGCGGCGTACGCGCTGCTCGCCATCGGGGCCCACCGCTTCTTCTATGGCCTGTCGACCATCGCCACCCTGCTCCTCTACCGGAACTACTTCAGCGACGACGGTTGGCTGCGGGCCGGGCTCGGCGGACTCGGACAGGTGGTCGCGGCCAGCGGGGTGGGCGTCCTGCTGGCGGCCGTCGTTACGCCGCCGGTCACCCGCTGGATCGGCAAGCCGCCGTGGATCGTCGCGGTGTTCACCGGTGCCAGCGTGGTGGAGGTCGCCTTCGGCCTGCCCTACACCAAGGGCGCGTTCCTCGTCGCTGCGCTGTTCCTCGGCTTCGCCGCCCAGGCGTCGAAGATCTGCGTCGACACGATCCTGCAGGAGACCGTCGACGAGGGCTTCCGCGGCCGGGTCTTCGCGTTCTACGACGCGATGTTCAACCTGACCTTCGTCTCCGCGGCGGTGGCCGGCGCCGTCGTGCTGCCGGCGAATGGCAGGTCCTACGCCGTTCTGGGCATGATCGCCGCCGGCTATGCACTGATCGCGGCGGCGTACGGCTTGGCCAACCGCGGCCGCACCGTCGCGCCGGCCGCGGTGGGTCCCGCCTAGTGGCTCCACTCCCGGAACCCGCAGCGTCGATACAGGTCGCGGGCGCCGGCGTTGTCGTCGAGGACCCGGAGGGCGAGACAGTCCCGGCCGTGGCGAGCCGCGACCTCTCTCGCGCCTCGCAGCAGCGCCGACGCCAGCCCCTTACGCCTGTGCGCACGTGCGGTGAAGAGCTCGATCACGAAGGGGCAGTCCGGGGTGTCTTTCCACGGGGCCCGCTGTACCACCAGGATCGCGGCGACCAGTTCGCTCCCCGCCGTCGCGACGAGCGACGCCTCCGGCCAGAGTTCGCCGTAACGACCGGCGTACGACGCCGCTATGTCCTCAGTCGCCTCGGCCAGGTTCGCGCCAGCAACGCCCGGGTCGTAGGCGGCGAAGTACAGCTCCCCCAGGGCAGCGATGTCGGAGCGCCGGCACGGCCGGACGTCGAACCCGCTCGACATCCCTGGCGGCGTGCGGCCGGCCGGCGGTATGTCGCAGACGAGGGTGAGCAGCGTCGCCATGCCCACACCTTGGCAGCCAGACGGCCAGTGGCCGGCGCGATCGTCCTGCCGGCGAGCGGCCGGCCTTACGCCGAGGTGGGCATGATCGCCGCCGGCTATGCGCTGATCGCAGCGGCGTACGGCCGGGCGACGCGCGGACGGACCTGGCGGTCGCGTGACCCCGGCGATGCTGTCTTCGCTGGGACCGGGCGTTGCACGAGCGCGTGCCCGAACCCCGTCAGAAGATGTAGTACCAGTTCATGAACAGCAGGCCGAGCAGCACGTAACCGCCGGCGAAGACGGCCAGGACGAGTGGCTCGGGCAGCCGGCCGCGGGTGGAGGCAACGGCCAGCACCCAGTACGCCGGAAAGACGACGGCCACGAACCGGGGCATCGACAGGAGCGGTCGATCCGGAAAGGGCTCGCAGAGCGGTAGCAGCAGGCTGAATGCGGCGTAGGTCAGATAGCTGGGACGCAGCAGCCGGGCACCGGCCGTGAGCGCTGCGACCACCGTGGCGACGACCAGTAGGTCGATCAGCCAGTAGCTGCCGTATCGCCCCGCTGCCTCCACGGCGTGCCAGAGCGTCGTCGTGGGCAGGGTGAGCTCGCGCTGCCAGTTCTCCTGCGCGTGCACCGGCGCCAGCAGGTCGCCCCGAAGCCCCCAGAAGAGGCCGTACGCCGCCAGGCCGAGCAGCGGAGCGCAGCTCGCGGCCAGCCGCGGCACCAGCCGCCGCCCGCAGTGTCGCCACTGCAGCACCGCCTCCACGAGCAGCGCCGGCAGCAGCACGATCCCGACGCTGCGGGTAAGCGCGGCCAGCGCGGCGGCCAGGGCGGCGGCCCCCCAGCGGTTGCGGCGGGCGTACCAGAAGGCCAAGAGCGTGAGCAGGAGGAACGGCGCCTCGGTGTGCGGCACCAGAAAGAAGAACGCGGTCGGGAAGACCGCGAGGTAGCGGGTCGCGCGCCGGGCGACGTCGGCGCCCAGCTCGTACGCCGTCAGCGCGTAGAAGACGACGAGCGCCGCGAGGAAGGACGCCTGCGCGGCGACGATGGCGGCCGCCAGCGGACCGACGCCGGGCAGCGCCGACAGGAGTCGGATCGCGACCGGGTAGAGCGGGAAGAACGCCGCGCTCGAGTCGTCGGCCCGGTAGCCGCCGGTGGCGATCCGCTGGTACCACAGCGCATCGCCCCGGTTGCCGGCGGTGAACAGGTTGTGCCACCCGCTGGTGAGGGGGTCGGCGGCCAGCCCGGGCACCGACACCGGCCGCTGGCCGGGCGGGACCAGCCCCACGCCGAGCAGCCCGAGCAGCGCCCAGGCAAGCCAGACCGCGGCGAAGACCTTCACGGCGTCCGGGATGCCGTCGCGCAGTCGCTGCTCCGGCGCCGCCGCCGCTTCGGGCGGGAAGTGGCTCGCCGGCGTGGACTGGCGCGGCGTCAGGGGACGCTGCCTTGCGGGACCACCCACTCCGTCGGCTGTCCGGTGAGCTCACCGATGCGGGTGAAGTCCTGGTGGTAGTGCAGGACCGCCACCCGATGGCGTTCCGCGACTGCGGCGGTGAGGAGGTCCGGGATCCCGACGGACCGGGTCATCGACCGCAACGCGAACCGGCCCTGAACCGCGACCGCGCGGTCCCAGTCGACCTGCTCGACGTCCAGCCGCTCGAACGCCGACCGCTCGCGCAGCACCTGCTCGTGGTCCCGCGCCGACCGGGTGCTGAAGAGCATCTCGAGATCGATGACCGAGCACGTTGCGACGAGTCCTCGTTCGATCATCGGCGCGAGCCGGTCGAACACAACGCCGTGGTGGAGCCGCGCGTACGCGCTCGTGTCGGCCAGGAAGGTGGCTACCGCCACGCCTCGTCCATGACTTCGGCGCGGCGGAGGTCGGGCAGCTGATCCAGGGCGAACCGCTCCAGATGTCGCCGACGTGCTGCGACGGCAGCCGCCTGCCGCAGCGCCGCGTTGACGGTGTCCTTGATCGTACGGGTGGCCAGCGCTTCACGGGCGGCGCCCAAGGCGGCATCATCCACGTCGATCAGTCGCTTCGTCACCGGTCGAGGATATACCGCAGCCGGTTTGCAGGATATACCGCCTACCCGAGCCCGAGCCCCTGCTCGGCCGCCCAGCGGCGCAGCTCGGCGATCGCCGCCTCACGACCGAGCGGCCCGTGCTCCATCCGCAGCTCCAGCAGGTGCTTCAGCGCCGCTCCCACCAACCGGCCCGGAGGTACGCCGAGGATCGTCATCACGTCCTCACCGTCCAGATCGGGACGCAGAGCGGCGAGGTCCTCCTCCTTAGCGAGCCGCTCGATCCGCCGCTCCAGCGCGTCGTAGGCCCGGCCGAGGGCCGCCGCCTTCCGGGGGTTGCGGGTCGTGCAGTCCGACCGCACCAGCTTGTGCAGACGGTCGAGCAGCGGGCCGGCGTCGCGGACATAGCGGCGTACGGCGGAGTCGGTCCACTCACCGGTGCCGTAGCCGTGGAAGCGCAGGTGCAGCTCGACCAGCCGGGTGACGGCGTCGACGAACGGCTTGGCATAGCGCAGTGCGAGCAGCCGGGCCCGGGCCATGTCCCGGCCGACCACCTCGTGGTGATGGAAGGACACGCCGCCGCCGGGCTCGAAGGATCGGGTCTTGGGCTTGCCGATGTCGTGCAGCAGCGCGGCCATCCGCAGCGTCAGGTCCGGGCCGCCGGACTCGAGCCCGATCGCCTGGTCGAGCACCGTGAGCGTGTGGGCGTAGACGTCCTTGTGCCGGTGCAGCGGGTCGGCGGCGAGGCGCAGCGCCGGCAGCTCCGGCAGGAAGTGCTCGGCGAGACCAGTGTCGACCAGGAGCTCCAGCCCGGGCCGAGGCTGCGGCGCGAGCAGCAGCTTGGTCAGCTCGCCCTGGATCCGGTCCGGCGTAATGATCTCGAGCCGGTCCGCCATCGAGCGCATCGCGCCCCGCACCTCCGGCGCCACCCGAGCCGGCAGCGTCGCCGCGAAGCGGGCCGCCCGCAGCATCCGCAGCGGGTCGTCGGAGAAGGAGTCCTGCGGCCGGCCGGGCGTCCGCAGCACGCGGGTGAGCAGGTCGCGCAGGCCGCCGTACGGGTCGACGAAAGTGCCATCCGGCAACGTGATCGCCATCGCGTTGACCGTGAAGTCGCGGCGGGACAGGTCGTCCTCGAGCGAGTCGCCGTAGTCCACGCGCGGTTTGCGGGAGGTCCGGTCGTATGCCTCGCTGCGGTACGTCGTGATCTCGAGCCGGTGCTCGTCCTTGCGCATCCCGACGGTGCCGAACGCGATGCCGGTGTCCCACGTCGCGTCGACCCAGCCGCGGGTGAGCGCGACGATCTCCTCCGGCCGGGCGTCGGTGGCGAAGTCGAGGTCGGGCTGCAGCCGGCCCAGCACCGCGTCGCGCACGAAACCGCCGACCAGGTGCAGCTCCCGGCCGGCGGCGGCGAAGCGCTCTGCCAGCCGGTCGGTCACCGGCGCGACCGCACGGAGCGCCACCAGCACCGCCCGCTGCGCCTCGATCAGGCGCTCGGCGCTGGGCTCGGCAGGCTCCGGGGCGGGCGCGGGCACGATCGTCGAGCCTACGTGCTGGTAGCCCGGGCGCGGCGCTCCTGGGGATGACAGCGGCGGCGGCCCGGTTTCGGCCGAATCCGCAACTAGTATCGGTAGCCGTGGCGCCCGCCCGGTCGACCCGCCGGCGCCCGCTGCGCCGGGTCGAGGAGACCTCGGCCGGCGGGCTGGTCGTCGACCGCCCCGGTCCGGAGGCGAGCGCGGCACTGATCGGCCGGCTGGACCGCCGCGGCCGGCTGCTCTGGTCGCTGCCCAAGGGCCACGTCGAGGTCGGCGAGTCCCACGAGGACGCCGCCGTGCGCGAGGTCGCCGAGGAGACGGGGATCACCGGCCGGGTGGTTGCCACGCTGGGGACGATCGACTTCTGGTTCGTGGCCGACGACCGCCGCGTGCACAAGACCGTCCACCACTTCCTGATGGTGGCCGAGGGGGGCGTGCTCTCCGACGACGACATCGAGGTCGCCGAGGTGGCCTGGGTCCCCCTGCGGGAGGTGGCCGACCGGCTGGCGTACGCCGACGAGCGGCGGCTGGTCGACCGGGCGCCCGCCCTGCTCGCGGACACCGCATGAAGCTGCCCGTCGGCGCGCGGGCGTCGCGGCCCGGCGCAGTGGTGCTGGCGCTGGGCCTGCTGTTGCTCACGGCGCCGGGACCGTTCCCCGCAGCCGCCGACACCGACCCCACACTGCCCGCCACCGGCGGCGCCCGGTCCGAGGCCGGGCTACCCGTCGAGGTCGGCATCACCCTGCTGGAGCCGCTGGCTCCGCGCCCCGGCACGACGCTGCGGCTTCGCGGAACCCTGCGCAACCGCAGCGCCGAGCCGCTGACCGACGTACGCGTCCGGCTCCGGCTCTCCACCCTGCGGATCGGCACCCGAGGCAACCTGGGGAGAACCGCGGTGGAGGCCGGCACGTTCGGCTCGACCGTCACCGGCAGCGAGCGGGCACTGGCGGAGCTGCTGCCCCCAGGGGCGACGATCGGCTTCGACCTGGTCACGCCGGTCGACGGGCTACGGCTGAGCGCCTCCGGCGTCTACCCGTTCGGCGTCGAGGCGCGCGGCCGCCCCGGTTCGGGCGGTTTGCAGACGGTCGGCCGGGTGCGCACCTTCCTGCCGTTCACCGGCCGCTTCCCCGGTTACACGCCGACCCGCCTGGCCTGGCTGTGGCCGGTGACCGCGCCCCCGGCGCGGGGACCGACCGGCGAGTTCATCGACGACTTCCTGGCGGCCGAGCTCGGGGCTCGCGGCCGGCTGGGCATGCTGGTCCGCGCCGTCGGCGACGCGCGTCGGCGGCCGGGCGCCCCCGCGGTACCGGTGACCCTGGCGGTGGACCCGGCACTGCTCCAGGCGGCGGCCGACATGAGCGCCGGCTACCGGGTGGGCGGTGGAGGCGCCGCGAGCGCGGGAGCCGGCGGCCCGGCGGCCACCGCCTGGCTTCGGGAGCTGCGGTTGGCATCCTCGGGCGCGCCCGTGCTCAGCCTGCCGTACGCCGATCCGGACGTGGTCGCCCTGGTGCGCGCCGGGTTGAGCGACGACGTGGGTCACACCGTCCGGACCGGCCACGAGATCACCCGTAGACAGCTGCCCGGCTCGGTCGACGCCGCCGGCCTCGGCTGGCCTCCGGACGGACTGCTCACCAGACCGGCGCTGGACATCCTGGCCGGGGCCGGAATCGACACCTTCGTGCTCAGCGGCGCCGCGCTACCGCTTCGCCGTGACCTGACCTACACCCCGGACGCCCGGGCGGTGGTGCAGACCGTGGGCGGCACGGTGCGGGCCGTGGTGGCCGACGACACGCTGGACGCCCTGCTCGGCACCGGAGCTGGTGACCTGCGGAGCGGCTCGACGGCGGCCGGCTCCGACCGCCTGGACCAGCAACGCTTCCTCGCCGAGACCATGCTGATGACCCTGGAGCGGCCGAACGACCCGCGAACGGTGGTGGTGGCCCCGCCCCGGCAGTGGAACCCGGCACCGGCGTACGCCCGGGGTGTGCTGGCGGCCAGCGGGTCGGTGCCGTGGCTGCAGACGGTGACCGTGCCCGCGGCGGCCGCCGGCACGGCGCCGGGAAGCCTGCGCGGGCCGCTGACCTACCCGGTGACCGCGGCCGCCCGCGAGCTGCCGACCGGCTATCTGCGCCGCGGTGACCCGCCGGGGTCGGTGACCTCGGTGCGCACCGGCCTCCGGGAGTTCGAGACGGTGCTGGTCGGGACCAACGCCGCCGCGGTCGAGCTGGACCTCGCCGTGTTCCGGCTGGAGTCGACGGCCTGGCGAAGCGACCCGGGGCGGGCCGAGCGGCTGCTGCTCGCCGTCCGGTCCGGGCTGCTCGAGCTGAAGAACCGGGTGCGGATCGGGACCGCCGGGCTGATCACGCTGACCAGCCGGTCGGGCACGATCCCGGTCACCGTCGTGAACGAGCTGTCCCAGCCGGTCCGGGTACAGCTGGTGCTCAGCAGCAACGCGGCCCGGGTGACCACCCGCGCCTCCGGCGTCCAGACGATCGAGGCCGGCCACTCGGCCACCGTTCCGGTCCAGACCAGCCGGGAGGTCCGGACCTCCGGGGTGTTCCCGGTCTACGCCGAGCTGTTCACACCGGAGGGTCGGCCGTACGCCGAGCGGGTCAAGCTGCTCGTCCGCTCGACGGCGTACGGCGCGGTCGCGCTCGGGATCACCGGCGGCGCCTTCGCGGTGCTGATGCTGGCCGTCGGTGTGCGGCTGGCCCGGCGGGCGTGGCGGGCACGGCGGCGGCCGGCGAACGCTTCGTGACCGCCGCGGGGCGCGCCGGGCGGGGACCGGTCGGCGCGGACCCGGCCGAGGACCCTGGGGAAGACCCGGGGGAAGGCCCCGCCAACCTGCTGCGGGCCAGCCGCACGATGGCCGTCGGCACGGTGTTCTCCCGGGCGACCGGTTTCCTCCGGGTCGCTGTGGTGGCGGCGGCCATCGGCGCCGGCTCCCTCGGCGACGCCTACAACGTCGCCAACGTGCTGCCCAACATCGTCTACGAGCTGCTGCTGGGCGGCGTGCTGACCAGCGTCGTGGTACCGCTGCTGGTAGCCGCCGCCCGACGGGACTCCGACGGCGGAGAGGCGTACGCCGCCCGGCTGCTCACGCTGGTCGCGCTGGTGCTCGGGGTCACCTCGCTGGTCGCCGTGCTGGCCGCCCCGCTGCTGATCGGCCTCTACGGCCGACTCGGCGGCGGGGAACGTGACCTGGCGGTCATCTTCGCCCGGTTCTTCCTGCCGCAGATCCTCTTCTACGGCGTCGGCGCGACCATGGGGGCGATCCTCAACACCCGGGACCGGTTCGCCGCGCCGATGTGGGCGCCGGTGCTCAACAACCTCGTGGTGATCGCCGCCGGGCTGGTGTTCTTCACGCTGCCCCGGCCGGCCGGGACCGAGCTGCTCACCACGGCGCAGACCCTGACCCTGGCGGTCGGGACGACCACCGGCATCGTCGTGCAGACGATCGCGCTGCTGCCCTCGCTGCGCGCGAGCGGCTTCCGGTGGCGGCCGCGGTTCGACTTCCGGGGCACCGGGCTCGGGCCGGCCGGCCGGCTCGCCGGCTGGGTGCTGCTCTACGTCCTGGTCAACCAGCTCGGCTATCTGGTGGTGGTCAACCTGGCGACCGCCGCCAGCCGGGCGGCCGGCGCCGGAGCGGCCGCCGGCTACTCGCCGTACTTCTATGCCTTCACGCTGTTCTCGCTCCCGCACGCCGTCGTTGCCGTCTCGGTGATCACGGCGCTGCTGCCACGGATGAGCCGGCACGCCGTCGACTTCCGGCTCGACGAGCTGCGCAGGGAGCTCTCCGGCGGTCTTCGGCTGGCCGCCGTCGTGCTGGTGCCAGCTGCGGTGGGCTACGTCGCGCTCGGCCCGCTGGTCGCCACCGCCGTCTTCAACCACGGCGCGATCGGCGTCGCCGACGCCGGCCGGATCGGCACGGTACTCGCTGCGTTCGCGGTGGGGCTGCTGCCCTTCTCCGCCTTCCAGCTGCAGCTGCGGGCCTTCTACGCCCTGCAGGACACCCGTACGCCGGCGCTGGTCAACATCGCCGTCAACGCCGTCATGGTCGCCGTCGACCTGCTCCTCTACGCCGTGCTGCCGCCGCGGGACCGGGTGGTCGGGCTGGCGCTCGGCTACGCCGCGTCCTACGCGGCCGGCTTTGCGCTGACCGACGCGCTGCTGCGGCGCCGGCTGCCGGCCCGCCGGGCCGAGCACGTGCTGCGCACCCACGTCCGGCTGCTGGCGGCCGCGCTCCTCGCGGCGGTGCCGGCGTACGGCGTCGCGCGGCTGCTGAGCCGGGTCGCCGGCAGCGGCGCGGCGGGCAGCGCGCTGGCGGTCGCGGTTGCGCTGGCGGTCGGCACCGTCGTCTACGTGCTCGTCGCCCGCCGGCTGCGGGTGGCCGAGGTCCACGCCCTGGCGGCCGCCGTACCACTGCGCCGGCGACGGGCCTGACGCCCGCTGCCGCTTCAGGAGCGTGGCCGGCCGGCCGACCTACTTCGCAGGACCACCGGACGGAGCGACCCGGACGCCGGCGGCATCGTGCTCGGTTGGCTGGTGAAGGTGGTGCTGGTGCTGACGATCCTCGGCGGCTGCCTGCTCGACGGGATCGACCCGGACGCCACCGTGCACCTGCGGCTGCGGGGGACGGCGGCCACGCTGTTGCTGCACCGGCTGCTGCGCATGGGCGGCCTGACCCGGGTCGAGGTCGACGGCAGCGGCCAGGCGGTGCTGTCGTGAGGCGGGGCGCAGCCGCCCGCTCCGGCCGGCTTGCCGCCGTCTGCTCTGCCCTCGCGCTGGTCGCCGCCGTGGCTGCAAGTGTGACGCCGGCGGAGGCAGACTCATCCCGCTTGACCAGCGCAAAGACCCGGGCCGGCCAGCTGCGGGTCGCAGTCGACCGGCTCCAGGTGCAGGCGGAGCAGGCCACCGAGGACTACGACGCCGCCAGCGCGGAGCTCGCCGCCGTCGTCACTTCGCACGGGCTGGCCCGACGCCAGCTGGAGGAGGCGGGGGCGCTGGCCGACGACCGGTCGGACACCGCGGGCGCCCGGATGCGGGCGCTCTACGAGGCCGGCGGCAGCGCCGCGTTCTACGCCTCGCTGCTCGACGGCAGCAGCATCGCCGACCTCGAGGTGCGCTACCGCAGCGTCGCCACGATCCTCGACGCCGACAAGGCGGCCGCCCGACAGGCCGACGGCGCCAGGGCCACCGCGAGCCGGATCGAGGCCCGGCTGGGAGAGCTCGCCGTGCGCCAGATCCAGCTGGAAGCCCGGACGGCGGACGCGGCCATCCGGGTCCGGTCCCTGCTGGCCCAGACCGAGCAGGTGCTCACGGCCGCCGACACCGACGTACGCCGGATCGCCGAGGAGGACCGCAGGGCGGCGGCGGCGGCGGCCGCGCGCGCAGCCGCCGCGCGCATCGCCGCGGCCCGGGCGGCGGCGCTGCTCGCCCAGCGCACGGCGGGCGCCGGTGGCTCGCCGGCCGTCGGTCCGACGGCGGCACCGAACCCGGTCGCGGCGGCCGCCGTGACTGCGGCCCTCAGCCGGGTGGGGCTGCCCTACCTGTGGGGCGCCACCGGCCCGGGGGCCTTTGACTGCTCCGGCCTCACCGGCTGGTCCTACGGCAAGGCCGCTCTTTCGCTGCCGCGCACCTCCCGCCAGCAGTGGTCCGCCGGCTCGCCGGTGTCCCTCGCCGAGCTCGCACCGGGCGACCTGCTGTTCTGGGCCACCAACCCGGCCGACCCTGGCTCGATCCACCACGTCGCGATGTACGTCGGCACCGGCTCGATGGTGGCCGCCCCGCACACCGGCGCGCTGGTGCAGGTGGCGCCGGTCTACCTCAACGGGTACGCCGGCGCGGTCCGGCCCACGCTGCCTGCCCACCGTGACCGGCCGAGCCCCGGGGCGGCGCCCGCCGCGGGCTGAGCTGCCTGCTCGTTACGGCCGCACCGCGCCGACGTAGTCAACGCGCAATGCCGCCTGCACCCGCACGACATCGCCGGTGTGCGGAGCCGAGATCATCTTCCCGCCGCCGACGTAGATGCCGACGTGATGGATGGGGCTGCCGTAGAAGACCAGGTCACCCGGCTGCAGGCTGCTCTGCGAGACGTGCATTCCGGACCCGTACTGCGCCTGCGAGGAGTGGGGCAGGAACACCCCGGCCTTCTCCCAGACGAACATGGTCAGCCCGGAGCAGTCGAAGCTGCTGGGGCCCGCGGCACCCCAGACGTAGGGCTTGCCGAGCTGCTTGTAGGCCGACGCCACGGCCACCGACGCCCGCCCGGACGGCGGTCCCTTGTACCCGCCACCGGGCGGTGGTGGCGGCGGTGGTGGTGGTGGTGCTGGCTGTGGTGCTGGCTGTGGTGCCGGTGCCACCGCCGCGGGCGGGTCCGGCGGGCGGGCGGCCGCTGCGGCTGCGGCCCGCGCTTGAGCGGCCGCAGCTGCAGCCGCCGCGGACTCCCGGGCGGCCTTCTCGGCAGCCGCGCGCGCGGCCTCGACGCGTGCCGCGTGGGCCGCCGCAGCGGCGCGGGCTGCGGCGGCGGCCTTGGCGGCGGCGGCGGCCTTGGCGGCGGCGATCTGCTCGAGCCTGCGCTGCTCCGCCTTGAGCCGGTCGACGAGTCCTGCCTGCGCGGCGAGGTCGCGCTCGATCGAGGACCTGGCGGCGCTCATCCGGCGCTCCAGCGCCGTCGCGTCGGCCACTGCGCTGTCGGCCAGCTGCTGCCGCTCGGCCACCTGCTTGGCCGCCAGCGCCACGGCGCGCACGACGTCGGCCTGGTTGCGCGAGAGCTGGTCGAGCGAGGCGGCGCGGTCCAGGAAGTCGGCGGGGTTGCCGGACACCATCAGCGCGACCAGGTCGGTGCCGCCGCCGCGGCGGTACGCCGTCGCCGCGATCGTCCCGAGATCGCCCTGCCGGCGGGTGAGCTCCGCCCGGGCGGCCTGCACCCGTTCCTGCGCGGCCTCCGCCCGGCGCTGCGCGGACGCCAGCGACACCCTGGCCGCGTCGTAGTCCTCGACGGCGTGGTCGACTCGAAGGGCCAGCACCTGCAGCTGCTGCTGCGCCTGCGCCAGCTCGGCGGCGAGCGGCGGATCGGCCGCGGCGGGTGCACTGGGGGCGGCCACGGCCAAGCCCAGGACCAGGGCCGGAGCGGTGAGCAGGGTGAGCAGTCGCGGGGCGCGACGGAACCGACCTGACATGGGCGCGTCAGTCTCCATCTCCGGGTGCCGCCTACCGGGTTAGCTGACGGGTGCGGGCGCGGAGAGTGCCCTACGCCGCCCGACGGCGAGGTCGGCGGCGATTAACCCCAGGGACCTGGGTCCCCGGCTCCTCGAGGGTGATGACCGGGATGGCCTCGAGAACTCGGCGGTGCGCCGCCGTCGTGGCCCCCGTGGCCACCATGCGATCCGGCGGAACCCGAGCGACGCTAGTGGTGTCACTGCAGTCACACAAGCAACGTGGCCAGATTGACCGGCCCGAATCGCCGTGACGACTAGCCTGGCCGGTGTCCATTCCGTCTCAGGAGGCCGCCCCCTGGCTGCACCGCCGGCCGCGGCGAACGCGGCGGACACCACGGACGCCGAGCTGCTCCGCCGGCACGCGGCCGGCGACCCGGACGCCTTCGCCGAGCTGGTCCGACGGCACCGCGACCGGCTCTGGGCGGTCGCCCTGCGGACTCTCGGCGACCGGGAGGAGGCGGCGGACGCCCTGCAGGACGGCCTGCTGTCGGCGTACCGGGCGGCGGGCTCCTATCGCGGCGACGCAGCGGTCACGACCTGGCTGCACCGCATCGTGGTGAACGCCTGCCTGGACCGGGTACGGCGGCGGCGCAACCGCCCGACGGTGCCGCTGCCCCCAGCGGACCGGCTGCCCGCCGACGCGCGGGACCGGTTGACCGAACGCGAGATCTCCCTCGAGGTGGTGGCCGCGCTGGCCACCCTCCCGGTCGAGCAGCGTGCCGCGCTCGTGCTGGTGGACGTGGAGGGCTTTCCGGTGGAAGAGGCGGCCCGGATCCTCGAGGTTCCGGCCGGGACGGTGAAGAGCAGGTGCGCCCGCGGCCGGGCCCGGCTGGCCGAGACGCTGGTGCACCTGCGGCCCGGCCGGAACCCGTTGGACGTGGCGGCCGTCGAACCTGCGAGCCGGCCGGTGGGCGAGGTCGCGGAGGGAGGCGGAGATGTCGACTGACGGGCCGGTAACCGGGCCGGCGGTCCACGTCGACCTGGCCACCCTGGCCGACCTCGACGAGGAGCTGCTCGCGCCGGCCGCCGCCGCGCGCGTCCGCGGTCACCTCGCCGGCTGCCCCGACTGCGGGAGCCGGCTGGGCGCGTTGGCCGGCGTACGAGCCGCCTTGTCAGCCGCGCCGGCTGAGCCGATTCCGGCCGACGTGGCGGCCCGGCTGGACACGACGCTCACCGGTGCGGATCGCAAACCCCCGGCCGTCGTACGACGGACCATGCCGCCGGCAGCGCGGCGACCTCGCTGGCGGCCCAGTGAGGGGCTGCTCGCCGGTGCCGCGGCCGCTTCGATCGTCGCGCTGCTCTTCGGCGCGCTGGTCACGGGTGCGCTGCGCGGCGGCGACAGCAGCTCGACGGGCAGCAGCGCCGGGGGGCGGGCGGGAGACAGCGCCACCGTCCGGTCAGGCCCAACGGCCGGCGTCGTCGCCACCGGCCGCAACTACACCGCCGCGACGCTGCGGGCGGCCGTGCCCGGGCTGCTGACCGGAGCCGGACCTCCTGCCCTCCCGGCTCCCGGTGCAGCTGCCGGCAACGCACCGCCGACGGTTGCGAACCTCGGGCAGCCGACCGCGCTGGCCGCCTGCGTCACCGAGCTGGCGGGCCGGCCCGGCGTCACCCCGCTCGTGGTGGACCTCGCCCGCTACGCCGGCAGGCCGGCGGCGGTCGTCGTACTGCCCGAGACCGGGCGGCCCTCGGTGCTCGACGTGTGGGTGGTCGGTCCGGGGTGCACCCGGGGAAGCGCGGACCTGCTCTACTTCACCCGGCTGTCGCGCCCCACGGGAATCCGCTCTCCCTAGAGTGGTGTTGACCTACGGCCGGTCCGCTTCGGGCCACCGCCCGCGTAAGGAGCAGCCAGCATGAGCACCCCCGGCTCGGCCGCCGGCGACGTGCGCGACGTGATGGTGATCGGGTCGGGCCCGTCCGGCTACACCGCCGCCATCTACACCGCGCGCGCCAACCTGCGACCGCTGGTCATCGAGGGCATCACCTCGGGCGGCGCACTGATGACGACCACCGAGGTGGAGAACTTCCCCGGCTGGCCCGACGGCGTGATGGGTCCCGACCTCATGATCGGCATGCGCAAGCAGGCGGAGCGCTTCGGTGCCGAGTTCGTCTCCGACGACGTCGGCGAGGTCGACCTCACCGGCCCGGTCAAGATTGCCCGGGTGGGGGCCACCGAGTACCGGGCGCGCGCCGTCATCGTCGCCACCGGCTCGAAGTGGCGACTGCTGGGCCTGCCCAACGAGTCCCGACTGCTCGGACACGGCGTCTCGGCGTGTGCCACCTGCGACGGGTTCTTCTTCCGCGGCCAGGACATCGCCGTGGTGGGAGGCGGCGACTCGGCCATGGAGGAGGCGACGTTCCTCACCCGGTTCGCCACCTCCGTCACGATCCTGCACCGGCGCGACACGCTGCGGGCCAGCAAGATCATGCAGGAGCGGGCGTTCCAGAACGACAAGATCAGATTCCGGTGGAACACCGCGGTCGACGACGTCGTCGGCGAGGACAAGGTGACCGGGCTCAGGCTCCGCGACGTGCACAGCGGTGAGACCTCGACGCTGGACGTGACCGGCTTCTTCCTGGCCATCGGTCACGACCCCAACACCGCCATCTTTGCCGGCCAGCTCGACCTCGACCCGGCCGGCTACCTGTTGGTCGACTCGCCGTCTACCCGAACCAACCTGCCCGGCGTCTTCGCCTGCGGTGACGCCGTAGACCACACCTATCGACAGGCCATCACGGCGGCCGGCACCGGCTGCGCGGCGGCGCTCGACGCCGAACGCTGGCTGGCCGCCCACGAGGGTCGCTAGCGCCCTGCGCGGGAATGTCGGGGGCCGCCCGTACCGTTCCTCCACCTGCGCAAGTCGCCGACCGACCCCGAGGGAGCAGTTGTGGGCAACGCCACCAAGACCGTGACGGACGCGAGCTTCGCGAGCGACGTGCTCGGCAGTGACACGCCGGTTCTGGTCGACTTCTGGGCGGAGTGGTGCGGCCCCTGCAAGATGGTGGCGCCCGTGCTCGAGGAGATCGCCGCCGAGCACGCTGGAAAGATCACTGTAGCCAAGGTCAACATCGACGAGAACCCGGAGCTGGCCCGCCGCTACCGCATCCTGTCGATTCCGACGATGAAGGTCTTCTCCGGTGGAGAGGTCGTCAAGGAGATCGTCGGTGCCAAGCCGAAGTCGGCGCTGGTCAACGATCTGAGCGCCTACATCTGAGCCGGGCGTCGGCGGCCGGCGTACGACGTCCGCGCCGCCGGCCGCCGGTTGTCTCATACTGTGGGCCGCGCAGCTGCCGACTCGGCCCGGAGGACGTCGTCCCGCATGCAGATCTACCGCCGCGGCGACTGCGGTCCCGCCGTCGCCGAGATCCGGGCCAAGCTGGGTGTGCTCGGGCTGCTGCCGCCGGCCGGAGGCCGCAGGCTCGCCGGAGCGGGTGACGGCGACGCCGTCTTCGACGCGGACTGTGACCGTGCCGTCCGCGGATTCCAGCAGGCACGCGGCCTGACGGTGGACGGCGTCGTCGGCCTAGAGACCTACCGCGCCCTCGATGAGGCGCGGTGGCGGCTGGGCGACCGCCTGCTCTCCCACACGGTGAGCCATCCCTACGTGGGCGACGACGTGGTCGAGCTGCAGCAGCGGTTGCTCGACATGGGCTTCGACCCCGGCCGTTGTGACGGCATCTTCGGCCGGCGTACCGACGCCGCCATGCGCGAGTTCCAGCGCAACGTCGGGCTGGCGCCCGACGGGACCTGCGGGCCCACCACGCTGCGGGCACTGGCACAGCTGGCGCGCACCGTCGTCGGTGGCCACCCGCAGCTGCTCCGGGAGTCCGAGCTGCTGCACCGGGCCGGACCCGCCCTCGTCGGCAAGGTGGTGGTGATCGATCCTGGCCACGGCGCCGGCGACCGGGGTGCGACCGGCGGCGGCCTCGAGGAGGCAGCCCTGGTCGAGGACCTGGCAGCTCGGGTCGAGGGGCGGTTGGCCGCGACCGGCGTACGGGTCTTTCTCACCCGCGGGCTGGACGCCTGTCCCACCGATGCGACGCGGGCCGGCTTCGCCAACACCTGCCAGGCCGACCTGCTGCTCTCGCTGCACATCGATGAGGACCGCAGCCCCAACGCCCGGGGGGTGGCGACCTACTACTACGGCAACGTCTGGAGCGGCGCACCCGGGGCGGCCTCACCAGTGGGCCAACAGCTGGCCGGGCTTCTGCAGCGCGAGCTCGTCGCGCGCACCGGGCTGGCCGACTGCCGAACTCATCCCAAGATGTGGGACCTGCTGCGTTGGACACGAATGCCGGCGGTGCGGGTGGAGCTCGGCTACCTCACCTCGCCGCTGGACACCGCACGACTGGCCGCCGCGGAGTTCCGGGACACGATGGCAGAGGCCTTCGTGGTCGCCGTCCAGCGGCTCTACCTCCCGCCGGAGGCCGATGCCGAGACCGGGACGCTCCGCATGCCGGCGATGCTGGCCGGTTAGGTCCCTGTCAGACCGGGCGGAGCGCCCCTTCCGGCGACATCGAACCGAGTAGCCGCTCGAGGGCCACCTCGACGTCCTCCCGCCAGGAAGCGATCGTCTTGAGCTCCAGCCGCAGCCGCGGCCAGCGTGGATGCGGGCGTACCGTCTTGAAGCCGACCGCGAGCAGGTGCTGTGCGGGCACCACACAGCTCGGGCTCTCCCACCGCAGGTCGCCGAAGGCCTCGATGGCGCGGATCCCCCGCCGGTGCAGGTCCTTGGCGATCCCCTGGACCAGCACCCGGCCGAGCCCACTGCCGGCAAAGTCGGAGAGCACGTGCGAGGTCATGAGCAGGACTGCGTCGGAGCTCACCGGGCTGGTGGGAAAGGCAACCGACCTCGGCACGTACGCCGGTGGTGCGAACAGAGCGAAGCCGGCCGGCGTCCCGTCCACATAAACGATCTTGCCGCAGCTGCCCCACTCGAGCAGCATGGCCGAGATCCACGCTTCCTTCTCGAAGCCGGTGTCCCCGGCGTCCTCGGCGCGGTCGCGCGAGACCGGGTCGAGCTCCCAGAAGACGCAACCGCGGCAGCGGCGAGGGAGGTCGTCGAGGTTGTCCAGCGTCACGTTGACGACACGGCGAGCCACGTCCGTGCCTCCTCGGCCGGCGGAGGGTACACAAAGATCATACGCAAGGTGTCGTCGCTCAGGTTTCCGGTGCGACCGCTCGACGCCGCGCCATCAGCGTCAGGGCGACGGCAGTCACTACAACGGTGGCCCCGAGGAGGGTGCCAACCGAGACGACTTCCCCGAGGAGCAAGGCGCCCAGCGCCACGGCCACCACAGGATTGACATAGGCGTACGTGGCGACGGTGCTGGTGGGCAGCCGCTGCAACGCCAGCACATAGGCGGACAACGCCAGCAACGAGCCGGGTCCGATCAGGTAGAGCAGCGCGACCAGGGATCCGGTGCTGACGAGGTGGACGTGGAGGTCGGAGATCTCGCCGGAGGCAGTGGCGGCAAGGAGCAGGACGACACCGCCGGTCAGCATCTCCATCGCCGCGCCCACGAGCGGCCGCGCCGGTAGCGCCACCCGGCCGGCTAGTACCGACCCGAGTCCCCAGCTGGCGCTGGCCGCCAGCAGCACGACCTGCCCGGTCAGCGCCCCCGAGGCACCCCCGGGGCGAACGAGCATCGCCACACCGACCATGCCGACGCCCAGGCCGGCTGCGGCCATTCGCCCGACCGGCTTGCCGTTGACCAGGCGATCGGCGCCTACCATCCACAGCGGTACGGTCGCCACGAGCAGCGCGGCCAGCCCGGAGGAGACAGTCTGCTCCGCGTAGCTGACCCCGCCGTTGCCTACCGCCAACAACAGCGTGCCGATCAAGGCGGCTGCCACCCACTGACGTCGCCCAGGCCGGTCGGTTGCCCGGGAAGCAGGGCCACCGAGGCGCACGGCGACCGGATAGAGCATCGCCCCGGCAATGAGGTAGCGCGTCGCCGCAAGAAGCAGGGGTGGGATGGTTTCGACCCCGACGCGGATCGCCAGGTACGTCGAGCCCCAGACGATGTAGACGACGACCAACGCCGCCCAGGGCAGCCAGCCGGCCCCGCCGAGAGCTGGTCGGGGGAGCCGTGCGTTCGGTCGAGCCTGCAGTTGGGACATTACGCCCACGTTCGCGCAGAGACGGCGCTACAGCAACAGCCGGCGCACGATTCGCGCCCCAACTCCCCATCTCGCCCGTGCGCCACTTCGCATTCGCTAACCTCGCACTCGTGCCTATCGACTTCGACAGCACAGACGTAGCACTGCTCTGCTCCGCGAGCTCCAAGCCGACGCAAGGCTGAGCTACCGCCAGCTGGCGGTCAGGATCCACCTGTCCCCACCCGCTACGGCCGGCCGTGTTCGGCGCCTGGAGCAGGCCGGCGTTCTGCGGCACTACCGCGCCGTGGTCGACCCCTTGGCCGTCGGTCGTGGGCTGGAGGCGTTCATCCGGTTCCAAGGGAACGACAACCGAGCCGTCGAAGCCCTGATGGGTCAGCTGCCGTCGCTGCCCACGGTCCGAGAGCCTCCACCACCTCGTGGGCGAGGACTGCTTCCTGCTGCGCGTCGCCGTGGCCGACGTTGCTGAGCTCGAGGGCCTGCTGGCGCGGATCGGCCATGACGGCACCACCAGAACGTCCATCGTGCTGTCCTCGCCGGTCACCTTCGCGCCGCTGCTACCGCCGCCGGACGCGTCGCCGTAGCCTGGTCGTCGGGCCCTATGCGGACCCGAATGAGTCCGCAGCCGACGGCGCCATCACGGCAACGATGCGCTGCAGATCCTCCATCGACGCGAACTCGACGACGATGCGACCTCTGCTGCGGCCAATGTCCACCCGGACCCGGGTGTCGAAGCGGTCCGAAAGTTCATCCGCGACCGTCTCCAGCTGGCGCCTGCCCGAACCGGCCCGGCGAATGGCCCGGTTGCGGCCCCCGGAAACGCCGGCAGCCACCTCCTCCTCGACGGCGCGCACCGACAGCCCCTCAGCGACCACCCGGGTGGCCAGCCGCTCCTGTTCCTCCTCGTCCGCCAGTGCCAGCAACGCTCGGGCATGCCCGGCGCTGAGCACACCGGCGGCCACTCGTCGCTGGACGGCGGGAGGTAGACCGAGCAGGCGGATCGTGTTGGTCACCCTGGCCCGGGAGCGGCCGAGCCGGCCGGCCAGCTCGTCGTGGGTGGCACCGAAGTCCTCGAGCAGCTGTCGGTAGGCAGCCGCCTCCTCCAGAGGGTTCAGCTGTTCCCGATGCATGTTCTCGATCAGGGCGTCCCGCAGCAGCGCGTCGTCGGGGGTGGAGCGCACGATGGCCGGGATCTCGGTCAGCCCGGCAAGCCCGCTGGCTCGCCAGCGCCGCTCGCCCATGACGAGCTGGTAGCGACCGGCACCGATGTCGCGGACCACCACGGGCTGCAGCAGCCCTACCGCCCGGATGGAGCCGGCGAGCTCGGTGAGGGCCTCGTCGTCGAAGTTGTCGCGCGGCTGCCGAGGGTTCGGCTCGATCGCATCGAGCGGCAGTCGTCGCAGAGTGGCGCCCGGCATCAGCCGCAAGTCCGCGTCGGATCGGTCGGAAGTTGCTCGGCTCTCCGGCGGAAAGAGCGCGCCAAGACCTCGGCCAAGGCCGCCGCGGGGTGCAGTCACCGATCTCCTTCCTCGAACGTCGCGGAGGGGCCGCGCAGAGCGATCTCGCGCGCCGCGTCGATGTAGGCCTGGGCACCCCGCGACCGGGGATCATAGGTGAGCACCGTCTGGCCGTAGCTCGGTGCCTCGGCGATTCGCACGCTCCGGCCAACCACGGTGCGCAGGACCCGGTCGCCGAAATGCCGGCGGACCTCCTCGGCGACCTGCTCGGCCAACCGGGTGCGGCCGTCGTACATCGTCAGCAGAACGGTGGATATCTCCAGCCGCGGGTTCAGCGCGCGGCGTACCCGCTCCACGCTCGCCGCGAGAGCGGTGACTCCCTCCAGTGCGTAGTACTCGCACTGGATCGGGATCAGCACCTCGCCGGCCGCACTCAACGCATTGACCGTCAGGAGGCCGAGCGAGGGGGGGCAGTCCAGCACCGCGTAGTCATAGGACGCCTCCCCGTCTCCGTACGCCGTGAGCGCTCGTCGGAGCTGCAGCTCGCGCTCCGGACGGCCGACCAGCTCGATCTCCGCTCCGGCGAGGTCCATCGTCGCCGGGGCGCACGTCAGCCGCGGCACGTCCGGCACCGAGCGAACGACCTCGCGCAGCGGTCGGCCTTCCACCAGCACGTCGTAGGTGGATGGCAGGTCAACGGTCCGGTCGACGCCGAGAGCCGTCGATGCATTGCCCTGCGGGTCGAGGTCGACCACGAGAACACGCAGACCGGCAGCGGCCCAGGCCGCCGCGAGGTTCACCGCGGTGGTGGTCTTGCCCACCCCTCCCTTCTGGTTCGCCACCACCAGCACCCGCGGCCGCCGTGGCCTCGGCAGGCCGGCCCGCGCCGCCCGGTCGCGTACCGCCGACATGGCGGCACGAGCAATCGGCGAGTCGAGGTACGGCGATGTTTCAGGTGAAATCTCGCGCCTGTCGGGAGCCGTCAGCCGGTCTGCCGAGCCGGCGCCCGGCGGCAGGGCGGCAGCCAGTGCAGGCAGGGTGCGCGGCGGGGCGGGGGTCGGCAATGTTTCACGTGAAACATTGCCGCTGCCCTGCGTGGCGACGAACCTGCCGCGGTGGCCCGGGGCCGGCAATGTTTCACGTGAAACATTGCTCATGCGGATCGACGCAGGACCACCATGGTGGCCGCAACCGGCTCGGCCGACCGATGGATGAAGGCGCTCGCTCCGGCGGGCAGGACGTCGGCATTCCGGGCCAGCTCAACCGCCGCCGTCGCGCCCTTGAAGGCGACCAGGCAACCATCCCGCTGGACGAGCGGCCAGCACCAGGAGATCAACTGACCGAGCGGAGCCAGCGCCCGGGCGGTGACGACGTCCGCCGTCAGCCGGCCGTGCAGGGACTCGACGCGCGCACGGCGTACCGACACTGATCTCTCGAGCGCCAGCGCGGTCACGCACTCCTCCAGGAAGACGGTACGGCGCTGCATCGGTTCGACCAGGGTGATCCGCAGGTCGGGCCGGGCCAGCGCCAGCACGATACCTGGCAGCCCGGCACCGGATCCGACATCAACGACCGAACATGCCCGCGGCAGCAGCGAGACGGCACCGGCGCAGTTGAGCAGGTGCCGGGTCCACAGCCGGTCCGGCTCACGCGGGCCGATGAGGCCACGCTCAACGGCCGAACCAGCGAGCAGGCACGCATAACGGACCGCGAGCGGTAGCCGGTCGCCGAAGACCTCGTACGCCGCTGCCGGCGGGTCCGGCGCCACCCGCTCAGCCAGGCAGCACCACCACGAAGCGACCGGGCTCCAAGCCCTCGGACTCGCTGCGTACACCCTCCACGGCGGCGACCGCGTCGTGCACGACCTTGCGTTCGAACGGGGTCATCGGGTCGAGAGCGGCCTGCACGCCCGACGCAGCCACCGACTCGGCGGTACGCCGGCCGAACTCGGTGAGCTCGGCTCGCCGACGCCGCCGGTGCCCGCCGACGTCCAGCATGAGCCGGCTGCGTACGGTCGTCTGCTGGTACACCGCGAGCCGGGTGAGCTCCTGCAGCGCGTCGAGCGTCTCACCGTTCGTCCCGATGAGCCGGTCCAGGCCGGAGCCGAGAATCGAAACGACCGCTCGGTCGCCCTCGACGTCCATGTCCAGATCGCCGTCCAGGTCGGCGATGTCGAGCAGTCCCTCGAGGTAGTCCGCGGCGACCTCGCCCTCCTGCTCGAGAATCCCGAGGTCGGGTGCGGCCGGCTCCTGGCCCGCTTCAACGCCGTGGACCTCGTCGGAGATGGTCATCGCCGGCCGCCCCGGCGGTTGCGCGCACGCCGGGCCTTGCCCCCGTTGCCCGCGGCGCCTCCCGGCCGGCGCCCCGCGGCGGCGGAAACCGACGGTGTGACGGCCGCGCTCCCGCGCGCCTCGGCCGGCTTCGCCTTAGGCACGGGGGACGCGCTTCTGGCGACCCGGGGCGGGGGGGCAGCTGCCACTACCGCCGCCGCGGTAGCCGGCCCCGGCGTCATCTTGGCGATCACGACGTGCTGCTGCACCATGCTCCACACGTTGGTGGTGAGCCAGTACAGCAGGACACCGATAGGGAACCCGTAGACGATGCCCGAGAAGACGAAGGTGAGCGGCAGGAAGTAGAGCAACACCTTCTGCTGGGCGGCGAACTGGGTGTTGCCGTCGGCTGTGTTGCGAGCCATCAGCTGGCGCTGGGTCCAGAAGGTGGTTGCCCCCATCAGCGCGACCATGATGGCGGCCACCACCTTCACCGTGGTGGGCGTGGCGTTGAGCGACCCCAGCAGCGAGTTCGACGAGTGGAACGACGACGCGATCGGGGCCCCGAAGATTTTCGCGTGGGCCGCGCTCTGCACGAGGTCCGCGCTGATCCCGTCGTGCGCGTGGTAGGTGCCGTCCTTGCTCGGCTTGATCCCGTTGAGCACATGGAACAGCGCGATGAATACCGGGATCTGCAGGAGCACCGGCAGGCAGCCGGCGAGCGGGTTGGCGCCGTGCTCCCGGTAGAGCTTCATCTGCTCGGCCTGCAGCGTCTGGCGGTCGCCCTTGTGACGTGTCTGCAGCTCCTTCATCCTCGGCTGCAACGTCTGCATCATGCGTTGGGTCTTGATCTGCTTGACGAACAGTGGGAAGAGCAGCAGCCGCATGAGCATGGTGAGCAGCACGATCGACAGGCCCCACGACCAGCCGCTGCCCCGTCCGAAGATCGGGCTGAGGCCGGAGTGGATCGTGAGGACGATCCTCGCGATCGCTTCGTACAACCAGTTCAGCACCGGGCTGCTCCCGAGGGCGAGGCGACAGAGGTACGCCGTGGCGGTACGGGGTCGTAGCCGCCGGGATGGAAGGGCTGGCAGCGGAGTACCCGGCGCGCCGCCAGCAAAGACCCGCGAACCGCGCCGTCCTGCCGCAATGCCGTGACGGCGTACTCGCTGCAGGTTGGCGCGAAGCGACAGTGCGGGCCCATCAACGGGCTGACCCACCGGCGGTAGGCGGCGACGACCGCGATCAGCACCCGGGCCGCGGCACCGGTGACCGGACCGGCCGATGCGCTCATCGGCTCACCGTGGCCAGCGTGGCATCGACATCGGTGCCCAGCTCCGCGAAGCTGCGGCCGGGCGCGACCGGTGTGGCCCGCAGCACCAGCACGCTCCCCGGCGGCAGCTGCGACAGCCGGTCGCGCACCAGGTGGCGGAGCCGGCGGCGGACCCGGTTGCGTACGACGGCGCCACCCACCGTGCGGGCGACGACGAATCCCGCCCGCGCGGGCGCCGACCCACGGTCCGGAGGGAGGTAGAGGTGGGCGACGAGGGCTCCTCGAGCGCCGCGCCGGCCGCGTCGGACCGCGTCGGAGAACTCCGCGCGCCGCCGCAGCCGAGAATCGGCCGGCAGCATGACCGTCGTACCCGGTCTCAGGCCGAGAGCTCGGCGCGGCCCTTGCGCCGGCGCGCCGCGAGAATCGCCCGGCCGGCGCGCGTCCGCATCCGCAGCCGGAAGCCGTGCGTCCTCGCCCGGCGGCGGTTGTTGGGCTGGAACGTGCGCTTGCTCACTCGGGCTCCACTGTGGGGGAACGGCCACGGCGGCCGTCGCGGTTCCCGACACGATACGCCACGCGCGACCCGACCAACCGGCCGGACCGCCCCGCGAGCAGCCATTGTCCACACCCGCTTGAAGCCGCCGTGAGCCCGCTGTTAGCGTCGCCGGACCGGCCTTCCCCCGCTTCGGCGACCGTGGGGCAGCGAGCACACCTCGGCTGTCTGCGGGTTCCGGGCCGCTCAGTGCTCGCCGCGATTCTGCGGCATGGTGAGCGGCGCTATGCACAACTGTGGAAACCATGTGGACGGTCCGGGCTGCCGGCTCGTCAAGGAGCGCACCGTGGCCACTGCTTACGAAGAAGCTCCGGGGCTCGCTGCCATCTGGTCGGCCGCACTGGCCGGGCTGTCCGACGAGCTGCCACCCCAGCACCGGGCGTGGATCGAGCTCACCCGGCCACTCGCCATCGTTGACGGTACGGCGCTGCTCGCCGCACCCAACGACTTCGCGAAGGACGTGCTCGACAGCCGGCTGCGACCCCTGATCGTCACGGCCCTGGCCAGGGAGCTCGGCTGTGACATCCGGGTGACCGTGATCGTGGACCCGCTGAGTACGGCGGCCGGCGACCCGGTCTCGAGCGCTTCGCCGGCGGAGCCCGACCCGCCGTACCAGCCGGTTGGGCGCGACGGGGGCACTCGCCAGATTGAGCCGGCTCGGCTCAACCCGAAGTACCAGTTCGGCAACTTCGTCATCGGCGACAGCAACCGGTTCTCGCACGCGGCGGCGGTGGCCGTGGCGGAGGCGCCGGCGCGGGCCTACAGCCCGCTGTTCATCTACGGCGACTCCGGGTTGGGCAAGACCCACCTGCTGCACGCCATCGGCCACTACACCCAGCGCCTCTTCGCCGGGTCCCGGGTCCGCTACGCCAGCTCGGAGGAGTTCACCAACGAGTTCATCAACTCCGTCCGCGACGGCAAGGCCTACGTCTTCCAGCGGCGGTACCGGGACATCGACGTCCTGCTGATCGACGACATCCAGTTCCTGGAGCACAAGGAGCGGACCCAGGAGGAGTTCTTCCACACCTTCAACACCCTGCACAACAACAGCAAGCAGATCGTGATCAGCTCAGACCGGCCGCCCAAGGAGCTCACCACGCTGGACGACCGGCTGCGCAACCGGATGGAGTGGGGACTGGTCACCGACGTGCAGTCGCCGGACCTGGAGACCCGGATCGCGATTCTGCGCAAGAAGGCTGCGTCGGAGCGCCTGGATGCACCGCCGGAAGTCCTCGAGTACATCGCCGACAAGATCCCCAGCAACGTCCGCGAGCTCGAGGGTGCCCTGCTGCGGGTGACCGCATTCGGCAGCCTCAACCGGCAGCCCATCGACCTGCCGCTGGCCGAGATCGTGCTCAAGGACGTTCTTCCCTCCGGCGGGGGCCCGGAGATCACCGCCGCCACGATCATGGCCGCGACGTCGTCGTACTTCGGTGTGTCCATGGAGGACCTGTGCGGGTCCTCCCGAAGCCGCAACCTGGTCACCGCCCGCCAGATCGCCATGTACATCTGTCGTGAGCTGACGACCATGTCGCTGCCCAAGATCGGTCAGCAGTTCGGCAACCGGGACCACACGACGGTGATGCACGCGGACCGGAAGATCCGGGCTCTGATGGCGGAACGTCGGACCATCTACAACCAGGTCACCGAGCTGAGCGCCAAGGTCAAGGCGCAGGCGCGACGCTGACATGTCACGCGGACCGAGTTCTGCACAGGCTGGGGACAAGACTGTGGACGCCAGCCGTCTGCTCCTGCCTTCGGTGGCTGCCGGCCGCGGATGCACCGTCGGGCCCGCGTCCGTCCCCGGGACGTGCACATCCGTCGTCAGCCCGTCAGCCCGTTGTGACCTCGTACGACGCCGCGCATCCACAGTGTCCACCGCGGCTACGACTACGACGTACCTCTCCTCCTCTGATCAGCCTGAACGACAGTCGCGGCGCGACATGCTGGGGAGAACACGGGAGACCCGCCTCTCCGCGTTCCGACCCGACCGACAACCCGGAGGGAGACCGTCATGAGGTTCCGAGTCGAACGAGACGCGCTGGCCGAGGCGGTGGCGTGGTCAGCTCGCACGCTGCCGTCCCGCCCGCCCGTGCCGGTACTCGCCGGTCTCCTGCTCGAGGTGGAGGGGCATGTCCTCACGCTCTCCGGCTTCGACTACGAGGTGTCGGCCCAGGCCGAGCTCGAGGTCACGGCGGCGGAAGGGGGCCGGGCGCTGGTCTCCGGCCGGCTCCTCGCCGAGATCTGCCGGAGCCTGCCGACCGCACCGGTAGAGGTGGCGACCGAGGGAACCCGGGTAGCGCTGCGCTGTGGGCCGGCCCGGTTCCTGCTCCCGGTGCTGCCGGTCGAGGACTATCCGACGCTGCCCGAGATGCCGGCGGCGAGCGGCACGATCGGCAGCGACGCCTTCGCTGCCGCGGTCGGCTCGGTGGCGGTGGCGGCCGGGCGGGACGACACGCTGCCGGTACTGACCGGCGTCCGGATGGAGATCGAGGGCGAGGTCATCACCCTGGTCGCCACCGACAAGTACCGGCTTGCGGTGCGCGAGCTGCGGTGGCAGCCGGAGTTACCGGGCCTGTCGGCGGTCGCCCTGGTACCGGCCCGCACGCTGGCCGAGACCGCCAAGGCCCTGACGACGGGGGCCGAGGTCACCATGGCACTTGCCAGCGGTGCGGCCGGCGAGGGGCTGGTCGGCTTCACCGGAGGGAGCCGTCGTACGACGACCCGGCTGCTCGACGGCGAGTACTTCAAGTACCACTCGCTGTTCCCGGCGGAGTTCGCCGGCACCGCGCTCATCGACACCGCCGCCCTCGTCGACGCGGTCAAGCGCGTCTCGCTGGTTGCCGCCCGCCACCTGCCGGTCCGGATGACGTTCTCCGGTGACGGGCTGGAGCTGGAGGCCGGGGGCGGGGAGGATGCGCAGGCCGCCGAGTCGCTCGAGGCCGGCTACGAGGGCGAGCCGATGACGGTCTCGTTCAACCCGGGCTTCCTGCTCGACGGCCTGGCGGCCATCGACTCCGACGTCGCCCGCCTCGCCTTCACGACACCGACCCGGCCGGCGGTCATCACCGGCAAGGATCCGGCCGCGGACTACCGTTACCTGCTCATGCCGGTCCGACTGTCGGGCTGACCCGCCGACCGGCACCGGCACGGCGGCACGCTCTGGGGAGGTTCCGTGGAGATCGGCATCATCGGCCTGGGCAAGATGGGCGCCAACATGGCCGAGCGGCTGCGCCGTGGCGGCCACACCGTGGTCGGCTACGACCGCGCGCCCGAGCATCGCGACGTGGGCAGCCTCGAGGAGCTCGTGGACAAGCTGGCCGCGCCCCGGGCGGTCTGGGTGATGCTGCCGGCCGGCGCCCCGACGTACGCCACGGTGGACTCGCTGATCGAGCTGCTCGACGAGGGCGACGTGATCATCGACGGTGGCAACTCCCGCTACACCGACGACCAACGGCACGCCGCGGACCTGGCGCCGCACGGGATCGGCTTCGTCGACGTGGGGGTGAGCGGGGGCGTCTGGGGGCTCACCGAGGGCTACGCGCTCATGGTCGGGGGTCCGGACGAGCACGTGCACCGGCTGCGGCCGCTCTTTGACACGCTGAAGCCCGAGGGGGAGTCCGGCTACGTCCACGCCGGCGGAGTGGGGGCCGGCCACTTCGCCAAGATGGTCCACAACGGGATCGAGTACGGGCTCATGCAGGCCTACGCCGAGGGCTGGGAGCTGCTCGAGGCGACCGACGTGGTGCAGAACGTGCCCGAGGTGTTCAAGTCCTGGCAGCGCGGCACGGTGATCCGCTCCTGGCTGCTGGACCTGCTGGTACGGGCACTGGACGTGGACGACGACCTGTCGGAGCTGCGGGGCTACGCGGAGGACAGCGGCGAGGGCCGGTGGACCGTTCAGGCCGGGATCGACCACGCCGTCCCGATGCCGGTGATCTCCGCGGCGCTCTACGCCCGGTTCGCCTCCCGGCAGGACAACTCCCCATCGATGAAGGTGATCGCCGCGTTGCGCAACCAGTTCGGCGGCCACGCGGTGACCTCGGCGGCCGGTTCGTTCGAGAAGGGTGCCGACGCGCCCGGCGCGGACGCCAGCCACGACGACCACGATCACGACCCGGCGGCCACCCGGCACTGAGCCGGGCGACCCTGGCCAGCCGCCATGTACGTCGCAGCGCTCTCCCTCACCGACTTCAGGTCCTACGCCGGCGTGGAGCTCCCGCTGGAGTCGGGCGTGAGCACCCTGGTCGGGCCCAACGGGCACGGCAAGACCAACCTGGTGGAGGCGCTCTGCTACGCCGCCACGCTGGCCAGCCACCGGGTCGCGGTGACCGCCCCGCTGGTGCGGTTCGGGGCGGACCGGGCGGTGGTGCGTACGACGGTGGTGCGTGACGGGCGGCGGGCACTGGTCGAGCTGGAGATCGCGCCGGGGCGGGCCGGCCGGGCGCGCGTCAACGGTGCACCGGTGCCGAGGCCGCGTGAGGTGCTCGGGCTGCTGCGGACGGTCCTGTTCGCGCCCGAGGACCTTGCGGTGGTCAAGGGCGACCCGGCCGAGCGGCGCCGGCTGCTCGACGACCTGCTGGTGGCCCGCGCTCCGCGACTTGCCGGCGTACGGGCCGACTACGAACGGGTGCTCAAGCAGCGCAACGCCCTGCTCAAGTCCGCCGCCGCCGCCCGCCGCACCGGGGGGATCGATCTGAGCACGCTCGACGTGTGGGACGCGCACCTGGCCCGCGCCGGCGGGGATCTGCTGAACGCGCGGCTGGAGCTGGTGGACCTGCTGCGCCCGCTGGTCGACAAGGCCTATGCCGCGGTCGCCGACGGCGCCGCCTCTACTGCGCTCGACTACCGTAGCTCGCTCGCGGAGCGGACACCGCTCGAGCCAGACCGGGCAGCGCTGACCGCGGCGCTTCTCGAGGAGGTCACCCGCCGCCGGCCGGAGGAGCTCTTGCGTGGCGTCAGCCTGGTCGGCCCGCACCGCGACGACCTGGTGCTCTCCCTCGGCGGGCTGCCGGCCCGGGGGTACGCGAGCCACGGCGAGTCGTGGTCCTACGCGCTGGCACTGCGGCTGGCGGCGTACGAGCTGCTCTGCTCGGACGGCGGCGAGCCGGTGCTGGTGCTCGACGACGTCTTCGCGGAGCTGGACGCCGGACGGCGCGACCGGCTGGCCCGGCTGGTGGGCTCGGCGGAGCAGGTGCTCGTCACTGCCGCGGTGCCGGCCGACGTGCCGGCGAGCCTGCGCGGGGCTCGGTACGACGTGGAAGCTGGTCGGGTGCAGCGTGCCGGATGAGTCCTCTGCTCCGTCCAGCCAGCCGGGGTCTGTGTCTTTGCCTGTTACTGGGACGACCGGAAACGACACCGACTCGAGCGAGGAGGGCACCACAGGGCTCTGTGCACCGGAGGGCGCACCGGCGGCAGGGGCCGACCCGGCGCGGGCGGCCCTGGCCAGCGCGAAGGCCGAGGCACGCCGGCGGGGGGCCCGCGGCGGTACCAGCCGGACACCGGCCGCTGCCACCCGGGACCGGACGACCGCAGACGGGCCGGAGCAGTGGGGGACGGCGATCCGCCGGCTGGTGGACGAGCGCGGTTGGCGGGCGACCGTGCAGGCCGGTTCGGTTCTCGGTCGCTGGGAGGTGCTCGTCGGCCCGGATCTGGCCGCGCACTGCCGGCCGGAGCGGCTCACCGACGGTGAGCTGGTGCTGGTGGCCGAGTCGACGGCGTGGGCCACCCAGGTGCGGCTGCTCGCGCCCGCCGTACTGGCCAGGATCGCGACCGAGCTGGGGGCCGGGGTGGTCACCAGCCTGCGGGTGCACGGACCCACCGCCCCGGACTGGCGGGCCGGGCCGCGACGGGTGACCGGAAGTCGAGGGCCGCGGGACACCTACGGCTGACAGGCCCCAGAACTACGAACCGTTATAGCGGGTAGGGGGATGCTCGACCCGGCTGTGGATGCGGCACGCGAGTCCACAGCGGCCTCCTTGGAGCCGCGACGGGTGTCCTGCGGGTAGGATGCTGGTAGCTCCGACGCCGGCTGTCTCCTCGTGCGGCGTCCCTGACGATCGCGAGGACTCCGCCAACGTGGCTGCCTACGATGCCGCATCGATCACCGTCCTCGAGGGTCTGGAGGCGGTCCGCAAGCGCCCTGGAATGTACATCGGGTCGACCGGGGAGCGCGGCCTGCACCACCTCGTCACCGAGGTCGTCGACAACGCCGTCGACGAGGCGCTGGCCGGCGTCTGCGACACGATCTCGGTGGTCTTGCTCGCCGACGGTGGCGTGCGGGTTCGCGACAACGGCCGCGGCATCCCGGTCGGCCGGCACCCGGTCGAGAAGCGGCCGGCGGTCGAGGTCGTGCTGACCACGCTGCACGCCGGCGGCAAGTTCGACGGCAAGTCCTACGCCGTCTCCGGCGGCCTGCACGGCGTCGGCGTCTCGGTGGTCAACGCGCTGTCGTCCCGGCTCGAGGTCGAGATACGCACGGACGGGCACGTGTGGACCCAGCCCTACGACCACAGCCGGCCGGCCGCGCCGCTGGCGAAGGGCGCACCCACGCTCGAGCACGGCACGATGGTGACCTTCTGGGCGGACGAGACGATCTTCGAGACCACGACGTACTCCTTCGAGACACTCTCCCGCCGGCTGCAGGAGATGGCCTTCCTCAACCGCGGGCTGCTCATCTCGCTCCGTGACGAGCGCACCGAGGTCCCGACCGAGGTGACCTTCCAGTACCACGGTGGCATCGAGGACTTCGTCCGGCACCTCAACGCGACGAAGGAGCCCATCCACAAGTCGGTGATCGGCTTCGGCACCGAGGGCGACGGCATCGCGGTCGAGGTGGCGATGCAGTGGAACGCGACATACGCCGAGTCGGTCTACACCTTTGCCAACACCATCAACACCCACGAGGGCGGCACCCACGAGGAGGGCTTCCGCTCGGCGCTGACCTCCATCGTCAACCGCTACGCCCGCGACAAGAGCCTGCTGAAGGAGAAGGACGACGCGCTCACCGGCGACGACATCCGCGAGGGGCTGACCGCGATCGTGTCCGTCAAGCTGGCCAACCCGCAGTTCGAGGGCCAGACCAAGACCAAGCTGGGCAACACCGAGGCCAAGAGCTTCGTACAGAAGGCCTGCAACGACTGGCTGCGTGACTGGTTCGACCGCAACCCGGGCGAGGCCCGCGACGTCATCACCAAGGCGTCACAGGCGGCCAGGGCCCGGATCGCGGCCCGGCAGGCGCGCGACCTGACCCGGCGCAAGGGGTTGCTCGACGTCGGCTCGCTGCCGGGCAAGCTGGCCGACTGCCGCTCCACCGACCCAGCCGTCAGCGAGCTCTACATCGTCGAGGGCGACAGCGCCGGCGGCTCGGCGAAGTCCTGCCGTGACTCGATGTTCCAGGCGATCCTGCCGATCCGAGGCAAGATCATCAACGTCGAGAAGGCCCGCATCGACCGGGTGCTGAAGAACACCGAGGTCCAGGCGCTGATAACGGCGCTGGGCACCGGTATTTACGACGACTTCGACGTTGCGAAGCTGCGTTATCACAAGATCGTGCTGATGGCCGACGCGGACGTCGACGGTCAGCACATCACCACCCTGCTGCTCACCCTGCTGTTCCGGTTCATGCGCCCGTTGATCGAGCAGGGCAACGTCTACCTCGCCCAGCCGCCGCTCTACAAGATCAAGTGGTCCAAGGCCGCTCCGGACTACGCCTACTCCGACCGCGAGCGGGACAGCCTGATCGAGCTGGGGCTGGCACAGGGCAAGAAGCTGCCGAAGGAGGACTACGTCGCCCGGTACAAGGGGCTCGGCGAGATGAACTCCAAGGAGCTGTGGGAGACCACCATGGATCCGGCCAACCGGATCCTGCTGCAGGTCACCCTGGACGACGCCGCCACCGCGGACGAGCTCTTCAGCGTGCTGATGGGCGAGAACGTCGAGGCCCGCCGGTCCTTCATCACCCGCAACGCCAGGGACGTCCGGTTCCTCGACATCTGACCGGCCGGCTCGTCCGCGGTCGCCGTACTGACACGAGAGGACGTGCGTGACCGACGTCACGATGCCGCCGCCTTCTGGCCCCGGCGACCGGGTTGAGCCGGTCGACATCCAGATCGAGATGCAGCGCAGCTACATCGACTACGCGATGTCGGTCATCGTCGGGCGGGCACTGCCGGAGGTGCGGGACGGCCTGAAGCCGGTCCACCGCAAGATCCTCTACGGGATGTACGACTCGGGCTTCCGGCCCGACCGCAACTACGTCAAGTGCGGCCGCGTCGTCGGCGACGTCATGGGCAACTACCACCCGCACGGGGACATCCCGCTCTACGACGCGCTCGTGCGGATGGCCCAGCCGTGGTCGCTGCGCTATCCGATGATCGACCCGCAGGGCAACTTCGGCTCGCCGGGCAACGACCCGGCGGCGGCCTACCGCTACACCGAGTGCCGGCTGGCGCCGCTGGCCATGGAGATGCTCCGGGACATCGACGAGGAGACCGTCGACTTCCAGGCCAACTACGCCGGCAACACCGTCGAGCCGAAGATCCTGCCGAGCCGGATCCCCAACCTGCTGGTGAACGGCAGCGAGGGCATCGCGGTCGGCATGGCGACCAAGATCCCACCGCACAACCTGCGCGAGGTCGCGGCCGGCGTGATCTGGGCGCTCGACCACCCCGACGCCTCCGATGAGGAGCTGCTCGACGCGCTCGTGGAGCGGGTCAAGGGACCCGACTTCCCGACGTCCGGGCTCATCGTCGGCCGCGACGGCATCGAGGAGGCCTACCGGACCGGCCGGGGCGCAATCCGGATGCGGGCCGTCGTCACCGTCGAGGAGGACGTCAAGGGCCGGACGACGCTCGTCGTCACCGAGCTGCCCTACCAGGTCAACCCCGACAACCTGGCCGAGTCCATCGCCGAGCTGGTCAAGGACGGCCGGATGGGCGGCATCGCCGACATCGCCGACGAGAGCTCCGACCGGGTCGGCCGCCGGCTGGTCATCACGCTCAAGCGCGACGCGGTCGCCAAGGTCGTCCTGAACAACCTCTACAAGCACACCCAGCTGCAGACCACGTTCGGCGCCAACATGCTGGCGATCGTCGACGGCGTACCCCGGACGTTGCGCCTTGACCAGTTCGTCTCGCACTACGTCGCCCACCAGATCGACGTCGTCGTACGCCGGACGCGCTTCCGGCTGCGCAAGGCCGAGGAGCGGGCGCACATCCTGCGCGCGCTGCTCAAGGCGCTCGACCAGCTCGACGCGGTGATCGCGTTGATCCGCGGCAGCGAGTCCGCGGACGCCGCCCGTGGCGGCCTGATGCAGCTGCTCGACATCGACGAGGTCCAGGCGACCGCGATCCTCGACATGCAGCTGCGGCGCCTCGCCGCACTGGAGCGGCAGCGGATCATCGACGAGTTCGCCGAGCTACAGCAGCGGATCGCCGAGCTGAACGAGATCCTGGACCGCCCCGAGCGCCAGCGCGGCATCATCCGCGACGAGCTGGCCGAGGTGGTCGAGCGCTACGGCGATGAGCGGCGCACCCGGCTGATCGCCTACGAGGGCGACATGTCCATGGAGGACCTGATCGCCCGCGAGGACGTGGTGGTGACGATCACCCGCGGCGGCTACGCCAAGCGGACCAAGACCGACCTCTACCGATCGCAGCGGCGCGGCGGCAAGGGCGTCCAGGGTGCCCAGCTCAAGCAGGACGACATCGTCGAGCACTTCTTCGTGACGACGACACACAACTGGATCCTGTTCTTCACGAACAAGGGCCGCGTCTACCGCGCCAAGGCCCACGAGCTGCCCGAGCAGCAGCGCACCGCCCGCGGCCAGCACGTCGCCAACATCCTGGCGTTCCAGCCGGACGAGCGGATCGCCCAGGTCATCGACATCCCGCACTACGGCGTGTCGCCCTACCTCGTGCTCGCGACCAAGCGGGGGCTGGTCAAGAAGTCGCCGCTGGCCGACTTCGACAACGCCCGGTCCAGCGGACTGATCGCCATCAACCTGCGGGAGGACGACGAGCTGATCGGGGCGTCGCTGATCTCGGCCGAGGACGAGCTGCTGCTGGTCAGCCGGAAGGCGCAGTCGATCAGGTTCTCCGCGTCCGACGAGGCGCTACGTCCAATGGGCCGTGCCACCAGCGGTGTCATCGGCATGCGGTTCGGCCTCGAGGACGAGCTGCTGGCGATGATGGTGGTCCGGCCGGACGCCGACGTCCTGGTGGCCACCGACGGTGGCTATGCCAAGCGCACCAAGATGGTGGAGTACCCGCTCCAGGGCCGCGGGGGCAAGGGAGTCCTCACCGCCAAGGTGGTAGCCCGGCGGGGCCAGCTCGTCGGAGCCTTGATCGTGCGCCCGGAGGAGCAGCTCTACGCCATCACCTCCAACGGGGGCGTGATCCGCACCACGGCCCGCGAGGTACGCCGGGCGCAGCGCCAGACGATGGGGGTACGGCTAATTCACCTTCCGGACGGGGTGTCGCTGGTGGCGGTCGCCCGCAATGCCGACGAACCTGAGGGCGACAACGGTGCAATGCCGGGCGGGACCGGCGGCGCACCGTGACCATCGGCGGGCCGGAGGACACCGCGATGACCGCGACGACCACCACGAGGCCTTCGGCCGGCTCGGCGTACCGGGCCCGGACCGTGGCTCCGGCGGGTAGCGAGCCGGTTCTCGGTGCCCGCCGGGCACCGCGCCGTGCGCGCCTGGCCGTCCGTCGGGTGGACCCGTGGTCGGTGTTCAAGTTCGCCCTGGTCTTCGCGATCGCGCTGCTGATCGTGTGGCTGGTCGCGCTGGCAGTGCTGTGGAGCGTGCTGAACGTCATGGGTGTCTTCGACTCACTGCAGAACACGCTGGGGGTGATCACCGAGTCGGGCAACGGCCAGCCCAGTGGCAGCCTGCGGGACGTCTTTGCGTTTCGCCGGATCCTCGGCTGGGGGGCACTGGTCGGCGCGGTGAACGTGCTGCTCTTCACCGCACTGTCGACGCTGGGCGCCTTCCTCTACAACGTCTGCGCCGAGCTGGCCGGCGGCATCGAGGTCACGCTGACCGAACGCGACTGAGCGGCCTTACGGTAGCCTGGCTGCCCTACCCGGGCCTGTAGCTCAGCTGGTTAGAGCGCATCCCTGATAAGGATGAGGCCGGAGGTTCAAGTCCTCCCAGGCCCACGTGTCGACGCCTCCAAACCCACGCGTTACGGCGCCCTACCTGCGAGTCTCTCGGGCTTCGGTAGCCTGGAGCAGGTCCGTCCACCATCGATCTACTCGAGGGGCAACCGGTGCCGAAGAGGCTGCTGCTCATGCTGACCGCGCTGATGGGTGTCGTGGCGACGCTGCGGCGTACCAGGGTCCGGCAGGCCGAGCAGGACCTGTGGGCCGAGGCCACCAAGCCGGTCGACCTGCGCTGACACCGGTCGCCTCGGGGGCGTAGCTCAACTGGCAGAGCACCGCCTTTGCAAGGCGGGGGTTAGGGGTTCGAGTCCCCTCGTCTCCACAGTGGTTGACACCGGCCGACCGGCGGAGTCACCTCCGCCGGGCTCAGTGCGTCGGCTTGTGGGTCTCGCTCGAGTCCTCGGCCAGCCGCAGGTCGACCTCGTCCATCCCGACCGGCTCGTCCGCGGAGACGCTCGCCACGTCCCTGCCGGTCCCGATGTCGTCGTAACCGAGCTCCTCGTCCACCGCCAGCGCCGGCTCCTCCGAACCGGTCAGCGGCTCGTCCAGCTGCTCGGGCCAGCCCAGGTTGGACTGCGCGCCGGCCGGCTCGTCCATGGCGTCCGGCGTAGCGCTCGTCGCCGGGGCGGGTTGCGTCGAGGGCGGCTCCGGCCGGGCGGGCGGTGGGGGGGCCGCGGGGATGTACGTCGGCTCGCTCGGGCCCGCCGCACGGCGGGCCAGTAGGCCCGCGGCTGCTCCGGCGGCCGCTCCGACCAGCAGGCTCACCAGGGCCACCGGCCAGCGCCTCGACGGGGCGGGCTGCTCTCCGCGCAACGCGGCGAGCGCAGCGGCGCTGCGGGCGCGCGCCTCGTCGCGGGTCGGCAGGGTGTTCTCGCGGGCGGCTGCCACCGCCGTGGTCATCGCGCCGGCAACCGTCGGCGCCACCGTCTCGACCAGGGTGTCGCGCACGCCGGCCACGGCGGGCACCACCCGGCCCCGGGCGTCGGCCACCACCGGCGTGATGCGCTCGCGCGCCTCTCCCACGACCGGGCCGATGCGACCCCGTGCGTCGACGATCACTGGACTGAGCCGCCCGCGAGCCGAGACGACCGCCGGCACCACCCGGTCCCGGGTCGTCACGGCGTACGGCGTCAGGGCACCGCGGGCGGCGACCAGGCGCGGAGCCACGGCAGCGGCGGCGCGGAGCCGTACGGCGTCGCGCCGGCGCAGGCCACTGTCATCCAGACGAATGTCGTCCATGCCACCGTCGACCGTCAGGTCATCGTCAGGCGTCGGGCCCACGGCCACCGGCTCGTCGACCTCGACCAGCACGTCGTGCTTGCTCTTGCGTCCGAACATCGGGCTACCTCCATGATCCGTCTCGTCGCCACGACCGTTCCCGGCCACCACCCTGGGCAACCGCCCCCAACCGGGAGGGCCGCCCGCCCCGGCCGTGGAAGTATGAACTCGAGTCCATCCACATCTCGACACCGGGGAGACCGTTCTCGTGCCAGCGGAGACCTACGCGACGCTGAAGACCTCGAAGGGCGACATCGAGGTCCGACTCTTCCCCGACCAGGCCCCGAAGACCGTGGCCAACTTCGTCGACCTGGCCGAGGGAAGCCGCGAGTGGACCGACCCGCGCACCCGGCAGAAGTCGCGGGACAAGCTCTACGACGGCACGATCTTCCACCGGGTGATCCCGGGTTTCATGATCCAGGGCGGTGACCCGATGGGGACCGGTACCGGCGGCCCGGGCTACCAGTTCAAGGACGAGATCCATCCCGACCTGGCCTTCACCAAGCCCTACCTGCTGGCGATGGCCAACGCGGGCCCGGGCACCAACGGCTCGCAGTTCTTCATCACGGTCGCGCCGACAACCTGGCTGACCGGCAAGCACACGATCTTCGGCGAGGTCACCACCGGCCAGGAGGTGGTCGACGCGATCGTCGGCGCACCCAAGGGGCGGCAGGACCGGCCGACCCCCGACATCCGGCTGGAATCGGTCGTCATCGACCGGCGTTCCTCGTAGGTGACCACCCCCGTCGGCCCGTCTGTCCCTGACGAGCGCGGCACCGGCGCGACGGTTCCAACCTGCTTCCGGCACCCGGGCCGGGAGACCTACGTCCGCTGCACCCGCTGCGAGCGGCCGATCTGCCCGGACTGCATGACCAGCGCCTCGGTCGGCTTCCAGTGCCCCGAGTGCATCGCCGAGGGGGCGCGGACGTTGCGCGCCCCGCGGACCGTCGCCGGCGGTCGGATGGCCGCCGCCGAGGGCCGGGTGACGCTCACCATCGCCGCCCTCATCGGGGTGGCGTTCGTGCTGCAGCTCGCCGTACCGGGTTTCGAGGAGCGTTTCACCGAGTTCAACTACGCCATCGCCCAGGGTGAGTGGTGGCGGCTCGTCACCGCGATGTTCCTGCACGTCGGCCTGCTGCACCTCGCGTTCAACCTCTACGTGCTCTACCTGGTCGGCATCCCGGTGGAGCGGGCGCTGGGCCGCTGGCGCTACATCGCGCTCTACCTGCTGAGCGGCCTCGGCGGTGCCGCCGCGTCGTACGCCCTCACCGGGCCGGGCGCCGCCGGCGAAGGCGCGTCCGGCGCGATCTTCGGGCTGTTCGCCGCCTGGTGGGTGACCACCCGGCGGGCCGGTGGCGACACCAAGTCGGTCACCATGTTGATCGCCCTCAACCTGGTGCTGAGCTTCGTGCTCCCCAACATCGGCTACTGGGCCCACCTGGGCGGGCTGGCGACGGGGGCGGTGCTCGCCCTGACCTTTGCCTACGCACCGCGAGCCCGGCGTACGCCGGCCGCCCTCGGGATGCTGGTGCTGGTCAGCGCGGCGATCTTGGCCACCGTCGTCCTCCGTACCGCCGCTCTCACGACCTGACCCGCGCTGTCCCCAGTGTGGAGAACTCCTGTGGGCAAATGACAGCCGTGTTCTTACGCCGGTGGAGTTGCCCTCACCGCCACTGGGTGGACAGCGCGAAGCCGGCGATGATCAGGCCGAAGCCGATGGCGAGGTTCCAGGGTCCGAGCTCGCGGAAGCCGGCGATCTCGCCGTTGGACACGTAGTAGACCACCAGCCAGGCGATGCCGAGCAGGAACAGCCCCAGCATCACCGGAGCGACCCACGCCGGGCTCGTCTTCTTGCTCGGCGAGCGCTTCGGCGGCGCGGTGTAGGCCGGCCTGCGCCGGTTGCGGGACTCGGGCACCGGACTCCTCCCCAGACGCCGGCCTGTCGTCGCCGCGCCCGTCGGCTAGCGTAACCGGGTGCCCGCCCGCCGTACTGCGCTTCGCCGGCTGGGGCAGCTGTCCGTGGCGGTCGGTGTGGCCGTTCTCGCCTTCGTCGGCTACCAGCTGCGCGGCACCGACCTGTACGCCGCACACGCGCAGTCGAGGCTCCGGCACGCACTGCAGCAGGAGTGGGACGCGGACCGGCCGAGCGCACCCCCCGCGCTCGCACCGGTGACGCTGGGCGAAGGAGTGGCGATCCTGCGCATCCCGCGGCTCGGGCGCGACTACGTCCAGGTGGTCCTCGAGGGGGTGGACCGGGCGGACCTACGGCGCGGCCCTGGGCACTATCCGGACTCCGCGCTGCCCGGCCAGGTGGGCAACTTCGCGGTGGCCGGCCACCGGACGACGTACGGCGCACCGTTCGCCCGGCTGGGCGAGCTGCGGCCGGGCGACGCGGTGGTGCTGGAGACCGGGGCTGCCTGGTTCACCTATCGGGTGACCGGCTCCCGGATCGTGGCGCCGACCACCGTCTCGGTGACCGCACCGGTTCCGGAGGTGGCGGGGCGCCGGCCGAGCGCGCCGCTGCTCACCTTCACGACCTGCAACCCGCGCTACTCGGACCGGGAGCGGCTCGTGGTCTTCGCCGCTCTGGCCGAGAGGTCGGCGAGGTCCGCGGGGATGCCGCCCGCCCTGCGCGCCTGACCGCTACGGCGTCGGCGGAGGACTGGTCGGTAGCGGCGAGGGCGACGGTAGCGGCGAGGGGCTCGGCAGCGGGGAGGGCGACGGCAGCGGCGAGGGACTCGGCAGCGGCGAGGGCGACGGCGGAGGTGTGGGGCTCGACGCCGGCTTGACGGCAACGGTGATCCGCACGGTCGACCCGGTGGTGCGCCGGGCCGGGGGCCTCGGGTCCTGGGTGATGACCGTCTCGGGCCGGAAGCCGCCGTCCGCGACCCGACGTACGGCGACGTTGAAACCGGCACCGGTCAGCATCCGGCGAGCCGCCGTTTCATCCAGGCCGACGACGTTGGGCACCTCGACCGCCCCGCGAGAGACGACGAGCTCAACGTGCGTGCCGGGCTGGACCGAGGTGCCGGCGGGCGGGTTGGTCGCGAGCACCTGCCCGACCGGCCGGTCGGAGTCCCGTGACGTGATCGGCTCGGCCACCAGGCCGGCGGCCGTCAGCGCGGCCGCCGCCTGCTCCTGGGTCTGGCCCACGAGATCGGGCACGGCCACCGCCTCCGGCCCCTTGGAGACGCTGATGCCGACCCGGTCGCCCCTGCTGAGCTTCTCCCCTGCCTTGGGGTTCTGGTCGACCACCCGACCGGCGGGCGCGGCGTTGAACACCTCGGCCTCGTCGCCCAGCTGAAGACCACGGGAGGTCAGCGCGCTGGCGGCCTGTGCCTTCGTCAACCCGGTGAGCTTGGGGACCTCGATGGTGCCGGTGGTGCTGCCTCCGAAGATCCCCCGGGACAGCAGTAAGCCGGCGGCGAGCAGCGCCAGCAGGGCGAGTGCGAGCAGAAGAAGGGCCAGCCCGCGGCCCCGACGGTCCCGTTCCCGGGCCGGCCGGCGCAGCAGCAGGGTGCCGTCGGGTGCTCCCGCTCCGGGAGCCAGAACGGTGGTGGGCGCATCGGCCAGCACCGGGGTCGCCCGCACCGGGTGCCCGGCCAGCGAGCGCTCGATGTCCTCGCGCATCTCCGCGGCGCTCTGGTAACGGTTGTCCGGGTTCTTGGCCAGGGCCTTGAGGACGACCGCGTCGAGCTCCGGCAGGAGGTCGGGGTCCACCGCAGAGGGTGGCACCGGGTTCTCGCGGACGTGCTGGTAGGCGATCGAGATCGGGGAGTCGCCGCGGAACGGGGGAACGCCGGTGAGCAGCTCGTAGAGCAGGCAGCCGGTGGAGTAGATGTCGCTGCGGGCGTCGACCGGCTCGCCGCGGGCCTGCTCGGGCGACAGGTACTGCGCCGTGCCGATGATCGCCGCGGTCTGGGTCATCGTCGCGGCCGAAGCGGTCACCGCCCTGGCGATGCCGAAGTCCATGACCTTGACCGTGCCGCCGCGGGTCAGCATGACGTTGCCGGGCTTGATGTCGCGGTGGACGATCCCGTGCCGATGGCTGTAGTCGAGGGCAGCGCAGATCTCGGCGGTGATCTCCAGCGCCCGGCGCGGCAGCAGCCGGTGGTCCTCGGTGAGGATCTCGCGCAGCGTCCGCCCGTCGACGTACTCCATCACGATGTAGGACACCCGGTCGGCCTCGGAGCCGTCCTCGCCGGTGTCGTAGACCGCCACGATCGCCGGGTGGTTCAGCGAGGCCGCCGACTGCGCCTCGCGGCGGAACCGGGTCTGGAAGGCGGGGTCGCGGGCGAGGTCCGCCCGCAGCGTCTTGACGGCGACATCGCGTCCCAGGCGCACGTCGCTGCCGAGATGGACCTCGGCCATGCCGCCGTAGCCGAGCAGGGGGCCGAGCTCGTAACGCCCCCCCAGCCGGCGGGGAGGGGCGGTCACGTCCGCTCGCCCCTGCCGCCGCGGTCCCTGCCTCTGTCCCCCTTGCCCCCGCCGGTGTCCCGAGCAGCGGGCGCGGTGGCGACGGTCACGGTGACGGTCGAGCCCTTCGTCAAGGTGCCGGTCGGCGCTACTGCCAGCACGTTACCCGGTCCTCGGCCGACCTCCGTGGCCCGGCGCACCCGGAACCCGAGGCCGGTCAGCTCGGCGGCGGCAGCGGCGTAGGTCCGGCCCCGAAGCCCGGCCGGATCCACCGTCACCCGCGCCGGCTCGGCCACTGCCCGCTCGGCGACGGCCTGCTCGGACGGGACCGGCGGTGGCGCGGCCGGCGTACGGCGGTGGTCGCAGGCACGCAGCCCGAGGGTGGCCAGCAGGACCGCCAGCAGGGCGGCCGGCAGGCCCCAGCCGAGGGCGCGCCGCCGCCGCGGCGCCGCCGCCTTGCCGACGGTGTGGGCGTGGGGGGACTGAGCCTCGACCGCGCGTGCCCGCGAGTAGGCGACGGTGTCCGCCGGCAAGGTTCCGGCGAGGAGCGCGTCGCGCAGGGCGAGGGCACGGCGGGCGAGCTCGCCGGAGTTCGCCGGTCGGTCGGTCGGCGACTTCGCCATGGCGGCGGCAACCAGGTCGCGTACCGGCTGCGGGACGTCCGCCGGCAGCGGGGGCGGCTCCTCGTGCGCGTGCGCCGCGGCGATCGCGACCGCGTTGTCGGCAACGAAGGGCCGCCAGCCGGCGAGGCACTCGTAGGCGACGACGCCGAGGGAGTAGACGTCGCTCGCCGCGGTGACGTCGCGCCCCGACCCCTGTTCCGGTGAGAGGTAGTACGCCGTACCGACGACCAAGCCGGTCTGGGTGGCCGGGCTCGAGCCGGGCACCCGGGCGATGCCGAAGTCGGTGATCTTCACCACGCCGTCGGGCCGGACCAGCAGGTTCCCCGGCTTGACGTCGCGGTGCACGACGCCCACCTCGTGCGCGTGCTGCAGCGCCAGGCCGGCCTGGCCGACGATGTCCAGCGTCCGGTCGACCGGCAGCCGCCCCTCGCGGGCGAGCAGGCTGGACAGCGGCTCGCCGTCGACCAGCTCCATGACCAGGTACGACGTGTCGCCGAGCTCGCCGTAGTCGAACACGCCGGCGATTCCTGGATGGGAGAGACCCGCGGTGTGCCGAGCCTCCGCGCGGAACCGGGTGAGGAACCCCGCGTCGTCGGCGTGCTCAGGCCGCAGCACCTTGACCGCCACCTGTCGGCCCAGCAGCTGGTCCTCCGCCCGCCAGACCTCCCCCATCCCGCCTACGGCGATGCGGGCGACCAGCCGGTAGCGGTCGCCCAGGCACAGCTCAGGGCTGAGCGTCATCGCCCGAGCACCGCCGCCATCACGTCCCTGGCGATGGGGGCTGCCACCCGGCCGCCGGTCGCGTCGGAGCCGAGCCCACCGCCGTCCTCGACCAGGACCGCAACCGCGACCTTGGGCGCCTCCGCCGGCGCGAAAGCGATGAACCAGGCATGCGGCGGCTCGCCCACGGCGTGCTGCGCCGTCCCGGTCTTTCCGGCCACCGCCACGCCCGGGATGCGCGCCGCCCGCCCGGTACCGCCCTCGACCACCAGCTTCATCATCGAGGTGAGCGCCGCGGCGACCTGTGCCGAGGTCGCCCGGCCGAGCTCGGCCGGCCTCGCGGCGTCCAGGGTCGCGAGGTCGGGGGTCTCCACCTCCTGCACGAGGTAGGGCCGCATCACCACCCCGGAGTTCGCCACCCCGGCGGCGATCATGGCGGCCTGCATGGGGGTGACCCGCACGTCGAACTGGCCGATGGCCGACAGCGCGGTCTGCGGAGCGTCGAGCTCTGCCGGGAACCGGCTGCGGGCCACCGGCATCGGCACCGACAGACCGCCGTCGATGCCGAACGCCTCGGCCTGGTCCCGCAGCGCATTGGCGCCGACGGAGAGCCCGATATTCGCGAAGGCGGTGTTGCAGGAGATTCGCAGCGCGTCGGCGAGCGTGGTGGTCCGGCCGTCGCCGCAGCTCTCACCGCCGAAGTTCTTGAGGTATCGGTTGGTCAGCGGCAGCTTCAGCGCCGTGGGGGAGGGCACCCGGGTCTGCGGCGTGTACTTGCCGCTGGTCAGCGCGGCGGCCGCCGTCACCACCTTGAACAGCGAGCCCGGCGGATAGGTCTCGGATATCGCCCGGTCCTTCAGCGGCTCCGCGGGGTCCTTGGTCAGCCGGCCGTACGCCGCCCGGATGGCCGACGTGTCGTGGGAGGAGAGCAGGTTCGGGTCGTACGACGGTGCGGTGGCCAGGGCGAGGATGGCTCCGGTCGCCGGGTCCAGGGCCACCACCGCTCCCCGTTTGCCCGCCAGCCCGCGGCCCGCGGCCGCCTGCGCCGCCGGGTTGAGCGTGAGTACGACGGCGCCGCCCTGCGGCGTACGGCCGGTGAACCAGTCGCTCACCCGCCGGACGAAGAGCCGGTCGTCCTCACCGGAGAGGATCAGGTTCTCCTCCTGCTCGACGCCGGTGGCGCCGTAGATCAGCGAGAGGAAGCCGGTGGCCGGTGCGTAGAGCGCACCACCTGGGTAGCGGCGCAGGTACTTGAGCCGGTCGTCGGTCTCGGTGGAGCGGGCTAGCTCGCGGCCACCGGCGAGGATGGGACCGCGCTGCCGCTCGTAGGCGGCGAGCAGCACCCGCCCGTTGTGCGGGTCCTTCTTCAGCTTGCCCGCCTGCACCACCTGGACGTAGTTGGCATTGACCAGCAGCAGGGCGAACAGCGCCAGGCAGGCGACCGCGAGCCGGCGTAGCGGCGCGTTCACCGGCGTACCACCTGGGTCGGAGCCTCCCGCAGCAGCGCCCCAGGGCTCGGCGCGGCCGGCTCCGGAACGGACCGGCGCCCCCCGTCACTGATCCGCACCAGCAACGCGACCAGCGCCCAGTTGGCGACCAGCGAGGAGCCGCCGTAGGACAGGAACGGCAGGGTGAGCCCGGTGAGTGGGATCAGCCGGGTCACACCGCCCACCACGACGAAGACCTGCAGCGCCATCCCGAACGCCAGCCCGGCGGCGAGCAGCTTGCCGAAGGAGTCGCGCACGGTGAGCCCCGCCCGCAGCCCGCGCTCGATCAGGACGATGAAGAGCACGAGCACCGCCATCAGCCCGGCGAGCCCGAGCTCCTCGCCGATCGTGGCGGTGATGAAGTCCGAGCTGGCGTAGGGGACGGTGTCCGGCCGCCCCTGGCCGAGGCCGGTGCCGCCGACACCACCGTTGGCCAGCCCGAACAGCCCCTGCACCAGCTGGAAGCTGGCACCACTGGGGTCGGCGAAGGGGTGCAGCCAGATGTCGACGCGAGCCCGAACATGGCCGAAGAGCTGATAGGCGACATAGGCGCCGGCGGAGAACAGGCCGATACCGATCAGCAGCCAGGAGTGTCGCTCGGTGGCGACGTAGAGCATCGCGACGAAGATTCCGAAGAACAGCAGCGAGCTGCCGAGGTCCTTCTCCCTCACCAGGACGGCCAGGCTGGCCAGCCACGCCACCACCACCGGCCCGAGGTCGCGGCCGCGGGGGAGGTCGATGCCGAGAAAGCGCCGGCCGACCAGCGTCAGCAGCTCCCGCTTGGCCACCAGGTAGCCGGCGAAGAACACCTCCAGCGCGAGCTTGGCGAACTCGCCCGGCTGCAGCGAGAAGCCGGCCACCCGGATCCAGATCCGGGCGCCGTTGACCTCGCTGAACCTGGCCGGCAGCACGGCCGGGATGAGCAGTAGCACCAGGCCGAGCGCCGCGGCGGTGTAGGCGTATCGCTGCAGCAGCCGGTGGTCGCGAACAACCAGCAGTACGGCGAGGAACAACGTCACGCCCACCGCCGTCCAGGCCAGCTGGAGCGGGGCGTCACCGCGGGGCAGCGCCCGGCCGAGCTGGCGGGCCCGCTCGTTCCCGGCCAGGTCCAGCCGGTGGATCAGCACCAGCCCGAGCCCGTTGAGCAGCGCCACGACCGGGAGCAGCAGCGGGTCGGCGTACGGCGCCAGCCGGCGGATGCCCAGGTGAGCGGCACCGAACAACGCGGCGAAGCCGGCGGCGTAGCGAGCGGCGTCCGGCGGCACTCGGCCGTCCTGCGCGTAGCCGACCGAGACGTAGGCGGCGGCGACCAGTGCTATGGCGAAGACCACCATGGCGAGCTCGACCCCGCGCCGCCGGGCCCGCCGCCCACCGTCGAGGGTGACGGCGCTCACCCGGCCGCTCCGTCGCACGGCGTCGTTGCGGGGGTGGGCGAGAGCGTCGTCGGCGCAGGAGTGGGGCCGGGGCTGCCGCCCGCGATGGGCGGGGTCGACGTCGGCGCCGGTGTCTGCGTCGGTGGCGGCGTCGCGCAGTCGGCCTGCTGCTTCTGCAGCCGGTCGCCGATCTTGCGGGCATCGGCCAGGTCCTTGGCCGGGATTCCCTCGTACACCCGCCGCCGCATGAACGCCGGTAGGTTGGCCACCTCGACGTCGAGGCGCTCGCGCACGTCGGACAGGCGTACGCCGGCGACCGAGCCCGCCAGCCCCTGGTAGATCGCCACCTCGTCTCCGGCCGCGCCCACGTAGTACTGAGAGCGGGCGTAGAGCACTCCGGCGCCGGCCAGCGCGGCCAGCCCGAGAGCGACCAGCACCGCCACCCACACCCGCCTCACCCGGTGTGGCGGCGGCACCTCCGAAGCGAGCCGGGGCGACGAGGTCGGCCGCGGCGGCTGCCGGCGGCGGGTGGCGAGCGCGGCCCGGCCGGCGGCGGTCTCCGCCGAGGGAACGCTGGGAGCACCCTCCGTCGCGGCGGCCCCGCCGACCAGCACCGGCTCGTCGCCGGGGGGGCCGGCGTCCACGACGTCGGCGACGACGCAGGTGATGTTGTCCGGCCCGCCGCCGCGCAGCGCCAACTCGACCAGCCGGTCCACCACCTCCTGCGGATCGGCCAGCAGCAGGCTGTCCCGGAGCGTCGCCTCGGAGACGACGCCGGACAGCCCGTCGGTGCAGAGTAGGTAGCGGTCCCCGGCCCGGACCTCGCGCACGGACAGGTCCAGCTCGACCTCGCGACCGTCGAGGGTGCGCAACATCACCGACCGCTGCGGGTGGTAACGGGCCTCCTCTGCGGTGAGCCGGCCCTCGTCGATGAGTGCCTGGACCAGCGTGTGGTCGTGCGTGATCTGGGACAGCCCGCCATCGCGGAGCAGGTAGGCGCGGGAGTCGCCGACGTGGACCAGCCCCAGCCGGGTACCGGCCCACAGCAGCGCCGTCAGCGTCGTACCCATCCCCTCCAGCGCGGCGTCCCCGGCCACCATGTCGCGCAGGTGCGCCTTGGCGTCGTCGACTGCTCGGCGGAGGGCGTCGAGCGGGTCGGCTCCCGGGGAGTCCTGGTCGAGCGGCGCCAGAGCGGCGATGGCTACGGCGCTGGCGACCTCCCCGGCGGCATGTCCACCCATGCCGTCGGCGACGGCGAGCAGCCGGGGGCCGGCGTACAGGGAGTCCTCGTTGCCGTCGCGGCGCAGGCCCACGTCCGAGCGCGCCGCGTAGCGCAGCCCGAGCGTCATCGGCGCAGTTCTAGGGCGGTCTTGCCGATGCGGATCGGTACGCCGAGGGGTACCGGCGTCGGCCCGGTGACCTTCGCCCGGTCGAGGTAGGTGCCGTTGGTGGAGCCCATGTCCTCGACCATCCAGCGCCCGTCGCTCGGCATCAGCCGAGCATGGTGGTTCGAGGCGTAGTCGTCGGTGAGGACGAGGGTCGAGCCGTCGGCACGTCCCAACGTCACGGGGGCCTCCCCGAGAGTGATGTTGGTGCCCCGCAGCGCCCCCTCGGTCACGACCAGCTTGCGGGCCTGGCTGCGCTTGTGCTGGCGGACCTGCTGTCGGGATGGCTCCGGCTGCCCGCGAACGACGGCCGGCACCGGTCGCCCGGCCGACAGGTCGGTACGGATCACCCGCACGGCGGCCAGCACGAACAGCCAGAGCAGGGCCAGGAACCCGATCCGGATCAGCACCAGGATGAGGTCCTGCATGTCAGGACCCGCCGCCCTGGCGGAAGACCATCGTGGTGGTCCCCACGGTGAGCCGGTCGCCGTCGGTGAGCTCGCGGCTGCGAACCGGCTTGCCGTTGACCGCCGTCCCGTTGGTGGAGCCGAGGTCGGTCAGCGTCGCGCCGCCGACGTCGACCCGGATCTCGGCATGCCGGCGCGATACGCCGGTGTCCTCGAGTCGCAGCTCGCAGTCCGCGCCCCGGCCGATCGTCGTGACGGGACGGGTGAGCACCACGGTGCGGCTCTCCTCGCTCGGCGAGACGAGCTCCAGCCGCGGTCCTGCTACGGCGCCCCCGGACGTCGCGGGCTGGGGGGGACGCCAGTTGTCGGCTCGTCCGGTCTCCAAGGGCGGCGGAGCGGCTGAAGGCGGAGCGGCCGGCCCTCGGGCTGCCGCCGCGGCGCTCGCCGTTTCGGCCGTGGCCACGCCGCTTCGCACCAGGAAGCGTCCGGTGTCGAGGTCCGCGACGTGGTCGAGGCTCACCCGTACCGGGCCGACAAAGGAGTAGCCCTGCTCGGCCGCGTGCTCGGCGACCATGTCGGCCAGCTCGGCGCCCAGCGGGCCGGCGTACGGCGAGAGCCGGGCGTAGTCCGTCGTACCGAGCTCCACGACGAACTGGTTGGGCACGAGGATGCGGCCCTCGCCCACGACGGTCTTGCGGTCGTCGGTCTCTCGTTGCAGCTGTGCGGCCACCTCGACCGGTTCCACCCGGCCCTTGAAGATCCGGCCGAAGGCGCCCGACACCAGCCCCTCGAGCCGGCGCTCGAAGCGCTGCAGAACTCCCACGCCGACTCCCCTTCCCGGGTGACCTCGATGGTAACGGGGCAGGCCGGCGCGGTGATCGTCCGTGGTAGCGTCGGACGTCGCTCGGGCGAGTGGCGGAATGGCAGACGCGCACGGTTCAGGTCCGTGTGTCCGTAAGGACGTGGGGGTTCAACTCCCCCCTCGCCCACCACACCGGTGCCGGCCAGCGGTGTTGCGACCGCCGCCAGCGGCCGACTTCGTCCGGACGTTGTCGCGAGACGCATGCGTCATCGCCGTTGGCCGCACAAGCCCGTCTCGGGTACGGCGGCAAGCAGCAGCTCGGCGAGCTGGTCACTGGCGTCCCGCACGGCGCCCTCGTCATTGCAGCATGGCGGCTTGCGCGTCGTGGGTCCAAGCGAGGGCACTGGTCGACAATCTCGTACAGAAGGTGCCGTGCTTTCGTCCGGGGCAATCGGATTGCGCCGCAGCGGCTTGGTCGGACCATCCGGGTCATGCACTTCGTAGTGATCTTTGGTCCGCCAGCCGTTGGCAAGATGACGGTTGGCGATGAGCTGTGCAGGGTCACAGGATTCAAGCTGTTCCACAACCACATGACGGTCGAGCCCGTTCGGGACATCTTCCCGTTCGGGTCGCCGCCGTACGGGCGCGTGGTGAACGAGTTTCGCCGTCGCATCATCGAGGAAGCGGCCGACGCAGGTCTGTCGGGTCTCGTATTCACGTTCGTATGGGGGCTCGATCTACCCGGGGACCGCGACCTGATCGAGTCGTACGTAGACATTGCGGAGACCCGGAGTGGTCAGGCGCATTTCGTAGAACTATACGCGGACCAATCGACGCGGCTCAGCCGTAACGAGACACCCATCCGACTGGACCGCAAGCGGAGCAAGCGCGACGTGGCTTCCTCGCGGCGACACCTCCTCGAGCTCGACGAGGGTTATGTCCTGAATACCCCCGACTCCCACCGGACGGTGGCTCAGGACATCCTCGACAGGCGGAACTACGTTCGCATCGACAACAGCAGGCTGGCTGCGGCCGAGGTGGCGACGGAGATCGCCGCCCGGTTTTCGTTGCCGTTGGCGAGATCGAAACAAGACCGCAGGTGAACGGAGGGACCGGTTTCTTCGGCGACCCCCCGCTCACCCGAGATCCCGGTATCTGGAGCGGCCGCATGGACGCAGGACCAGAGACGTGGCTTCCAGGCAACGTCGGCGGAGCGTGGCTCCGCGGAAACACGCTGCACCGGCCCACGGGCCCGTGGACCCCGGCAGTACATGCACTGCTGGCGCATCTGGCTGAAAGCGGAGTCCCGCACGTCCCCAGAGTCCTCGGCTTCGATGAGCAGGGGAGGGAGCGGCTCACCTTCCTTCCGGGCCGGGTCGTGGACGTCGACACCGAGATGCTGACGCTTGCCCAGTTGCAGGCGCTCGTGACCTGGACGAAGGGGTTCCACGACGCGGTCGTCGGGTTCGTCCACCCGGGACCATGGCGGTATCCGTCGGCCGAAGGATCAACGCTGGTTGGCCACAACGACATTGCGCCGTACAACGCCTGCTTCGACGGCGACCACCTCGTCGGGGTGTTCGACTGGGATCTAGCGAGCCCCACGACGCCTGTGCTGGAGCTCGCGTTCATCGCGTGGAACTGCGTCCCGCTGTGGAGGGACATTGGGGACCGGGGGTCCGCAGAACGGATTCTCATCATCTGCGAGTCGTACGGCGATGTCTCGCCGGTCGAGATGCTTGAAGCCGTCCCGGACAGGATCCGGCTGATGCTGGACTGGATTCCGAGCGGTGCGGCTGAGGGTGACGTTGGTCTGTGTCGGTTGATGAAGGAGGGTGAGCCGGACCGGTCGCAGACAGCGCTCGACGCGCTCCTCCCGAGGCTGAGCCGCATGCGCGGGCTCCTGCCGTAGCGGCACGGCGCCCGGTCGTCCGGGTCGCCCGCGTCGTCCGGTCTCGTCAACGGTTAGAGGTCGTACGCCAGTGGATGCATCGGCTCGTAGAGCAGCATCTCCCGGCCTCCGGGACCGGCAGCTTCGTGGTGAGCCCGAAGCCGTCGTCTCGGATATCGCGCGTAAAGTGCACGCCCTTGGCGCTGAGCTCGGCAACTGCCTCCTCGAGTCGTCGCACATCTGAAGATCAGCCACCCCCCGGCGTCGACGTGCGGCCAGCCGAGCACGTCCCGGAAGAACGCCCTCGCCGCCTCGGCGCCGTCGGCGTAGACCAGCGTGTGCACGGCGGCGTGCGCACGGCGGTATTCACGCGGCAAACCGTAGACGGCCCCGCGCTGGTCGAGCGCCGGCTTCCCCGTTCGGCGCTCGAGCGAGGTTTGCGTGTGTCGGTACGGCGTGTCGGACGCGCCAACTTCGCTCGAGCGCGGCGGCCTGGGAATGCAGGATGGCGGAGACCTTGTTGCGCCGGCAAGAACCGAGCCCAACGCTCGGGCGTCACATCACGAGGAGGCTCGATGACCGTTCAGACGTCACCAGAGATCGGCCAGCTGACAGGCGCCTGGGACCTTGATCCAGCGCACACCGTCATCTCCTTCGCCGCCCGGCACGCGATGGTGGCCACGGTGCGCGGTCGCTTCCGCGAGTTCACCGGCGTACTCCAGCTCGACGCCCAGAGCCACGCCAACTCCAGCGCCGAGGTGACGATCCAGACTGCTAGCGTCGACTCCGGCGTCCAGCAGCGCGATGAGCACCTGCGCGGCGACGACTTCCTCGATGTCAAGCAGTACCCGACGATGACCTTCAAGAGCACCCGCGCCGAGCTGAACGGTGACGAGTACACGCTCTACGGCGACCTCACGATCAAGGACGTGACGAAGCCGGTCGAGCTCGACGTCGAGTACAACGGGACCGCCACCGACCCCTACGGCAACCTGCGGGCCGGCTTCGACGGCCGTACGACGATCAACCGCAAGGACTGGGGCCTGGGCTGGAACGTCGCCCTGGAGGCCGGCGGCATTCTGATCGGCGAGAAGATCAAGATCGAGCTGGACGTCAGCGCCATCAAGCGGTCTGAGAAGGTGCAGGAGCCTCTACCGGAGAAGCTGGCCGACTAGCTAGACGCACGCCCGGTGAGGGAACCGGCCGCGGCTCGCGCGATCCCTGGCCGGTTTCCTCAACCGCGATGCGCTTGGTACGCGATCCCCCTGCGCGATGCCCTCGGCCGGCCAGCGGTCCGTTGCCGCCGGGACGCCCGGTGACGGCCCGGTGTCCCGCCGGCCACGAGCCGCTAACGATCCGCTGCCGGGCGATGACCGGGTCGGAGGGCCGCGACACACTCCTTTCGCCGGCTGGTCTACCGGCGTGGAGGGTCCTTGGCTCGGCGGTACGTCGTCGCAGGCTTGGTGGCGGCCGCGCTGGCCGGCGCGGCGGCCGCTGCGGTTCGGCAGGCAGACGGCGGCGGGCCCGACCCGCATACTTCGCGACGTATCGCACCCGCTCCTGGGAGCGGCGCTGCGGCTGGGCGCATCTTCTACCCGGAGAGTGACCACGTCTCCGCCGCGGAGCCGACCGGCCGGTCGCTCGGACCGGTCACGACGCAGCTGTTCAACCGTGGACCGGAGCAGAGTGCGCCGGCTTGGCCTTCGCCGGACCGGCGCTGGCTGCTGCTCGTCGACGGTGAGCTGATCGACCTCACCGCCGGCAAGCCGGTGTCGCCGGTGCAGGCCGTGCCGCCGGAACTCGTCACGGTCGTGGAAAACCCCGGCCCTCAGGCGCGACTGACCGCCGTGGCACCGTGGGCCGATCACAGCCGCCGCGTGGTCCTGGCGGCGCCCTACGGCCGCATTCGCAGCGTCGAGGTGGCGACCGGCGCGTCGACGGTGCTCGGGCGTGGTCAGCTGCCTGCTGGCGACCCCGCGTCCAACGGCGCGGCGTACGTGGTACCCGCAGAGGGGCAGGCGCCGACGTTCGGCGAGCAGGACTTCTTCGTCGACTACTTCGCTCCCGTCGCCGCCATCGCGCGGGTGGCGTCGGGCGCGCGGCCCGTCACGCTGGCGACGCGGGCGCAACTCGTCGCCGCGCTCGGCGGCTCCAAGGTGGCCACCGTGATCGCGAGCCACCTGGCCTTCTCGGCGGACGGCTCGCGGCTCGCCGTCGAGCTCGCGCTGCTCGACGGCACCCGCCGCTCCGGCGCGGTGGTGGTCCTCGACCGCAGTGGCGGGATCGTCGGTGTCAGCGCCATCCCCTACGCGCACGGGCTCACCTGGCTCGCGTGGGCGCCGACCGGCGACCGGCTGGCCTTCGGGATCCCGTTCGCGCGGACCCTCAGTATCGGCTTGGGCGGCGACAACCCGCCGTTCCTCGAGGCGCAGTTGTGGCGTCCCGGTGCCGGAAGCGCCCGACCGGTACTGGCACCAGCTCCGGGGAACCGACCCCTCGACACGCCCTGCATCTGGTCACCCGACGGCACGCAACTGCTGTGCGGCAGCGAGCTGTCCTGGTCGTTCCTCGACGTCTCCGCCCGGCGAGCGACGGTGCGTGAGTCGGTGCCCGGCCGGCCGCTCGCCTGGGTTCCGGCGTACGCCGGGAGCCGACATGGCTGACCTCGGAGCCCTCCAGCTGGCGGCGCAGGCGCTGCGGTTCCGACGAGGAGTCTCTGCGAGCATCCTTCTCGTCGCGACGATCACGGTAGGGTCCGCGGCCGTCGGGCCGGTCTTCGCCCGGGCCGGCGCGGAGTCGATGCTGCGGGACGCGATGCGGAGCGCTCCGGTGTCGGCGACCGGGATCCGCGTTCAGAAGAGCGTCCCGCCGACGCCCACCGCACTCGAGCAGCTGGACAACCACGTCGCCGGCGCGGGGCAGCTGGCCGGGTACCCGTCTCGGCTGCGCGCTCTCCAGCTCGACGGCAACGTGCGTCGTCTCGACGGGACGGGCAAGGCGTTGACCCGCTTCGTCTGGCGGCCCGATGCCTGCTCGCACCTGCGCTTCTCCGCCGGCCGCTGTCCTCGCGCGGCCCGCGAGATCGCCGTCAGCGCGCGCAGCGCTCGGGAGTACGGGTGGCGACCCGGGACCGCGCTGCGGACGGAGGGGTTCGCCGGTCAGGCGACCGCGGCCGGCACGATGACGGTCGTCGGGCTGTACGCCCCGGCCGACCCGACGGAGCGATACTGGTTCGACCTCGACTACTTCGACGCGCACCAGAACGACGACCCGCCGGACACGGTCGACTCGACGTTCGTGGACTCCTCGACCATGCGCGACGCCGCCGTCCCCGGACGAGTGCTCGTCGAGCTGCCGCTGGATGTGGAGCGGCTGCGGCTCGCCGACATGCCCGCGGTGCGGGCCGCCGCCGACCGGCTGGCGGTCGAGCTGCACCGTTCGGACGCCGAGGCGACGGCCACGACGACTCTGGGCGCGCTTCTGGACACCGCCGCGGCGGACCGCAAGCAGTTGACCGTTCTGGTCACGATCGTCGCGCTGCAGCTGCTGCTGCTGGGCTACTTCGTGCTCTACCTGATCGTGGCCAACTGGAGCGAGGCGAGGGCACCCGAGCTAGCCCTGGCCAAGCTGCGCGGCGGGCGGCCGCTCTCGACGCTGGCGTTCGGGCTGCTCGAACCCGTGGTGCTCCTCGTCCTGGCCGCCCCACTCGGGCTTGCCGCCGCCGTGCTGTTCGTCGAGGTCGTCGCCCACCGCATCCTCCTTGGTGGCACGCCCGTTCTGCTGCCGCTCACCGCTTTCCTCGCAGGTCTCGGGGCGATCTTGGGTGGCGTCGCGGCCGCGGCGTTGGCCGCCCGCCGTACCCTCTCCAGACCGGTGACGGAACAGCTCCGTCGCGCTCCCGGTGACAGGGCCGCCGGCCGCCGGGCCACAGCCATCGATGTCGCGGTGATCGTGCTCGCGCTGGCCGCGCTGCTGGAGCTGCGCCTGTCGGGCGGGCTGTCCAACGGCAAGGTCGACAACCTCGCCCTGCTCGCGCCGGGGCTGCTCGCGCTCGCCGCCGCGCTGATCGGCATCCGCCTGTTGCCACTGCTGGGGCGGTTGCTCGTCTGGCGCACCCGCAGCGGACGCGACGTCGGCTCCTTCCTCGCCCTGCGCCAGGTCCTGCGCCGGCCCGTCGGCCTGCGCGTCGTGGTGCTGCTCGCCACCGCGCTCGCGCTGGCGACGTTCGCGGTGGCTCTGACCAGCACGTCCGCGACTAACCGTCAGGACCGAGCGGCCACCGAGGTGGGCGCGACCCGGGTGGCGGTCGTGGGCGCGGCGTCGGCGGATCAGCTGCTGAACGCGGTGCGCCGGCTGGACCCCGACGGGCGCTGGGCCATGGCAGCCCAGCAGTACGACCCGTACTCCGGCCAGCCAGGCGGCACGCTGATCGGCGTCGACTCCCCCCGGCTGCCGGCGGTCGCCACCTGGCGGTCCGACTTCGCCGGGTCGTCCCTGCCGGCCCTGGTCGCCGCGCTGCATCCGACGCTGCCGCCGCCGGTCATGGTCACGGGACGCGGCCTGCGGGTCCACGCCCTGGTCACTCGGCTCGCGTCGCCCGTGCCCCTGCACCTCAACGCGACGCTGGCGCTGGGCACAGATGCCACCCGGGAGGTCGACCTGGGGCCCCTGGCGCTCGGGGCGCGCGACTACGTCGGGCGGATAACGGGCTGCGAGGCGTCCTGCCGACTCCGAGGTCTGACCGTCCTGCGACCGTTGGGGAGCTTCTCGCCGATCGCCGGCACAGTGGTCCTCCAGGGCCTGGCGACGAATGCGCGCGACGGCTGGAGGGCGCTGCCCGCCGGACTCGACGAGCGGGACCGGTGGCAGCCGGTGCGGCCCCGCGACGACAACAGCGGCATGGACTCGCTGCTCGCGACCGCGGTGGGCCTGCGCTACGACTTCAGTGCGCTGGCCGGCGGCGACCCGGGCGTGTCACCGGTCGACGCACCATCGCCGCTGCCGGTCGTCACCAACCCGAAGCCGCTCGGCGATGCCCGAGTCGGTGGCGCGTACGACGTCACCGGATTGGACGGGCAGCTGCGGACGGTGCAGGCGGCGGCCGTCGCGAACGTGCTGCCACGGATCCAGGACGGCGGCACCATGGTCGACCTGACCTATGCCAGCCGCGCGGTGCGCTCCGGGACGGCCGACGTCACGAGCGAGGTGTGGCTCGGCGAACGAGCGCCAGCCGACGCACTGAGCCGGATCCGCGACGTGGGGCTGCCGGTCGTGCGGGTCGAGGCGGCTGCCGACCACCGGGCCCGGCTCGACCGTACCGGGCCCGCCCTGGCGCTGAACCTGTTCCTCGCCGGCGCGGGGCTCGCCGCCCTGCTCGCGGCGGCGGGAACCGTGGCGTCGGTCTACCTCACCGGCCGTCGGCGCGCCTACGAGGTCGCCGCTCTGCTGGCGGCCGGGCTGAGCCGGGCCTCGCTGCTGCGCGCCGCGGTGGTCGAGCAGCTCGGCCTGCTGCTGACCGGCCTGACGATCGGTACGGCGGCGGGTCTGGGCGGCGCCGTCCTCGCCCTGCCCTCCGTTCCCGTCTTTACCGACGGACGCGCGGTGCCGGCGCTCCGGTTCGACCTGCACGCCGTACCGCTCGCCCTGCTGGTGCTCGGGTTCGCCGTGCTGCTGCTGACCCTCGCCGTGGTCGCGGGCTCGGCGCTGGTGCGGTCCGCCGTACCGGCCCGGCTTCGCGAGGTGCAGCAGTGACGGTCACCGCGGGGCTGCCGGTGGCCTGCCTGGGACTGGTGCACATCTACCGCCTCGAGGGCAACGACGTCGTGGCGCTGCGCGGGGTCGACCTCGACATCGACGGCGGGAGTCGGGTGGCGCTGGTCGGCCCGTCCGGGTCGGGGAAGTCGACGGTGCTGGGGTTGCTGGCCGGTCTCCTCCGACCGTCGGCCGGCCGGCTGCGCATCGGCGAGCACGACGTGGGCCGGATGAGCGAGCGGGAGCTGCTCGGGCTGCGCGCCACCGACGTGGGGGTCGTCCTGCAGAACCCCGGCCGCAACCTGCTCCCCTACTCGACGCCGCTGGGCAACGTCGCCTTCGCCCAGCGGATGGCCGCCAGGGGGCGGCGCAACGGGCGGCTGCCGGCGCCCCTGGAGCTGCTCGACCGGCTCGGGCTGGCGCCCGTCGCCCGGCAGCCGGTGCTCAGCCTCTCGGGTGGCGAGCAGCAGCGCCTGGCGCTCGCCGTCGGCCTGGCCCACCGCCCCGGCTTGCTGCTGGCCGATGAGCCCACCAGCCAGCTCGACCTCGAGGCACGCCGGCAGGTGCTCGATCTGCTCCGACACGCCAACGAGGACCTCGGCACCACGGTCGTTGTGGTTACCCACGACCCCGATGTGGGCGAGGGCATGGGCCGGACGGTCACGATCCGGGACGGCCGGGTCGGTGCCGAAGGCCGGCGCGGCGAGGAGTACGCCGTGGTGGGCCGTGACGGCTCGGTCCAGTTGCCGCCGGACACCCTCGACGTGCTGCCACCGGGAACCCTGGCCCGCGTCGTCCGGTACTCGTGGAAGGTCGAGCTGGTGCATCCCGACCGGCTGCCCGAGGAGCTGAACCCGTGACGGCTCCTGAGCTGGTTGCCGCCGGGATCGACTACCGCCGGGGTGGCCGGCAGATCCTGGACGGCGTCGACGTACGGGCACCGGCCGGCGAGGTGCTCGCGGTCACCGGTCCCTCCGGCTCGGGAAAGTCCAGCCTGCTGGCGGTGCTCGCCGGGCTCGAGCCGGCGGGCGGCGATGTGTGGCTCGACGGCGAGCCGCTCAGCCGAGGGGACGTCGGCTCGCGACGACGGTTCGGGCTGGTCCTGCAGGGCTACGGGCTGGTCTCGATCCTGACCGCCACGGAGAACGTCGAGGTGGTCCTGCAGGCCCGGGGCCTCGACCGGGCGACCGTCCGGCAGCGGGCAGCCGCGGCGCTGGCGTCGGTCCGGCTGGACGGACACGGCGATCAGCTCGTCGAGGAGCTCTCCGGCGGGCAGCAGCAGCGGGTCGCGGTCGCCCGTGCACTGGTCACCGAGCCGGAGGTGCTGCTCGCCGACGAACCGACGGCGGAGCTGGACGCGGAGATGCGTCAGGTCGTCCTCGACCTGCTGTTCGGCGCGGCGCGGCGCGGCGCGATCGTCGTGATCGCGACGCACGACACCGACGTCGCCACGGCCTGCGACCGTGAGCTGCGGCTGGTGGGTGGCCGGCCGGCTTCCCACCTCCCGAACTAGGCCTTCCCGGCAGCGGCATGCGCCGCCGGGCCCTCGGCCGATGGCGTGGCATACGCTCGGAAGGTGCGCGAGGCGACGGCCGGCGGTCTTCGGGTCCTGCGCTCGGGCCTGTTGGCGTCCGGCTGTCTGGTGCTGTCCCTGCTCGGTCACGTGCTCGCCGGTGGCACCCCGCCGCCGCCGTACGCCGTGGTCCTGCTCGGGCTGGCGGCGACCGCGACTTGCTTCGCGCTGACCGGTCGACGCTGGCGGTTCGGCGGGCTGCTCGTTCTCCTGCTCACCGCCCAGGTCGTCGTCCACCTCTGCTGGTCGATGTGGGGCTCCACCGGGTCTCCCACGGCTGCTCCACCCGCCTCCCTGATGGTGGCCGGCCACCTCCTCGCCGCGGGAACGCTGGCTGCCCTGCTCGCGTGGGGCGAGGCGCTGCTGTGGGCCCTGACGGACGCCGTCTGTCCTGTCCGGCCGCGGCCGATGTCGTTGGCCCCGCGGGTGGACGGTGTCCCCGCCAGCGGCCGGCAGCTGCCGTCTCCCCGCCGGCTCTCGCTGGTCCTGACGGCCCCCCGTCGCGGTCCGCCTACCGCCTGGGCGGCTTGACCCACTCAGCAGCACGTCGACACAGCAGTCTGTTCTTCTGTCCTAGGGGAGCCATGTCCGTATCCGGTGTGCTGGCGCACGCGTCCGTCGTACTGGGAACCGCCGCGGTCGTCCTGGTGCCTGCCGGCTCGGCGAGTGCCCACGGCTCGCTGATCCGGTCGGAGCCGGCGGACGGCAGCACGGTCCACCGGCCGCCGGCGGCGGTGCGGCTGGTCTTTGCCCAGGCGGTGCAGCCGCGTTACGCGGCCGTCGCCGTCACCGGTCCCGACGGTGCCCGGGTCGACGCCGGGTCGCCGCAGGTTGCCGGCGGCTCGGTGACAGAACCACTTCGCCCGCTGTCGGTCCCCGGCAGATACCTGGTGGCGTACCGCGTCCTCTCCGAGGACGGCCACCCCGTCTCGCGGCAGCTGACTTTCGTCTTCGCACCGGTCGGCGGTGCGGCGACCACCATCCGAGCTAACACCGCTCGTTCGCAAAGGGGCCCGCTGACCTCGTCCGGTCCCGCGGAAGGCCACTTCCTGCACATCTTCGGCTCCGCGCTGGCGATCGGGGCGGCCCTCGTGGTCATCCTGGTCGAGCGGCTGAGGATCCGGCGGCGGAGGTGACCGCGGCGGTGGACACCGCAGCGATGGCGCGCCGGGGCCCCTCGCTCCGGTGGGCGTTGGGAGCTGCGGCCGCGGCTCTCGGCGTACTCGTCGTGGCACTGCTCTTCGGCGGCGGCCGGCCGGTGCCGGCGCCGCCGGGCATTCCCGACGCCGGTCCAGGTACCGGCTGGGGCCTGCCGGTGCTGCGCCTCGCTGCCGACGCCCTCGGGGTCCTGACGGTGGGGCAGCTGCTCGCTGTGGGCCTGCTGCTGCCCGCACCGCGGGGCCGGCTGCTCGCATCGGGTCTTCGGTCGCTCCGGGCCACCGTGGCCGCGGCCCTGGCCTGGGCCGCGGTCGCGCTGGCGGAGCTCGCGTTCAACCTGTCCGACCTCACCGGCCGGCCGCTGGCCGAGGCCCTGAGCCCCGAGCAGCTCGTGACGTTCGTGCGCTACATCCCACAAGCGCAGGCGCTGGCGGTCCAAGCGGCCCTTGCGCTGCTGGTGGCCGTGGTGGCGCTGCGGATCGTGTCGCCGGGGGGCGCCGCGGCGGCGCTGGCGCTGGCCGTGATGGGGATCATGCCGCCGGCGCTGGCCGGGCACTCGTCCGCATCCGGTGACCACATGCTCGCGGTGTCCAGCCTGACCGTGCACCTGGTCGCCGCCGCCCTGTGGGTCGGCGGGCTGGTCGCACTGGCCTCGACGGCGCGCCACGGCACCGGCGTGGTGGCTCTCGCCGTACCCCGCTTCAGCCGACTGGCCCTGTGGTGCGTCGTGGCCGTCGGCGTGAGCGGCCTGGTCAACGCCGCAGTCCGGATCCAGCCCCTGTCGGCCTTTGTCACCAGCCGCTATGGCCTGCTGGTCGTGGCCAAGGCCGCGGCGCTCGGGGGGCTGGCGGCCATCGGCTGGGCGCACCGCCGGCACACCCTGCCGGCACTGCTGCGGGACCGGGCCGGCCGCGCCTTCGCCCGGCTCGCGGCGGTCGAGGTGACCGTCATGGCGGCGACGCTGGGGCTGGCGGTGGCGCTTGCCCGTACGCCGCCACCGGTCGACCAGAGCCCCGACCTGTCGGCCGCCACCCCGGCGCGGGTCCTGCTCGGGTACGACCTGCCGCCAGCCCCGACGGCGTGGCGGCTGCTGTTCGACGTACGGGTCGACGGCTTCGCGGTGGCCGCCGCCGCGATCGCGATCGCCCTCTACGTCAGCGGTACCCGATCTCTGCGGCGACGGGGGATCTCCTGGTCGCCGGGCCGCACGCTGGCCTGGGTGCTGGGCTGGGTCCTGGTGCTGGTCGCGACGAGCAGCGGGCTGGGCCGTTACGCCCCCGTGCTCTTCAGCGTGCACATGGCACAGCACATGATCCTCAACATGGCGGCACCGCTGCTGCTCGTCCTCGGCGCGCCGGTCAGCCTGGCGCTGCGGGCACTTCCCAACCGGTCGACGCGGGACGGCTCGCCGGGACCGCGCGAGTGGCTCGTCGGGTTGCTGCACAGCCGCGTCGTACGGGTGATCGGGCACCCCCTGGTCGCCACCGGGATCTTCATCGCCAGCCTGTACGGCCTCTACTTCACGCCGCTGTTCGAAGCCGCCATGCGGAGCCACTTCGGCCACCTGCTCATGACGGCCCACTTCCTGGCTGCCGGCTTGCTCTTCTTCTGGGTGCTGGTGGGGACCGACCCGACTCCGTACCGGCTGCCGCATCCGGCCCGGCTCGGGCTGCTGCTGATGACCATGTCCGTGCACGCGTTCTTCGGCGTCGCGCTGCTCAGCGGCACTACCGTCCTCGCGGAGCCCTACTTTGCCGCGCTGGGTCGCACGTGGGGGACTTCACCGCTGACCGACCAGCATCTCGGCGGCGGCATCGCGTGGGCTTTCGGTGAGGTGCCCATCACCGCCGTACTGATCGCGCTGCTGGTGCAGTGGGTCCGAGCGGACGAGCGCGACGCCCGGCGGGTCGATCGGGCGGCCGGTACCAGCCGCGACTCGCTGGCTGCCTACAACGACTGGCTGGCCGCGCTGGACCGGTCCGGACGGAGCACGCAAGCCCGGCAGCCGGCAGCGTCCGGGCGGGCCGGAGCGGCTGAGGAGCTGCGGGACTAGTGCGAGGACGTCGGGGACGTACGCCGGGTGGCAGCCGACCGACTCTCGGCGGCGGCGCGGGATCGAGCGCTCCCGCCTCGGGCACCGCATCCGCCGCTAGCGGCACGCCTACCGCCGGCCCGACGCCGTCGGGCTCCCAGCTGATCGCGGTCAGCGTCACGGGCGGCGAGGTGACGCCGAAGCCGGCCCGGGTGAAGGTGCCGACGGGCAGGACCGTGTTGCTCAGGGTGACGAGCGACGTCGCCGACGAGGTGCACGTGCACGGCTACGACCTGAAGCGCGACGTCACGGCCGGCGGCACGGCGACCCTCGATTTCGTCGCTTAGTCCCCGGGCATCTACGAGGTCGAGCTGGAGTCCAGCGGTGTGCGGCTGTTCGAGCTGCAGGTCTCGTGATCGTTCCCGCCCATGGAATCGGCGGCCCTCGGACCTCCCCGTACCGTCCCGGCTGGCCCTGACCGGCGCCGCCCTCGCCGTGCTCGCGTCCTTTGCTGCACTGGCCGTGCTCTGGCCGCGGTCCAGGTTCGCCGGCGACCACGCCGGCCGGCCGCTGCCCGCGGCACTCGGTCGGGCCCTCGATGCGGGCTCCGTCCGGTGGACCGCCCGGCTGCTGGTACTGGCGGCGACCGCCCTCGTCGCTCTCGTCGGCTACTTCGGACCCGGCGAGACCAACTTCAACCTGGCGCCATGGGTGCTCTACATCACCTTCTGGGTGGGGCTGGTACCGGCCTCCCTGCTGCTCGGGCCGGTGTGGCGGTCGGTCAACCCGGTCCGGACCCTGTACGCCGGCTGGACCAGGGCACTCGGTCTCGACCCGAGCCGCGGCTTTCTCCGGCTGCCGGAGGCCGTCGGCCGATGGCCGGCCGCCCTGACCCTGCTGATCTTCGCCTGGCTGGAGCTGGTCTACGCCGACCGGGACGACCCGCGCATGGTCGCCACCTTCATCTCGACGTACGCCGGGCTGCAGCTGCTGCTCGCCCTGACCTTCGGCGACCGCTGGTTCGGTGCGGGGGACGGCTTCGAGGTCTACAGCACGCTGATCGGCCGGCTCTCCCCGCTCGGGCGCCGGCCGGGCGGCCGGTGGGTGCTGCGCAACCCGCTCGACGGGCTGGACGGCCTCACGGCGGTGCCCGGCACGACAGCCGTCGTCTGCGTGCTGCTCGGCTCGACGGCGTTCGACGGCCTGACCAGGACCCAACGCTGGCAGCAGCTCGTCCCCGACCCCGCCGCCGCGGTGGGCCGGGCCACCGCCGGCCTGCTCGTCATGGTGGCCGTGGTGGCGCTCGCCTACGTCGGCGCGACCTGGCTGGCCGGTCGGGCAGCCGGTGCGGCGAGCCGGTCGATGCCGGGCACGTTCGCCCACTCGCTGGTGCCCATCGTCATCGGGTACGCCGTCGCGCCGGGCCGTTCGGGTCTTCCCGGGGCGGGCAGCCACTGCGGGGCAGTACCCGCTGCTCGCCGTCATGGTGGCGTTCACCGTCGGCGGCATCAGCCTGCTGCTGGGCGGCTGAGCCGCCCACCCTCCGAGGGTGTTGGCACGGAGCCGCGCTGGTCGGGCCGTAGGACTTGCCGCCGAGGATCGGTCAGGGGTGGATATGGCGGGCGCGGTGTTCATCCGCGGCCGAAAGGACTTCACGGTGTGCCGGTCGTACTCTCCGGTCATGAATCTGTTGACAGCTGGTACGCCGGCACCCGACATCGAGGCGCGACAGCAGGACGGCACCTCACTTCGGCTCTCGGACCTGCGCGGCCGCCATGTGCTCGTCTTCTTCTACCCCAAGGACGACACGCCGGGCTGCACCGCCGAGGCGTGCTCGCTGAACGACAACCTCGAGGACCTCACGTCGGCCGGCGCCGACGTCATCGGCGTGAGCACCGACAGCTGGGAGTCCCACACCCGGTTCCAGGCCAAGTACGGGCTGCGGTTCGCGCTCGCCTCGGACGCCGATCACTCGATCTCGGCGGCGTACGGCGTGGGCCGGTCGGCCGGCGTCTTGCCGATGGCCAAGCGGGTGTCCTTCCTGGTCGGCCCGGACGGCACGGTCGCGGAGGTATGGCCGTCGGTGGACCCGAAGTCGCACACGGCGGAGGTGCTGGCGGCCGTGCAGCTGCACTCCGGCCCGGCGACCTCGGTCATCTAGGACCCCGCGTCAGGCGACCCTTGCGGCGACCGTTGCCGCGACCTCCGCGGGACCGGCCGCTGCGGCCGGCGCTGGCCGGGCCGGTAGTGGTCGGCCTGCTGGCCGGCTTCCTGTCCGGGTTGTTCGGCGTGGGCGGTGGCATCCTGCTGGTTCCGGGTTTCGTGCTGCTGCTGGGGATGGACCAGCGGCTCGCCCACGGCACCTCGCTGGCTGCGATTCTGCCGATCGCGCTGGCGGGGGTCGTCGGATACGCCGCCCACGGGTCCGTGGACCTGCCGGCCGGGGCCTTGCTGGCGCTGGGGGCTGCTGGCGGCGCGGTGCTCGGTACCGTCCTGCTGGACCGACTGCCGCTGCGAGTGCTGCGGCTGGGCTTCGCACTTCTGATGGTGGCCGCGGCTCTCCGTCTCTTCTCCGCGCCCGACACCGGTCACGGGTCGCGGTCGGTCAACCTGGCCGTGGCGGTCGCCCTGGTCGCCATCGGCGCCGGGGCAGGACTGCTGGCCGGGCTGCTGGGCGTGGGCGGCGGCATCGTCATGGTGCCGGGACTGGTGCTGCTCCTCGGCGTCTCCGACGTGCTCGCCAAGGGGACCTCCCTGCTGGTGATCATCCCCACCGCATTGGCCGGCACCGCCCGGAACCTGTCCGCGGGCAACACCGACCTACCGGTTGCCACCGCGGCCGGCCTGAGCGGAGCGGTCTCGGCTGTGGCGGGCTCGCTGGTCGCCGTACACCTCGATCCCAAGGTGTCCAGGATCCTGTTCGCGCTGCTGCTGATCGCGGCGGCCTGGCAGCTGCTGACAGCACCGCACGCGAAGCTGTGACGCCGGCCCCAGCTTCTGGCGTGGGCACAATGAGCCCATGCCGGAGCTGCCGGAGGTCGAGGCGCTCGCCGCCTTTCTGACCGAGCGGGCTGTCGGCCGCGTCATCGCCCGGGTCGACGTCACCGCGATCTCGGTGCTGAAGACCTTCGACCCCCCGCCGGCCGCGCTGGGCGGGCTCGCCGTGGAGTCCGTACGCCGGCACGGCAAGTTCCTCGACCTGGACGTGTCCGGCCTGCACCTCGTCGTACACCAGGCCCGGGCGGGCTGGCTGCACTGGAAGGACAAGCTGCCGCCGGTCCCACCGCGGCCGGGCAAGGGGCCGCTCGCGTTGCGGTTGCACCTCGACGACGGCAGCGGCTTCGATCTCACTGAGGCCGGCACCCAGAAGCGGCTGGCCGTCTACGTCGTCCGCAACCTCGCCGCGGTTCCCGGGATCGTCCGGCTGGGGATCGACCCGCTGGACCCGGCGTTCACCGTGGACGAGCTGGCCCGGCTGCTCGCCGCCGGCGGGCGCGCGCAGGTCAAGGGCGTGCTCACGGACCAGTCGGTGGTCGCGGGCATCGGCAACGCCTACTCCGACGAGGTGCTGCACGTCGCCAGGCTCTCGCCGTTCAAGCCGGCGTCCTCGCTCACGTCGGTTGAGCTCGACCGGCTGCATGCGGCGATCCTGAACACCCTGGCCGAGGCCGTCGGCCGGGCCCGCGGCCTGGCGGCGGGTGACCTCAAGGCGGAGAAGAAGGTGGGCCTGCGGGTGCACGGCCGCGCCGGCTCCCCGTGCCCGGCCTGCGGGGACACCGTGCGGGAGGTGGCGTTCGCGGCCAAGAGCCTGCAGTACTGCCCGACGTGCCAGACCGGCGGCAAGCCGCTCGCCGACCGTCGGCTGTCCCGGCTGCTCAAGTAGCCGGCGGCTGGGAATCCCGCGGGGGGCGGATGGGCTGACGGCAAGGGAGCATCCGCGAGCTGCAAGGGAGGTACGCCGTGGCCGCGCCGTTGGTGCCGACCGTCGAGGTGCCCGACGTGCCCGCCGCCGCCGTGCTGCTCGACGTCCGGGAGGACGACGAGTGGACGGCGGGGCACGTCCCGGGCTCCCGGCATCTGCCGATGGGCGACGTGAGAGGCCGGCTGGCCGAGCTGCCGGCCGACCATGAGGTGGTCGTCGTCTGCCGCAGCGGCCACCGGTCGGCGCATGTGACGGCCTACCTCGTCGGGTTCGGCCGACGGGCCCGCAACCTGGACGGCGGCCTGCAGGCCTGGGTGGCGGCGGGCCGGCCGCTGGTCAGCGAGAGCGGCGCGCCGGCGCGGGTCCTCTAGATGTCCACCACCGCGACCCGGCCGCCGCCGCTGGCGGCGCCGACCAGGGTCGACCGCTCGTCCGCGCTCCGGCTCGGGCTGCTGGCGGCGATCTGGGGCACCAGCTTCCTGCTCATGAAGGTGGCGCTGGTCGAGCTGACCCCGATGCAGATCGTGCTGGGGCGGATGGTGCTCGGCGCCGCCGCCCTGCTCGTCGTACTCCGGATTCGCGGCGAGCGGCTGCCGCGTGGCCGGGGCATCTGGGGGTCGTTGCTGTTCGTCGGAGTGGTGGCCAACGTCGTACCGTTCTTCTTGATCGCGTGGGGAGAGCAGTATGTCTCCTCCGGGCTCGCCGGGATCTACAACGCCACCACCCCGCTGTTCACCTTGCTGGTGGCGACCGCGGCACTGCCCGAGGAACGACCGACGGCGGCCAAGGCGACCGGTCTGGTCGTCGGTTTCCTCGGCGTGCTGCTGGTGATGGCACCCTGGCGCGGGACGGGTTCCTCGGCCCTGGCCGGCCAGCTCGCCTGCCTGGCCGCCGCGGCCTGCTACGCGGTGGCGATCACCTACACCCGGCGCTACCTGTCCGGCAGCGGCCTCCCGCCGGTGGTGCTCGCGGCCGGCCAGCTGGTGTGCGCCACCGGGGTGGTCGGAGCGCTGTTCCCGCTGTGGACGACGTCGACGGTCGCGCTGCCGCCACGGGTGCTCGCCAGCATGCTGGCCCTGGGGGTGCTCGGCACCGGCATCGCCTACCTCATCTTCTACCGCCTGATCGGCGAGATCGGCGCCACCGCGTCCTCGACGGTGACCTACCTGGTGCCGGTGGTCGCGGTGTCTCTCGGCGTCGTGGTGCTCGGTGAGGTGGTCGGCTGGAACGACTTCGTCGGTGCGGCCGTCGTACTCCTCGGCGTCGCCGTGGCGGGAGGACAGCTGGGGCGGCGGGTGCGTTAGGCTCCAAGGCGCTATCGCGGGAGCTCGGGCGACCGGGCTGAGAGGGTGGCTGTATCGGCTGCCGACCGCTCGAACCTGACCGGGTAATGCCGGCGTAGGGAGTGCCTCATGGCAACCGTAGTCGACCGTGCGCCCACCGGATCGGCCGCCGAGGCTCCGCGCACCATCGTGGACGCACCGCCGCGCCCCCTGACCGGGACCGACCAGGCGGCGCTGTGGGGCAATTTGGGGATCACCCTGACGATTCCGGTCGCGGCGGCGTTCGTGCTGGCACCGGTGGGCGTGGCTTCGCTGTCCCTCGCCGCCGCCTTGACCGCAGTCGTCGTCGGGTCCCTCCTCGGCAGCCTGGTTCTCGGTCTCGCCGCCGTCCCCGGGGCGCGGACCGGCGCGCCCGCGATGGTGCTGCTGCGCGGGCTGTTCGGCCGCCGCGGGTCCTACCTGCCGACCGCGCTGAACATCGCCCAGTGCATCGGCTGGGCGACTGTGGAGGTGGTGGTGATCGCCGACTCGGCGTCGCGGCTGACCGGTGGTCACCTGCGGTCGCTGTACGTCGTGCTTGCCGGTGCGCTGGCGACCCTGCTGGCACTGCGGCCGCTCGGCCTCGTGCGCGCGCTGCGCCGGTACGCCGTGTGGACGGTGCTGGCGGCGTCGGCGTACCTGTTCGTCCAGGTGCTCCGGTCCGGGCTCCCACCGCTGGGGAGGGGCTCGTGGGGTGGCTTCTGGCTAGCGGCCGACGTGGTGATCGCGATCGCCGTCTCCTGGGCGCCGCTGGCGAGCGACTACTCGCGGCACTCGCGGTCGGGCCGGGCCGCCTTCCTCGGGGCACTGGCCGGCTTCGCCGTCGCCTCGACCACCTACTTCGCGCTGGGGCTCTTCGCGCTCGCCGCCATCGTGGGCGCCGACGGTGACGTGTTGGGGGCACTGCTCGCCGTACCGGCCGGCGGGCTGGCCCTGGCGATCCTGGTGCTCGACGAGGTGGACGAGGCCTTCGCCAACGTCTACTCGACCGCGGTGTCGGTGCAGAACGTCCGGCCGACGCTCGACCGGCGGGTGCTGGCGGTCGTCGTCGGCACCGTGGCCGTGCTGCTGGCCCTGGTCGTCGACATCGTGCAGTACGAGTCGTACCTCTACCTGATCGGTTCGGTGTTCGTGCCGTTGTACGGCGTGGTGATTCTGGACTACTTCGTCGTACGTCGGGGTGCCTGGGACCTCGGCGCGTCCGCGCGCGGCCACTGGGTGATGGTGCTGCCATGGGCGGCCGGCTTCGCGGCGTACCAGCTGGTCAACCCCGGAACGGTCGGCTGGTGGTCGGGGGCGTGGAACCGGGTCGCGACCGACCTGCACTTCACCCCCCAACCGTGGATGAGCGCCTCGGTGCTCTCCTTCGTCGTGGCGGCGGTGGCCACACTGGTGGTCGGGCGGCTGCCGGCAGTTCAGCCTGGCTCGAGGGAGAGCAGCAGCTCCTTGGCCGCCGGCCCGCCGGCGTAGCCCTGCGCCGGGCGGAAGCCGGTTCTTCCCCTGGTGTTCGCGAGCGCTTTCCGCTCCCGCCTCCGGCGCGGGCAACCATGGCCTGGTGCCGAGGGAGCTCGCGGGCGGCGTCGAGGTCGTGGCGCACCGTGGTGCCTCGGAGGACGTCCCGGAGCACACCCTGGCGGCGTACCGCAAGGCCATCGCGGACGGGGCCGACGCCCTGGAGTGCGACGTGCGGCTGACCCGCGACGGCGTACTGGTCTGCGTGCACGACCGGACCGTCGACCGGACCTCCTCCGGTCGCGGCGTCGTGTCCTTGCTGGAGCTGGCGGCCCTGACCGAGCTCGACTTCGGTTCCTGGCGTGGGCACGGCTGCGACGCCGAGGAGCCCGACGCCGACCGATCCGGCGTTCTCACCCTGGCCCGGCTGCTCCAGCTGGTGAGGGACACCTCGCGGCCGGTCCGGCTCGCGATCGAGACCAAGCACCCGACGAGGTACGCCGGGCTGGTCGAGCGGGAGCTGGTTGGCCTCCTCACCCGGTACGGGCTCGCCGGCCCGTGCTCTCCGACGCCCCCTCCGGTCTGGGTGATGAGCTTCGCGCGGAGCAGCCTGCGCCGGATCCACGCGCTGGCGCCGGAGCTGCCGACCGTGCTGTTGATGCGCCAGCTGCCCCGCCCGCTCCGCAACGGGTCCCTGCCGCCGCAGGTGGCCGCCACCGGACCCTCGATCGACGTCCTGCGCCAGCATCCGGGTTACGTGGCGCGAGCGCATGACCGCGGCTACCCCGTGCACGTCTGGACGGTCAACTCCCCCGACGACGTCGAGCTGGCCCTCGACCTCCACGTCGACGCCGTCATCACCGACCGGCCCTCCGCGGTGCGGGACCAGCTGCGCCGGCGCGCGGGCTGACCGGCGTATCGGCGGCTAGCCAACCGGGTCACGCAGCACCGGGCAGGACATGCAGCGCGGGCCGCCGCGACCGCTCCCGAGCTCGCTGCCGGCGATCCGCACCACCTCGATCCCGGCCTCTTCCAGGCGGGCGTTTGTCTCGGTGTTGCGTTCGTAGGCCATGACCAGGCCGGGCGCGAGCGCCAGGGTGTTGTTGCCGTCGTCCCACTGCTCGCGTTCCGCGGTGACCGGGTCGAGCCCGGTGTCGATCTGGCGCAGGGCGTCGATGCCCATCGCCTTTGCGGCCGCCACCAGGAACGGCTCTGGCCCGTCCACCCGTACACCGGCGCGCTCCGGTGTGACGACGTACGCCGAAAGGGCGTCGGCGACCGGCGGGTACATCACCACCGCGTCCCGGTCGACCATCGTGCACACCGTGTCGAGGTGCATGGTGGCGCGTTCCTGGGCGATGGGGACCGCCAGCACGGTGCGTGCCACCCCGGCGGCGAAGGCCCGCTCCGCGAAGGTCTCCACACCGGCCGGCGTCGTCCGCTGCCCCACTCCCACGGCGAGCGCGCCCGGCGCCAGGACCAGCACGTCGCCACCCTCGAGCCAGGCCTCGTCATGAGCGCTGCCGCCGTAGAGCAGCGGGGCGCCGGCGAAGCGGGGGTGGTGAGTGTAGATCGCTCCGGTGACGGTGCTCTCCCGGCGGCGGGCGTGCATGGCCGGCTGGGTGACCGCCACCCGGTCCTCCACCCAGACGCTGGAGTCGCGGGTGAACAGCAGGTTGGGCAGCGGCCGGATGATGAAGTAGCCGGGGTCGGTCATCTGCTCGACTACTCCACCGGTCGGTGACGGCAGCTCCTCCAGCGCCATCCCGGCCGTCAGTACCTCGGCCAGCTCGACGCTCGTCAAGGTGCTGAGGTGGCTGCGCAGCCGGGCGGCCAGCGTCGGACCGATCGACTCCGGCCGCAGGGTCCGGTCCAGCACCTGCTCCCGCGCCGCCGGCAGCTCGAGCGTCTCGACCAGCAGGTCGTAGAGGTAGAGCACCTCGACGTCGCGGTCCCGGAGGGCCTGCGCGAAGGCGTCGTGCTCCTCCTGGGCCCGGGCGACCCAGGGCACCCCGTCGAAGAGCAGGTCGGCGTTGTTGCGCGGGGTGAGCCGCTTCAGCTCGTTGCCCGGCCGGTGCAGCAGCACGGTGCGCAACCGCCCGACCTCGCTGTCCACCCGGTGCCGGTCTCGCCCGTCGTACGCCGGAACCGCCACGAGCGGGCAGCCTAACGGCGGCGACTACGCCGCGGACCGCCGCTGGCTGAGCAGCTGCGGTACGACGGCGAAGAACGCGGCGTTGACCGCGCTGCGCCACCAGGCGCCACGGATCACCCGCGGCGCCCAGTCGGGCAGCTCCGCCACGGTCGGACCGACCGCCTTCTCCAGCCAGTCCTTGCCATGGCGCGGGTCGACCTCCGCGTGCACCTCGTAGAACGGGTACGCCGCCGCCGGCGCAGCCAGCCGGTCGAAGGCCTGCAGCACCAGCCGGCAGCGCGGCCCGGCCTGCAGCTCGATCAGCCCGAGGGCTCCGAGCAGCTCGGGCTGCAGCCAGCGGTTGGTGGACAGCAGCCCGCCCAGGGCAGTCCGCTCCAGCGCCTCGACGGGCTGCTCCGCACGCGGGATCCGTGGCATCCGCACCGCCTGCACCAGCCGGTCGTGCAGAACCGTGTGCACTGCAGCCGGGTCGCCGTTGCCCATCTCGTCCCAGTAGTTGGTCGCCAGCTCCATCTTCGCCGAGCCGGCGAGCCCGACCTGACCGACCGCGACCAGGTCGTCGAAGCCGGCGTCGGGGCCGCCCTCGAGTGCCAGGAAGCTCACGACCTCGGGCCAGCTGGCCTCCTTCGCCAGCCAGCGGTACGCCGCCGGCAGCCGGTCCCGCGCGGCCAGCGCTCGGAGCGCAGCCACCGCGTCCGCGGGCAGCGCCGGCACCGGTCGGGCGTCGAGCTCGGCGATCCAGTCGGCCTCGAGCCGGCTCTTCAGATCCGCGACGGCCGGGTGATGCTGCCAGCGGGCGCGGGCGCCCAGGGAGGGCAGCGGGGCGGCGTACAGGTCATAGACGGTCAGCAGGGTGCGGAGGCGGTCCAACCGGTCCAGCGGGAGGCGACCCGACAGCGCGGACATCGCCGGGTCACCGTAGTCAAGGGCGGAGTCGAGAGCGGCGGACAGGTCGGTAGACAGGGTCAAGGCGATCCTTCGGGGGCACAAGCGGCTGTCGCAGAAACCGTGCTAACCCGGTTCCCGCACCGGCGCCAGCGGAATCCTCCGCTCCCCCGCGGGCCTTCGATGGTCTGGACGACCGCCACTAGGGTGCAACGCATGGCGTTCCTCGACGGCAAGGTGGCGGTCGTCACCGGGGCCGGTCGCGGTATCGGCCGCGGCGAGGCGCTGGAGCTGGCCCGTTGCGGTGCCCGGGTCGTCGTCAACGAGCTCGATGCCGAGGCCGGCCAGGCGGTGGTGGCCGAGATCGAGGACGCCGGCGGGGTGGCCACCTTCGACCCGGGCGACTGCAGTGAGCCCGACTCCGCCCGCGACCTGGTGCGGCGCGCCATCGACACCTACGGCGGCCTGGACGCGCTGGTCAACAACGCGGGGGTCGTCCGCGACCGGACGATCGCGAAGATGTCCCCGGAGGAGTGGGACGCGGTCATCAAGGTGCACCTGCGAGGGCACTACGGGCCGACCCACTTCGCCTGCGAGTACTGGCGGGCGGAGAGCCGGCCGGGCGCCATCGTCTGCACCGCGAGCACCAGCGGCCTGCTGGGCAACTTCGGCCAGGCCAACTACGGCGCGGCCAAGGCGGGCATCGCCGCCTTCTCGACCATCGTCGCCCAGGAGATGGCGCGCCACGGCGTGACCTGCAACGCCATCGCACCGGCCGCCCGCACCAGGATGACCGAGGGCGCGTACGGCGACATCCCGACGGCCGCGGCGGACGAGGAGTCCTTCGACTTCTGGCATCCGGACAACGTGGCGCCGATGGTGGCCTACCTGTGCAGCGATGCAGCCAGGCACGTCAGCGGCAAGGTGTTCGGCGTACAGGGCGACGCCGTCGAGCTCTACCGGCCCTGGACCAGCGTCGCCGTGATCGAGAACCACTCCCTGCGCTGGACCCCCGAGGGGCTGGCCGCCCGGGTGCCCGAGCTGTTCGGGAGCAGCGGCATGGTCCCCGAGGCCGAGGCGATGATGGCGAAGCTGCGTTACTCGATGACCGTCCGCGGCTGACGATGCCGGCCGGCAGCCCGCCATCGCCGGTCCATCACCGCGGTCAGCACGACAGCCGCCCAGATGGTCCCCAGCGAGATCATCAGGTTGCGGGCGTAGGGCAGCGGCAGCGCCGACGGGTCGTCGGGCACGCCGCCCGGGCTCAGCACCATCGGCAGCGCGACCAGCGTGAGCAGGCCGGTGATGACGACGCCCGCCTGCACGTACGGGCGGTACGGCGCGGGGATCCGGCGTACGACGAGGAAGACCACGACGGCGAAGATCGGCGCGTACACCAGGTCGTGGGCGACCACGCCGCCCACGAAGAACATCGCCCAGTTCAGGGGCTTGGTGGACGGGGTGGTGAACAGCCCGCGCAAACCCCAGGCGATCATCGCCGCGCCGACGCCGTAGAAGGCGTAACGGCTCCGCCAGCGCGGCGGCTCCTCCACACCGGAGACGGTGAGCGGACGCTCGGCCGGCTGCCTGCGCGTCGGCGCTTCGGGAGGCGGACCGGCCGCCTCGCCGGTACGACGGTGCGGCCGGCCTCGGACGAGCGCGACCAGCCCGACCAGGAGCAGCACAACGCGGCCGCGCGGAGGAGGCGGTGCAGCGAAGCCGAGCCGCCTGGATCCGTCGTCCCGGCTCACGTCACCACGACCTTGGTGACCCACTTCGTCTGCAGCACGCCCGGCTGGTTGGGAGTGATCAGGCGGCACGGGTAGCCGTGGTCGATGTGCAGCTCCTCACCGTGCAGCTCGGTGGCGAGCAGGGTGAGCGGGTCCCGCGCGTGCGATGGGTTCAGGGTCGTCGCCCGATACAGCCCGCCCTTCTGCAGCGACTCGACCCGCACATGTGCGTCGGGCCGCGCTCCGACCCGGTCGAGCAGGTCGCGCAGCCGTACGCCGGTCCATACCGCGGGTGCCGACCAGCCCTCGACGCAGGAGATCGGCAGCGCGGACGTGTGCCGGGGCATCGCCCTCAGCTCGTCGAGCGTCATCGTGAGCGGCTGTGGCACCGCTCCTTCGACGGTCAGCCGGTACGCCGGGTCCCGGGCCAGCGACTCCACCTTCGCCGCCTTCGCGGTCTTGTTGACGGGCAGCCGCTGCGGTCCGATGTCCGGCCGCCGCGGCGCGAGCAGGTCGAGCCGGCGCAGCGGCGGCAGGGTCGAGCCCGCGAAGAGCGCCACGATGACTCCGCTCGACAGGCCGATGGTGGTCAGCAGCCCGCGCCGGGACAGCCCGTCCCCGGGCGGCTCGTCCTTGTCCGGCGAGCCCCGCGACAGCCCACGCCGGCTGACTGCGATCTTCGTGCCGACGTGCACGATCAGGGCCCCCATGGTGAGCCAGGCGGTCCAGTAGTGCGTGGTGGTGAAGAAGAACCGGAACGGATACCAGTAGGCGATGTTGATCAGGCCGGTGAAGAGCTGGAACGTTGCGCCACCGACGAGCAGGAACAGGGACGCCCGCTCGATGACGTGGGCCAGGTCGCGCAGCGGCGGCCACTCGAACAGCTTCGGGTAGACCGTCCACAGCTTGGCGAGCAGCAGCGGGATCGAGGCCAGTCCGGTGAGCACGTGCAGGCCCTGCGTCACGCGGTAGAGGTTCACCGGGCGTGACGGCCACAGGAACCACGACGGCGGGTGCTGGATGCTGTGGCTGATCAAGCCGGTGATGAAGCACACGGAGAACGTGATGCCGAGCCAGAGCCCCAGCCAGGACGCCGTCCGCTCGTCGTGCAGCCGGCTCGAGAAGGCGCCCGGGCGCAGCGGCCCGAGCCGCAGGAAGCCGGGTGGCCGCGGCAGCGGCCGGGTCAGGAGGGAACGACCAGGACCGCGAACCATCGCCCGCCCGCCTTCCACACGGCCCCCGTCGTCAGCCCCGCGGCGGCCGCAACCGACGGGACGTCGTCCACCGCGAGGTGCGCCCACCCGAACCAGCGGCTGCGTTCGTCGGCGCAGTGCAGCCGGACCCGCACCTGGCGGCTCGGTGTTCCGGGTGGGTCGAGCTCGACCAGCGCCTGCCCACCGGCCCGGAGCAGCCGGCTCGTCCGCCGCAGCAGCCGAACCGGGTCGCCGCCGATGCCGATATTGCCGTCGGCCAGCAGCGCGCTCGCCCAGCACCCCTCGCCGGGCAACCGGTCGAACACGTCCTTGCGCAGCGCGGAGGCTCCCGCCGCGCGGGCCAGGCGGACGGCCTCCGGGCAGATGTCGATGCCCAGAGCCGGTACGCCGGAAGCCGTCATCGCGGCCACCAGCCGTCCCGGTCCGCAGCCGATGTCGAGCGTGCACCCCTCGACCCGTGACAGCAGCGAGCGGTCGCCCGCCACCAGGGGGCGGGACCAGCGGCGCAGGGGGAGGACCGACCGGCTGCCGTCGGCGTACTCGACGGACACGTCGTGCACGCACTCACCGGTCGCCGTGGCCAGCAGGCCGCGGCCGTAGAGCTCGACCGCGAGCGCCGTCACGCCGCCCTCGCCCGGTCGGCGGCGGCCAGCGCCGCCGCGAAGCGCGAGCCCGGTGCGGCCGCCGCCACCTCACGCGCGGTCTCCGCGGTGTCCACGTCGGTCAGCTCCGGCAGCACGAGCGGACCGAGGCCGGCCGCGGCCAACCGGGACCACTGCACCGCGCCGGTGCTCGCGGTCGACATCGGTACGCCGAGCAGCAGTCGATGATCTGGTCGGGGGAGGCCGAGTGCCCACCAGCCGCCGTCGGTGGCGGGGCCGAGCACCGCCGTACCTGCCCTGGAGAGCAGCGACGCACCCGCGGTGGCCAGCAACGCCGGGGTCACCTGGGGGGTGTCCATGCCGATCAGCAGCGTGGGCAGCCGGGCGCCGGCCCAAGCGTCGTCGAAGGCGGCGGCGAGCCGTTCGTCGAGCCCGTCCCCCCGCTGCGGGATCACGTCGAGCCCGGGCGGCACCCAGTCCGCCGGCCCGTCGAGTGCCACCACGCGGCGTGCGGCGGACGTCGCGAGCACTGTCGCCAGCGTGTCCAGGATCGCGGCGGTGGCCAGCTCGGCGGCCTGCACCGGCGTGTACGGCGGGCACAGCCGGGTCTTCACCCGGCCGGGCCGGGGGGCCTTGGCGAGCACGACGAGCTGGAACGCCGCGGTCACGAGGCGAGCACCCGGCGCATGTCACGTACCGCGCGCAGGGTGCCCAGCGCGGTGCCGGTCACCTTGGACCGGCCGGTTCTGGGGTGGTAGCCCACCGGAACCTCCTCGACCCGCCAGCCGGCGCGCGCAGCAAGGGTCACCATCTCCAGCGGGTAGCCGAACCGCCGGTCGGTGAGACCCAGCGCGAGCAGGGCCTCCCGGCGTACAGCCCGCATCGGCCCGAGATCGGTCAGCCTATAGCCGGTCCGCCGGCGCAGGTTGCGGCACAGCGCGGCGTTGGCCAGCCGCGCGTGCACCGGCCAGGCCGCCCGGGAGGTCGGCACCCGGCGGCCGAGGGCGAGGTCGGCCCGGCCGGCGAGCACCGGCCCGGCGACGGAGGGCAGCTCCGCGGGGTCCAGGGAGGCGTCGGCGTCCATGAAGCAGACGACGGAGGCGGTGGCCGCCAGCAATCCGGCAGCGCACGCGGCGCCGAAGCCGCGCTGCGGCACGCTCACCACCTCGGCACCGGCCGCGCTCGCCACCTCGGCAGAGCCGTCGGTCGAGCCGTTGTCGGCGACGATGGCGCGGTACCCCGGCGGCATCCGCCCCAGCACCCAGGGCAGCGCGGCGGCCTCGTTCAGGCACGGCAGCACGACGTCGACGCGGTCCATGTCTCGATGTTCGACCGGCGGCCCGGACGGCGCATCGGGACGCGCCTTACGAACCGCGGACATCTGGACCGCAGCGTACGCCGGCCCCCCGGGCGGCCTACGCTTTTCCTATGCGTCTGCGCCGGTGCTTTGCCTGACAGCGGCCGGACCGAGGTGAGCGCCCGCATCCTGGTAGTGGAGGACGACCCGACGGTCGCCGATGTGGTCACCCGCTACCTCGAGCGGGCCGGCTTCCTGGTCGAGTGGGCGGCCGACGGCCCCTCGGCGCTCTCGGCGGCGGCGGCCCACCCACCCGACCTCGTGGTCCTCGACCTGATGCTGCCCGGCTTGGACGGCCTCGAGGTATGCCGCCGGCTGCGCCGGAGCAGCCCGGTGCCGGTGGTGATGCTCACCGCGCTGGGCGAGGAGACCGACCGGGTGCTCGGCCTGGAGCTGGGGGCTGACGACTACGTCACCAAGCCCTTCAGCCCTCGTGAGCTGGTCCTGCGGGTCCAGTCCGTGCTCCGGCGGGCCGGCGGTCCGCTCCGGCCGGAGCTCCCCGGGCTGCTCGTCGACGGCGAGCTGGTCGTGGACGCCGGTGCGCACGAGGTCAAGCTGGGCGGCGTACCGGTCACCCTCACCGCTCGGGAGTACGACCTGCTCCTGTTCCTGCTGCGCCATCCGCGACAGGCCTTCGGCCGCCAAGAGCTGCTGGAGCGGGTCTGGGGCTGGTCCTACGGCGACTCCTCAACGGTCACCGTGCATGTCCGCCGACTGCGGGAGAAGGTGGAGACCGACCCGACGGCGCCGACCCGGATCGTCACCGTCTGGGGTGTCGGCTACCGCTATGAGCCGGTTCGGCTGGCCACCGAGGCCTCCTGATGCCCGCCAGCCATCTGCCACAGCTCGTCGCCGCCTGCGCGGTGTCAGCCGTGGTCGTCACCGCCTGCGGTCTGGTGGCCCTACGGATGCTGCGGTCCCGGTCGATGGCGACGTCGGTGGCGGTGGTCGCCGGCGTCTCCGCGCTGTCGGTGGCGGTCGCGGCCGGCGTGGGCGGAGCCGCGATGTTCCTCACCCGCTCCGAGCTCGATGTCGTCCTGGTGATCGCGGCGGTGTCGGGCCTGGCCGGACTGGTAGCCGCCCTCGTCCTCACGCGCTCGATGGTGGTCGGGAGCCGCGCCCTGGTCGCGTCGGCCCGCGAGATCGGGGCCGGGGCGGTGCTGCCGCAGCCGGACGTGCCCACCGCGGAGCTGTCCGCGCTGGCCGCCGAGCTCTCCACCGCCAACGATCGGCTGGCCGTCGCCCGCGACCGGGCCGCCGCGCTGGAGAAGAGCCGGCGTGAGCTGGTCGCCTGGGTGAGCCATGACCTCCGTACGCCGCTCGCCGGCCTGCGCGCGATGGCCGAGGCACTGGAGGACGGAGTGGTCGACGACACCGAGACGGTGGACCGCTACCACCGCGGGATCCGCACGGAGACCGACCGGCTCACCGGCCTCGTGGACGACCTGTTCGAGCTGTCCCGGATCCATGCCGGCTCCCTCCGGCTCTCGCTCCAGCAGGTGGCCCTCGCCGACCTGGTGTCCGACGCGCTGGCCAGCGCCGACCCGGTGGCGCGGGCCAAGGGTGTGCGGCTCGAGGGACGAGCACCCGACGGGCTGCCGGTCCGGGTCGACGTACCCGAGCTGGGCCGGGTCCTGCGCAACCTGCTGGCCAACGCGATCCGGCACACCCCGAGCGACGGGACCGTGCAGGTGACCGGTGCAGCCGAGGGCGGCACGGCCTATGTCGCGGTCTCCGATGCCTGCGGTGGCATTCCCGCCGCCGACCTCCCCCGGGTCTTCGACGTCGCGTTCCGGGGAACCGCCGCACGGACTCCAGAGCCGGACGGAGGCGCCGGGCTCGGGCTCGCCATCTCCAGGGGCATCGTCGAAGCCCACTCCGGGGCGATCGACGTGGCCAACGTAGGACCCGGGTGCCGGTTCGTCGTGCGCCTGCCGCTGGCGCCGCTCACCGTCACCGGGTAGCCATTGCCCGCAGGCGTACCTCACCCGACTTCGGGCAGCATCGACGGCATGGCGTCCATCCGTCGGTCCTCAGATCGGGCCGCCTCACATCGTCGCTCCACCTCGGCGGCTGCACCGCCGCGCGAAGTCGCTCCGGCACCGTCCGCCTATCCGGCCACCACGGCCGCGTCGCCGGCGCCGATCGTCGAGGCCGACGGACGGCACCTGGGCCCGGGACGGCCGGAGTCCGGCGACGTGCCGCCGTTGCTGCGCGCGGCGGCCGCCTGGAGCTGGCGGGTGATCGCCGTTGTGGCCGCGGTGATGCTCCTGCTGCTGCTCGTGGCCCGGCTGCGCGTCCTCGCGCTGGCCTTCGTCGCCGCCCTGTTCTTCACCTCGTTGCTCCGACCACTCGCGCTGCGGCTGCGGGCGGCCGGAGCGCCGAGGCTGCTGGCCACCTGGGTGAGCATGCTGACCGCCTTCCTGGTGGTCGGTCTGATCGTCGCCTTCGTGGCCAACCGGACGGGTGCGGAGATCCCGGCTCTGCGCCAGAGCCTCGGCGGCGGGCTCGGCCGGGTGCGCGACTACCTCGCCGGCGCGCCGTTCCACGTCGACTCCAAGTCGCTCGACCGGTTGGGAGCGTCGATCAACAGCGCCGTCAGCCAGAACCGCGAGAAGATCACGGCTGGCGTGCTCTCGGGCGCCACGCTGGCTGGCGAGGTCGTGACCGGGCTGCTGCTGGCGCTGTTCACGACGTTCTTCCTGGTCTACGACGGCGAGCGGATCTGGGGCTGGGTCGTGGGCCTGTTCTCGCGACGCTCCCAGCACCACGTGCGCGAGGCGGGCAGCAGGGCCTGGACCGCGCTTACCGGCTACGTGCGGGGCACCGTCATGGTCGCCACCTTCGACGCCGTCTTCATCGGGCTCGCGCTGCTGCTCATCCGGGTCCCGCTGGTGGTGCCGCTGGCGGTACTGACCTTCTTCGCCGCGTTCATCCCGCTGGCCGGCGCCACCGGCGCCGGAGCGGCGGCCGTGCTCGTCGCCCTCGTCGCCAAGGGCCCGTTCGCCGCGCTGCTGGTGCTCGCCGCGGTGATCGCGGTGCAGCAGATCGAGGCGCATGTGCTGCAGCCGCTGGTCCTCGGCCGCGCGGTGCACCTGCACCCGCTCTCGGTGGTGCTCGCGATCACGACCGGCGCCATCCTGGCTGGCATCCCTGGCGCGCTGGTGGCCGTCCCGATCGCCGCGGTGATCAATGCGGTGGGCAAGTACTTCGTCGGGGTCAATCGGCAGTCCGACGTGGCGCCGGCGGGCTCACCTCAGGTCGGCGGCCGCGAGCTCGCGCATCCCGTCGGCGAAGCCGATCGCCGCGACGAAGCCGAGGCGCCGGCGCGCTAGGCCGGCATCGGCGACGATGTGACGGACGTCGCCGAGCCGGAACTCCCCGGTCACCTCGGGCGCCACTCCGCCGTACGCCGCCGCCAGCTCCGTCGCCATGTCGCCGACCGTGTGCGCGTCGCCGCTGGCGACGTTGTACGCCGCGAAGCCGGGCCGCGGCTCGGCCTGCAGCGCCAGCACATTGCCCTGCGCCACGTCGCGGACGTGGACGAAGTCGCGGCGCTGGCCGCCGTCCTCGAACACCCGCGGCGCCCGCCCCGCCGACAGCGCCGAGCGGAAGATCGCTGCCACCCCGGCGTAGGGGGTGTCGCGCGGCATCCGGGGGCCGTAGACGTTGTGGTAGCGCAGGGCCACCACGCTCCCGCCGCAGGCGCGCGCCCAGGCGGCCGACAGGTGCTCCTGAGCCACCTTGGTCGCGGCATAGACGTTGCGCGGGTCCAACGGCGCGTCCTCGGGCACGGTGGCCATGGCCAGCTCGTCGCCGCAGCCGGGGCAACGCGGCTCGAACCGGCCGGCGGCCAGGTCGGCCTCCTCCCTCGGGCCCGGCCGTACGACGCCGTGCCGGTCGCACCGGTAGCGCCCCTCGCCGTACACCACCATCGAGGAGGCCAGCACCAGCCGACGTACGCCGGCCGCCGCCATCTCGCTGAGCAGCACCGCGGTGCCGAGGTCGTTGCAGCCGACGTAGTCGGGCAGGTCGCCCAGGTCCACGCCCAGCCCCACCATCGCGGCCTGGTGGCAGACGGCGTCCACCCCGGCGAGGCAGCGCCGCAGTACGACGGGGTCGCGGACGTCGCCGCGGACGGCTTCCACGCCGACCGCCGGCATAGCGGCATCCGGGCCGTGCGCGGCCGGCAGGAGCGCATCGAGGATCCGCACGTCCGCGCCGCGCCGACGGAGCTCGTCGACCACGTGCGAGCCGACGAAGCCGGCCCCGCCGGTGACGAGCACGCGCACGAAACGCAGGGTAGCGACCCGGGAAGATTTTCCGCGCGCCCCAGGTGGTTTCAGCCGGGCCACATAGGTAAGCCTCCGGGACGGAGAGGTGGCCCGGAACGGAAGGGCCCACACGTCGAGGGACGGAGCGTTATGAACCACGACTACGCCAGCTGGGCCGGCCGGAACCTCGTCGGGTCCGACGGTTCCAAGATTGGCAGCATCGACCAGCTGTACGCCGACAAGGACACCGGCGAGCCCACGTTCGCGACGGTCAACACCGGCATGTTCGGCTCGAAGACCAACTTCGTGCCGATCAGCGGCGCCAACCTGACCGGCGACGACGTCTCGGTCCCCTATGACAAGGACCTGGTGAAGTCGGCGCCCAACGTCGACCCCGACGCGGAAATCACCCCGGAGGAGGAGCAGCGCCTCTACCAGCACTACAACATGTCGGCTCCGGGTGGTTACGACACCACGACCAGTGACTACGGCGCCGACTACGACACGACCACCCGCACCGACACGACCACCCGGACCGACCGCGGCACCACCGATGACGCCATGACGCGCTCGGAGGAGCAGCTGCGCGTCGGCACGTCGCGCCAGGAGGTCGGCAAGGCCCGGCTGCGCAAGTACGTCGTCTCGGAGAACGTCCAGCAGACGGTCCCGGTCACCCGGGAAGAGCTGCGGGTCGAGCGGGAGCCCATCACCGACGCCAACGTGGGCGACGCCATGAAGGGCCAGGACCTCAAGGAGGACGTTCACGAGGTCACGCTGACCGAGGAGCGCGCGGTCGTCGAGAAGGAGACCGTGCCGGTGGAGCGCATCCGCCTCGGCAAGGAGCAGGTGACGGAGAACGTCCAGGTCTCCGACGAGGTTCGCAAGGAGCAGATCGAGGTCGACGACGGCACCGGACGCGGGACCGATCGGCGCGACCGGTAGTTCGAGCGATGAACCGCCTCGCCCCTCGGGGGCGGGGCGGTTCAGCTTTTCCTGGAATGACCATGCGTCCCAGCCTGCGGGCTAGACTCCGCCGACCCGACCGCAGGCGGGCAGGAAGTCGGGTCGAGATGTCCGTTCACCGCTGGCCACTATGAGCAGGCTGCTGCTCCCGCTGTTGCCGCTGGCACCGGCCAACCCGTCACCAGGGAACGTGGAGATGGCTCCCTGGTTGGCCGCGGTCGGCGCCGCGGTCGACCCGTGCCTGGTGCTCGACGGGGATGGCCGGCTGGCTGCTGCCTCTGCGGCGGCCGCAGCCCTGTTCGGACGGCCGTTGGCGAAGATCTTGGGCTTGCGCCTGGTCGACGACGTCATCACGCTGATCGACTTCACGGCTTCGGCACAGCCCGGCGACTACTACGTCGACCGGATCCCACCCCTGCTGGTGCTTCGCTCGGGCGCCCCGGCTCGCGGCCTGCTCCGGATCCGGCGCGACGACGGCAGCCGGGTGACCCTGGACGCTGTCGCTGCCCCGCTGCGGACCGCTGCTGGCGAGATCGCGGGCTCGGTGTGCTTCCTGGCCGGCGTACCGGTCTCCTGACCACCGCGGCGAGGTCAGGGGCACAGCCCGGCCGCAGCGGCAGCGACCGCAGCGGCCGCAAGCATCACCTTGACGGGACGGCCGAGAGCGGCAGCGGCCACGGCGACGTCCTCGTACTCCGGTACGGCGTTGACCACGACGCCGTCCAGTCGAGCGGTCTTGATCCGGATCTGCTGGCCGTCCACGGTCACCACGGCGACATCACGGTCGAGCGCCCGCTTGCCGACACGGGACTCGCGCAGCCCGATGGTCGACGTCTCGGTGAAGATCACCCGGCGGACGCCCTCGGCTTCGGACTCCCGCACCAGAACGGCCAGGGTGTGCGCCGGCCGACCCTTCTTCATCAGGATCGGGGTCAGCCAGGCGTCGGCCGCGCCTGCACTCAGCAGCCGGCCGAGCACCCCTGGCCACAGCCGCGGGTCCAGGTCGTCCACGTTCGCCTCGAGGACGAGGGTGCGCTCCGCCCGCTCCGCCGGAGGATCGTCGTACGCCGCCGGGCTGCCGAGCACGAGCCGGAGGATGTTGGGCAGCTCCTCGAGCTGGCGGCTGCCGGCACCGGCTCCGACGGCCGACACCCGCATCGGCGGTAGTCCACCCCACCGGGTCACGGTGGAGGCCAGCAGGGCCGCGCCGGTCGGCGTACACATCTCGTAGGGCGCCGGCCCAGCCGCCACCGGCGCACCCGCCGTCGAGAGCAGCGAGAGCACGGCCGGCGTCGGCACCGGCAGCAGCCCATGCGAGCTGCGGACCATGCCGGACCCCAGCGTCACGGCCGAGGCCGTCGCGGTCTCGACGCCGAGGGCGTGCAGGCCGGCCGCCGCACCCACGATGTCGGCGATGGCGTCCAGCGCGCCCACCTCGTGGAAGTGCACCGCCTCGGGCGAGGTCCGGTGGGCGGCGGCCTCCGCGGCGGCCAGCGCGGCGAAGGCGGCGAGCGCCGTACGCCGGACCGGCTCTTCGAGGTCGGCCGCCTCGAGCAGCCCGCGCACCGATGCCCAGGTCCGGACCACCGACGTACGCGGGGCCGCCACGTCGACCTTCGTCGCCGGCAGGCCGCCGCGGGTGACCTCGGCGACCGAGAGCAGCACCGGCTCGGTGGCGACGGCGTCGACGGCCGCCTGCAGGGTCGCCAGCGGCGCGCCGGCACCCACCAGCGCGCCGAGGAACATGTCGCCGCTCGCGCCCGCGGAGCAGTCCCACCACGCCAGCCGGCTCATGGCCGCGCGGTTCGGCGGGCGACGCGGGCGGCGAAGACGCCGGCGCCGAAACCGTTGTCGATGTTGCAGACCACCACGCCGGGAGCGCAGGAGTTGAGCATGGCGAGCAGCGCGGCCAGCCCGCCGAAGGAGGCGCCGTAGCCGATGCTGGTCGGTACGGCGACGCACGGGGTCCCGACCAGGCCGCCCACCACGCTCGGCAGGGCGCCCTCCATGCCGGCCACCACCACCAGGCAGTCCGCCGCCTCGAGGGACGCCCGGGCGCTCGTCAGCCGGTGGATCCCGGCCACCCCGACATCGACGAGCCGGGTCACCGACGCACCGAACACCCGGGCGACGAAGGCCGCCTCACCCGCCACCTGTCCGTCACTGGTACCCGCGCTGACCACGCAGACCTCGCCCGTCGGAGCCGGCAGCCGGCCAACCGACGCGCAGCCTGCCTCCGCATCGATGAGCGCTTCGGGAAACGCGGCCCGGACCGCGGCGAGCCCGTCCGCGGGAACCCGGGTCGCCAGCGCCGGTCGGTCCCCGGTCGTCTCCGTCAGGGCCCGCAGCAGCGTCACCGTCTGCTCCGGTGTCTTGCCCGCGCCGTAGACCACCTCTGGATCGCCGGTGCGCAGGCCACGGTGGGTGTCGAGCCGGGCAAAGCCGAGGTCGGCGTACCCCACGTCCGCGCCAAGGGGCCCCTCCGCGAGCTGCTCGACCGCCGCGTCGACCCCGGTGGCGCCGGCTGCCACGCGGGCGAGCAGCTCGCGCACCTCCGAGCGGTCCATACCGCCCACCGTAGGCAATCACCAGGGTGGCGCTGCGAAGACCTAGCCGCGGCTTCCCGGGTCATGGTCTCTAGAAGCGCGAGATTGGTTCCCGCGACGGCGCTTCGCCAGGCGAAGTTGTGGTCCCAGTTGTCCCACAGACCCCAGGAACATTCAGGCGTCTCGAGACCGCGGGAAGATTTCGCGGCTCGGCAGCGGAGCGGGCCGCGATACGGCACTGTTGGGCCATCGCGTCGCCGTCCGACCCGGACGGTGGACCGGCGCAGAAGTTGTCGAGGCCTTGGAGGCCGCATGCATCGCACAACCGTCCGTGCAGCGAAATGGAGCACACCGCTCCTGCTGCTCTTCCCCCTGGTATCGCTGACGAGCGGCAGCGGCCAGGCGGGCAACGAGTCCAAGGGTGCCGGCGTCTTCTCGCACCTGTCCTCGGGCGTGACGTCCCGGCAGTACCTCATGCACCCGCAGGACGCCCCCGAGGCGGTCCGTCCCGGCTACGAGGCGGCCGCGAAGGCGATCGGCCAGGCCAAGGCCGCCGGCGGCTCGGCTCCGGCCGCCGCCCGCACGGTGGATGGCCTGCTCCGCTTCAACCGCGACTCGCTCGGCCTGCCGCAGAACGAGGAGTCGGTCAGTGCTTGTTGGAACAAGCCGGACGTCGTCCTCGGCGGGACCAACGACTACCGCGGTCTGGTCAACCCCAAGGGCAACTTCACCGGCTGGCACTTCTCCAACAACGGCGGCAAGAGCCTGACCAACGAGGGCCTGCTGCCCACGGTCGGCGTCTTCGGCAAGCAGGTTCCCTCCGGTGGCGACCCGGTCGATGTCGCGACCGAGAAGTGTGACTACCTTTACGCCGCCAGCCTCAACTACGACCCGTTCGACCCGTTCGGGAAGCCGAGCGGCATCGGCGTCTACCGCACCACTCCGGACCGACTGGCGTCCTGCCCGGGCGGCGACGCGCCGTCGTGCTGGCCGGTACGACGTGCGGTGGCGCAAAGCAAGCAGAAGAACCACTTCCTCGACAAGGAGTGGATGACCGTCGGCCGCAGCGGCAACGCGGGCATGGTCGTCTGGACTACGTACAGCGACTTCGACCTGACCCCCGGCCCAGGCGGCTTCACCGGTGCCAAGGTCAAGGCGGTGCGCTGCAACGAGGACCTCAGCAACTGCACCCAGCCGATCCTGATCAGTGGCAACGACAAGGACATCCAGTTCAGCGACGTCACGATCGACGCCCAGGGGCGCACCTACATCACCTGGTCGGAGATCCAGGGCGAGCTCGAGGGCACGCCGCAGACCTTCGTCCACAAGCTGCGCGTGGCCGAGCCAGGTAGCACGAGCTTCGGACCGACCCGCGTGGTCTACCCGGAGAAGCTGGCCATCCCCTTCGGCGGCAACCTGCACGCCGACGGGTTCCGGATCGCGACCTACGCGAAGAACACGGTCAAGATCGTGAACGGCAAGCCGCGGGTCTTCGTCACCTGGGATGCCTGCCAGGTCCGTGTCTTCGACTCGATCTGTGAGAACGCGCGGATCAAGCTGACCTACTCCGACGACCTGGGTCGCAGCTGGAGCCGGCCGGCCGTGGTGTCCAACGCGGGCGAGAACTACTTCCCGACGATCTCGAAGGACCGCAACGAGGCCGCCGTCACGCTGGCGTACTTCACCAGCAAGTACGACCGGGTGTTCCACAACCGGCAGGACGTCGAGCTCATCAAGGTCGACAGCCGCAATGCCGGTGTCACCAAGCGGGAGCGGGTGACCCCGTTCTCCAACGAGCCGGAGGCCGACCCGCTGTTCAACGACGGCCGGTTCATCGGTGACTACATCGAGGTGTTCGCCGCCCCGAACCGGACCTACGTCCACTTCAACGCCAACTACGTCTCCGTCCCGCTCCTGGGACAGGGCGTGCCGGTACCGCAGCAGGACAACTTCCTGGCTCGGATGCCTTCCTAGTCAGCGCAACACGGCGACCCGGGACCGGCTCGGCCGGTCCCGGGTCGTCCGCCGTCCGGGGCCGGGCTAATGGGGGCGCCCGTGCCCGCGGTCCGCCGGTAACCTGCCAGTCGTGCTCGACCTCAAGGCGCTGCGCGCCGATCCGGAGCCCGCCCGGGCCTCACAGCGGGCCCGGGGCGAGGATCCGGCCGCGGTCGACGTGCTGCTGGCAGCGGACGAGCGACGGCGTACGGCGATAGCCCGTTTCGACGGTCTGCGCGCCGAGCAGCGCACGCTCGGCAAGGCGGTCGCCGCCGCGGCGCCGGACGAGCGCCCGAGCCTGCTCACGCGGGCGGGTGGACTGTCCGCAGAGGTCAAGGCCGCCGAGGCCGAACAGGCCGCGGCCGACGCCGCGCTCCGCACGGCCGCGCTCGCCCTGTCGAACCTCGTCCAGGACGGCGTGCCCAGGGGTGGCGAGGACGACTACACGGTGCTCGAGGTGGTCGGCGAGCGCCCGGCGTACGACGGGTGGGAGCCGCGCGACCACGTCGAGCTCGGTTCGCTCCTTGGTGCCATCGACCTCGAGCGGGCGGCCAAGGTGTCCGGGGCCCGCTTCTACTTCCTCACCGGCGTCGGCGCGCTGCTCGAGCTCGCCCTGGTGAACCTGGCGATGGCGCAGGCGACCGCGGCCGGCTTCGTACCCATGATCGTGCCCGCCCTGGTCAAGCCGGAGGCCATGGAAGGTACCGGCTTCCTCGGCGCGCACGCCGCCGAGGTCTACCGGCTGGCCGACGACGACCTGTACCTGGTGGGCACCGCCGAGGTGGCACTCGCGGCGTACCACGCCGGGGAGGTGCTCCCGGCCGCGACGCTGCCGCGGCGGTACGCTGGCTTCTCGTCCTGCTTCCGCCGGGAGGCGGGCTCCTACGGCAAGGACACCCGGGGGATCATCCGCGTGCACCAGTTCGACAAGGTCGAGATGTTCTCTTTCGTGTGCCCGGAGGACGCCCTGGAGGAGCACCGGCGGCTGCTCGGCTGGGAGAAGCAGTTCCTGACCGCCCTCGAGCTGCCGTTCCGGGTGATCGACGTCGCCAGCGGCGACCTGGGTGCCCCGGCGGCCCGCAAGTTCGACTGCGAGGCGTGGATCCCCACCCAGGGGCGCTACCGGGAGGTGACGTCGACCTCCAACTGCACGGACTTCCAGGCCCGGCGGCTCGGGATCCGGCTGCGCGACGGGACCGGCGTACGCCCGCTGGCCACGCTCAATGGCACCCTGTGCGCGGTGGCCCGGACCGTCGTTGCGCTGCTGGAGGTGCACCAGCGCGCCGACGGCTCGGTGCGGGTGCCGGCCGCGCTCCAGCCCTACCTGAGCGGCCGGACCGTGCTGGAACCGGCCTGATGCGCCGCTGCGCACGACGGGGCAGGGGGCTCCTTCGCGGCGCACTCGGCCTGACCGTGCTGGTTGCCGGGCTCGTCGCTCCCGCGGTTGGCAGCGCCCAGCTGCCGTCCACTCCCGCGGCTGCGGGCTCCAGCTCGCGGCACGTCATCGTGGTTCCGGAGGAGAACCACAGCTACGACGCGATTCTCGGCTCGCCGGACGCGCCGTACCTGAACTCGCTGGCGAACACCTTCGGCCTGGCCACCAACTACACGGCCGGCGTGCCGGAGTCCTCGCACTCACTCGCGTCCTACCTGCTGATGACCGCGGGCACTCCAGGGGTCAACGTCAACGGCTCGGACTGCTCTCCGAACGCCTGCCCCCAGCCCGGCGACAACATCTTCCACCAGGCCAGCGTGGCCGGGATCGGCTGGCACGGCTACGCGGAGTCCTTGCCGACCAACTGCGACCACTCGGGAACCGCCGGCGCCTACGCCGCCCGGCACCTGCCGGCCCCGTACTTCACGAACCTGACCGACTGCCTGCCCAACGACACCGACCTGGCGCCGCTGTCGGACGATCTGGCCAACGGCCTGCCGGCGGCCTACAACATGGTGACCCCGAACCTCGACAACGACATGCACGATGGGTCCGTGCAGCAGGGTGACAGATGGTTGCAGACCTGGGTGCCGCGCATGCTGGCCGGCAAGGACTACCAGGCCGGGAACCTGACCATCATCATCACCTTCGACGAGGGGTCAGCGGCCTCGAACAAGCTGGTCACCGTGGTGATCTCGCCCACCACCAGCCACATCAAGGATGCCACGCCCTACACCCACGCCTCGTTGCTGCGCACGGTCGAGGACATGTTCGGGCTCCCCCGTCTCGGCGCGGCCGCCACAGCGAGCTCGATGGCGGCCGGCTTCCACCTCGGCTCGAGCGGTACGACGTCCACCGGCCCGAGCTCGTTTGCGGTGACCGGAACCTCCCACTCCCTGTACGCGTGGCGACCTGCCGTGGCCGCCTTCGCAAACCTCGCCGGGTATCTCCTGGACCCGCCCGCGGTGGCGCGCACCGCCGACGGGACGACCTACTACCTCGGGATCGGCACCGGCAGTCGGGTCTTCCTCCGTACCGACCGGATCGGCTGGCTCCAGCTGATGCCGGGCCAGCTGACCTGCCGGTCTCCGGGCATGGCGGCCCGCGGCCAGACGCTGTACATCGGCTGCCGGGGGACCGACAACGCGCTGCGCGCGATGGTGGTGGGCGTCAGCGGCGGCAGCGTGCCGACGTACGGCGCGGTCCGCAACCTGGGTGGAGTGCTGGGCAGCGGTCCCGGCGTCGCGCCGGATCGCCGTAATCTCGGCACCTACTACGTCACGTCGCCCCATCCCGATGCCGCCGGCCACAACGTGTGGCGCTGGACCGCTGGCGGCTGGTCGCGGTTGGCCAGGGCGTGCGCGTCGCAGCCGGCCGTCTCCCACGGCTGGTATGCGTGTCGTGGAGTACAGGGGACGCTGAAGTTCTGGCGCGATGGCGACCCCCGCGTCTTCGACGCCGGCGGCCTCATCGTCGGTACTCCCGGGCTCACCGCCAGCGGCACCGGGCGCAGCGCCACCGCCTACGTCGAAGGCACGAACGGCTGCGTCTACACGGCCACCTTGAGCCGGACCGCTGCCGGTCCCTGGCGCTGCATCGGCGGAGTGGCCCTGGGCGGCGTCGGGGCGGTCGGCACTAGCTGAGCGTCACAGGTACGGGCCGGAGGTGATGTCGGGGGCCTGCTGCGCCGGCCCACCCGGCAGCGCCCGCCGGCGCATCTCCTCGAGTTGGGCGCGGGCGGCCATCTGCTGGGCGAACAGCGCGGTCTGGATGCCGTGGAAGAGACCTTCCAGCCAGCCGACCAGCTGGGCCTGGGCGACCCGCAGCTCCGCGTCGCTCGGGACATCAGCCTCCGCGAACGGCAGGGTGAGCCGCCCCAACTCCTCACGCAGCTCGGGAGCCAGCCCGGCCTCGAGCTCGCGGATCGAGCTGGCATGGATGTCGCGCAGCCGGCTCCGACTCGCCTCGTCCAGCGGGGCCGCCCGAACCTCCTCGAGCAGCTGCTTCACCATGGACCCGATCCGCATCACCTTGGCGGGCTGCTCGACCATGCTGGACAGTCCGGCCGGACCCTCCGTCTCGCCGCCCGATTCGGACCCGCCACCGAGCACCGTCTGTGGCACCGAGCCGGGGGTTACGTCAGCATCACCAGAAGGCAGCATGGCGCTGTCGTCCCCGGGGTGACACCGTCGGAACCCCGCTTCACCCACCGCGGCCGGCCTTCGTCAGCCTTGAGCCGCGCTCCTGGTCAGCAGCACCTTCCCGACGTGCTCGCCGGCCTCCAGTACGCGATGCGCCTCGGCGGCATCCGTCATCGGGAGCACGCGGTCGACCACCGGGCGGATCTCGCCGCGCTCGATGGCTGGCCACACCTCCCGGCGTACGGCGTCGACGATGGCTGCCTTCTGCTCCGCCGGGCGGTTCCGCAGTGAGGTGGCGTGCACGGTCGCCCGCTTGCCGAGCAGCAGCCCGAGGTCGAGCTCGCCGGTGCGTCCACCCTGCAGGCCGATGACCACCAGCCGGCCGTCGGGAGCCAGCGCCCGCACGTTGCGAGGCAGGTAGGCCGCGCCCATGTTGTCGAGAATCACATCGACGCCGCTGCCCCCGGTCTCGGCGCTGACCCGCTCGACGAAGTCCTCCTCGCGGTAGTTGACGGTCACGTCGGCGCCGAGATCGCGGCACCGGTCGAGCTTGGCCGCCGTACCGGCGGTGGTGAAGACCCGCGCACCGGACCGGTGGGCCAGCTGGATCGCCATCGTGCCGATGCCGCTGGACCCGCCGTGGATGAGGAACGCCTCCCCGGCGCTCAGCAGGGCGAGCACAAAGACGTTGGACCAGACCGTGCAGGCGACTTCCGGCAGCGCGGCGGCATCCACGAGCGACACCCCGGCCGGGACCGGCAACACCTGGGTGGCTGGTACGGCGACCCGCTCGGCGTACCCGCCGCCGGACAGCAGCGCGCACACCTCGTCGCCCACCGACCATCCGGTCACGCCCTCCCCGAGAGCGGCGACGGTGCCCGAGCACTCCAGCCCGGGCCAGGATGGGGCGCCGGCCGGCGACGGGTAGTGGCCCTGGCGCTGCATGACGTCGGCGCGGTTCACGCCGCTGGCCACCACGTCGAGAAGGACCTCACCGGCCGCGGGCTCCGGATCCGGAACCTCCGCCCAGGTCAGGACCTCCGGACCGCCGTACGACGGAAGCGTGACCGCGAGCACCGGGCCACCCTAGGCGACGACGGGTACGCCGCTGCCGGCGGTGAGCTCGGCGTAGAGCCGGGTCAACCGGCTGGTCATCGGTCCCGGCTGGGCGTCGCCGATCCGACGCCCGTCCACCGTGGTGACCGTGGCCAGCCCGCCCATGGTGCCGGTCACGAAGACCTCGTCGGCGCGGTAGACCTCCGCCAGCGACAGGTCCCCGACGCGGTGCGGGATGTTGTGCTCGGCGCACAGCTCCAGCACCGTCGCCCGAGTGATGCCCTCCGGGCAGGCCGCCGTGGTGGGCGTCAGCACGACGCCGCCGTCGACGAGGAAGACGTGGGTGGCGTTGGTCTCGGCCAGGAAGCCGCGGACGTCCAGCATCAGCGCGTCGTCGGCGCCAGCGGCGTTGGCCTCGATCTTGGCCAGGATCGAGGTGAGCAGGTTGTTCGAGTGGATCTTCGGGTCGAGGCAGTCCGGCGGCGAGCGCCGTACGCTTGAGGTCACCAGCGTCAGCCCGCCGGTGTCGTAGACCGGCGCCTTGTGCTCGGCCAGCACGACCAGGGTCGGTCCGGAGGTGTTGAGGCGTGGGTCCATGCCGCTAGTGATCTTCACGCCACGGGTGAGCGTGAGGCGGATGTGTACGCCGTCGGTCATGGCGTTGGCTTCCAGCGTCCGGCGGATCTCGGCGACGATCTGTTCCTCCGGAGGCACCTCCGCGAACGCCAGCGCGGTGGCGGACCGGCGCAGCCGGGCCAGGTGCTCGGTCAGCTTGAAGATCCGGCCGTCGTAGACCCGCAGCCCCTCCCAGACCGCGTCGCCGCCTTGCACCACGGAGTCGAAGGGGCTGAGCCCGGCCTCGTCCCGGTGCACCAGCCGGCCGTTGATGTTGACGACGAGGTTGCGGTTGCGCTCGTCGAAGGTCTGCAGCATGGAACTCCCTCAGGGCCGGACTCGCTGCGCGTGCAGCTCGTCGTAGTAGGGACGGCAGGCCTCGAGAAGTGGCTCCAGGCGCGCCGGCAGCGGTTCTGCCTTCGGGCGGTACGCCGCAAAGCCGGTGGACCGCTGCACGGCGTCGTACCAGTAGCGCGCCCACACGCCGTCGGTGGCCCGCGGCCCGGCGGGCCACGACAGCATGCGCTCGGAGAACGGCACGCCGAGCGCACCGCACAGCGTCCGCAGCATCGGCTCCGGCGACAGGAGGACGTCGCGGGCGTCGAGCACCGGCCCGCCGAAGTGCCGGTAGAGCTCGACCTGCCGGAGCAGCCCGAGATCGTCGAGAGTGGGCTCGGCGCGCACCTTGGCGTAGGAGATGAGCACGTCCCGCGGGTCTCGGATGAGGAACGCGTGCCGCAGGCCGGTCAGCCGGCTGAGGTCGACCTCCGGCAGCAGGTGGTGCGTCATGTGCTTCTGGAAGAAGATCCCAGCCCCGTCCGGAGCCGGCCCGCTCAGCTGCTCGACCACCCGCCGCCAGTCCGTCTCGTAGCTGGCCAGGACCTCGTCCCGACCGGGGTGCTCGATGCCGGTCCCGCGCAGGTAGTAGCCGTAGAACGGCTCGTCGACGACGACGGTGTCCGGCCGGTTCTCCCAGGCCCGCATCATCGCCGTGGAGATGTTGCGCGGCCCGGACCACATCGCGATCCGCGCCGGCTCCGTCATGCCCGCCTCCCGTCCGCCCGGCCGAGGGTGTCACGCTGTCCGGCGTGACCGTCGTCTCCCGTCTGCCCGGCCTCGTCCTCACCGACCACGAGTTCGTCGTACCGCTGGACCACGCCCGGCCGGACGGCGATGCGATCACCGTCTACGCCCGCGAGGTGGTCTCGCCGGGCAGGGAGTCCGCGGACCTGCCCTGGGTGCTGTTCCTCCAGGGCGGTCCCGGCGGCAAGTCACCGCGGCCGACCCAGCACACAGACTGGCTCGGCCGGGCCCAGCAGGACTACCGGGTGCTGCTGCTCGACCAGCGGGGGACCGGCCGCAGCACGCCGGTGACCCGGCAGACCCTGGCGCGCCTGGCTGGTCCTGCGGAGCAGGCGGCATACCTCAAGCACTTCCGAGCGGACGCGATCGTGGCGGACGCCGAGTACATCCGCCGTGAGCTGATCGGCGACGAGCCGTGGAGCGTGCTGGGTCAGAGCTACGGCGGCTTCTGCGCGCTGACCTACCTGTCGTTCCACCCCGAGGGGCTTCGGGAGGTCCTGATCACCGGTGGCGTGCCGCCGCTGGAGGCCACCGCCGACGAGGTCTACCGGGCGACGTACCGGCGGGTCCTCGACCGCAACCGGCGCTACTACGAGCGCTATCCGGGCGACGTCGAGCCGACCCGCGCCGTCGCCGGCGTGCTGGGTGAGGGTCGGACCCGGCTGCCGAACGGCGACCCGCTCACCGTGGCCCGCTTCCAGTCGCTCGGCATGGCGTTCGGCATGTCCGAGGGCTTCGAACGGCTGCACTACCTGCTCGAGGAGGCCTTCGTCGACGGTGAGCTCAGCGACACCTTCCTCGTCGGGGTCGAGGCCGCGGTCTCCTTCGCCACCAACCCGCTGTACGCCGTACTGCACGAAGCCGCCTACTGCCAGCGGGACGCGTCGCGCTGGTCGGCCGAGCGGGTCCGAGCCGAGTACCCGGAGTTCGACAAGCCGAACGGACCACTTCTCTTCACCGGCGAGATGATCTACCCCTGGGCGTTCGAGGTGGACAGTGTCTTGCGCCCGCTGCTGGACGCCGCGAACCTGCTTGCGGAGGCCGACGACTGGCCGCCGCTCTACGACGCCGAGCGGCTACGGGACAACTCGGTGCCGGTGGCCGCGGCGGTCTACTACGACGACCCGTACGTCGAGCGCGAGTTCTCCGAGCAGACGCTGCGGCTGCTGGGCAACGCCCGCGGCTGGGTCACCAGCGAGTACGACCACGACGGGCTGCGGGTTGCGGGCGCCGCCATCCTCGGCCGGCTGATCGAGATGGCCCACGGCGACCGGTGATCCAGGAACGCGGCCGGAACGTGGTGGGCGTCAGCCGTCCGGCCGCTGATCGCGAGCCAGGAACGTCGTGAACGGGTAGAGCTCGGCGCTCTGGACGCCGGCGCGAACCGACGGGTCCGCCGCCATGAGCCGCTGCGCCTCGTCCTCGTCCTCGACGTCGAGCACGACCAGCCCGAACGGACCGTCGTCGCACCGGCCGGCGAAGCGCACGCGACCCTCGGCGTACCGCGCCTCGAGCCACTCGCCGTGCTGAGCGAACACGGCGCGCTGCTCCTCGGTCGCGCTGGCGAGGAAGCTCCCGTCGAACGCGGGTCGGAGGACGTATGCAAACTCCACGCCGACGCTAGAGCTCCCTCCGCGCTCCTACGAAGCGGTGATTGCCCTGTATTCGCTGATCCACATACCGTTGCTGGCCCAGCCCGCCTTGCTCGCCTCGATCGCGGACTGGCTCGTCGACGACGGGCTGCTTCTGCTCTCCGCCCGCTGGGGAGCGTGGATCGGGTAAGAGACCGGCTGGCTGGGTGGGGACGCCGACACGGTGCGCGTCGAGTTCCTCCCAGAGGGCAGCAGCGGTCACAGCCTGTTCTGGGCACGGCGGCTGGTGCGCCGACGCGCGAAGACGCAGTAGCGCGACCCGCGCGGTACCTCTCGGTCCCTCGCTGGACCGACTCACACCTCTTCTCCATCAGCGGTTCGGCTTTGTGGACGGTGGAGATCGACGGGCGGGGGCGAGCTGGACGGCGGCGGTCCGGGCACGCAAGGGCGGACAGAGCCCAGCTCCGTCAAGATTCTGGCTGCCGCTGGATGAAGCCAGCCATACCGGGGACAGTGAAGGCCACTACGCCGTGCTCAGGCGCGTAGATGAGGCCCTTGGCGATGAGGCTGGCACGTGCTGGGCCCAAGCTGTTCATGCCTCGTCCCAGCCGTCGGGCTACCTCTCCCGAGGAGCCTCCAGCGTCGCCGTCGGACGCCATGGCCCGGAGATACTGCTGCTCCGCACGGGTGGCCCGATCCCAGCGGGCACGGAAGAAGCCGTCATCCAGCGCGGCTCGCCCTCGCGCGGCGCCGACACGGGCGTCGGCCAGCGTGATTCCCGGCCCAGGGGCGTCGTTCCACGTGTCCTGCCCGAACTGCTGCAGGAAGTACGGGTACCCCGACGTTTCCCTGACGATCAAATTCACTGCCTCTGGGTCCCACCCCACCCCCTCGATGGCGGCCGGTTCTGTCAGGGCCTTGCGGGCGAGCCCCTCGTTGAGGTGTTCGATGTGCTCGAAGACGAACAACCGTTCCGCGTACGACTTCGCCTCCGCCAGCACGCGGGGCAGGCTGGGCAGCCCGGCCAAGGCGAAGAGGCACGGCCAACCGTGCTGGCCCGAGAGGTGGGCTGCAGAGCACACCGCCGTGAGTTCAGCTCGGGTGAGATCCTGCGCCTCGTCGATCAGGATCGCCAGACCAACGCCCTCCTCTTGAGCCGCGCCTGATAGGTCTCGGACGAGCTTGCCGAGGTCGGTCTCGAGCATCCCTGTGTCAGCGCCGCCGCCTGCGCTGCTGGCAAGATCGAGACCGAAGTTCCACGTGCCGCTCAAGTCGTACGATGCCCTGAAACTGAGGGCCGTCTTCAGTGCCTTCAGCAGTCGCTTTCCCGCTGACGGTCTGGCGAGATCGGCGAGCGGGCCGTGGAGCGCTTCACCCAGCGCCTCGCGCAGCGACTTCCCGGCTCCGGCTTCGACTTGGGCGACGATCCACTCGCGGCCGGCGGCCGTCTTGGCGAACCCAGACAGAAGGACCGTCTTGCCCACCCCTCGCAAGCCGTACAGCACGACAGGCTGAGCCGTTCGCCCAACGTCGACGCGAGCAAGCGAGACGCGCCAGGCGTCGCTCTGCGTATCGCGTCCCACCAACGCAGCCGGCGGCCGGCCGGCGCCGGGCGAGTACGGATTCAGCACCGGATCCATGGCCGTACTGTAGCGATTACTTACAGGTTATAGAAATACACTATACTGCCTTAGACCTTGCTAGGAGCCCTGCAAGGGCCGGCGGCCGGCAGCCGAAGGAGAGTGCCTCGATCTTCCAGACCCTCGCCGTTCAGCGGACCCTGGCGGTGTAGAGGTCGGTCCCCTGGCCGGCGTACGTCGGATTACGCGGGTTCGCCGGGTCGACGGTGTAGATCGGGTTCCGGGTGTCCATCCAGAGCGGATGCGCAACCCCATCGGAGCCCACCGCCAGGCCGAGGTAGTCACCCATGAAGACCGAGAACCCACTCGTGTCCGGGAACTCGTTGGCCGGCGGCAGGTGCCGGTCGGTCACCCGGACCGAGCTGCCGTTGCCGCGGCGCAGCGTCACGTCGAGGTCGCCGGTTCTCGAGTCGTCGCCGTACCGGCGGTCGTAGAAGGTCACGGCGAATTGCCCGTCAGGCTCCGCCGCGGCCCACTGCCACCACTGGTCGGCGAACCCGGCACCGGACACGGCGGGCAGCCGCTCCACCGGCGTCGAGGCTCCGGTGAAGTGCACGCCGTCGGTCGAGGTGGAGACGAGAATGTCGTTGTTGCAGCCCCGCGGCTCGCCGACGCCGCGGTAGCGGTTGAGCCCCGTCCTCGGCGACAGTCCGGCCGGCCGGCAGTTGCCCCGGGCCGGGTTGGAGTGCGGGTTGATGAAGCTGCCGAAGGTGACCGCCAGCCCGTCCCGGGTGGCGACCGGCGTCGGGTAGTTGCTGCCCTGGAAGACGCTCCGCGCCGACAGCGGGTGGGTGGGCAGGCAGGTCCCGAACTCGTCCTGGCGGGTGTAGGTGAAGCAGTCCGGCCATTCGTAGTAGTCGGCGACCTTGGTCGGCCCGGAGAACGACCGGCCACCGTCGGCCGAGCGCACCGCCAGGATCTGGTCGTGGTTGTCCGCCGGGGCGCTCCCGCAGGACGGGGTGACGGCATTGCAGACGTTGAAGTTCTGGAACACGACGTTCACGTCGCCGTTCGCCAGCGCCACCGGCTGGGGGAAGCCGTTGACGTTGCAGGGGAAGCTGCTCTCCTGCGCCGGGTTGACCGGGCAGAGCTGGGCCGACCGGCCGTTCACATAGCCGGCCTGGTGCCAGGTGACCCCCGCGTCGTCCGACCAGGCGAATGCGACCCGGCCCACCGTGAACGTCGGGTTGTAGGCGATCCAGGACACGTAGAGGCGATCGCGGAACGGGCTCGCCGGGTTGGTGTCGACGGCGAAGCCGGGGTTGTTCAGGTTGGCCGGGGTGTCGGTGCCCGGAACCTGCGCGATCACCGTGCCGGGGAAGCTCCACGACGCTCCGCCGTCGAGCGAGCGGAAGGCCACGATCGCGGTCGCCGGGTCGCCGTTGTCGGCGGTGGTGCCGCGGTCGATGGCGTTGCAGACGAGGTACGCCGTACCGCGGCTGTCGAAGCCGACCTTGGACAGGCCGCCCACGTCCCAGTAGTGCCGCGGCGCGCTGAACCCGGGTGCGGTGAACGACAGCGGCGCCGTGCGGCTGCCCCAGTGCCGGCCGCCGTCGAGGCTCCAGTCGGCCCCGCATGCCGAGTCGCCCCGGCGGTAGTCGTTGCTGGTCGCGATCAGGCGCAGCGGGTTCGTGGGGTCAACGGCGATCGACGCCGAGCTCTGCTGCTGGCCCGGCCCGACGCGCGTCAGCTGGCTCAGGTCGTCCTGGTTGGTGCAGTCGGTGTTGACCCGGACGTTGGTCTCGCCGCGGTCGCGGCAGCCGCTCGTCCCGGTCGCCGAGGGTTGCACTGGGTGAACGGAGCGCGCCGCGGCCGCCGTACCGGCGGCGGAGCCGCCCTGCAGGTCGGCGGCCGGCAGGCTGCGCGGGGCGAACCGGTGCGTGAGCGGGTACGGCGACCCGGCCGTCGGCGCCGCGGAACCGCTGCCGGCGGCCCCGGCCAGCACCGCGGCGGCGAGCCCCACAGCGGTGAGTACGCCGGTGGAGCGGCGGATACCAGGGATGGACGGGCGGCGGGTGCGGAGATTCTGCATGGGCGCTGCCTAGCACTGGCGAACGCCTCCGTCAACGCCTGACCAGCCCGGTCGGGTGGCTCAGTGGCAGCGGGCGCTGCCCGAGTCGTGGAACCCGTCGCCGGCGGCCGGCACGAACTTCCAGTCGTAGCCACCGGGGTGCAGGGTCAGCCGCAGTACGCCGAACGAGCGGCTGTCGCGGACCTGGCTGTTGGCCGCTCGGGTGCGGAAGTCGTTGTGCCGGCTCCCGCCGGTCCCCACGACGAACTCCCGGATGCCGCGGTTGGCGTCGGCCCTGCCGTCCGGCGTCTGGGGTGCGAACCGCTCGTAGTCGTGGTCGTGGCCGGCGAGCACCACGTCGGCGCCCGCGGCGTACAGGTCGTTCCAGAAGACGCGGTACGATGCGTCGCTGCCGTGCGCACCGGAGCTGAACCGGGGCCGATGCCAGTAGGCGAGCGTGCAGGCTCGTCGGTTGGCGGCCAGGTCGGCCTTGAGCCAGCGCTCCTGCGCCGATCCCGTTCCGCACCCGCCGATATGCCCGCACTCGGAGTTCAGCGCGATCAGGTGCCATGCGCCGACGTTGTAGCTGTAGTAGCCGCGGCTGGGTGCACCGGCGCGGGCGCCGAAGTAGGAGAAGTAACCGCTGGCACCGCTCACGCCGTACTCGTGGTTACCCGGCACCGGGTGCGTCCTCGACAGGACACGACCCCAGGAGGCGTCGTAGGACCTCCTGAAGTCCTCCAGGCTCCCCCGCTCGTACTGGTTGTCGCCCAAGGGGAGAACGGCGTCGACGCCGGTGCCGACCAGCAGGTCGGAGACCGCTCGTTGCCGGCAGCGGTCCGCGGTGCCGCGACCTCCGTTGTAGGCGCCGCTCGATGCGTCACAGGCGATGTCACCGGCTGCCGCGATGACCGGGTCGCCCGAGACGGCGGCGGCCGTGTGTTCGCCCGAGACCTGGCTGGGCTGGTTGGCCGGGGGCGGTGCGGCTTGCGTGGGCGAGCAGCTCGCCGCGGCTGCACTCAGGAGGGTGGCTGCGGCCAGGCCGCGGTACCGGAGCGGCAACTGCACAGATGCAGGCTAGGCCAGCGCCGCGGGCCGTCGGCCGAGCACCGCCACCCGACGGCGCTGGGCAGGTGAACCTTGCCCGCCCGTGCAGGACCGCTGCAGATAGGCCAGCCCGCCGCGCGGATAACCTTGGGTCGGAGGGCTCGCGCAGCGGCCTAGCGCGGCGGTCTTGAAAACCGCTGTCGGGGGCGACCTCGACCGTGGGTTCGAATCCCACGCCCTCCGCCCGCTGACCTGCGGTCTCGCCCGAGAGTGGGTGAAACGACGAACCAGGGACCCGGCGTGACCACGGGCCCCTGGTTCGCTGCGGCTAGACCGGGCGGACCTGCTCGGCCTGCGGGCCCTTCTGGCCCTGAGTGACCTCGAACTCGACGCGCTGGTTCTCCTCGAGTGAGCGATAGCCGTCGGCCTGGATCGCCGAGTAGTGGACGAAGACGTCGGGGCCGCCTCCATCCTGGGCGATGAAGCCGAAGCCCTTCTCGGCGTTGAACCACTTCACACTGCCTTGTGCCACGTGCGGTCTCCTGTAGGGACGGTTGAGGGCGCACCTTGCGACCTCCGGCTGCCGGCGGTCGATCGTCGTTCCGCTTCTCACTCGATGTCCGAGAAAGAGAAGAACGCCCGCTGTCAGACCCACGGGCGTTCGTGAACGTTCGAGGAGCTGCACTGCAACCACGTGGACCGTATCAGGTGGCTGGTACTCGGGCCAGTCGCCACTGTCATTGACTAGTCGGACGAGCCGGCAGGGGGGTGGCGCTCGAGGAAGGCGTAGACATCCGTGGTGTCGACGCCAGGAAACGTGCCGGCCGGCATCGCGGCCAGCACGTGCGAGTGGGCCCGCGCCGACGGCCAGGCGAGCCCATCCCACCGGGCCGCCAGCCCTGCCGGTGGCCGCTGGCAGCAGTTCCCGTCGGGACACCGCGACGTCGTACGCCGGGTCGTCAGCCGCCCGCGAAACCACCGGGCATCGGCCACCGGCGTGCCCACGGTCACCGCATGATGCGGGTCACGACCGGTCTCGACGTGGTTGACGCAGAAGAAGGAGCCCACCGGCGTGTCGGTGTACTGGTAGTGCGTCGAGAACTTCTCGGCCGAGCGGAAGACCTCGCGGGCACCCCAGTTGCGGCAGACCCGTTGACCCTCGATCGCGCCGTCGGCGTCGGCCGGGAACACGATTCCGTCGTTCTCGTACGCCTTGAAGATCGTGCCGCTCTCGTCGGTGCGGACGAAGTGCACCGCAATGCCGAGATGTCGGGTGGCCAGGTTGGTGAGCCGGTGTGCCGCCATCTCGTAGGAGACGGCGAACACGTCCTCGAGGTCGGCGACCGAGAGGTCCCGGTCGGCCTTCGCCTGCTCGAGAAAGGGCCGGGCCAGGCTCTCCGGGACCAGCACCGCACCCGCGAAGTAGTTGGCCTCCACGCGTTGGCGCAGGAAGTCGGCGAAGTCCGCCGGGTCGGCGTGGCCCAGCGCGAAGTGCCCGAGCGTCTGGAGTACGACGGTCCGGGCGTCCTGGCTGCCCAACGCGTTGCGCTGGGGGAGGAACAGCCGGGCGTGCCGCAGGTCGGCCACCGACCGGACGGACTGCGGCAGGTCCTGCACGTACTCCACTGCGAAGCCGAAGTGGTGCGCGATGTCGAGCAGGACGCGCTGCGGCAGGGCGCCGGCGCCGCGGTAGCCGACCGCCTCCAGCGTCCGCCGGGCCAGTGCGTCGATGTCGTCGAAGTAGTTCTCCCGCTCGCGCATGGTCTGGCGCAGCGCGGCATTGGCGTGCCGGGCCTCCTCCGGGGTGGCGGTGTGTGGCACGCTCCGCCGGCGCAGCTCCTCATACAGGCCCAGCACGTGTTCGAGCACGTCGTTGGGCACCCGGGCGGTCGGCTTCAGATGCGGCAGGCCGAGCTCGGCGTACACCGGGTCGCGCTGGGCCCGCTCGATTCCGATCTCCAGCTCCGCGCGCCGGTTCGGGGCCCGGGGCTCCAGCAGCTCCCGCACGGGTACGTCGAGCGCGGCGGCCAGCGCCTGAAGCAGCGACAGCCTCGGTTCCCGCTTGCCGTTCTCCAGCAGGGACAGCGCAGAGGCCGGACGCTGCACCCGTTCGGCGAGCTCGCCGAGGGTGAGCCCCCGCAACCGACGCAGGTGCCGAAGACGGTGTCCGAACAGTGGGAGGTCGATCGCCGCCTCCGCCAAGGCGTCCCCTCCTTGCGCCAGAAGTTGGCCGCTACCAGGTGCAGACCGGAACTTCGGCGATTCTTCGCTGATCGATGGCCTGGTGCAAACGTCGGCCATCGGCAACGCTGAGCGGCACCGGCATCGCAGAGGGAGTGACGCTCATGGATGGCGACCGTCAGGCGCAGATCGAGCAGCTCGAACGGTCGTGGCGGGAGGACGCCCGCTGGGCCGGGATCCGGCGGACCTACTCGGCGGCGGACGTCGTACGCCTCCGCGGGTCGCTTCCCGTCGAGCACACGCTCGCGCAGCGCGGGGCCACCCGGCTGTGGGAGATGCTCAACGGCGAGGACTACGTCGCCGCTCTCGGAGCCTTGACCGGCAACCAGGCGGTGCAGATGATCAAGGCCGGGCTGCGGGCCATCTACCTGAGCGGCTGGCAGGTGGCCGGCGACAACAACCTCGCCGAGCAGGTCTACCCCGACCAGAGTCTGTACCCGGCGAACAGCGTGCCGGCGCTCATCCGCCGGATCAACAACGCGCTCCGCCGCGCCGACCAGATCGACTGGTCGGAGGGCCGCAGCGGAACGGAGTGGTTCGCGCCGATCGTGGCCGATGCCGAGGCGGGTTTCGGCGGCGCGCTGAACGCCTACGAGCTGACCAGGTCGATTCTCGAGGCCGGGGCGGCGGGCGTGCACTTCGAGGACCAGCTGGCCTCGGAGAAGAAGTGCGGACACATGGGCGGCAAGGTGCTGGTGCCGACCGCCCAGCACGTCCGCACGCTGACCGCCGCCCGGCTGGCGGCCGACGTACTCGGAGTTCCGGCTCTCATCGTGGCCCGGACCGACTCGTTGGCGGCCACGCTGCTGACCAGCGACGTCGACCCCAGGGATGCCGCCTTCGGGACCGGCGAGCGGACGCCGGAGGGCTACTTCACGGTGCGATCGGGCATGGATGCCGCCACCTCCCGCGCCCTGGCCTATGCGCCGTACGCCGACCTGATCTGGTGCGAGACCGGGAAGCCGGACCTCGACGAGGCGCGTACGTTCGCCGAGAAGGTGCATGCGGAGTTCCCCGGCAAGATGCTGGCCTACAACTGCTCGCCGTCGTTCAACTGGCGGCGGCACCTGGACGAGGAGACCATCGCGAAGTTCCAGCGAGAGCTGGGCGCGATGGGCTACAAGTTCCAGTTCATCACCCTGGCCGGCTTCCATGCCCTGAACGCGTCGATGTTCTCCCTCGCGTCCGGATACCGGGATGAGGGCATGGCGGCGTACGCCCGACTGCAGGAGTCGGAGTTCGCCATGGAGGCGGCGGGCTACACCGCGACCCGGCACCAGCGGGAGGTCGGGGCAGGCTACTTCGACCTCGTCTCCCAGGTCATCTCGGGTGGGACAGCCTCGACGCTGGCCATGGTGGGGTCGACCGAGGAGGAGCAGTTCACGCCTTGATACCGCCGGACGCGGCGCCGGGAAGGAGATAGACATGGCCGACTACGAGCTGAGCCATCCTGGCGGCTCGATGCCGCTCGAGGTGGTTGGGGGCACCGAGCCGCCCAACGGCCTCAACATCGGCAAGCTGCTGGACAAGACGGGCCGGGTGACCTTCGACCCCGGGTACGGCAACACGGCGCCGGCGGTGTCCGCCATCACCTTCATCGACGGTGATGCGGGGATCCTGCGCTACCGCGGCTACCCGATCGAGCAGCTCGCCGAGTCCTCCTCGTTCCTGGAGACGTCGTACCTGCTGATCTACGGCGAGCTGCCGACTTCGGAGCAGCTGGCGGGCTTCACCGGCCGCGTCCTGCGGCACACGATGCTGCACGAGGACCTGACCGGGTTCTTCTCGGGCTTTCCGCGAGACGCCCATCCGATGCCGGTGCTGTCCTCGGCGGTCAGTGCGCTGTCCACATTCTACCAGGACAGCCTCGACCCTTTCGACGCCGAACAGGTCGAGCAGTCGACCGTTCGGTTGCTGGCCAAGCTGCCGACGATCGCCGCCTACGCCTACAAGAAGGCCATCGGCCAGCCCTTCCTCTATCCGGACAACTCGCTGGGGTACGTCGAGAACTTCCTACGGCTGACGTTCGGCGTACCGGCCGAGCCATATGAGGTCGATCCGGTCGTCGCCCGGGTGCTCGACATGCTCTTCATCCTGCACGCCGACCACGAGCAGAACTGCTCGACGTCGACCGTACGGTTGGTCGGCTCGTCGCATGCCAACCTGTTCGCATCGGTCTCGGCCGGCGTCAACGCGCTGTTCGGTCCCCTGCACGGCGGAGCCAACCAGGCCGTCCTGGAGATGCTGAGCGCGATCCACGCGGACGGCGGGGATGTCGCCACCTTCGTGCGCCGGGTCAAGGACAAGGAGCCGGGCGTCAGGCTCATGGGCTTCGGCCATCGCGTCTACAAGAGCTATGACCCGCGCGCCGCGATGGTGAAGGACGCGACCAGGAACGTCCTGGAGCGGCTGGGCAAGCCGGACCCGCTGCTCGACATCGCCATGGCGCTGGAAGACGTCGCGTTGCGCGACGACTACTTCGTGGACCGCAAGCTCTATCCGAACGTCGACTTCTACACGGGCGTCATCTACAAGGCGATGGGGTTCCCCACCCGCATGTTCACCGTGCTGTTCGCCCTGGGGCGGCTGCCGGGCTGGATCGCGCAGTGGCGGGAGATGATGGCCGACCCCGCGACGAAGATCGGCCGGCCGAGGCAGGTCTACGTCGGCGCGCCCGAGCGCGCGTATGTCCCGATGAATGCGCGCTGACCGGCTGCGCTCCGGTGGAGACCCTGCCTGAAGCGCCCCGGTGTGTCGCACGTGGCGCGACCGGGGATGATCTGCGGATCCCGCACGTCCGCCGACGTCGGTGTGTCTAGACCTGGAGGTCACCGTGAGCATGTTGCTCGTGTTGCTGGTTCTCGCCGCCGTGGCATTGGTGCTGGGTTTCGTCGTCGCGAAGTGGCTGTTGATCGTGGCCGCTGTCCTGCTGGTGGCGGGCCTGGTCGTCAACATGGGCGGCCGTCGCGGCACCCGGCTCTAGCCAGGACAGGGCTCTTTGCCGAGGCCACCGCCCGCCGGTACCCTCGACGGGAGGTGGCCTCGGCAGGGCCCCGGGAGGCTTCGCCTAGTCCGGTCTATGGCGCCGCACTGCTAATGCGGTTTGGGTCTACAGCCCATCCCGGGTTCAAATCCCGGAGCCTCCGCTGCACCAACCAGCGCTCGTAGCTCAACGGATAGAGCATCTGACTACGGATCAGAAGGTTGGGGGTTCGAGTCCCTCCGAGCGCGCCCCACTGACCAGCGGGTTTGTCCTTCCGGACAGGCCCGCTGAGTCGTCTACGTGGCCGGTTGGGAACGGATTGGGAACAGTGTCGCAAGCAGGACCGCCGAGCACGGAGGAAGTGAGATCACTTGCTCGGCTTACGGCGCAACGCTCGTGCGAGCAGCGGGCGATCGTCGACGGGCTGAATCAAGGCGAACGGCTTCACCTTGAGGAAGCGCCAGTCGCGGACCCGCCTGGGCCGGTTGCCTACGACTACGTAGGCGCGGATGCCTTGCCCCTCCTTGGCGTAGCGGCGGAGGTCGGCGAGCGGTGTAGCGAATACGTACCGTGGGTCGCCCGGTTCGATTCGGTGTGGTATGTCACCTTTGCGCCTCTCGACGCTGTAAGCACCCAGGCCAGTGGTTCTCCCTCGCAGGTCCAACGTCGGCACACCGAACCGACTGCAGTAGTTGAAGCCCCAGTGCTCGATGGTCACTGGTGCGTCGCCTCTGTTCCAGACGTTCACGACGATCGCTTGAGCAAAGTCAGGATCCTCGTTCGGGCCGATGTATCCAGCTCGTCCAATACGGACCTTCACCCTGGGTCCTGACCGGCGGAACGCTCCGATGGAGATCAGCAATGAGATGATCGCCACGACCGCGGTGACGGCTTGCAAGGAATGGTCGAAGGTGACGAGGCCACCATCGCCTGTCATCTGTGGCGGCCGGCGGTACGACGGGGGACAAGGGCCGCCGCCGCCTCGGCGGCTTGACGGCCCACCCCTTCGAGCATGTGTCCGTACACGTCGGAGGTGACAGCGGTCGACGAGTGGCCGAGCCGCTTGGAGATCACGACCAGTGGCACGCCGGCGGCGATCTGCAGCGAGGCGGAGCCGTGGCGCAAGTCGTGGAGGCGGACCACCCGCAGCCCGGCGCTCTTGGCCAGTCGGCCGAACCGCCGCGTCACGTAGTCGGGCCGCACCTCGCCGCCGTCCTCGGTGGTGAACACTCGGTCGTCGTCGTCGCGCCACGCCGCCCCGAACCGCAGCCGGTCCTCCGCCTGGCGCTTGCGGTGCGCCCGTAGCAGCGCCGCCGTCGCCTCGTCGAGGTCCACGCGGCGGTCCTCGCCGCTCCGCGTCTTCGGCTTCCCCACGGTGCGCTCACGGCCAACCTGGACCACCTGGCGAGAGACGGTGACGATCCCACGGTCAAGCTGCACGTCGGCCCAGGTCAGCCCGAGGGCCTCGCCGCGGCGGAGGCCGCCGAAGGCCAGGAGGCCCCACAGCGCGGCCAGCCGGTCGCCCTCCACGGCGTCGAGGAAGGTGCCCAGCTCCTCGGCGCTCCACGGCTGCACCCGCCCCGTCGCAGCCGCTGGCAGCTCGACGTGGGCCGCGGGGTTGCGCCCGATCAGGTCATGGCGCACGGCGGCGTTGAGCGCGGACGACAGCGTGGCGTGGATGCGGCGGAGGCTGGTCGGACCGACCTCGCGCTCGCGTCCGGCGTTGCCGGCGACGATGGCGGCGTACGCCGCCTCGATGTGGTGCGCCCGCAGGTCGGTCAGCCGGTGGTGGCCGACCTGCGGCACGAGGTAGGCGGCGACGTGGTGGCCGTAGGACAGCCGCGTGGTGGGCCGAAGGTTCACCCGCCCGGCGAGCCACGTCGGCAGGTAGGACGCGACGGTGGCGCGGCTGGGGCCGGTGTAGGTGCCGCGATCGAGCCGGGCGAGCACGTCCGTCAGCGCGCTCCGCGCCTCCCGCTCGGTCGAGAAGCCGCCTTGGCGGCGCAGCCGGCGCACCCCGTCGGCGCTCGGCTCGTCGTAGGCGACGAACCATGAGCCGTGCCGTTTGGAGCAGTTGAGCCGCCGGCCGCGATCGTCGCGGAGCGACGCCGCCGGACAGCTGCAGCGCTTGTAGACCGAGCCCCTGGTACCTCTCACGATCCGATCCCTCCTGTTGAGTTGCGCCGCGTCTTGGGCTGCTGGCCGTTGGCCGGTTGACGGAGCAGCGCGCGCGCCTTCGCGGTCAGCACGCCGCCGGACCGCCCCTTGCCGCCGCCGGTGAGCAGCCCGCGACGCCGCGCCGCGTGGGTGAGCTGGCGTGCGCGCGCCACGTCCTCGCCGATCTGGTCTGACAGAGCCCGGCTGATCGCCCGGCTCGTGCTCGGACCCTCGGCGAGCTCTGCGTACCGGGCGGCGATCTCGGCCAGCTCTCGGTCGGAGACCTGAGCGGCGCGGTTGCGCTTCACGCCGGCGACCGCGGCCGCCTCCATGCCGGGCACCACGAGCGGCAGGTCGTCGGGATCGCCCTCGCCGACGTAGGCCGCCCGCATGCTGGCGATGAACCCGGCAACGCCCGGCAGTGCCGCGGTCAACGACTCTGCGACCTTCACGTCCCGGAGCTTGCGCGTCGTCAACCCTCCCGGCGGCACGAACCGCGACGCCTCGCCGATCCCGAGCCGCTCGACGCTCCACCGTCCGGCTGGCCGACGGCCCGGCTCGTCGGGGTAGACGCGCAGCTCGGCGACGACGGGGTGGCCGTCCTGCACCCCCAGGCGCAGCGCTGCCGTCCAGCCGTCGCCGATGGGTACCTCCTGCCAGACCTCCACCGTCCCTCGGACGCCGGGGAAGTCCTGGCGGCAGTTCGGGCACATCGGGAAGTCCTTCGCCGGGTGCCACCAGCGCTCGGCGGAATGAACCGTCATGCCGTTAGTCTGCCAACACCGTGTCGGACTAGCAAGCCGTAGCGACGATGCTGCCGCCCTCGCCAGTATGACGACTTACGTGTCACGGCTTCCTGATACTGCCGCGACCGTGCCACGGTATCGACATGACGACTGAGGCGCTGACGGCGGCCGTGGCCGCCGCTCGGCTGCGTCGCGGCCTGCCCGACCCGGAGCTACGTCGGATCATCCGCCGCCGCGCAGGGCTGTCCCAAGCCGAGGTCGGCGCGGCCGTCGGTGTCGACGGTCCCACGGTCTGCCGGTGGGAGCTCGGCACCCGCTCACCACGGCAGCCGGCAGCCGACCGCTACGCCGACCTGCTCGCGCGGTTGGCCTCGGAGGTGCTCTCGTGAACAACACCGAGATCCGGTGGACCGAGGCCGCCATCCGCGACCTCGGCGTCCGCACCGATGCCACCACCGCCGGGTCGATCTTCGACATGGGCCGGACTGCCACGTACGAGGCGATCCGGCAGGGCACCTTCCCCGTCCCGGTGCTCCGCTGTGGCGCGCGCTACGTGGTCCCTGTCGCGCCGATCTTGCACGCCCTGGGGCTCGACGCCGTGGAGCCGTCGTGATCGGCCTCGACGGGGTGGCGGACTGGGCCACGGTGCGCATTCGCGCCGGCCGGGCCATCGGGACGCTGCCGCCGTACGGCTCGCCTGAGTGGTTGCGGCTCGATGACCGCGACCCCAGGAAGGTCGCAGCCGTGGTCGTGGCCGCGGAGTGCTGGCGCTGGGATGGCAAGACGCTCCCGGAGCGGCTCGCAGTCGAGCTCACCGCCGTCAGGGAAGCCGCCGAGGCGTTCGACGCCGAAGTCTGGGCGGTCTCCGCTGCCGCCGTTCGGCGGATGGCATGCACGCCCACTCACGCCGAGCTGGAGCGCCGACGGTGGGGGGACGGTGGTCGAGCCGCCTTCGCAACGCCTCGGCCTGGCGACTTCGAGGGCATGGCGGTGACGTTGTGAGCAGCACCGCAGAACTGGACGCCTGGGCGCAACCGGTAGCCGTTGACCACCCGGGCGCGATCGCCCTCGAAGACGTGGCGGTGGCCCTCTCCCGGTTCGTCGCCTTCCCGAGTCCCGCTGCCCGCGACGCGGTGGCGCTTTGGGTGGCGCATGCGCATGTCGTCGCGGCCTTTGAGTCCAGTCCAAGGCTGGCGCTGCTGAGCCCCGAGCCGGCCAGCGGCAAGACCCGCACGCTCGAGGTGCTCGAGCTGCTCTGCCCACGGCCCATGCACGCGCTGAACGCCTCCACCGCCGCGATCTTCCGCAGCATCGAGGGCGAGCGGCCGACCCTGCTGCTGGACGAGGTGGATGCGATCTTCGGCCGGCGGCCCGGTGACGAAAACGAGGATCTGCGGGCGCTGCTCAACGCCGGCCACCGCCGCGGTGCCACCATCCCGCGCTGTGTCGGCCCGACCATGGAGGTCCGGCGGTTCCCCGTGTACGCCGCTCTGGCCCTGGCCGGCCTGGGCGATCTTCCAGACACGTTGATGAGCCGGTCGGTCATCGTCCGGATGCGCCGGCGGGCTCCCGGCGAGGGCATCGAGTCGTTCCGCTACCGGCTGGCCGAGCCCGACCTCCACGAGGTGCGCGATCGGCTGGCCGCCTGGCTCGACAGCATCCGCGCGGACCTCGCCGGGCACTGGCCCGAGCTGCCCGACGGGATCACCGACCGTCCGGCCGACTGCTGGGAGCCGCTCGTCGCCATCGCCGACCTGGCCGGGGATGACTGGCCGGCGCGCGCCCGAGTGGCCTGCGTGGAGCTGTGCCGGGTAGCCGAGGGTCGTGAGGCGAGTCTCGGCGTCCGGCTGCTGGCGGACCTGCGAGCGGTCTTCGGCGACGACGACCGGTTGACGACCGAGACGGCGCTGACCCGGCTGCACGAGCTGGACGAGGCACCGTGGGCCGAGCTCCGCGGCCGGCCGCTGGACGCCCGCGGGCTGGCCCGCCGGCTGGCCGCCTACGGCGTGCGCTCCACCAAGGTGAAGATCGCCGGCAAGGCGCTGCAGGGCTACCGCCGTGAGGATCTCTGGGACTCCTGGCAGCGCTACATGCCCTCCACCCCGCCAAGTCCGGAACCGACGGAACTCACGGAACCGCGCTGGTCAGACGCCTCGGCCGGGGTTCTGGACGCTGAGCAGGTTCCGGAACCTCCGGCGGTAGCGGAACCGGGCGCACCGCCCCTGACCTGCACCGTTCCGCAGGTTCCGGCGGTTCCGGTTCCTGCGGAGAGAGAGGTGCTCGACCTGGAGGCCTGGACGCCGGCCGCCGCGCCCATCGGTCGCTGCTTCGACTGCGGCGAGCCGACGCTCACCGTCGACGAGGGCGGCCGGCCGTGCCATCCCGGGTGCGCACTGGGGGTGGCGCCGTGATCGAGCGACGGCCTGCGGACGGCCCGGCCCACGACATCTTCGTCCTGGCCAGGATCGAGACCCCCGACGGACCGCTGGCCATCATCCGGTCGGTACAGCACGCCGTGGTCCGATTGCCGGGCTGCGCCGCCGACGCCCAGCCCGGTGACCACCTGCACGGCTACCTCGACGATGACGCCCTGCGAGGGACGCCGTGAGCCCGCCGTCCCGCCGCCGAACCACAGGACCAGCGGTGCTCGCCGGTCAGGACCTGCCTGCGGTCGAGAGGCACCAGCGGCGCGACGGCCAATCCCTCCGGCTCCGTGCTGACGCCCTTACGGGTGACCGCGGCGGCATTGGCGAGAACGATGCGGGCGCGTACGCGCACGACCTCGGCACCGACCGGCCGCCGCGTCGCCGTCGTGGCCGGACCGCGGCGTTCCCAATCCGTTCCCAACGACCCGATCGCCGCTGGTCAGCGGGCAGTCATCGGATTCCGCCTCCGACGCCGCGAGGTCCGAGGTGAGCCGCCGCGCCGGCGACGCGGCGTACACCTGGCCGTCGGCGGGGGCTGGCAACACCATCGCCGTGAAGTCGGGCGCCTACAGTCCGCGCGTCGTCGAGCCGCTGGCCGTGGCGATCTTCGGTGAGCTCGTAGAAGCGCGCCCGGACCTCGCCGGGTATCCGGGCGATCTGGCAGCGCTGGCCCGGCTAGAGGCGCGGGCCGCGCTGCTCGACCGCGACCTTGCCGATCGGGGCCTCTCCGACAAGCGCGGCAAGCTGCGGGAGTCCGCGCTTCGGGAGTGGCGGGCGTGCGAGCGACAGGCCGCCGAGCTGCGCCGTGAGCTTGGCTTGTCGCCACGCTCCGAGGCGGCGCTACGTCGCGACCAGGTGGCCACCATGGCGACCGCGGTCGACCTCGATGCCGTTCGCGAGGCCGGTCGCCGTACCGCCGCCCGGCGGTCCCCTCCGCCGGCACACGACGCCGGTGCCCTCCCGGCGGGTGCCGTTGACACCGACGACGACCGAGGTGGTTCGACGTGACCGGAAGCGCGCTCGACATCGTTCGCGGCCTGGTGCTCGGCGAGGACGGCTGCCGGTGGGGCGACGTGGGGGCGACGTGGCGACCGACTGGCAGCTCGCCGATGCCACGGCGATCCTCGACCCGGATGCCGACGCGGCGCGGCTGCACTTCCTCACGAGGCCGCGCGGCGGGTCCAAGACGGGCGACCTGGCCGGCGTGGCGATCGGCGTGCTCATCGACCAAGCGCCGGCGCGCTCCCGCTCGTACGCCGTCGCCGCGGACGCCGAGCAAGGTCAGCAGCTCCTCGACGCCCTGGGCGGGTATGTCGCTCGCACTGGGCTCGGCGGTGCGCTGCTGGTCGAGACGTGGAGGGTGACGAACCGGGCGACCGGCGCGACCCTGGCCGTCCTGCCTGCTGACGCGTCCTCCGCCTTCGGGCTCAGGCCGTACCTAGTCATCGCCGACGAGCTGGCCCAATGGGCCGGCACCCCGAACGCCCGCCGAGTGTGGGAGGCCGTCGTCTCAGCGCTGCCCAAGGTGCCGGGTTCCCGGCTCGTCGTGCTGACCAGTGCCGGCGACCCGGCGCACTGGTCGCACCGCGTGCTCGTCAACGCCAGATCCTCTCCGCGCTGGCGCGTGCATGAGGTGCCCGGCCCGGTCCCCTGGATCGACCCGGCGGCCCTCGATGAGCAGCGTCGACTCCTCACCGAGTCGCAGTTCGACCGCCTGCACCGGAACATCTGGACCTCAGCGGAGGACCGGCTCGTCACCGACGCCGACCTCCGCGCCTGCGTCACCCTCGACGGCCCGCAACCGCCGGTGAGCGGGGCGCGCTACGTCGTTGGCGTCGACCTCGGCCTCAAGTCGGACCGGACGGTGATCGCCGTCTGCCATCGGGAGCGGACACCGCCGCGCCGCGTTGTGCTGGACCGGATGCTGACCTTCACCGGCACCCGACTCCGCCCCGTCCGGCTCGACGACATCGAGAGCGCCCTCCTCGAAGTGCAGCGCGCCTACCGGCCGGCCCGCGTCATCGCCGACCCATGGCAGGCAGTCGGGCTCGTGCAGCGGCTCCGCGGTCACGGCCTCTCGATCGAGGAGTTCGCGTTCAGCGCGCAGTCCGTCGGCCGGCTCGCGTCGGTGCTGTTCCGGGTGCTCCGCGACCACGAGATCGCGCTGCCCGACGACCCCGAGCTCATCGAGGAGCTGGGCAACGTCCGGCTCCGGGAGAACACCGTCGGCAGCCTGCGGATCGACCACGACAGCGGCCAGCACGATGACCGCGCCATCGCGCTGGCCCTGGCCGTCCAGGCGCTCGTTGGCTCGAACAGCCCCACGCCGGCGAGCGTCCGGGCACCGAGCGGGATCATCCCGAAAGCCGGCGCCACTTTTGCCGAAAGTGTCCAGGCCGCGCGGGATGCTGCTTTCCCGCCGCTGCCCCCGTGGCTTGACGACTACATCGAAAGGCGACTGTGAGATGAGTACGACGACCGTCCGTGAGCTCGTCAGCGCGGCAATGAATGCCGCTCTCGCTGCGGTTCCTGACCACCATGGCCAGGCCGGCGACCCGCCATTGGCGTGCATGCATTTCGCCGGTGAGCGGGTATTGTTCATTTGCATTCACCATCCCGGTGCCGGAGTGCACTGCGCGTCGTGCGCCGGCGCGCACCTCACCCGTTGCGGCAGCCTTCCGGAGTGGTGCTCGATCTGCGGCTCCGCGCCCGCGACCGAGACACCCGAGCTGGTCGCCGTTGACCTGGGCTTCCCGGTGCGGACCACGCGGGGCGAGCGAGCGATCTGGCGTGGGAAGTGGGCACCGTTCGGCACGGCGGCCTGCAGCGACTGCGCTCGTGCCGGAGACGGAGACCGCCCATGATGCCGCTCGAGGAGCTCAGCGAGGCGCTGGGCGTCGAGGTGCTCGCGGTACGTCGGACCGAGGCCCGACCGGCCACGGTGGGGGTGCCGCGCCACCACCCTGACTTCCGACCCGCCCAGGCGGCCGAGTGGTGGCTGAGCGCAAGACTGCTGACGGCGAGCGGCGTACGACCGGCCACCACCCCGCTCGGCCCCAACGGTGCGGTTCGGAACCCGAAGCACTTGAACCGCTGGGCGAACCGGCTGGGCCGGCGGCCTGACCTTCCGGCGCTGACCGCGGACGACGGCCGCCGCGTCCTCCGAGCGCTCTACGCCGCGAGCGAGGCCAAGGACTCGCAGCTTTCTGTCGGCGGCCCGCACTAGTCTGGATCTCGGACAGGTCGGCGGCCCGGAGGGTCGTGCGGCTGTCGGGCCGGCGGATCCGCAGCTGACCCACCACGGCGGCGGCCCGGGACGGGCGCTCGGCCGGCGGGTTCCTCGTCGGCGTTCGAGGCACAACTGTGCCCGCCCGCGAGGAGAACGCCACCATGGATCCGAACATGCTGGAGCTGCTGCGCCGGCTCGGCCTGGTCACTGCTGAGCAGGCCGCAGGCCTCGCCGACCTGCCGAACCTGACCGATGCCGATCTTGACGAGATCGAGGTCCAGCTGCGCGACCGGTTCGATCACCTACGTGCCGGCGAGGTCGACACCGAGTCGGTGGACAACATGCGCGTGCTGGCGGCCGCAGTGACCGCGGTCCGCGCGGAGCGCACCGGTCGGCCCGACGTGGCCTCGCAGGTCGCCGCCCTGGACGCTCGCATGGCCGAAGTGCCTCGGCCGGCTCGCCGGCCGTCGCTCGGCCAGCTCAGCCGTCGCAGCTTCCGCGGCCTCCCAGCGGCCGGCCTGACCCGCACCGCCACCCCGGCCGGGCGCGAGCTCTCCAGCCGCCAGGAGGTCGCCGAGGCGATGGTCGCGGCGATCGAGGCCTCGGCCAGCGGCCGGCCACCGGGCCGCGTTCCGGTGGCAGTCAGCCGCGCCGACTACGGCGAGGAGCGCAGCCTCGGCCTTGATCCTCACGAGAATGCGCGCCGGATCGCCGCCGTCAACTCGCCGGAGGCGCTGACCGCCGGCGGCGGCACCTGCGCGCCGACGGCAGTGCGCTATGAGTTGCTGGCCGTCTCCAGCGCCGAGCGCCCGGTCCGGGACTCCGCCCTGGCCGTCTTCGGTGCCGAGCGGGGCGGCGTGCGCTTTCTGCCGCCGCCGAAGCTCGTCGACGCCGCCGGCGCGATCGGCGTGTGGAGCGAGGCCACCGACGCGAACCCGGGCGCGGCCACAAAGCCGATCCTGATCGTCGAAGGCGGCCAGGAGCAGGAGGTCCGTACCGGGGCGATCACCAACCGGCTCGGCTTCGGGCAGTTCTGTGCCCGCGCGGACCCGGAGTCGGTGGCGGCCTGGCTCGACCTCGCGGCCGCCGCGCACGCCCGGAAGGCTGAGCGCGAGCTCTTGTCGGCCATCCGGGCCGGCTCCACCGCCGTGACCACGGCCCGGCTCCTGGGGGCCGCACGCGACCTGCTGGCCGCCGTCGACCTCGCCACCGCGGGACTGCGGGACCGGCACCGGATGGCCGACGGCGCACCGCTACGGACGATCTTCCCGAGCTGGGCGCGGGCGCTGATGCGTGCCGACCTCGCCCGCCAGCTGGCGGGCGACGCCACCATCGCCGTCACCGACGCCGAGCTCGACCGCCACTTCGCGGTCCGCAGCGTGAACGTCACCTGGTCGCTGGACCTCAACCCGCTCGGCGCGCAGGCTGCCGGCGCGCTGGCCGGCTTCCCAGCCGCGGTGGAGTGGTTCTTGTTCCCCGAGGGCAGCTGGCTGTTCCTGGACGGCGGCGAGCTGAACGTCGGCGTCGTCCGGGACGCGGAGCTGGTCTCGCGCAACAGCTACGAGTGGTTCTCGGAGACCTTCGAGGCTGCGGCGCACGTCGGCGTGGAGTCCCTCGCGGTCACGAGCACGGTCTGCCCGGACGGCTCCGTGGCGGCGACCAGGGCGACCACCGCGCTCTGCGCCTGACCGACTCCGGTGGCCCGCCCGTACCGCCTCCCGGTGCCGACCCGCGGGCGGGCCACCGGCCCCACGTCGCGGGCTCGCCCGCCCGGTCAGTTACGGCAGCTCTTGCCGCCCCGTCGCGGTCAAGCCCCGGATGTGCACGGGATACTGTCGCCCCCAGGCCTTCTTCCCCCGGATCAGCCCGAGCTCGTGCAGGTCGCCCAAGGCGGTGTAGACCTCCGCCTCGGCTAGCTTGAGGTCGGCCAGCAGGTCCGGCAACGGCTCGGTCTCGTGGTTGAGCGTCATATTGCCGAGCGACTCGCAGTAGTCATTGACGGCAACGAGGACCCGTTCCTGCGTCTCGGTGAGGTTCACACCGCCGACCGTAGTGGCCGCCGCCGGACGACTGTCGTGCGCCTCCGCTCGTCGGCGCGCGTTGGGAACGGATTGGGAACGCTACGTCCGGCACGTCGGCGGACCACCCGGTACGACGCGGTACGCCATACCGCCGGTGACCTGCACCGATACATCTCCGCCGACAGTACGCGGCACGGTCCGACACGGCCGACATAGGACTACGGATCAGAAGGTTGGGGGTTCGAGTCCCTCCGAGCGCGCACCTCGTGAAAGCCGGAAGTCCCCGGCGGCACACAAAGATCACCGGGCCTCTCGGGAAGGCCCGGTGATCGTGTATGCCGGTGGCACCACCCCTGTGCCGGGCAGACCGGCACAGGGGCTTTCGCTAGAGGGTCGAGCGGGTGGTTCGGCCCCGGCGGCTGGTGAGCGTCGCCGCGAGCATCACCAGAACCGCAGCGACGATGATGCTGATGATCCAGCGTACCCAGTCGATGCCCTTGGTGGCGTCAACCCCCAGCTTCGCCGCAATGAAGTAGCCGATCAGTACGCCGCCGATACCGCACAGCACGGTGAGCCACAGCGGGATGTTGTCCCGGTCTCCCGGGGCCACCAACTTGCCCAACAGGCCGATGATGATGCCGGCGACGATGAGACCGATGATCTCCATGACTGCTGTCCCTCCGGGGACTCGGTTGCGATTGGCTCGTTGATACCCGAGTTACGTCGGTCAACTCCTGACCCGCCTTGCCGGCAGGAAAGAGCTGTGTGACGGCAGAGAATAGCCAACTTCACGGGCCCGACAGCGGGCGCTCCGGGGAGCAACCGGTGCAGAAGCGACCGGTCAGCTGCGGCGGGCGTCGTCGAGCAGGGCATAGATGGCCGCCTTGACGCGCCCGTCGCCGGCGAACAGGGCGACGCCGTGGTTCGCCCCGGGTACGACGAGCAGCTGCTTCTTGGCAGCGCGCACGAGGGGATAGAGGCTGCGGGCGTCGGCTGCGTAGAGGGTGTCGCCCTCGCCCGCCGCCAGGAGTACCGGCACCCGAATCCGGGGCGCGGCCAGCGCCGCGTCGGTCCCGAAGATCCGCTGTGGGCCCGACAGGGAGATCACGGCAGCGAGGCCCGGTACCGGTTGCCCGGCCGCCCCCAGCACCGCGGTTCCCCCCATCGAGGCGCCGACGAGCACGATGCTGCTGGCACCGGCCGCCCGAAGCCGCGCGGCAGCCGCCCGGACGTCCAGGCTGAGAGAGTCGGTCGTGTCAGCGGCCGTCGCCGAGCCCTCGTAGCCCTCGAAGTCGAAGGCCAGCACGTGATAGCCGCGCTGAACGAACTCCCCGACGGAGGACCACCACTGGCACAGATTCCCGTCGCTCTGGTGGGCGAGCACGATCCCGGTCGGACCGGTCCCTGCCAGGACGCCTTGCAGCACGGCGCCGTTGCTGGCGCGGAATCGAACGACCCCCCGTCGCTCGGCGGCGGACAGGCAGTCGGCCCCCACGGTGGGCGGCGTGGGAGACGGCGATGCCGGAGATTCGCTCGAGCTTCCCGCCCCCGACGTAGTCGGCGACGGGCGGGGACTCCCCGACGGCGAAGCGGCCGACGACGCCGTCCCGCCCTGGTTGCAGCCCGCTAATGCGAGGCAGCCGGACAGCGCGGCGACGACAAGGAAACGCGAGCGCATCCAACCGTCGTACCGGTCCCAGGCAACGGCAGCCCGTCGGAACGGTCACGATTGAAGAACGTGGCGACCACCGAGGCCTCCGTGCGGAGGATCAGCGGCGGTCCAGCCTCGCCACGCTGCCCTCGGGACCGGCCGCCCAGCAGCTCCCATCGGCCGCGCAGTCGACCGCGTTGAAGCTGCCGGCGTCGAACCGGTGCCAGTGGAAGCCACCGTCGTAGCTGATGTCGCTACCGGTCGGACCGACCACGATCGCCGTACCACCGGTGCCCGGCCGGTACGCCGCTCCGGACCGATAGTCGCCGGGGGCGTTGCCGCCGCCCACCAGCGTCCAGGTGCGGCCACCGTCCGCCGTGACCGCCAAGGCGCGCGGTGCGGTCTCCGGCATGGTGTAGTCACCGCCGACCGCGATGCCGTGCAGCCGGTCCCGGAAAGCGAGCGAGTAGATGCCGGCGGTCGGGCCGCTGCGGACGGGGGTGTCGTACGCCGTCCAGGTGCGACCGCCGTCGGTGGACCGGAACACCCGCGCCCGGTCGCCACCACCGGTCGCGAACCAGGCGTCAGTCCCCTGAGTTACCAGGCAGGTGCCGCTCGCCGCGAAGGCGAACTCGCCGGGCAGCGCCGGCGGCATGCCGGCGCGGGGCTGCACCTGCCAACTCCGGCCACCGTCGTCGGTGGCCAGGATGCGGAACTTGCCGTCGACCGGATCGCTGAGCGCCAGCCCATGCGAGCGGTCGGAGAAGCCCATGCAGTCGTAGAAAGCCTGCGGCTCCCGGTTCTGGTAGCCGAGCTGCCAGCTGCGACCGCCGTCGCTGGTCCGGTAGAAGCGGAAGGAGCCCGGAAAGTTGCCGATCGACATGATGACCGCGGTGTCCGCGTCGAACGCCTCGAGATCGCGGTACTGCAGCCGGCCGGTGTGGGCGGGGCCGACCCGGTCCCACTGGCGCCCGCCCGTCGTGGTCCGCAGGACGGTGCCGTGGCTGCCGCTGGCCCAGGCCACCTGACCGCTGACGGCGTCCAGCCCGCGCAGGCTGGCCTGCGTGCCACCGTGGACCTGTCGCCAGTAGGGGTCGCCGGCCGCCGACGCGCTTACCGGCAGCGCGGCGAGCCCTAGCGAGAGGGGCAGGACCGCCGCGAGCGCAGCCGTCGTACGCCGCGGAGCCGACACTTTCGATCGCAGAGTTGAGGTCATGCGCCGGACCGTACTCGCCGGTCCGGCCGGGGGGAACAGCCAGGCGCCAGCCAGCCGACAAGTGATCTGCTCTCCGCCGCTGGGTACAGCGGCTCTGTCCAGGAACCCCGGCCGGTTCGCCGGCTGGCCGGCACCTTCCATCGTGGCGAGAGGCCACCGAGACGGGAGCGAGCATGAGTACGAATCTGGGACCCGACGACCCGGGGGACGGGTCGCGTCGGGTCGGCCAGGACGACCTGCCTACCGGCGACGACATCAGCTACACGAGGAGGTACGGACCGGCGAGGGCGTACCCCCTACCCGGCCCGTCGAGGGCACGGTCACCCGACGCGAGGTGATCACGCCGTCGGCGAGCGACCCGGTGACCGTGAGGGGTGCCGATACCGAGCGCCGGGCCGGGCCCTGCTGGAACCGGATCGTCGGCGGGACCCTGGGGGCCATCTACCTCATTGGTGGGATCGCCGGGTTCTTCCTCAAGCACCGGCCGGGCGTGAAGTTCGCCGGCGCCGAGGGCACCGCCCTCTTCGGGCTGTTCGAGGTCAACGACCTGCACAGCGTCGTGCACGTCGTCATTGGCGCGGTGCTGCTGCTCGGGGCGCTGGCTGGGCACTCCGCGGCGCGCGGCGCCAACCTGCTGGTGGCTCTCGTCTACCTCATTGTCGGCATCGCCGGCATTTTTGCGCATGACACCGACCTCGACGTGCTGGCGCTCAACCCCGCAGACCACTGGCTGCACCTCGGCACCGCGGCCCTGCTCGGCCTGACGGCCCTGGCGGATCGAGGTCCGCACGACGAGATGGTGTCGGCCCGTCGTACCCGCACCAGCTGACCGACTTGCTTCCGGAGCCCCGGCGTCGCGTTGCGCGGCCGCCGGGGCTCCTTCGTCGTCAGCGGACCGGTACACCCCAGACGTCGAAGCTCCAGTCCATCCCGCCCGGCGCCGGTGGCACGCCGCGGTGACGGGTGACGCGGAAGGCCTGTCCTTCCCGGCGTACGACGCCGCCGAGCGGCCAGCCGCCGAGCTGCTCACCGTCGACGTGGGCCAACATCACTCGCCGCGAACGCGCGAAGATCCCTCCTGCAGGGGGCGCGTCGGCGGTCCGCTCGTCGCCGGTCGGGGTAATCCAGCGCACGGTCACCTCCGGGGCTGCTGAGTGTGCGTCGTCTAGCACGCCCAACGACGTACCGCCCCCGGGGGACACGCTTCGCGGGAGTAAGTCAGCCCTGTCCCCCACCTCAGGCCGCTCTTCCTGCTCGGCTGGCCTGGCACCCAACAGCCCCCGGCCGGGCGGCCAGGGGCTGTTGGTAGGCGGGAGGTCAGCTGACGCTGACGCCCGCCCAGGCTGCGTTGACCGCGTTGTACTGGGCGCTGCCGGCTCCGTAGAGATCCGACGCCGCGCTCAGGGTGGCCGTTCGAGCACCGTGGTAGTCGGTGCTGGAGGTCATGTAGACCGTCAGCGCCCGATACCAGATCTTCTCCGCGTCGACGTTGCCAATGCCGGTCACGGTGGAGTTGTTGCAGGTCGGGCTGGTGCCGTAGGCCGACGTGCCGCTGCCGACCGCGAGCAGGTAGTAGAAGTGGTTGCCGGGGCCAGACGAGTAGTGCACGTCGAGGGCCCCCACGCCGGAGTACCAGCAGTCCGCGGACCGGCCGTCCTTCGACGGCTTGTCCATCCACCGCAGCGGCGTGCTGCCGCTCTTGCGCAGCTTCTCGCCGATCAGGTAGTCCGGTGCGTCGTTCGGGTTGTTGGCGTAGAACTCGACCATGGTGCCGAAGATGTCGCTGTTGGCCTCGTTCAGGCCACCGGACTCACCGGAGTAGGTCAGGTTGGCGGTGCGGCTCGTGATGCCATGGCTCATCTCGTGGCCGGCCACGTCGAGGGAGTCGAACGGGTTGTAGGTGATCCCGTCGCCGTCGCCGTACGTCATGCACAAGCAGGAGTCCGACCAGTAGGCGTTGTTGTAGTTGCGGCCGTAGTGGACCCGGTTGTAGGCGCCCCGGCCGTCGTTCGCGATGCCGTTGCGGCCGTGCACGTTCTTGTAGTAGTCCCAGGTCTGCGCGGTGCCGTACTGCGCGTCGACCGCCGTGGTCTGCCGGTTGGCGAGGGAGCCGTCACCCCACAGGTTGTCCGCGTCGGTGAACAACGTGCCGCCGCCGCTGGTCCGGTTCTTCATGTCGATCGTGTACTGGTTGCCGCGGGACGGGTCCTTGAGGCTGTACCCGCCGCTGATCGGCGTCGTCTCCAGCGTGACGGTGCCGTTGAAGAACCCCTTGCCGCTCCCGGTCGCGGTCTCGATGCCCTCGGCGGAGTCGAGCACCCGTCCGGTGGTCGCGTCCAGCACGACGGTGCGCTCGCTCGGCGTCCCGTCCCGCTGGGTGCCGGTCACCAGCACCGTGTAGGCGAGCCGCGGCGCGCCGCTGCGGGCGAAGACCACCAGCTTGGGCGCCGACGGCGTGCGGTTCGTCGCGGGCGAGGCTGTCACAGCGGCGTCCGCCGCCAGGGTGGCGGAGAGTGCGGGTGTGATGGCCAGCCGCGGGGGGGCGGCCAGTGTCGCGCTCACGCTCCGGTAGCCGCCACCCTTGGTGGAGTGCACGACCAGGTCACCGCCGAGGACGGGCAGGCCGCGGTAGAAGCGGTCCATCCGCACGTGCTCGGTGCCGTCTGCGTCAGTGGTCGCCGATCGCACCGCGAAAGTCTGACCATCGCCGTACCGGGCGTCGGCCGCGTGGCCGCGAACGCCGTCGAGGGCGCGTTCGAAGGCCGAGGGGGTGGGGGTCGCAGTGGCCGTACCGGCCGTGGCCGCTGCCGCCGCACCGAACAGCAGGCAGGAACTAGCGAGTGCTGTGCTGCGTCGCATGGCACCTCAGGGGATCGTGGCGGCACGAGGCCGCGGGTGGAGGCCGTCGCAGCGGTTGGCGACGGTTCCCGGCCAGAAGGGCGGGTTGCAGTCCGTCCTTATCTCACCACGGTCCGCCAACATCATGCTGCCGCCCATGGGACAGTTGGCTTACTCCGTTAGCACGCATGGCCGATGCCGGGCGTCCCCAAACGGCTGATCGGTGGATGGACCAGCGCCGCCAGCTGCCTACCGTGAAGAGGTGCGGCCTGCTCGGCAGCACTTACCCCTGGAGTGCCTCCTCGTGCGCTACCTCCTCGCGCCCCTGTGCGATCTGCGGCCGCCGCCAGTCGCGGACGGCGCGTCGCCGCTCGCGACGTGGGCCGCCGCGGTCCGCGGCGCGAGCGAGGCCTGCGTGCTCCTCGATGATCAGGCGACTGTGGCGGCCGCCTCGCCGGCCTTCGCCGAACTGGTGGGCGTGCCGGTGGCGGCGCTGACCGGTGCGCGGCTGTTCGACAGCGTGCTGCGGGTCCTCGACTGGGGTGCCGAGGCGCCGGTCCGCGCCGAGGAGGCTGCCAGGGTTCCGCCGCTGCTGGCCCTGTCGGCGGGCGCCCTCGCGCGGTCGTTGCTGCGCGTACGCCGCCGCGACGGAACCTGCCTGACCCTGGACGCCGTCAGCTCCCCGCTGCACGGCCGGCCTGAAGACGGCATCGTGGGCTCGGTCACCTTCCTGCACCTGGTCTGAGGGTCAGATCACCCCGTAAAGCCGGTCACCGGCGTCGCCGAGACCGGGCAGGATGTAGCCGCGCTGGTCGAGCCGCTCGTCGACGGCCGCCGTGACGACGGTGACCTCAAGGGCCTCGTCCGGGGGGAAGGCAGTCGACATCGCGGCCAGCCCTTCCGGCGCGGCCAGCAGGCACAGCGCCGTCACCGTTGCCGCGCCCCGGCCCCCGAGGAGCGTCACCGCCGCCGCCAAGGTCCCGCCGGTCGCCAGCATCGGGTCGAGGACGAAGATCTCGCGGCCGGTCAGGTCGCCCGGGAGCCTCGTGGCGTACGTCGTAGCGAGCAGAGTGCCCTCGTCCCGCACCATGCCCAGGAAGCCGACCTCAGCGGTGGGCAGCAGGCGCGTCATGCCGTCGAGCATCCCGAGGCCGGCCCGCAGCACCGGCACCACCAGTGGCACCGGGCGGGCCAGCCGTACGCCGGTGGCCTGCGCGACGGGCGTCTGCACCGTGACGGCCGAGGTCCGGACCTGGCGGGTGGCCTCGTAGGCCAGCAGGGTGACCAGCTCGTCCGTGAGCCGCCGGAAGGTCGGGGAGTCGGTCCGCCGGTCCCGCAGCGTGGTCAGCTTGTGGGCCACCAGCGGATGGTCGACGACCAGGGTGCGCATCGGGGCAGTCTGGCAGCGGCCTCACGGCTGGGTTGTCGAAGCTAGGGACATGCGGCGACAGCCGCCTCCGAGAGCGTCAGCTGCCGCGCCGGCAGGCTTTTCGGCGTACGCCGGTTCGCCAGCCAGCTCGCCACGCCGGTGGGCGAAACCGGACGGGAGAACAGGTACCCCTGCGCCAGGTCCGCGGCCAGCTCGCGCAGCAGCTCGGCGGCCGCAGCGTCCTCGACCCCTTCGACCACTACCTGCAGTCCGAGAGCGTGGCCCAGGTCCACCACGGAACGCACGATCGCGAGGTCGCGGGGATCCTCGGCCACCCGGGTGACAAAGGAGCGGTCGATCTTGAGCTGACGGAGCGGCAGGTGCTTGAGGTAGGAGAGTGAGGCGTAGCCGGTTCCGAAGTCGTCGATGGCGATCGCGATGCCGGCCTCGGCCAGCCTGGTGACTGCGGTCCGGGCGTGCTCCGACAGGATTACCGACTCGGTGATCTCCAGCGACAGGTCTCCAGGGCCGGCGCCGCCGAGCCGCAACGTCTCGGTGACCTCGTCCCGGAAGCCGGAGTCCTCCAGTACGCCGGCCGAGACGTTGACGGCGACCGGGAGCTCGATGCCCTGCTCCCGCCACCGGCGGATCTGGTCGACCGCTCGGTCGAGCACCCACGTCGACAGGGAGCGCATCAAGCCGCTGTGCTCGGCGAGGAAGATCAGGTCGCTGGCGGAGAGGATGTCGCCGGTGGGCCCACGCCACCGCACCAGCGCCTCAGCTGAGGGCACCGCACCCGTGGTCAGGTCGACCAGCGGCTGGTAGTCCAGCTCGAGCTCGTCCGCCTCGATGGCCCTGGCCAGCTCGACCGCGAGGGGCATCCGTCGCGACGACTGTCCTTCGGTGCCGGGCCGGTAGGTGGCCACTGCCTGCCCGGCCGACTTCGCCTGCCGCATCGCTGCCTGGGCACGGGCCAGCACGGCGGCCGGCTCGGTGCCGTGCTCCGGGAAGACCGCGACCCCGATGCTGGCGGACAGCGGCACCGAGAGCCCACCGAGGCGCAGCGGCCGGTCGAGCGCGCTCGCCAGCCTGGTCGCGACGGCAACCGCCTCCTGCTCCGAGGTGGGGCCGGGCAGGCATACCGCGAACTCGTCGCCGCCCATCCGGGCCACCGTCTCGGCGGCGTGCACCGCGCCGCGCAACCGCTCGGCGACACCGACGAGTACGGCGTCGCCGACGGCATGGCCGAGGGCATCGTTGACCGCTGCGAACCCGTCCAGGTCGGCGAGCAGCACGCCGACGGATGTCCCAGAGCGACGAGCAAGCTCCACCGCCTGGCCGAGCCGGTCCCAGAGCAGGGTGCGGTTGGGTAGTCCGGTCAGCGGGTCGTGCAGGGCTGGAGAGCGCTCCGAGTCCTCAGCATGCCGGTGGGAGATGGCCACGGCCAGCACCGAGGCCACCGCGGACAGGAGGTCGAGCTCCTCCGGCTCCATCAACCGGGGCTGCGCGGCGTACGCCACCAGCACGCCGTAGGGCTGACCGGGCGCGTCGAGACGGACCGCCACGAAGCGGGCCAGCTCCGGTCGCCCCGTCGGCGGTTGGGGCTCGACGGAGGCGTGCAGCGCCGACACCGGAACGGCGGAGCTCAGCGCCATCTCTACAAGCGGGTGTAGCGCGTGGTCGGCCAGGACCGGCGTCGTTGCCGGCGAACCTGCGTCGGCCACGTGGCGCAGCTCCCCGCCTGGCGTCAGCTCGAGCACGCGGCAGCCGTCGGCAGGTAGCGCGCCCGACACCAGGTGGGCCACCAGGTCGAGCAGCACTGGCAGCGGCGGGTCACGAAGCGCCGCCCGGGCCAGGTCGGCCACCGCCGCATGTCGGGTGACCCGCCGTTCGAGCCGTTCGACCGTCGACCGTCGCTGCAGCTGGGCCACCACGTCGCCAGTGTCGCGGCCGCCAGGCCGGTGGAGTCGCAGCCGCTACGGGACACGCAGCGCAACGTCGACACCCCCGCCCGGATGATGCCCGGACGGGGGTCCCTTCGCGCTGGTTACCGCCTAGAGAGGTCGTCGCCCTTGCGCATCGCGGCGCTCCTGGCGAGCTGCCCCGCCCGCTCCCGCTTCCCCTTGCGCACCTGCGAGGGCCGCTGCTGCTCCCCGGCGTACGACGCCAGACCGATGATTCCGCCCGTCAGGCCGGGAATCGCCCACTGCAGCGCTTTGAGCTGCTTCTGGGCGGAAGCCACCTCCGGTGGGGTCGTCGGCAGCGGGGAGGTGCCACCGGCCACCGGTACGTCGCCGGCCGACATGATCTTTTGGCCGAGCACCCGGCTGTAGCCGGTCGCGCCGAGAGCGGCACCGGTCAGCGCGGTCTTGGTCAGGGTCATGGCGGCCACGCCCTTCTGCCGGGCGAGGCGGTCCCGGTTGGCCCGGGTGAGCTGGGCGCCGCCGACCAGGTGCGCCCCGATGGCGACCAGGTTGAACGGGGTCCACCGGCCCCAGCCGGCGTTGGCCACCCGGGCGCGCTGCCGGGGGTCGTCGACGTCGGCCGCGGCGCCGTTGAGTCCTACCGCGCCCATCAGGGAGCCGCCGAACCAGGCGGCGAGCCCAACATCGTGCAGGGTCCGGGCCATCGTGTTGCGCTCACTCATGCTCTGTCATCCCTCTCTACCGTGGCGTGGGTCCTAGTGCCGTTACCCCCTCCGGAAAGGCGGAACCCGGCACCTGAGCGGCCCCTCGTTCCCCGGCGCGACATCGCCAGCCAGGGGCGGATCTGGCACGATCCCGCGCAGACCCGAGGGAGCGGTGATGGCCGCAGAGGACGACGAGTACGTCGCCGGCGTGATGGTGTTCCGCGAGGAAGGGGCATGGGAGGCCGCGCTCCTGCCGGAGCGGCTGGTCTCCAGCCTCGACGCGCTGGTGGCCGCGCTGCGCCAGCAGCCCGGCGAGGATGGCAGCATCGGTCTGGTGAACGTGGCAGACGAGTTCTTCGTCGCGCTGCGGATGCGGGCGGAGGACGTGTCGATGTTGGTCTCTGATGTGACGGCGGCGGCCGTGTGGGACCTCGCCCGGGAGGTCGTCACCACCCTGCAGATACCGATCCCCGACGATGACGACATGGACGACGTCCTCCCCGGCGGCGACCTGTCGATCTTCTCCGACCTTGGCCTCGAGGAGATGGAGCTTGGCGCGATCCTGGCCGACACGGACTCCTACGCCGACGAGATGCTGATCGCGATCGCGGGCCGGCTCGGGTTCGCGGCGGCGTACGAGCGGGCACTAGACGGCGCGACCCGCTAGCCGGCTGCCGGGAGACTTCCACCGTGCCCTACTTCGCGACCGCCTTCGCCCGGGCCCTGCACGGGTGGGTGGGCAGGGAGCTCGACCTCGACGAGGCCGATGATCTCGACGCAGTCGCGGACACGCTGCGGGAGTTCGCCGCCGAGGACTCCGCCGACGTGACGCTTCTCTTCGTGGAGGAGGACGACGAGTGGCTGGGCGTCGCCCGGGTCGACGGGGAAGGCGACCCGAGGGTCTTCATCTCCGACTCCAGAGTGGTGCAGTACAGCGACATGGCGGCCCGGCTGGCGGAGGACATCGCGGCGAACCGGCCGCAGCCCAGCGGTGACGAGGAGGAGAGCGTCAAGCCGCTTCCGCAGCCGGCCGGAGATGTCGACGTGCTGGTCGACTTCGGCACCTCGGGAGACCGGCTGCTCTGGCTGTGCGCCGAGGAGGGGCTGCTGCCGGCCGACGTCATCACCGCGCTGTGTGAGCGGGCCGGTTGTGCGGACCAGCTGGAGCAGCTGCGCGAGGGGTGACCGGGGCTCCGGCGTACGCCGCCGCGATGCGGCTGGCTCTCGACGAGGCCGCGCTCGCGCTGCGCAACGGCGACGTACCGGTCGGGGCGGTCGTGCTGGACGCGGCCGGGGCCGTCCTGGGCCGTGGCCACAACGAGCGGGAGACCTCCGCCGATGCCACCGCGCACGCCGAGGTGCTCGCGCTGAGGCGGGCCGGCTCCACCGCGGGCTCGTGGCGACTGACGGGCTGCACGCTGGTGGTCACCCTGGAGCCCTGCACGATGTGCGCCGGCGCGCTGGTTCTCGCTCGGGTGGACCGGTTGGTCTACGGCGCAGCCGACCCGAAGGCCGGGGCGGTGGGCTCGCTCTGGGACGTCGTACGTGATCCTCGCCTCAACCACCGGCCGGAGGTGCGCGGCGGCGTACTGGCGGAGGAGAGCACCGAGCTGCTGCGATCGTTCTTCGGTCGCCAGCGGCCGCTTCGCTAGGCTGGATTCCGGTGGAGTCGCGTAGCGGCCGAGCGCGCACGCCTCGAAAGCGTGTGACGGGGCAACCCGTCCGTGGGTTCAAATCCCACCTCCACCGCCGTGTCGCGTGTCTCCAACGGGGCGAGCCGGCTGATCGGAGGCGACATGGGTCGTGCGTCCCGGGGTGCGAGGTCGGTTCCGAGCGGAGCCGGGGCCCCGGCCGGACGAGCGGCGGCGTACGCGGCCTGCGGCTGCGCCTTCCTGTTCGCCGCGGTCAGCTTCTACTGGGGAGCCGGCGGAAGGTTCGGCCTGGATACCGTGGGGCGAGAGGCGGTCGAGCTGTCCCGGTCCGGCAACGTCGGGGTCTTCCTCGCGCTGTGGTTCGCCGGGCTCGTCAAGGTGGCGGGCGGGTTGCTGGCGCTGGCGTTGGTCCGGCCCTGGGGTAGCCGGCTGTTCCCGCGCTGGATGCTGCTGATGGCCGGCTGGGCCGGGGCGGTGCTGCTCGTGCTCTACGGCGGTGTCCAGCTCGGCGTGCAGCTGCTCGTGAAGTCGGGAGCGATCCAGGCGCCGGCGGACATGGACTGGCGCGGCTTCTACGGTCACCTGTACCTCTGGGACCCCTGGTTTCTGCTCTGGGGTCTCCTGCTCGGCGTCGCCGTCATCTCCTACACCTTCCGTCCGCCGCGTCCCCTTGTCGGCGACCGACCCGACCGGCACCAGGGCTCGGGCGCTTGGCCAGGAAGGGCAGCAGAGCCGCGAGGAAGGCATCCGGGCAGGCGGCGTGGACACCGTGCCCGGCGTTGATCGTCAGGTGTGCCGCATCAGGGATGCGGCGTGCCAGCGCGACCTGTTGGCCTTGCGGGAGATGGCTGTCGGGGCCGCCGGCGATGACCAGCGTGCGCGCGGTGATTCGGCTCAGGCCGTCCCACCACGCCGGGTCCGGGTGGTTGCGTTGGGCAGTGAGCGCCGCCACCACCTGCCAGTCGAAGGACAGGGTGCCCGGGGGCCGGGGCGGCACCTGCCGGGGTGGCGTCGCGGGCAGTGGAGCAGGAGCCTCCTCCAGCACCAGCCGTCGTACCCGCCGTGGCTGGGCCTGGGCGACCAGGTACGCCACCGCGCCGCCCAGGGAGTGTCCGACCAGGCTCACCCCGTCGAGGGCGAGAGCGTGGAGGAACCCGAGCACGTCCGCTCGCATCAGCTCCAGGGAGTAGGTCCCCGGTTGCGCGCTGCCCCCGTGGCCCCGCAGGTCCAGCGCGTACACCCGATGCTCGAGAGCCAGCGCCTCGACCACCACGTCCCAGTCGCGGCTGTCCTCGCCGAGCGCGTGCAGCAGCACCACGGCAGGGCGGTCGACCTCTCCCGCGGTGGCGAAGGCCAGCTCGATGCCGTCGATGTCGACGGTGGACAGGTTCCTCACCGACCCAACGCTACGACGACCTCGACGTGCCGGCGAGGCTGGCCATCGCGAAGGCAAGGCCACCCAGGATGAACCACGGGTTCCACAGGACGAGGCTCACGTGCACCTGGGATGGCGTCAGCGCCGTGTTGCCGTCGTAGAAGCCGCCGAGGAGCAGCACCTCGAGGCCGACACCCCGCAGCAGCAGGAGCAGGCTGACGGCCCAGCCCGCGACCACGACCAGCCACCTCAGTGACCTGAGTGCATGACGGCGCGTCATCATGATTGCCAGGCAGGCGCCCGCGACCAGCAGCGAACCCACGCCCCACAGGCCTGCCAGGACGAACCAGAGCGGGCGGGTGGCAGCCAGCTCGGAGCCGGCCGAGGAAGCAAGGCCCGCTTCGCCGCCAAGCGCCCAGTAGAAGTGCAGTGCCGCGAAGACCAGCGCCCAGGCGGCGGCGAGGTAACCCCATCGGGTGGAGTGCGTGGCTTCGCGCAGGGTGGACAGCACCCACTCACCATCGCGGATCGGGGCGAAGGGCACCTAGCCCCGGTGACCCCTGCTCTGGTGCAAGGTAGTCCGGCTGCCTACGGCGACGCGGGGACCGAGTCGGCGTCCCGGGTCAGGTCCATGACCCAGTTGGTGACCCAGGTCTGCCCGTCGTCGAAGGAGAAGGCCTGCTCCCAGCGGGCGGTGACGGGGCTGCTGACGTGCCAGTCGAAGCGTACGTCGACCGCCTGCCCGGCGATGATCTCCTTGCTGTTGAAGACGCCATGGCAGCCGTTGAACCGCCCCTCCATCGGAGGTTCGAGATAGCCGGGACGGGTCGTGGCGGCCCACCAGATCCGCCAGGTCCGATCCTGGGGGTCGAACAGGCGCAGGGTGACGCCTTGGAAGGGCAGGCCGTCCGCCCCAGCGGTTGCGGTGAAGCTGTCGAAGTTGCCGAGGCCGTGCAGGATCGGGTGCGCGGCCGCGACCGCGTCGAACTCCGTCCAGGTAGTACAGGCCGGGTCCAGCGGATCGGTCAGCTTGCGGTTGGCGACGTGCCAGCGACCGAACAGGAAGTTGAAGTCCTCACGGCCGTCCCCGACCGGCGGCGAAGGTGACCGCCCGGGGGGCGCGGCTGGGTTATCCGGTGTGGATGTCATGACGGCATGGTGGCGAACCACGACTGTCATCCACTGTCAGTGACCTCCGGCATCCTGGCCGGGTGCGGGCAAGCCGGCTGATCTCGCTGATCATGCTGCTGCAGGCCCGTGGTCGACGAACCGCGCAGCAGCTCGCCGCCGAGCTGGAGGTGTCCGTCCGCACGGTCTACCGCGACGTCGAGGCACTGCAGGCAGCGGGTATCCCGCTGGTCGCCGAGGCTGGCTCGGGCGGCGGTTATGAGCTACTCGCCGGCTACCGCAGCAGGCTGACCGGCCTGACCACCGGCGAGGCGGCGGCCCTGTTCCTCACCGGGCTGCCCGGCCCGGCCGCCGAGCTCGGGCTGGGAGCGGCGGTCGCCACTGCGCAGCTGAAGCTGCAGGCCGCTCTCCCCGCCGAGCTGCGGGCCCGCGCCGACCGGGTGCGCGAGCGGTTCCACCTGGACGCGCCCGGCTGGTACCGCGACGTCGACGACGCACCGCACCTGACGGCGGTCGCCACCGCGGTGTGGGAGCAGCGCCGGCTACGGGTCCGCTACCGCCGCTGGCGGCAGCCCGAGGAGGTGGAACGGGTCCTCGACCCGTACGGGCTCGTGCTCAAGGCCGGCACCTGGTACCTCGTCGCGACCGTCCACGGGCTGGGTGGACCGGCGGAGCCGCGGACCTACCGGGTCAACCAGATCCTCGAGCTCGAGCCGCTGACCGAGCCCACCGAGCGTCCGGACGGGTTCGACCTCGCCGCCCCCTGGCAGACGTACCTGGCCGGCTTCTCCGCGCGGCTGCAGCGCGACGTCGCCGAGATCCGGCTGTCGGCCCGCGGCCGGGAGCGCCTGCCCCGCGTACTGAGCGCCGCCGCCGACGCGCTGGAACGGACCGCTTCAGAGCCGGACCAGCATGGCTGGGTCACCGCCACGGTGCCGATCGAGTCGGTCGGCCACGCCTGCGACACGTTCCTTCGCCTCGCCGCGGAGGTAGAGGTGCTGTCCCCGCCGGCACTGCGTGAGCAGCTGTCCGCCACCGCCCGCCGGCTGCACGATCTGTACGTCCCTGACACCAGATGTCAGCGGGCCGGACCTACCGTGCGGGTCATGACCACCTCGTCCGCGGGCTGCTGCCCCGTCCTGGAGCTGCGCCAGTACACGCTGCACCCCGGTCAGCGGGACGTGCTCATCGACCTGTTCGACGGCCAGCTCATCGAGCCGCAGGAAGAGCTCGGCATGCGCGTGCTCGGGCAGTTCCGGGACCTCGACGACCCGAACCGGTTCGTCTGGCTGCGCGGCTTCGCCGACATGAGCAGCCGACACGCCGGGCTGACCGGTTTCTACGGCGGACCGGACTGGGCAGCACACAAGGACGCGGCCAACGCCACCATGGTCGACTCGGACGATGTGCTGTTGTTGCGGCCTGCCTGGCCCGACTCGGCCTTCCTCACCACGCCCGGTGGGCGACCCCCGGTGAACAGCGCCGGACGCCCCCCGTCGCTGTTCACCGTCACGACTTACTTCCTGGGCCAGCCCGTCGACGAGGAGTTCCTGGACTTCTTCTCGCGCCGGGTGGAGCCACTCCTCACCGCCGCCGGCAGCACCCGCGTGGCCGCCCTCCGCACCGAGATCGCTCAGAACACCTTCCCCGCCCTGCCCGTGCGTGAGAACGAGCACGTCTTCGTCCGGTTCGCCCGTTTCAGCAGCCTGGACGAGCACACGGCGTACGGCGAGCAGCCGATGCGAGCGCCCGCTCGGCGAGACGAGGACGAGCTCCAACAGCGTCTCACCCGTCAACCGCAGCAGCTACGCCTGCAACCCACCGCCAGGTCCCTGCTCCGATGAACCGGCGGCCTCGCCAGGACCCGAGTCGTCCATCCGGAAAGGCAGCCGACACCTACGGGAAGAGCGCCTGGCGGGCCATGGCCAACAGCTCGTAGTGCCGTATGGCCCAGACCGCGGCACAGATCGCCCCCACGCCGACGAGGGTGAGGGCTATCGACCGCAGGAGGTGGGCGCGGGCATGCTGCCGAACGCGGCCAGCCCGCTCGCGCATGGAGAGGAAGAGCCGCCGGGCCCAGCGAAACTCCGTCGACCAGATCCACAGCCCCAACAGCACCGGCGGGATGGTCAACGGTCCCGGCAGCACGGCGAGCGCGACACCCAGCACCACGAAGAACCCGCCCGCGACGAAGACGCCCAGGCGGTAGAGCTGGCGCAGGCCCGGCGTCGCCCGGATGCGCGCCCGCAGGCCACCGCGTACGGCGGTGGCCTGCGTGGTTGTCGCGTCGGTCGGGTGTAGCACCGGACGATTCTCCCGCCTCATCCAGGAGACGGGTGACGAGACGAGCGTTACGCCACCTGGCGGAACAGCGCCAGGTGCGGCTGGGGACGGCCGTTGACCGTGGTGAAGTCGCCACCGGCCCACACGCCGTTGGTACTGGCGTGCAGCGCCCAGACGCCGAGCGGACTGTCCAGAGCGGGGGCCCATGGCTGCAGCGCCCCGGTCGCGTAGTAGAAGGCGGCCACCTTGCGCCGCTCCACACTGTTCACCCGGGTGAAGTGGCCACCGGCGTACACCGTGGTGCCGATCAGCGCCACCGCCTGCACGTTGCCGTCCGCCAGCGCGCGCCAGAGCCGCGGGCCGTTGACACCGGTGTTGTACGACGCCACCGAGTTGCTCGCGCCCGCGCAGGCGACGAAGAGCCGGCTACCGTCGCCGGTCAGTGCCGCTGAGAGAACGGGGCAGGTCGAGGCCTCGGGGTACCAGCGTGAGGCGAGGCCGCTGCTCAGCAGGATCGCGGCCAGGTTCTGCCGGTACTGGCCCCCGATGCGCGTGAAGGTGCCGCCGACGTAGACACCGGTCTTGCCCGGAGAGATCTGCAGCGCCGAGACCGGCCCATCGGGGTTCGGCAGGAAGCGGCTGTTGGGACGGCCGGTGCTGGCGTCCAGCATGGCGAACCGGTTCACGTAGCCGCCGCCGATCCGGGTGAACTTGCCGCCCACCAGGACCTGGTTCGACCAGGGTGCGATCGAGAGCACCGAGTTGTTCGCGCCCGGGTTCCAGGGGCTGACGGCACCGGTGCTGGTGCTGACGCCGGCGAGGTTCGCCCGTGGCACCCCGCGGATGCTGGAGAAGGTCCCCCCGACGTAGACGCCGGTGCCCCACGGTGAGGAGGCCAGCGAGAGCACCTCTCCGCTGACGTCGGCCGACCAGTTGGGGTCTACCGCGCCCGTGTCGGCGTTCAATGCGGCGAGCCCGTGCCGCGGCAGGCCACCGACCGTGGTGAAGCTGCCGCCGATGAACACCCGGGTGCCGATCCGCAGGATCGCCGACACCCGGCCGTTGGCGCCGGCCGTGTCCTCCGACGAACTGGCCACCGTGCCGGTCGCCGCCGAAGCCGGCATCGTCCCGAGCACACCGGCGAAGCTCAGCGCGGCCGTCAGGAGGGCGGTACGGCGGGCGACACAGGTGCCGCGGCTGCCGTCCGGTCGAATGCTGCTCGTGAACATGGGTCCGTCCCTTGCGAGATGAAGTGGTGGGTCTTAACTCATAGTGCGTCGCTGGTTGCGCTGAGCAAGAGCTGGGCGTGGATATCACCCGGATGGCCGATTCAGAGTCCACTTCGCGCCTTTGCTGATCGCCGACCTGGCCAAGAGGTTCGCGCGCAGATACACCCCGCGGGCACACTGATCGGGTGAGCGGGACCGATCTCGCCGGCACGGAGGGAACGAGGCCCTCGCGGCTGTTCGACGACCCGCAGGTCGACGCCCGGATGCGCGCTGTCGTTCCGCGGATGGCTCTGCTGGGCTGTCTGGTGTACGCCGTCGTGGGGCTGCTAAGCGGCGGCTTCGGCGGCCACTACCTGGCCACCGCGGTTCTCATTGCCATCGCCCTGGTCGGCACCGTCTCCATCGAGCGGCTGCACGTGCTCGAGCGTGCGCCCGGCTGGGTCCTGTTCGCGATCCTGATGGCCTACGTCGCGCTGATCGCCATGCCGGTCGACCGGCTGGAGACGCCGCGGCCGATCGATGAGATCTTCGGCCTGCTGCCGGTCTTCTTCGCCGCGATCTTCTTCGAGGGCCGGCTGCGCTACGCCGCCGCGGTCACCGCCGCGCTCCTGCAGTTCGGCGTGACATCGATCTTCGCCTCGGCCACCGTGGGCGGGCTGGCCGAGCGCCTGCTGGGTTACCTGGTCGCCGCCCGGCTGGCCGCGGAGATCGCCCGGGTGCTGCGGGATGCGCTGGCCCGTAACGACGCCCTGCACGAGGTGCTCGCTGCCGCGAGCGCCGACCCTGGCGGCGCCGCCCTCGCCGGCCCCGGGCTCACGGCGGCGCTGCGGCTGCTGGAGTGGGACGTCGGCGCGGCAGTGGTCGACGAGGGCGACTCGCTACGGCTCGCCGCCAGTCGCGGCGTCGACCGGATCACGCTGGAGTCGGAACTGGTCTCGTCCGGCTCGGCGTACGGCGCCCTGGTCCGGGCGGTGCTCGGCGCGGGGGAGCGCCAGGAAGCGGTGGGGCGCAACGGGTCGCGCCTCGCCGTGCCGACGGGTCTGCGCGTCCTCGTCGGCCTGCCGATCCGCTATCGGGGTGACGTGATCGGCGTCCTGCTGGCCGGCAGCTCCGCGCCCCGCCGCCGTACCGAGGACGAGCTGGACCGGATGCGCCGGATCGCCGACCAGCTGGGGCTGGCTCTGGGGGCGGTGCGCGCCTACCGCTCGGAGGTGCGGCTGGCCGAGCAGCTGCAGGAGCTCAACCAGCGCAAGGACGAGTTCCTCGCGAACGTCTCCCACGAGCTCCGTACGCCGCTCACCTCCATCCGGCTGGCCTGCTTTGTGCTGGCGACGGCCTGGGACTCCCTGGATCCCGCGAAGATCCGGGAGACGATCGACGACCTGGAGCGGCGCTCGGCCGACCTCAGTGAGCTGGTCGAGTCGCTGCTGGACGAGGCGGTGGCCGCCGCCGGGGCGCTGCGGCTGGCCGTGACCCGCATCGACTGGCAACCGACGTTGACCCGCTGGGTGCGGACGGGCGAGAAGGTCTCTGGCCGGCCGGTGGAGCTCTCGATGCCGGCCGAGCCGGTCGTCAGCCTCGGTGACCCGGCGAAGCTCGAGCGGGTCGTGGCCAACCTGCTGGGCAACGCGGCCAAGTTCTCCCCTGACGACTCGCCGATCCGCGCCCGGTTGTCCGAGGACGACGGCTGCGTGCAGCTGGAGGTGACCGACGCCGGCATCGGCATTCCGCCGGAGGAGCTGCCCCGTATCTTCGACCGCTTCTACCAGGCCGACGGCAGCCCCACCCGCTCCGTGGGCGGCGTCGGGATCGGCCTGTCACTCGTGCGCCATTTCGTCACGGCCCATGGCGGCACCGTCAGCGTCCGGAGCTCACCCGGGCTCGGCAGCACCTTCACCGTCCGGCTTCCGCTCGAGCCGGCATCGGTCGAGGTCGCGACGCGATGAAAGTCGCGATCACCAGCGCGGCGAGCACCGCCGGCGCGACGCCCCCTCGCAGCACGCTGGTGAGGATGCGGACCGGGTCGGACAGCGGTACCACCCGGCCGACGAGGTAGGCCAGGGACAGCGTCGCCGTCCGCGCGAGCAGGAGCCGGTCGTACGCCGAGGCAGGCAGTAGCGCCAGCAGCGCCCAGGCGGTCGCGTCGTACCAGGGCAGCGCGTACGGCGCCGCCAGCAGGTAGGCCAGCGTCAGGATCAGCGCCGCCCGGATCGCGGCGCTGATCTCGTCGTCGTCGCGGCGGGGCAGCCCCCGCGCCAGCAGCACCGCGAGCGCGGCCGCCAGCAGCAGGGCCAAGGCGCCGATCAGCCGGCGGGAGGTCTCGGCGCCCAGCGCCGGGTCGAGGAAGTGTGCCGGCAGCCGCCACGGTGTCGCCGCGGAGATCAGTCGCGAGGCCCTGCCCAGCTGCGCCGGGGCGTGCGGTCCGGCTGCGGCGTACGCCGGCAGGACGACGAGCAGCCCGCCGGCCATCAGCGCGAGCAGCCGGCGCCGGGCCGGCAGCAGCGCCCATGCCAGGCCCGCACCGACAAGCGCGGCCGGCGCCTTGATCGCTGCTGCTGCCCCGGCGGCCAGCCCGGCCAGCAGGGCCGAGCGGCGCAGTGCCAGCAGGGCGCCGGCGACCGCCACCACGACCAGCGCGTCGAGGTGGGCGCCCGCGACCAGCTGGTAGAGCAGCAGCGGGTTCAGCGTCCAGAGCAGCGCCGCCCGCCGCCGCGCCGGGTCGCCGTAGCGGGCGGCGAGCCGGTCCAGCAGCAGTCCGGTCCCGAGGAAGGCGACCGCGTTGACTCCGGCGAGCAGCACGACCGTGGTGCGCACCGACGACCCGCCGACGCGCGAGAGCAGCGCCTGCTCGGCGGTGGCCACCGGCCCGTAGACCGACGGCGTCCGCTGCCACGGGGGCTCCACCGCCCGGCCGACCGGATCGCCGGTCGCGGCGAGCTCGGCCGGGGTGCTCGCGTAGGGGTCCCGGCCGGTCGCGGCCAGCCGCCCGTACGCCGCGTAGCTCTGCGGGTCGGCCGTCCCGATCGGCGGTGTCAGCGCCAGCACGGCCACCGCGAGGGCGGCGGCGGCGAGCAACCGGCGCGGCGCCGGCGCCCATCCCCGGCGTACCGCCCGTTCAGCTCCCAGCAGGCCGGCGGTGCCGAGCCCCACGGCGGCGGCCAGCAGGGCGACCACCAGCCCGGCGGGGGGGTGAAGGGCAGCGGCGTACGGCGGGAGCCCCCCGGCCCCGGGCAGCGGCGGTTCCACCGCGCTCGGCCCGAGCGCCGCGACGAACGTCACGAGGGCGATGGAGCCGCCGAGGGCGGCCAGGGCGGCGTACGGCGGCCGCGACGATGCGGTCACTCCCGGCCGCGGCCGGCGTAGCCGGAGGCCGCTGTCGCGGGGGGCACTAGAGGACGTGATCGTCTGCCGGCCCCGCTCGGACCAGGTGACCGGGGCTCGGCCGCCCGGCGTGGAGCGGAGGATGCGAGATTCGAACTCGCGAGGGGTTGCCCCCAACACGCTTTCCAAGCGTGCGCCCTAGGCCAACTAGGCGAATCCTCCGTGGCGGAGGATACCGGCCGACGAGGGTCCCGGTGGAGGGCCGGCCCCGACGTCGTACCCGGTCGGTAGAGTGCCGGGCAGACCCCTCGCGCGGCGTCCATCCCGCAAACTCCCCCAGGGCCGGAAGGCAGCAAGGGTAACCGGGCTCTGACGGGTGTGCGGGGGGTCCTTCGTCCGGCGAGCGCGTTCGGAGGGGCCGAGAGAGCCGATGAGCCTGGCGCTGTACCGCAAGTACCGGCCCGGATCGTTCGCCGAGGTGATCGGCCAGGAGCACGTCACCGAGCCCCTGGCGCAGGCGATCCGCAACGGCCGGGTGCACCACGCCTACCTGTTCAGCGGGCCGCGCGGGTGCGGCAAGACCTCCTCGGCCCGGATCCTGGCCCGCTCCCTGAACTGCGCCGAGGGACCGACGCCGACACCGTGCGGGGTGTGCGACTCCTGCGTCGCGCTGGCGCCCAACGGCCCGGGCAGCCTCGACGTGATCGAGATCGATGCGGCGTCCCACGGTGGCGTCGACGACGCGCGCGACCTGCGCGAGCGGGCGTTCTACGCCCCGGTCTCCTCGCGCTACAAGGTCTACATCGTCGACGAGGCGCACATGGTCAGCCGGGAGGGGTTCAACGCCCTGCTCAAGCTGGTCGAGGAGCCGCCGCCGCACGTCAAGTTCGTCTTCGCCACCACGGAGCCGGAAAAGGTGCTGTCGACGATCAGGTCCCGGACGCACACCTATCCCTTCCGGCTGGTTCCGCCGAAGGTGCTGCAGGCCAACCTCCTGGCGATCTGCGCGACCGAGGGCGTCGAGGTGGACCCGCTGGTGCTGCCGCTCGTCGTACGCGCCGGTGGCGGGTCGGTGCGCGACGCCCAGTCGGTCCTCGACCAGCTGCTCGCCGGGGCGGGCCCGGAGGGCGTGACATACGCCGGCGCGCTCGCGCTGCTGGGCTACACCGACGCGGCCCTGCTCGACGAGGTGGTCGACGCCTTCGCCGCCGGCGACGGCGCCGCGGTGTTCGCCGCGGTCGACCGGGTGGTGGAGTCCGGCCACGACCCGCGCCGGTTCGCGGCCGACCTGTTGGAGCGCTACCGCGACCTGCTGGTGCTCGACGCCGTACCGGACGCCGCCGGGAAGGGGCTCCTCGACGTACCGGCCGACTCCCTCGAGCGGATGGTCGCCCAGGCGGGGCGCATCGGTACGGCGGAGATCTCCCGCGCGGCCGACCTGCTCAACGCGGGACTCACCGAGATGCGGGGGGCGACGGCACCGCGGCTGCTGCTCGAGCTGCTGTGCGCCCGCGTGCTGCTGCCGGCGGCCTCCGGCGACTCCGCCGCCGTGCTGGCCCGGCTGTCCAGGTTGGAGCGTCGCCTCGCCATCGGGGGCGCCCCGGCGGCCGCGTCCGAGGACAGTCCACCGCGGCCGCGCGAGCGGGAAGCGGCGCCGGCCGACGCCCGTCCGGCCCCCGCCGAAGCGGTAGCCGCACCGCCGCCGACCTCGCCACCCGTGGCACCGGCAGACTCCGGCGCCGACCCGGTGGCCGCGGCGGCCGCCTCGGCCGGGGGGCCCGGGGGAGCCGGGGGAGTGCAGCTGGACGGCGCTGCGGTACGCCGACTCTGGCCCGATGTCGTCGACGCGGTGAAGTCGCGGAAGCGGACGACGCACGCCCTGCTCTCCCATGCCCAGGTCGTCGACGTGGCCGACGAGACGCTGCGGCTGTCGATCGCGACGGCCCCGATCGCCCGGCAGTTCGGCTCGGGGGTCAACCCCGACGTGCTGCGTGAAGCGCTCCGTGAGGTGCTGGGGGTGGACTGGTCGATCGAGGTCGTCGTTGCCGGGGCGGCGGCGGCGGCGCCGGCAGTCGCACCGGCGTACGGGCCGGACGGGTTCGCGCCCGGTGACGAGGCCACCGACGACGATGCCGACGCCGCCGGAGATCCACCGTCCGGCGAGGAGGCCGCGATGGCCCTGCTCAAGCAGGGGCTCGGCGCGAAGGTTATCGGCGAGGTGGAGGCCGGCTGACCCGGTGCCTACGCCGTAGGCTTCGAGGTGGTAGCGCGACCGTCGACGGGAGCCCGCGGTGAAGCCTGGTGGCCAGCCCAACATGCAGCAGCTGATGAAGCAGGCCCAGCAGATGCAGCAGCAGCTGATGGATGCGCAGGAGGAGCTGGCCGCGGCCCAGGTCGAGGGCAGCGCCGGTGGCGGCATGGTCACCGCGACGGTGACCGGCAAGGGCGAGCTGGTGGCCCTGCGGATCGACCCGAAGGCGGTCGACCCGGACGACGTCGAGACCCTCGCCGACCTCATCGTCGCCGCGGTGCGCGACGCCAGCCGGTCGGCGGACGACCTCGCTGCCCGCACCATGGGTCCGCTGGCCGGCGGCATGGGCGGGCTCGGCCTGCCCGGCTTGTAGGCGCGGGTTGTACGAGGGAGTCGTCCAGGACCTCATCGACGAGCTCGGCCGGCTGCCCGGCGTCGGCCCCAAGGGCGCCCAGCGGATCGCGTTCCACCTGCTGGCCGCCGACCCCGTCGACGTACGCCGGCTGGCCCACACGCTCAGCGAGGTCAAGGACAAGGTCCGCTTCTGCCGCACCTGCTTCAACGTGGCCGAGGCGGAGGAGTGCCGGATCTGCCTCGACGCGCGGCGCGACCTCTCGGTGATCTGCGTCGTGGAGGAGCCCAAGGACGTCGTCGCGGTGGAAAGGACGCGCGAGTTCCGTGGCCGCTACCACGTGCTGGGCGGCGCGATCAGCCCGATCGAGGGGGTCGGCCCCGACGACCTGCGGGTCCGGGAGCTGATGACCCGGCTCGCCGACGGGACGGTGACCGAGCTGATCCTGGCCACCGACCCCAACCTCGAGGGGGAGGCGACTGCGACGTACCTGGCCCGCCTGATCAAGCCGATGGGACTGCGAGTAACCCGGCCGGCGAGTGGCCTGCCGGTCGGTGGCGACCTGGAGTACGCCGACGAGGTGACGCTCAGCCGGGCCTTCGAGGGCCGCCGGCTGCTCGACGTCTGACCGCCCGTCACCCGGCCGTCCGGCGCGGGCGAGCTCGAGTGGCGGTTCCGGCCGCCCGACGCGGACTCGCCTACGCTGGACCGGACCGATCCGTCGGCGACCGGGAGCGGGAATGGCGCTCGTCGTACAGAAGTACGGCGGTTCGTCGGTCGCCGACGCCGAGGCGATCAAGCGGGTGGCGCAGAGCATCGCGGCCACCTGCCGCGACGGCCACTCGGTGTGCGTCGTGGTCTCCGCCATGGGCGACACCACCGACGAGCTGATGGAGCTGGCCGAGCAGGTCAGCCCGCTCCCGCCGGCCCGCGAGCTGGACATGCTGCTGACGGCCGGGGAGCGCATCTCGATGGCGCTGCTAGCGATGGCGATCGCCAACCTCGGCCTGTCGGCGCGGTCGTTCACCGGCAGCCAGGCGGGTGTGATCACAGACTCGACGCACGGGCGGGCGCGGATCATCGACGTCACGCCCGGACGGATCTCGGCGGCTCTGGAAGCCGGTCACGTGGCGATCGTCGCCGGCTTCCAGGGCGTGAGCTCGGACACCAAGGACATCACCACGCTGGGCAGGGGCGGTTCGGACACCACCGCGGTCGCGCTGGCGGCGGCGCTGGGGGCCCAGGTCTGCGAGATCTACACCGATGTCGACGGCGTCTTCACGGCAGACCCGCGGCTGGTCCCGACCGCCCGCCGGCTCGAGCGAGTGTCGTACGAGGAGATGCTCGAGCTGGCCGCGTCGGGTGCCAAGGTGCTCATGGTCCGCTGCGTGGAGTACGCCCGGCGGCACGCCATCCCCGTGCACGTCCGCTCGTCGTTCGTCTCCTCGCCGGGCACCTGGGTCACCGACGTACCGCTGGAGGGCATCGTGGAGCAGGCGATCATCTCCGGGGTGGCGCACGACCGGAGCCTCGCCAAGGTGACGGTGGTCGGCGTACCGGACCGACCGGCGACCGCGGCCGGCCTGTTCCGGGCGCTGGCCGATGCGGGGGTGAACCTCGACATGATCGTCCGCAACGTGTCGCCGGTGACCACCGGACGCACGGACATCTCCTTCACGCTGCCGCGCGCGGACGGTCCCGGTGCCGTCACCGCGCTGGAGAAGATGCGCGAGGAGCTCGACCTCGAAGCAGTGCTGTACGACGACGCGATCGGCAAGGTCTCGCTGGTGGGGGCCGGCATGCGCTCCGAGCCCGCGGTGACCGCGACTTTCTTCACAGCGCTGGCCGAGGCCGACGTCTCCGTCGAGGTGATCTCCACCTCCGAGATCCGGATATCGGTGGTCTGCCGCGAGGTGGACGTGCCGACCGCGGTCTCGGCGGTGCACGCCGCCTTCGGCCTGGGGGCGGCGGACGCGGTGGCGACGGTGTACGCCGGGAGCGGTCGATGAGCCGCCCGACGCTGGCCGTCGTCGGGGCGACCGGGGCGGTGGGCACCGTGCTGCTCGACGTACTGGCCGGTCGGCCCGACGTCTGGGGCCAGGTTCGGCTGGTGGCCTCCGCTCGGTCGGCGGGGCGGCGGCTCCTCGTGCGCGGCGAGCCGGTCGAGGTCCGGTTGCTGGAACCGGCGGTGTTCGAGGGCGTCGACGTGGCGATGTTCGACGTACCGGACGCGGTGTCACTCGAGTGGGCGCGGGTGGCGGTAGCTGCCGGGGCGGTGGTGGTCGACAACTCGGCGGCCTTCCGGATGCAGCCGGACGTGCCGCTCGTCGTACCGGAGGTGAACGGCGCCGCCGTGGTCGACCGACCGCGCGGGATCCTCGCCAGTCCCAACTGCACGACGCTGTCGATGGTGGTGGTGCTCGGGGCGCTGCACGCCGCCTTCGGGCTGGCGGGTCTGGTCGTGGCGTCGTACCAGGCAGCCTCGGGGGCCGGGCAGGCCGGCATCGACACCCTGCGCGACCAGCTGCAGAAGGTGGCCGGCGACCGCGACCTCGGCACCCGGGCGGGCGACGTACGCCGGGTGGTCGGTGCGGACCTCGGGCCTTTCCCGGCGCCGCTGGCGCTCAACGTGGTGCCGTGGGCGGGTTCGCTGCGCGATGCCGGCTGGTCCTCGGAGGAGGTCAAGGTCCGCGACGAGACCCGCAAGATCCTCGGGCTGCCGGCGCTGCCGATCTCCGTCACCTGTGTCCGGGTGCCGGTGGTGACGACGCACTCGGTCGCGCTGCACGCGAGCTTCGCCCGGCCGGTGCCGGCCGCGGCCGCGCGCGCGGTGCTCGAGTCGGCCCCCGGCGTGGCGGTGCTGGACGACCCGGGGGCGGGCCGGTTCCCCACACCGGCCGACGTGGTCGGCACCGACCCGACCTGGGTGGGCCGGATCCGCCAGTCCCTCGACGACCCGCGGTCCCTGGACCTCTTCCTGTGCGGGGACAACCTGCGCAAGGGCGCGGCCCTCAACACCGTCCAGATCGGGGAGTTGGTCGCCGCCGAGCGCCACCGACTGGACCCATCAAAGTGACTTCAGCCTGAGGATTCGGCGGTATTCGTAAGGTGGAAGCAACAACGATCATCGTCCCGCGGTGCTGGCTGGCTCAACCGCCAGGTGGCGGCGAACGAAGTCGATCTCGGCGGCCATCTGGCGGATCCGCTCCTCGACCACCAGCGAGCCATGGCCGGCGTCGTACCGGTAGACCTCGTGCTGCTTGCCCAGCTCGTCGAGGCGGGCCAGGTAGTTCTCGATCTGGCGGATCGGGCAGCGCGGGTCATTGGCGCCGGCGAGCACCAGGACGGGTGCCCGTACGGCGTCCACATAGCTGATCGGCGAGCAGCGCCGGTAGACCTCCGGCACCTCCTCGGGCGAGCCGCCGAAGATCGAGCGGTCGGTGTCGCGTAGCTGCTGCATCTCGTCCTCGTACGCGGCGACGTAGTCGGCCACCGGCACGCTGGCGATGCCGGCCGCCCAGGAGTCCGGCTGGGTCCCGAGGCCCAGCAGCGTCAGGTAGCCGCCCCAGGACGCTCCGGCCAGTACCAGCCGGGCCGGGTCCACGACGCCGTCCGCCATCAGCCGGTCGCGGATCGCGGCGATGTCTTCGAGCTCGGTCAGCCCCGGCCGGCCGTTGATCGCGTCCTGCCACGGAGCTCCGTAGCCGGTCGAGCCGCGGTAGTTGACGTGCACCACGGCGTACCCGCAGTCCACCCAGGCCGCCCGGTCGGCCATGAACGCGTCGCTGTCGTGCCACATCGGCCCGCCGTGGATGAGGAAGACGGCGGGGTACGGCGGCGCGCCGGCCGGCCGGGCCAGCAGCCCGTGCACCTGGCCGCCGGGGCCGTCCGCATCGACGTCCTCGACCGGCACCGACGGCGGCGCCAGAACGGCGGGGGACAACAGCGGCGCGGCCCGGCCGACGGCCCGAACCTGGGACGGCTCGGCCGCCGAGGACCACAGGAACTCCACCTCTCCGCCCGGGCGTGCAGTGGCGCCCATGACCGTCCCGGTCGGGGTGTCGAGCCGCTCCGGCGCACCGCCGTCCAACGGCTGGCGGTAGAGCTCGCTGCGGCCGCGGTGGTCGTGGCGCAGCAGCAGCGCGCTGCCGTCGGCGTACCACTCGGCCGCCACCTCGCCGGGCAGGCTCGGCTCGATCAACCGCTCCTCGCCGGTCACCGGGTTCCAGAGCAGCGGGCGGCGCGGACCGGACCGCTCGTGGACCGCCAGCACCCGCGGGTCGCCCGGCAGCGGTGAGAAGTCCACCCCCTCCAGCCCCTTGCCTGGCCCGTCCCACAGGTCGGCGACCGTCGACCCGTCGGCCACCCGCAGCGCCCGCAGCGCCGGCTTCAGGGCGTCGCCGTGCTCGCTGTGGGCGATGCACAGCAGCGTCTCGTCCCGGGACAGGGCCACCACGTGGGCGTCCTGCTGGGCGGCGTACACCTCGCGGGCGGGCTGCCCCACTTCGAGCAGGCAGATCTGGACGCCCTCGTCCGTGGACCGGCCGACGGCAGCGACCGTTGCCCCGATGGCCAGGCCGCTGGGGTAGGCCGGTGCCAGCGAGGGAGCCGCCGGCTCGTCCGCGCCGCCGGAGAACGGCTGCCGCTGCCATCCGCCGAACTCGTCGCCGTCGGTGTCGGCGAACCACCAGACCGACTCGCCCGCCGCGTCGAGTGCACCGGCGAACGTCCCGTTGGGCCGGTCGGTCACCTGGCGATGGGCGTCGGCGGTCCGGTCCCAGGCGTAGAGCTCGAACGTGCCGGAGGCGTTGCCGGCGTACAGGCAGCGGTCCGGGGCCGCGTGTGCCCACTGGGGCAGCGTGGTACGGGTCGCCCGGAACCGCGCCTGCCAACGTTCGGTGACTTCGTCGTCGTACGCCGGGGTGGAGCCGGCAGCCGTCGTCATGGCGCCATCTTGGGCCATCGGCGGCGCGGACCTCACCCGGCCGGGCGCAGCTCCTCCGGGCCGGTCGCGAGGCGGACGCCGTTGCGCCCGTTGCGCTTGACGGCGTAGAGGGCTGCGTCGGCGCGCGCAATGACCGCCACCGGCTCTTCACCGGGAGCGGCGACGGCGACGCCTACCGACACCGTCGTGCCGTGCAGGTTGTTGCGTACGGCGGCGTGCATCCGCTGCGCCACCGCAAACGCCTCGTCCACGCCGCGGACCGGAAGGACCGCAGCGAACTCGTCGCCGCCGATCCGGAAGAGCCGGTCCCCCCGGCGCAGCGCCGTCCCGAGCACCCGGGCGCTCTCGCGCAGCAACCGGTCGCCGACGAGGTGACCGAAGTCGTCGTTGACCGACTTGAAGGCGTCCATGTCCACCATCACGACGGCGACGTGCTCGTCCTCGGCGGGCGCGGCCAGGGCGTTGCGGAGCGCGGCGTGGTAGGTCGCATGGTGGCCGAGACCCGTCAGCGGATCGAGGCTGGCCTGCAGGCGCAGCTCGTCGAGCACCTGCAGCGTGCGCAGGGACGTGCCGGCGTGCGCGCCGAGCAGCTCGAGCAGCTCGACCACATCCGTCGACGGCACCACCCGGTCCTGGGAGGTGACCATGAGTACGCCGAGGCGCTCCCCGGCCGCGGTCAGCGGAACGACGACGACCGCTTCGGCCCCCACCGCCCTGAGCGCCTCGTGCCCGGGGAACCCGTAGCCGTCCGGGTCGCCGTAGGACCAGCTCGACGTCCCCTTCTCCACCCAGCTGGCAATGTGCACCAGGGCGTCCTGGCCGACGGTGCCGGCAAACTGCCGACCCACATCGCCGACTGCCGCCGACACCTTGAGCAGCCCAGCCGGCAGGAGCCGCACTAGCGCGGCGGAGCACATGCCGGAGAGGTCGGCAGCGGCCTGGAGCACCGCTGCCTCGAGTGCCGCGATCTCCTCGATCCCCGTCAGGGTCGTGGCGTGCCTGGTCAGCCGCTGAGCCGGTGACTCCTGGGGTGGGCCGCCGAGCTCGGCCAGCCGGACGGCGAAGGCCTCCGCCACCTGAAGTACCACGTCGAGGCAGCTGTCGCTGAGCCCCGTCGCGCTCTCGATGTTCAACGCGCCTACCACCCGGGAGCCGAGCCGGATCGGCACGCACATCTCGTCCACGACCCCGGGTACCGCCTGGAGGTACTGCTCGTTCCCGGTCACTCCGTGCAGCACCGATGGGCGTCCGGTCCGGAAGGTGCGACCGATCACGCCCGCGTCGGCGGGCATGCCGTCGAAGACCTGCCAGTAGCCGCGCACGGCGTAGCACCGCAGCCGGCCACCTCGCTCCAGGTAGAGCGACGGCATGGACAGCCCGAGGGTCACCAGGTGGTCCACGACCGTCGTACAGGCCGCGTCGACGGTGTCAGCCCGCCCGAGCATGGCTGGAAGTGCCGCCTGCCCGGGTCGCGGCAGCCGCCGACCCAGCTCGGACGACGCAGCCATGGAGTATGCATCGGCAGGTCGGCCAGCCGATTCAACTTCCTGGACGGCCACCAACGACTGTCTCTGCACTCGTGCTCGGAGCGACCGCAGTTCGAGATGGCGTCCGAACGCCTCCACCGGGAGATCAAACGCGCACCGACGTGGTGGCCGTGTTCCACTCGGTCGCTTTGCTCCGGTATGACCCCGTGACGATTGCCGAGCTCATCGTGGCATAGTGTCTGGCCCGGCCGGCAGGCTCCGGGTCGCCGCCGTACGTCGGAAGCAGTAGGCGTCGGGACAAACAGCTCGGGGAGAGACGATGAAGGTCACCGGTGTCGGCTGGGTAGGGGTCAACACCGGGCGGTACGAGGAAATGGTGTCCTTCTTCACCGATGTGCTGGGGCTGCCGGCAACCGGCCAGGAGGCCGAGACGACGGTTCTGCGCCTGCCCACCGGCGGTGCGCTGGAGATCTTCGGCCCGGGTGCCCCGCACCCGAAGGACCAGTTCGGCGCCAACGAGGTGGTGATCGGCCTTTTCGTCGACAACATCGAGGAGGCGTCGGCGGAGTTGGCGGCCGCCGGAGTTGAGCTAGTCGGTCCACTGGAGTACGGCGAAGGCGGCTACGCCTGGCAGCATTTTCGCTCCCCGGACGGCAAGGCGTTCGAGTTGTCCTACGATCCCGCCCGGTCAGGCACCACGGCTTGACACGCTGCACGCTCACCGCTAGCAGCGCAGTGAGGCTGTGACCACGTCCGGCGGCTCCCGGCGTACCTCGGTGCGGGCCACCACCCGACCGGCGCGAACGACGATTCGGTGTTCACTGCCTGCGGCGATCGCGTCTGGAAGGGACGTCCCCCGAATGGCGAGCAGGTCCGCCGGGTCTCCCGGCTCGATCCTCGCCGGTGGCAGGCCCATTACGGCGCGGGCGTTCGCGGACACCAGGGCGTACGCGTCCTCCGGAGCCAGTTGCCCGGCGGTGACCAGCAGCGATGCCGTCTCCAGCGGATCCATCCGGCCCATCGGGTTGAACGGGTCGCGCCAGTTGTCCCCGCCGCCGGCCACCAGGACGCCGGCCCTTCTCAGGGCCTGGATCGCCGTAAGACCCCGCAGCTGGTTCTGCGACTGCCCCCGCCCCTGCAGGTAGAGGTTCGTCTGCGGCAGCGTGACGACGTTGACGGCGGCAGCCGCCACCGCAGCCGCCACCTCGGCGCAGCGTTTCGGGCTCTGCGCTCCGAGGCTCACGCAGTGTGAGGCCGTCACCGCGCCGCCAAAGCCGGTCGACATCACCGCTTCTGCGAGCTCCAGCAGGCACAGAACCGAGGGGTCGGTGGTCTCGTCGATGTGCAGGTCCAGACCCACCGAAGCATCGGCCGCCGCCGACAACAGAACGTGGACCGCCCCGGAGGGGTCGGTGTCGATCGCCGGGCACCCGCCGACGAGGTCGGCGCCGGTGGCCAGCGCCCGCCGCAGCGCGTCGCGGTTGGCAGCCCCGTCTGCGCCGGTCACGGGGGACTCAACCAGGGCGACTACCTGCAGGTCCACTTCGTCGCGGAGCCGGTGCCGGACCCGTGCCAGCGCCTCGATGCCACGGTTGCCGAGCTCACCGCCGCAGTTGACATGGGTGCGCACCGCCGTGGCGCCCCGTGCCACCGCCTCGGCCAGCGCTATGACCGCGCGCTCCTCGATGTCGGCTACCGACATGGAGGCGTACGCGCTGCGAACGGCGGCAATCGCACCGTCGAGATCTCCGGTCCGGTTCGGCACCCGCTGGGCCAGCAACGCCTTGTCGAGGTGGGCGTGCGGCTCCGCCGGGGCGGGCAGGAGAACGAGACCGTAGAGGTCGATCTCGGTGGCACCGGCCGCGGGTGGCGACGACCTTGCCGGGTCTGCGATCGAGGAGACCAGCCCGTCGGCGAGCAGGACGTCTGCGACCCGTCCGTCGGGCAGCTTTGCGCCTCGCAGGACGAGTCGGTGACCGGTGGCCATCTGGTGCCCCCTTACTGGCATGATGTGATACCTCTCAAACTATCGACGCCCGGTCCGGCGTCACGAAAGAGGCGGGATGCGAGGACTGCAAGGCCTGCGCACCCTGGTGACCGGTGCGTCCGGCGGGATCGGCACAGCCGTGGTGGCCCGCCTCGTCGAGGAGGAGGCGGTTCTGGCGGTCACCGATGTCGCCGCCCCCGACCTGGCGGGTGTCGCCTTCGCGGCCGCCGCCGACGTCACCGACCAGGGGGCCGTGGAGCAGCTGGTCTCCGACGTCCAGGGCTCGCTCGGAGCTGTTGACGCCCTCGTCGCCGTCGCTGGTACCTACGCCACCGGTCCGACCCACGAGCAGTCGGTGGAGACGTTCCGCAACGTCCTCGAGGTCAGCGTGATGGGAACCTTCCTGACCACCCGAGCCGTCCTGCCCGGGATGCTTGAGCAGGGGCACGGCCGCATCGTCACCTTCGGGTCGACGGCTTCGGTTTGCGCCGCCCCGGAACTGGCCGCGTACGCCGCCGCCAAGGGGGCCGTGCTGCAATACACTCGCTCCATCGCGGTGGAGTACGCCCGGCGCGGCATCCGGGCGAACTGCCTGTGCCCCGGCGGCACTCTCACGCCGCTGCTTCGGCGGCTCAATGCGGAGCGCACCGAGCCGGACCACTTCGCAGAACGGCATCCGATCGGCCGTTACGCCGAGCCGGCCGAGATCGCGGCCGCCACTGCGTTTCTGCTCTCGGAGGACTCTTCCTTCGTACTGGGAGCCGCGCTCCATGCCGACGGCGGGTACTCGGCTTCGTGACCTTCGGCAACGACGCACCCGACAGCGCACCACGGCAAGCCAACCGAAAGGTGACCATGGCCGACCCGTCCTCGACCCTGAGCCAGCAGGAGAGCCTCGACCTGCTGCGGAGCATGATCCTGATTCGCCGCTTCGAGGAGCGCGCGGCGCAGCTGCGGGCGTCCGGGCTCATCCCGGGCTTCCTGCACCCTTACATCGGGCAAGAGGCCGTCGCCGCCGGGGTGTGCGCGGCGCTGCAGCCCAACGACGTCCTGACCTCCACGCACCGCGGCCACGGCCACATGGTCGCCCGCGGCGCCGACCCGGCGCGGATGTACGCCGAGCTGTTCGCCCGGGTCGCCGGCTACAACCGGAGCAAGGGCGGGTCGCTGCACATGATCGACGCCGAGCTCGGGTTCCTGGGTGCCAACGGGATCGTCGCCGGCGGGATCCCGCTGGCCACCGGCGCCGCCCTGCAGCTCAAGCGCCGCGGCAGCGACGCACTGGCTGTCACCTTCTTCGGTGACGGCGCCGCCAACGAGGGCGCGTTCCACGAGAGCCTCAACCTGGCCGCGCTGTGGAAGCTGCCGGTCCTTTTCGTCTGCGAGAACAACCTCTACGGCGAGTTCACCCGCCAGGACAAGCACATGCTCCTGGAGAACGTCGCTGATCGAGCGGCGGCGTACGGCATGCCGTCGACGGTGGTGGACGGCAACGACGTGCTCGCCGTCCGTGGAGCCGCGCTCGCGGCGGTTGCCCGCGCCCGTACTGGTGGTGGCCCGACGCTGGTCGAAGCCAAGACCTACCGGCACCGCGGCCACTTCGAGGGCGACATGGCCCGCTACCGCCTCAAGGACGAGGTGGCCCAGTGGATGGCCCGCGACCCGATCACCTCGTTCGCAGCGCAGCTGGCGGAGACGTTCCCGGGCAGCGCGGCCGCCGTGGAGGAGGTGCGGGCGGCGGTCGAGAGCCAGCTCGACGACGCGGTGGAGTGGGCCAAGGCCCAGCCGCATCCCGTGCCCGAGGACGCGCTCGACCACGTCTACGTCGACTCCTTCGAGGGGGCAGCACTGCGATGACCAAGTTCACCTACGCCGACGCCATCCGTCAGGCCATCGCCGAGGAGATGGAGCGCGACCCGGACGTCTTCCTCATCGGCGAGGACGTGGGAGAGGCCGGTGGCGTCTTCGGCGTGACGAAGGGGCTCTGGGAGAAGTACGGGGCCGATCGGCTGTGGGACACGCCGATCTCGGAAGAGGCGATCGTGGGTGCCGCGGTCGGTGCCGCGCTGGTCGGCGCCCGCCCGATCGCTGAAGTCATGTTCGGCGACTTCGTCATGCTCGCCATGGACATGATCGTCAACCAGGCGGCCAAGACCCACTACATGACCGGGGGCCGGCTCAGCGTCCCGATGGTGGTCCGGATGGTCACCGGAACCGCCGGCTCGACCGCGGCGCAGCACTCCCAGAGCCTCGAGTCGTGGTTCGTCCACGTCCCCGGCCTCAAGGTGGTCGCCCCGTCTACCCCCGAGGACGCCAAGGGCTTGCTGAAGTCGGCGATTCGCGACCCGGACCCGGTGATGTTCTTCGAGCACAAGGGCTTGTACGGAGGTCGAGGCGGCCCGGCCGGCGACGTGGTGGAGGTCGAGCCGATCCCACTCGGACGCAGCCGGATCCACCGCGAGGGCACCGACGTCACGATCGTCTCCTACCTCAAGACGTTGGAGTACACCCTCGCCGCCGCCGAGCTGCTGGACTCCGAGGGGATCTCCTGCGAGGTGTTCGACCCGCGAACTCTGGTTCCCTTCGACCGGGCCTCGCTGCGGACATCGCTGGAGAAGACCGGTCGCCTCGTCGTCGCCCACGAGGCGCCGACGCGAGGCGGGTTCGGCGCGGAGATCGCCGCCTTCGCTGCCGAGGAGTGCTTCCAGATGCTCCGCTCTCCCGTCGTTCGGGTAGGTGGGCGGAACACCCCGATTCCCTATGCGCCCGAGCTGGAAGGACACGTCCTTCCCGGCGTCGAGCGCATCGCCGACGAGGTCCGCAAGCTCGTCGGCTGAGAGTGTCAACTGCCGAACCGACCGAGGGGTCTTCATGGCACAGAGCTTCCCGCTCCCCAAGTGGGGGTTGACGATGGAGGAAGGGACGATCGTCGAGTGGCAGGTCGAGGTGGGATCGAAGGTACGAGAGGGCCAGGTGCTGGGGGTGGTTGCCACGGACAAGATTGAGGTCGACTTCGAGTCGCCGGTCTCGGGTGTGGTGGCGGCCTACCTTTCCCAGCCAGGTGAGGACGTTGCGGTCGGGACGGACGTCGTCGTGATCGCATCGGACCAGGACGACTACTCGGCGTACGAAGCGGCGAACGCCGGCTGACCTCTCGCGCTCGCGGCGAGCGTCTTGACAGCGGGTGAAGGGTGTAGCGATGGACAAGGACGGTCGCGGAAATGCCGTCTCGGCATTCACGACCATTGCCCGGGTGGGGCCTACCCAGCAGATTCGCGAGCAACTGCTGGCAGCGATCGAGGGGGGCGACTACCCCCCCGGCTCCGCACTGCCGTCCGAGCGGGCGCTGTGCGAGTCCTTCGGGGTGAGCCGGGTCAGCGTCCGGGAGGCCATCGCCGGGCTGGAGGCGATGGGCCTGATCGTGGTGAAGCACGGCCGCGGCGCGTTCGTGCGCGAGGGGGCCGGCGAGGAGTATGCCGGGCCCTTCGCCAAGTACCTGCAGCTGCACCGCGACGAGCTCCTCGAGCTGCTCCGGGTGCGAGGCGCACTGGACGAGCTGGCCGCCGAGGAGGCGGCCCTGCACGGCACGAAGAACGGCGTGGCAAGGCTGGTAGAGGCGAACGAACGTTTCCGGACGGCCGCCGAAGGCGAGCTCGGTGCAGGCCGGCTGGCTCTGCTGGACGTGGCCTTTCACGTGTCCATCGCCGAAGCGGTCGGCGGCTCGCTGCTCCCTTCACTGCTGCGGGAGCTCAACGGAATTCTGGACGACTCGCGGCGCATGACGCTGGCCCGCGAGGGGCAACTACCGCGATCGGCGGCCGAGCACCAGACAATCGTGGACGCGATCCTCGGCCGGGATGCCGCGGAGGCACGTCGGGCAGCGAACCAGCACCTTGCCGGGATCCGCACCTGGGTCTCGGAGTACGGCCGGCCCCGTTCACGTCCGGCGTCGTAACGGCCCGGACCCTGCCGATCCCTCAGTCGTACAGGGTCGTGGTCACCGGCACGGCGGCGTTCAGCCCGGCGCGCGAGACGATCGCCGCTGCCCGCTGCCGTGCCTCCGCCCGCAGCGCCGGCTCGTCCACGGTACTCACCCGGCCGTCGGCGAACAGGGGCCGCCCGGCCACCCACGTCTGCGCGATGCTGGCCGGGCTGACCGACCACACGAGCGCCTGCAGCGGGTCGGCGAACGGCGTCCACTCGTGGTGGTCGAGGTCGAAGAAGACCAGGTCTGCCGACTTGCCGGGCTCGACGGAGCCGATCCGGTCGGCCCAGCCCAGCGCGCGAGCACCCTCGATCGTCGCCATCCGCAGCGCCTTGCGCGCCCCCACCAGAGTGGGGTCGAGCCGGGCGTCCTTGAACAGCCCGGCTGCGAGGTGCACCTGCCGGTGCAGGTTGAGGTTGCCGGCCGCGGACACCCCGTCCGTCCCCAGCCCGACGGTGACGCCCGCGGCGAGCATCTCCGGGTACTTGCCGATCGCCGTGGCCCCCTTGGCCAGCTTCAGCGACGTCGAGGGACAAAAGGCGACGGCGGTGCCGTGCTCGGCCAGCAGGGCTACCTCGTCGTCGGTGACCGCGACGGCGTGGGCCAGGACCAGGTTCGCACCCAGCCCGCCGTGGCGCGCGATGCGCGTGACCGGCCAGCACCCGTAGTTGCGCTCGCTGCCTCGGGACTCCTCGATGCTCGAGGCGATGTGGTAGGTCGTGCCCACGCCAAGCCGCTCTGCGAGCTCCCGGGCGCCGACGTGGAGCTCGAGGCTGCACGGCTCCTTGCCCTCGATGTTCACCCAGCACCGGATGCGGCCGTCGGCGTAGCCGTTCCACCGGCGTACGGAGTCCTCCAGCGCCTCCAGGGCGGCGGAGTGGTTCGGGAAGAAATGGTGCCGCACCATCTCCGGCGACCAGCCCGGCGGAATCTCGGCCGGTTGGCGGTCGGCCGCGTGGCGCCCGACCACACCCCGGATGCCGACTTGTCCGGCCGCCCGGGCGGTGAGCCCGGCGTCGTTCTGCGCGCCCATGTCGAGAAAGCATGTCGTGCCGCTGCGAAGCATCTCGGTGGCTCCCAGCAGCACGCTGGTGCGCTCGTCGTCGTCGTCGACGTGCGCGTAGAAGGGCTTCGCCCAGTGGAACACCCAGGCCCGGGTGCCCAGTACGTCGGGGAACACCGCGCGGCTCAGCGTCTCGGAGAGGTGGACGTGGGTGTCGACCAAGCCGGGAATGACGCCGAGGCGACGGCCGTCGACCCGGGTGGCGACCGTGCGTCCCCCGAGCCGGGAGAGCACGTCTCGGGTCGCTCCGACGTCGAGGACGGACTCGCCGGCCACGAGCAGCGCCGCGTCGCGCAGGACGGTGTCCTGGGCGTCTACCGTCGCCACGAAGTCGAGGTTGGTGAACAGGGTGGCACTGCCGTCGAGCTCGGGCGGCCCCGCTGGGTACATCGGTGGGGCTCCTCGCTCACACTTGACGCGGCCCACGGCGGTCGTAGGATATCTGTTGTAATGCCAGAGGAGCCGGAAGGGCCGATGCGCCGGGAAGTGGTGGACCGGCTCCGACGGCTAGCTTCTGAGTCCGAGTTGGACGCGGTCATCTGTCTCTCCCCCGAGAACGTGGCCTACACGGCCGGCTTCGTCGTTCCCTCGCAGCCGCTTATGCGCTGGCGCCACGCCGCCACGGTGATCACCTCCGACGGTCAGCAGGCGATCGTCTGCGTGGACATGGAAGAGACGACGGTCCGCACCGCCTGTCCAGAGGTGGAGGTGCGGGTGTGGCCCGAGTTCACCGGGGACGCGATGACGACCCTGGCCGGCCTGCTCCGCGACCTGGGGCTGGCCCGGGCCCGCCTGGGCGTCGAGCTGAGTTACCTCTCGGTTCGGGACCACGGCGTGCTCGCCGGCCGGTTGCCGGGCGTGACGCTGGTCGCGGTCGACGAGCTGCTCGCCAGGGCGCGGCAGGTCAAGACCGACGCCGAGCTGGCCCTGCTCGCCCGGCTGTCGCGGATCTCGGACTCGGCGATCCAAAGCTCCTTTCGGTCGGTGTCCGCCGGCTGCACCGAGCTGGACCTGGCGGCGACGCTCACGCGCAGCATCTACGAGCAGGGCGCGCAGCAGTTCAAGCTCATGATCGTAGCGACCGGGGAGCGAAGCCAGCTGCCCAACGTCGGTCCGACCGAGCGGGTCCTCAAGTCTGGGGACGTCTGTCGGGTGGAGATCTTCTCCGTGATCGACGGCTACCAGGCAGGGGTCTGCCGTACCGCGGTGGTGGGTGACCCGCCGCCCGAGGCCGAACGGGTCTACTCCAACCTCGTCGAGTGCAAGCACCTGGTGCTCGACGTCATCCGTCCCGGCGCCGGCTCCCGCTACGTCTACGACGTGTTCCGGCGCAAGTTCGACGAGCTCGGCCTGCCGCCGATCTCCTTCGTGGGCCACGGCATCGGGGTCAACCTGCACGAGAAGCCTTACCTCGGGCCGTACTCCGACCAGCCCCTCGAGGCCGGGATGGTGCTCGGCATGGAGCCGCTGGTCTACCGCAGCGGTCACGGGTTCGGCATGCAGATCAAGGATATGGTCGCCGTCGACGCCGGTGGCGCGCGCCTGCTCTCCGACGTGACCGACACCGAGAGCCTGTACCGGATCGAGGCATGAGCGCCGAGCCGGCGGGGACCGCCGCAGGCAGCGATGAACGCCCCCCGATCCCGGGGGTCCGGGAACTGGACCACGTCGGGCTCAACGTGCCCGACCTCGACCAGGCGGTAGAGTTCTTCACCCGCCGGCTCGGCGCCGACGTCGTGTTCCGCGTGGAGCGCTTCGCCGACCCGGACGGGGGGGCGCTGACCCGGCTCGGTGCCCCCGCCACGGCTAGCCTGGAGCTCGCCATGCTCACCCTGGGCGCCGGGCGCCTCGAGCTGCTGCACTGGAAAGACGGCCCGCCCACCATCGCGCCGCCGGGAGCCGCCGACGCCGGCGGCTCCCACGTTGCCGTGGAGGTGGCGGACGTGGCGGCGGGGCTCGCGGACCTGCGGGCGGTACCTGGGGTGAGGGTTCTCGGCGAGCCCGTCACGTTCCCGGCGGGCCCCACACCCGGACTCACCAACGCCTTCGTGACCACCCCTTGGGGCGCGCTGCTAGAGCTCGTGAGCTGGAGCTGAGTGGCTCACAGCAGGGGTCACGACTACGACGCCATCGTCGTCGGCGCCGGTCACAACGGCTTGGTCTGCGCGGCGTACCTGGCAAAGGCCGGACGACGCACTTTGCTGCTGGAGGCGCGCGACAGCGTCGGGGGAACCGCGGCCAGCGAGCGGTTCGCCGGAGCGACCGTGAACATCTGCAACTGCGACCACATCACCTTCCGCACCACCCCGGTGATCGAGGAGCTGGGGCTGGCGGCGTACGGCCTGCGCTACCTCGACGTCGAACCGGCCCAGCTCAACCTGTCGTGGGAGGGCGGACCGGCGTGGCCGATCTTCCACGAGCTCGACCGCACTCTGGAGGCGCTGGCTCTCACCTATCCGGACGAAGTGGAGGGCTACCGCCGCTACGCGCACGACGCCATCCCCGCCGTCCGGCTCGTGCTGGCCGCGGCGGCCCGACCGCCATCCGTCCCGGGGCTCGGACGGCTGGTGCTGCGCTCGGGCGGACGCGGCACTAGCACCCTGCTGCGCTGGAGCCGGCGAAGCGCGGCCGAGGTGCTGCGCCAGTACTTCCACCGGGAGGCACTGCTCGGCCCGGCGTTGCTCACCGGACCGATGGTGTGGGGGGTCTCGCCGGAGACGCCCGGTACGGGTCTCGGCGCGCTGAGCTACGCCCTCCGGCACGTCGGCACGGTTGGCCGGCCGATCGGCGGCAGCGGCATGGTGCCGCTGTCGCTGCTGCGGGCCTTTACCGCCTACGGCGGCACCCTGCGCACCGGCGCCCGGGTCGAGGAGATCCGCTGCGACGCCACCGGCGCCCGGGCCGTGCGCACCACCGGCGGCGAGGAGATCACGGCGAGCGTCGTGGTCAGCGCCTGCGACCCGCACCGCACGTTCGTACGCTGGTTGAAGAACCCCCCGAGCGGCGCGGAGGGGCTCGTCCAGCGGTGGCGACGTCGAGCGCACGACGAGGGCTACGAGTCAAAGATCGACGCCGTCGTTAGCGCGCTGCCCCGGCTGCGGGCGCTGCGCACCGACATGTTCGAGCGGCTGGGGGGCGACCCCGCCGGGGCGACGGTGGCGCTCGCCCCCACCGTGGCGGAGATGCACGCGGGTGCAGGGCTGATCTCCCGGGGCCGGGTGCTGGAGCGGCCAGGGATGCTCGCCAACGCCCCCACCGTCCTTGACCCCTCGATGGCCCCGGTGGGCAAGCACGTGTTCAGCCTGGAGACCCTGTTCACGCCGTACTCACTGGTCGGCGGCTGGCCTGGCTCGGGGGAGCCGCGTCGCTGGCTGGTGGCGTACGCCGGTCTGGCGGAGGCCGGGTTCCTGGACGGGCTGGACTCCGACGGCGTGTGGCGGGCGATGACGCCCGACGTCTACGAGCGCGACTTCCACCTGGCCGCGGGCCACGCCGCCAGCTTCGCCGGTGGCCCGCTGGCGATGCTGCGGAACAAGGACCCGGAGCTCACCCGGTACGCCACCGCGGTGCCCGGCCTGTTCCTGACCGGCGCAGCGACCTTTCCCGGGGCCGGCATCTGGGGCGCCAGCGGCCGCAATTGCGCGCTCACGATTCTCGCGGCGTCCGGCTGAGCCGACCTCACCGGGCGGACTTACTCACCAGAGGTTGAGGTTGGAGTCGAAGTTGAGGTGCTTGGTCTCGGTGAACTCGAGCAGGCCCTCGACCCCCTGCTGCCGGCCGATGCCGGACCGCTTGAACCCGCCCACCTCGGTCTCGCCGTAGAAGTGGTGGTAGGTGTTGATCCAGATCGTTCCGGCCTCTACCGCCCGGCCCACCCGCCAGGCGCGGTCGAGGTTCGACGTCCACAGGCCGCAGGCCAGGCCGTACTCGGTGCCGTTGGCCAGCGTGACGGCCTCCTCCTCGGTGGCGAACCGCTGGACCGCCAGCACCGGCCCGAACACCTCCTCGCTGAGCAGCCGGGAGTCGGGCTTGAGGTCGGTGACGATGGTGGGCCCAACGAAGTGCCCCTTGTCGTACGGCGCCTCGTCCAGGGGAGTCCCGCCCGCGACCAGCGTGCCGTCGGCCCGGCCCACCTCGATGTAGGACAGGACCGAGTCCTTCTGCCCGGCTGACACCAGCGGTCCCATCTGGGTCTGCGGCTCGAGGCCGTCACCGACCCGCATGGACTTCGCGCGCTCGACCAGGCGGTCCACGAACTCGTCGTGGACAGAGTCCTCCACGAGCAGCCGGCTGCCGGCGGTGCAGATCTGTCCGGCCGCAGAGAAGATCGCGTGCTCAGCACCGGCCAGTGCCTTGTCCAGGTTGGCGTCGGCGAAGACGATGTTGGGCGACTTGCCGCCGAGCTCGAGCGACACCTTCTTCAGCCCGTCCGCCGCCCGCTTCATCACGTTGATGCCGGTGACCGAGTCGCCGGTGAACGCGATCATCTGGACCAGGTCGTGACCGACGAGCCGGTCGCCAACCGTCGCGCCCGAGCCCGCGACCGCCGAGGCGATCCCGGCCGGCAGGTCATCGTCGGCCGCGAGAAGCGCCAATGCCTCGATCACGATTGCCGGTGTGAAGCTGGCGGGCTTCACCACGACGGCGTTACCGGCGGCAAGGGCGGGTGCCACCGCCCGGATGGTGAGGTTCAGCGGGTAGTTCCACGGTGTGATGGCGGCCACCACGCCCACCGGCTCACGCAGCACCACGCCGTGGACGCCGTCCTTGAGGATGATCGACCGCCCGTAGATCGCGCGAGCCTGCCCCGCGTTGTACTCGATCATGCTGATGCTGCTCTGGACCTCGCCGCGGGCCTGGCCGATGGTCTTGCCCTGCTCGCGGGTCAGCAGCTCGGCGAGCCGCTCGGAGTTCTGACGCATCTGCCCCGCCCAGCGGAACAGGACGCGGGCGCGAAGGGCGCCGTCGTTGCGCCAGGGGGTGCGTAGAAAGGCCTCGTGCGCCGACTCGACGGCGTTGTCGACGTCGGCCGGGGTGGAAGTGGAGACTACGGCGACCAGCTCGCCGGTGGCCGGGTCGGTCGTCGACAGGTCGCCGGCGGAGGCCTTGAGAACCTCCGAGTTGGCGGCGGTGAGCCGCAGCGGGCGCCAAGGGGAGCGTGCAAGAGTGGGAGACGAGGTGGACATCTGACTCCTCGCTGCGGGGGTGGTGGACGGGCAGTGCCGCGACTGTATTGACATCCCGGCATCCGGGCAGCGAGGCTAAGTTATCAGACCTCATACCAGTTGGCCAACGGCCGACGTGGTTCTCCGCCAGGGATGGTGACGGGTCGAGTGACCGACTTGGGCGTGGCCGCCCCCGGGCCTGCCGCGACGAAGGCTGGTACGACGGTCGCCAGCATGCTGCTTTTCGACCGGCTCGGGATGGTCTTTCCCGGTGGCACCGTCGCCCTTCAGGACGTCGACATCGACGTCCGCTGCGGCGAGTTCGTCTCGCTGTTGGGCCCCTCCGGCTGCGGGAAGTCGACCCTGCTGCGGATCGCCGCCGAGCTGGACCGGTGCACCTCGGGCACGGTGAGCTGCGCGGCCGACGAGATCGGCTATGTGTTCCAGGACGCCACGCTGCTGCCGTGGCGCACGGTGCGGCGCAACGTCGAGTTGTTCGCGGAGCTGGGCGGCATGCCCAAGCCCAAGATGGACACCGAGGCGAGGCGCACCATCGAGCTGGTCGGACTCAAGGGCTTCGAGGACCACCGACCCCGGCAGCTCTCGGGCGGCATGCGGATGCGGGTGTCCCTCGCCCGGTCGCTCGTTCTTAACCCGGACCTATTCCTCTTCGACGAGCCCTTTGGCGCCCTTGATGAGATCACCCGACAGTTCCTCAATGATGAGGTGCTGCGCCTGTACCAGCAGGAGCAATTCACCGGCGTTTTCGTCACGCACTCGGTGGCGGAGGCCGTCTACATGTCCTCGCGGGTCGTGGTCATGGCCCCGCGGCCGGGCCGGGTGAGCGCGGTGTTCGACGTCCCGTTCGGCTATCCGCGGGACGAGGCGCTGCGGTTCCGGCCGGAGTTCGGGCGCCTGATGGGGGAGATCTCCACGTCACTGCGAGGAGCGCACCGGTGACCGAGCCCGTCCAGGCCACGATCGACCCGGCGCAGTTCAGCGCCGGCCCCCCGCATCGCCGGGAGGGGCGCCGTTCCCGACGTATGCCCGGGGCGCGGCCGTCGCTCGCCGGCCGGGCGGCGCGGTTCTTGCTGCCGGTCGGCTTCGGGGCAGCGGTGCTGGGCCTCTGGTACCTCACCAGCTACCGGTTGCTCAGCCCGGACCGCCGGTTCATCATGCCGCCACCGCACCAGGTGATCAAGGTCGGCTTCCTGGACCCGGACAACTTCAAGGACGAGATCGTCCCGCTGTGGACCACGACCAGGGTGGCGCTCGTAGGCCTCGTCGTCGCCGTCATCCTGGGCTTCGCCATCGCGATGCTGATGAGCCAGGCGCGGTGGGTCGAGACCACCCTCTACCCGTACGCCGTGGCGCTGCAGACCATCCCGGTCCTGGCCCTCGTCCCGCTGATCGCGTTCGTGCTGGGCTACGGCTTCTGGAGCCGGGTCATCGTCTGCATCCTCATCGCGATTTTTCCGATCATTACCAACACCCTGTTCGGCCTGCAGGCGGCCGACCAGCCGATGCACGACCTGTTCACGTTGCACGGAGCCGGCCGGCTCACCCGCCTGCGTAAGTTGCAGCTGCCCAACGCGCTACCGGCGATCTTCACCGGTTTGCGCATCTCCGCCGGCCTGTCCGTGATCGGCGCCATCGTCGGAGACTTCTTCTTCCGCCAGGGCGAGCCCGGCATCGGCCTGCAGATCGACAACTACCGCAACAGCCTGCAGAGCGAGCAGCTGTTCGCGTCGATCATCCTGTCCTCGGCGCTGGGGCTCATCGTGTTCTGGGCCTTCGGCTGGCTCAACAAGATCGCCACCGGGTCCTGGTACCGACCGGGCCGCGGCTGAGCCCGCCTGGTGCTTGACGCGCGCGTGCGAGCCGGTGAGGATGCCAGTTGTCCTACCACTCGATGAACCGCTCCGGAGGATCAGTGCCCAGCAGGAGGACGAGGTACGCGGCCCTGGTCGCGGTGGCCGCACTGGGGCTCGCTGCGTGCAGCGGCAACAACGACAAGCCGAAGGCGCCAGTCGGCGGCGCGAGCGCGCTGTCGGACTGCCCCGCCAAGGTGGTCGTGCAGACTGACTGGTTCCCCGAGCCGGAGCACGGGGGGCTGTACCAGATGATCGACCCGGCCACGGCGGTCAAGGACAAGAAGAAGGGCATCTACTCCGGACCGACTACCGCGGACAAGAAGGTGACGCTGGAGATCCGTGCCGGCGGGCCCTTCATCGGCTTCCAGCCGGCGACCGCCCTGCTGTACTCGCAGCCCTCGATCATGCTCGCGTTCATCAACACGGACGAGCAGGTGAAGACCTCCTTGAAGCAGCCGACCCTCGCGGTCGTCTCGCCGCTGCAGCGCTCCCCGCAGATCCTGATGTGGGACCCGGCCAAGTACCAGTTCGCCTCCTTCGCTGACATCGGCAAGAGCGACGCCAAGGTCCTCTACTTCCAGGGCGCGGCGTACATGGACTGGCTCGTCAACATGGGCTGGGTGCGCAAGAACCAGGTCGACAGCTCCTACGACGGCTCGCCGACTCGGTTCGTCAGCGGCGAGAAGGTGGCCCAGCAGGCGTTCGTCACCTCTGAGCCCTACCAGTACGAGCACGAGCTCAAGCAGTGGATGCGCCCGGTGTCCTACCTGTCCATCGACGACGCGGGGTTCCACGTCTACTCCCAGCCCCTGGTCGGCAAGCCCGACGTCATCCGGTCCAACGCGGCGTGCCTCAAGCAGTTCGTGCCGCAGATCCAGCGGGCCCAGGCCGCCTACATGAAGAACCCGGCTCCGGTGAACAAGGCGATCACCCAGTACCTCAAGGAGATGGGCCAGTTCTGGCAGATCTCCGAGGAGCGCGGGGCCGCCACGGTGCAGGTGCTCAAGGAAAAGAAGATCGTGGCCAACGGACCGGATGGGGTTCTGGGATCCTTCGACGAGGGCCGCGTGTCCGAGTTCATCGCCTTGATGGCGCCCCTGTACGAGAAGCAGGGCATCAAGGTGAAGCGGGACCTGAAGCCGAGCGACCTGGTTACCAACGAGTTCATCGACAAGACGGTCAGCTACACGCCGTAGGCCGGTCTCCGGTGGGCGCGGAGGAGCACGGCCGCGCGGGACGAGGGCGTCCACTGGTCCCAGCTGCTAGCGGAGGGGGAGGGCATGGACCGCGCTGATCTCTCTGGCCGGGTGGCGGTGATCACCGGCGGCGCCGGAGACCTCGGCCGCGCCACCGCCCGCCACCTGGCCGATTCGGGCGCGTCCGTCGTACTGATGGACATCGTCGACCCGACGCCGGTCGCCGAGCAGATGGCGACTACGGCTGAGGCCCTCGCCCTCGTCGTGGACGTCACCGACGAGCACCAGGTGTCGGTCGCGTTCGAGAAGGCGCTGGGGTGGCGTGGGCGCGCGGACATCCTGGTCAACCTCGCCGGCCTGTTCCACGGCGTACCCCGAGTGCCCCTCGAGGAGATCGACGTCGACACCTGGGACCGGGTTGTGGTCTCGCACACCCGCACCGTCTTCCTGTGTACCCGGGCCGTGGTACCGGCCATGCGGGCCGCCGGCGGCGGGCACATCGTCAACGTTAGCTCGAATACCGCGGCCTTCGGGATGGCCAACTTCCTGCACTACGTGACCGGCAAGTCCGCGGTCGTGGGGATGACCCGGGCGCTCGCGCGCGAGCTGGGGCCGTACGGAATCGCGGTCAACGCGGTGTCGCCGGGCCTTGTCCACACGGAGGGGAACCTGGCGAGCGTCCCGGCCTCCTACCTCACCGAGGTCGTCGCCGGCCAGTGCCTGCGGACGCCCATCGAGCCCGACGACGTCGCCGCCGCCATCGCCTTCCTCGGCTCGGTCGACGCGAAGGCGATCACCGGGCAGACGATCAGCGTCAACGCCGGCGCCACGATGGGCGCGTTCTAGGAGTGCACGGCGCCCAACGCCGTAAGGGAGGAGGAGCGGTGCCCTTTGTCACCGTGCACATGTGGGAGGGCCGCTCCGTCGACCAGAAGCGCGCGCTGACCAGAGCCATCACGGAGGCGATGGTCGAGCACGCGGGCGCGAAGCCGGACGCCCTGCACGTGGTCATCTCGGAGTACCCCATGGAGAACTGGGCGCGGGCCGGCGTCCTCGGCATAGATCGGACCGACCTGTGACTCTCGACGCCATCGCGCCCGAGCAGGCGGCCCTGCTGGTCATCGACATGCAGAACGCGTTCTGCCACCCCGAGGGCACGCTGGGAGTGTCAGGGGTGGATGTGGCGCCCGCGCAGGCTGCGGCGCTTTCCATCCGCCGGCTGGTCGAGGCGTTCCGGGCTGCCGGGCTGCCGGTCATCTGGACCAAGCAGGTCCACCTCGAACGCGACGCCGCTCGGGCCCGCAAGGTGCTCCCTTCGCACACGGAGAAGCGCAAGCGGGTGTCGGCCTTGTCCGGTTCGTGGGACGCCGCCTTCATCGACGAACTGGCCGACCTGCCGGTGGACCCGACCTTCGTGGTCACCAAGCACCGCTTCGGCGGCTTCTACGAGACCCGCCTCGAGGTCCTGCTGGACATGCTCGGGGTGTCGAGCCTGTTCTTCACCGGGGTGACGGCGAACGCCTGCGTCGAGACGACCCTGCGCGAGGCCTACTTGCGCGACTTCGACATCGTCGCCGTCACCGACGCCATCGCCTCGGTGCGGCCGGAGTGGATCGAGACGGCCCACGGGGTGTGGGGGCACTACCTCGGCGTGCTCGCCGACTCCGACGAGGTGCTCGGCTGGCTGTCGCACGCGCTTCGGCCGCAGGCGCTAGGGGTGCACCACCTCCTCCTGGAGACCGGCGACCTGGCTGCCTCCGAGCGGTTCTACGTCGACGTCCTGGGCTTCGACGTGCGCAAGCGCGAGGACTTCCGGGACGGCCGCCCGCTCGTCCTGACCCGCCAGGGCCTAGGGCTCACCGCGGGCGGAACGCGGGACGGGGGCACCCTGGAGCACCTGTGCTTCTCGGCGCGCGACGTCGACGCGATCGCCGAGCGGGCCCGGGCAGCCGGCTCCCGCATCGTCCGTGGTCCGGGACCGGGACCGTACGGCTACACGGTGTACGTCGAAGACCCCGACGGCAACGAGGTCGAGCTCTTCGACGTCGTGAAGCGCTGAACCGACTCCGCCCCGGGCCACAGGCCGCAACCGCGTCGACCGAAGGTGACGTAACCTTGAAGATCGCTGATATTCGCGTGTTGCTGGTCCGGCTACCGGCCCGGCGGGAGCACAACTGGGCGACCAAGATGACCACCCCCATCGGCCACCACGCGATTGTCGAGGTCTGCACCGACGAGGGGGCCAGCGGCTGGGGGGAGGCACCGGCCGGGGCCACCTGGGGCGGGGCGCACATGCGTTACTACGGCGAGTCCCCGGAGACCGTGCAGGTGGTCGTGCTGGGCCACCTGCTGCCGGCGGTCCAGGGCCTGGACCCCAAGGACGTCTCCCTGCTGCACGCCCGGATGGACAAGGCGGTCAAGGGGCACCCGTACGCCAAGGCCGCGGTGGACATGGCCTGTTACGACCTGGCCGGTAAGGAGCTCGGCGTACCGGTCTCCACCCTGCTCGGCGGTCGGCACCGCGACTCCATCGAGGTGGCCCACTCGCTGGGGATCATGGACCTGGACCGTTGCTACGCCGAGGCCGAGGAGGCGGTGGCCGAGGGGGCGCGAACGATCAAGTGCAAGACCGGACTGGACCCCGAGCGCGACGTCACGCTGGTGCGCGAGCTGCGCCGCCGGCTGGGCGACTCGGTGAAGATCCGCGTCGATGCCAACGAGGCGTACCCCAGCGTGGCCGAGGCGGTCGCCGTAACGCGCGGGCAGGAGGAGTTCGACCTGCTGCTGTGCGAGCAGCCAGTGGCCGGCGCCGTCGGGCTCTCCAGGGTGGCGCGGCGGATCGACAGCCCGGTGATGGCCGACGAGTCGGCGTGGACCGCACTCGACATCCTCGAGCTGCACGAGCTCGATGCCGCCTCCTGTTTCTCCTGCTACGTGACCAAGCCCGGTGGTCTCTACCGGGCTCGGCAGCAGGCGGACATTGCCGAGCAACTCGGCTTCTCCTGTGACATCGGCGGCTCCATCGAGACCGGCATCGGCAACGCGGCGAACCTCCAGCTCGGCAGCGCCCTGAAGATCGCGACGCTCCCTAGCGTCTGCCCGGTGTCCCAGCCGGAGGGCTCCACCGGGCCCAAGACGGCCGGCGTCTACTATCTCGACGACCTCGTCACCGAGCCGTTCCGGTTCGACGACGGCCGGGTCTTCGCCCCCACCGGACCAGGGCTCGGCATCGAGGTGGACCGGGAGAAGCTCGCTCGGTACACCGTATGAGGGTGGCGGTGCTCGGCGCCGGCAGCGGCGGGCTCTCCGCGGTCGTCGAGCTCACTCAGGCCGGCCACGACGTGCGGCTCTGGAACCGGCGGGCCGCCACCCTGGCGCCGCACCTCGCCCGGGGCGCCGTTCGGCATACCGGGGTGCTCGGGAACGGCTCCGTCGTACCGGAGCGGATGTCGACGGACCTGGCAGCGGTCCTGGACGGCGCCGAGGTGGCGGTGGTGTGCCTGCCGAGCATCGTGCACGGTGAAGTCTTCCGTGACCTGGCCGAGCTCGGCTGCCGGGTACCGGTGGTCCTCAACCCCGGGCACACCGGCGGGGCGCTGCACGCCCGGGCCGTCTTCGCCGAGCGAGGGGCGCCGCTACCGCCGGTAGTTGAGTTCTCCACGCTCACCTACGTCGCCCGTACCCAGCCGGACGGCACCGTCGCCACAACCGGACGGGCGCACCGGGTCCGGGCCGGCGCCCTGCCCGACGGGCACGCCGCGCTCGGCTGGGGGGTGCGCCTGTTCCCGGCGGCCGAGCCGGTGGCCGACGTGGTCGCCTCGAGCCTGTCCAACGTCAACTTCGTGCTGCACCCGCCCGGAGCCCTGCTGGGTGCCTCCTGGGTGGAGGCGACCGGCGGGGACTTCCTGTTCTACGTTGACGGGATCACACCCGGGGTGGGCCGGGTGCTGGAGGCGTTGGACGCCGAGCGGCGTCGGGTCGCTGCCGCCTACGGCCACGACCTGCCGACGCTGCTGCAGGAGATGGCCGGCATCGGCACCGTCGACCCTGGTACCGCTGACGGCGGCGACACGGTGGCCGCCATCCGGGCCGGTGTGGCGAACCGCGAGATCAGGGCGCCCGACTCGCTGACCCACCGTTACTACGTCGAGGACCTCGCCTTCGGGCTGCTCCCCTTCCTGGTCCTGGCCGAGATCTGCGGGGTGCAGGCGCAGGTGGCGGCATCCCTGCTGCGGCTGGGGTCCACCGTCCTCGGCCGGGACCTGGGGGCCGAAGGGCTGAACCGCTCCCGGCTCGGCCTGACCGGGCTCGACCTGGCCGCGGTGCGCACCCTGGTACAGGGCGAGGCGGCGTGAACACCACCGATCTCGATCTGACCGACCGCGTGATCGCGGTGGTCGGCGGCGACGACCGGGAGCAGGAGATCGCCCGGCTGGCCGCCACCACCGGGGCGACCGTACGCGCCTTCGGCTTTCGCTGGCCGGAGCCGGGCATCGAGGGCGTGGTCCCGGCGGGCAGCCCCGCAGAGGCGCTCGAGGGCGCCGACTACGCCCTGTTCCCCATCCCTGGCCTGGCCCTGGACGGCACCCTGTTCGCGCCGGACTCGCCGGTGCCGATCCGTCCTGATGTCGACCTGCTCGCCCACCTCAAGCCCGGGGCCACCATCGTGCTGGGCGAGGCCGACGACCGGCTGCGGGCGGCCACGGCCGAGCGCGGCCTCACGCTGAGCGAGTACGAGCACGACACCGAGCTGATGCTGCTGCGCGGCCCGGCCATCGTGGAGGGCGCCCTGGCCCAAGCGATCGCCAACACTCGTGTCACCATCCACGCCGCAGACGTGCTGGTGGTGGGGCACGGCAACATCGGTCGGCTGCTGGCGCGGACGCTGGTGCTGCTCGGCGCCCGGGTGCACCTGGCCGCACGCAGCCCGGTGCAGCGTGCCGACGCGTATGCCGCGGGCTGCCTCCCGCACCCGTTGGACGAGATCCCCGCCGTAGCCCCGCAGGTGCAGATGGTGTTCTCGACCGTGCCGGCTGCGGTGGTGGGCCGCGACGTCCTGGAGCTGCTCCCGCCGGAGTCGCTAGTCATGGACCTGTCAGCGCCACCCGGGGGCGTCGACCTCCACGCCGCCCGACAGCTCGGGCATCGCGCCGTGTGGGCCCGCGGGCTCGGCCGCCGGGCGCCAGTGACGGTGGGGGCCAGCCAGTGGTCGGGGATCCTGGGACGGATCAGCGAGATCGAGAAGGAGAAGGCCGCGGATGAGGGCTGACCTGGTGCTGCACGGTGGCTGCGTCGTCACCCACGACGGTGAGTTCGAGGGCGGGGTCGCCGTTCGCGACGGGCGGATCGTGGCGGTGGGGGCACGCGATTGCCTGCCGGGCGCGGACCGGGAGATCGACCTGCGGGGCAAGGTGCTGATGCCCGGGGTCATCGACCCCCACTGCCACCTCGGCGTCAACTACGACTACGACGACGACATGCGGACCGAGACCGCCGCCGCGGCGAGCGGGGGCGTCACCACCATCCTGCTGTTCATCCGCAACCCGAACGGTTCGTATCTCCCGTTCTACGCCGACCGCCGCGCCCGCGGCGAGGCCAACGCCGTGATCGACTTCGGCTTCCACTTCGGCATCCAGCGCGAGGACCACATCCCGGAGATTCCGCTGGTGGCGCGCGAGACCGGCGTCTCGTCGTTCAAGTGCCACATGGGGTACGAGCCAGGCAACCCCATCGGGATCGTGTCCTCAACCGATGCGTGGGTCTACGGCGCGATGCGCGAGGCGGCGAAGCTCCCGGGCGGCATCGTGGCGGTGCACTGCGAGAACACCGAGCTCGTCGGGCTGCTCAAAAAGGAGATGGAGGCCACCGGCCGCCAGGACTTGCCGGCGTACACGGAGTCGCGACCGGTGTTCGTCGAGGAGGAGGCGATCGCCCGGATGATCCGGCTTGCCGACGTCACCGGCTGCCCGCTCTACGTGGTGCACACCACGGCGGCGAAGGGGCCGGAGATGGCGGCCGAGGCGCGGACCAGGGGCATCGACGTCACGATCGAGACCTGCCCCCACTACCTGACCCGCACCGCGTACGACTCGGACCTCGACGCCCGGGCGAAGATCTCTCCACCGCTGCGGGACCGCGAGCAGCTCGAGGGGCTGTGGCGGGGGGTGCTCAACGGGTCGGTCGGCACGCTCGGCACCGACCACGTCCCCTTCCGCAAGGAGGGACTGGACTTGTGGAAGGAGAAGCCCGGCGTGGTGTCGTTCCGGTGGGAGCTGGCGCTGCTGCTCCACTTCGGGGTGCAGGAGCGCGGCATGTCGCTGTCCAGGCTGGTGGAGCTCAACTCCTACAACCCGGCGCGGCGCTTCGGGCTCTACCCCCGCAAGGGGGCCATCGCGGTCGGTTCCGACGCCGACCTGGTGGTCGTCGACCTCGACGAGGAGCGCGAGGTCACCCACGACGGGAAGGGGACCTGCCTGTACGAGGGCTGGAAGCTGCGCGGCTGGCCGGTCACCACGATCTCCCGCGGCCGGGTCGTCTACGACTCCGGCCGGGTCGCGGAGTCCGAGGTCGGCAAGGGCCGCTGCGTCACCGTCCCGGCGTCGGAGCTGGCGTGACCGCAGGAGCCACGCTCCAGCCCCTTCCGGCTCCGTCGGTGCTGCGCTCGGTGTCCGTGCAGCTGATGTGGACCGACCAGCCCTTCACCCGGCGGGTGGCGGCGGCAGCCGCCGCCGGGTTCGACCTCGTGGACCTGTGGGACTGGCGGACCGACGACATCGACACCATCGCGGCGGCGGCAGCCGCCGCCGGCATCGGCATCAACGGCTTCTTCGGCAACCGCCAGCATGCCGCCTGCGACCCGGCCGGCCAGGCGGCGTTCCTCGAGGAGGTTCGCCGGTCCCTGGACTGCGCGGTGCGGGTCGGCGCCCGCCAGCTCCACGTCTTCAGCAACGCGATCCGGCCGGGCGGTGTGGTCGTCCCGGCTCCGCCGCTGCCGCCGGAGACCCTCCGGGCTGCCGGCATGGACGCGCTCGCCGCGGCCGCGCAGTTGGTGGCCGGCACCGGGGTCACCCTCATGCTCGAGCACCTGAACACCGTGTTCCTGCCGGGCTACCTGTGGGACGATGCCGGGATCGTCACCTCGATCTGCCGGGAGGTCGACCGGGCCGAGGTGAGGGTGGCGTTCGACACCTACCACCAGCAGCTCACCGGCGGCCGGCTGACCGACCACCTGGTGGCAGCGCTGCCCTACCTGGGCCGCTTCGACGTGGCCGGCGTACCGGGCCGGGCCGAGCCGGGCCGCGGGGAGATCGACTTCGCCTTTTTGCGGACGGTTCTGGACCGGCACGGCTGGAGCGGGGTCATCACCTTCGAGGTCGTCCCGAGCGACGGCGACCCGGCTACAGCCGTGGCAGCGATCGACGCATTCTTCCCGGCCGGCTGGTGCCGCGACCGTTCCGGTGTTCCCGCGTAGAGAGGAGTGAGCGTGGGTGCTCTCGACGGCAGGGTCGCGATCGTCACCGGCGCTGGCTCGCTCGGTGGACAGGGTGAAGCCGAGGTTCGACTTTTCGCGGCTGAGGGGGCCACCGTCGTGGTCGCCGACCTAGAGCGCTCCGCCGGTGCGGAGGTTGCGGCCGAGGTGGGGCCGCAGGCGATGTTCTTCCCGCTCGACGTGACCCGGGCGCAGGACTGGGCGGTGCTCGTCGACCTGGCCCTCGCCCGGTTCGGGCGCATCGACGTACTGGTGAACAATGCCGGGGTGTGGCTCGCGAAGGGGCTGCTCGAGACCACGCCGGAGGAGTTCCGTCGGGTGGTGGAGGTGAACCAGACCGGGGTGTTCCTCGGCATGGCGGCGGTGGCGCCGGGAATGCAGCGCCGGGGCGGCGGGGCCATCGTCAACATCTGCTCCACCGCCGGCCTGAAGGGCGGCGGCATGCCGCACGCCTACGCGGCGAGCAAGTGGGCGGTACGGGGGATGTCGCGAGCGGCGGCCTGGGAGCTGGCGCCGTACGGCATCCGGGTTAACGCCGTGTGCCCCGGCGTCATCGACACGCCGATGATCGAGGGCGGCGCGGAGACGCTGGACCGGCTGGCCAAGCTGATCCCGTCCGGCCGGGTCGGCGCGCCCGAGGAGGTGGCGCGTCTCGTCCTATTCCTGGCGGGGGACGCCAGCAGCTACGTCTCCGGCGCCGAGATCACCGTCGACGCCGCCTACACGGCCTGAGGCGTCGGATGCTGTTCGCCATCTGGTGCCGGGACGCCCCTGGCGCGCAGTTCAGACGCGCTGCCGCGCTGGCGGAGCACCGCCGCTACGTCGACCGCTGGGCCGCCTCGCTCCTGCTGTCCGGGCCGCTGCTCGCCGAGGACGACGTCACCCGCTGCGGGCAGCTGTTCGTGCTCGACGTCGCGGACCGAACGAGCGCCGAGGCGTTCTTGGCGGGTGACCCGTTCACGGCGGCGGAGGTGTTCGGGGAGACCAAAATCTGTTCGTTCCAGCCCGTCTTCCGCGACGGCCGCCGTACCTGAGCGTTCCACCCACGGTCGGCCTCCGCCGCCGGCACGCCGGCGTGCGGACCCTGGTGCTCGCCCACGACCGCGAGATCCGGGTGGTCAACCGACGGCGTGTTCCTGCGCGAGCCGACCCCCGACCCTGCCATTGACTACCAGCGGCAGCGGTGAGTGTGCACGGTGTCCCGACACAGGGCGAACGCTGTCTCGAGACAACACATGGTCGGGATGGCGGGATTCGAACCCACGACCTCTTCGTCCCGAACGAAGCGCGCTACCAAGCTGCGCCACATCCCGCGACCGCCGGGAAGTCTACCGGGTGGCGACCAGGGTGAGCAGGGTCGCTTCCGGCGGGCAGGCGAACCGGACCGGCGTGTACGGCGAGGTGCCGAGCCCGGCCGACACGTGCAACCACGCCGGGTCGGTGCCCGCTCCCCAGCGGGAGAGCCCGCGGGCTCGAGCCCGATCCAGGCCGCAGTTGGTGACCAGGGCGCCGTAGAACGGGACCCGCAGCTGGCCGCCGTGCGTGTGTCCCGCGAGCATCAGCCGGTAGCCGTCGGCCGCGAACCGGTCGAGCACCCGGGGCTCGGGCGAGTGCAGTACGCCGAGGGCGAGGTCGGCGGCGGGGTCCACCGGGCCGGCCACCGCGTCGTACCGGTCGAGCCCGATGTGGGAGTCGTCCACGCCGGCGAGCTCGATCCGCAGGCCGGCGACCGGAAGACTGGCCTTGACGTTGACGAGGTCGCGCCAGCCGGCCGCCGCGAAGGAGTCCCGCAGGTCGCGCCACGGCAACGAGGGTCCGAACTGGTGGCCGCGGCTGTCCGGGAGCAGGTAGCGAGTCGGGTTCTTCGGCATCGGTGCGTACCGGTCGTTGGAGCCGAGGACGAACGCACCCGGCCGCTCAAGCAGCGGACCGAGCGCGTCCATCAGAGCCGGCATGGCCTCCGGGTGCGCGATGCTGTCCCCGGTGTTGACCACCAGGTGCGGATCGAGCCGGTCCAGTGCCCGCACCCAGTCCTGCTTCGCCCGCTGAGAAGGCGTGAGGTGCAGGTCGGAGATGTGCAGCACCCGCAACGGCCCGGCCCCGGTGCGCAGCACGGGCACGTCGACCGTCCGCAGTCGAAAGGCGCGGACCTCGTACCCGGCGGCGTACGCGAGGGAAGCCGCGCCGGCACCGACGATCCCGAGCGGTACGGCGGAAAGCAGCCGCATCGGCTAGGCGTTCGGGGGCGGGCTGGTGGATCGCGGCGACGGCTTCGGCGGCGGCCCCTTCGAGGGCGGCGGGGGCGAGGGCCGTGGCGACACCGACGGCGGTGGTGACGGCGACGGCGGTGGTGGCGGGGGCGGCGGCGGGGGAAGCGTCCGGCCGTTGGTCAGGTAGATCGTCACGGTGGCGCCCGGGATCGCCCCGCCGCCGACGCCCGGCCGGGTGAAGCCCACCGAGCCGGGCACTCCGCCGGCCGGCACCCGAATCGGGGACACCACGCCGGCCAGCCCGGCCTGGCGCAACACCGCTAGCGCGTCGGCCGGGGACAGCCCGCGCAGCGCCGGGACCGCGATGGTGCGGCCCCGCGCGACGGTCGGGTCCGCCGCCGAGAAGTCGACGACCGGTACGCCGGCCAGCGCCGCTCCCATGGTGGCCCGCCAGATCGGCGCCGGCAGCGAGCCGCCGTACACGCCAGGGTGGTAGAGCCGACCGTTGATCTTGACATCTTGGAGCTTCAGCCGACCGAACGGGTCGCCCATCCAGACCGCGGCCGCGAGCTGCGGGGTGTAGCCGGCGAAGAGCGCGCCGTTGAAGCCCTGCAGCGTCCCGGTCTTGCCGGCTGCTGGTCGGCCGATCGAGGCACCGGTGCCGGTGCGGCGCGGGTTCGGGCCGTCGATGACCCCGCGCAGCACCGAGGTCACGGTGTCGGCGATGCCCGGCTCGATCGCCGCGTTGCAGCTCTCGGCGCCGGTGGAGAACTTGCGGCCGCGGCCATCGGTCACCGACAGCACCGCCAGCGGCTTGCAGTAGCGGCCGTGGGCGGCGAAGGTGGCGTAGGCGTTCGCCAGCGCCAGCGGGCTGACCGTGTTGGTCCCCAGGGTGAACGACGGGATCCGCTGCAGCGGCTTGAGCCCGTCCTTGGCGGTCATCTGCCGCAGCCCCATCGCCTCGGCGATGGCGGCCGGCCGCTCCAGCCCGGTGCGTTCCTCGAGCTGGACGTAGTAGGTGTTCACCGACTCCCAGGTCGCGTTGATCATGTCGAAGACGCCGGCCTCACTGTCGCCGGCGTTGCTCGGCTCGTACGGCGTCTTGCCATCGGAGAGCTTGAAGACCTTGGAGGTGTACTTCTGCGGCGCGTTGATCCGCAGGGACAGCGGTATCCCCTCCTGGAGGGCCGCGGCGAGCACGAAGACCTTGAACGTCGACCCGGCCTGGAAGCCGGTGCTCCCACCGGTCGCCAGGTTGACCCGGGTCTGCCCCTTGGTGCTGCCGAAGGTGCGGTTGACGGCCATCGCCTGGATCCGGCCGGTGCCGGGCTCGATCACGTCGACGGTGGCGGCGAACGGGCTGGTACGGGGTACGGCGGAGTCCACGGCCGCCTGGGCGGCCGACTGGACCTTCGGGTTGAGCGTCGTACGGATCGTCAGTCCGCCGCGCAGCAGCAGCAGCCTGCGCGACTGCTTGTCGGCACCGAGGGCCGGGTCGTTCTTGACCTCGTTGAGGACGTAGTCACAGAAGAACGGCGTCAGCGTGCCCTCGCACCCGTTGGTCGTGCGGGTGACCCGCAGCCCGAGCGGCTTCGCCAGCTCCTGCGCCTCCTGCGCGGGGGTGATGTAGCCGAGCTCGCGCATCCGGCTCAGCACGGTGTTGCGCCGGGCGAGAGCGGCCTCCGGGTGCCGGGTCGGGTCGTACGCCGTCGGGTTGCGGACCACCCCGGCCAGCAGCGCGGCCTGGCCGAGGTTGAGCCGGTTGACCGGCGTACCGAAGTAGTGGCGGGCTGCGCTGCCCACGCCGTAGGCGCCGCTGCCGAAGTAGGCGATGTTGAAGTAGCGCTCGAGGATCTGGTCCTTGGTCAGCCGCTGCTCGAGCGCCAGCGCGTAGCGCGCCTCGCGCAGCTTGCGGGCGACCGTCCGGTCGGAGGCCGCCCGCCGTTCGACGTCGGTCCTGGCGCTCTCGATCAGGACGTTCTTCACGTACTGCTGGGTGATCGTCGAGCCGCCCTGCAGGACGCTGCCGGCCTGGCTGTTGGTGACCAGCGCCCGCCCCAGGCCCTTCATGTCAAGGCCATTGTGCTCGTAGAACCGGGAGTCCTCGATCGCGATCAGGGCGTTGCGCATCGCCGGTGTCACCTGGGCCAGCGTCACGTTGATGCGGTTCTCGTCGTAGAAGGTGGCAAGGACGCGCCCGTCGGCGGCGAGGATCCGGGACGGCTGCGGCAGCGGGGAGGTGCGCAGCTCGCTCGGGAGCAGCGAGAAGGAGTCGGCTCCACTCTTGGCGGCGAGCCCGAGCCCGCCGACGACCGGCATCAGCAGTCCCGCGGCCATCACGCCGCTGACGGTGCTCAGCGCGAGCAGCTTCGTCGTGCGCTGCAGCAGCGGGTCCACCCGCGCGTCGTCGCCGTAGCTGCGCACGGCCGCCAGGAAGGGCATGCGACCAGCGTACGGCGCGGGATGCCGGTGCAGCCGGATGCGCCGGAGACGACGAGCGCGGGCGGCCAGCTGGCTCAGTCGGACCATCACAGAATGGGCCGAACGGGGGCTGACGTCCCGCCCGTCCCGTTCGTACCGTCAACTTACGACGGCGAGGTGCCGGCCGGCCTTGGCTTCCCCCGGGCCCACACCCTGCTCGAAGGACGACGTGGTCATGGTTGTGACGGACTGGACGGCGAGCGCCGCCTGCAAGAGCTCCGACCCGGACGAGCTGTTCGTCCAGGGTGCGGCGCAGAACCGCGCGAAGGTGGTCTGCATGGGGTGCCCCGTGCGCACCGAGTGCCTGGCCGACGCGCTGGACAACCGGGTCGAGTTCGGGGTGTGGGGCGGGATGACCGAGCGCGAGCGGCGGGCGCTGCTGCGCCGCCGGCCCAACGTCACCTCCTGGTGGCAGCTGCTGGAGACCGCCCGGCGCGAGTTCGAGACCACCGGCAAGGCACTGCCGCGGGCGGTCTGACCCGATCACGCCGCTGCGAGATCATGCCGGGGTCGCCGGCGACTCCGGCACCGCGAGGTCCCGGCCCACCTCCCGCAAACCCTCCAGGTCGTGCACGTCGCCGGCGAGCGCGCCCACCTCGCTGACCGCCACCGTCGGGTGGGCGGCGGTGAACCGCTCCAGCAGCCGCCGCTCCCGGGCGGCCAGCGTCACCCGCTCGGCGTGCACCCGCAGCATCCCGGCCGTCAGCGGATGCCCGCCGTCCTCCTCGAGGTTCTCCACCGCCGCGATGGCTCGCTCCGCGCGCAGCCCCGGGATGGCGCTGGCGTGCACGCGGTTGAGCACCAGCCCGGCGAGCGGCATCGACTCCGCGGAGAGCCGGTCGACGAAGTACGACGCCTCCCGCAGGGCGTCGCGCTCGGGCGCGGCGACCACGACGAACGACGTACCGGGGGACTTCAGCAGCCGGTAGGTCGCCTCGGCCCGCTCGCGGAAGCCGCCGAACATCGTCTCCAGCGACGCGACGAACGTGCTCAGGTCGGCGAGCACCGCCGTACCGACGACCTTGGTGAGCACGTTGCTGAACGCGCCCATACCGATCGTGAGCAGCTTGGTGTACGCGCGGCCGCCCGCCTTTGTGGGCGCCACCAGCACCCGCAGCACCCTGCCGTCGAGGAACCGGGACAGCCGCTCAGGGGCGTCCAGGAAGTCCAGCGCGGACCGGGTCGGCGGCGTGTCGACGACGATCAGGTCGAAGCTCCCGGTGGCCCGCAGCTGTCCGAGCTTCTCCATCGCCATGTACTCCTGGGTGCCGGCGAAGCTCGCCGACAACGACTGGTAGAAGGGGTTCGCCAGGATCTGCTCGGCCCGACCGGCATCGGTGTGGGCCTCGACGATCTCGTCGAAGGTCCGCTTCATGTCCAGCATCATCGCCAGCAGCTCGCCGCCGGCCCTCGCGTCGATGTCGCCCACCCGCCGCGGGACGTTGTCCAGCTCGGTCAGGCCCATGGCCTGGGCCAGCCGGCGGGCCGGGTCGATGGTCAGGACGACGACCTTGCGTCCCCGCTCGGCGGCCCGGAGCGCCAGCGCGGCGGCCGTCGTGGTCTTGCCGACGCCGCCCGCGCCACAGCAGACGAGGACCCGCGCGCTGTCGAGCAGCTCGTCGATGCGCAGGCGGGGGGGTGCGGGCCGGGCCCCGGTGGTGCGTGGCGTCACGCCGCGCCCTGCTCTCGCAGCAGGTCGGCCAGCCGGTAGAGGGCGCCCAGGTCGACCGAGTCGGGGAGCTGCGGCAGCTCGTAGGTCGGCCGGGCCAGGGCCGCGAGCTTGTCGCGCTCCTTTTCCTCCAGCGCCACCCGGCTGGCGTGGTCGGCTGCCTCCGCGAGGAGCGCGTCGACGGTGGGTCGCCCGGCCCGCACCCCTGCGGCAGCCAGGCCGCGTTCCACCTCCTCGCGCTCGAGGCTGCCGTTGGCTGCCCGGAGCAGGTCGGCCGGCTCCAGCAGCGGCTCCCGCATCCGGTTGACGACCACCGCGCCGAGGGGCAGCCGCGACCGCCTCAGCTCGGCGGCGCCGTCGAGGGTCTCCTGCACCGGCATCTCCTCGAGCAGCGTGACGAGGTGCACCGCGGTCCCCGGCGACCGCAGCAGCCTCATGACCCCTTCGGCCTGGCCCCGGATCGGCCCCATCCGGGCCAGCCCGGCCACCTCGGAGTTGACGTTGAGGAACCGGGAGATCCGCCCGGTGGGCGGGGCGTCCATGACCACGGCGTCGTACGCCGGCCGGCCGTTGACCCGGCGGGTGGTGGCCTCCTTCACCTTGCCGGTGAGCAGGACGTCGCGCATGCCGGGCGCGATCGTGGTGATGAAGTCGACGGCCCCAAACCGCTTGAGCGACTTCCCGGCCCGCCCCAGGTTGTAGAACATCTCGAGGTACTCGAGCAGCGCCTCCTCGGGGTCTACCGCGAGCGCGTGGACCGAACCGCCGTCGCGGGCGAGCGCCACCCGCCGCTCCTCGTACGGCAGCGGCGGTACGTCGAAGAGCTGGGCCAGCCCCTGGCGGCCTTCGACCTCGGCCAGCAGCACCCGCCGGCCGCCGGCGGCCTGGGCCAGGGCCAGCGCCGCGGCCACGGTGGTCTTCCCGGTCCCACCCTTGCCGGTGACCACGTGCAGCCGTACGCCGTCGAAGTCACCCACGGGCGGCCAGCGTAGAGGCCGGTAACGATCCGGCCCCGGCGCGCAGGAGATCGAGCGCGGACGGCGAACCTGACCGGCATGACGGACCACCGCCCGGCGTACGCCGCGGGCGAGCACGACTGGCGCGCGCGTGCGACCTGCTGCAACGCCAACGCGACATTCTTCTTTCCCCCGAACCACTTCGAGCGCAAGCCGGAGAAGGACACCCGGGAGGCGGTGGCGCGAGCCCTGTGCCGGTCCTGCCCGGTGCAGGCCGAGTGCCTGCGCTACGCGCTGCGGGCCGGGGAGTCGCACGGGATCTGGGGCGGCATGAACGAACTGCAGCGCGCCCGTCTCCGCCGGCGGGTCATCGCCTGACCGTATCGGCGACCCTTCCGACGGCATCGCTCGACCAGCTGCCCATCGTGCCGGCCGTGTCGCTTGTGCTCAGGGGGCTTGCCTCCCTGCCGACCATCTGCCCGCTGAACTCGAGTTGTCTGCAGACATAGATATATCCATCAGGTACTCGACCGGGACAGGACCACCCTCCGGCCCGCATGGTCAGGTGCTCGAGCCGGCGCTGAACGTAGTTCGGCAACATGGTTGAGCGCTCCGACCCGACAAGGGCTTTCTGGTGGAGCAATCTCGATTCTGGATCGCGTTGTCCACCGCATTGTGCTGCCAGAAGGTTTCGGAGATTGGCTTGGTCGAGAGGACGACCCTGGTCCGCTGGCACTGGAACTGGAGGGGGCCGGCCGGGGGTGACTTCCCCAGAGGCGGCTCGGTACTGTCCCCGGCATGCAGAAGTGGGAGTACGCGACCGTGCCGCTGCTGGTCCACGCGACCAAGCAGATCCTCGACAACTGGGGCGAGGACGGCTTCGAGCTGGTAACGGTGATCCCCGGACCCAACCCCGACCAGCTGGTCGCCTACCTCAAGCGGCCGCGGCCGTGAGCGGGCCTGAGGAACGCCTCGCGGAGCTGGGGCTCAGCCTGCCGGCGGTGGTGCCGCCGGTCGCGGCGTACGTCCCGGCGGTCCGCAGCGGGAGCCTGGTGTGGACCTCCGGTCAGCTGCCGATGGTCGAGGGCAAGATGCCGGCGACGGGCAAGGTCGGCGCGGAGGTGGACGCTGACCAGGCCAAGGAGCTGGCCCGTACCTGCGCGCTCAACGCGCTGGCCGCGATCAAGGCGGAGGTCGGCGACCTGTCCGCCGTACGCCGGGTCGTCAAGGTGGTCGGCTTCGTCGCGAGCGCGCCAGAGTTCACCGGGCAGCCGGGCGTCGTCAACGGCGCCAGCGAGCTGCTCGGCGAGGTCTTCGGCGACGCCGGCCGGCACGCCCGCAGCGCCGTCGGCGTGGTCGCGCTTCCCCTGGATGCCCCGGTCGAGGTCGAGCTCGTCGTCGAGGTCGGCTGAGCCGATGCAGGTCCTGACCGGTGCCGGGAAGTTCACCTCGCCCGGCGGCGACCCCAACCACTTCGTCGAGCAGCTGCGGGTCGCCGACCTGAGCGTCGGCACGTACTCCATCCCAGCGGGGGGGCTCGACGACCAGTCGCCGCACGCCCAGGACGAGGTGTACGTCGTGACGTCCGGGAGTGCGACGCTGCGCGCCGGCAGCGGGTCGGCTGCACTGGAGCGCGGCTCGGTCGTCTACGTGCCGGCCGGTGAGGACCACCGGTTCACCGACGTGACGGAGGACCTGGCCCTGCTGGTGCTGTTCGCGCCGCCGTACACGTCGCGGGCATGAGGGAAGCGGGCGACGTGAGCTCGCTGCCGGCCGAGTACGCCGAGCGGGTGCGGGCGTTCGCTGCCGGCGAGCTCGAGCCGGCGCCGCCGCGGGCCGCCGCCACGGTGATCCTGCTGCGCGACGCCGAGCCGCCGCCCGGCGTCGAGGTCTACCTGCTGCGCCGGGTTGTCTCGATGGCCTTCGCGGCCGGCATGCACGTCTTTCCCGGCGGGTCGGTCGACGGCCGCGACGCCGAGCTGCCGGACTCCGCCTGGGTGGGCCCGCCGCCCTCGGCCTGGGCCGGGCTGCTGAACGCCGACGACGCGCTGGCCAAGGCGCTGGTGTGCGCCGCCGTACGGGAGACCTTCGAGGAGTCCGGCGTACTGCTCGCCGGGATCTCTCCGACCGACGTGGTGGCCGACACCCGCAGCGCGGACTGGGAGGCCGACCGGCGGGCGCTGCTCGACCGATCGCTGTCGATGGCCGAGCTGCTGGAGCGCCGCGGGCTGGTGCTGCGGTCGGACCTGCTCCGGGCCTGGGCGCACTGGATCACCCCGGAGATCGAGCCGCGTCGCTACGACACCCGGTTCTTCGTCGCGGCGCTGCCGGTCGGGCAGCGCACCCGGGACGTCGGCGGCGAGGCCGACCGGGTGGCGTGGGCCTCCCCTGCCGAGGCACTGGACGCCCGGACCCGTGGGACCGTGGGCTTGATGCCCCCGACCGCCGTCACCCTGGAAGAGCTCCGCGCGTACGCCGACGTGGCGGCGGTGCTCGGTGCGGCCCCGAGCCGGGACCTCAGGCCACGGATGCCGCGGATCGTGGTCGTGAGCGGAGAACCCCGCATCGTGCTGGTCGAGCCGGGCTCGTGACCGACCGGCCGACACCCCGCGCCCAGCGGCTGCTGGCGCCCAACCCCGGCCCGATGACCCTCGAGGGCACCAACACCTGGCTGCTCGCGGAGCCCGGCGCCACCCGCGCCGTCCTGGTGGACCCCGGCCCGGACGACGAGCGGCACCGGACCACGCTGCTCTCCGCGGCGGCGGCGCGCGGGCTCCAGATCGCGCTGGTGCTGCTGACGCATGGCCACCCGGACCATGCCGATGGCGCCGAGCGGCTCACCGCGGCGACCGGTGCGCCGGTGCGGGCGTTCGATCCGGCGTACCGGATCGGCGCCGACGGGCTCGCCGACGGCGACGTCGTGACGCTGGACGGGCTGGATCTCGAGGTGGTCGCGACCCCCGGGCACACCAGCGACTCGGTCTGCCTCCTTATTCGAGCGGACCGTGCGCTGCTGACCGGGGACACGCTGCTCGGGCGTGGCTGGACCGTGGTGGCGCACCCCGACGGCAGGCTCGCCGACTACCTGTCCTCGCTCCACCGGCTGCGGTCGCTCTGCGCTGACCGGCCGGTGCAGACCCTGCTGCCCGGTCACGGACCGATCCGGACGGACCCGGTGGAGGTGATCGACGGCTACCTCACGCATCGGGCCGAGCGGCTGGCGCAGGTGCAGCGGGCGGTCGGGGCCGGCGCCACCGATGCGGCGGACGTCGTACTCCGGGTGTACGCCGAAGTGGACCCGGCGCTGTGGCCGGCGGCGGAGCAGAGCGTCCGCGCCCAGCTCGACTACCTCAGCGGCCGCCGAGGCGCTGGCTGAGCCGCTGGCGGCGCCAGTACCGGTCCAGCGCGGGGCTCAGCCCCTCGGCGACGTAGGTCTCGATCTCCTCGGGCCGGGCCGACTCCAGGAACTCGTCGAGGTGCTGGCCGAAAGCCTCGCTGCGCAGTGGTCGCTCGATCCGCTCCATGCCCAGCATCAAGCTGAGCAGCAGCAGCGGAAACGCGGCTGTGACCAAGAGCATGATCACCACTCCCAGGAACACGGTTCAGGGCTCGGTACGCCGCACGGCGCTCACGACTCGCTGGGCGGGCCGGCCTGTTCCGGCACCTCCGGAAGGGCGGACAGGCAGTCCCGCGGCGACTCCTGGTAGCGGGCCATGAGCTCGCCCGTTGCCGCGGACAGCCGCCGGTGCAACGCGCCGCGGTACGCCGAGAGCTGACGCTCGGCTTTCGACAGGTCGGCGAGCAACCTTGAGGTGTGCTCGTCATCGCCCGGCGCCGGGTCCTGTGCCCAGAGCTGGTCCAGCTCGGGAAGCGGCGGGATGTCGTCGCGCGGCAGCACGTCCAGCAGGGCCCGGCGGCCCTGGTCGATGTGGTCGTTGGACAGCAGCCGCCGCAGCGACACGGCGTTCCCGCCCGCCGCCGTGCTGCCGGCCCCGAGCAGGTCCAGGCGCGCCTGCAGGATCCGCCGCCAGTAGGAGATGCGGTGCTCCTCGTCTACCAACGCCCGCCGGTAGGAGCGCAGTGCGAGCAGGTCGATGTCCGCGAAGGCGGGACTGCGCCGCAGGGTGGCTGGTGTCGAGGCCCCGTATCGGGCCGGTCGGGTGGTCAACGGTGCGCTCCGCTTCTTCGTCCGTCGCCCGGACGGCGGTGGCGACGTAACAGCGGGATCGACGGCGGCGGAGCGGCGCTTGAGCGCGGTCACCCGGACGGGCGAGCCCGACGGCGGACGTAGGCTGACCTGGTGTCCGCTTCCTCCGCAACCGCGGCCAAGGCCGGCCCCGGCCCCGGTGTGGAGACGCCGCTGGCCCGCACCCGACGGGCCCGCCGCATCGCCCGGGAGCTGGCGGTCCTGCACCCCGATGCGCACTGCGAGCTGGACTTCGCCGGTCCCCTGCAGCTGGTTGTCGCGACCATCCTGTCCGCGCAGACCACCGACGTCCGAGTCAACAGCGTCACCCCCGGGCTGTTCGCGCGCTACCCCACGGCAGGTGACTACGCCGCCGCCGACCGGACCGAGCTCGAGAACCTGATCCGTCCCACCGGGTTCTTCCGGGCCAAGGCCGCAAGCCTGACCGGCCTGGGGGCCGCCCTGTGTGAGCGGTACGACGGCGAGGTACCCGGGCGGCTGGCCGACCTGGTGACGCTGCCGGGAGTGGGGCGAAAGACCGCGAACGTGGTGCTCGGCAACGCCTTCGGCGTACCGGGGCTGACCGTCGACACCCACTTCGGGCGGCTGGCGCGCCGCTTCGCCTGGACGGCGGAGGACGACCCGGTCAAGGTCGAGCAGGACGTCGCCCGGCTGGTCCCGCGGCGGGAATGGACCGACCTGTCGCACCGGCTGATCTTCCACGGCCGGCGGATCTGCCACGCCCGCAAGCCCGCCTGCGGTGCGTGCGTCCTCGCCCGGCTCTGTCCCTCCTACGGGCTCGGTCCGACCGATCCGGAGGTGGCCGGCCGGCTGGTCAAGGGTGCGGCCACCGTGACGGTGCCGGCGTGAGGTGTCGGCTCGCCATCGCCGCGGCCGTGATCCCGCTGCTGGCCGGCTGCGCCGCCGGCTCGTCCGGGTCCCGCTCCTCGAGCGCCAGTGCTGCACCGTCGACCCAGCAGCTCAAGGTCCGGGCCGCGCTCGACCCGTGCCCTGCCGGGGCCACCCGCCCGGCGACCGCGGTGGGGCAGCTGCCCGACCTCGAGCTGCGCTGCCTCGGCGACGGGCCGGCGGTACGGCTCTCCGCGCTGCGCGGGGTGCCGACCGTGGTCAACCTCTGGGCGGCCTGGTGCGCGCCCTGCCGCACCGAGGCGCCGGCCTTCCAGCGGCTGCATGCCGCGGCGGGCGACCGGGTGCGGGTGCTCGGCGTCCTGACGGAGGACACCGACCGGGACGCCCTCGACGCCGCCGCGCACCTCGGCATCCACTACCCGTCGGTGGTGGACGGGGACGGCCGGGTGCTCGACCGCACCGGCGTCCGGGCGCTGCCGGTCACCTACTTCGTCGAGCCCTCCGGCCGCAGCCACCGCTACGTCGGCCCGCCGCTCGGGTACGTCGCGCTGCGCGCGCTGGTGGCCCGGCATCTCGGCGTACGGGTGTGAGCGGCGTACGGCGGTGAGCGGCGTACCCGACTGGCTGCGACCGTTGGTGTCGGCCGTCGCGACCGTGCGGCCGGAGCAGCTGAGCCGGCTGCCGCCACCCGCGCGAGCCGGCCGCCGGTCGGCGGTGCTGGTTCTCTTCGGGACGGGTGCGCGCGGGCCGGACCTGCTCCTGATCGAGCGCAGCGCGGCGCTGCGCAGCCACGCCGGACAACCGGCGTTCCCCGGCGGCGCCCTCGACCCGGGCGACGACGGGCCGGTCGCCGCGGCCCTGCGGGAGGCTCGGGAGGAGACCGGCCTGGACCCGGCCGGCGTCGATGTCCTGGCCACGTTGCCGGCGCTGACCGTGCCCCCGAGCGGCTTCGTCGTCGTACCCGTGCTCGCCTGGTGGCGGCAGCCGTCGGAGGTGGGTCCGGTGGACCCGGCCGAGGTCGCCGCCGTGGCGCGGGTGCCGCTCGCCGAGCTGGCCGAGCCGGCGAACCGGGTCGTGGTCCGGCACCCGAGCGGCCGCACCGGACCGGCGTTCGAGGTCGGTGGCCTGCTGGTCTGGGGCTTCACCGCCGGGCTGATCGACCGGCTGCTCGCCCTCGGCGGCTGGGAGCGACCCTGGGAGCCGGGGCCGGCCCGGGAGCTGCCGGCCGAGGTACGCCGGCTGGCCGCCCGGCCGGCCGCCGGCGCCGCCTCGTGAAGCGGCTGGTCGCGGTTGCCGCCACGGTTGCGCTGGTGGGCGCCGGCGCTGGCGCCTGCAGCAACCGGGAGTCACCTCGCGCGCACCCCAAACGCACTCCGGGGCCGCCGGTCGTCGCCTCCTCCGGAGCGGGCGGCGTACAGGTGGTCACCATCGAGGTGGACGACGGGCTGCGGTTCCGGCCCTCGGTGGTGGAGATGCGGCCGGGCAAGCTGCTCGTCCGGCTGCACGACGGCGGGGACACCCCGCACAACCTGCGCTTCGCGGACTCCGACCGCGGGATCGCCAACGTCGAGAGCGGGCAGACCAGCGAGGCGACCTTCACGGTGACCTCTCCCGGTACCTATTCGTTCGTATGCACCTACCACGAGCGGCTCGGCATGCGGGGCTCCCTCGTCGTCCGCTGATCCGCACCTACGCTGAGCAGGTGCGCGGGGACGTGCTCGACCTGGTGCTCCTGCTCGCGGCGGCCGCCTTCGCGATCTCGGGTTACCGACGCGGCTTCGTGGTCGGCGTCCTGTCCCTGGTCGGCTTCCTCGGCGGCGCCGCGGTGGGGGCGCACTTCGCCCCCGAGCTGGCGGCGCGCTACCTGTCGCGGCTCGATCCGGCGGTGGCCGGGCTGATCGTGGTGCTCGGTGCCGCGACGCTCGGTCAGCTGCTGGCCGCCGCGGTGGGTGCCGCCGTACGCCGTCGGCTCATCTCGGCACCGGTGCGGTTCTTCGACTCGGCCGCCGGTGCGGTCATCAGCGTGACGGCGCTGGTGGTGGTCGCCTGGCTGCTGGGGACCGCGGTGGCCAACTCCTCGATGACCGGGCTGGCTCGTCAGGTCCAGCGCTCACGGGTGCTGACGACCGCGGACTCGCTGATGCCGGATGCGGCCCGGACCTGGTTCTCCTCCTTCCGGCGCCTGATCGACTCCGACGGCCTTCCGCAGGTCTTCGGACGGTTGGGCGGCGAGCGGGTGGTCCGCGTCCCACCTCCCGACCCGAAGGTCGCGGCTTCGGCGGCGGTCCGCGTGGCCCGGACCCAGGTCGTCAAGGTCGTCGGCGTGGCGGCCGGCTGCTCGCGGCAGCTCGAGGGCTCCGGCTTCGGCTACGCCCCGCAGCGGGTGATGACCAACGCCCATGTGCTGGCCGGCGTACGGCGGCCGCGGGTGCAGGTCGGCGGTGTCGGGCCATGGCTTCCCGCCACCGTGGTGCTCTACGACTCCGACCGCGACGTGGCGGTGCTGGCCGTCCCCGGCCTGCGCGGCGCGCCGCTGCGGTTCGCCGGGCCGGCACCGGCCGGTGGCAGCGCGGTGGTCGCGGGCTACCCGCAGAACGGCCCCTTCCGGGCCGAGGCGGCCAGGATCCGCGACACCCAGACCGCCCGCGGGCCGGACATCTACCACCGGACCACGGTCACCCGGTCGATCTACTCGGTGCGTGCGCTGGTCCGCCCGGGCAACTCCGGCGGCCCGCTGCTCGCTCCCGACGGCAGGGTGTACGGCGTGGTGTTCGCGGCCGGCGTCGCCGATCCCACCACCGGCTACGCGCTCACGGCGGCGGAGGTGGGCGACGACGCCCGCGCGGGTGCGACCGCGACCGCGACGGTCGGCACCGGCGGCTGCGACTAGATCAATGTGCCCGCTACCCCACCCACCGGCCGATTTCGTGGGGTACGGCGCACAATGATCACCGCTCGTCCGTGGTCGGGTCGGACCTTAGAACAGCGGCGTCCGCGTTGTACTCGGCACCGGTCAGCCGCAGCCGCAGCTGGTCGTCCAGGTCGGCGAGCCCGGCGGTCTCGATCCGGTCGGCGAGGGCGTCGGCGGCGGCGAGCAGCCTGGCCACGGCGATGCCGTACGGCGGGCGTGCGGCGTACGGCTCGATCCGGCGCCGGCCGCGGTGCAGCAGCGCGACAGCCCCGGTTGCGTTGCCGCGCTGGGCATGGGTGAGTCCCACGGCGAGCTGCGCGAGGCCCTGCCAGAGCGACCGTTCCGCCGGCGCTGCCGCCTTCCAGGCGCCCTCCAGCACCTCGTGAGCCGCGAACGGCGAGCCGGCCTGCAGCAGCCGGTCGGCCTCCGCAAGCGCCTCGGCCGGTGCCAGCAGGAGATCCTCGGACACCCTGGGTACGCCGGTGGCGCCCCGTGGCAGTGGCCGCCCGGCGGCGTCGCGGGGGCGTGCGTTGCGGGCCCGCCCGCCGGTGTCACGGTCGCGGCCCAGCTCAGCCACGGTCCTGCTCACCCGCCCACCGGACCAGCAGTGAGTTGACCGCGTCCGGCGCCTCCTCCTGCGGAAAGTGACCGACGCCCTCGAGCAGGTGCCACTCGTAGGGGGCTGCGACCCACTCGCCGCTACCGGCGGCGACGGACGGCGGCAGCGCACGGTCCGCGGCGCCGTGGACCTGCAGGGTCGGCGTACCGGTGGGGACGCCCGTGGCCCGGGCGTAGCGCAGCCCGTCGGAGCGGACCAGCGAGCGGACCGCCCAGCGGGAGTACTCCAGGCAGGAGTGCGCCACGCCGGGGATCGACATCGCCTCCCGGTACCGGCCTGCGGCCTCGGCGTCGGGCCACTCTCCTCCGCTCCACGCCGCCAGCAGCCGCTCCACGGCGGCCGCGTCGTCTCGGGTCAGGTAGCGCTCGGCGAGCCGGGGAGCCTGGAAGCCGAGCAGCTGCCGGCCGGCACCCAGCGCAGGGTGGAGGCCCCCGGGCAGCGCCCCTCGCAGCCGGCGCGGGTGAGCGGCGGCGAGCACGACGAGCCGGCGTACGACGGAGGGGTGCAGGCTGGCCATGGACCAGCCGAGCAGCCCACCCCAGCCGGTGCCGGCGACGACGGCGTCGCGTTCGCCGAGTGCGCGCACCATGCCGGCGCAGTCGGCGGACAGCGTGAAGGCGTCGTAGCCGCGCGGTGGCTTGTCACTTCCGCCGTAGCCGCGCAGGTCGGGGGCGACGGCGCGGAAGCCGGCGTCGGCGAGCGCGACCAGGGCGTGCCGCCAGCACCACCAGAACTCCGGGAAGCCGTGCAGGAGCAGGACCAGCGGGCCCTCGCCCAGCTCGGCGGCGTGGAAGCGTACGCCGTTCGCGGTGATGTCCCGGTGCGTCCACGGCCCGTCGACGTAGACGACCGACTCCTCGGCGCCGCCCATGGCGCGCAGCCTGGCACACCCGGCGGTCCGCCGAGCTAGTCTCCCGTGCCCAGCCGGCTCGGTGGCGCGACCGTGGGGTGCTTGGCCCACTCGACGTCGTCGCGGACGGTCCGGATGGTGCGCTCGGGCGGGCGGAGGCGCTTGAGCTGGCTCCGGGCGACCAGCGCGAACAGGCCGGCGCTGAAGAGGTAGAGCACGCCGACGATGAGGAACGCCCAGCCGAGCGGGAGCCCGAGGCCGTGCAGCCCGTACACGAGGGCGAACGAGACGAAGATCAGCCCGAGCAGCGCGAGGAAGCCGGCGCCGCCGAGCAGGCCGGCGCCGATGCCGGCGCGCTTGGCCGATGCCGTCAGCTCCAGCTTGGCCAGCTCGATCTCGGAGCGGACCAGGTTGGACAGCTCCTTGCTGGCCCCCGCCACCAGCGAGCCGAGCGACTGCTCGGTGCCCGGCGCCGCACTGGAGCGCCCTACGTCGATCCGCTCGGACATCACGACCCCCTTCGGGTACGCCGGCAGGTGATCCCTCCGCACGTACCCTTGCCGCATTACCCCCGCCCCGGATCGCGACACGCCCACCAGGTTCCGCCGAGGAGCCGGCACCGGCGGCCGGCGGCCGGCCGGTGGAGGAGGAGCCATGACGGTACTGCTCCTCGTCTTCGCCGGCACTCTCATGGTCGGCGTACTGATCAGCGGGCTCGCCCACCGGTCGATCGTGTCCACCGCGTTGCTCTTCCTCGTGGTCGGCTTTCTCGCCGGGTCCGGTGTCACCGGCGTGCTCGATCTCGACCCGCGCAGCCCGCTGGTGATCCGCTTTGCCGAGCTGGCGCTGTTCAGCGTGCTGTTCAGCGACGGCATGCACGCCGGGGTGCGCGACCTGCGGTCCGCCTGGGGGCTGCCCGGCCGGGCGCTGCTGTTCGGGATGCCGCTGACCTTCGCCGGCGGCACGTTGCTCTGCCACCTGCTGGCCGGGCTGACCTGGAACGAGTCGATGCTGGTCGCCGCCGTACTGACCCCGACCGACCCCGTCTTCGCCGAGGCACTGGTGGGTCGCAAGGAGGTGCCGCGCCGGCTGCGGCACCTGCTCAACGTCGAGAGCGGGCTCAACGACGGGCTGGCGCTGCCCTTCGTCCTGGTCCTGCTCTCGCTGGTCTCCACGGAGTCGAGCTCGGGGCTCGGCGTCCTCGGCGAGCTCGCCCTCGGCATCGGCATCGGCATCGCCGTCCCGTACGCCGCTCTCACCGTCGAGGGCCTGCCGATCTTCCGGGCACACGGTCGCTACCAGCCGCTGAACGCCTTCGCCATCGGGCTGCTCGTGCTGGCGCTGTGCTACGCCACGCACGCCAACCCGTTCCTCGCCGCCTTCGCCGCGGGGAGCACGGTGGCCTCGGTCAGCCCGGGGGCGCGGGCCTCCTTCGAGGGCTTCGGCGAGCTGGTCGCCGAGCTGCTCAAGCTGGCCGCGCTGCTGATTTTCGGCGCGCTGCTCTCGCCCGACCTGCTGGCCCGGCTGCCGCTCTCGGCGTACCTGCTCGCCGTGCTGCTGCTGATCCTGGTCCGGCCCGCCGCGCTCTCGCTCTCGCTGCTGGGCAGCTCGCTCGACCGCCGCGAGTGGGTGGCCGCCGCCTGGTTCGGCCCCAAGGGGTTCGCGTCGGTGACCTACGGCCTGCTGGTGCTGCAGTCGGACGCCAGGAACGCCCAGGTGATGTTCGACATCATCGCGGTCACGATCGCGCTGTCGATCATCGCGCACTCCTCCACCGACCTGACCATCACCCGATGGTTCCACGACGAGCGGGTGGATCCGCCGCGGCCACTGCGCCGGCTGCTGGACCGGGCGCGGCCCAACGGCGTCGCCTCCCGGCCGCGCTCCTAGCCGATCCGCCCCGGCTGTCAGGGACAGGCGTCGGGGATCTGCGGAAACCGGTAGCTGTAGCCCAAACCGGTCCATGTCAGGACGAAGACGAACGGCGACGTCTGCGGCGGGTTGGCCATCACCTCGACGCCGAGCCAGTGGCCGTCCCGGCTGGTCACCCGGAGGTTGGAGGTCCGCCCGGAGATGCAGCTGCTCCCCAGCAGCGAGCCGGCCGCCGCCCGGGCGGCGCCGGCGGAGGGCCCGTCGCCGCGGGCGGGGACGACCCCCGTCCGTCCCGAGATGGACTCCGCATGCATCGCTCGGAGGGCCGCCAGCAGTGCGGGTGACATGGGGGTCACCTGCGCCGGGGCCGGCGGTGCCGCCGGAGCCCCGGGTGGCACCGGAGCGGGGTCGCCGTGCGTCCTCGCCGCTACGACGGCGACCGCGGCCAGCGCCACGCCAGCTCCGCCGATGATGCGCACCGGAGCCGGCGCGCGGCGTACCCGTCGGGTGCGCGCGCCGGGGGCGTCGTACCGGTCGGGCCGTCCATCGCTCAGCAGCTCGGGTACGCCGGCCGGCACCGCTCTAGTCCTCCGCCGGTGCGGAGGGCATCCGCTCGCCGATCGCGTTGACCACCGTCGGGTCGGCCAGCGTCGTGACGTCGCCCAGCTCCCGGTGCTCCGCCACGTCGCGGAGCAGCCGGCGCATGATCTTGCCGCTGCGGGTCTTGGGCAGCTCCGGGGTGACGAGGATCTGCCGTGGCTTGGCGATCTTGCCGATCGACCGGGCGACGTGGTCGCGCAGCTCGCGGACGAAGGCCTCCCCGCTCGACTTCTCCTCGGCCACCGAGCCCTTCACCGTGACAAACGCAACGATGCCCTGACCGGTGGTGGGGTCGCTGGCGCCGACCACCGCGGCCTCGGCCACGGAGGGATGGCCGACGAGGGCGTGCTCCACCTCGGTGGTGGAGATCCGGTGACCGGAGATGTTCATCACGTCGTCCACCCGGCCGAGCAGCCAGAGGTCGCCGTCGGCGTCCTTCTTGGCGCCGTCACCGGCGAAGTAGCGACCCTCGAACCGGGACCAGTAGGTGTCCTCGTACCGCTCGTCGTCACCCCAGATGGTGCGCAGCATGCCGGGCCACGGCTCGGTGAGGACGAGGTAACCGCCGCCTCCGTTGCCGACCGGGTGGCCCTCGTTGTCGACCACCTCGGCGCAGATGCCGGGGAACGGCGTCATCGCCGCGCCCGGCTTCGACGCGGTGATGCCGGGCAGCGGGGTGATCATGATGCCACCGGTCTCCGTCTGCCACCAGGTGTCGACGACCGGTGCCGTCCCACCGCCGATGTGCTCCCGGTACCACATCCAGGCTTCCGGGTTGATCGGCTCTCCGACGCTGCCGAGCAGGCGCAGCGAGGACAGGTCGTGCTTGCCCGGCAGCTCGGGGCCCCACTTCATGAAGGTCCTGATCGTGGTCGGCGCGGTGTAGAGCAGCGTCACGCCGTACCGCTCGACGATGGACCACCAGCGGTCCTTGGCGGGGGTGTCCGGCGTCCCCTCGTACATGACGCTGGTCGCGCCGTTGGCGAGTGGCCCGTAGACGATGTAGCTGTGGCCGGTGACCCAGCCGACGTCGGCCGCGCACCAGTAGACGTCGGTGTCCGGCTTGAGGTCGAAGACGTAGCGGTGTGTGGACGCACACTGGGTCAGGTAGCCGCCGGAGGTGTGCAGGATGCCCTTCGGCTTCGCCGTCGTACCGCTGGTGTAGAGGATGTAGAGCGGCTGCTCCGCGTCGAACGCCTGGGCGTCGTGGGTGTCGGGCTGGTGCTCGACGAGCTCGTGCCACCACACGTCGCGGCCCTCGGTCCAGTCCACGTCCTGGCCGGTCCGGCGTACGACGAGCACGCTGCGGACGTCGGGGCAGCTCTCGAGCGCCTCGTCGACGGCCGGCTTGAGGGCGCTCGCCGCCCCGCGCCGGTAGCCGCCGTCGGCCGTGATGACCACCCGGGCGTCGGCGTCGAGGATGCGGCTGCTCAGCGCCTCGGCGGAGAAGCCGCCGAAGACGACCGAGTGGGGGGCACCGATGCGGGCGCAGGCCAGCATCGCGACCACGGTCTCGGGAATCATCGGCAGGTAGATCGCGACCCGGTCACCGGCCTGGACCCCCAGCTCGGTCAGGGCGTTGGCGGCCTGGGCGACCGACCGCTGCAGGTCGGCATAGGTGATGGTCCGGCGGTCATCTTCAGGCTCGCCCTCCCAGAAGAAGGCGACCCGGTCGCCGCGGCCCGCCTCGACGTGCCGGTCGACGCAGTTGACCGCGACGTTGAGCTTCCCGCCGACGAACCACTTGGCGTGCGGCGGCTCCCACTGCAGCGGCTCGGTCCAGTCGCGAGCCCAGGTGAGCTCGCGGGCCTGGTCCTCCCAGAAGCCGATCCGGTCCTTCGCCGCCTGCTCGTAGAGCTCCGGCTGCGCGTTCGCCGTTGCCGCCAGCTCGGCGGGCGGCTCGAAGCGGCGGTCCTCGGTCAGCAGGGCGGACAGCGCGCTCTCCCGCTGCGACTCGCTCATCGGCTCTCCTCGACTGGCCGGCGGATTCCTCCACGCTACGCAGGCCGGCGGCCGGCGCAAGGCCGGCGCGGCTAACCTCCGGTCGATGGCGGTGCCGGATGCCGACCCCCTGGCCGGGCTCCTCGAGCTGCCGGGGGTCGCCGCCGCGGCCGGGTCGGCACGGGCGACCGTCGACCTGCTGCTGGCCCATCAGATGGTGCGCCGCCGTTCGGAGCAGGTGAGCGCCGAGTCGCTCCGGCGGGGAGCCGCCGCCTCCGCCCAGCTGGACGACCTGCCCGGCGATCCGGCCGGCACCGCCCCGGTCGCCGCGATGCGGCTGTACGCCGAGCTCGGCGCGCTGCTGCCGGCCTGGCGACGGGCGCCATGGCAGGCGCTGGCCAGGATGCATGTGCTGGCCGCTCGCGACCGCTCGCCGGACGCCGTCCTCGGCCGGCCCCGGGCCGGCACCGCGGCGGAGGATCCGCTCGGGCTCGGCGCCGTACCACCGCCCGAGGAGGTCGCGGAGCGGCTGGACGGCCTGGCGGAGCTGCTGATCCGGCCGACGGCGACGTCGGCGACGGTGCTCGCCGCCGTCGTACACGGGGAGCTGCTCGTCCTGCGGCCGTTCGCGCTGGGCAACGGGCTGGTGGCCCGCGCCGCGGCCCGCCTCACCCTGGTCGAGAGGGGGCTGGACCCGCGGTCGCTGGGCGTGCCGGAGGTCGGCCACGCCGCGTCGAAGTCGGCGTACGCCGGGGCCGCTCGTGGCTATGCCGCCGGAGGGACCGATGGTGTCGCCGCGTGGCTGGTGCACTGCGCCGCCGCGGTGGAGGCCGGCGCCAGGGAGGGACTGGCCATCTGCGAGGCGCTTCGGCGCGGCTGATGGACCGACTCGTCCGTTATCGGGTGCAGAGAAAGTTTCGCCGCAGACATCCGGGGGATGTCCAACGCGCGAACGACATCTAGCAGAGCTGGTCCGGCTCCACCCCCCCGAAGCCGGATCTGCGACGACCCCCGCCACCCCCCCAGGCGGGGGTCGTCGGCTGTTCGGGGCCCTGTGGACGGTGCCGGGCTGTCCACAGCGAAGGCGCCAGTTGTGCCACCCGTCCTCGCTCTCGGGCAGCGTGGGCTCTCCCGGCTTCGAGGAGAGTTCGTTGGATGCCCCCCGTCCGCGCCCCGCGCGCCCGCTGCTGGTCACCGCCGACCTCGACCTCCTCGACGACGTGCTGCGGCTCGGCGCGGCGGCCGGGGCAGAGCTCGATGTGGCCGCCGATCCCGTCGCGGCCCGCGCGGCCTGGGGTGCTGCTCCGGTCGTGCTGGTCGGCGGCGACCTGGCGGAGCTGGCTGCCGGATCCCGGCTGCCGCGGCGCGACGAGGTGGTGATCGTCGGAACGGACCTCGATGACGCCGAGGTGTGGCGGCGCGCGGTCGCGCTGGGGGCCGACCACGTGGTCTTCCTGCCCGACGCCGAGTCCTGGCTGGTCGACCTGCTGGCGGATGCGGCCGAGGGTCGCCCGCGCGCGGCTCCGGTGGTCGGCGTCCTGGGCGGCCGCGGTGGTGCCGGCGCCACGAGTCTGGCCGCCGCGCTGGCCGTGACCGCGGTGCGGTCGGGGCGGCGGACGATGCTCGTGGACGCCGACCCGTTGGGTGGCGGGATCGACCTCGTGCTCGGAGGCGAGTCGGCCGGCGGCCTGCGCTGGCCGGAGCTCGCCGGCACCCGCGGCCGGGTCAGTGGTACGGCGTTGCGCGACGCGCTGCCGCGGGTCGAGGAGCTGACGGTCCTGTCCTGGGACCGCGGGGACGCTCTGAGCATCCCGCCGGAGGCGATGGTGGCGCTGCTCGGGGCGGCCGAACGCGGCAGTGACCTGGTGGTGGTCGATCTGCCACGCCGGACCGACGATGCCGCGCGATGCGCGATGGAACGCACCGCCGTCGCCCTCCTCGTCGTACCGGCGGAGGTGCGGGCGGCGGCGGCCGCTGCCCGGGTGGCGACCTCGGCGGGGCTGTACTGCCGCGATCTGCGGGTCGTCGTCCGCGGACCGGCGCCGGCCGGCCTGCCGGCCGAGGCGGTGGCCGACTCGCTCGGGCTGCCGCTGGCGGGGTTCCTCAAGCCCGAGCCGGGCATCGCGGCGGCGCTCGAGCGGGGGGAGCCGCCGGCCCGCCGGGGCCGGGGGCCGCTGGCGGCGTTCTGCGGCGGCTTCCTCGAGCAGCTGCTCCCGCCGGCCGGACGTTCCGCGGCGTGAGCGGGCCGGACGCCGACCTGCTGGCCCGGGTGCGGGGCCGGTTGGCGGCCGACGGAGCCGAGCCGACGCCGGCGACGGTGGCGCTCGCCCTGCGCACCGAAGGAGCGCTGCGGGGGGACTCCCAGCTCCTCTCGGTCCTGTCCGGGCTGCAGTCCGAGCTGGCCGGCGCCGGTCCGCTCGAGCCACTGCTGCGCGACCCGCAGGTGACCGACGTGCTGGTCAACGGCCCGGACGAGGTATGGGTCGACCGGGGCGGCGGCCTGGTCCGCGCGGGCGTGCGGTTCCCGGATGAGGCAGCTGTACGCCGGCTGGCGCAACGGCTGACCGCGGCCACCGGGCGGCGGCTCGACGACGCACAGCCCTTCGCCGACGCACGCCTCGCCGGCGGCACCCGGCTGCACGCCGTACTCCCGCCGGTATGTCCCAGTGGCACCTGCCTGTCCCTTCGCGTCCCGCGCAAGATCGCCTTCACCCTCGACGAGCTCGCCGCGGCAGGGTCGCTGGCGCCGCCGGTTACGGCCCTGCTGCGGGCCCTGGTGGTCTCTCGGCTGGCCTTCCTCGTCAGCGGTGGCACCGGCACCGGCAAGACCACCCTGCTCTCCACGTTGCTGGGCTTGGCCGACCCCGGCGAGCGGATCGTGCTCGTGGAGGACTCCGGCGAGCTGAGACCGGACCGGCCGCATGTCGTGCGGCTGGAGTCCCGGCCGCCCAACCTCGAAGGGGCGGGCGCGATCACCCTGCGCGACCTGGTGCGGCAGGCGCTGCGGATGCGTCCGGACCGGCTCGTCGTCGGCGAGGTTCGTGGAGCCGAGGTCGTCGACCTGCTGGCGGCGCTCAACACCGGGCACGAGGGCGGCTGCGGCACCGTGCACGCCAACAGCGCCTCCGACGTACCGGCCCGGCTGGAGGCGTTGGCGCTGGCCGCCGGGCTGGGGCGGGAGGCGCTGCACAGCCAGCTGGCCGCGGGCGTCCACGCGCTGGTCCACCTGACCCGAGACCCGACCGGCGTACGCCGCGTCGCCGAGGTGCGCGTGCTGGGCCGCGGGCCCGACGGTCTGGTCACTGCGGAGCCCGCCTTCGTGGTGACCGGGCAGGGGTCTCGTCCAGGGTCCGGCGCGGACCGACTCGGCGACCTGCTGCGCTCGCGCGGCCTGCGCTGGCCGCTCGGATGAGCGCGGTTGCGCTGGTGGCGACGTGCTGCGCCGTGGCGGCCTGCTGGGTTGCCGTGTCCGACCGGTCGGCAGCCGCGCGCCGGGTCGGAGCGAGGCCACGGCGAACCGGCGTACCGCGGGGGATGCTCGACCGTCAGTGGCCGCTGGCGCTGCTGGCGGCCACGTCGGCCTTCGCGCTGCTCGGCCCGGTCGCCGCAGTGCTCGCGGCCGCGGCCGTGCTGGCGGGGTGGCGCGCGGTGGCGGCATTCCGCGCGTCCGCCGAGCGGGAGCGCGCCGCGGCCGCCACCGCCGTCGCGTGCGCGGCACTCGCGGCGGAGCTGCGGGCCGGTCGCCCGCAGGATGCGGCGCTCGCCCTGGCCGCGGAGGACCTCCCGCCGCCGATGGCAAGCCTGCTGCGGCGGGCCGTCGTCACGGCGCGGCTGGGTGGTGATGTGCCCGCAGCGCTGCTCGCGGCCGGCAAGGCGGTGTCGGGCGAGGCCGGTGGCCGGTTGCTGCACCAGCTGGCGACCTGCTGGCAGGTGGCCGGCCGGACCGGCGCCGGGCTCGCTGATGTGGTCGACGCGCTGGCGAGCGACCTTCGAGCCCGCGAGCGGCTCCGCTTGGAGACCAACGCGGCGCTCGCCGGGCCACGCACGACGGCATGGCTGCTGGCGGGCCTTCCGGTCGTCGGCATCGCGATGGCGGCTGGCTTCGGTGCGGCGCCCACGACCGTCCTGCTGCGGACGCCGGTGGGCCTGGCGTGCCTGGTCTGCGGCACGGCACTCGACCTGCTGGGCGTCCTCTGGACCCGCCGACTGGTCCGGCGGGCGATCGACCCGCGGTGAGCTCGCTCGCGACGGCGTCGGCCGCCGTGGCACTCGCCGCGGCGGCGGCTGCGGGCGTTCCCGCTTCGGCCCGCCGGCCGGGGCAGGTCCGGCTGGCCAGGGTGCTGCGACAGGCTCGCCCGGTCGCCCCCGGCGCCCGGGCTCAAGGCTCCCGGCGCACTCTGCGCTTGGCTGCGGCCGGCGCGGGGACGTCGGTCGCCTGGCTGCTGGGCTTCCCGCTGGGCCCGGTCGCCGGCGTTGTGGTCGCCGTGCTGGTCGACCGCCTGGTCCGCCGGCTGCCGACCGCAGCCGACCGGGACCGCGCCGCGGCGGTGGCGGCCGACCTGCCGCTGGCGCTGAACCTGCTCGGCGCCTGCCTGCGGGCGGGCAGCCCGCTCGGCCCGGCCGTGGAGGTCGTCGGGACCGCGCTGGGCGGACCGCTGGGCGCCGAGCTCGCTGCGGTGTCCGTGTCCTTGCGGCTGGGCAGCTCGCCGGAGGCCTCCTGGTCCCGGCTCACGGCCGACCCGGTGACCCGGCCGGTGGGCAGGGCGGTTGTGCGGGTGTCGGACAGCGGTGCCGCCCTGGCCCCCTTGGTTCTCCGGCTCGCGGAGGAGCAACGGGACAGGGCTCGGCTGGCGGCAGAGGCGGCGGCACGCCGGGCCGGGGTGCTGGTCGTCGCGCCGCTGGGCCTGTGCTTCCTACCGGCGTTCCTTCTCCTGGGGGTCGCGCCGGTGATCCTGGGGCTGGCTTCGGTCGTGCTGATCTGACGTTGTCCACCGAGGGCGGCGGCCGTGAACGGCTCCACAGATCCCGCTGCTGCGCTTCGCCGGCGACCCGCGCGACGGCAACCTCGACGCATCGCCTGGACGCCGCGTCCGGGCGTCGCGCCGGCCGCCCGCCGGCACCGCAAGGAGGAACCCCCATGCGTCGTCTGAACGCCGTCCTGCGTCGGCCCGAGGCCGGCATGACCACCGCCGAGTACGCCGTCGGCACCGTGGCCGCCTGCGGATTCGCCGGCGTGCTCTACAAGATCCTGACCAGTTCCGAGGTGATCTCGCTCGTGACGAACGTCATCGGGCGGGCGCTCAAGCTGTTCTGACCGGGCCGCTCCGGCCGCGTGATACCGCGCGGCCGGAGCGGCTTCACCTAGGAGGTCGCGTGAGCCCGTTCCGGCACGCAGCTAGGAAAGAGGCCGGCTCCATCACGGCTGAGCTCGTGGTGGCCCTGCCCGCGCTGATGTTCGTTCTGGCCGCCGCGCTCTGGGGGGTGGGAACCGGCGCGGCACAGGTGCGGTGCCTCGACGCCGCGCGGGAGGGCGCCCGCACGGCCGCCCGTGGTGAAGCCACGGACTCCGTGCTGGCGGTCGCCCGCCGGGCAGCTCCGGCCGGTGCCACCGTGCGGATCACCCGCGGCGGCGGCCTCGTCCGGGTCTCCGTTTCTGCGGCCGTGTCACCACTCGGCCCGCTGGCGCACCGCATTCCGGCCATGCACGTCTCCGGTACGGCGAGCGCCGCCGTCGAGTCCGCCGATCCGGGAGCAGAACCGTGACCAAGCGAGACGACCGGCAGCGCACGAGGCGGCACACCGTCGGCGGGGAGGGCGGCTCCGCGACGCTCTGGGTGCTGACTGCTTGTGGGCTGGTGCTGTCGGCCGGCCTGGTGGCGGTCCTGTTGAGCACCGCGGTGCTGGCCCGGCACCGCGCGGAGGCCGCCGCCGACCTCGCCGCGCTGGCGGCGGCTGACTCGGCCTTCCGAGGACGGGCCGCGGCCTGCGCCAGCGCCGCCCGGGTCGCCGCCGCCGCCGAGGCCACCCTGGTGACCTGCACGATGACCGACGCCACGGCGGCGGTTGTCGTGCGTATCGCGCTGCGTGGTTTGCTCGGCGGGCTGCCATCCGTCTCCGCCAGCGCCCGGGCCGGACCCGCGCCCTCGGGCTCGGGCTCGGGCTCGGGGGGCCTTCGGTGACGCGCTACCTGCGGAAGAGCCGGGTGCGGTTGCTGCCGGAGTCGCTCGCCTCGGTCCGGGTCTCCGGGACGCCGTCCCGCACCGGTTCCCGCTCGACGACGGTCCGCTCGGTCGTCACCTGGTTCGCGGCGCTATTCCGGCGCGATCGCTCCTGCTCGAGCTCGCGCTCCAGCCGGGTCTTCTCCGCGGACAACGAGGCCTGCTGCTCGCGGGTCTCCCGCACGATCTGGCGACGCTCCACGCTGCGCCGGCGGGAGCGGGCCAAACCGCGCAGCAGCATCCACAGCCCGAGCGCGAAGGCGAGCGCGGTCGCCAGGCCGGCCAGGAAGAGGCCGGTCGTCGACACGTCGCCGAGCGAGATGCCGAAGATTTCCGGAGTGGGCGAGATCCTCCGTGAGTTGCTCGTTAGGACGCCGGCCGTCAGTCCGCCGGCGACCAGCATCAGCAGCAGCCCGAGAAACACCATCGCGGGGTTCCTTCCGTCAGGGGCGGGGCCGGTAACGCGGCTCCTGCCTCGTCCCGGCGTACCCGATCTTCGCGCGGACTACGCCGGACCCTTCCCGAGCTCGTCCAGCAGCGCCCGCAGCAGCAGGCATGCCCCGGTCTTGTCCAGCGGGAGGTTGCCGTTGCCGCACTTGGGTGACTGCACGCAGGAGGGGCAGCCGCTCTCGCATCCGCAGGAACCGATCGCCGCCAAGGTGGCGCGCAGCCAGGATCGACCGGCTCGGTAGCCGCGCTCGGCGAAGCCGGCGCCGCCGGGCGAACCGTCGTAGACGAAGACCGTCGGGCGACCGGTGTCAGGGTGCGCAGCGGTGGAGACACCGCCGATGTCCCACCGGTCGCAGGTGGCGAACAGCGGGAGCAGGCCGATCGAGGCGTGCTCCGCGGCATGGGCGGCGCCGGACACGTCGGCCCAGCCGAGGCCGGCTCGTTCCAGCAGCGCGGGTGAGACCGTCCACCAGACCGCGCGGGTGCGCAGCTGTCGCGGGGGCAGGTCCAGCGCCACCTCACCGAGGATCTCGCCCGTGTGCAGGCGGCGGCGCAGGTACCCCACGACCAGGTTGGTGACGTCGACCACGCCGAAGTGCAGCGAGGCCTCCGGACAGGACTGGACCTGCAGGGTCTGCACAACCGCGATGTCGGTGAGATCGCGCGCCGAGGTGAAGTAGTCCGGGTTCGCGCGCTCGACCAGCGCGACTCCGGAGGCCAGGTCGAGCAAGGCGACGACGTAGGAATCCCCCTGGTGGAGGTAGACGGCGCCGTCGTGCACCGTGGGGTGGGCTGCGGCGGCGTCCACGGTGCCCAGCAGCCGGCCGGTCGAGGTCTCGACCAGCCGGACCGGCGGGCCGCCGACCCCCCGGAGATCGGCCAGGTCGCAGGCTCGCTCGCCGCGCGTCCAGAACCAGCCGGCCGGCCGGCGACGCAGCAGGCCGCGGGTGACCAGGTCGGCCAGCACCCCCTCCGCCGCCGGCCCGAAGCGGTCGAGGTCCGCCTCGGTGAGGGGCAGCTCCGCCGCGGCGGCGCACAGATGAGGGGCCAGCACGTAGGGGTTGTCCGGGTCGAGCACGGTGGCCTCGACCGGGCGCCCGAACAGCGCCTGCGGGTGGTGCACGAGATAGGTGTCCAGCGGGTCGTCGGAGGCGACCAGCACGGCCAGCGCCGGCTGCCCGGCCCGGCCGGCCCGGCCGGCCTGCTGCCAGACGGAGGCGACCCGGCCCGGGAACCCGGCGAGCACCACCGCGTCGAGGCCGGCCACGTCGACCCCCAGCTCGAGCGCCGAGGTGGCGGCCAGCCCGAGCAGGTCGCCTCGCTGCAGGGCCGCCTCCAGCGCCCTTCTCTCCTCCGGCAGGTAGCCGGCGCGGTACGCCGCCACCCGGCCCGCCAGCTCGGGTGCCGCTTCCAGCAGTGTCCGCCGCGCCGAGAGCGCCACCGCCTCCGCGCCACGGCGCGACCGCACGAAGGCCAGCGTTCGGGTGCCCTCCACGACCAGGTCGGCGAGCAGGTCGGCGGCCTCCGCGTTGGCGGACCGGCGTACCGGCGCGCCGGCCTCGCCGGCGAGGTCGAGCAGGGGCGGTTCCCAGAGCGCGAAGTCGGCGGCACCGCGCGGGGACGCGTCCTCGGTCACCGCCTCGACCGGTACGCCGACCAGCCGGCTCGCCGAGGTGGCCGGCTCGGAGACCGTCGCCGAGGCCAGCACGAACGTGGGCGTCGCGCCGTAGCGATCACAGATCCGACGTAGCCGCCTGAACACCTGGGCCACGTGCGAGCCGAAGACCCCCCGGTAGCCGTGGCACTCGTCCACGACGACATAACGCAGCCGCCGCAGGTAGGGCGCCCACCGGACGTGGCCGGGCAGCAGGCTCCGGTGCAGCATGTCCGGGTTGGTGAGCACGAGGTTGGCGTGCGCCCGCACCCAGTCCCGCTCGGCGAGCGGGGTGTCGCCGTCGTAGGTGGCGGCTCGTACGGCGGGCAGGTTCAGCGCCTGCACGGCCCGGAGCTGGTCGGCCGCCAGCGCCTTGGTCGGCGCCAGGTAGAGGGTCGTGCTGGGCTCGCCGTCGACCAGTGCCGACAGCACCGGCAGCAGGTAGGCCAGGGACTTGCCGGAAGCGGTGCCGGTCGAGAGCACGACCGAGCGGCGGGCGACAGCGAGCTCAGCAGCCACGGCCTGGTGCTCCCACAGGGCGGGGATGCCGGCCCCGGCCAGCCGCTCGCGGAGCAGCGGCGGCACCCAGGCCGGCCAGTCGGCGGTGCGGCCCGCCCGCGCGGGGATCGACTCGACGTGGGTCAGCCGGCCCCGCCGGGCCGGGTCGCGCAGCAGCCGGCGCAGCGGCGTACCGCTGGCCGCGTGCTCCGGCCCGAGAGCCGGTGCGATGGAGGTCGGCACGGGTACCGAGTCTCGCACCGCCCGCCGACATCGAGCGTCGCCGAAACCGCACATGATTAGATCTGGAGCCGACGATCCGGCATACGCCGTACGCCGCTGGAGGAACCGCGTGGACCTGTCCCTGTCGACCAGAACCGAGGGCGACCGCACCATCGTGGTCGTCGGCGGTGAGATCGACGTCTACACCGCGCCCAAGCTCCGCGAGCAGCTGATCGATCTGGTGTCGAGCGGCAGCTACCACATCGTCGTGGACATGGAGAGCGTGGAGTTCCTCGACTCGACCGGTCTGGGCGTGCTCGTCGGTGGCCTCAAGCGGGTCCGCGCGCACGACGGATCACTGCGGCTGGTCTGCACCCAGGAGCGCATTCTAAAGATCTTCCGGATCACCGGACTGACCAAGGTGTTCCCCATCCACACCTCGGTGCAGGAAGCGGTCTCCGCGGCCGACTGACAGCGTCCGGCCTGGCCAGCGCACCGCTCCGCCGTTCCCAGCGCTGCGATCCCGTACACTCTGCGCGCCGGGCGGCGCTCGTCACGTTGGGGTGTGCCGTAGCCACACCCGGTTGTCCCCCTGGCGCGGCGTCTGCGGCCTGCTGGCGCGCCTGGGCCATCCCGCGCTCGTTCAGGAGGACGTATGCCCCGGCTCACCCTCGCCGCCGCCGGCGATGGGCCGCTCACCCACGTCGGTGGCGGTGACTACGCGCTCGTCGTCGTCGTGGCGGCGGTCGCCGTACTGGCCCTCTTCGTCGCCTTCGGTCTGGTCCGGGAGGTCCTCGCCGCCGACGAGGGCAGCGCGAAGATGGTCGAGATCGCCCGGGCCATCCAGGTGGGGGCCGAGGCCTACCTGCGCCGCCAGTTCCTCACCCTGTCCGTCTTCGTCGTGGGCGTCTTCTTCGTGCTGCTGCTGCTGCCGGCCGAGGACGGCAGCGTCCGCATCGGCCGGTCGGTGTTCTTCGTCGTCGGCGCGGTCTTCTCAGCGCTGGTGGGCTTCGTCGGGATGAGCCTCGCGGTGCGCGGCAACGTGCGGGTGGCCGCCGCGGCCCAGGCGTCCGGCCTCAAGCGGGCGCTGCGGATCGCCTTCCGCACCGGCGGCGTCGCCGGCATGTTCACCGTCGGCCTCGGCCTGCTGGGCGCTGCCGGCGTACTGCTCATCTACAACGACAAGGCGCCGGAGGTGCTCGAGGGCTTCGGCCTCGGTGGCGCCCTGCTCGCGATGTTCATGCGGGTCGGCGGCGGGATCTTCACCAAGGCCGCCGACGTCGGTGCCGACCTGGTCGGCAAGGTCGAGCAGGGCATCCCCGAGGACGACCCGCGCAACGCGGCGACCATCGCCGACAACGTCGGCGACAACGTGGGCGACTGCGCCGGCATGGCCGCGGACCTCTTCGAGTCCTACGCCGTCACGCTGGTTGCCGCGCTGATCCTCGGCAAGGCGGCGTTCGGCTTCCACGGGCTGGTCTTTCCGCTGATCGTGCCGGCGATCGGCGTACTGACCGCGATCATCGGCATCTTCGCGGTGGCGCCGCGCGACCGTGACCGCAACGGCATGGCCGCCATCAACCGCGGCTTCTTCCTCTCCGCCGTGGTCTCCGCCGTGCTGGTGGCGATCGCCGCGTTCGCCTACCTGCCGTCGTCCTTCGCCGACTTCCCGGGCGGTGTCGTCGAGGGTGCCAAGGGCAACCCACGCGTGATCGCGATCGTCGCGGTGCTCATCGGGCTGGTGCTCGCCAGTGCCATCCAGCTGCTGACCGGCTACTTCACCGAGACCAACCGCAAGCCGGTGAAGGACATCGCGCGGTCCTCGCTGACCGGCCCGGCCACCACCATCCTGGCCGGCGTCTGGGTCGGCCTGGAGAGCGCGGTCTACTCCGCGCTGCTCATCGCCGCGGCCGTGTACGGCGCCTTCTTGCTCGGCAGCGGCTCGGTGGTCGTGGCGCTGTTCGCGGTGGCACTGGCCGGCACCGGCCTGCTGACCACCGTCGGCGTCATCGTCTCGATGGACACCTACGGCCCCGTGTCCGACAACGCCCACGGCATCGCCGAGATGTCGGGCGGCCTCGGGCACGAGGCAGACGAGATCATGGCCTCGCTCGACGCGGTGGGAAACACCACCAAGGCGATCACCAAGGGCATCGCGATCGCCACCGCGGTGCTGGCCGCGACCGCGCTGTTCGGCTCGTTCCGTACGGCGGTCGAGGACGCGCTGCCGAGCGGCCTGCGGGACACGTTCTCGCTCTCGATCGACAAGCCCAACCTGCTGGTGGGCCTGATCATCGGGGCGGCGGTCGTCTTCCTGTTCTCCGGACTGGCGATCAACGCGGTCTCGCGTGCCGCCGGCCGGGTGGTCTTCGAGGTCCGCAAGCAGTTCCGCGAGCACCCGGGGATCATGGACTACACCGAGAAGCCCGACTACGGCCGGGTGGTCGACATCTGCACTCGCGACTCGCTGCGCGAGCTGCTCACCCCCGGCCTGCTGGCGATCCTGACCCCGGTGGCGGTCGGCTTCGGGCTCGGCTACGCGCCGCTCGGGGCCTTCCTCGCCGGCGCCATCGCGGCCGGCGTACTGATGGCTGTCTTCCTGTCCAACTCCGGTGGCGCGTGGGACAACGCGAAGAAGCTCGTCGAGGAGGGAATCCACGGCGGCAAGGGCTCCAAGGCGCACGAGGCCACGGTCATCGGCGACACCGTCGGCGACCCGTTCAAGGACACGGCGGGGCCGGCGCTGAACCCGCTGCTCAAGGTGATGAACCTGGTCGCGCTGCTGATCGCGCCCAGCGTGGTGCGCTACGCGACCGGCGACGACAAGAACACCCCGTTGCGGATGCTGATCGCCCTCGCCGCCGCCGCGGTCATCGCGGCGGCCGTGGTCTACTCCAAGCGGCGGCCGGTCGCCGGGCCCGACGTGACGGAGGGCGCCGCGGTGGGCGTGGACCGGGTCCCAGCCTGACGCGCGATGTCCGGGCAGCTGTCGGTCTTCTCGGCGGGCACCCGTCCGCCGGCGTACGACGACCTGGCCGGCTTGCTGGCCGGGCCGGCCCAGGTCGTACGCCGTGGAGCCACCGCCCGGCTGAGCGTGGTGCTGCCGACGGCAGAGGCCTGGCGGGTGACGGCGCTGACCGCCGAGCTCGCCGCGCTGGGGCTGGTGGCGGAGGCGGCGTCGAGCGGCGGGCGGGCCGCGACCGTGGTCCGGACGCCGTTCGCGGCCGAGCTGGCCCCGCTCGCCCAGCGCTGGACCGTCGGCGCGACCAAGCGGGCCCCGGTCGGTCTCCGGCTGGACGGCGCCCGGTTGCGCTGGTGGTTCCTCGCCGCCGGCCGTCCGGACCCGATCGGCTTCCTGCTGACCCTGGACCCGACCGTCGACGCGTCCTGGCCGACCGTCGGGGCGGCGCTTGCCGACGCCGGCGTACCGGGCGTCCTGCTCGGGCCGCGAGCGGACGGGCCGGCGTACCGGATCGTCGGTGCCCGGCGGCTGGCCAGGCTCCGCGAGCTGGTGGGCGAGCCGCCGGTCGGGGCCGGCCCTCTGAGCTGGCCGCCGGCTGACCGGCACCCACAGCCCGCACCGAGTCGCGGTTGACATGGCCGGCCCGGCTCCGGCCACACTCGAAGCGTGGCCGCCAGGCCGACAGCCCAGGTACGACGACGACAGGAGCAGCGTGGCAACCGCAACCGGCACCACCGGCCGCGGGCGACGGCTTGTCGTCGTCGAGTCGCCGGCCAAGGCGCGCACCATCGCCGGCTACCTCGGCGGCGACTACGTCGTGGAGTCGAGCATCGGTCACATCCGCGACCTGCCGCGCAACGCCGCCGACGTGCCGGCGAGCCACAAGGGGCAGCCCTGGGCGCGGCTCGGTGTCGACGTCGACCACGGCTTCGCCCCGCTCTACGTCGTCAGCCCGGACAAGAAGAGCCAGGTCGCCAAGCTCAAGGCGCTGCTGAAGGGGGCTGCGGAGCTCTACCTCGCCACGGACGAGGACCGCGAGGGCGAGGCCATCGCCTGGCACCTGCTCGAGGTTCTGGACCCCAAGGTGCCGGTACGCCGGATGGTCTTCCACGAGATCACCCCGGCGGCGATCCGCTCGGCGGTCGAGTCGCCGCGCGACATCAACCGCTCCCTGGTCGACGCGCAAGAGACCCGCCGGATCCTCGACCGGCTCTACGGCTACGAGGTCTCGCCGGTGCTGTGGAAGAAGGTCATGCCGAAGCTCTCGGCGGGCCGGGTCCAGTCGGTGGCGACCCGCATCCTGGTCGAGCGTGAGCGCGCCCGGATGGCCTTCCGCAGCGCCGGCTACTGGGACGTCGAGGGGACCTTCGACTCCGGCCGCCAGCCGGCCGACCCCGCCGACCCGCGCACGCTGACCGCCGCACTGGTGGCGGTCGACGGGCTGCGGGTTGCCACCGGGCGGGACTTCGGCGATGACGGCGCGCTGCGGCCGGGCAGCGCCGCACTGGTCCTCGACGAGGAGCGCACCGGCGCTCTCACGGCCGGCCTGCGCACCGCCGACTTCGCCGTCCGGTCGGTCGAGCGCAGGCCCTACCGGCGATCGCCGTACCCGCCCTTCATGACATCGACGCTGCAGCAGGAGGCCGCCCGCAAGCTGCGGATGACCAGCGCGACCGCGATGCGGGTGGCTCAGCGGCTCTACGAGAACGGCCACATCACCTACATGCGCACCGACTCCACGACGCTGTCGGAGACCGCACTCGCGGCTGCCCGGGAGTCGGCCCGCCGGCTCTACGGCGACCGCTACGTTCCCGAGGCGCCGAGGCGCTACGAGAAGAAGGTCAAGAACGCCCAGGAGGCGCACGAGGCGATCCGTCCCTCCGGCGACGTCTTCCGTACGCCGGCCGAGCTGGCGGGCTCGGTCAGTGGCGACGAGCTGCGGCTCTACGAGCTGGTCTGGCAGCGCACGGTGGCCAGCCAGATGGCCGACGCGACCGGCTCCTCGGTGGCCGTGCGGCTGGGCGCGAGCGCGAGCAGCGGCGAGGACGTGGAGTTTGCAGCCTCCGGCAAGGTGATCGACTTTCCGGGCTTCCTGCGGGCCTACGTCGAGGGCAGCGACGACCCGGAGGCCGACCTCGAGGACCGTGAGCGGCGGCTCCCCCCCGTCGAGCAGGGCGACCGGCTGACCGCGACCGCGCTGACGCCACGCGGCCACACCACGTCCCCACCGGCCCGCTTCACCGAGGCCAGCCTGGTCAAGCGGCTCGAAGAGCTCGGAGTCGGCCGCCCCTCGACGTACGCCGCGATCCTCGGGACCATCCAGGACCGCGGCTACGTGTTCAAGAAGGGCACCGCACTGGTGCCGTCGTTCACTGCCTTTGCCGTCATCGGGCTGCTCGAGCGGCACTTCGGCCGGCTGGTCGACTACGCCTTCACCGCCTCGCTCGAGGACGACCTCGACGCGATCGCGGCCGGCGATGGCGACTCGACCGGCTGGCTGTCCCGGTTCTGGTTCGGCTCGCCAGACGGCAAGGAGGGCGGTATCGCCCGCGAAGGCGGCCTCAAGGCCATGGTCGAGGACCGCCTCGGCGAAATCGACGCGCGGGAGATCAACTCCATTCAGCTCGGTACGGACGCGGCGGGCAACGAGGTCGTCGTGCGGGTCGGGCGATACGGCCCCTACCTGCAGCGCGGCGAGGACCGCGCGAGCCTGCCGGACGATCTGCCGCCGGACGAGCTCACCGTGGCCCGGGCAGAGGAGCTGCTCTCGGCACCCAGCGGCGACAGGGTGCTCGGCGTCGACCCGGACACGGGCACCGAGGTGGTCGCCAAGGCCGGCCGCTACGGCCCCTACGTCACCTCGGCCGGTGCGGACGGATCCGCCCGTACGGCGTCGCTGCTCTCGACCATGTCGCTCGAGACGATCACGCTGGATGATGCCCTGCCGCTGCTCCGGCTGCCTCGGCTGCTCGGGACCGACCCGGCCGACGGCGCGGAGGTCGTGGCCGGCAACGGCCGGTACGGCCCCTACGTGAAGAAGGGCACCGACTTCCGCTCGCTGGAGCGTGAGGACCAGCTGTTCACGGTCTCGCTCGAGGAGGCCCTCGCGATCCTGGCCGCCCCCAAGACCCGGCGAGGGCAGCGCAGCGCCGCCGCCACCCCGCTGCGCGAGCTCGGGGCAGATCCGGTGACCGGTAAGCCGATGGTGGTCCGGGAGGGCCGGTTCGGCCCTTACGTCACGGACGGGGAGACCAACGCCAGCCTGCGCAAGGGCGACGACGTCGAGACGCTCACCGAGGAGCGCGGCGCCGAGCTGCTGGCCGAGCGGCGCGCCCGCGGTCCGGCCCAGCCCAAGGCGGCGAAGGCCCGACGTACGGCGGCGACGAAGCCGCGTCCCGCCAAGCGCGCAGCGGGTTAGCAGGTCGCCGGCCCGATGTAACTAGTGTGGTGTCCTTATCGGTTAGTCAGAGACAGCCGACTGGGGTGCTGCCGCAACACCGCCGAAGCGGCCGCGATCGACTCCTCCTCGGTGTCACCGTCTGGCCAGTCGAAGGTGATAACCGTGTAGCCCCAGGAGACCAGCGTCGTGGCGAAGGGAGCCACTGGAAGGTGATGCCCGGGCTCATGTTCGCCAGTACGACGCCGACCGGACGGTCCGGTCCCAGCAGCATCGCGTCGAAGGCGCCGGACGGCGCCGGCACGTGCACCTGGCGTCCCGCCGTGGGGTCGAAGCAGCCGTCGAAGCCGGTCGGTGGAGGACTCGCCGGGCTGGTCCCTGGCGTCGCGGCGGTGCGCTTGGCCGCCGGCTGCCCATTCGTTCCGACCCGGCGGCACAGCCAGCGGCCAGGAGGGAGGCGACCGTCACGGCGGCGAGGATCCGAGACCGCGCTCCGTCGTACCGCAAGCGGTCGCCCCGCCTCGGCCGTCGCGCGTTCCGCTCTGGCTTCATGCGTAAGAACCCCCGTGTACTGATGTGCCATCCGGTGCGGACCGGGTGCGGCTCCCCGACGATGTCGCGACGGCCTCCGGGACGGCCGACGGCAAGGGCAGCGCTGGACCCGCGATCGCCTGGAGAGCACAAAGGTGTCGTTGCAGGGCGGCGCCACCCGCGTCGGTGAGGACCAGCCAGGTGCGGACGCGGCGGCCGGCTCTGGCCTTGAGGACATCGACGTAGCCGGCAGCCTCCAGCAGGGAGATCTGCTTGGAGAGCATCGGGTCGCTGACCTGCAGGCAGTCACGGAGGAAGGCGAACTCCGCACGCTCCACCTTCGTGAGGGCGGCGACGATGGACAGCCGCACGCCGTGCCCGAGGAGATCGTCGAGCTGGTGCCGCGGGTGCTCGGTCAACGGTGCGCCTCCCGCCAGGCCCCGTAGGCCATTGGGGCGGCGACCATCGCCGCTGCGGGCAGCCAGAACGCGGACCGCTGCGGGTACGCGCGTACGCCGACGAACAGCACCACGCCGTAGAGGGCGATGGTGCCCGCCCAGTAGGGCGCCGTCCGCCGGGCGAGGCCGCGGCTCTTCGCCGGCTGCCGCTGCGCCCACATCACTGAGAGGGTGACGAGCACGACCCATGCCGGTGAAATCAGCCCGCGCGCGGAGGAGGAGGTCGGCAGCAGGCCAAGCAGCAGGGTCACACCGGCGAACGCGGCCGCGAAGAGTCCCGGGGATGTCGCGATCCACCGGGTGCCGCGCCGTACCGCCCGGCCGGCCCGGTCAACCCGATCCAGCGCCGCGGCTGCCTCGCCGGGCTCGGGTGGCCGTCGCATTCCACCAGAATGGCAAACACTTGCCCGAACGGCAACCTTCCCGGCTCAACCTGACGCCGGCGTCGCAGCCGCTGGGTAAGGTTGCCTCGTCCCCTCGTCCGGCGGCGGCGCCGCGTCCACAGGAGCTGGCATCGCCATGACGGGTGCGGAGCGCGGTCACCGCGCCTCCACCGGTCCCGTCGATGCAGCGACGAGCGGCGGCAGCCTCGCGGCGGAGGAGGTGCCTGCCGCGGCGGCCGCGCCCCAGGAGCTGACCGACCTGCGGGGCGTCCTCCAGATTGCCCCGTTCCGTCGGCTGTGGTTGGCCCTGTCGATCTCCAGCCTGGGCGACTGGCTGGGGCTGCTGGCGACCACCGCGCTGGCCTCGGAGCTCTCTACCGGCTTCGCCGCGCAGAACTACGCGATCGGCGGGGTGCTGTTCATCCGGCTGCTGCCGGCGGTGCTGCTCGGTCCGCTGGCCGGCGCGATGGCCGATCGGTTCAACCGGCGGGTCACCATGGTGACGGCCGACCTGATCCGCGCCGGCTTCTACATCTCGATCCCCCTCGTGCGGTCGCTGGTCTGGCTGCTGATCGCCTCCTTCGTCATCGAGTCGGTCAGCCTGTTCTGGATCCCGGCCAAGGAGGCCTCGGTCCCCAACCTGCTGCCCAAGGAGCGGCTGCAGGCGGCCAACCAGCTCAGCCTGCTGACGACGTACGGCTCGGCGCCGGTCGCCGCGGCGGTCTTCTTCGTGCTCTCGCTGCTCAACAGCGTGCTGGCTGCCGGTCTCGCCTTCTTCCGCACCAACTCCGTGGACCTCGCGCTCTACTTCGACGGAGTCACGTTTCTCTTCTCGGCGTACACGATCTTCCGGCTGCGCGAGATCGGCCGGGCCCGGCGAGCCGAGCCGGCGCCGGAGCAGGACGCGGCGCCGGAGCCTGGACTGATCCGGTCGATCACCGAGGGCTGGCGGTTCGTCGGCAACACCCCGATGATCCGCGGGCTGGTGCTCGGCATCGTCGGCGCGTTCGCCGCCGGGGGTGCGGTGGTGGCGCTCGGCAAGCAGTTCACCGCCAACCTGGGCGGCGGCAACGCGGCGTACGGCGTGCTCTTCGGCTCGGTCTTCATCGGACTGGCCGGGGGGATGTTCGTCGGCCCCCGGCTGCTGGTCGACTTCAGCCGGCGGCGGATGTTCGGGCTGGCGATCCTCGGTGCCGGGATCTCGCTGTCGGTGAACGCGATCCTGCCCAACCTGGTGCTCGCGCTCGTCGCCATCGTGGCGATCGGGGCCTTCGCCGGCATCGCCTGGGTGGTGGGCTACACGCTGCTCGGCCTCGAGGTCGCCGACGACGTCCGCGGGCGGACCTTCGCGCTCGTCCAGTCGCTGGTGCGCATCGACCTGCTCGTCGTCCTCGCCGTGGCGCCGTTCCTCGCCGGCGCGATCGGCGTGCACGTCGCTCGCATCGGCAGGTTCAGCGTCCGGCTGGACGGCGTGTCGGTCGTGCTGTTCGTCGGCGGCCTGCTCGCCGCGGCCACCGGGTTCCTGTCCTACCGGCAGATGGACGATCGGCGCGGCGTACCGCTGCGGACGGACCTGCTCGCCGCGCTGCGCCACGAGATGCCGTCCCAACCAAGTCGCACCGACCCCGGCCTCTTCGTGGCCTTCGAAGGCGGCGAGGGGGCCGGCAAGTCGACCCAGGTCCGGCTGCTGCTGGACTGGCTGCAGAGCCAGCGCTACGACGTCGTGGTCACCCGGGAGCCGGGTGCCACGGCGGTCGGCGCCCGGCTGCGCGAGCTGCTGCTGTCCCCCGGCGGCAGCGGCCCCGCCCCCCGCACGGAGGCCTTGCTCTACGCCGCCGACCGGGCGGAGCACGTCGAGACCGTGATCCGGCCGGCGCTGGACCGGGGGGCGGTCGTGGTGACCGATCGTTACGTCGACTCGACGCTGGCCTACCAGGGCGCCGGCCGGCACCTGCCGGCCGGCGAGCTGCGCCGGATCTCCCGCTGGGCCTCCGGCGGGCTGGTCCCCGACCTGACCGTGCTGCTCGACGTGGTGCCGGAGGTGGGGCGGACGCGCAGGGGCGCGCCGGCGGACCGGATCGAGGGCGAGCCCGCGGACTTCCACGACCGGGTACGCCGGGGGTTCCTGGCGCTGGCCGAGCGGGAGCCCAGGCGCTACCTGGTCGTGGACGCGGCGCAGCCGCCGGAGCTGGTGGCCCGGCTGGTCCGGGAGCGGCTCGCTCCCCGGCTGGCCGGGCCGCCGGATGCCACCGCGGCGGGGCGGCCACGCCGCGGTTCCCAGGCGATGTCGGCGCCCGAAGCGTGAGCGTCTTCGCCGAGCTGGTCGGCCAGGATCCCGTCGTAGCGCAGCTGCAGGCAGCGGTGGCAGCGGCTGGTCGCGGCGGCACCGCGATGACCCACGCCTGGCTCTTCACCGGCCCACCCGGCTCCGGCCGGTCGGTGGCGGCGCGGGCCTTCGCCGCGGCCCTGGAGTGTCCGCGCGGCGGCTGCGGCGAGTGCTCGGCCTGCCACACGGTGCGGGCCGGCACCCATGCCGACGTGGCCCTCGTCGTACCCGAGGGCCTGCACATCCTGGTCGAGGAGGCCCGCCAGATCGTGCGGCGCGCCTCCTCAGCGCCCACGGTGGGCCGGTGGCGGGTGCTGGTCGTCGAGGATGCCGACCGCCTCGAGGAGCGCACCTCCAACACCCTGCTCAAGGTGCTGGAGGAGCCGCCACCGCGCGCGGTCCTCATGCTGTGCGCGCCGGCCGCCGACGACCTGCCCCCCACGATCCGGTCCCGCTGCCGGCTGGTGGCGCTGCGGACGCCACCCGCCGCGGCGGTCGCGGAGGTGCTGGAGCGTCGCGACGGCGTCAGTCCCGAGGTCGCCGCCTTCGCCGCGCGGGCGGCGCAGGGGCATGTCGGGCGGGCCCGCCGGCTGGCCCGCGACCCCGAGGCGCAGCGCCGGCGCCGCGAGGTGCTCGGCCTGCCGGGTCTGGTGAGCTCGGTGCCGGCCTGCTTCGTCGCAGCCGAGAACCTGGTGGCCGCGACGGCCGAGGAGGCGTCCGCGGTGACCGGGCCGCGCGACGCGGCCGAGACCAGCGCGCTGCGGGAGTCGCTCGGCGACACGGGGACCGGCAAGGCGCTCCCTCGCGGCACCGCCGGCGCGATCAAGGACCTGGAGCGGCGGCAGAAGTCGCGCGGCACCCGCAGCCAGCGCGACGCGCTGGACCGGGCGCTGGCCGACCTCGCCGCCTTCTACCGCGACGTCCTGATGGTGCAGGTCGGGGCCGGCGTACCGCTGGTCAACGCCGACCTCGCCGCCGACGTGGCCAGGCTCGCGGCCACCTCGACGCCGGAGGCGACGCTGCGGCGCATCGAGTCGACCTTCACGTGCCGCACCGCGATCGAGGCGAACGTGCCGCCGCTGCTCGCCGTGGAGGCGATGACCCTGCGGCTGCGCGCGGGCTGAATCGCCTGCTCAGGGGCCTGCCGTCGCGTAACCTGAGTTGCATGGGCTGCGCCACCACCGCCGGTCGGGCGCGCCTCCAGGGCCGCCGGGGCCTGCTGCTCGCACTGGCGCTCACGGCCGGCTGCAGCGGTACGCCGTCCGCCCGCCGGTCGACCCCCGCTCCGAGCCCGACGGCCGTCCCGTCCGCCACCGGCTCCCCCTCGGCGACGCCGCAGCCGCAACCGGCGTTCTACCGGCAGCGGCTGGCCTGGAAGGGCTGCGGCGAGGGCTTCTCCTGCTCGACGCTGCACGTCCCGCTCGACTACGCCCGGCCGGCCGGGCGCTCGATCGACGTCGCGGTGGTCCGGCTGCCGGCCCAGGGTCCTGGCCGCCGGATCGGCTCGCTGGTGATCAACCCTGGCGGGCCCGGGGGGTCCGGGGTCGACTACGCCCGCTACGCCCGCTACCTCTTCCCGGCGAAGGTCCGGGCCCGCTTCGACGTCGTGGGCTTCGACCCGCGCGGGGTCGCCCGCAGTACGCCGGTGCGCTGCCTGACCGACCGGGAGCTGGACGCGTTTCTCGGTGCTCCGGCGGTGCCTCGCACACCGGCGGAGACCGCCGCGCTGGTCGCCGCCAGCAAGCACTTCGCGGCCGCCTGCGCCGCCAAGAACGGCGAGCTGCTCGCCCACGTCGGCACGCTCGACACCGCCCGCGACATGGACGTGCTGCGGGCGGCGCTGGGCGACCCGAAGCTGACCTACCTCGGCAAGTCCTACGGCACCTACCTCGGCGCGAAGTACGCGGAGCTGTTCCCGGGCCGCGTCCGCGCGCTCGCGCTCGACGGTGCCCTCGACCCGGCGCTCGGTGGTGACCGGCTCAACGCCGGACAGTCGAACGGCTTCGAGGCCAACCTGCGCGACTTCCTGACGGCGTGCGTGCGCGACGGCGGCTGCCCGCTCGGCGCCAGCCCGGCCGCGGCCGAGGCCGGGTTGAACTCGTTGCTGGCCACGATCGAGCGCTCCCCGCTGCCGGGCTCGGGAACGCGCCGGCTCGGGCCCGGCCCGGCACTGTTCGGGCTCGCCGCCGGGCTCTACAGCCCGGAGAACGGCTGGCCCCGCCTGGAGAGCGCCCTGGCGGCCGCCAGGAAGGGGGACGGCGCCAAGCTGCTCGCCCTGGCGGACGGGCTGGCCGACCGCGGCCCCGACGGGCACTACAGCAACCAGCTCGAGGCCAACACCGCGGTCAACTGCATCGACCGGCCCTGGCCCGCGCTGCCGGCGGTCGCGGCGCAGGCCGGCACCGACGCCCGTACCGCACCGCACTTCGGTGCCGGGCTCGCCTACAGCAGCCTGACCTGCTCCTACTGGCCGGTGCGCCCGGTCGAGCAGCCGCACCCGGTCCGCGCCGCCGGGGCGCCCCCGATCCTGGTCGTGGGCACCACGGGTGACCCCGCGACGCCGTACGCCTGGTCACAGGGACTGGCCCGGGGGCTGATGTCCGGGGTGCTGCTCACCTTCGAAGGTGACGGGCACACGGCGTACGGCAAGGGCAGCACCTGCGTCGACGATGCGGTCAACTCCTACCTGATCGAGCTGCGTACCCCGTCGCCGGGCACGGTCTGCCACTGACCGCCGGGTAGACTCGCCGCCGCCGCCCGCTCCCTGGATCTACGCGGAGGCACGCCGGAGTAGCTCAGTGGCAGAGCAATCGCCTCGTAAGCGATAGGTCGCGGGTTCAATCCCCGCCTCCGGCTCGGCCCGCGCCCAGCGGAGGAGGTGCCGTGGCCGCCCTGGAGGTCGTCAGCTACCGGCCGGACCGCAGCGAGTTCGCCTGGACCTTTGGTGGCGTGCCGCCGATCCGCCGGCTCGCGCCGGGGACGGTGCTCGAGACCTGGACCGAGGACTGCTTCGCCGGGCGAGTCCGCAGTCCGGCGGACCTCGTCTCGGTGGTCTGCGAGTTCCCGTTCCTCAACCCGCAGACCGGGCCCTTCTACGTCGAAGGCGCGCAGCCGGGCGACACCCTCGCGGTCCACTTCGTCTCGATCGAGCCGGCCCGCGACTGGGCCGCGTCCACGACGGTGCCGCTGTTCGGCGCGCTGACCTCGACCCATCGAACCGCGACCCTGCAGGACCCGCTCCCCGAGGTGGTCTGGATCTACGACGTCGACGCCAAGGCGCGGACGGTCACCTTTGCGGCCCGGCGCAGCGACTTCACGACCACGCTGCCGCTGGACCCGATGCACGGCACGGTCGGGGTGGCGCCCGCCGCCTTCGAGGTCCGCTCGGCGCTCGTCCCCGACGCCCACGGCGGGAACATGGACACCCCCGAGATGCGAGCCGGCGCGACCTGCTACCTCGGAGTCAACGTCGAGGGTGCGCTGCTGTCGCTGGGGGACGGTCACTGCCGGCAGGGCGAGGGCGAGAGCTGCGGAGTCGCCGTCGAGGCGGCCATGAACACCGTGCTCATCGTCGAGCTGGTCAAGAACGTGGGCACGCCGTGGCCGCGCATCGAGACCGACGATTTCATCATGAGCACCGGCTCGGCACGGCCGCTCGAGGACGCCTTCCGGATCTCCCAGGTCGACCTGGTGAGCTGGCTCGCGCTCGAGCACCGGCTGGACAGGCTCGACGCCTACCAGCTGGTCACCCAGGCCGCTCAGGCCCCGGTCGCCAACGTCTGCGACCCCAACTACACCTTCATCACGAAGATCCGAAAGGAGTACCTGCCCGACCGGCGGGTGTACGGCGGCGTGCACGGGCGGCTACGGGAGATGGGCCGCGCCTATCTGGCGGAGCGCCGCTGACGTCTCGGCCCGGGACGGGCGAAGGCCCTGCCACCGCAGGACCTCCGCCCGTCGAAGCCCTCAGCCGGCGAGCGGCTTGCCGGTCTCCAGCAGGGTCTTCAGGTCGCTGAGGACCTCGGCCCAACCGCCGCCGGCGCCCTCGCCCTCGCCCGCACCACCGACCATCGCCGCCGTCTGCGGCGCGCCCGCGAGATCGTGGGTCACGGTCAGGGACGCGACGCCGTCGCCACGCTCCCGGATCTCGTAGGTGAGCCGGGTGAACCCCTCCTCGCCCCAGCGGGCGCGCCAGGTCTGGACCAGCCGGCGCGGCGGGTCCGACTCGAGAACCTCGCCGTCGACGACCACCTCCGGCATGCCTGCCGCCACCATCTCCGGGCTGGCGCCGTGCCGGAAGGTGCCGCCGGGTCGCAGGTCGTACTCGACCCGCCCGCCGTACCCGTACTTCTCGGTCCAGTCGGGCTGGGTGATCGCATCCCAGATCGCCTGTGCCGAGGCCCTGATGTAGACGCGCTGGATCTGGACCGGCGCGCTGGTCTCCTGCGTGGTGCTGGTCACGACTGCTCCCTCGAGGTCGGTCTTGAGGTCGGCGAGCGCCGACACCCGGCGCTCGGTGTACTTGTCGATCCACCGGTCGTGGATCAGCCGGATCGGCACCGGGTTCAGAAAATGGAGCTTCTCCCGGCCCGACCGGCGTGCGATGACGAGACCTGCGTCCTCGAGCAGCCGCAGGTGCTTCATGACACCGAAGCGCGTCATCTCCAGCTCGGACTCCAGCTCGGTGAGCGTGCGGCCGTCACGCGCGAAGAGCCGGTCGAGCAGGAAGCGACGGGTCGGGTCCGCGAGCGCCTTGAACACGCGGTCGTCGTCGTCGGTCACACCGGCCAAGTTAGGTGACCAATTGGTCACATGTCAAGCCTTACGTCGTCGGGTGCCCAACCACGGCTGCCGACTTCAGGAGCCGCTGCCGGGACGCGGTGATCTCCCGCTCGGCGTCCACCCGGCCGACCCAGGTGGCGCCCTCTACCGACTTGCCGGGCTCCAGGTCCTTGTAGGTCTCGAAGAAGTGCTGGATCTCCAGCCGGTCGAACTCCGGCATGTGCCGCAGGTCGCGCAGGTGCTCCACCCTGGGGTCCGCCGCGGGCACGCAGATCACCTTGTCGTCCGGCCCGGCCTCGTCCCGCATCCGGAACATGCCGATCGCCCTGCAGCGGATCAGGCACCCGGGAAAGGTGGGTTCCTCGACCAGCACCAGCGCGTCGAGCGGGTCGCTGTCCTGGCCCAGGGTGTCGTCGATGAAGCCGTAGTCAGCCGGATAGCGGGTGGCGGTGAACAGCATCCGGTCGAGGCGGATCCGTCCGGTCTCATGGTCCATCTCGTACTTGTTGCGTTGGCCCTTGGGGATCTCCACCGTCACGTCGAACTGCACGACTCGCCCTCCAGGCGTTGTCCGAACCTGTCGTTAGTGTCGCCGATGGCCGCGCGGGGTCCGCAGTGGCGTGCAGGCCGGCAGGGGCGGTGAGGAGAGTGCGGATCCGGCGTCCGTGGCTACTCGGGGCGGGCGTCGCCGCCCTGGTAGCCGTCGTAACGGCTCTCGCCGTCGTGCTGGGGCTGACCGGCTCCGGTCGACCGGCCGCCCCTCCGCCGGCCGCCGGGACGGGCGGTACGGCGCCGATCCGCGTCCCGGCGGTCCTGCCGGTGCCCGCTGGCGCGATGTCGGCGGGTCCGGCCGGCCTGCGGGCCGCTCTCGCGGCCGGGCTGCGCGACCCGGCCCTCGGCCGCGGGGCGGCCGTCGTGGTGGTCGACGCCGGCTCCGGCCGGTCCCTGCTGTCCACCGGGACCACCGCTGCCGTGCCGCCGGCCTCCACGGCCAAGATCCTCACCGCGGTCGCCGCGCTCGAGCGGCTCGGGGGGCGCAGCCGCCTCGAGACCCGCGTCGTCACTGGCTCCCGGCCGGACTCCCTCGTGCTGGTCGGCGGCGGCGACTCCACGCTGGCGGGTCCCGAAGCTCCTCGGACCTATCCCGCGCCGGCCCGGCTGGCAGACCTCGCCAGCGGCGCGGCGCGCGAGCTCGCCGCCGCCGGCGTACGGCGGGTCCGGCTCACCGTGGACGCCTCGCTGTTCGCCGGCCCGCCCCTGGGGCCCGCGTGGTCGCCCGGGTACCTGACCGCCGGCGACGTGGCGCCGGTGAGCGCGCTGGAGGTCGACGGCGGCCGGGTGCGTCCGGGCGCCAGGGCGCGCTCTCCCGATCCCGCCCTCGCGGCCGGCCGGCTCTTCGGCCGGCTGCTGGGGCGCGCCGGCGTGACTGTGGTCGGCCAGGTGAGGGCGGCGCGGGCGCCCGCCTCCGCCGTACCGCTGGCGGTCGTGCGCTCGCCGACCGTGGCGTCGCTGGTCGAGCGGATGCTGACCGACAGCGACAACGATCTCGCCGAGGCGCTGGCCCGGCTGGTGGCGGTGCGCAGCGGAGCGCCGGCGACCTTCGCCGGCGGTGCCGCGGCCGTCCGCCGCGCAGTGGTGGCCCTCGGCGTCGATCCGTCGGCCGTGGCGCTCTACGACGGCAGCGGGCTGTCGAAGGCCAACCGGCTCCAGCCGCGGGTGCTCACCTCGCTGCTGTCGCTCGCCGCATCTCCCGGGCATCCCGAGCTGCGTCCGGTGCTCACCGGGCTGCCGGTCGCCGGGCTCACCGGCACGCTGACCGACAGGTACGCCGCACCGCCGGCCCTAGGCGCGGCCGGCCTGGTCCGGGCCAAGACCGGCACGCTGACCGGGGTGAGCACGCTGGCCGGTGTGACACTCGACGTCGACGGAGAGCTGCTCGCGTTCGCCCTCGTCGCTCCCGCGGCGCCCGAGCGCCGCGGCGCCGAGCGCGCGCTGGACCGGCTGGCCGCCGTGCTGGCCGGCTGCGGCTGCCGGTAGACCGGCAGGGAACCGGGGAACCGACCGGAGCCGGCCGACGTACGGTGGAGTAATGAGCGACCTCGTCGACTGGGACCTTGCCGTCCGGACCGCTCGCCGGCTGGTCAAGCCGGGTCCGTCGGTGCGCCCGGCAGAGGCGGCGGCACTCGTGGCCGAGCTGCGATCGCTCGCCGGGCAGGCCCAGGGACATGTCCGGGCGTTCACCGGGCTGGCGGCCGACGATGACTCGTCGGTGGCGATCGTGGACCGGCCGGGCTGGGTGCAGGCCAACGTCGACGGCTTCCGGCTCGTCCTCGAGCCGCTGCTGGACCGGCTGGCGGCCAAGCGCAGCACGGCGGCCTCGAGCCCGGTGGTCACCGCGGTCGGCTCCCGGGTCACCGGCGTTCAGGTCGGCACGATCCTGGCCTACCTGGCCAGCCGCGTCCTGGGCCAGTACGAGCTGTTCCTGCCGCCGGGCGAGGGAGCCGGCCGGCTGACCCTGGTGGCCCCCAACATCCTCGCGACCGAGCGCCAGCTCGACGTGGACCCGCGCGACTTCCGGCTCTGGGTATGCCTGCACGAGGAGACGCACCGCACCCAGTTCACGGGGGTGCCGTGGCTGCGCGAGCACGTGCGCGGTGAGATGACGGCCTACGTCAACGCGAGCGACCTCGAACCGGCCGCGGTCTGGGCCCGGCTCAGGAGCGCTTCCAACGCCGTTGGCGACGTGCTGCGGGGCAGGAGCTCGGTCAGCCTGCTCGAAGCGGTACAGACGCCGGAGCAGCTTCGGGTGCTCGACCGGCTGACCGGCGTCATGAGCCTGCTCGAGGGCCACGGCGACGTGGTGATGGACGGCGTCGGCCCGGAGGTGGTCCCCACGGTCGCCGACATCCGGCGCAAGTTCGACCGCCGCCGGCAGGCCACCGGGCCGGTCGACCGGGCGATCCGCCGGCTCTTCGGCATCGACCTGAAGATGGCCCAGTACGCCGAGGGAGCCCGTTTCGTGCGTGCCGTCGTGAACGCCGTCGGCATGCACCGGTTCAACACCGTGTGGACCTCGCCGGCGACGCTGCCGGACAAGGCAGAGATCCGCGACCCGGCGGCCTGGATGGCCCGCGTGCTCGGCGAGCGCCCGGCCGTCTCGGCCTGACCTCCCATGCGGCCTCCGCCGGCGGTCGCCGCCTGCCGGCTCGCCGTACGCCGGTCGCTCGCCGACCTGGACACCGGCGACCTGCTGCTCGCCGCCTGCAGCGGCGGTCCCGACTCCACCGCCCTCGCGGCGGCTCTGCTCTGGGAGGCGCCGCGGGCCGGCCTGCGGGCCGGCGTACTGACCGTCGACCACGGCCTGCAGGACGGTTCGGCCGAGCGGGCGAAGCTGGTGGCGGGGTGGGCGGAGTCGGCGGGCGCCCGACCGGTGGAGGTGCTGACCGTCACGGTAGGCGGTGCCGGCGGCCCGGAGGCAGCGGCCCGGGCCGCGCGCTACGCCGCCCTGGGCAAGGCCGCCGAACGACTCGCCGCCACCGCCGTCCTGCTCGGTCACACCCTCGACGACCAGGCCGAGACGGTCCTGCTGGGGCTCGGCAGGGGCTCGGGTGCGCGGTCGATGTGCGGCATGGCCGCGATCGCCGGCCGCTATCGCCGCCCGCTGCTGCGGCTGCCGCGCACGACCACCCTGGCTGCCTGCGCGGCCCAGGGGCTGCCGGTCTGGGACGACCCGCACAACGCCGACCCGGCGTACGCCCGGGTGCGGGTGCGCACCGGTGCCCTGCCGGCGCTGGAGCGGGCGGTGGGGCCGGGGGCGGCCGCAGCGCTGGCCCGGACCGCCGACCTGCTGCGCGACGACGCGGATGCCCTCGACGGCTGGGCGCGCGCCGCCGCGTCGGAGGTCACCGGTCCGGGCGGCACGCTGGCGATCGCCGGGCTCGCGGAGCTGCCGCCGGCGGTACGGCGGCGGGTGCTGCTGGCCGCCGTACGCGCCGCCGGGGCACCGGCCGGTGCGGTGTCGGCGGAGCACCTCGCCGCCGTGGACGACCTGGTCACCGGCTCGCCGACGCCGCGGCGGCAGGTGTCACTCCCGGGCGGATTGGCCGCCGTACGGCGCCGTGGGAGGCTGCACGTCGAACCCGCTCAGCCCTCTTCACGCCTCGGGAGTTCCTAGGTGCTCGACGTGCGGCGGCTCGCGGACGACATCGAGCGGGTGCTCGTCTCCGAGAAGGAGATCGCGGCGAAGGTCGAGGAGCTGGCCGCGGCGATCGACGCGGACTACGCCGGCCGCGAGCTCGTCCTCGTCGGCGTGCTCAAGGGCGCCGTCATGATCATGGCCGACCTGGCCCGGGCGCTCACCATCCCGGTCACGCTGGACTTCATGGCGGTCTCGTCCTACGGATCGGGCACGTCCTCGTCGGGCGTCGTACGCATCCTCAAGGACCTCGACCGCGACATCGCCGGGCGGGACATCCTGGTGGTCGAGGACATCATCGACTCCGGCCTGACGCTGTCCTGGCTGCTCCGCTACCTGCGCTCGCGGGGGCCGGGCTCGCTCGAGGTCTGCGCGCTGCTGCGCAAGCCCGACGCCATCCAGGTGGACGTCCCGGTCGCCTACATGGGTTTCGACATCCCCGATGTCTTCGTCGTGGGCTACGGGCTCGACTACGCCCAGCGCTATCGCAACCTGCCCTACGTCGGCACGCTGCGCCCGGAGGTCTACGCGCCCTGACCGGGTACGACGGCCGGGAATCACAGCGGGCACCGGTCCGTTGGCCTGCTGTGGGAACCGGTCTCGGACGCTGCGGGGTGAGCACTGCCGGTGTACCGTCGAAGGTGGCGGCGCCAGCCGTCCTTCATCTCTACGTCGGACCCGCCGAACATCTCCGTCGAGCACCGGCCGGCGGGGCTACCAGGTCGCAGAAGGGAAGGGGCGCGCTGACCACGGCGCTCCCAGGGAGCCGATGAACCTGAAGCGATACCTCCGTGGACCGCTTTTCTGGCTGGCCGTGGGCGCCTTCGCGCTGCTCGTCATCCTTCCTCTGTTCCGTTCCGACGGCGGCTACAAGTCGGTCGACAGCTCCACCATCGACCGGGCCATCGCGGCCAAGGACGTCCGCTCGGCGCAGGTGTTCGACAAGGAACAGCGGATCGAGGTCGTCCGCAACGACGGGACCAAGCAGAAGGCGTCGTTCGTGACCGACGGCGGCGTACGCCTCGTCGAGGCGCTCGACGAGGGCGGCGTCCGCAACTACACCGTCAAGGTGAGCCGGGACAACCCGATCGTCGCCATCCTGTTCAGCCTGCTGCCCATCGCCATCGTGGTGCTGCTGCTGTTCTTCTTCATGAACCAGATGCAGGGCGGCGGCGGCCGGGTCATGCAGTTCGGCAAGTCGAAGGCCAAGCTCGTGACCAAGGACACCCCCAAGACCACCTTCGGCGATGTCGCGGGCGCCGACGAGGCGATCGAGGAGCTTCAGGAGATCAAGGAGTTCCTGGAGAACCCGGCGAAGTTCCAGGCCATCGGCGCCAAGATTCCCAAGGGCGTGCTGCTCTACGGTCCCCCGGGCACCGGCAAGACGCTGCTGGCACGGGCGGTGGCCGGCGAGGCCGGCGTGCCGTTCTACTCGATCTCGGGCTCCGACTTCGTCGAGATGTTCGTCGGTGTGGGTGCCAGCCGGGTCCGTGACCTCTTCGAGCAGGCCAAGGCCAACGCCCCGGCGATCATCTTCGTCGACGAGATCGACGCCGTCGGCCGGCACCGCGGTGCCGGCCTTGGGGGCGGGCACGACGAGCGCGAGCAGACCCTCAACCAGCTGCTGGTCGAGATGGACGGCTTCGACGTCAAGGGCGGCGTGATCCTCATCGCCGCGACCAACCGGCCCGACATCCTCGACCCGGCCCTGCTGCGCCCCGGCCGCTTCGACCGTCAGATCGTCGTCGACCGGCCGGACCTCGAGGGCCGCAAGGGCATCCTGCGGGTGCACTCCAAGGGCAAGCCGATGGCACCCGACGTCGACCTCGACGTGATCGCACGGCGTACGCCGGGGTTCACCGGCGCCGACCTGGCCAACGTCATCAACGAGGCGGCGCTGCTGACCGCCCGCAACAACGAAAAGATGATCAGCAATTCCACGCTCGAGGAGAGCATCGACCGCGTCATGGCGGGTCCCGAGCGCAAGAGCCGGCTGATGTCGGAGAAGGAAAAGAAGATCATCGCCTACCACGAGAGCGGGCACGCTCTGGTGGCCCACGCGCTGCCCAACAACGACCCCGTGCACAAGGTCACGATCCTGCCGCGCGGCCAGGCACTCGGTTACACGATGACCCTGCCGGTCGAGGACAAGTTCCTGGTCACCAGGTCGGAGATGATCGACCAGCTGGCCATGCTGCTCGGCGGCCGGACGGCGGAGGAGATCGTCTTCCACGAGCCGACCACCGGTGCCGCCAACGACATCGAGAAGGCGACGGCGATCTGTCGCTCGATGGTGACCGAGTACGGCATGAGCGACCAGCTGGGCGCCCTGAAGTTCGGTTCGAACAACAGTGAGGTGTTCCTCGGTCGCGACATGGGCCACTCCCGCGACTACTCCGAAGAGGTCGCCTCCAAGATCGACAGCGAGGTGCGGCTGCTGATCGAGAACGCGCACGACGAGGCGTGGGAGATCCTGGTCGAGTACCGCGACGTCCTCGACGAGATGGTGCTGCGGCTGATGGACCGCGAGACCCTGTCCAAGGAGGAGGTGCTGGCGGTCTTCGCCCCCGTGAGCAAGCGGCCCAGCCGTGGCTCCTACACCGGGTTCGGCAAGCGGCTCCCCTCCGACCGCCCGCCGGTGCTGACGCCGCGCGAGCTGGCCCTGATGGGCCCCAAGGACGTCAGCGAGCTGGTGGGCAACGGCAACGGCTCGGGCAACGGCAGCGCAGGGCGCGGCAGCAACGGCAGCGCCGGCTCCGGCAGCCGGGCGATCCCGGCACCGGGCGCAGAAGCGCCCGACCGTCCCTAGCGGCCCGCCGGACGTGGCTGGCGAGGCGCCGGCCGGCTCCTTTGACGCCGCGCGCGTCGAGGCGGCCGTGCGCGAGATCCTGCTGGCGATCGGCGAGGACCCCGAGCGCGACGGGCTGCGGGGGACGCCGGCGCGGGTGGCCCGGGTCTACGCCGAGACCTTCGCCGGCCTGTACGCCGACCCGGCCGACGTGCTGCGGACTGTCTTCGACGCGGGCCATGACGAGATGGTGATCGTGAAGGACATCGAGGTGTTCAGCAGCTGCGAGCATCACCTGGTGCCCTTTCACGGGGTCGCCCACGTCGGCTACATCCCGAACGAGCAGGGACAGATCACCGGCCTGTCCAAGCTGGCCCGGCTGGTCGACGTCTTCGCCCGCCGGCCGCAGGTGCAGGAGCGGCTGACCAGCCAGGTCGCCGACGCCCTCCGCGACGCCCTCAAGCCGCGGGGCGTCATCGTGGTGATCGAGGCAGAGCACCTGTGCATGTCGATGCGCGGCGTACGCCGGCCCGGCTCGCGCACCGTGACCAGCGCCGTGCGCGGAGCATTTCGCGACTCCGCCTCCACCCGGGCCGAGGCGATGAGCCTCATCCTGGGTCGGTGACCACCGAAGCCTCGCGGACCGGGAGTCTTCGGCCGGTCGCCGAGCGGGACGCTCCACGGCCGGTGGGACTTCTCCCGGGCCGGCGCTGGGTGCCGCCGGCCGCCGGCTACCTCTGCGCCGTGGCAGGTCTGCTCGACATCGCCAGCGCGGTCACCCCGGAGCTGCACGCCCGGGCGGACGAGGTCACCGAAGTGCTGCCGGGTGCGCTCACCCACGCCGCTGTCGCGGGCACGACGGTCACCGGCCTCTTGCTGCTGATGCTGGCGCACGCGCTTCGCCGGCGTAAGCGGCGGGCGTGGGCAGCCGTGTGCGCGCTGCTCGCGGCCAGCGTCGTCCTGCACATCGTCAAGGGCTTGGACGTCGAGGAGGCCGTGGTCGCGGTCGTCATGCTGGGCGCCCTCCTGCACTACCGCGACGAGTTCTACGCGGTCAGCGACCCTCGGAGCCGCTGGAGCGCGCTGCGCGTCTTCGCGCTGCTCGCGATGGCCAGCGTCCTGGTCGGCCTGGCGCTGGTCCGCCTGCGCGTTGGCCTGGTGAGCCCGCATCCGCTCGGAGCGGAGCTCAGGCACGTGCTGCTGGGACTGGTCGGCGTTCATGGGCCGCTGCGCTTCCAGCGCGATCTCGACTCCGACTTGGTCGCGGCGACGCTGTTGTCGATGGGAGCGCTGACCGGCGTGAGCACGGCCTACCTCACCCTGCGGCCGCCCTGTCCGGCGCCGGGGCTGACGCCGGACGACGAGTCGCGGATGCGGGCACTCCTCGACCGCCGAGGGAACCAGGACTCCCTGGCCTACTTCGCGCTGCGGCGCGACAAGAGCGTGATCTGGGCTCCTTCGGGCAAGGCCTGCGTCGCCTACCGGGTGGTCTCGGGGGTCATGCTCGCCGCTGGTGACCCGGTGGGTGACGTGGAGGCCTGGCCGAGGGCCATCGACCGCTTTCTGACGGAGGCCGCCCGATACGCCTGGACACCGGCGGTCGTCGGCTGCAGCGAGACCGGTGCCTCGGCGTGGGCGCGGGCCGGGCTGGACACGCTCGAGATCGGCGACGAAGCTGTCGTCGAGCTCGCGGACTTCTCCCTGGCGGGTCGGCCGATGCGCAACGTGCGGCAGGCTGTCGCGCGGATAGAGCGTTCGGGCTACTCCGCGGAGGTCCGGCGTGTTCGGGACCTGCCGCTCGCCGAGCTGGCGACCTTGCGAGACCGTGCGGCGGCGTGGCGAGGCGCAAGTCCTGAACGCGGCTTCTCGATGGCGCTCGGGCGCTTCGGCGACCCGGCGGACGGCGAGTGCCTGGCCGTCACGGCGGTGCAGGACCGGGGTAACGGCCCGGTCCTGCGCGGGTTGCTGCACTTCGTGCCCTGGGGCACGGACGGGCTCTCCCTGGACCTCATGCGTCGGGACAGAGATGCCGACAACGGCATCAACGAGTTCCTGATCGTCGTGGCCCTGCAGGTGGCCGCCGCTGCCGGCGTACGCCGGGTCTCCCTGAACTTCGCGGTCTTCCGCTCCGCGCTCGAGCGCGGCGGCCGACTGGGGGCAGGACCGGTGCTGCGGGCGTGGTACAGCGTGCTGATGTTCGCTTCCCGCTGGTTCCAGATCGAGTCGCTCTACCGGTTCAGCGCCAAGTTCCGGCCGGTCTGGCAGCCGAGGTACCTCTGCTACCCACACATCCGGGACCTGCCCCGCATCTCGGTCGCCGCCCTCGAGGCCGAGGCCTTCTTCGCCCGGCCCGCCCCGTCGCTGCGGCGCGTGCGCGAGCTGGTGCGCCCCGGCCCATCGACCGAGCGTCGTGGGCGGGTGGAATGACGGGGGCTCGAGCGCGGCCCGGGCCCGACGTGCTCGCCGACCTCGGGCGCGCCCGCGTGCTGGGGGTGGTGAACGTGACGCCGGACAGCTTCTCCGACGGCGGCGAGTTCCTGGACGTGAGGCGTGCGGTCGACCACGGCATGGCGATGTGGGCCGCGGGTGCCGATCTCGTCGATGTCGGCGGGGAGTCCACCCGCCCGGGTGCCGGCCGGGTGGGCATGGCAGAGGAACGGCGTCGGGTGCTTCCGGTCGTACGGGAGCTGGCTGCGGCCGGCGTCGCCGTGAGCGTGGACACGCTGCGGGCGTCGGTCGCGGAGGCGGCACTGGCTGCCGGCGCGGTGATGGTCAACGACGTCAGCGGCGGGCAGGCCGACGGGTCGATGCTCCGGCTGGTGGCCGATGCCGGCGTGCCGTACATCGTCATGCACTGGCGTGGCCACAGCGCGGACATGCAGGCCCGGGCGGCGTACACCGACGTCGTCGCCGAGGTGGTGGCGGAGCTGCGAGCCCGGCTGGACGCCGTGCTGGCGGCGGGGGTCGAGGAGGAGCAGGTGATTCTAGACCCGGGGATCGGCTTCGCCAAGACCGCAGGGCACAACTGGGCGCTGCTGGCCGCGCTGCCGGCGCTGGCCGCTCTCGGCCGGCCGGTGCTGGTCGGCGCCTCGCGCAAGGCCTTCCTCGGCGCGCTGCTGGGTACCGAGGACGACGGACCCCGGCCGGTCGACCAGCGCGAGGCCGCCACCACGGCGATCACAGCGCTGGCCGCCGCTGCCGGCGCCTGGGGGGTGCGGGTGCACGACGCCGGGCCGAGCGCCGACGCGGTACGGGTGGTGGCCGCGCTTCAGGCGGCGCGAGGATGAGTCGGCGTACCGGTGACGACCGGCTGGCGCTGCGCGGCCTGCGGGTGGCCGGGGTGCACGGCGTGCTGGGATCGGAGAAGACCACGCCCCAGGACTTCGTCGTCGACGCGGTGCTCTCGCTCGACACCTGTCCGGCGGCGGCGACCGACGACCTCGCCGACACGGTGGACTACGCCGCGCTGGCCGGGCGGCTTGCCGCGGTCATCACCGGACCACCCGTCGAGCTGGTCGAGGCGCTCGCGCAGCGGCTCGCCGAGGTCTGCCTGGCCGACCCTCGGGTGCGGGCGGTCAAGCTCACCCTGCACAAGCCCCAGGCGCCGATCGGGCTTCACTTCGACGACGTGAGCATCACGGTACGCCGGAACCGCCCGTGACCCGGTCCTGCGCCGTGGTCTCCCTCGGCTCCAACCTCGGGGAGCGGCTGGCCCATCTTGCCGGCGCCCTGGACCTGCTGGCCGCCCAGGCACGCGTCACGGTCGAGGCGGTCTCGCCGGTGTACGAGACCGACCCGGTAGGTGGCCCGCCGCAGGAGGCATACCTCAACGCCGTCGCGCTGCTCGCCGTCGACCTGGAGCCGCTGGCGCTCCTCGGCGCCCTGCACGAGGTGGAGGCGGCCCGCGGCCGGGTCCGGACGCGGCGATGGGGGCCACGCACGCTGGACCTCGACCTCGTTGTCCAGCCGCCGTACGCCGGCCGCTACGGCGCTCTCACCCTGCCGCACCCGCGGGCGCACCAGCGGGCCTTCGTGCTGCGGCCCTGGCTCGACCTCGACCGGGCCGCCACGCTGCCGGGTCACGGGCGTGTCGCGGACCTGCTCGCTGAGCTGCCCACGAACGGCGTACGCCGGCGCGACGACCTGTCGCTGGCGGTGCCGGCGTGAGGCCCACCCGGCTATCGGGGCTGGCCGCACTCGCCTTCGCGGCAGGCTTCGCCAGCTGGGGGATCGCCGTCTTGGCCTACGGCAGCCTGCCGCCGCTGCCTCGGTTCGCCCCGGTCTCCTTGTTGCTGCTCGCCGTGGCAATCAGCTTCACCGCGGCCTCCGTCCGGGGCCGGCTGCAGGGTCGCCCTGGCACCCGCCCGATCGTGCCGATGGCAGTGGCCCGCCATGCCGCCCTGGCCAAGGCCGGCTCGGGTGCCGGGGCGTTGTTCGCCGGGCTCTGGGCCGGACTCCTGCTCTTCACCGGCTCGCGGCTCGAGCAGCGTGCCGCGGCCGCCGACGCGCTGACCAGCCTGCTCGGCCTGCTGGCCGCGATGGCGCTGGTCGGCACGGCGCTGTGGCTGGAGCGCGTGTGCCGGGCGCGGCGACCGCCGGCAGATCAGGACCCCTGACCCCGGGTGATCTGTCGATTCTCCCTGATCCAGATCCCTACGGCGACAGGATTCCGGGCGACCCGACCCGCTGGCGGGATCTGGATCAAGCGTGTGGCAAGCCGGCAGCCGGCCTCAGCCCGGCGGACCGCTAGTCGACCCGTGCCGCAGGCGGGGTGTCGACCCGGGCAGCCGGCTCGGTGTCCACCGACCGTCGTAGCGCCCGGTGCAGCGCCGCAGGGGTCAGGACACCGAGGTAGCGGTTGCCGTCGAGGACCGCCACCCAGCCCGCGTCGTGCTGCAGCATGACCGAGAAGGCCGACTTCAGCGAGGCCTTCTGGGGGACCCACGCGTCGAGCCGCCGGGCGCGGTCCAGCACCCGCCCTTCGCCGGCCGTGCGCTCCGCGCCTATCCAGCCGTGCAGCGTGCCGTCGCGGTCCAGGACGACCGCCCAGCGGGCGTTCTGTACCTGCAGCTCATGGCGGGCGTCGGCGAGCGAGTCGTCCACCGTCACGGCGGGTGGGTGCTCGAGGTCGGCCGGGTCGATCGCGGTGACGGTGAGCCGCTTGAGCCCTCGGTCGGCTCCGACGAAGTCGGCGACGAACGGCGACGCGGGATGGCCCAGGATCGTCGCGGGCGTGTCGTACTGCTCGAGGTGACCGCCCTCGCGCAGGACGGCGATGCGGTCGCCGAGCTTCACCGCCTCGTCGAGGTCATGGGTGACGAACACGATCGTCTTGCGAACCTCTCCCTGCAGCCGGAGGAACTCCCCCTGCAGCCGGTCCCGGGCGATCGGGTCCACCGCCCCGAACGGCTCGTCCATCAGCAGCACTGGGGGGTCGGCGGCCAGCGCCCGCGCGACGCCCACCCGCTGCCGCTGACCCCCGGAGAGCTGATGGGGGTAGCGCGGCCCGTGCAGCTTGGGGTCGAGTCCGACCAGCTCGAGGAGCTCGGAGACCCGCCTCCGAGTGCGAGGCCGGTCCCAACCCAGCAGGTTGGGCACGGTGGCGACGTTGTCGTTGATCGACAGGTGCGGGAACAGGCCGACCTGCTGGATGACGTAACCGATCCGCCGGCGCAGCGCCACGGGATCGCCACTGGTGACGTCCTCGCCGTCGAGGATGATCGAGCCACCGGAGGGCTCGATCAGTCGGTTGACCATCTTCATGCTCGTGGTCTTGCCGCAGCCGGACGGCCCCACCAGGACGGTCAGCTCGCCGGGCAGTACGTCAAGGCTCAGCTCGGCCACCGCCGTCGTACCGTCGGGGTAGCGCTTGCTCACCCGGTCGAGGCGGATCATCGGGTCGGTGGTGCGAGTAGCGTCTGAGGCCGTCACGCTCGTCCTCGTTCCGTCTCGACCGGGAGTGAGATGAACGACCCCTGGTTCAGCTGGTCCTACGTCGTGGGCCATCGAGACGACATTCTTACCGCTACCCGCGAGCACGTCACGCTCACGCTCATCGCCGTAATCTTCGGGCTGCTGCTCGCGGTGCCGCTCGCGCTGGTTGCCCGGCGCTGGCGGTGGACGACCACCCCGATCCTCACGGTGGCCGGCATCGTCTACACGATCCCGGCGCTCGCGCTGTTCGCGGCGCTGCTGCCCTTCACCGGGCTGACCACGCTCACTGTCGAGATCGGCCTGATCTCCTACACGTTGCTGATCCTCGTCCGCAACGTGCTGGCGGGCCTCGACGGCGTACCGGAGGAGGTGCGTGAGGCCGCCCGCGGGATGGGCTTCAGGGGGGCCCGGCTGCTCACCCGGGTGGAGCTGCCGCTGGCGCTGCCGGCGATCCTGGCCGGCGTGCGGGTCGCGACGGTCTCGACCGTGGCGCTGGTGACCGTGGGGGCGATCGTCGGCCACGGCGGCCTGGGCGGGCTGATCCTGGAAGGGCTCAACAGTCTCTACCGCACCGAGGTGGTCGCGGCCTCGCTCGCCTGCGTGCTGCTCGCGCTGGTGGCGGACCTGCTGCTGCTGGGATTGCAGCGGCTGCTCACGCCGTGGGACCGGAGCCGGGCGTGAAGGACAGCGGCGTCATCGCGGGGACCCGGCGGTGGTTCACCGACCCGGTGCACTGGAGCGGGCCGGACGGCGTACCGTTCCGACTGCTCGAGCACCTGCAGCTGGTCCTGATCTCTGTCGGTATCGCTGCCGCGATCGCGCTGCCGATCGCCCTGGTGCTCGGGCACTACCGGCGCGGGGGCGTCGTCGCGGTCAACGTGTCCAACGTAGGCCGGGCGATCCCGACGTTCGCCGTCCTGGTGCTGCTGGCCGTGACCCCCGGGATCGGCGTCGGGACGACCGCGGCCGTGATCGCCCTGGTCATCTTCGCCGTGCCGCCGATCCTCACCAACGCCTACGTCGGCATGGTGGGCGTGGACCGCGACATCGTCGAGTCCTCGCGCGGCATGGGGATGACCGGCTGGCAGCAGCTGCGCAAGGTCGAGGTGCCGCTGGCGCTGCCCCTCATCGCGGCCGGGCTTCGGACCTCCGCCGTTCAGGTCGTGGCGACCGCCACGCTCGCGGCACTGGTGGCCGGCGGCGGGCTGGGGCGGTTCATCGTCGACGGGCTCGGTCAGCAGGACACTCCCCAGGTCTTCGCCGGGGCGATCCTGGTCGCGGTCTTCGCGATGCTCACCGAGGTCGGACTCGGGCTCGTGCAGAAGCGCCTGACGCCCGGCGCGCGCGCGGTCGCCGTACCTGCCGGTGGTACGCCGGCTCAGCCGGAGTTGGCCGGCGCCGCGTCGCGTTAGGTGACGATCCGCTTACAACGCCGCCCCGCGCTTGCCATCTGCCGCCCGGCCGGGTTGGGTTTCCCCTAGCGGGGGCTATCCCCGCCCAGACACGCGCCCGGCGTTCTCGCGGGGCGGGACACAGAAGGCGGGAAGCGATGCCCGTACGTCGTACGACGAGTGCCCTGCTGCTCTCCACCGTGCTGCTCGCGGCTGCCTGCGGCGGCTCCGACGGGAGCGGCGGGAGCACCAAGAGCGAGTCCACCGCGGACAGCAAGATCGTCGTTCTGCAGGACGACAAGCACCTGCAGACGGTCGACAACATCGTTCCGGTGGTCCGTACCGCGGTTGCCAAGCCGCCGCTCACCGACGCACTCAACAAGGTGTCGGGGGCGCTGACGACCGCGAAGCTCATCGAGCTCAACCGCGATGTCGACATCGAGCGCAAGGACCCGGACGAGGTCGCCAAGAACTTCGTCGCCGCCGAGTCGCTGGGCGGCGGCAGCGGCGGCAGCGGAAAGATCACCGTTGCGGTAGCCAACTTCAGCGAGAACCAGATCCTCGGCAACATCTACGCCGAGGTGCTCAAGTCGGCCGGCTACAACGCGTCGGTGAAGCAGCTGACCAACCGGGAGGTCTACGAGCCGGCGCTGGAGAAGGGGCAGCTCGACGTCGTACCGGAGTACGCCGGGACGCTGACCGAGTTCCTCAACAAGAAGGCGAACGGGCCCAACGCCCCGGCGAAGGCCTCCAGTGACACCGACGCCACGGTGACCGCGCTGCGCGCGCTGGCCGAGCCGCGGGGGCTGACCGTGCTCGAGCCCGCCGAGGCCCAGGACGTCAACGCGTTCGCCGTGACCAAGAAGTTCGCGGACAAGCACAATTTCAAGACGCTGTCCGACCTGGCCAAGTACGACGGCAACCTGGTGCTCGGGGGACCGTCGGAGTGCCCGACCCGGCCGTTCTGCCGGCCGGGTCTGGAGAAGACCTACGGCTTGAAGTTCAGCGGGTTCAAGTCGCTGGACGCAGGCGGTCCGCTCAGCAAGCAGGCTCTCAAGCAGGGCAAGGTGCAGGTCGCGCTGATCTTCTCCTCGGACGCGAGCATCGAGACGTCCTAGTACCAGGCGGTCGCCGGCAGCAGCTCCCCGGCGCGCACCTCGGCGGTGAGCACGTTGCCCGGTGGTGCCAGCGGGCAGGCCCACGCGGGGTCGTATGCGCAGGACGGGTTGTAGGCGAAGTTCAGGTCGGCGACCAGCGTGCCCCTGCCGGTGCGCAGGTCCACGTCGAGGCCGAGGTCGACGCCCTTGACGGTGTCCAGGAGGTAGCGGCCGCCGCCGTACGTCGTCTGCCCGGCGCCGGCGTCCTTGACGGGCACGAACAGTCCCCCGCCGTACGCCGTGATCCGCCAGACGTCGAGGTCGCCGACCGGGAGGTGGAGTCGGCCGGCGCGCGAAAACGTCACCACGCCGTCGGAACCGGTCTCGACGGCGAGCTCCTCCGGCCGGACATCGGCGTCCAGTTCGACCTCGAACCGCAGGGCCGGGTCGTACGCCGCGACCGGCAGTCCCTCGAACTGCGTCCTCGCGGCCGGCAGCAGTGGCGAGTCGGGATGCGCCGCGAACAGCTCGTCCCGGACGTGCCGCCACTGCTCGTGGGCGCTCCTCGGGTCGGCGGCGCGGCGCACCTCGGCGTACAGGTCGAAGACCCGGCGCCGCCAGTCGAGCAGGGTCAGGGTCGACGCGCTCAACCGCCGTCCCCACCGAACGCGGCGGCCGCCGAGGAACGCCCCTCGGCGGCCAGGTCCAGCCACCCGTAGGTGCCGGCGTCGAGCAGCTCCCGGCCCGCGCGCGTCACGGCAGCGAGCGCCACCTGGCTGAAGGCGCCTCCGACGGAGATGCGGGCCACGCCCGCCGCCGCCAGCTCGACCACGGACGGGAGGCCCGCGCGCACGAGCACGTTGACGGGGCGGTCAACGGAGCTGACCACGGTGCGGACCTGGTCGAGGGTGGTCAGTGCAGGGGCGTAGAGGACGTCGGCGCCGGCCTCCTGGTAGGCCTGCAGCCGCGCGATCGTGCCCGCGAGGTCGGGGTCCCCGCGGAGGAAGTTCTCCGCCCGGGCGGTCAGCACCAGTCCGGAGGTGCCGGCCGCCTCCGCGGCGGCCGCCACCCGCTCGGCGGCCAGCTTGCGGTCATAGAGCGGCGCGGACGCGTCGCCGGTGAAGTCCTCGATCGAGCACCCCGCCAGCCCGGTGGCGACCGCGTCGGTGACGGTGGCCGCCACCGCGCCGGGATCGGCGCCGAACCCGTTCTCCAGGTCGGCCGAGACCGGGACGTCCACCGCGGCGACGAGAGCGGCGGCGTGGGCGAGCACGTCGTCCTTATCGACGGCGCCGTCGAGCCGACCGAACGTCGCCGCGTGACCGCTGCTCGTCGTCGCCAAGGCCTGGAAGCCCAGCGAGGCGAGCAGCCGGGCCGTCCCGGGGTCCCAGGGGTTGGGCATCAGCAGCGGTCGCCCCGGCACGTGCAGGGCACGGAACGCGTCCGCCCGGGCGTGGACTGAGGTCATGTAACCGACCGTACCGAGGTGGCCGGACAGGTACGCCCACGTCCAGCGCTGCACGGCGGCGCCTTCCCCGCTGACTGCTAGGGAAGTGCTCACAACCGGCCCGATTCTGAGCACAAAGCTCGCGTAGGAGGCGGTGCCACGGACGGTCTGGCCCCCGTACGGCCGGCCGTCAACACAAGTTGACATGGTGGCTAAGGTCAACGTACGTTGACGCACATGGCGAACGCGACGGTGCTGGCCGGGGAGGCCTCGAGCCGGGACCCGGCCGTCGGCCTGGCGGCGGTCGCGGCCCTGTCCACCCTGCTGGAGTCCCTGGAGGAGCTGCAGGTGCACAACGCCCGGACCGCGGGCTGGTCCTGGCAGGAGATCGCGACTGTGCTCGGCGTCAGCAAGCAGGCGGTGCACAAGAAGTACGGCGGTGGCCGGCGGCTGCTCGGGAAGGTGAGGTAGCGGTGTTCGAGCGGTTCACCAAGCGGGCCCGGACGGTGGTCCTGCGGGCCACGGAGGAGAGCGCCGCCCTGGGCCACGGCCGACTTGGCCCCGAGCACCTGCTCCTCGGACTCCTGGCCGAGGACGGCGGTGTCGGCGGTCAGCTGCTCCGGACGCACGGCCTACGGGCCGAGACGGTCCGGGCCGACCCGCGGCTGCGGGCCGGTCGCTTCGACGCCGAGCGGCTCGCCGTCCTGGGCATCGACCTCGAGGAGGTACGCCGGCGTACCGAGGAGGCCTTCGGACCGGGTGCGCTGGACCGGCGGCGTCCCGCCGCGAGCAGCCGGCGTGGCCCGGGCACCGTGCCGTTCACCGCCGAGGCCAAGCGGGTTCTCGAGCTCTCGCTGCGGGAGGCCGTCGATCTCCGTCATCGCTACATCGGCACCGAGCACCTGATGCTTGCGCTGGTTCAGGCCGACATCGCACCGGTCGCTGCCCTGATGGCCGAGCACGGTGTGACCCACACCGGCATCCGCGCCGAGGTGCTGGCGAAGCTGGGCCAGCGGGCCGACTGCGGGGCCTAGCGTCGGCCTGGCTCCCAGCGGAACCGGCGTACGGCGAAGACTGCCGCCGCCGCCGCCCACAGCCCCACGATCAACAGGTCCCGCCCGGCGAAGCCGTGGGTGACGCCGTGCGGCAGCCGCGGGTCGAAGGCGGCGAAGACCGCCTGCACGAAGTGCCGGATGGGGAAGAAGTCGGCGATCTTGGCGAGCAGCGAGGCCGGGTCGACCGGGAAGAACACACCGGAGACGAACAGCAGCGGGAAGAGCAGCGCGTTGACGACCGCCGGCGCCGCGTCGGCGTTGGGGACCAGGGACGACACCGCCACCCCGATCGCGCAGAAGCAGGTGGCGCCCAGGAGCAGCGCTGCGGCCAGCGCCAGGTAGTGCCCGGGGAACGTCACGCCGTAGAACAGCATGCCGATGGCCGTGACCAGCGCCACCAGGATCAGAGAGATGATCGCCGCGTTGCCCAGCAGGCCGCCGAACATCGACGCGGCCGGCAGCGGCGTCGAGCGCATCCGCTTGAGGATGCCCTCGTCGCGGCGCACCGAGAGCGTCATCGCCAGGTTGGTGTAGCAGGCGCTGATGACGCCGAACGCGATGATTCCGGGCGTGTAGTACTGGTTGTACTTCAGGCCGCCGAGGAAGTTGATCCGCTCGCCGGAGTTGAGCGAGGCGAAGATCACCAGGAACATCACCGGGAAGACGAACGTGAAGAACGCCGCGGCCGGGTTGCGCCAGTAGCTCTTCTGCTCGTAGCGAACCTGGTGCAGGGCCAGGCCCGCGGCGCTCATGCCGACGCCCCGGCCGCCGGTGCGGCGCCAGCCGTGGCCTCCGCCACCGAGGCTCCGGTCAGCGACAGGTAGACGTCCTCGAGCGTGGGCCGGTCCACGGTCAGGCCCTCCAGCCGGACGCCGCGGTCGAGTGCCCAGCCGGTGAGCGTGTGCAGTACCCGCAGCTCCTCCTCGGTACGGACCTCGAGCCGGTCGCCGTCGCCCGATGCCGGCACCGGCAGCTCGGCCGCAGTCACGCCGGGCGGGAGCCGGAAGCGCACGCGTACGGCGGCCACGTTGCGGCCGCCGATCGAGTCCGGCGTCCCCTCGGCGACGATCCGGCCGCCAGCCAGCACCGCCACCCGGTCCGCGAGCGCCTGCGCCTCGTCCATGTAGTGGGTGGTCAGCACGATCGTCGTACCGCCGCCGCTCAACCGGCGTACCAGGTCCCAGGCGTCGCGCCGGGCCGACGGGTCGAAGCCGGTGGTCGGCTCGTCGAGGAAGATCAGCTCCGGGTCGCCGACGATGCCGAGGGCCACGTCGAGCCGGCGCTGCTGGCCGCCGGAGAGCGTCTGAACCCGCGCGCCCGCCTTCTCCTGCAGGCCGGCCAGCGAGATCACCTCGTCCACCGGGCGTGGCCGGGGGTAGTAGCCGGCGTTGCGGGTCAGCACCTCGTGGACGGTCAGGTAGGGCTCCACAGCGGTCTCCTGCAGCACGACGCCGACCCGCTCCCGGAGGGCGCGGCCACCGCGAGCCGGGTCCATCCCGAGCACCTCGACCCGCCCGGCGGTACGCCGGCGGAACCCCTCGAGCACCTCGAGAACGCTGGTCTTGCCGGCTCCGTTCGGGCCGAGCAACGCGAAGACCTCGCCGGCGGGGACGGCGAAGTCCACGTCCTGGACGGCCTCGACCGACCCGTAGCTCTTGCGCAGCCCCTCGACCATGATCGCGGGCATGGTGCAACCCCCCTCGGCGGTGTGGTCAGCCTAATGACCCGCCCGCGCCGCACAGCGCGCCGACGTTCTTGGGTAATCTGGGGTGTCCGGTACCACGCGTGGACTGGAACGACATTGCCTGAGCCCCCGAACGCCCGCCCCGGCCGCCTCGCCGTGGGCATCGTCGGCGTGGGCAGGGTGGGGTCGGTGCTGGGCGCCGCTCTGGCTCGGGCCGGACACCCGGTGGTGGCCGCCTGCGCAGTCTCGGACGCCTCCCGCCGCCGCGCCGCGGCGCTGCTGCCCGGCACCCCGCTGCTGCCGGCCTACGACGTCGTCGCCCGCTCCACGCTGGCGTTGCTCACCGTGCCGGACGACGCGCTCGCGGAGCTGGTCGAGGGGCTGGCGGCGACCGGCAGCTTCTCGCCGGGGCAGCTGGTGGCACACACCAGCGGCCGGCACGGGGTGGGCGTGCTCGAGCCGGCCGTACGCCGGGGTTCTCTGCCGATGGCCCTGCACCCGGCGATGACCTTCGTCGGCTCGTCGGTGGACCTGCAGCGGCTGGCCGGCGCCTCGTTCGCGGTGACGGCGCCCGAGCCGCTGGTGCTGGTCGCCGAGGCGCTCGTGATCGAGATGGGCGGCGAGCCGGTCCGCATCGCGGAGGAGGACCGGGCGCTCTACCACGCGGCGCTGGCCGCCGGCGCCAACCACCTGGTCACCCTGGTGGCGGAGACGGCGGACCTGTTGCGGGCCGCGGGCGTCGCCGAGCCGGCCCGGATGCTGGGCCCGCTGCTCGGGGCCGCCCTGGACAACGCCCTGCGCTCCGGCGACGCCGCGCTGACCGGCCCCGTCGCCCGCGGCGATGCTGCCGGGGTCGCCGCGCACCTTGACGAGCTGCGCCGGAGCGCCCCCTCGGCGGTGCCGGCCTACGTCGCGCTGGCCAGGCTCACCGCGGACCGCGCGCTGGCGGCCGGCCGGCTCGACCCCGCGGCCGCGGCCGCGCTCCTCGGCGTACTGGCCTCTCCCTCGGACGGCGCACGCGCGTGAAGGCCACCCGTACGCCGTCTCCGGTGCTGGCCCGCACCCGCGGCGGGCTGGCCCGCGGCCTTGCCGGCGTCCGCCGCCGCGGCGACAGCGTGGCGGTGGTGCCCACGATGGGTGCCCTGCACGAAGGTCACACGGCACTGATCCGCCGGGCCGGCGAGCTGGCCGACTCGGTGGTCGTCACGATCTTCGTCAACCCGCTGCAGTTCGGCGCCGGGGAGGACCTCGACCGCTACCCGCGCACGCTCGAGGCCGACCTGAGGCTCTGCGCCGAGCAGCGCGTCGCTCTCGTCTGGGCGCCACCGGCGGAGGTCGTCTATCCCACCCCGCCCCGGGTGACCGTGACCGCGGGCGAGCTCGGCACCCGGCTCTGCGGTGCCGCGCGCCCCGGCCACTTCGACGGCGTCCTCACCGTGGTCGCCAAGCTGCTGCATCTCACCGGACCCGACGTGGCGGTGTTCGGCGAGAAGGACGCGCAACAGCTCACCCTGGTACGGCGGATGGTCCACGACCTCGACCTCCCGGTGCATGTCGTCGGCGTGCCGACCGTGCGGGACCCCGACGGCCTCGCCGTCTCCAGCCGCAACCGCTATCTCGACGCCGACCAGCGGGTCGCCGCCGCCGCCCTGTCGCGCGCGCTGGCCGCCGGCGCCGGCGCTGCCGCGGACGGACCGGACGCCGTACGCCGGGCCGCCGGCGCCGTCCTCGGTCGGGCGACCGGGGTCGGGGTCGACTACCTGGCGCTGGTCGATCCCGACGGCCTCGAGGACGTGCCGGCGGACCACGCCGGGCCCGCCCTCCTGGCGGTGGCCGCCCGCGTCGGCCCCACCCGTCTGATCGACAACGTGACGGTGTCGCTGGCCGGGCCTGGACCGGCCTGACCCGTGCTGCTCGCCATCGACGTCGGCAACACGGCCACGGTGATCGGTGTCTTCCTCGGTGACCAGCTGGTCGACTCGTGGCGGATCGCCACCGAAGCCCGCCGTACCGCCGATGAGCTCGGCGTACTGATCACCGCGCTGGTCGACCGCGCGGAGACCGACCGCCTGAACCGCACGGGCGCGGACCGGTCCGAGACGGTGACCGGGGTCACGGTGTGTTCGACCGTCCCGTCGGTCCTGCTCGAGGTCCGCGGCATGTGCCGCCGGTACTTCCCGGATGTTCCCGCTCTCGTCGTAGAGCCGGGCGTGCGGACCGGCGTACCCGTCCTCACCGACAACCCCAAGGAGGTGGGCACCGACCGGATCGTCAACGCGCTGGCCGCCGCCCACCTCTTCGGCGGCCCGCTGATCGTCGTCGACTTCGGCACCGCGACGACGTTCGACGCGATCAGCGCGCGCGGGGAGTATCTCGGCGGTGCGATCGCACCGGGGATCGATGTCTCGGTGGAGGCCCTGGGCGCGAGGGGCGCCCAGCTGCGCCGGGTCGAGCTGGTGCGGCCCCGGTCGGTGATCGGCAAGAACACCGTCGAGGCGTTGCAGGCCGGCATCGTGTTCGGGTTCGCCGGCCAGGTCGACGGCGTGGTGGAGCGGATGGCCGCCGAGCTCGACGGTGAGGTCACCGTCGTCGCTACCGGCGGGCAGGCCCCGCTCGTCCTCGAGGAGGTAGGCCGCATCGACGCCCACGAGCCGGACCTGACGCTGATCGGGCTGCGCCTGATCTTCGACCGCAACTCGACGGAGCGCGGATGAGCGACGAGGCCGACGAGCTCCCCGAGCAGCTGCGCGTACGCCGGGACAAGCTCGACCGGCTGCGGGCCGCCGGTGTGGACCCGTACCCGGTCGGCTTTCCGCGGACCACGACCGCGGCGCAGCTGCGCGAGCGCCACGCCGACCTGCCGCCGGACAGGGGCACCGGCGAGCGGGCCGGCGTTGCCGGCCGGGTCGTGCTCAACCGGCTCGGCGGCAAGCTGTGCTTCGCCACGTTGGCCGACGGCGCGGCGGAGATCCAGCTCATGCTCTCGGCCGACCGGCTCGGCGCCGAGGCGCTGGCCGCATGGAAGGCCGATGTCGACCTCGGCGACCTCGTCGGGGTGGAGGGCGAGGTGGTCAGCTCCCGCCGCGGCGAGCTCTCGGTGCTGGCCGACCGCTGGGCGTTCACCGCCAAGGCGCTGCGGCCGCTGCCCGACAAGCACAAGGGGCTCACCGACCCGGAGGCGCGGGTGCGCCGCCGCTACGTCGACCTGATCGTCAACCCGGCGTCGCGGCGGTTGCTCGAGACCCGGTCCCGGGTCGTCGGCTCGCTCCGCCGGTCGCTGGTGCAGCGCGGTTTCCTGGAGGTCGAGACGCCGATGCTGCACCCGGTGCGCGGCGGCGCCACCGCGCGGCCGTTCCAGACCCACATGAACGCCCTCGACATCGACCTCTACCTCCGGATCGCCCCCGAGCTCTACCTCAAGCGGCTGATGGTCGGCGGGCTGGACAAGGTCTACGAGCTGAACCGGAACTTCCGCAACGAGGGCGCCGACTCCACCCACAACCCCGAGTTCACGATGCTGGAGGTCTACGAGGCCTACGGCGACTACGACACCATGGCCGAGCTGACGCGGGCCCTGGTGGTGGCGGCGGCGGAGACCGGGGTCGGCGGCACCGTCGTACCCGATGGCCGCGGCGGGGAGCTCGACCTGGCGCAGCCATGGCGCTCGGTGACCGTGCACGGGGCGGTGTCGGCGGCCCTGGGGCAGGAGGTCACCCCCGACACCGGGGTGGCGGAGCTGCGCAGGCTGGCGGACGCGCGGAAGGTCGCGCTGCGGCCGGAGTGGACCGCCGACGAGGTGGTCCTCGAGCTCTACGAGCAGCTGGTCGAGCCGGCGATCGTGGCGCCGACCTTTGTCCGGGACTACCCCGCCCGGGTGCGCCCGCTGGCCCGGCCGCACCGTGACGACCCGCGGCTCACCGAGGCGTGGGACCTGGTGGTGCGCGGCATCGAGCTCGGGCCGGCGTTCTCCGAGCTCGCCGACCCGGTCGAGCAGCGTCGGCGCCTTGTCGAGCAGGCCGGGCTGGCGGCCGGCGGTGACCCGGAGGCGATGGCGCTCGACGAGGACTTCCTGACCGCACTCGAGTACGGCATGCCACCGCTGGGTGGCATGGGGATGGGTGTCGACCGGTTGCTCATGGTGCTGACCGGTGAGGCGAGTATCCGGCAGGCGGTCACCTTCCCGCTCGTGCGTCCCGGGTAGTTAGCGAGCGCGGATGCGCGCGGCATAGCCGGCGTACGCCGGAAAGCACCGGCAGAGCAGGATCGGTATTTCCGCCTCCTCGGCTGCCCCGAGTTCGCCCGGCGGCCGCAATAGGTGCCGACACGCACGCGGGAGAATTGCGCGCTCTGCACGGCTGCGGTTAGCCTGACGCGATCTCCCGTAACATCTCAACTCGGAAAGGGGCAGTGCGAACATGGCACAACGCGTCCAGGTACTACTCACGTGCGACCTGCACGGCGACGACACGAGCGGCGACACGACCATAGATTTCGCTCTCGACGGCACGTCGTACGAAATCGACGTCTGCGACCAGCACGGGCGGCAGCTGCGCGACTCATTCGCCGACTACGTCGGGGCGGCGCGGCGGGCAGGGTCCGGCGGCGGTCGCGCCGGCGGCCGGCGGTCCGGCCGGGGTCGGGCAGGGTCCGGCGGCGGCCGGCGGCGTACGGCGGAGGTCCGCGAGTGGGCCCGCGCGAACGGCCTGGCCGTCAGCGAGCGCGGCCGTATCCCGGCGAAGGTGATGGAGCAGTACGAGGCGGCCAACGCCTAGGTAGGACGGCATCGGCGCCGGCCCGTTCCCTTCCGGGAGCGGGCCGGTCGCCGTTGGGGTCCAACGTCGACCGACCCGGGAACACCGCTCCTGAGGACCAGGTTGAGTCCAATGAGTCCGCTCAGGGGCTCCAGGACGAACGACGAAGAGCCGATGCGACCGCCGCAGCCGGCTTTCCGAGGGACGGCGTATTCCCGGCGTCAGTGGCTCGCGTGCGGAGCGGGCGGCGGGCCCCGACTAAACTGTGGGAACCGAGGGATCTCCTCGGCTGCCCGCTCTGCAAGAGGAGCGAAAATGTTCGAGAGGTTCACCGACCGCGCCCGGCGCGTGGTGGTCCTGGCCCAGGAAGAGGCCAGGATGCTCAACCACAACTACATCGGCACCGAACACATCCTGCTCGGCCTGATCCACGAGGGCGAGGGCGTGGCCGCCAAGGCCCTCGAGTCCCTCGGCATCTCCCTCGAGGGCGTCCGCCAGCAGGTCGAGGAGATCATCGGCCAGGGCCAGTCCGCCCCCTCCGGTCACATCCCCTTCACCCCGCGCGCCAAGAAGGTGCTCGAGCTCTCTCTGCGCGAGGCGCTCCAGCTCGGCCACAACTACATCGGCACCGAACACATCCTGCTCGGCCTGATCCGCGAGGGCGAGGGCGTCGCGGCGCAGGTGCTGGTCAAGCTGGGCGCCGACCTGAACCGGGTGCGTCAGCAGGTCATCCAACTGCTGTCCGGCTACCAGGGCAAGGAGTCGGCCGCCTCGGGCGGCCCGGCGGAAGGGACTCCGTCCACCTCGTTGGTTCTCGACCAGTTCGGCCGCAACCTGACCCAGGCCGCCCGCGAGGGCAAGCTCGACCCGGTGATCGGGCGCGAGAAGGAGATCGAGCGGGTCATGCAGGTGCTGTCCCGCCGTACCAAGAACAACCCGGTCCTTATCGGTGAGCCCGGTGTCGGCAAGACCGCCGTGGTCGAGGGCCTGTCCCAGGCGATCGTCAAGGGCGAGGTGCCGGAGACCCTCAAGGACAAGCAGCTCTACACCCTCGACCTGGGGGCGCTGGTCGCCGGCAGCCGCTACCGCGGCGACTTCGAGGAGCGGCTCAAGAAGGTCCTCAAGGAGATCCGCACCCGCGGCGACATCATCCTGTTCATCGACGAGCTGCACACCCTGGTGGGCGCCGGTGCCGCCGAGGGCGCGATCGACGCGGCCTCGATCCTCAAGCCGATGCTGGCCCGAGGCGAGCTGCAGACGATCGGTGCGACCACGCTCGACGAGTACCGCAAGCACCTGGAGAAGGACGCCGCGCTCGAGCGCCGCTTCCAGCCGATCCAGGTCGGTGAGCCGACCCTGGCGCACACCATCGAGATCCTCAAGGGGCTGCGGGACCGGTACGAGGCCCATCACAGGGTCTCCATCACCGACGGCGCGCTGGTCGCCGCGGCCACCCTCGCCGACCGCTACATCTCCGACCGGTTCCTGCCCGACAAGGCGATCGACCTCATCGACGAGGCCGGCTCCCGGATGCGGATCCGGCGGATGACCGCGCCGCCGGACCTGCGCGAGTTCGACGAGAAGATCGCCGGCGTACGCCGGGACAAGGAGAGCGCGATCGACGCGCAGGACTTCGAGAAGGCCGCGTCGCTGCGCGACCGCGAGAAGACCCTGCTCGGCGAGAAGGCCCAGCGCGAGAAGGAGTGGAAGGCGGGCGACATGGACGTCGTCGCCGAGGTCGACGACGAGCAGATCGCTGAGGTGCTCGCCACCTGGACTGGCATCCCGGTCTTCAAGCTCACCGAGGAGGAGACCGCGCGGCTGCTCCGCATGGAGGACGAGATCCACAAGCGGATCATCGGCCAGTCGCAGGCGGTCAAGGCGGTCAGCCAGGCGATCCGGCGTACCCGCGCCGGGCTGAAGGACCCCAAGCGTCCCGGTGGCTCGTTCATCTTCGCCGGGCCGTCCGGGGTCGGGAAGACCGAATTGTCCAAGGCGCTCGCGGAGTTCCTCTTCGGTGACGAGGACTCGCTCATCCAGCTCGACATGAGCGAGTACATGGAGAAGCACACGGTCTCCCGGCTGGTCGGTTCGCCGCCCGGTTACGTCGGTTACGAGGAGGGCGGCCAGCTGACCGAGCGGGTGCGTCGCAAGCCGTTCTCGGTCGTGCTGTTCGACGAGGTGGAGAAGGCCCACCCGGACGTGTTCAACACGCTGCTGCAGATTCTCGAGGACGGCCGGTTGACCGACGCCCAGGGCCGGGTCGTGGACTTCAAGAACACGGTGCTCATCATGACGTCCAACCTCGGGACCCGGGACATCTCCAAGGGCTTCAACCTCGGCTTCCAGCGCGACAACGACAAGGCCGGTAGCTACGAGCGGATGAAGACCAAGGTGCAGGACGAGCTCAAGCAGCACTTCAAGCCGGAGTTCCTCAACCGCATCGACGACACGATCGTCTTCCACCAGCTGTCGGAGGACGAGATCGTCCTGATGGTCGACCTCATGCTCAACCGGGTCGACGGGCAGATGCGCAACAAGGACATGGGCCTCGAGCTCACGGTCGGGGCGAAGCGGCTCCTCGCCCGCAAGGGGTTCGACCCGGTGCTCGGTGCCCGACCGCTGCGCCGGACCATCCAGCGGGAGATCGAGGACACGCTGTCGGAGAAGATCCTCTTCGGCGAGCTCAAGGCCGGCCAGATCGTGGTGGTCGACACCGAGGGCGAGGGCGAGTCCGAGCGCTTCAGCTTCCGCGGCGAGCTCAAGCCGATGGTCGCGGACGCGCCGCCGGTGGCGACGGCCGGCACCACGGAGTAGCCAGGAGATCAGCTCGAAGGGCCGCCACGGGACCGTGCAGTGGCGGCCCCTCGTCTTTGGTGCACCTCAGCCTGAGCCGACTGATCGGTGTTGCTTCCACTCGCGGATCCCCGCCATTTCTGCGAGTAGACGTCACTTCGATCAGCGGCGCGTCAGCTCCCAGTCGGGAGCAGCTCCTCTGGCCGGAAGGCGTAGACGACCATCCAGTTGGGCCGCACCCGCAGGTAGGCGATGTCCTCAGCCCACGACGACCGGCGAGCTGCCGTAGTGCGTGACCAGGTGCGCCTCGATCGCTGCGAAGTCGGGCGAGCTCCCGGTCAGGAACTCCGCCCGGCCGTGCACGAACACACCGAGGTCGTCGCCGACTACGTGCGCGACGCTCACCGCCGGCCGGGCGCGCAGCTGCCGGGCCTTCGCGGCCGAGCCGGCCGTGGTGAACACGAACCTTGCGTGCAGGAAGTGCCCGTCCACGGCGCTGATCCGAGGCTCGCCGCGGGCCGTCACGGTGGCGACCGAGAGGGTGCGCATCCCCTGCAGCACGGTGGCGGTCTGCCCGGCGCTCAGCGTGCGTTGCGGCCCGACGATCCCGCGCAGGTGCTCGGTCGCGCGGGCGAGGGAGCGATCGAGCAGCTCCTGCAGGGCGTCGGTCTCAGCGACGGTCTCGTACATGGCGGACCATCCTGTCGGGCTCAGCCGGAAGGGATACCCGGTCGGTGGGGGCGGGCTGCGCCGGACCGTCCGACCGTCAACCCCGCCAGCGCCCGCTCCAGCTTTCGGGCGGCCGGCCAGCGAACCTGCAGCCGCGAGCCCGGGACCGGATGGGACTCGGCCCGCAGCGCCGCCAGCAGCCGACGGACCTCCCGGGCGGTGCAGACAAGCGCGCCGTACGCCGGCGGCACGCGGGTCAAGGCGGTGTGTTTGCAGCATCACCTCGCTGACCAGGACCGAGCACGGACCGGCGTCCGGACGCCGCCACGGCAGGTCGCGGGCCGCGCCGGCCGGGCTCACGCCAACGCCCGGACGCGGCCGCGGCAGGCCTCTAGGCTCGGCGGGCGTGGACCCGGACTCGCTGCTCCACCCGGTCGGCCCACTGCCGGCGCGGACTTACTGGGTGCGCCGGGCGCTCGCGGTCGCCGCCCTAGTGGTCGCCGTGCTGCTGTTAGCCCGATGGGTGACCGGTCTGGGCGGCGGAGCGGCCGCCGAGCGGACGACCGGACGCCGCCCTGGGGGTCCGACCCCGGTCACTGCCAGCACGCCGACGGGCACCAGCTCTGCGGTGGTCTCGCCGACCGCCTCCCCCTCGCCGCGGTCTTCCTCCCCGGCCCGGCTGCTGGCCTGCCCCGACAGCTCGTTGTCGGTCACCGCGGCCACCGACGCCGCCCGCTACCTCACCGGCGTACGGCCGGTGCTGACCATGACCGTCCGCAACGTCGGACCTGCGCCGTGCACCCGCGACCTCGGTCCGGGCGCGCGGGGGTTCACGATCTGGTCGGGCTCCGACCGGATCTGGTCCAGCGACGACTGCGAGGGCAAGGCGGCCGCGGTGGTGACACTGCCGGCGGGTGCCAGCCGGACCTGGACGGTGCAGTGGTCCAGGGTGCGGTCCCATCCCGGATGTCCGAGTCCGGGCCCTCCGGTTCGGCCGGGGACCTACCGGCTCTACGGCGCGCTGGGGCGCATCACCAGCGGCCAGGCGGTGTTCTCGCTGCGCTGAGGCGGCACCGCCACGCCGGTCTCACAGGTCGAGCCGGAGCTTGTCCTCCGCGACGGCCCGGTTGCTCGGCAACGGCTGGCGCTCCCCGGTGGGGCGGAAGCCGCAGCTCTCATAGAACCGGCGAGCCCGGTCGTTGCCGTCGGCCACCCACAGGCTGAGGGACGCGGCGCCCTGTGCCCGGGCCCACTCCCGCACTGCCTGGATCAATGTGGCGGCCACACCGGTGCCGCGCGCGTCCGCCCGCACCCACATCGAGACGACGTGCCGCTCGTCCGCCGGCGCCGCTTCGTCCGCGATGCCGGTAACGAGGCCGACCGGCTCGTTGGCCGCGAAGGCGACGAAGCTGGCGCTGCCGGCGATCCGGCGCCGCCACTGCGACTCGTCAAAGGCCACCTCGCGGGCGTAGCTGGACCCGAAGGCAGCGGGAGCATCCGCCAGCGCCGCCAGCCGCACGGTTCGCAGGACCAGCCAGTCGTCGGGCTCAACTCGGCGTACCTCCATCGCGACCCCAGGCGGCGCGCGCCCTAGACGTAGCGTTCCAGGATCGAGGACTCGGCCAGCCGGGACAGCCCCTCCCGCACGCTGCGCGCGCGCGTGTCGCCCACCCCCTCGACGGCCTGCAGATCGTCGATGCTTGCGGCGAGCAGCTTCTGCAGGCCACCGAAGTGCTCGACCAGCCGGTCGACGACCGTCCGGGGGAGCCTTGGCACCTTGGCCAGCAGGCGGTAGCCACGCGGGCTCACCGGCCCGTCCAGCGCCTCGACGCCGGCGGAGAACCCCACCACCCGCGCGATCTCGATGAGGTCGAGCAGGTCGGTGGCCGAGAGCAGGTCGAGGTCGGCCATCACGTTCTCGACCGAGCGCCCACGCCGACCGGGCGTGGGCATGTAGTCGCGTACCACGAGCTCGCGCTCGGGCTCCACGCCGGCCATCAGCTCCTCGAGCTGCAGGGAGAGCAGCCGACCGTCGGTGCCCAGCTCGACGACGTAGCCGCCGATCTCGTCCGCGATCCGGCGCACCATCTCCAGGCGCTGGCTGACGGCCACTGCGTCGCGCGCGGTGACGAGGTCCTCGATCTCGAGCGCCGACAGGGTGCCGGCCACCTCGTCCAGCCGCAGCTTGTAGCGCTCGAGGGTGGCGAGAGCCTGGTTCGCGCGGGACAGGATCGCCGCCGAGTCGTCGAGGACGTAGCGGCGACCCTCGACGTAGAGCGCGATGATCCGCATCGACTGGCTCACCGAGATCACCGGGTAGCCGGTCTGCTTCGCCACCCGTTCGGCGGTGCGGTGCCGGGTGCCGAACTCCTCGGTGGGGATCGTCGGGTCCGGCACCAGGTGTACTGCGGCGCGCAGGATCCGGCTCGCCGCATCGTCGAGCACGATGGCGCCGTCCATCTTGGCCAGCTCCCGGAGGCGGGTGGCAGAGGCTTCCACGTCGAGCGGGAAGCCGCCGGTGCACAGCGCCTCCACCACCCGGTCGTAGCCGAGCACGATCAGCCCGCCGGTGTTGCCGCGCAGAATTCGCTCCAGGCCGTCGCGCAGCATCGTGCCGGGCGCGACGGCCGCCAGGGTGGCCCGGAGCAGGTCCTCGCGGTCGGACGTGGCCACCTGGCTCCTCGGGCAAGAAACTGGCAGGAAGTCTAGCGGCGACCACCCTCTCCGGAGTCCGCAACCGCCCGTACGGCGGAGCGCAGGTCGGCCACCTCTGTGATCACCATGCCGGCCGGCACCGGCCCCGGGTCGGGTGGAAGGAGGGCGCGGCGGAACCCGAGCCGCGAGGCCTCCGCCAGCCGGCGGCCGATGCCGCCGACCCGGCGGACCTCGCCGGCCAGCCCGATCTCCCCTACCGCCACCAGATGTGCCGGTAGCGCGAAGTTCTTCGCCGCGCTGACCACCGCCAAGGCCACGGCCAGGTCCGCCGCCGGCTCGGTCACCCGGACGCCGCCCACGGTGGCGGTGTAGACCTCCCGGCCGCTCGTCTTGACTCCGGCCCAGCGCTCCACCACGGCCAGCACCATCGCCACCCGCGCGGCGTCGAGACCGGAGGTATAGCGCCGCGGCATCTGGCTCTCGCCTGCAAGCAGCGCCTGGACCTCGGCCACCAGGGCGCGTCGGCCCTCCACCGTCACGGTCACGCAGGTTCCGGGCACCGGATCGGTACGCCGCGAGAGGAACCGCCCGCTGGGATCGGGCAGGCCCACGATGCCGGCGTCGCTGAGCTCGAAGCAGCCCACCTCGTCGGCGGCGCCGTACCGGTTCTTCACCGCCCGCACCAGCCGAAGCCCGGAGTGCCGGTCCCCCTCGAAGTAGAGAACGACGTCGACGAGGTGCTCGAGCAGCCGTGGCCCGGCGACCGCGCCGTCCTTGGTGACGTGGCCGACCAGCACCGTGGCGATGCCGCGGTTCTTGGCCAGCCGCACCAGGGCAGCGGCCACCTCCCGCACCTGGGTGACCCCTCCGGGCGCGCCATCGACCTCCGCCGAGGCGAGCGTCTGCACCGAGTCGACGATGAGCAGGCTCGGCCGGACCTCGTCGACGTGTCCCAGAGCGGCGGCCAGGTCCGTCTCGGCGGCCAGGAAGAGCGACGGGTGCAACGACCCGACCCGCTCGGCGCGCAGCCGCACCTGAGCGGCCGACTCCTCGCCGGTGACGATCAAGGTACGCCCGCGTTCGGCGTACCGTGCGGCCACCTCCAGCAGCAGGGTCGACTTGCCGACCCCGGGCTCGCCGGCGAGCAGCACCACCGCACCGGCCACCAACCCGCCGCCGAGCACCCGGTCCAGCTCGGCCACGCCGGTCGGTGTCGCCCGTGCGGCCGCCACGTCGATCGAGTCGATCGGGAGGGCGGGCGAGGTGACCGGGCCGGCGGCCAGCCGCCGCCCGACGCTGGCCCCGAGCTCCTTCACCGCACCCCACGCCTGGCACTCCGGGCACCGCCCGACCCACTTCGCTGCGCTGAGCCCGCACTCTTCGCAGCGGTACGCCGGCCGCTCCCGAGCGATCGCTTTGACCATGTCGCCGAACTTAGGGACGAGCACCGACAGAACGACGGTTTCGGCGTCGCAGCCGGCCGGCGGCGAAGACTCAACGCCCGTTCGTCACCGGCTCAGCGGCGGTCGGCCAGGACCCCGTCAAGCTTGTCCAACACGTTGACCCAGGCGGAGCCGGCGGACTCGCCGAACTCCCGGCTGGGGATCCGTTCGTGGGTGATCGTCATCTCGGTGGTGTCGCCCTCAGGGCGGAGCGTGACGGTGACCTGGGTGGGTCTGCCGGCGGTGCTGTCGGCCAGCCAGGTGAACACGAGCCGGTGCGGGGGGTCGACCGTGAGGTACTCGCCGCTCGTTACGAACGCACCGTGCTCGAAGAGCATGACAAGGCGATAGCCACCGCCGACCACCGGGTCGCACCACACCTCGCCGACCTCGCCCGGGTCGGGACAGAGCCATTGACGGAGCTGGTGGGTGTCGGTCCAGGCGTCGAAGACCTCCTGTGGCGCGGCCTTGAGGACGCGGGTGACCCGGACGACGTCGTTCACCCGGACTGCTCCCGGTCGGTCTGCCGCGACTCCAGGTGCGCGGCCAGGGCATCGGCCCGGCCCTCCCAGAGGGCCGTGTAGTCGGCGATCCACCGCTCCGCCTCGGCCAGCCGCTCCGGCTGCGGACGCAGATAGTGGTCGCGTCCCCGGATCTCCCGGTCCACCAGGCCGGCCCGCTCGAGCACGCCGATGTGCTTGGACACGGAGGCCAGCGACATCGGCAGCGGTCGGGCGATGTCGGTGACCCGGGCCTCGCCCTGACGCAGTCGCAGCAGGATCGACCGCCTGGTGGGGTCGGCCAGCGCCGCGTAGGCCAGGTCCAAGGCGGCCGGGGAACGTTCAACCATCTTGCAGAACGTTAGCAGACCGGCTACGTTAAGCCGGACGGTTGAATGTTTGGGACTAGTGGCGGTCGGACGGCAGGAGCACCGAGCATGAGGAAGATCGCTGGCCTGGCCGATGAGAGCGCGGCGTACCGGACGGCGCGGCAAGAGCTCGTCGCGGCGGAGATCGCACTGCGGGAGCAGACCATCACCGTCGCCGCGCTGCGGCGCAGGCTCCCGCTAGGCGCCGAGGTGTCCGACTACGAGTTCGACGAAGGACCCTTCGATCTCGGCGCGGACGGGCCGGTCCGCCGCGTTCACCTGGCCGACCTGTTCGGCCAGCCCGAGAAGCCGCTCATCGTGTACCACCTGATGTACGGCGGAACCCAGACCGAGCCCTGCCCGATGTGCTCGATGTGGATAGACGGCTTCAACGGCGTCGCCCGTCACGTGGCGCAGCGGGCGAACCTCGCCGTGGTCGCGCAGGCCCCGATAGGCGCCATCCGGGCGTGGGGGCGTCAGCGCGGTTGGCATTCACTCCGGCTGCTGTCCAGCTCGTCCTCGACCTTCAAGACCGACCTGAACACCCAGACACCCGAGGGTGACCAGCGCCCCGCGATCAGCGTCTTCACCAGGTGCAGCGACGGCAGCTCCCGCCACTTCTGGACCGGCGAGGCCTACCTGAATGACGCGACCTGGGGCGGGCTGGATCAGTACTCGCCGGTCTGGAACCTCTTCGACCTCACCCCTGAGGGACGGGAAGCGTGGATGCCTCAGCGCGAGTACCCGTGAGCGCGGGTTGACCCCCGGCCGGCACCTGCGCGGCTGGAACGGCCGAACCGGCTAGCGTTATCCCATGCGGCTGGGCGTGCTCGACGTCGGGTCGAACACCGTGCACCTGCTGGTCGTCGACGCCCATCCAGGCGGCTGGCCGCTGCCCGCGGCCAAGGAGAAGACCGAGCTGCGGCTCGCCGAGCTCATCGGCGCCGACGGCTCGCTCTCGAAGAAGGGCGCCACCGCTCTCTGTGACGCCGTTGCCAAAGCGGCCAGGGCAGCCGAGAACCTCGGTGTCGAGGACCTGCTGGCCTTCGCCACCTCGGCGGTCCGTGAGGCGGGCAACGCCGAGCAGGTGCTGGCCGACGTACGGCAGGCGACCGGCGTCGACCTGCAGGCGCTGTCCGGCGAGGACGAGGCGCGGTTCACCTTCCTCGCCGTACGCCGGTGGTTCGGCTGGAGCGCCGGCCGGCTGCTCGTCCTCGACATCGGTGGCGGCTCGCTGGAGGTGGCCGCCGGCATGGACGAGGAGCCGGACGCGGCCGTGTCGGTGCCGCTCGGGGCCGGTCGGCTGACCCGGCAGTGGCTGCCCAAGGACCCGCCCGGCAAGGAGGAGCTGCGGGGGCTGCGCAAGCACATCAGGGCAGAGCTGGCCCGCAACCTTCGGACGGTGACCCGCGCCGGCCAGCCGGACCTCGCCGTCGCGACCTCGAAGACCTTCCGCTCGCTGGCCCGGATCGCGGGGGTGGCGCCCTACAGCGAGGGCCCCTACGTACGCCGGACGCTGACCCACCGGCAGGTCCTCGAGGTGCTCGACACGGTCGCCGGAATGCGGGCGAAGGAGCGGGCCACGCTGCCCGGCGTGTCCCCTGGCCGGGCCGGCCAGCTGGTCGCCGGCGCCCTGGTGGCCGACGCCGCCATGGACCTGCTCGGCGTGCCCGAGGTGCGGCTGTGCCCGTGGGCACTGCGCGAGGGCATCATCCTGCGCCGGCTGGACTGGCTGGCCGGCGCCTGAGCGCTCAGAAGTAGTCGAGCAGGGCGGGCGCGGGGCCGGCGGCGGCTGCCTGGAGGAAGGCGTCCGCGGACTCGTCGCCGCCGTCGAGGTATTCGGATCGGCGTACCACCGACGGACTGCTCGGCAGCAGCAGCACGACGGCACTGGGAAGGTTCACGTATGAACCGTGGATGCTCACGGAACGGCACAGCGCGACGACGTCCCGCTCTCTCAGCGACGGCAGGAGTTGTTTGCGCTGGCGAGAGGCTCCTGATCTAGCCGGGCGGCAGGGAAGAGCTCCGCCAGCCGGGGGCGCAACCTGCAACGCCGAGGTGGTTGATCTCTCCGTGCCGCTGTGAGTCTCTCGTTCGGACGGCCGAGCGTCGACGGCCAGTCCGAGCCGGTCGACCGCCCGATAACCGTAGCTCAACCGGTAGCCAAGCTGACCTAGGCCGTCTCACCACAAAACTACGGGCGCCAGGAGATCTGCTGGACCGGCCGCGCCACCTCGACGACAGCCTGTGAACGCCGTCGGGACCGGTACACGCTGGCGAGATGCGAGAAGCCACACCTCGGTGGGGAGGAGCTCGCCACGTCCGGGAGGACAACCGTACGGGCTACCAGCGGGCTGTCTCCGTGATCCGCGCAAGCGGACGACCGGAAGCCGGCCAAGGCGGAAAGAGCGGAGCGGGGCGAGCTGCTTGACACCACATGTACGCGTGCGTCAGAGTTCGATCTGTTCCGAACAGTTGTGCGGCAGCCGAAACGACGGGTGGGTGCTCGCGTTCCCGTCAATCGCCAGAGCGGCCCACCGTGCAATTCGGCCATGATGACAGGGAGACCGAACGTGATCACAGGGAACCGATGGCTCCGGCTGCGCGCACCGGCGGCAGTCATCATGGGGGCTGCCTTGCTGACCGCCTGTGGCGGCTCCTCGAGTCCCGACAAGACCGGCGGTTCTTCGGGGAAGCCCTCTGTCACTGCGCTCAAGTCAACCGTGGCTGGAGTCGAGGTGACCACTGACCCGGCGATCGCCGCGAGCGTCCCCGACGCCATCAGGAAGACGGGGACCCTGAAGAACATCACGTACGACAACGCCCCGCCCGACACGTTCGTCAAGGATGGCCAGACGGTCGGTTGGGAGGTGGACCTCGCTCAAGCTGTGGCCACCGTGATGGGTCTGAAGCTCAAGACAACGACGTCGGGTGCTTTCGACACGTTCATTCCGGGCATTCAGAACGGCCGCTATAACACATCTATCTCGTCGCTCATCCAGACGCCTGTGCGGCTGAAGCAGATCGACGTGGTGACGTACTTCAAGGTGGCGACGGGCTTCGCGAAGAAGGCCGGAAGTCCGATCACGGTGGCTCAGGAGACCGACGTCTGCGGACACAAGGTCGCCACTCTCAGCGGCTCGGCCTTCGTCGACCAGTTGAAGGTCATCAACGGGGCCTGCAGCACCGCAGGGAAGCCGACCATCTCGGTGCAGCTGTATCCGGCGGCGGCCAACGCGACCCTGGCGGTCGCCAACGGTCGAGCGGAGCTCTACGCCTCGTCCTCGAACCAGCTTTCGTACATGGTGTCGCAGACGCCGGGCCAGTTCGAGCTCACCGACCTCCAGTACGACCCCGTGGACGAGGGGGCAGGCATCACGAAGGGCAGCGGGCTGTCGAAGCCCTTCGCCGTTGCGATGGACAAACTCATAAAATCGGGCACGTACGGGACCATTCTCAAAAAGTGGGGAATCACCGTAGGCCTCGTCGACTCCGCGACGGTTCACTCCAGCGACTAGCAGGTTGGCGAGGAGCGGCGTGAGGTCACTGGACACGACTAGCTCCGCCTCGTCCGATTCCGGATCTGTAGCGCACATGCCGGACCAGGACTATCTTCCGAGATCCTGGTTGGACAGCTTGCAAGGACCGTTTAGGTGGGTCCTCCGAGCCGTCGTTCTCGTGCTTGCCGCGATGCTCATCCACCTGCTGGTGACGTCGCCGTCGCTGCAATGGCACATCGTGTGGCACTACTTCACGAGCACCGAAGTACTTTGGGGGATGCTGCGGACACTGGAACTCACGGCCATCGCGATGATCGTTGGCATCTCGCTCGGCGCCGCGCTGGCCCTGATGCGTCTTTCGCAAAGCAGGATCATCAGTAGTCCGGCCTCGCTGTTCATCTGGTTCTTTCGCGGCACACCGCTACTCGTCCAGGTTATCTTCTGGTTCAACCTCTCGTCGTTCATCCCGCGCCTTTCGCTTGGTATTCCGTTCGGTCCCGACTTCGTGTCTGCCGATGTCAACCGGTTGGTGACGCCCTTCGTGGCTGCCGTCCTTGGCCTCGGTCTCAACGAAGGCGCGTACATGTCCGAGATCGTGCGGGCCGGCATCACCTCTGTCGACCCCGGCCAGCAGGAGGCGTCACTGGCCCTGGGCATGACGCAGAGCTCGACGATGCGCAGGATCGTGCTTCCGCAGGCAATGCGCGTCATCATCCCTCCGACCGGAAACCAGGCGATCGGGATGCTCAAGAGCAGCAGCCTGGTCAGCGTGACGGCCATGCCAGAGCTGCTGTACTCGGTCCAGACCATCTATGCGCGAACGTTCGAGACGGTCCCGTTGCTCATCGTCGCGAGCATCTGGTACCTGGTGCTGACCACAATATTCTCGTACGGCCAGTACTACGTCGAGCGTCACTACAGCCGGGGCTCCTCGAAAGCGCTGCCACCCACGCCCTCCGAGCGACTTCGCGAACGCATTCGCCTGCTGTCTCTGATGGGGCAGCGCGGATGACGGATGACTCCAGGGACAGGCCTCCCCTCCTACAGATCCAACAACTGACCAAGAAGTTCGGCAGTCTTGACGTTCTCAAGGGGATCGACCTCGACGTCACAGCCGGAGAGGTCGTGTGCGTGATCGGACCGTCGGGGTCCGGGAAGAGCACTCTGCTGCGGTGTATCAACTTCCTCGAGAAGCCCACCAGCGGCGAGATACGGCTGCAGGGGCGCCGGATCGGCCAGCAGGAGCACAAGGGAAAGGTCATCGACGTCGGCCCCCGTGTCTTGGCGCGGCAGCGCACCGCCATGGGCATGGTCTTCCAGAACTTCCACCTGTTTCCGCACATGACGGTGTTGCAGAACATCATCGAAGCGCCCGTTCGGGTGCTACGTGAGCGGCCGGACAGCGCTCTGGTGCGCGCCCGCGAGCTGCTGACGCGCGTCCAGCTGAGCGAGAAGGGCAACTCCTACCCGCGTCAGCTCTCCGGTGGGCAGCAGCAGCGGGTGGCCATCGCCCGGGCCTTGGCGATGCAACCCCAGCTGCTGCTGTTCGACGAGCCCACGTCGGCGCTGGACCCCGAGACAGTCGGCGAGGTCCTCACCGTCATGCGGGAGCTCGCACGGGACGGAACGACGATGGTCGTCGTGACGCATGAGATGGGTTTCGCGCGGGAGGTCGCGAGTCGCGTCGTCTTCATGGACGGCGGCGTCGTCGTCGAGACCGGCACGCCGCAGGAAGTGCTCGGCAGCCCGTCGCACCAGCGCACGCAGCGCTTTCTCGCGCGCGTGGGCTGATGGATGGCCGCCGCAGGCGGATCTGGTACCGGCTCTACGTCGCACGCCCAGAAGCAGGTTGGAGGATCGCGTGGAAGCAATCGGGATGCTCCGACAGCAGTTTCAGACGGTCAACATCCGGCTGAACTACGTCTGCGGCCAGATCGGCCCAGAGCTGTTGCTGTCGCGGGTGGCTCCGGGGGCGAACCCCGTTGGCTTCGGGCTCTGGCACATGGCGCGCACACAGGACTGGGGGGTCAACACCGCGATACGCGGTGTGCCCGAGGTGGCGCATCGTCCGGTCTGGACCGGTTCCCCGCTCGGCCGCATCCCGGGCATCGGGACCGGCTTCCGGCCCGACGAAGTGGACCTCGTCACAGCGTCGGTCGATCTGCCTGCGCTCGTGGCCTATGCCAACGAGGTGCACGCCGAGGCATTCTCGTGGCTGGGGACGCTGGACGAGGCCGACCTCGACGTCGTCCCGGACGTGCTGGGGAACATGGCGGGGTACCCCGAGTACCAGAGGCCGGAGTTCGTCGACGAGATGTCGAGCGGCCCGGAGCACGACGAGGCTGTCGCGTACCGCGGCGGGTTGCCCACGTGGCTGTTGCTCACTTCGGTCTGCGTGACCCACTTACATCGCCATCTGGGGGAGATCGACCTTACGCTCGGCGTGCTGATCGGGCGGGCCGGCTGACACGGGCGGGCAGCTGGTACTACCGCCGCCAGCGGCAGGCAACATGCCGGTGCTGACGTGGCGGCTGCCATCGTGGCGTTCCCGCCGCGCCGTCCCGATCGTTCGCACCGTCTTGTGGCCGACCGGCCGGCAGCTTCGGGTGCGGCTGCCGCGGCTCCTCGTCGGCCTCATCATCATCGCCTTCGGCATCGCGCTGATGGCGAAGTCAGGCGCCGGGCTGTCGCCGTACGAGGTGCTGCACCAGGGGATAGCACGGCACACGCCCCTGACGCTGGGCCGGGCATCCATCGTGACCGGGCTGGTTGTGCTCCTGCTGTGGTTCCCCCTCCGGCAGAGCCCCGGTCTCGGCACGGCCGTCAACGTCATCGGCGTGGGCATCGCCACGGACACGTTCATAGCCCTGGTCCCCGAACCGGTGGGGCTGGCGGTTCGCTGCGGGTTCACCGCGTTGGGCGTGCTCGTGATCGGCGTCGGGATCGGCCTCTACATCGGTGCCGGACTCGGACCGGGGCCGCGCGACGGCCTCATGACGGGGCTGGCTCGGCGCGGTTTCAGCGTGTGGCGGGTGCGTCTCGCTCTCGAGGTGGGGGCCCTCGCAGCGGGCTGGCTACTCGGCGGCACCGTCGGCCCCGGGACGCTGCTGTACACAGTGGCGGTTCCGTTCCTCGCCCATGCGTCGCTGCAGATCCTGTCGGTGGTGGACGACGTGGCCGTCCTACCAGCGGACGGCCCGGCCGAGCACCGTGAGCAAGGTGGACAGCGAGGCGGGGAGGATGGGGCGTAACTACCGCCACACGTTCGCGGCGCGTACGGACGGCCGAGTGACGAACATCGGTGTGGTGGAATGGCGCCGAGTGCCTGACACGGAAGAAGGGGGGCGGCATGCGCATCGGCGCCAAGGTCCCCAACAGCGGCCCGCTCCCGTCGCGGGTCGGCATACCTGTCATGGCCCGCGACCTGGAGCAGGCGGGCTTCACGTCGCTGTGGGTCAGTGACCACGTGGTGATGCCGAAGACGATCGAGTCGCGCTACCCCTTCGCGTCGGACGGCAAGGCCACCTGGGCTACTTCCACGCCCTACATCGACGCGGTGGTCGCCCTCACCCTCATCGCCGGTGCCACCGACACGGTGACATTCGGCACCGCGGTACTGGTGCTCCCGCTTCGGCACCCTGTCGTGCTCGCCAAGCAGGCTGCGTCGCTGGACGCGTTGAGCGGCGGGCGGTTGCGCCTCGGCATCGGCGCCGGGTGGTTGGAAGAGGAGTTCCTGGCCCTCGACGTGCCGTTCGCGACCCGCGGCAAGCGGTTCGTGGAGTGGATCGAGATCCTGCGAGACTGCTGGACCGGCACCCCGAGCGCCCGGAACTACGAGCACTATGCGCTGCCGGGCGACGTGCTTTGCATGCCGACACCCGTGTCGGGGATCCCGCTCCTCGTCGGCGGCCACTCGCCGATCGCGTTGCAGCGTGCCGGCCGACTGGCGGAAGGGTGGCTCGCGCACCAGTCGCTGACCGCCATCGATGCCGCCGACGTCGCCGCCGGTGCGTCGCGGGTGCGTGCCGCCGCCGCCGACGCAGGGCGCGACCCGAACGGCGTACGGGTGGTGTTGCGCGTCATCGACTCAGCCGGTCGTAGCGACATGCTCGCCCGACATGTCCGGGACCTGGCGCTGGCCGGTGTCGACGAGCTCATCGTCGATGTCGCGTGGGAGGACGGAAGTGACCACGCCCTGGACGCGTCGCGTCTGCTCGACGCGGAGTCCGCCGCGTGACCCGACCATCGGCGACGCTAGGTGAGGACCCTTTCGGGCTGGCCGGCCGGACCGCCGTGGTCACCGGCGGCGCCCGCGGGCTGGGCGCCGCGGTCGTGCAGCGACTGGAGGCAGCCGGCGCTCGGGGCGTGGTCCTCGATGTGGACGAGTCTCGGCAGGTACCGGCCGGTTGGTCCTGCGTCCAGGTGGACCTGGGCGACGATGCCGCTGCCCTCCGCGCCTTCGCCGCGGTGGCTGAGCGACTGCGGGGGCTCGACGTGGTCGTCGCCGCGGCAGGCATCGTCCCGTCTTGGTCCAGCGTCCGGGACCTGCGCTTCGCGGACTGGGACAGCGTCTTCGACGTCAACGTGCGTGGCCTGGCGGCGACCCTGCGCTCGGCGTCGCCGCTGATGCGCCCGGGCGGCTCGTTCGTCGCAATCGGCTCGATCAACTCCTGGCGAGGCGACCGGAACCTGATGAGCTACGTCGCCAGCAAGCACGCTGTTCTCGGAATCGTCCGCTCGGCAGCCCTCGAGCTCGGGCCACTCGGAGTCCGTGTCAACGCCGTCGCCCCGGGACCCATCGCGACCGAGGCGCTACTGGGACGGATACGGTCCAGGAGCGCGGCAGGAGGGCTGAGCGAGCAGGAGGCGCTGGACGCCGCAGCCGCCGAGACCGCGCTCGGCCGCATGGCCACCGCGGACGAGGTCGCTTCCGCCACGCTGTTCTTGGCGAGCCCGCTCTCCTCGGGCATCACGGGTCAGATGCTGCCAGTCGACGCCGGTGTCCGGTGAGCGCACCCGTCCGCACCTACGCCGACGACTTGACCGGCAAGACCATCCTGTTGACCGGCTCGTCCCGGGGGATCGGAGCGGCGACCGTACGGGCGTTGGGCGCGGCCGGTGCCAGCGTCGTGGCCCACTACGGCAGCCACCTGGCAGGAGCGGAGGAGGCGGTTGCCGGCATCGACTCCGAACGCAGGCTGGTGCTTCGGGCCGACTTCTCCGAGCGCGGCGCGGCCAGGGACCTCTGGAACCGGGCCGTCGCCTGGAGGGGGAGGATCGACGTCGTCGTCGTCAACGCTGCCGTCATGCTGGAAACCCCATGGGAGTCGGCAGATGACGCTTGGGACGAGACATGGGAAACCACGATTCGTATCAACGTGCTGGAGCCGGCGAGCCTGATCCGTGAGGCCGTGAGGCATTACCTGTCGAGAGGCGGCGGAACGGTCGTCACCCTGTCCAGCTGGGCAGCCCAGCGCGGGTCTGCCATCCCACAGCTCACGGCGTACGCCGCCTCCAAATCGGCCGTGCAGACGCTGACACAGACGGTCGCGCGCAACCACGCGCGGGACGGCGTGCTCGCCTACGTCGTGGCGCCGGGGATAGTGGCAACGCGACTGTCGGAGATCTCAGCGGAGACGCGCGGGGGTGTGGCTGCCGTGAACGCCGCGCTGGCCATGGGCGAGATGGTGCCGGCCGAGGAGGTGGCGCAGCTGATCACGTGGCTGTCAGCCGGTCAGTGTCGCCATCTGACCGGCGCCACGTTGGACGTCAACGGTGCCAGCTACATCCGCTGATCCCCGCCGCTGCTCCCTCGTGACCGGCGGCGCGCGAGGCATCGGCCGGGCGATCTGCATCCACCTAGCCGGACGGGGCGACCACGTGGTCGTCGCCGACACGGACACCGTGGCTGCGGCGGAGTGCGCCCGCCTCATCCTCGAGTCGGGCTGGTCCGCGCATGCGGTGGAGCTCGACGTCACCGACGTCGCGGCGGTGCGACGGACAATCAGCGAGACCGATGCCGAGCGGCCGTTGCGAACCGTCGTGAGCAGCGCGGGCATCGTGGCCAGGCGGGCGGTAACGGAGGTGGAGCCCGAGGAGTTCGACCGTGTCAACGACGTCAACGTCCGCGGCCTGTTCTTCGTGATGCAGGCAGCGCTGCGCGCGATGCTGCCCCGCGGAACGGGCAGCATCGTCAACGTCAGCTCGACGTCGGCCTTCACGGCGTCGACCGGGCCGATGGTGCCGTACGACGCCTCGAAGGCGGCGGTACGGATGTTGACTCAGGCCGCGGCACGTGAGGTGGCCGCGAGTGGCGTGCGCATCAACGCCGTCGCTCCCGGCACTGTCGAAACCGACTTGACGAGAGGTCTGGCTAGCCGGGAGGAACTCGCGCAGCTGGCGTCCCAGCGGGTCCCGATGAAGCGGCTGGGCCTTCCCGAGGAGATTGCCGCCGCGGTCGGCTTCCTCGCGAGTGACGAGGCGTCCTACATCACCGGTCACGTGCTCGTGGTCGATGGCGGGTGGCTTGCATAAGGTCGGCCGAACGCGGCCGGCGACATCGTTTTGACGTCGGCATCCTTGACTGGGGCTGACCCATGTGAACACCATGCGGACGTGTGGTCACGTGCCGAACTTCGCGACGCAGGTTCGGAGCTACCGCGGCAACCTCTCCGCCCCCGGCACTACGGCATGAGGGAGCGAGGTACCGGCGTCGGGCGAGGTACCGGCGTCGAGCCCGGGTCAGTGGTCGCGGAGCTGCGGGGGATACGCAAGTCCTTCGGCACCAAGGAGGTCCTGCACGGTGTCGACCTCACGGTGCACGCCGGTGAGCACGTCGTCATCTTCGGCCCGTCGGGATCCGGGAAGTCGACGCTGCTGCGGTCGATCAACCTGCTCGAGGAGCCGACCGCGGGGAGCGTGAAGGTTCTCGGCGTCGAGTACGGACCGGGTCTCCAGCCCGGTGGCACCCGAGGGCGCGCCGTCGACCTGCGCCGGCGTGTGGGCATGGTGTTCCAGCAGTTCAACCTCTTCCCGCACTTGTCGGCGCTCGACAACATCACGCTCCCGTTGCGAGCCGTGCACGGTCTCAAGGGCCGCCGGGCGGACGAGCGGGCGGCAGCGGCTCTCAAGCGCGTCGGCCTTCTGCCGTGGGCGGGCAGTTACCCGGCGCAGCTGTCCGGCGGGCAGCAGCAACGCGTGGCCATCGCCCGCGCACTGAGCCTAGAGCCGGAGATCATGCTCTTCGACGAGCCGACCTCGGCTCTCGACCCGGAGCTGGTCGGGGAGGTGTTGGCGGTGATGCGCAGCCTCGCCGAGTCCGGGATGACGATGGTCGTCGTCACCCACGAGCTCAACTTCGCCCGAGAGATCGGCGACGTCAACGTCTTCATGGACAACGGCGTCATCGCGGAGACAGGTGGGCGCGAGCTATTCGACAACTGCGTCAGCCCGCGGACGAAGCAGTTCATCGGAGCGGTCCTGTGAACAACTACGAGTGGGGCCTCATCTGGCAGAACGCGCCGCTCCTGCTGCGCGGTCTTTGGACCGCCATGCAGGTCGCGGCAGTGGCGATGGTGATCTCGCTCGGCTTCGGTCTCGCACTGGCGGTCGCACGGATGTCCCGGGCGCCGTTCTCCTGGCTGGCGGCCGGCTACATCAACGTCTTCCGCGGCGTGCCCGCGCTCGTGAGCGTGATCTGGGTCTACTTCGGGGTCGCCCTGCTCATCGGTGTCAGCTTCTCCGTCTTCCAGGCCGGGGTAATCGCCCTCGTCCTGCTCTACAGCGCCTTCATCGCCGAGATCTACCGCTCCGCGCTGGAGGCGATCCCGCGCGGGCAACGGGAAGCGGGGCTTGCGCTCGGGATAACCGGTCGCCGCGTCTTCCGCTCGATCACGCTGCCGCAGGCGACGAAGATCGCCACTCCCAACATCGGCAACATGTTCATCGGCATGGTGAAGGACACGTCCGTATTCACCGTCATCGGACTGTTGGAGGTGGTGCGGGTGACCCAAAATATCGTGTCCACGACGTTTCAGCCGTTCGTCCTGTACACGGCCGCGGCTGCCCTCTACGTCGGCGTCGCCTTCCTCCTCGACTTCTTGTTCCGAACCGTCGAGAAGGTGATGTCGACACCACACGAGGGGTCCCTTGCAAGGAGGATCAATCGGCGACGCAGGCGACGGCTGGAGGCCATCGCGAGCGGTGCCTAGAGCGTCGTCACATTCGACTCGCTCCGGTTGAGTGCCGGACGAGTCACCCAGTCGGCTCGAACCGGTCGGTTCGGCCATCCACACAGATGGGACACAGCATGGACCTGCGCAGGCGCTGGGCGAAGGCGGCGGTAGTTGCCGGTGTCGCCGCACTGGCGATGAGCGGATGCGGCGGCGACTCGTCGAAGGGAGACACCGGACAGCCGAGGAAGTCCGTGGCCGCGAACAAGTACCACCTCAACAACTCCGGCAAGCTCACGGTCGGCATGAACTTGCAGTTCAAGCCGGAGATGTACCTGAAGGACGGGCAGCCCGCCGGCTACGACGTCGACCTGCTCAAGAAGCTCGCCGCGGACATGGGTGTGCAGCTCGACATCCAGAACCTGGACTTCAATGGTCTCATCCCCGGGCTCCAGTCGAAGAAGTTTGACCTCGTCTCCGTCGGCCTCAGCGACACCGCCGAGCGCCGCAAGGCAGTGGACTTCACGCGCGGCTACGTGCCGTATGTGCAGGTACTCGGCGTCCCGGAGAACACGAATACGGAGGCAACGGTCGGGGCGTTCAACGCGTCGAACAAGACGATCACCGCGCTGCAGGGCTCCACCGGGGAAAAACTAGCAAAGGCGACGTTTCCGAAGGCCAAGCAAGCCGCGTTCCCGGATCAGAACGCTGCGCTCCTTCAGGTTGCCACCGGCCGGGCCGACGGCATCGTGGTCGAGGACTACCTGCTCGCCCAGTTCCAGAAGTCGAACCCCGGCAGGCTGAAGCAAGCCGCGTTGCCCGAGCCGCTGGCGCTGGAGTACGGCTCCTGGGCCGTCCAGAAGGGGAACACGGCTTTCGTGCAGTATCTGAACGACTGGCTGTGCGGCGCGCAGAAGGACGGCTCGCTCGCGAAGATCTACGAGTCCGCGTTCGGTGTCTCCCAGGCGCCGGAGTTTCCGCCCTGCTAGGTACAGCACGAGCCGTGCGCCGACCAGACGGAACGGGGTGGGCGCTCAGCGCAGGACGAGGAGAGGGACCAAGTGAACGCCGCCGATGAGCGGTACGACTTCCTTGTCGTGGGAGGGGGCCCGGCAGGTCTCGCCGCGGCTGCGGAGGCGCGGGCGCTGGGACTGAGTGTTGCGCTGATGGACGAGCGTGCCACCCTCGGTGGCCAGATCTACAAACAGCCGGGCGAGGGTTTCGTGGTCCGCGACCACGCGGCGCTCGGCCACGACCACCTGGTCGGCCGTGCCCTCATCGACGCGGCGGAGCACGGCGGCGCGCGAATCTTCACTCGTACCAGCGTGCTGACGGTGCGTGACGATGCCGTCGTCGCGTTGCGGGAGGGCGAGAGGGCAAGGACCGTGCGGGCGAGCAGGATCCTGCTGGCGCCCGGCGCGCACGATCGGCCGGTGGTCTTCCCCGGCTGGACGTTGCCGGGGGTGCTCACCGCCGGCGGTGCCCAGACACTGGTCAAGACGCAGCGGGTCCTGCCGGGCCGCACGGTGCTGTTCGCCGGTAGCGGGCCGCTCGCCCTCGCGTTCCCGGCGCAGCTGCACGGATACGGCGTCAACGTCGTCCTCGCGCTCGAGGCCGGTCCTCCTCCCGGCACGCGGGATCTCGCGGCGCTCGCGCTCGCCGCACCCGGCAACACGCGTCTGCTCGTCGACGGACTCCGCTACCGGGCCGCGCTTCTGCGTGGGCACGTCCCGCTGCGCTACCGGCGCATCGTCGTCCGTGCCGAGGGCCACGGGCGGCTCGAGGCCGTCGTGCACGCTGCCGTCGACGACGCTTGGCGTGTCGTACCGGGTACCGAGGAGCGGGTGGAGGTCGACACGTTGTGCGTCGGCTACGGGTTCTTCCCGTCGGTGGAGCTGATGCGGGTCGCCGGCTGCGCGCTCGACTACGACGAGGACCTCGGAGGGCCCGTCGCCGTTGTCGACGAGTGGATGCGCACTACGGCGCCTGGCGTGTCTGCCGCGGGCGACGGGACCGGCGTAGCAGGGTCTGTGGTCGCCGTGGACCAGGGGCGCCTTGCCGCTGTCGGGGCCGCGCGTGACCTCGGGACGCTTTCTCCGTCGGACGCCGACGCGCGGGCGAAGCCGCTGCGGCGGCGGCTACGGCGAAAGGTGGCGTTCCGGCGTGCGCTGGACCGGATGTACCACGTGGGCGCCGGAGTGTACGAGCTGTCAACGCCGGAGACGGTGGTCTGCCGGTGCGAGGAGGTCCGGAGGTCGGTGATCGACCGTGCGGTGGATACGACCGACGACGTGAACGTCATCAAGAGTTACACGCGCGCCGGCATGGGCCTGTGCCAAGGCCGATACTGCCAGCGGCACATCGCGTCGCTGGTGGCGGCGCGGCACGGACAGGTCCTCGGCGAGCTTCGGTACGCAACGGCGCGGTCGCCGGTGCGGCCGGTGCCGATCGCCGCGATGGCAGACGTGCAGGCCCAGGACGGGGGCTTCTTCACCCGTGACGACTGACACCGAGCAGAATCCCAGCGACGTCCCGGTGCCGGTGGTGTCGCCGACGCTGGAGCACCTGAGGCAAGAACTGCCGGCGGAGACCGACGTGCTCGTGGTCGGCGGCGGCCTCGCCGGCTCCGCGGTCGCGTACTACCTCGCGCGCGAGGGCGTCGAGGTCGTGCTGCTCGAGCGCTCGGAGCTGAATCGCGAGGCTTCGGGCACCAACGCGGGCAGCTTCCACTTCCAGATCGCCCTCCACCAGCTCACCGCGTGGCGCACCGACAACGTCCGTGACCGGCTCCTCGCAGAGGTGCGTCTGCACGCCCAGGCGGCGAGCATGTGGACGACGCTGGAGCGGGAGCTGGGCGCACCGATGGGGGTGCACACGACGGGCGGCCTGATGGTGGCCGAGACACCAGCGGAGCTCCAGCTGCTGATCGACAAGAACCGCATCGAGGCGGAGGCGGGCCTCGAGACATCCGTGCTGCTGGCGCCTGAGCTGCGCGATTTCGCTCCGTACCTCGCCGACGACCTAACCGGTGCGTCCTTCTGTGCTAGCGAGGGGCACGCCAACCCGCTGGTGTCGGCGCCGCTGTTCGCACTTCGGGCGCAGGAGGCCGGCGCACAGATACGTACGCAGGCCGAGGTCATCGAGGTGATCACGCACGAACCCGCGGGATCAGGCTTTACCGTCCGTACCCGCACCGGGACCATCAGGGCGCGGCGCATCGTCAATGCCGCCGGCGCGTGGGCCGGTGAGCTCGCGCGGATGAGCGGACTGAGGCTCCCGCTGCGGGCCGAGGGACTGCACGTCAACGTCACTGAGCCGCGCGAGCGCGTCCTGGAGCCGCTCGTGCAGCACATCGGCCGGCGGCTGTCGCTGAAGCAGTCGACCAATAACACGTTCATCATCGGGGGCGGCTGGCCGTCCGCGCCCGAGCCGCACCCCGCCCGGCACTCGACTCGCTGGGACAGCGCCACCGGGAACTTGGGGGTCGCGCTCCGCGTCATGCCGAGCCTGGCCGATGTGCGGGTCATCCGGATGTGGACGGGCGTCATGGCGTTCACCGACGACCTGTCGCCGATCGTCGGTGAGTCCGCGGCGGTTCCCGGCTACTTCACCTGTATCGCCACGACCGGGTTCACCCTGAGCCCGCTGCTGGCGCAGCTGCTCGCGGAACAGATGACCTCCCGCAGCGATCGGTTCTTGCCAGCCGACTATTCGCCCGACCGCAGCGCAGCCGGCCGGCCAGCCGCCTGACGAGGAGATTGATGGACCGCAACGACGTGAGCTGGCGGGGGTACTGGGCGGCCTGTCCGACACCTTTCCGCGAGGACGGGTCTCTCGCCCTCGACACGCTGCGCGCACTGCTCGACTACTACGCGGATGAGGGACTTCACGGCGTCCTCATGAACGGGACCACCGGTGAGTGGTTCTCGCAGTCGCCGGACGAGCGGCGGAAGGTGGCGGAAGCCGCTGTCGAGCACGTCGCCGGCCGCATGTCCGTCGTCGTCGGATGCACCGACTACACCGCTGAGCTCGTCGCCGGCTACGCCGAGCACGCGATGTCGGTCGGTGCAGACGGCGTCGCTTCGACACCACCGCCGTACTCAAAGCCATATCCGGACGAGGTTGTCGCGTTCTACGAGGACATCTCCCGCGGTACGGGCGCGCCGCTCATGGTCTACAACTGGCCGCACGGAACGAGCGTCGATGTCGGCACCGAGCTCGCGGAGCGCATCGTCGGGGTGGACAACGTCGTCGCGCTGAAGGACAGCACCCCGGACGTCGACCAGTTCCATGCGACAGCGGGTGCGGTCGTGGAGCGCGTGCGCGTGTTCGGGCAGTTCATGTCCACGGACGGTTTCGAGCATCTGCTCCAGGGACACGGCGACGGCACGATCGGTGGCGGCACGTTGTTCGGTGCCGCCGACGCGCGCTTCTGGGAGGCGTTCTGGGTCGGCGACCACGACGCCTGCCGTGCTCATGCCGCGCGGATCGACCACCTGTTCCCGCAGCTCTGGCTTCCGGGTGGCTGGGGCGGTCATCACGGTGCCTACCAGAGCACGCTCAAAGCGCTCATGGCCATGCTCGGTCAGCCGGGCGGTGCGCCGCGGCGGCCACGACTGCCGCTGACGGCCCCCGAAGCCCTGGCCGACCTGCGGCGGGCGCTCGTCGGAGCGGGGCTGCTGCCGGTCGGCAACGGGTCCTGATCAGCGCCGGCATCGTCCGGTCAGCGCGACACACGGAGGAAGCATGTTCGAAGGCGTGGACCACGTCGGCATCGGCGTCGGCGACATGGGCGCCGCCCTGGACTTCTACGGACGTCGGCTCGGCTTCACCGACGTGCTGTTCGACCACTCGGGCGACCTCCCGGGGCTCGAGGCCGTGACCGGTCGCCCGCGCCGCGCCGCGCGCGTCGTCATGTTGGGCAGTGCGCATCCGACCCAGCTCGGCTCGGGGCGCATCAAGCTCGTGCAGGTTCTCGACGCCGACGGGACGCCACCGATGCCGGCGGCGCAGGAGTACGGCGAGGTCGGCATCTGCGAGGTGTGCGTACACACCCGGGGTACCGAGGACGCCTACCGGCGCCTGGTCGACGAGGAAGGCTGCGAGTCGCTGATGGAGCCCCTGAGCGCAGTGCTCGAGCCCAACGGGGTGTCCTGTGATCTGGCCTACGTGGCGGATCCTTCGCGCGGCAAGGTCGAGCTGATCGAGTGGACCGGCCTGCCGCACCCGCTTCCCCCTGAGCCGCGGCTCGAGGGCGTCAACCACGTCGCCTTCGGCGTGAGCGACATGGACGCCACCAAGGAGTTCTACACCAAGCTCGGTTTCGAGGACTTGCTCTTCGAGTCGCGCGGGTTCTTCGACGCGATGGCGCCGTGGTACTCGGGGCCGCTGCCGGACCAGCACATGATTCTCGTGCGGCCGTCCCGCGGTGCGGGGATCGAGCCCGTGCGACTGACGCCACTGGGGCCCGACTGCCGCGGGGAGTGGGGACACGCCGGGCCGATGGAGTTCGCGATCGGCGTGTCCGACCTCGAGGGCGCGATCGACTCGCTGACGGCCGGCGGCGTCGAGTTTCTCTCTGACGCGCAGTCGGTCGACGTCGGGACCGGTGAGTGGAAGTACGCCTACCTGAGGGACCCCGACGGGTTGTACGTGTCTCTCGTCGAGGCGGGGTACTAAGGCTGCTGTCCCTGCCCGGCAACGGCGGTGTAGCCGGCCTGGCGGGCGATCTCCATCCCCTCGGCGACCGAGGTCGTGCACGCGCGGGTGTTCGGCACGCCGTCGACCACGACCAGGCAGTCGAAGCAGACGCCCATCCCACAGTGGATGCCGCGTGGGGACCCGGAAACCGTCCACCGCAACGCGGCATGCCCCTCGGCCAACAGGACGGTGGCCACCGTTTCGCCGAGGTGCGCGGTTACCGGGCGACCCTCCAGCACCACCTCGACGACCGGCCCGCGCGCGAGGGCGGCGCCGAGCGGGAGCCGTCCTGACGATGCCGAGGGCATGGCGCACTGTGGCAGTGCGATGGCGGCCAGGCAAGCCTGGACGCCGGGTTCCGCCGCCCCTAATGTTCGAGCAGCGGCGTCGGCGTCCGCATGGCGCACGCAGGTTGGCAGGTTCACCCGGTCCACTGCTGCCCCCCACGCTGGTGCACGAGGCGACACTCGCCCGGGCGCGAAGGGAGCGTCAGGTGATGGTGAGCGACTCCGTTCCTGCTGACGGCGTTACCCAGTTCAGCGGTGGGACGACCGCGGGGTCCGGCATCGCGTCCCCGCCGCCGGCGACCGAGCCGAGCACCGCACTTCAGCAGCTCGCCGGCGACTTCTGGAGGTGGCGGGCCGAACAGCAACCACGCTCTGCGGACGACATCCCTCGCATCGACCGGCCCTCGGGCTGGACCCCGGACTGGTCTGCTCCCACGGTCGAGGGCAACCGCCACACCTTGCGCGGTTTCGAGCGCCGGTTGCAGGAGCTCGACGTCAGCGCGGAAAGCGTTTCCGTTCAGGTCGACCACCGGCTGGTCGGCTCGGCCGTCGCCCGGGTCACCTGGGAGCTCGACGTGCTCAGGAGCTGGCAACGGGACCCTGGGTTCTACGTCGACCAGTCGCTCGGCAGCGTCTTCGACCTGCTCCTCGAGCCAGCACCGTTCGGGCCGGAGCGGGCGGCCGAGATCGTTCACCGGCTCGGCCGGGTCCCCGGGCTTCTCGACCAGGCCCGAGCCAATCTGGCGATGACGGCCGTGCCAGAGTTCGTTCGGCTGTGCGCGGATCGATTGCGCGACGTCGAGAACCAGTTGACGCGAAGTATCGACAGCCTCACGCCGTACGTCCCCGCTGAGCACCGACAAAGTCTCGGGGCCAGATCGACCTCCGCCGTGGCGGCGCTGGGGCGGTACCGGGACTGGCTCGACGACGGGCCGGGCGACACTGCCGCAGGGACCGCTGTCGGGATGGCGGCCTTTCGGTTCTTCCTGGCCGACGTTGCCCTGCTTCCCTACGAGCCGGCGGACCTGCTCGCCGTCGGGCGGCAGGAATGGGACCGTGCGGTCACGTTCGAGCTGCTGGAAGGGCTGCGCAACCGGGGCCGGCCGGAGCTCGCGCTTCCCAGGGACGTGGCCGAGCAGGTCACTCGCCAACGGCTCGACGAGCGGCGCGTTCGAGACTTCTACGAGGGGAGTGACCTGCTGACCCAGCCGGCGTCCCTCCGGCACTACCTCACGGCACCGCTCCCGCCGTACCTCGAACCACTGTCCTGGCTCGGCGTCACGGACGACCTGACCGCCGAGTCGCGCCTGAGTGAAGACGCGGTCAGCTACATGCCCCAGCCACGTCCGGACCTGCCCTACTTCCATCTTGCGAACGCCCGAGATCCACGACTCGGAATCGTCCACGAGGGCGCGCATTACCAGCAACTGGCCCTTTCGTGGGCACACCCCGACCCGATCCGCCGCCGGTACTACGACTCCACACCCAACGAGGGCCTGGCCTTCTACAACGAGGAGCTGATGCTTCGTTCGGGGCTCTTCGACGACAGCCCCCGCAGCCGGGAGGTTCTGCACAGCTTCATGCGGCTGCGCGCGCTCCGGGTGGAGGTGGACGTCAACCTGGCAACCGGCGCCATGACGGTGGAGGAAGGTGCCGCGCAACTGCGTGAGACCATTCCGATGGATGCCGAAACCGCAGCGCAGGAGGCAGCGTTCTTCGCCGCCACCCCGGGTCAGGGGCTGACCTACCAGGTCGGGAAGGTGCAGCTGCTGCGGCTGGTCGCCGACGCTGCACGTGCGGCGGAGGACCCGTTCCGGCTCCGCGACCTGCACGACTACCTGTGGCGTAACGGCAATGTCCCCATCGCGCTGCTTCGCTGGGAGTTCCTGGGGCGGCGCGACGACCTGGACCTGGTGGACGAGCTGTCGCGTTCGGTGCGCACCAGCCCGGACACGTCCGGGCGCGCCTGACGGCAAACCTTGACGAGGTAGTGACGTGCTTCTATGCTCGCCCCCGGATAGCGAACGCTTGTTCGCCAGACGTTCTCGCCCCGGACGCTGCCCGGACCTCGGCTGGCGCCCGTTCGCGTCGGGTCGGCAGGCAGAGCGGAGGAGACGCCATGCGAGGCCTGCGGATGTGGAGCCGCCCGGTGGTCGGGCTGGCGGCACTGACCATGGTCATGACGGCCTGTAGCGGCGACAAGCCAAAGGCCAACGAGGACGCACTCGTCTTCGGTGCTTCCGCGGACCCGAAGATCCTGGACCCGCCGCTGGCCTCCGACGGCGAGTCGCTCCGGGTGAGCGACCAGCTGTTCGAGGGACTGGTGACCACCAAGCTGGGCGGCACCGAACCCGAACCCAAGCTGGCCGAGTCGTGGACGGCGAGCTCCGACGGCAAGACCTGGACGTTCAAGTTGCGCCGGGGCGTCAAGTTCCATGACGGGGAGCCGTTCAACGCCAAAGCGGTCTGCGCGAACTTCGAGCGCTGGTACAACTGGACGGGACCGCTTCAGCTGAGCGGAACCTCCTACTACTGGCAGGTGGTGTTCGGTGGGTTCAAGACCAAGGACCCGAAGTCGGACGCTCCTGCCGAGTCGCTCTATCAGGGATGCGAGGCGCCCGACGACGGTACGGTCAAGATCTTGCTGACGAAGCCTTCATCCGCTTTCCTCGCTGGACTGGCCCTGCCCAGCTTCTCCTTCGCGAGCCCCAAGGCGCTCGTCACCTACAACGCTGACAAGGCCAGCATCGACAAGGACGGCAACGCTGTCCTGCAGGGGACCTTCGGCACCGAGCACCCGATCGGTACCGGTCCCTTCAAGTTCGTGTCCTGGACGCGCAACGACAAGCTCGTGATCGAGCGGTACGACGGCTACTGGGGACAGAAGGCGAAGTTGCAGCGGGTCGTCTTCCGTCCGATTCCCGACAATGCCGCCCGGCTCCAGGCGCTGCAGTCCGGCGAGATCCAGGGTTACGACCTCGTCGAGCCGCAGGACGTCGCCACTATCCAGGGCAATCCGAATCTGCAGCTGGTCGATCGACCGGCCTTCAACGTGGGCTATGTGGCCTTCAACCAGAAGTTCGCGCCACTGAACAACCTCAAGGTGCGGCAGGCCCTCGCGTACGGCATGAACCGGAAAGCGGTGATCGACAACCTCTACGGCGGGCGCGGCGAGGTTCCCAAGGAGTTCATGCCGCCCTCGCTGTTCGGCTACGCCGAGGACGTCCAGACCTACGACTTCCAGCCCGACAAGGCCAAGCAGCTGCTACAAGAAGCCGGACTGACGCTCCCGGTCAAGCTGGAGTTCTGGTACCCAACCGGCGTCTCGCGCCCGTACATGCCGGACCCGCCTCGGATCTTCCAGGCGTTCGCCTCCGACTTGAACAAGTCCGGCTTCCAGATCGTCCCCAAGAGCGCGCCGTGGACCCCCGACTACCTCGACGTCACCCTGAACGGCAAGGCCGCCCTCTACCTGCTCGGTCAGACCGGCGACTTCGGCGACCCGGACACGTTCCTCGGCACGTTCTTCCGGACGGCCCGTCCCGGGTTCGGATTCAACAATCCGCAGATATTCGGGCTGCTGGGCCAAGGACTGGCCGAGACTGACCAAGGCAAGCGCGTGGCCTTGTACCAGGAGGCCAACCGCAAGGTCATGGAGTTCCTGCCGGGTCTGCCGTTCGCGCACACTCGACCGGCACTTGCCCTGGCGAAGCAGGTGAAGGGCTATGTTCCGAGCCCGGTCTCGCTGGAGCCGTTCGCCCTTGTCAGTCTAGAAAAATAGCCTCCTCGGCCAGGGTGGTACGCCGGCATGCTGGGATACATCGCCCGACGGTTGTTGCTGCTGGTGCCGATTCTGCTCGGTGTCTCGCTGCTGGTCTTCCTCTGGGTTCGGGCGCTCCCCGGCGGTCCCGCGCAGGGTCTGCTCGGGGAGCGCACAACGCCGGAGGCCGTCCGGGCACTAGAGCGCCAGTACGGCCTCGACCGCCCCCTGTACGTTCAGTACGGGCGCTATCTCAACGCGCTGGTGCACCTTCGGCTGGGGACGAGCATCTCCAGCCGTCGGCCGGTGGCAGAGGAGATTCGGCAACGGTTTCCGGCGACCGCTGAGCTCTCACTGGCAGCCATGTTCGTCGCCATCGGAGCCGGGATCCCGCTCGGCTTCGTCGCCGCGAAGCGTCACCAGCGCGTCTTCGACCGGTTCAGCCTGGTCGGCTCCCTGCTCGGAATCAGTATCCCGGTCTTCTTCCTCGCGCTCCTGCTCAAGTACCTCTTCTCGGTGCGGCTCGGCTGGTTACCGAGTATCGGCCGCCTCGACGCCACCACAGACGTCGTGCACCCCACCGGCATCTACACGCTCGACGCGGTTCTGGCGGGCGATCCGACCGCCTTCCTCGACGCCGTCCGCCACCTGATCCTGCCGGCGATCGCACTCGGTACCATTCCACTGGCGATCATCGTGCGCATCACTCGAGCTGCTGTCCTGGACGTCATGAACGAGGACTACGTCCGTACCGCGCGCGCGAAGGGTATTGCCCGTCGGCTGGTCGACCGTCGTCACATCCTGCGTAACGCCTTGCTTCCGGTTTCGACCGTGGTGGGCTTGCAGATGGGGCTGCTGCTGTCCGGGGCGGTCCTCACCGAAACCGTATTCGCCTGGGGCGGCCTCGGCACCTGGATCTTCGACGCCGTGCGGTTCCGTGACTATGCGGTCCTCCAGGGTGGCATCTTGTTCCTCGTCATCGTCTTCGTGCTGGTCAACCTGCTCGTTGACGTGTCCTACTCACTGATCGACCCGCGGATCCGCTACCGATGAGCCTGTCCGAGGCACAGTTCGACACGATCGTCGCCGCTCCGCCGCCCGGCGGCGCAGGCGATACGGCTTCGGCGCAGCCACCCAGCGGGCTGTGGCGCGATGCGTGGGGGCGCTTGCGGCGCAACCGGTCGGCGATCGCCGGAGCCGCGATCGTCGGCTTCTTCGTGTCCTTGGCCCTCCTCGCCCCGTTGCTGGCACCCGAACGGCCGTCGTCCGCCACCTTCCTGGAGCGACTTGGTGGGAGGTGCTGCCCGGGCCCGTCGTCGTCGCACTGGTTCGGGATCGACGAGCTCGGTCGGGACGAGCTGTCCCGAATCATCTACGGGGCCAGGACCTCGCTGCTCATCGCCGTCGTCTCGGTCTCCGTCGGCCTGACCATCGGGTTGCTGCTCGGGGCCGTGGCCGGCTATCGCGGTGGCGCGGCCGACACGGTGGTCATGCGGGGCGTGGACATCCTGCTCGCCTTTCCCAGCTTCCTTTTCGCCATCGGTCTGGTGGCGTTGCTCGGGCCCGGGCTGGTCCAGATCATGATCGCCATCGGCGTCGTCAACGTGCCGGTGTTCGCGCGCCTGCTGCGCGGAAGCATGCTGGGCGTCCGCGAGAGTGACTACGTGCTGGCCGCCCGCTCGGTGGGGGTACCGGCGCGGCGGATCCTGCTGGTGCACATGCTTCCCAACGCGGTGTCCCCCGTCATCGTCGCCGCGACCCTCGCGATGGCGACCGCCATCATCGAGGCGGCGGGGCTGGGCTTCCTGGGGCTGGGCAACCCGGATCCCAGCGTCCCGGAATGGGGGACGATGCTGGCCAACACGCCGCGGTTCCTCCAGTCGGCACCGCATCTCGCGATCCTGCCCGGGATCGCGATCGTGCTGTCGGTCCTCGGGTTCAACCTTGTCGGCGACGGGCTGCGCGAAGCCATCGACCCCAAGCTGCGGACCTGACGTCGTGCCGTTGCTCGACGTTCAAGGCCTGCGGGTGGAGTTCCGCACGCAGCGAGGAGCGGTGCACGCCGTCAACGGCGTCGACCTGACGCTGCAAGCCGGCCAGACCGTCGGGTTGGTGGGGGAGTCCGGCTGCGGCAAATCCGTCACCGCGCTCGCCGTCCTCGGGCTGCTGCCCGCCCCTGCCGGTCGAGTGACGGCGGGCAGCGTGTTGTTCGAGGGTCGTGACCTGATTCGCCTTCGTGAGCACGACCTGCAGCGCGTTCGCGGTCGCAACATCGCCATGGTCTTCCAGGACCCCATGACCAGCCTCAACCCGGTGATGACTGTCGGCAAGCAGCTGACGGAGGTTCTCCGGGCGCACTTTCCCCTCGACCGACGCCAGGCACGACGTCGCGCGGTCGAGCTGCTGGACCAGGTCGGGATTCCGTCGGCGTCCAGGCGCCTGGACGACTATCCGCACCAGTTCTCCGGTGGGATGCGCCAGCGCGTCATGGTGGCGATGGCGGTGGCCTGCCAGCCGAAGCTGCTGATCGCCGACGAGCCCACCACGGCCCTCGACGTGACCATCCAGGCCCAGATCCTGGCGCTGTTGCGTCAGCTCATCGCCGACACCGACATGGCGTTGCTTCTGATCACCCACGACCTGGGGGTCGTGGCCGGGACCTGTGAGCGGGCCAACGTCATGTATGCCGGTCAGATCGTCGAGAGCGGCACGACCCAGGACCTGTTCAGTCGGCCGAAGCATCCCTACACGCTCGGGCTCCTGCGCAGCATTCCCCGCCTCGACGGGCCCCGCAAGGCGGCGCTGGCTCCCATTGCCGGGCTTCCCGCGTCCCTTACCGCTCCGCCGACCAGCTGCCCGTTCGCGCCCCGGTGCCCGCGTCGCCTCGATGACGTGTGCTGGCAGCTGCCCGCGCTCGCGCCCGTACCGGAAGCAGCCTCCGACCAGCGCGCTGCCTGCTTCAACCCGGTGCCCGAGCCCGACCACGCGGCTCAGGCACGATGACGCACCCGCTGGTGGAAGTGAGTGACCTGCGAGTCCACTTCCCGGTGAAAGGTCCACTCGGGCCGACGGGTGCCGTTCGGGCCGTGGACGGCGTGTCGCTGGCCATGACGCGTGGGGAGACACTCGGGCTGGTCGGGGAGTCCGGCTGCGGCAAGAGCACACTCGGCCGTGCCCTGCTTCGCCTGCACCCGCTGACCGGCGGGACGATCCGGTTCGACGGCGTCGACATCACCGGACTGCGGGCCTCCGCGCTGCGCCGGCAACGCCGGCGAATGCAGATGGTCTTCCAAGACCCGTACTCCAGCTTGAACCCCCGGCAGAGCGTCGGCCGGATCGTCGGTGAGCCGCTCAAGAGCCACGGGTTGGCCCGCGGCCGTGATCTGGAGCGACAGGTCGGTGAGCTCATGAAGCTGGTCGGGCTGGACCCGGCGGTCCGTAACCGCTATCCCCACGAGTTCTCCGGCGGTCAGCGCCAGCGGATCGGACTCGCCCGCGCGCTGGCCCTGCGCCCCGAGCTGGTGGTGGCGGACGAGCCGGTATCCGCGCTGGACGTCTCCATCCAGGCTCAGATCATCAACCTGCTGACCTCGCTGCAGGCCGAGCTGGGCCTCACGTACCTCTTCATCGCCCACGACCTGGCGGTCGTGCGACACATCTCCGACCGGGTTGCCGTGATGTACGTCGGCAAGCTGATGGAGCTCGCGCCCGCAGAGCAGCTCTACTCGCAACCGCTGCACCCGTACACGATGTCGCTGCTGTCGGCCGTCCCGGTCCCTGATCCTGCGGTCGAGGCCACCCGAGAGCGGATCATCCTGGCGGGTGACGCTCCCAGCCCGGTCGACCCACCGCCGGGATGTCGCTTCCACACGCGCTGTCCGTTCGTCCAGCCCACCCGGTGCCGAGATCAGGAACCCTTGCTGCGCGAGCTGACTCCCGGGCGGTGGGCCGCCTGCCACTGGGTGGAGGAGATCCAGTCGGGCCAGGTCGCCCCGACCCGGCCGCTGGCGGACATTCGGGCCGGGACGTCAGCGTGACGAGCCGGCCCGCCGGCGGCACACCAGGACCTCCATGTGTCTCCACCGACGCAGGGCCGGCGACCGAGTCGTTCCTGTAGGTCTTCCCACGACAGAGAGGCAGAAATGTCGGACTACCCGCAACGTCAGGCGCGCTTCACGGAGCAGCTGGCAGCGCACGACATCGGGCTGGCATTCGTGCCCCCGTCGGCCGACCTGGAGTACCTGACCGGCATGCGGCGGCGGCTTCCGACGTACGGCAACATCTCCTACACCTCGGGCTGGGTGGCCGGGTGCTTCTTCGCACGCGGGCGCGAGCCGGCCTTCGTGTTGCCGCGCATGGTCGCGGAGTTCGACCTGCCGTCCGGCGTCCCCGGGGACGTGGTCATCGTCAAGGAGCGCGACGACGGGCCGGCCGCCTTCGCTGCGTTGGCGGCGTCCTTCGACCGCCCACGGACGCTCGGGGTCGGGGCCCGCACATGGGGCGAGACGATCCTGCACCTGCTGGACTCCCTCGACTCGCCACGCCTGGTGAACGCCAGCGACCTGCTGAACGAGATGCGCCGACTCAAGACGTCGGCGGAGCTCGAGCGGATGACCGAGGCCTGTCGCCTGGTCGACGACGCGATGGCCGCTGTCGCTCCCCGGGTGCGCCCAGGCGTCACCGAACTCGAACTAGCCGAAGAGGTCGACCACCATCTCCGCGGTGCCGGCTCACCCACCGTCTCCTTCGACACCGGAGTGTGGTCCATGGGTCCGCACGACGACCGCGACGCAACCGTCCGCGTCTCCTCGGCCCCGCTTCGTCCCGGGACCGGAGTCTCCTTCGACTTCGGTGCGGTCGTGGACGGTTACTGCTCCGACTTCGGCCGGACGATCCATGTCGGCGAGCCGGACGAGGAATACGGAAGGGTGTACGACCTGGTGATGGCGGCGCAGCAGGCCGGCATCGATGCGGTACGCCCCGGAGCGACCGCGGCGGACGTCCACCGCGCCACCCGTGCGGTGATCGAGGAGGGCGGGTACGGCGACTGGTTCCGGCACCGGACGGGTCACTGCATCGGCCTCGACGTGCACGAGAAGCCGTTCATCTCGGAAGAGGACGAGACGCCGCTCCAGGTCGGGATGACCTTCACGATCGAGCCATCGGTCTTCTGGCCCGGCCGGGTGGGGGTCCGGGTCGAGGACATCGTGGTGTGCGAGGAGACGGGTGGTCGCAAGCTCAACGGTCATCCGACGACGCTCGTCGCCAACGACTGACCGCCACAGGGCGCAGCCCTGCGCTGGTGCGGTGGCGGCAAGCCTGGACGTGCACGTCGCCCCGTCGTATGTTCGAGAAGCGGCTGGCCGTCCGTGTTGCGAACGCCGGTCGCTGCCTGCCACGACTCACGCGCTGACCGTCGCTCGAACATGGGCGGCAGGGTGCCCGCAGGCTGGAGGGGAGCGCGGTGCTCGGGGTGATCGTCAACCCGGTCGCGGGAATGGGCGGCGCCGTCGCCCTCCGCGGCACGGACGGCGAGGCCGCGGCGCGGGCGCGCGCGCTGGGCGCGGAGCCGGTCGCGGAGGTCCGGGCGGCGCGCGCTCTACAGCGCATCGCCCGTTCGCTCCCGTCCCTTCCGGTGGTGGCCGCAGGCGGCGAGATGGGCGGTGACGCGGCCCGGGCCTGCGGCTGGCGGGTGGAAGACGTCTGGCTCCCGAGGCGAGGAGCGACGTCGGCAGCCGACACCCGTGCGGCTGCGCAGGCAATGGCCCAGCGGGGGGTGACGCTGCTCTTGTTCGCCGGTGGCGACGGGACCGCCCGTGACGTGCTCGCGAGCGTGGGCACCGATGTCCCCGTGCTCGGTGTTCCTACCGGCGTCAAGATGCACTCGGGCGTCTTCGGCACGACACCTGAGGCGGCAGGCGACGTCGCCGCCCGCTATCTGGCCGACCCCTCGTTGCCGCTACGCGATGCGGAGGTCGTCGACGTGGACGAGGCGGCGCGACGAAGGGACCGCCTGGAGACGCGGCTCTACGGCGTGGCACGTGTCCCCCACGCCCCGGACCGGCTGCAGCGCGCCAAGGCGTCCCCGGAGCGACCGGACGAGGCGATCCTCGACGCGCTCGGCCGGACCGTCGCCGCGGAGATGCAGCGCGGTCGCACCTACATCCTGGGGCCGGGGACGACAACGCGTCGAGTCCTCCTGGCTCTCGGCCTCGATGGCTCTCTTACCGGCGTCAACGCCGTGCTCGACGGAGAGCTCGCCGGCAGCGACCTGACGGAGAACGCGCTCCTGTCGATCCTGTCCGACGGCCGCCCGGCCACGCTGGTGCTCGGCGTGATCGGCGGCCAGGGCTTTCTTCTGGGGCGCGGCAACCAGCAGATCAGCCCCGCGGTACTGCGTCGCATCGGCGACAATGTCGTCGTCCTCGCAAGCGCAGAGAAGCTCGCGACACTCGATCCACCTGTGCTCCGCGTCGATCTGGGGAACGACCGCCCGACCCCAGCCTTGACCGGGTACCGGCGGGTACGCACGGGCCCCGCCACCTCGACCGTGCTGAAGGTCTTGCCCTGAACCCCGGTCAGCCGCAGCAGCTACCAAGCGTCGTACCGATCCCGACGGAGGACCCGTGTTGCCACCCCAGAAGGCCCGCGCGCATCCGTACATGGCCAACTCGACCGACCTGGCCAGGCAGCAGATGCTCGACGCGGTCGGGGCGAGGGACGTCGAGGAGCTTTTCGAGCAGATCCCGGCCGATCACCGCACGACCCGTCCAGTGCAGCTCCTTCCGGCGCTCGTCGCCGAAGCCGACCTCCGCCGGCACCTCGCGGACGTGCTGGGCCGCAACAGCACGTGCGAGGAGAACCTGAGCTTCCTAGGCGCCGGGTGCTGGCAGCATCACGTGCCGGCGGTCTGCGACGAGATCGCGCGCCGGGCCGAGTTCCTCACGCCGGTCTGGGGCACGCCGTCGTCGGATCAGGGCCGGATGCAGGCCTGGTTCGAGTTCGCCAGCCAGCTCGGCGAACTGGTCGCGATGGAGTACGTGGGGCTCCCCGTCTACAGCTGGGGGGCCGCGACCGGACATGCGCTGCGGATGGCGAGCCGGCTGACCGGACGCCGTGAGGTTCTCGTGCCGCGGGCGATGGACCCCGAGCGCCTTGCCGTCGTGCGCAACTACTGCGGCCGCGTGGAGCTGGCTGAGCATCTCGACCTCGTGCTGGTCGAGCACGATCGGGCCACGGGGCGCCTGGACCTGGGTGACCTGCGGGCGAAGCTGTCCGAGCGCACGGCGGCGGTCTACGTGGAGACCCCCACGTATCTCGGGGTCATCGAGTCGGAGGTCGCCGAGATCGCAGCTCTCGCACGGGTACAGGGAGCCGAGACCGTCGTCGGGGTCGACCCGATCTCGCTGGGGGTCCTCGCCCCGCCGGGTGCCTACGGCGCCGACATCGCCGTGGGTACGACCCAGCCGCTGGGCATCCACATGAACGCCGGCGGCGGCGTCAGCGGCTTCATCGCGACGCGCGACGAGGAGCGGTACGCGCGGGAGTACCCGACGCTGCAGGTGAGCATCTGCGACACCGTGGTGCCCGGCCAGCGGGGCTTCGGGATCACGCTGTTCGAGCAGTCGTCCTACGGATCCAGGGAGCTGGGCAAGGACTGGACGGGGAACTCCGTCTACCTCTGGGCCGTCGTCAACGCCGTCTACATGTCCCTGATGGGACCGCAGGGCTTCGTCGAGGTCGGGTCGACGATCCTGCAGCGCAGCCACTACGCGGCGCAGCGGCTGGCGGAGCTGCCGGGCGTGAGCGTGCGCTGGCCCACCGGGTTCTTCAAGGAGTTCGTCGTGAACTTCGACGGCACGGGCCGCAGCGTGGCCGACATCAACGCCGCGCTGCGGGAGCACGGGATCTTCGGCGGCAAGGACCTGTCGGCCGATGTTCCGGAACTGGGGACGGCCGCGCTGTTCTGCGTGACCGAGATCCACAGCCAAGCCGACATCGACCGGCTGGCCGAGGCTATGCGAGAGGTGACGCTCTGATGGGCGCGAGCTTGAGGAAGTACCATGCGGCAGTCTGGGACGAGCCGATCGTGATGGAGATGGGTGCTCCCGGACGGCGGGGGATACGCATCCCGGAGGCAGAACCGGCGGTGGCCGAGAGCGTGGGTCCGGCCGACAGCCTGGTGCCCGCGGCGGTGCGCAGGGCCGTGCCGCCGACGCTGCCGGAGCTGTCGGAGCCCGAGGTGCAACGGCACTACCTGCACCTGTCTCAGCAGACGCTGGGAATGATGGGGATCAGTCTGTTCGGCACGTGCACCATGAAGTACAACCCGCAGGCCGCCGAGCAGCTGGCGGCGCGGCCTGAGGTCGCCGAGATGCACCCCCACCAGGACGAATCCACCATGCAGGGCCTGCTGGAGGTCGTCCACCGCTTCGACCTCACGCTTCGCGAGCTCTCGGGGATGGACCGGTTCGTCTTCCAGCCGGGTGGGGGTGCCGACGCGGCGTACCTCCACGCCTGCATCACCCGCGCATACCACGCATCCAGGGGCGAGCTCGGCCAGCGCACCGAGATCATCACGACCGCCCAGGCGCACCCGTGCAACCCCGCGACGGCGGCAGCGGCCGGGTTCGACGTCGTCACGCTCCCGCTGGAGGAGGAGGGCTACCCCTCCGTCGCCGCGCTCGAGGCAGCACTGTCGGACCGGACAGCTGCCCTGATGCTCAACAACCCGGACGACATGGGGATCTACAACCCGCACATCAAGAAGTGGGTCGAGCTCGTCCACGGCGCGGGTGGTCTGTGCTTCTACGACCACGCCAACTTCAACGGCGTCATGACCCGGATCCGCGCGGCCGAGCTTGGTTTCGACGCGTGCATGTTCATGCTCCACAAGACGTTCGGCGTCGCGAAGGCCGGCGGTGGCCCCGCCGTTGGTGCCTACGGCTGCCGGGAGCACCTGGCGCCGTACCTGCCGGGTCCGCTGGTGACGGTCGACGGTGACGGGTACCGGCTGGAGGCGGAGGGACCGGACAGCATCGGTCGGGTTCGTGAGTTCTGGGGCAACGTGCCGCAGGTGGTCCGCGCGTACTCCTGGTCGCGGGCGATGGGAGCAGCCGGCATCCGGGAGGCGGCCGACCTCTCGGTGCTGGCGAACAACTACATGGAGCAGCGTCTGCTGCAGATCCCAGGCGTCACGAAGTCGTACCCGCACCTGACCGAGCGTCGGCTGGAGATGACCCGCTACAGCCTCGGCGAGCTGACGGAGCAGACCGGCGTGACGGCCCACGACATCCAGAATCGGATGGTCGACTTCGGCATCGACGCGTTCTGGCTGAGCCACGAGCCGTGGATCGTGCCGGAGCCGTTCACGCCGGAGGCGGGTGAGATGTGGTCCCGCGAGGACCTCGACTACTGGATCGACGTCCTCGCCCACGTCTGCGAGGAGGCGCGCACGGACCCCGAGCTGGTGCGCACGGCGCCACACCACCAGGTCATCGCCCAACTGGACAGCTCGTCGCTCGACGACCCCGATCGGTGGGCGACGACATGGCGCGCCCACCTGCGCAAGAGCCTCGAGCCGCGGCGGGCGTGACGGGCGGGCGGACACTGCACGTGCGCGCCCGTTGACTCAACGGCGGGCGGTCAGCTCACTGCTGATCGTCTCTGCCGTCGACAGCAGCTCCGGGAGGAACTGTCTCTGCAGGTTCGACGCCGTGACTCGGGACGCGTGGGCGCTGACGTTGATCGCGGCGACGACGTTGTGCGACGCGTCGTGAACCGGCGCTGCGACCGAGCGCACGCCGTCTTCGAGTTCCTGGTCGATGAGCGCCCACCCGCGCTGTCGCACCTGGTCCAGGATCGAGCGCAGCTCGGTCTCGCCCGTCACCGTCTTGGACGTGAACGCCGGTCTGTCATAGCCGGCAAAGTACGCATCCAGATCAGCCGGCGGCAGCGCGGCGAGCAGCACCCGTCCCATGGAGGTCGCGAACGCCGGAAGGCGTCGCCCCACGCTCAGTCCGATCGTCATGATGCGGTTGGTCGCCGCCCGCGCCGTGTAGATGATGTCGCCGCCGTCGAGGACCGATGCGGAGCAGGACTCGTGCAGCCGGGTGCTGAGTTCCTCGAGGTGGCTCTGCGCGATTTCGGACGCGCTGAAGGAGGACAGGTATGCGTAGCCGAGGTCCAGGACCCGCGGCTTGAGAAAGAACTGCCGCCCCCTGCTGCCGACGTAATTCAACGACTCCAGCGTTAGCAGGAACCGGCGCGCGGCGGCGCGACTCAGGCCTGTCTCGCCGGCCACCTCCGACAGCGACAGCTCGGGGCGGTCGGCGGAGAACGCGCGTATCACGGCGAGGCCGCGGTCCAGCGACTGCACGAACTCCGCAGGACGCTCCTCGCCGTCCTTCGCCTTTGCTCCAGTCGTTTCGGGCCGGAGCCGACTCGTTCGCATAGCGCACGCTAGCACGCGACCAGTGGGCGTGGGCCGGCCTCCGGCAGCGTGTTCCGGCTCCGGGGCACCGCTGCTGTCGCCGGCGAGCCAGCGGGCTGGCGCCCTCACCGCGGAGAGGTTCTTACCCCTGACCAGATGCCTGGCGGCGACGGCACCGAGTCGCTTTTCGCCCTACGGTTATGTACATGACCGAAGGCCTCGGCCACGTCGGCCGGTCGTCCCGCCACGTGCGAGCGCAGGACGTGCCTGCCGTCGAAGAGCCCCACAACTTGCTACGGCTGCGCCCGATGCTGACCGGTCGAGACAGCGGTGATGAGCTCAGCGTGACCTGGGTGCAGCTGGACGGAAGGCACCGACGGCTGCGGGTGCGACGCACAACACGGACCTACTACGTGCTCTCCGGGGCCTTCACTTTTCATGTCGGCGGGGAACCCCCGGTTGTCGTATCCGCTGATGACGTATTGCTGCTCGAACGCGACGCCGCCTACTGGTTCGAAGGTCGCGGCAGCTACCTTGTTCTCAACACCCCGGCGTTTAGCCCGGACGACGACGAGTATCTCGAGGACGAGCCAGTTCAGCGCACGTAGCTGGCGCCGTTGACGTCGAGTGTCGCCCCGGTGAGATGACGGCAGGAGCCGGTGGCGAGAAAAGTGATCAGCTCGGCGACGTCACTTGGCGGGACCCACTCGCCCATGGCCAGGCTGGCGGTGACTGCGGCCTCGCCTCCCTGCGCCTGTGCCGCGGCCACCGACATCTGCGTCCGGACGACGCCGGGTGCGACGAGGTAGGCGAGCACGCCGTCCTTCGCGTGTGCCCGCGCGACCGTCTTGGTGAAGGCGGCAAGCGCCGCCTTCGAGGCGGAATAGGCGCCGAGCGACGGATTGCTCGAGCCGCGCTGCGCGGCCCAGCTCGACAGCGCGATGAGGGTACCCTGTCCACGCGGAACGAAGTGCCGAACCGCGGCGCGCATCAGTGTCGCCGGCTCGAGCACGTTGATGCGCAGCGCGCGCGCCCAAGCGTCGTCCCAGCCGTCGTCATCGGCGTCTAGTGGTGACTTTGGCATCACCGCGGCGTTGCAGACGAGAACGTCGATGACGCCCCGCCAGGCGGTTGCCTGCTCCCACAGTGCGGCCGCGGCGCCGGGCTCGTCAAAATTCGCGCGAAGGAGCAGCTTGTGGTCGTCCGCGATGGCGCCAGTGGCCTCCTGTGCCCCGGCGAGGTGCGAGCCGTAGTGGGCCACGACGTAGGCCCCGGCGGCGCCCAGTTGGACGGCTGTCTCGAACCCGATGCCGCGAGAGGCACCCGTCAGCAGGATTGTCTTCCCGGTCAGGTCGACCATGTCGCCCAGGGCCACCCGGCGGTCACCCGTCGATCCCCTCGAGGCAGAGGTACTTGATCTCGACGAACTCGTCGACGCCGTGCAGTGAGCCTTCGCGACCGATGCCGCTTTCCTTGACTCCCCCGAAGGGCGCGCCCTCGTAGGAGATGAGGCCGGTGTTGACGCCGACGACGCCGAACTCGAGTGCCTCGCCCACGCGCCAGGTGCGGCCCAGGTCGGAGGTGAAGAAGTAGGCGGCGAGGCCGGACGCGGTGTCGTTGGCCAGCGCGATCGCCTCCTGCTCGGTCTCGAACCGGAAGATGGCGGCAACCGGACCGAAGGTCTCCTCCTGCGCGATGAGCATGCCGGCGCGTGCGCCGACGACGACCGTCGGGTCGAAGAATGTCCCGCCGAGCGGGTGCCGCCCTCCGCCGACTGCCACCGAGGCGCCGCCGTCGACCGCGTCCTGGATGTGCCGCTCGACTTTTGCCACGGCATCCTCGTCGATGAGCGGGCCCTGCTGGGACTCGGCGTCGAAGCCGTTTCCGACGCGGAGCTCCGAGACCGCCTCCGAGAAGCGCTGGACGAAAGCGTCGTGGACCCCGGCCTGGACCAGGATCCGGTTGGCGCAGACGCACGTCTGCCCGGCGTTACGGAACTTCGAGGCCATGGCACCTGCGACGGCGAGGTCGAGGTCGGCGTCGTCGAACACGATCAGCGGAGCATTGCCGCCCAGCTCCAGCGCGACGCGCTTGACGGTGTCGGCGCACTGACTCATCAGCAGCTTGCCGATATCGGTGGAGCCAGTGAAGCTCAAAGCGCGTACGACCGGGTTGGACGTTAGTTCGCCACCCACCGTGCGCGGGTCCCCGTGGACCACGCTGAGGACGCCGCCGGGAATGCCTGCCTCGCGCCCGAGCTCTGCGAGGGCCAACGCCGACAGCGGGGTCTCGCTTGCCGGCTTCACGATCATCGGGCAGCCGGCGGCGAGCGCGGGACCAACCTTGCGGGCGATCATCGCCATCGGGAAGTTCCAGGGCGTGATGGCGGCGGTCACTCCGATCGGCTGCCGCAAGGTCAGCAGCCGGCGGCCTCGCGCGTTGGTGGGGATCGTCTCGCCGTAGATGCGTTTGGCCTCTTCGGCGTACCACTCGATGAAGCTCGCGCCGTAGCGGATCTCCCCGGCCGCCTCCGCCAGCGGCTTGCCCTGCTCCGCGGTGAGGATCCGCGCGAGCTCGTCGACGTTGTCCAGGATCAGCTGATGCCAGCGCCGCAGAACGGCACCACGTTCCGGTGCGGGCGTTCCCGCCCACAACGGCAGTGCGCGCGACGCAGCTTCGATGGCATGACGAACGTCTTCCCGGGTTGCGCACGCGACCCGGGCCAGGCGCTCTCCGGTCGCCGGGTCCAACACGTCGACCCGGGCGCCATCAGAAGCCGGGACCCACCCACCGTCGATGAAGAGGTCCTGGCGGAGCAGGCGACTGCCTTCGAGCACCGCGGGGTGCAGAGTGGTCATGACAACGCTCCTCGTGCAGCTGTCCTGATGGACTCTTCATCACCCTAGCCGTATGTTCGTTTACCGGGCACTAGTCCGGCACACGAACGCTCTGGCAGGGGCCCGCGGTCGCATCTTGGGAGGACCTCGATGGACAGCTCAAAGATCGGGTCGATCGAGGACATCGACCGACGGTTCGTCTTCCACCCCTTTACCGCGCTCAAGAACCACGAGGACAACGGTGGCCGGGTGATGGTCGAGGGCCGGGGCAGCCGGCTCACCGACAGTCACGGGCGCACGTACCTGGATGCGATGGCCGGCCTCTGGTGCGTCAACATCGGCTACGCGCGGCCAGAGATGGCCGACGCCCTCGCCGACCAGGTGCGGCGGCTGCCCTACTACCACGCGTTCGCGTCCATGGGCACCGAGGCGCCGGCCCTGCTCGCCGAGCGCCTCATCGAGATGGCCCCCGTCCCCATGTCGAAGGTCTTCTTCGGCAACAGCGGCTCGGACGCCAACGACACCCAGGTAAAGCTCATCTGGCTGTACAACAACCTCCGGGGCCACCCCGAGAAGAAGAAGATCGTATCCCGGCTGCGCGGCTACCACGGCGTCACCGTGATGTCGGCCAGCCTGACCGGGCTGCAGAGCATGCACACGGCCTTCGACCTGCCGCTGCCGATGGTGCGCCATGTCCGAGCGCCACACCGCCTCTGGGAGGCGGAGCAGGGGATGACCGATGCGGACTTCGCGAAGTCGCTGGCCGACGAGCTGGAGGCCTTGATCCTGGCCGAGGGCCCGGACACCGTAGCTGCCTTCATCGCGGAGCCGATCCAGGCGGCGGGTGGCGTCATCGTGCCGCCGGCGGGCTACTTCGCCGCGATCCAGGAGGTCCTGCATCGTTATGACGTGCTCTTGGTCGCCGACGAGGTCGTGTGCGGGTTCGGGCGCCTCGGAAGCCCCTTCGGCACCACCGCGTTGGGCATGGAGCCCGACCTGATCACGGTCGCCAAGGGCATCACGTCGGCGTACATGCCGCTCTCGGGGTGCATGGTGTCCGAGCCGGTTTGGCGCGTGCTCGCCGACGGCAGCGCGGCGACCGGTGTCGTCGGGCACGGCTACACGTACTCCGCCCACCCGCTGGGCGCCGCGGCAGCACTGTGCAATCTCGACATCATCGAGAAGGAGGGGCTCGTCGCGCAGGCAGGGCAGCGGGGAGAGCACCTGCACCGGCGGCTTCGGGAGGCGTTCACCGGCCACCCGATGGTCGGCGACATTCGAGGGCAGGGGCTCATCGGCGCCGTCGAGTTCGTCCGCAGTACGTCGCCGCTGCAGGCGTTCGACTCGACCGAAACCGTCGGGGTACGGGTGGCGCGCCGTTGCCTGGAACTCGGAGTGATCACACGCGCCTTGCCCATGGCCGACACGATCGCCTTCTCTCCGCCGTTCGTCGTCACCGAGGAGGAACTGGACGAGATGGTGTCGACGGCACGGCAGGCCGTGGACGATGTCGCGGCAGAACTGGGCACCCTTTGACCCCGCGGACCGCCGGCGCAGCGACGGCCACCGCGACCTGACGTGCGGATCTCCAGCAGCGGCATCTCGAGCGAGGGCACGCCCCTGCGGGTGTCGTACGAAGGTCGAGTGATCGACGCGCAGGCGGGAGACACCGTGGCGTCGGCGCTCGTCCACAGCGGCGAACGTGCCTGCCGGTTGACGGCTGCGGGCGACGCCCGCGGGATCTTCTGTGGGATGGGCGTGTGCCACGAGTGCGCCCTCGTCGTGGACGGTGAGCCCGGGACGCTGGCTTGCATGACGCCGGCGCGCGACGGGCTGACGGTGGAGCGGCAGCCGCCCGCCCGCCTGCTGGAGGCGACGGCGCGCCCGTCGCTGCCCGAGCAGGAGGTGGCGCCAGACCTCCTGGTGCTGGGCGGGGGCCCGGCCGGGCTGGCAGCGGCGACGGTCGCGGCCGAGTGCGGGCTCGACGTCCTTCTCGTCGATGAGAGGGCGAAGTTGGGAGGCCAGTTCTACAAGCAGCCCGCGGAGGACTTCCGGGTGGACGAGGAGCGCCTGGACGCCCAGTACCGGGACGGTCGTGCTCTGGTAGCGCGGGCGGAGCGGGCCGGGGTCAAGGTCCTCAAGGGCGTTCGGGTGTGGGGTGCTTTCCAGCCGGACCACCTGCTTGCCGCCGGCGTCGACGTCCGGTGGACCCTGCGCCCACGACGGCTCGTCCTGGCCACGGGGGCATACGAGCGAGGCGTGCCGATGCCCGGCTGGACCCTGCCGGGCGTGATGACGACGGGCGCGGCCCAGACGCTGCTGCGTGCCAACCAGGTTTCGCCGGGCACGCGGGTCCTGGTGTCGGGGAACGGTCCGCTCAATATGCAGGTGGCCGCCGAGATGGCGCGGGCCGGCGTCACTGTCGTCGCGCTCGCGGAGCTGGCCGAGCTACGGCGACCCGCCAACGCGCTCGCCGGGCTCCGGATGGCCTCCTCGGCGCCGGACCTCATTCGCGACGGCATCGGCTACGGCCTGTCGCTCGCCAGGGCGCGTGTCCCTGTTCTGTACGGCCACGCCGTCATCCGCATGGCCGGGGACGGCGCCGTGAACACCGCGACGGTTGCGCGCATCGACGCCGCCGGGGCAGCCGTGCCGGGGACTGAGCGCACCTTCGACGTCGACGCCGTGTGTGTCGGCTTCGGCTTCCTGCCGTCCAACGAGATCGCGCGCGCTCTCGGTTGCCGGCACCGGTACGACGAGGTGACAGGGTCCCTGGTCGTCGAACGGACGGCGAACGGGCGCACGTCGCTCGACCGGGTGTGGGTCGTCGGTGACAGCGGTGGGATCGCCGGGGCTCGAGTCGCGAAGGGGGTCGGCGCGCTCGCGGGCGCGGCCGTTGCCGCCGACCTCGACCGCCGGCTGCCGGCCCAGGTCGTGGCCGAGGCGGTCACCGCGGAGCGCATGCGGCTGCGCAACGAGCGCTTCCAGAAGGCGCTCTGGCGCGCCTTCCGCGCTCCCGTGCTCATGGACCAGCTGGCCGAGCCGGACACGATCGTCTGCCGGTGCGAGAGCCTGTCCATGCGCGACGTCGCGTCGGCGGCCGCCGCGACGGTCGGTTCCGCGGGTGCGCTCAAGCGCGTGACGCGCGTGGGGATGGGGAAGTGCCAGGGGCGCTACTGCGGTCCGGTCGTGACCGCGCTGGTGGCGCAGCGCTCCGGACGCCACATCGACGAGTTCGGCGGCTTCGCGCCACAGGTGCCGTACAAGCCGACCGAGATCAGCGTCGTCGCCGGAGCTGCGGAGACGTAGGCTGGTTCCTCAGAACCGGTCGGGGCGGAAGGGGCTCAGATCGCGACCCGGGTCGCGCCCCAGGACGAGGTCGGCCAACAGACGGCCCATCAAGGGGCCCGCCGTGAGGCCCATGTACGGGAACATGCCGACCACGAGGCCGGGCAGCCCCGGCAGCTCACCGAGCACGGGTCTGTGGTCGGGCGTGCCGTTGCCGACGCCGACCCAGCTGCGCAGCAGGTGCGCGCCCCCGACGGCGGGGACGACCTTCTGTGCCACGCGCATGTTGGCACGCAGGGAATCGGGATTGATCACTGCTGCCCCGCTGGGGCTGGTACGCGCGGGCCAGCCGCCACCGATCAGCAGCGAACCCGCGCGGGCTTGCTTGAGCGTCAGCTTCTCACCCGCGAAGTAGACGAGGTGCTTCACCAGTGGCGCTACGGGCTCGGTGACGCTGACCTGCACCGGCTCCGCCGTCACGGGAAGGTTCCGGCCCAGCATCGCGCCGAGCTGCCGCAGGTCGGTGCCGCCGGTGAGGACGAGTCGTCGGCAGCTGGTCTCCCCCGCCGACGTCCGCACGCGGAAGCCGCTCTTCGCGTTTTCGATCGCGGTCGCCTCTGCGTGGGTCTCGATGTGCGCGCCCAGCTTCTCCGCCGCCCGCGCGAAGGCCGGCGCCGCGAGCAGCGAGTTCGCCTTGCCCTCCACCCGTGAGAGCTCGCCACCCACCATCCGTTCCGATACGTACGGCGCCAAGCGCCGCAGGTCCTCCGGTCCCAGCAGCTCGACGTCGAGGCCTGCTTCGCGTTCGATAGCGACCTTGCGCTCGATGTCGCGCATCTGGGCAGCTGTCTCCGCAACCAGGAGTCCACCGGCCGTCACGACTTCCAGGTCGACGCCGAGCACGTCCGACAGGTCCCGCCAGATTGCGACCGAGTCGATGAGCAGCCGAAGTGCCGGCAGGAAGCTGCGGGCCCAGCCTTCACCGAGGTGCAGGAACGGCTCGTGCTGGATCTGTCCGTGCAAGCTGCCGGCGTTGCGGCCCGAGGCCTGCGTGTTGAGGTCGAACTTGTCCAGCAGCAGGACCTCCGCTCCGGCGGACGCCAGATGGTAGCTGGCCGCGCACCCGGTGACCCCGCCCCCGACCACGACTACGTCCGCCTGCGGCGGCAGGTGCCCGACTGCGCGCTGGGGCCGATGTGGCACCCGTCGAGCGTATGCTAGGGCGTTCACTTATCGGACAGACGTTCGCAGAGAGGCTCGAGTCGCCAGTGCCAGAGTTCCGCGGCAGTTACACCGTGTGCGTCACGCCTTTCACCGAAGGCGACCAGAATGTCGACGTCGCCGCCCTCAAGAGCTTCCTCGACTGGCAGCTCGACGTCGGCGTCCCCGGCGTGATCATGCTGGGCTCGACGGGCGAGTTCCTGACCATATCGGACGACGAGCGCAACCTGATCGTCGAAACGACAGTTCAGCACGTCGCGGGCCGGATACCAGTGATCATCGGCACCATGAACGCCCATACGCCGCGGGCCGTGCGCTACAGCCGGGAGGCGCAGGAACTCGGGGCCGATGGCTTGATGATCCTGCCGCCTTACTATTACACGCCGACCGAGGACGAGATCTTCCGTTACTACGAGGCGATCTGCGAAGCTGTATCCCTGCCGATCATGCTCTACAACAACCCGGTCACCTCGAACGTCGACATGTCCGCGCAGCTCGTGGCGCGCCTGGCGCGTTCGTTCGAGAACATCCGCTACATCAAGGAGTCGAGCCTGCAGCTGGCTCGGGTGCGCGACGTCCTCGATGAGTCCGACGGGCTGCTACACGTCTTCGCCGGGGAACGCCTGGTCGACTCGTACCTGCTCGGCGCCATCGGCTACGTCAACCCGTACGGCAACTACGTGCCCCGCCCGTCGTCACGACTCTTCGATCTTCTGGAGGACGGCCGCATCGAGGATGCGCGCGCCGTGCAGCGGCTGATCGACCGGATCGATCACGTGATCGCCGACGGGCATCCGACCTACGGGCACCAGTGCTACTCCAAGGCCCTGGCGGCTGCGACCGGGCATCCGGTGGGCGACGTCCGGCCGCCGCTGACCACGTTTCCTCAGCTCGGTGACGAGGGGCGGCAGCGCCTCGCCCGCATCACCGCGCTCACTGCCGAGCTCGAAGAGCTGATGGACCGTCTGGAGAAGGTCTGAGGGTGACCGACCCCGCCGGGTCGCTTGCCGAGGTCGGCGGTGCCGGCCGGTCCTGCGTCGCCGTCGTGGGTGCGGGCAGCATCGGCGTTGCGTGGGCCTTGGTCTTTGCGCGGGCCGGGCATCCCGTCGTTGTGCAAGACCCCGATCCCGCCCGTCTCACGTCGGCCCCGGAGGAGCTGCGAACGCGGCTCCTGGCCCTCGACGCGCATGGGCTGCTGGACGAGCCGGTCGACGTCGTCGGGGGGCGCGTCGCGGCGACGGCGGACGTGACCGAAGCCGTCGCGGTCGCGGTGCACGTGCAGGAGTGCGCGCCGGAGGACGTGGACCTCAAGCGTCGCCTGTTCGCACAGCTCGACGGCCTGGCGCCCCCGGACGCGGTGCTGGCCAGCTCGTCGTCCGCTCTCACCTGCTCGTCGTTCGCGGCCGACGTTGTCGGCCGTCGCCGCTGTCTCGTAGTGCACCCGGGCAACCCTCCGTACCTGTTACCCGTGGCAGAGCTCGTGCCGGCGCCCTTCACGGCGCCCGAGGTCGTGGACCGCACCGATGCGCTCCTTTCGGCTGTGGGTATGTCGGTCGTGCGGGTCGAACGCGAGGTCGAGGGCTTCGTGTTCAACCGCCTGCAAGGAGCACTCCTGCGGGAGGCGTACTGCCTCGTACGTGACGGCGTCGTAACCGCTGACGACCTGGACCGGGTGGTACGCGACGGGCTCGGGCGCCGGTGGGCCGTGCTCGGCCCCTTCGCGACTGCTGAGCTGAACACCCGAGGCGGCATCGAGGCGCACGCCGCCCGGCTGGGAGCGGCGTACGCGCGCATGGGAGCCGAGCGAGGGCAGGACGATCCTTGGTCGGACACGCTGGTTGGGCTCGTGGCGACGCAGCTGCACCGGGTGCTTCCGCCCGATCAGTGGGAGGATCAGGTGCTCTTGCGCGACGCCCGCCTCATGGTGCTCGAGCGGGCGCGGCGCGACAGTGCCCTGTTCTCTGCGGACGACCGGCACGAAAAGCCGTGACAGCCCCGCGCAGTCAGCGGGTCTGAGACGCCTGCGTCAAGGCGCGCAGTGCCGCCAGCTCCGCGGACGTCGGCTCCGGGGTCGTCTTCACCTCCGGTGAGACGCGGAGCTGCCACCCGGTCGCAGCGACGGCCGTTACCGGCGTGACCCCAGGATGAACCTCGACGAGCACGAGCTCGCAGGTGACGGGATCGGGCTCCAGGACCCCGAGGTCGGTGATGACCCGCACGGGGCCGCCGCCGCGCAGGCCGAGTCGCTCTCGATGCCCGGCGCCTTCGCCGTATCCGACCGAGGTCACGAAGTCGACGCGTTCGACGAACGTGCGGCGCGTCTGACGGACGATAACTACCACCTCTTTGCAGGCGGAGGCGATTTCCGGTGCGCCTCCGGCGCCCGGCAGGCGCACGCGGGGCGAGAGGTAGCCGTCCCCGATCACCGTTGTGTTGATGTTGCCGAAACGGTCTATCTGTGCGGCGCCGAGGAAACCGACGCGTATGCGTCCTGGCTGCAGCCAGTAGTTGAACATCTCGGGCACGGTGACGACAGCGACCGCTGTCTCCGCCAGTTCGCCATCGCCAATCGACAGTGGCAGCCGCAGCGGCTTTGCACCGATCGGACCGGACTCGTAAACAAGTGTCAGCGATGGCGCATGCGTCATCCGAGCGAGGTTTGCGGCGGTGCTCGGCAGTCCAATGCCCACGAAGCACGCGTCACCGTCGGACAACGTGCGCGCGGCCGCGACCGTCATCATCTCGTCGGACGTCCACGGCACATTCATCTGCTCCGCGGTCATGCCTGGCTCGGCGCGGGGTCGAGGACGTTCTGCATAAGCCAGGCTTGGAAGGTGTCGCGCTCCCGGCTGATGGCGTCCCAGGCGCGGTACGCGTCGTTGTCCCTGTCGTAGTAGCCCTGAGCGTAGGAGGGCCGTGCGCCGCCGGCCACCTCGCAGACGGCCGTGATCGCCATGGAAGGGATCACCACGGCGCCCGGCATCGGGTCGAGCTCGGTGACCACCTCTTCCACCGTGACGATCGAGCGTCGGGCGGCGAGGAGCGCTTCCTTCTGCACGCCGGTGATGCCCCACATCTGCACGTTGCCGTGCTGGTCCGCCCGCTGCGCGTGCACGATCGACACATGTGGTCGCAAGGCGGCGACGGCCGTCACCCACTCCCCGGAGAATGGGCAGCGGATACGCGCGACGTTCTCTGTGTGCTCGGTCAAATCTGTCCCGTAGTAGCCGCGCAGTACTGCGAACGGTAGGTCGGAGGCCCCCGCGACGTACCGGTTCGCCAGCCCAGCGTGACTGTGCTCTTCCAGCTCCAGCGGCCGCGGCCAACCGTTCTCGACGGCGTCGCGGAACCGGTGCAGGGACCCGACGCCAGGATTGCCGCCCCAGGAGAAGATGAGGCGTCGCGCGCAGCCGGCACCGATCATCTGGTCGTAGACGAGGTCCGGCGTCATGCGAACCAACGTCAAGTCGCGCCGTCGCTGCCGGATGATCTCGTGCGCAGCTGCAAACGGGATAAGGTGGGTAAAACCTTCGAGAGCGACTGTGTCGCCGTCTGCGACGAGTTCCGCTATGGCGTTTGGCAGAGAGCCGATCTGAGCCAAGCTGGCCACCACCCACCAGTCTGTTCGTATTATGAACCGAAGTACCCGTAGCGAACGCTACAGGGAGACCTGTCCCCGGTGAAGAGCGGGGTGACGCCCGTTTGGCGCAGCATCCAGGGCGGTGGTACGGCGCGCCCGCCGCCGGGGCCGACCGACCGTCCGGGCCTACCGGCTCTGCAGGGGGCTCGTCGGGCAGTTGTGAAGAACTGCTCCCGCCTGGCTCCCCGGGCGGAGAGCCAGGTCAGGACGGCCGCGCCGGTGTGGGCCGGCACCACATCGAGCCGCCGCGGCCGGCTCGTGAGGTCGACCAGGCCTCGGCTCGAGCACGTTCGGTCAGCGCTCGCCGCGGCCTGATCGCCGCCGCAGTCAGAACGCCGTGTCGTCAGCCGGCGTACGGCCGGGGCTGGTCGTAGCGGTGGTCAGCCGGACCGGGCAGGGGTCGTTTCGGGCCAGGGCGAGGGCGGCGGTTCCGCCGGCAGTGACCACCACGGTCGTGACGGCCGCTGCCACCCATCGAGGACGCCGGTGCCGGCGTACTCGCAAGCCGCCCTGCTCCAGAAGGGCAGCGTAAACGACGCGGGATCGCTACCACCGTCCTCGGCTCCCGCCTTCCGCCGCCTTCTCCCGTGGGCGAGGTTGCCGCGTGCGAGGTTGCCGGATCCCCCTCACGGACACACGACAATAGTTAGATCGGCCGGGTCAGGCGGCGAGGCGGTGGCCGGCGGCGACTCGGGACCGGGCGAGCAGCGACACCCGGCGGTCGGGCACGGCAGGATGCCGGATGGCTGACGATGTACGGCTGGTGACGGTCGAGGACGTGCCAGCCGCATGAGATCTGGGGTGGCTCGCCTTCGAGCGCCCCGGCCCACAGGCGTGAGAAGCGCTCGAGCGCCCCGCCGGCGGGTCGCCAGGGCCCTGGACCGGCAGCAGGCGCACTGCGTCCTGCCGGACGGTCGCCCATCCGAAACCGGCTGCTTGCGTCCTTATCCGGCCTTCGTCATGAACCGTGGTAGCCGTCGGCTCGCGGCGCAACCCCCTCGACGCCTGCGGTTCGCCCCGTCGTGCTGGAGCTGCCGGTCACGGTAGGCAACAACATCGTGGTCCGGCCGGCGCCGGCTGGCCTGCGCCCGCCGTTGACGGTCACTCGGGCCGTTTCCTGCCTGCGGGGGAGCCGGACCGTCGCTATCTGACCACGGGCAATCTCCGGTTCGGCGTCATCACCGCGATGCTGGAACGCTCTAACCTGCACCAGCCGCTCTGGGTGCTGGCCATGGACAAGGTCCCCGCGCGGGGGCAGCGGTGCCTATTACAGAGCCACTGCAGCGCCGACACCAGCGGCACCGCAGCTGACCAGCATCCTGTCGCTGTGCGACGACCGCAGTGGCAGCGGCCTCGGCCTCTACACGGGCGGCGTCGTCTCGCTGCCGCGCTGAGGCTGGCCGAGCCCGTCTACCCTGCCCTTGTGGAGCAGGGCGGCAGCGCGCGCGGTGCCGCTTTCGTGGCCGGTCCCACCGAGGTGAGCCTGGTCGGAACGCCGCCGGTGGCGCTGTCCACCGCGTCGACGTACCCGGAGACGACCGCCTCCGCCTTCGAGCTGGCCGCGAGGCTCGGCTACGACGGCGTCGAGCTGATGGTCTGGACCGACCCGGTCAGCCAGGATCTCGAGGCCGTACGCCGGCTCTCGGACTACCACGGCGTACCGGTGCTCGCCGTGCACGCACCGTGCCTACTGATCACGCAGCGGGTCTGGGGGACCGAGCCGTGGCCCAAGCTGGTGCGGGCGCGAGAGGTCGCGTCCTCCCTCGGCGCGACCGCGGTCGTCGTGCACCCGCCGTTCCGCTGGCAGCGCGACTATGCCCGGGACTTCGTCACCGGGATCGAACGGATGTCGGGCGAGACCGACGTACGGTTCGCGGTGGAGAACATGTTCCCGCTGCGCGCCGGCGGCCGCGAGGTGGTGCCCTACGCGCCCGACTGGTCGCCGATCGATGAGGACTACCGCCACGTGACCCTCGACCTCTCTCACACCGCGACCTCGCAGACCGACGCCCTCGCCATGGCCGCTGCCCTGGGTGACCGGCTGGCCCATGTGCACATCGCGGACGGGCTGGGCAGCTCCCGGGACGAGCACCTGGTGCCGGGACGAGGCGGCCAGCCCTGCGCCCAGCTGCTGCAGGGCCTGCCGGCGAGCGGTTTCGACGGCGTGGTCGTGGTGGAGGTGAGCACGCGGCGGGCCGAGAACCGAGCCGATCGGGAGACCGACCTGGCCGAGGCACTGGCCTTCACCCGCTTCCACCTGGGTGCCGGGGCGGGTCTCGGAGCCGTGGCGTGGTCCCGGCCGGCGCAAGATCGGACCGCATGAGCCGGTCGGTCTTCGACCCGGTGGCCGAGCGGTACGACGCGAGCCGGCCCGGCTACCCGGACGCGCTCTTCGACGCCATCGAGTCGCGAGCGCGGCCGCTGGCGGAGGCCACCGTGGTCGAGGTCGGGGCCGGCACCGGCAAGGCCACCCGGGAGCTGGTTGCTCGCGGCGCCCGGGTGCTGCCGATCGACGTCGGGGCGGGGATGCTGGCGCAGCTCCGGTCCCGGTCACCCGGCGTACCGGCGGTGGTGGGCGACGGTGCCGCGCTGCCGGTGGTCGACGACTCGGTCGACCTGGTCGCCGCCGCGCAGGCTTTCCACTGGTTGCCGCTCGAGCGTTCGCTGCCCGAGGCCCTCCGGGTGCTGCGACCGGGGGGGACGCTGGCGCTGTGGTGGAACATCAGCGAGGCCGACGACGAGCCCTGGATTCGACGGCAGTCCGAACGCTTCCAGGCCACCCCGTCCGGACATCCCGGCCAGCAGTGGCCCGAGGGCGTCGAGGGGCCGCTGTGGGCCAGCGGGCTCGTCGACCGGATCGAGCAGGTCGTCCTCCCATGGGAGTGGCGGGTGCCGATCGCTAGCTACCTCGGCTTCATCGGCTCCAAGTCCGCCATCGTCCGGCTCGGAGCCGATGCGGAGGCGTTCCTCGACGAGCAGCGCCGCGAGCTCGCCGAGGCCTTCCCCGACGGGATGGTCACCGAGCCCTTCACCTGCAGGCTCACGCTGGCCTGGCCGCGGTGACGCGCTCGGCGTTCGACCCGCTCGTCGACGCCTACGATGCCGGCCGGCCGGTGTACCCCGAGCAGCTCTCCGACGACCTCGAGCGCCTCGCCCGGCCGTTGCGTGGCGCCGACGTGGTGGAGGTCGGTGCCGGCACGGGAATCGCGACCCGGGCGCTCGAGGGGAGGGGGGCGCGCGTCGTCGCGCTCGACCTGGGCGCCGCCATGCTGGCCAGGCTGCGGCAGCGGAGTCCTCGTACGCCGGTCGCGGTGGCCGACGCGCATGCGCTGCCCGTGCGCGACGCCGGCGCCGACCTCGTCTGCTACGCCCAGGCCTGGCACTGGGTGCGGGTGCCCGAGGCGGTGGCCGAGGTTCGGCGGGTGTTGCGCCCCGGCGGCGCGCTCGCCACCTGGTGGAACGACGTGAACGCCGACGACCAGCCCTGGTGGCAGGCCCAGCAGGAGCGGCTGGAGGCGTTGAGCCCGGGCTACTCGCGCGGCTACCGCCGCCGCGACTGGTCGGCCGAGCTGGCCGGCGTACCAGGCCTGGGACGGGCAGCGGTCGCAGCCAGTGACTGGGTTCGACAGCTCTCCCTGGAGGACTACGAGACCTGGCTGCGGTCGAAGTCCTACGTCGCGGCGCTGGGCGACCGGCTCGAGGACTTCCTGGCGGCCGAGCGGTCCTCGCTGGCCACCGCCTTCCCCGACGGCGTCGTACGCGAGCCGTTCCGGACGGTCCTGGTCGTGGCGCGGGCGGCCTGAGGTGGCCCGCACCGGCCGCCGACCGGGGATCAGCGGCAGCCGGGAGGCGATCCTGGCGGCGGCTCGCTCGAGCTTCGCCGACCAGGGTTACGACGGCACGACGATCCGCGGCATCGCCCGCGACGCCGGTGTGGACCCAGCGCTGGTCCGGCACTTCTTCGGCACAAAGGAGGAGGTCTTCGCGGCCGCACTCGAGTTCCCGTTTGACCCGGCCACCGTGCTGCCCTCGGTGCTCGGGGGTGATCTCGAAGGTGCGGGCGAGCGACTCGTCCGCTTCCTGGTCACCACGCTGGAGACCCCGGCAGGGCGGGCCCCGATCCTGGCGATCCTGCGATCGGCGGTCCGTTACGAGCGGGCGGCCACCGTGCTGCGCGGGTTCATCGGCCGCGAGGTGGTCACCAGGGTGGCCCGCCAGATCGAGCGCCCCGACCGCGAGCTGCGCGCCACCCTGGTCGGCTCCCAGCTGGTCGGGCTCGTCATGGTGCGCTACGTCGTACGGGTGGAGCCGTTGGCGTCTGCGGATCCGGAGACCGTCGTGCAGGCCGTCGGCCCGACGATCCAGCGCTACCTCACGGGCGATCTGACGCTTGCCGAAAGAAGTCTCCAGTCGTAGAGTTCCTCGCCTGAGGACTTCTACGACTGGAGACGGCATGACGAACCACCCGGCCGTGGTGATGGACGGCTTACGGGTCGTACGCGGTGGCAGGACGGTGCTCCACCAGCTGACCTGCGTCGTACCGGCGGGTAGTGTCACCGGTCTGCTGGGACCGAGCGGCTGCGGCAAGAGCACGTTGCTGCGCGCCGTCGTCGGCGTGCAGAAGGTGGCGGCCGGCAGCGTCACCGTGCTGGGCGCTCCGGCCGGCTCGGCCGGCCTGCGGAGGCGCGTCGGGTACATGACCCAGGCGCCTTCCGTCTACCCGGACCTGACCGTGCGGGAGAACCTCCGCTACTTCGCCACCGTGCTCGGCGCCCGAGTCGGTTCGGTGGAGGAGGGCATTCGCACCGTCGGGTTGGACGACGAGGCCGGCGCCGTGGTGGGCCGGCTGTCCGGCGGAGCGCGGGCGCGGGTCTCCCTCGCGACCGCCCTGCTGGGCGGGCCCGAGCTCCTGGTCCTCGATGAGCCGACCGTGGGCCTCGACCCGGTACTGCGCCGGGACCTGTGGGCGCTGTTCCACCGGCTCGCCGACGACGGCGTCACGCTGCTGGTCTCCAGCCACGTCATGGACGAGGCGGCCCGCTGCACCCGGCTGCTGCTGCTGCGCGAGGGCCGGCTGCTCGCCGACGGGACGCCCGCGGCCCTGAGCCGGCGGACGGGCACCCAGGACGTCGAGGCGGCGTTCCTGCGGCTGGTCGAGGCCGCAGCATGAACCCACGATCCGTCCTCGCAACGGCCCGCCGCGTGCTCGAGCAGCTGCGGCGGGATCCGCGCACGGTCGCCATGCTGCTGATCGTTCCGTGCGTGCTCATGGCGCTACTGCGCTGGGTCTTCGACGGGCAGCCGGAGGTGTTCGACCGGATCGGCGCGCCACTGCTCGGGATCTTCCCGTTCGTCGTGATGTTCCTGGTGACGTCGGTCGCGATGCTGCGGGAGCGCACCGGCGGCACGCTCGAGCGGCTGCTGACGCTGCCGTTGGCCAAGCTCGACCTGCTGCTCGGGTACGGCGTCGCGTTCGCGCTCGTCGCCGGCGTCCAGGCCCTGCTGGCGGCCGGTCTCTCGCTGGCCTTCCTGGGCCTCGATGTCCGCGGCGGCGCTGCTCTGGTGGTCGTCGTCGCCGTACTGGACGGCGTACTCGGGATGGCGCTGGGGTTGCTGCTCTCGGCGTTCGCCCGTACGGAGTTCCAGGCGGTGCAGTTCCTACCGGCGGTCGTACTGCCACAGCTGCTCGTGTGCGGGCTCTTCGCCGCCCGCTCCTCGATGGCCGCGCCGCTGCGCTGGCTGTCGAACGTCTTCCCGCTGTCCTACGCCGTCGACGGGATGCAGCGGGTGACCGCCGGCGAGCCGGTCGCCGGCCGGCTCACCCGCGACCTGGTCGTCATCGGGCTCACCGCGCTGGTCGCGCTGGGACTGGGGGCGGCCACGCTGCGCCGGCGTACCGACTAGCTCACCGCTGATGTCAGGCACCGTCCGTGGTCGGTCGCGGCTCCCGACGTTAGGGATGATGCTGTGGTGATGGGCTCGCAGCTGACCACCGGCACGCTGCGCGTGGCGTTCGGGCTACGGGTCGCCGCCGAAGCGGGGTGAGCCCCCTGTCAGGACGAGCGCTACCGGCACCGGGCGGCGGCATGGTCGTCGGCATCGTCAGCCTGCTGTCCCGCTTTCCGGTGAAGTCGACCGCCGGCGAGTCCTTGTCCTCCGCAGCGGTCGGCGACCGGGGGCTGCTGCACGACCGGGAGTGGGCCGTCTACACCGCCGACGGCGGGATCGCCAGCGGCAAGACCACCCGCCGGTTCCGCAAGGTCGAAGGCCTGATGAGCTGGCGGTCCACGGTGGTCCCCGCAGGCGTGTCTGGCGGCGAGCTGCCCGCGCTGCTCAGCGCCGACGGCAGCACCTACCGGGTCGATGACCCGGCAGCAGCGGAAGCCCTCGGTCGAGCCTTCGGCCAGCCGCTGACGCTGCGGCCGGAGACGACGGTCCCCCACCACGACGAGTGCGGCGTCCATCTGGTCACCACCTCCTCGATCCGCCGCGTCGAGCAGCTCGTCGCCGGCCGGGTCGACGTCCGCCGGCTGCGGGCCAACATCGTCCTGGACACCGAAGGCATCGGCTTCGAGGAGGACGCGTGGACCGACGGCGATCTCGCGCTCGGCCCGGAGGTCGTGCTGCGGCTCGGACCGGGCATGCCGCGCTGCGTCATGGTCGACCAGTCCCAGGCCGACGTCCCCGCCGGACCGCCAGTGTTGAGAGCGCTGGGACGCACCCACGACGTGCTGCTCGGCCTGCAGGCACACGTCATCCACACCGGCATCATCTCGATCGGCGACACCGCCCGACTTACGCTCCGATAACCGATCCCTCGGTGAAACAAGATCGCCGCCCCTGAGGCAGCTGCCGGTGCCGCTCGGTGTCGACGTACTGGGCGTCCGCCGCACGGGCGCGTCACCCATGGGGTTGGTTGGCGGTGAGATCGCCGACGGAGTCGGCGTAGAAGGTGCGGTCCAGATGGAAGACGACCTGGCGCAGGGTCCACCCCTGGCCGTCCCTCCTGTCGAGCTGCTCGTCGGTCAGGGCGCGCAGGCGCAGACACCAAATTTGGGCCAGCCGGGTGAGCCGGCTGCGTGCCTCGTCCAGGTCGTCCGGGGTGAAAGGCGCCAGATCGGCGGGGGTGGTGACCGCCCGGCGGGGGTGGTGACCGCCGAGGCGTGCCAGCGGTCAGGCAGCGGGGCCTGTCGCGCCAGGCGGGCCTCAAGCTCAGCAAGGTGGTCGACCAGGTGGTCGGCCAGGCGCCGGATCGCCTTGTGCGGGGTGTAGATGCGGTCCTCGACCGCGAGCGGGTGTCCGTCCCACGTCGACCAGGTCGACGCGAGCCGCAGCGCATGGGCGACCGCCTCATCGATCACCTGCGCCGGGGCGCGATCATCAGTTACCGGCCCCTGGTCGGCCATGGTTGCTCCTTGCTGTGCGGCTGGCGTGGTCATCGCAACGGTACGACGGAGATGGTTCGCGTTCCAACGAACTGTGCATGCGCGACGATGGGGACGTGCAGGTTGCCGACGTCGACGTGGCCGCGGTCGCCCGCCTGATCGCCGAACCGGCGCGGGCGGCGATGCTCACCGTGCTGCTGGATGCAGGAGCCCACCCGGCCGGGGTGCTCGCCTCTGCGGCTGGGATCGGCCGGCCGGCGGCCAGTGCGCACCTGCAACAGCTAGTCGCGGCGGGCCTGGTCCGCGTCCGCCCTGCTGGGAGGCACCGCTACCACGAGCTCGCCGGGCCCGAGGTTGCCGCCGCACTGGAGGCCCTCGCCGCGATCGCACCACCGGTACCGGTGCGCACCCTGACCCAGAGCAACTCGGCGCGCCGACTGGCCACGGCCCGCACCTGCTACGACCACCTCGCGGGCCGCGCCGGCATCATCTTGCGTGCGGCGCTGCTCGACCACCACCTCCTGGCCAGCGAACCACTGTCGGGCGCAGCGGGTAGCCGGATCGAGGATCGCGGACCGGCGTTCGCGGTGACCGAGCTCGGCGCCGCCCGCCTGCTCGATCTCGGCGTACGCGTCCGCGAGCTGCCCCGACGGCGAGCCGTGGCGCGTGACTGCCTGGACTGGACCGAACGCACCCCGCATCTGGCCGGTGCTCTCCCCGCCGCCGCCCTCGATGCCTTCACTGATCGAGGGTGGCTGATCCGCCGCCGCGGGCGCCACGTCGACGTTCCCCACCATGGCTGGGCTCAGGCACAACGCTGGCTCGGTTGCGGCGGGGGATGCCACCCGCACCCGGCGGCCGACCGGTAGGGATCGTCGTCCCGCGACGTCTTGAATCAGTTCCGATCCCGCCGGCCGTCGGTGTTGGCAGGCAACAGAGACGTTCAACCCTGTGTGCCTTTCGTGACTTCGGTGCGGAGAAGAAGTGCGACGACAACCGGCCTGACCGGAAGAGGGCGTCAGGTGGTCGCGAGCTCTTGCAGCAACGATCGTTCGTCGTCGTCGGACAGCCCCGCTTTGCGCACCCGGACCGGGTCCTGGGTCATCTCCCACGCAAGGGTGTCGGCGAGGGTGTCCTGCAGAGGACGCGTGATCAGTCCCGCCTCTCGCGCCCTGCTGCTGTCGTGGGCGTTGAAGCCCGCCCAGTCAGGGTCGGCAAGCCATAGGGGCAGCGAGCGTTCACCCATCCACGGTTGGACATTGTGGGCAAGGAGCCATTCCTGGTCGGCCGCGACGAGGGGCCCGGTGTGACCGGCGACCCGGCGTGCCAGCTGCAGGTGCTGCGCCAGCGGGTTCGTCTGGCCCGTCGCATTGAAGATCCCGAAGACCCCACGGCTGCTGGCCTCGACGATCCACCGAGCGAGGTCGCGTACGTCGATGACGGACGTGGCTTCCTCAGGTGCGTCCGGCACCAGGACACTGCCGTCCTGCATGGTGGGTTGAGCGAAGCGCAACGGCCAGTACCCGGTGCGGTCGAAGACGTCACCGGGTCCACCGATCAGCCCGACCCGGGCGATCAGCGTGCGGTCGGGACCGTAGGCGCCGAGGACGTACTGTTCGCAGGCGACCTTGGCCTGGCCGTAGGTCTCCATGCTCTCCATGACGTCTCCGTCGAGCGGCGGCAGCAGTGGCGCCGTCTCGTCCTGGCCGACGGTGCTGTGGTCGGCGTAGACGTTGCCGGAGGAGACGAAGACAAAGAGCCCGCTGCGATCGGTCAGCGCCGCCACCGCCCGCCGCACCTGCCCGGGCTGCCGTGACACGTCGACGACGACGTCCCACTGCTCACCGGCGACCTCGTCGTAGGCCCCGGGCTGGTCCCGGTCGGCCTGCACGAACACCGCGCCCGCCGAGACCGATCCGGAGGCGCCCCGTGCCAGGCAGGTCACCCGGTGCCCTAGCTCCATGGCGGTGCTCGTGATGTAGCCGCCGAGCCAGGCGGTTCCGCCGAGAACGAGAAGGCGCACAGAGACAGCACACTCGGGCCTCACGCGCTGGCGCAACACTGTTCGCGCAGGGCGCAGTCTCCTTCAGGCGCGCGCCTCAATGTTCGGGCGTTTCGGCGTTGGCGCCACACCGGCCGTTTGACGATGCGGCAGTTTCAGGTTCGGCTCAATACCGCCCAGCTTCCCCAGAGCGCTTCGCTTGCAATTCCACTCCAAGCGGCCCCGTCGGACGCGGTGCGCAGAACTGTCAGGAGGCACTCTGGATCAATGAAGAACGGGGTTCCGGACGCATCGGCCTGGACTCGCCCGGGATCTTGCGACCGGCTGAGCATGGCGAGCGAAACGTCGACTCCGAGCACCGGGTCCCAGGTTTCCCGGAGGAGCGGGGTGAGCAGTCCCGTCCCTGAGCCGACCTCGACACACATTCCGGGCGGCCATGGGCCACCGCGGGCCAGCGCGTCGGCCAGCGGTGCCAGGCGGTAGTGCCCTCGAGCCTGGTCCCAGGTCACCGCGAGTTCATCGAAGCGTGCCGCCATCTCGTGGGCGTTCCCTCGCGTCCAGCTGTCCGGCTGTAGGGCGATCGTGCGCGCGAATGCTTGATTCTCCGACGCGCCGGCGCGGCGCGGCTTCCCCGGCGCTTCCGGCACGACCCGCTCGAGATCCCGTAGGGGCATCTGCCCGCCCCCTTCGTCCGCCGCTCATCGGCCTTGATCTTCACGGCTGGTCACGAGCGCGGCGTAGGCGGCGGGGACCGTCAGCGCGAGCAGAGCTACGACCAAGGCGGAAGAGGTCGTAAGTGGCACCCCGGATAGCGTCACCGCGGCGAGAAAGGCAGCAGGGGCGATCTTGAGAGCCGGACTGAGCTGCCGATGGGAAGGCTCACCCGGGCTCGTGTCCAGCGTCAGTTCGAGGAGGGCCATGAACAGCAACGCGGCAGCAACACCGGACAGCAACAGCACTCGTAACTCCGCCGGTAACGCGCCACCTTCCCCTGCAACCAAGGCATCCGCAATGGCCACTCCGATCGTCACGATGGCGGTCAGCGTCAGCAGGTGCAGGTAGACCCAGCTGAGCGCGACGGAGAACAACGGACGAGTAGGTCGACGGGCGATGAAGTCGAAGTAGACCCACCACAGACCGAAGCCGATCCCGAGTCCCAAGGCGGCCTGGACCACTGTTCTCAGGGTGAGGCCGACGTCCTCGTTAGCGGTCGACAGGCCACGTATGACGGCTCTTCGCGGTGGAGGGTGGTGACGCCGTAATGACCGGTGTCACGCTGCCCTCTTGGCGGCGATGTGCAGGACGATACGACGCTCGTAGTTGACCTGGTTGCGATAGCCGCAGCCGACACGCTTC